>Ga0307377_10000085_pt1 | contig 134860 bp, 195 predicted proteins | sample TR3MG_FD_202535 | JGI IMG/M metagenome (GOLD analysis project Ga0307377, IMG submission 202535) | Soil microbial communities from Risofladan, Vaasa, Finland - TR-3 | ecosystem: Environmental > Terrestrial > Soil > Coastal area > Acid sulfate soil | place: Finland: Risofladan, Vaasa...
GGTTGGAGATATAATAATTAATGAGTTCATTCTACATATGTACTCAAAGAATAAGCAGGGGTGTATACGGTATCAAAGATATGATTCCAAGATATGTAGGGGAGTACCTTACCATGAGTGGTATATCCAACAATTAAAAGATTTCATTAAGAATTATATTCAATATAGTAAAAATAGACTCGATAAAGAAGAAGATTTAGAGGATAGATTTCCTAAATCTTCTAAAGATGAATGTGAGCCTCTGGATAAAATATTTACCGTATCTAGAGAGGATCAAGATTCAATTTTATTTACTCATGAAATAGACGATTGTATTAAGAGTCATTCGGATGGTATAATATACTCAATATTCAAATATTTAGTAGAGGGTTTTTCTATCAGGGAGATTTCTAGGAAGCTATCTATAGCCCATACAACAATTCATAGATGGGTTAATACGATAAGAGATATAATTCGGGATATAATTTTTGAATTTAATGATGTGAATTTGGTAAAAATGTGATATAATCTTATATGTAAACTTACTAGATAAATTGATATGTCTAGCGACTAAAATATATAGAGGATATCTAAACATGAATGGGTTATTGACACGATTAAATATAATTCGAAACAATATCTTGGTTAAAAAAGGTCAGGTAATATATAATCATACGGATCAGGGAAATATTGCTTCTATGGAGGGTTGTGATTTGCCGGAGGGTATGTACTATGTCAAGTCTGCGGAGTTGAAAAAGAAGCTTTCTGAGGGTAAAACTAAATATATGCATGATCTGGATTTGATACATTTCAATCTGGATGATGAGGGAGAGTATTCAAGGTCAAATAAGATGTATAGCGTGTCTGTGGACTTAGATACTATGTGTAAAAACTTTGGAATCTCCAAGAACGCAAAAAAGGGTCAACTCATATATGAGTATATCAAAGATCAGTTTAATAAGGCGGGGAAACCAGAATATTTTAATCCAAATCTAGATTATGATAGGGATCTCAATAAAATTGCCTGGAGTCTCATGGATAAGAGCTCTATTAAATTTGATAAAACTGATGGTGAGGATATTATTTCTGAGGCCTTACTTCATTTACCTGATCAAAATGCCTTTAAGAAGTATGACCCGAAACAGGATTTGATGAAATATTTAATTTTCCTATTTTATAGGAAAATCGGGGATGAGATTAGAAAATATGCTAGGGAGTATTATAGAGTTCAGCATGATGATGAACATAGTGATATGAGTGAGGAGACCTATATGGATATCAAGGCCCCTAAAGATAAAATTGAGGGTCCGTCCTCACATATGGAATACAAAGAATTATTGAATCAGTTGGTAAAGTTTATGAAGAATAGAACTCGTGGAAGTCAACAAGTCACTACATTTGCGCTTATGCTAAAAGAGAATTCAAAGGGGGAGATTGCAGATAAAATGAAGATTTCTCCAGCTTTGGTTTCCAGGTACGTTAATGATATCAAGGATTCCATGGTGGAATATGCTAAGAAATCCGGAAATGACACTCTCCTTGCGCTTATTCAACACCATAGTCGGAATAGGACTCATGCCGATGAAGAATCAAATTATTTGATGAATGCTTTGAGTGAATATAAGAAAAAATATGGTGCGGAAAATAATGGTCATGAGATTGTTGGTAAAGTTTTGAAGATTAAAAAGACTACTTTAGTGGATAAAGTTAGTGATGAGGCTATTGCTCAGGCCGTATTAAGTGATTCATCCTCGGCTGCAAGTCTAAAGAGGGATATAGGAGAGTACTTGTCATTGTTGGACTCCCAAGATGAGCTGATTGATTGTGAGAATGGTAGAATTGTAGGATTAAAAATAGTATCCGATGATGTTCGTAATATTGAATCAGAGTGTGATAAAAATAAAAAATAATCTAGGCTTAAAAAGGGGATAGTATGGCGGTACATTCGGTATCTGAGGATCAGTTAGCATTATTGATGAAATCTTATGGGGAGTCTATTGAGTTAAATACCAAGCTTATGATCAAAATAGATAGTGTTGTTGAGATTCAAAAGAATAGTTGTTTAGGTATTGATCGATTATGCAGTAAAATTGATAATCAAACTGAAACGTTAGTTAAATCTAACGTTGAATTAGGTAATAAGCTAACGGATTTGAAAATTGAATCCTTGAATTCCTCGGCTTCTATAAAAAGTAAGATTTATATAGCTTTTACCCTTATGGGAACCATCGTATTAACCCTAGCCACTATCTTAACTAAAGTTTTTTAATCCTTGTTGTAAAATTTTTCTTATCTAAATCGAATATATAGTATACAACATACAACCTTTTTGATAGGAGATAATGATGTCGGATAGAATTTATATTAACTTAATTATTGTATTGTGCTTCATTATTGGGATTTTGTTTTTCAAGATGGGGGGGTATAACCAATCTTTATTTGAATCAAGATTACAATATGATTCTGTGCGATCCCTCCTGTTATCTCGTGAAGATGCAATGAGCGATCTTAGAGGGGAGATTAGGATATATGAGAAAAAAATTAATGAATGTAAGAGTAGCAATAAAATCTTGACTAATGAAATTGTATTACTACAACACAAATTGAAAGAATTCCAGAGCAACCCTCATAAATGGATTAAGGAAAATTACAAATCATATAATTTGGAGGTAACTGCATATAGTCCAACGGTGGATCAATGTGATGATGATCCATTTATTGCCGCCTCTGGATATAGAGTAGATGATTTCACAGTAGCGGTATCACAAAATATGAGACATAATGGTTGGGGCTTTGGAAAATTCGTATATATTCCAGATTTGAATCAATTTTTCAAGATAAATGATGTGATGAATAGAAGATATGATAAGCGTATTGATGTGTTCAAATGGGATCGTAAAGAGGCCAGGGAATTCGGATATAAAGAGTTAGAGGTTTATTTAATAGACTGAAGTATGACCCGGATTAATAATTCTAAGTAAGGGGAATAATAATGAATGAGAATAATAGTGGGGGATATAATAGTGGGGGATATAATAAATTATTACCTTTGTACTTAAGCTTTGCAGACATGGTGAAAATGGATTATCTGGGTAGGTTGGATTTCGCTCGGATGAACTCACTCGGTGAGAAAGACAGATCCTTCTTGCTACCTCATCAAAAGAGGAGAAAGAGAAAAGCCAAAATGGCAAAGCTTGCAAAAAAGAAAAATCGAAGTAAGAAGTAGGAGAATTTAGCTATGCGCTATCAATTATTTAGAGGGGATGAGATTCCGGATAGGGATTGGGGCAGTATAATAGAATTTGCGGAGGAGTATATCTCGGATTACAATCTAACTAAGAACTATTTTGATTTTATGACGAGTAGGCAGGATTACTTCTATGGGATCTATTATGGAGGTCGGAATTCAACCCAAGTGTGTGGGGGGGTAGTAATAACTGAGTCTAATACTGAGGGTATTTGGATATCTTTCATATATGTGCAGGAAGAATTTAGGAGGCGGGGTATAGCTTCCGGTATGCTTGAAGAAATTAAAGACTTTGCATTTTTAAATAATTATGGAGATATTAGGGCGGGGATAGACCTTAATAACTCAGGTAGTTTGAAATTATTTGATAATATGGGGTATAGAGATAAATACACCGTGAAGGAGATAAAATTATAATGGGGGTTAAACGTAAAATACTTCATATCATTCTCTTGGGGGTAGAAAGGTTATTATGTATAATATTTGGAGTAATTATTATACTCTTCTATCTTCATATAGAAGAGTAGGTGTAGGTATATATCCTCTAAATATATCATATTGTTGATGTATTGTTTAAGACCTTATAGAATAAGCATAATAACATGAGGTCTTAAACAATAGGAGTTATTGGGGAGGTAAAGTTATTAATGGCGAGTGAGAATAAAGATTTAGATGATTATGTCATAAGTAAATTGAACCATGGATTATTAACCTCGGACATTTATATTTTGATAAAAAATTACTTCAATTATACCCTATCAAGAAAGACGTTTCAAAATTATATAGGGGTCATAAGGAGGAAATACAAAAATAGATTGAAGCAGCCTACGGATATCTACGACGATAGTTTTATAAAAATCAAAGCTCTTAATCAAAAATTACAGGATAAAAATCGTATAACGAATAAGGTCTTGAGGGAGCACGATAGATATCTGAATTTTACATCGGAATTATTTGATAATATCCTTATGAAATTGGATAGCCTTAAACATTTTAAACTTAAATTTCAGGATACTCTCATTGAGATCGTGGAAAAGACGGCCATCGTTCAACTATCCGATCTTCATATAGGGGAGGTGGTGACTTTAGAGGATACCCTGGATTCCAATGAGTATAACGTGGAGATATGCTCACAAAGACTTTGGAAGTATGCAAAAAAGGTTAGATCCCTTTTAGGAGATTCCGTTTCAAAGATTGTAGTGGCCTGCACGGGGGATTTGTTGAATAGTGATCGGCGAATCGATGAAATGTTGACAAATGCGGATAGTAGATCAGAGACCTTCATCCAAGCCATACAGATTATAAGTGGTTTTTTGTTGGATTTAGCACGATACTACAATATTGAAGTGGTATCCGTGTTTGGAAATGAGTCAAGATTTGATCAAGACATTCCATACAGAGATCCGATACATAATTTTGATTTTCTAATTCATAAGTTCCTATCTATGTATTTATCACAGCATTCGGACAGAATTAAATTTATGGATGTGAGTAGGAATTATGAAAAATTATATAATATCTATGGTAAGGAGATATTATTCTTCCATGGCATAAAATATAATCCCACTTTATTGAATAGAATCATAAAGAAATACAATGATCTTGGGAAATTGGTGGATTATGTGATATCCGGCCACATTCATTCCCCTGATATCAGGGAGAATCAGGGGAGGTCAGCTTCTGTGGTGGGGGGAAATTTTTATTCCACTTTTAATTTGAATTTGATATCCAATGCCTCACAAATACTGTATATCATTGAAAAAGAAAAGGGGTCTATTAAACCCTCAATTTACCCTATAATAATTGATTTACAGAGTGTTATAGACTGTGGGGTGTACGCTTTTGATTATGATGTATGCAAAATGTAGAAAGGAAGTGATATAGAGAATGGAAAATAAAGATTTGTTTTGTAGTGATTGTGACTGGGAAGGCATGTATGATGATGCTGAGCAGGATGAGGATGGGAGTTTTGTGTGTCCTCTATGTGAGGCTGAAGCCATAGAGTATGAAGATTAAAGATTAAATACCTGAGGATGCAACCACTGTGGTTGCATCCTTGAACAAACTTTAGCAAGGATAGATATGAACGAAAAGAATTTGATTATATTTACAGGGAATAGGAAAAAGAAGAAAGAAAATGAAACTAATCCGCTCAACTAAATGTAGCTTGAAGTTTGCTACAGCGCATAAGCTTGATGAGCTTAAAACCATATTATCAGAATATGGTAAGGTATGTAATATTTTTATTGAGTATTTCTGGAAGAACGGTAATCCTTCTAAATCTGACTTGTTAAAAGACATAGTAGACTTGCCAAAAGATACTTGGATGAGCGCAAGACTCCGTAAAGTAGCGGCAAGAGAAGCTATAGACATGATAGTGGCTACTAAGGAGCGTTGGAAGAACAAACCAAATAAGATGAAGATACCCGTGCATAAAGGTAAAAGAATGTACGTTTCGTGTACTATAGCGGATTTAGTTGACTCAAAAGAAACAACTGAATTTGATGCATGGTTACATGTAGCTTCTGTTGGAGAGAAGCATATTTTAGATTTACCTATTAAATTTCATAAGCATTATAATAAAATTGCATCTAAGGGCAAGAGGTTAAATTCGTATATCATTACAGATAGTTATGTGCAGTTTTGTTTTGAGATAGATACGGGTAAGAAAAAAGAAGGTATTAATGCTATTGGCATTGATACAGGCATCAAAGCTTTGGCATCTCTTAATAATGGTGCTCAATTTGGTTTAGATACTGAATCCTTAATAGAACGTATCAAACGGTGTCAGCATGGCTCTAAAGGTCAGAAACAAGCCCGAAGAGCTTTTAAACAAAGAATTGATGAAGTTGTTCAACAGATAATAAAAGAGTTCAAGAATATAGATTTAGTAGTGGTTGAAGCTTTAAAGAATATGAATTTTAAATCAAAACTCAAACGTCGCTTGAGTAAAAATATGCGACGTTCTATCGGCACTTGGGCGTATAGGTACTGGTTAAAAAGGCTAGAGCAAGCTTGCGAAACTAACCGTGTTAGTTTTCGTTCAGTAGCTCCTTATTATACCAGCCAAACATGTCCAAGCTGTGGTCATGTCGATATGGGAAATCGAGTTGGTCAAATATTTCGGTGCCTGAAATGTGGTCACACAGGTAACGCAGATATAATTGCAGCCAGAAATATATTGACTCGATTTCTTACGGGACTCTACGGTGCCCGTTACAAACCTTATGAAATTGGATTTTTCCAAGTTTAAAGGAACGGTTGTCTTATGATGCTCATATCATATCCTATGATTGGGGTCCGGGAAAGTTAGAGTATCTACGGAGGCGAATGAATGATCCTAGAGATGGCAATACCGATTGGAATAAAGTGTATATAAAATTAATGCAGGAATATGAAAAACCAAGTTTTATGGAGGGCTTTGATGAGATAATAGAGATGAATTAACGCCTCATATTAGACGCCTTAATTCATAAATTTAAAGTTAAGGATGTATATTTGATGCATTAAATATACAGTATAAACAAATTTAAGATAGGAGTAGTAAAATGTCCCTTCTAACATTAATACTTAGTTTGTGTTTTGGTTGTTTTTTGGAGAATATCGGGTATAAAAATCCTTGTTTGTTTTGGTGGGTTGGAACTATAGGTATGTTTCTTGCAATGAAGATTAAGGACATAAGGCTGTAAAATTTTTAAAAGTTAAATCAAATATATAATATAAACAAATTTAAGAAAGGATAAGTTATGAAAAATTATATTGTAACGTATGTTAGTCTGTATGATAATGATATTAAGAACATATTCGTTAGAGCTGAATCCGTCAAAGATGCTGTGATTCAAGGTGTAGAAGCTTCATGTCTACCGAATACTATGGAGGGTATGCGTCGATGGGAAGAGGTATTATTTGAGGAAAAAAGCCCAAAAACATTAGAGGAGGCACAATCCAATTATTTAACTCATATGATGAGTGTATTTCCGGATGATCTAGAAGGTCTCAAATCTCATTATTTCAATGGAGATATATTGATTGATGTGGTTGAATTTGTGGGGAATGAGTTTGAAGAGGGGAACAAATAAAAATGCTCAGATTTTGCACAATACCAAAAATAGATATACAGGAGTTAGGAAAGGAGGTAGATGATTTTATTCTAGAGATCCAGACCAAAGGTAATCTTATCGTGAATTTTGAGGTCATTGATATCACTCCTCAATCGCAGCCCACGGATACTTTTAGCGCTCTGGTTACTTATGATGATGGGGTGGAAATAGGGGAAGATCCAAAATCAAAGAAGAATTCCAAACGGGGAAAGAGTATTCCTTTCCCAAAGAAAATATAAAACAACATATTAACTAACATGCAAGCTAACATGCAAGCTAACATGCAAGAAAGGGTCATAAAATGTTATATAAAGAGGTTGATAATAAAATACATATGATGTGGGGGGATATTATCTGTGAAGGTAAAACTAAAGTTATTTACAAACTGTTAAAATTTAAGGAAGCAGGTATTCCTGAGGATATCACAGATGTGGTATCCATGTTATTTAAGGATGATATTACAGCGGGAGACGGAGTGAAGCATGATGTAATCCAGGGTAAAGCCCTTGTTGATTGGGGTGTAAATAAAGATATATTTGAGTATCTGAATAAGAAAGGTATCCCAACACATTATATAGAATCTCTTATTGAGAAGGAATCTATAGTAAAAGCTCTGGATAAGAAGATAAATTTGGAGGTTGTATCCCGGCGCATAGCCACGGGATCTATTCTAAAACATACCTCTTACACGGAGGGTCAAGTATTTAGACCACTAATGAATCAATTTTATTATAAGGATGATTTTTTACATGATCCTCTATTAGAGGATAAATTTCTGAATCATCTAGCTGAGAATAAATATTGTTATCTTTTCCGAGAAATGATAGCTTTGAATGTTTCAATATTTTGTGCTTTGGAGGAAGCCTTTGCTCAATTCAAATTGCAACTTATTGATATGAAGTTGGAGTATGGCATTATAAATAATGAGGTCGTTTTGATCGATGAGATTACTCCAAGCTCATTTAGATTGTGGCCATACAAATATGATACTATTGATCTTAGTGCGAGGAATGTTCTGGATCAATTAGACCCTAATGGCCGATTAGATAAGGATCTTTATAGGAAAGAGGAAGCAGATTTGGAGGGTGTTAAGAATAAATTTCAGATTGTGGCGGATATAACTTCAAGATTTAAGGAGCTAGAAATATAATGAATTTTGAGAAAGAGTTAGAACAATTGATTAATAGATATAGTAAGGAAAATGAGTCTAATACTCCGGATTGGCTTTTGGCGGAGTATATTCGTGGGTGTCTAAGTGTATACAGCACTGTGGTATTAAAGAGGGATAAATATTACGGTAGGGGCAAAAATTGCATTTCAGACAATTTAAACATTTTAATTGAGGAGGAGTAAATTATGCATAAGTTACACAATCATCCTGAGATTGAGGAAAAATTAGAATTAGATAAGGGTCATGTTATTATTGATAGGGAGGACTTTAATATATTACTGAGGAAAGAAGGTCAGGTTTCAATGGCGGATATGATTGAAAAGGATATTGAAGAATTGATTACGATTAAACCTAATAAGTTCTATACAATATCTTTGAATCCAGATGCCAATTATTCTTTCTTGAATAAGCTTTCTTCTGGCTTGTATTTTGCGTATAGTCATGAGATAAAGGAGTATTTCAATATTCATAAAGCTATTGAAATATGCTTAGAGAAAATATGTGATGATAACTATACTTTCTCTAGAGATTGTTCGAAATCCGGAGTTCGGCAACAAAATGTATCCGATTTAGATCCTACATATATGACTTATTTAGGTAAAGGAGATATAAATACTGTGTAGTCTCATGAGAATACATTAATGATATGGGGGCAGAAAGTGAGGATATCCGAGGATTTGAATGATGTTTTCTGCCCAAATAATGTATGTGAATTAGCTGCACATATGTCTATTTTGAATAAATATATGAGTTTTAGTTTTGGGATGTCTCATGGAGCAATTCTGCGTGAAATGGGGGCATATCTTTCAAGGATGGGTGCTTCTAGGTTTATAAAAAGGTATGTGATAGATTATATGAATAAACGTATAGTTATTGAGTATAAAGATGAGTTGTCTTATGAGATAAGCCTCTTTGATGAGATGAGGATATGTGAGGATCTCAGAACATTAAAGAAAATATTCATTAATCAGTAAAATCAATACAAGGGGGAATAATATGAGGGAAGTTAGCGATATTGATGTTTTAATTATAATGGGAAGTAAATCCGATGAGGAGGTGGCCAGCAATGCTATATCTCTTTTGAAATATTTTAAGATATCCTATGAGGTTCGCATTGCTTCAGCGCATAGAACACCTAATAAGATAAAAGAAATTATTGAATGTGTTGAAAATCGGGGATGTAAGGTGATTATTGCAATAGCGGGAATGTCTGCGGCTCTTCCCGGTGTAATAGCTTCAAAAACTTATTTACCCGTGATAGGGGTTCCAGTGCCAGGGGGTAGTTTGGGTCAGGGGATGGATGCTTTGTTATCTATAGTCCAGATGCCTAGAGGTGTCCCAGTGGGGTGTATGTCAATGGGTAATTCGGGGGCTTGTAATGCGGCTCTGTATGCTGTTCGAATCTTAGCTTTGAGAGATTCGGAATTAAAAGCTCGATTAAATCTTTGGAAAGTTTTTCAGGCTATGGGTATTGATAGGGATGATAGAGAAATTTTAGAGAAATACTCTAATGAGGAGGAATAAATTATGAAATCAGAAATCAAAATAAGTGTAACTTTAGAACTTACTGAGGAGGAAGCTTTGTGGTTAAGAGATGTTGTTCAGAATCCTCTAATCTGTTCAGATCAAGATGAGACCACTTATAATTATGAGATGAGGTCTAAATTTTTTAACGCGGTGAAAGATGTTCAACCTAAAGGTGTAGTATGCAAGATATAACTTTTGATACGTATGATGAATTTTCTAAAAATCCGGGGATATATTATAATGAAATATATAGGAAGTAAACGTTTTGTATTAAAACATATTCTCCCAATAATGCTAAAAGAGCGTGGAGATAGGGTATGGGTAGAACCTTTTGTGGGGGGAGCTAATGTTATATGTAATATTACGGGGGAAAGAATTGGCAATGATACGCATAAATATTTGATAGCTTTACTTAGGGCGGTTCAAGAGGGTTGGATACCTCCTACAGAAGTTTCCAAGGAATTATATTATAGTGTGAAGGATAATCCGGATATTTTTAAAGATGAGTTTGTTGGATTTGTTGGTTTTTTGTGTAGTTTTGGAGCTAAATGGTGGGGAGGTTATGCAAAAAATAAGCGAGGGGAGAACTTTGCGGGAGAGAGTAGTAGAGTATTAGTTAAGCAAGCTAAAACCTTAGGTGGTGTAAAATTTACGTGTATGAATTATTGTGATATGGTTATTCCGGATAATAGCTTAATTTATTGTGACCCGCCGTATGCGGGTACTTCAGTTTTGGATGTAGATTTTAATCATTTTGAATTTTGGGAGTGGTGTAGAAATAGGTCGAGAGAGGGACATATTGTTTTTGTGAGTGAGTATAATGCTCCTGATGATTTTGAATGTCTGTTAGAGATGGATACGATAACTAATCTAAATAAAAATGGGCGATCTCCAAGATTAGATAAATTATTTAAATTTAAAGGATAAAAATGCAAGATATAACTTTTGATACGTATGATGAATTTTCTAAAAATCCGGGGATATCCATATTAGATAATTATTCAATAGCTCTCAGATCCAAACTGTCCAAATTACTGAACAGCTTGGATGAATACCAGAGAGATGTGGTCTTAAATAAGGATATAGATATGCCACTTCAGGTGGTTGCGGCCAGTGGCAGTGGAAAGACTCAAAGTTTACTAGCGAAAGCATTGAAAATGGTTATAGAGGATGGAGTTTACCCGGAAGAGATTGTCTTGATCACATTCACTAACAAGGCCGCTAATGAAATCCGAGAAAGATACATTAACTTTTTCAAAGATATAGTATCTCAGGATGAAATTTCTGATATCCCTTTGCCGCATATATCCACGATACATTCTTTCTCCTGTGCAATTTTATATAAGTTATTTGGTATACGGAGAACTATAATTGATGAGGGTCATTCAAGGAATTTGCTTAAATCAATAATATCTAATATTCTTAGTATGCCAAAGGTAGAAAAGAAATTTGTAGACAATATTCACTCAGTCATAGATCAGATATATTCGAACAATGATGTGCATTATTTTGGCATACCATTATTTAAAAGAGGGGGGGTATTTGATAAGGTTACCGATTCTAGGGAAATCGGTAAGAATCCTACTCAAGTATATACATTGTTAGAAAAATTCTCCTTGAATTCCATATCCAAAAAGCTAAGGGGTGAGGATAATTCACCGGGAGATATAGTGGATGTGTATGTGGATAAATCTGAGATGAGTTATAAGAATTTCTATAAAGTTTTTAATACTTTTATGGAGAAGAAATATCAGTCTAATAGCATGAATTTTTCCGATATGCAATATATAACTTTTTGCATCTTAAATCAAGATATGAATGCGAGAAATAGGGTGTGGGATACGCATAAATATTATGTAGTAGATGAGAGTCAGGATATAGATGTTTTGGAATTCAGTCTTATGATTACTTGTGATCAAGATAGCTATACCAGATATCTTAAGCAAGTGTAAAATTTTCATGATTTGAATCGAATATACAATATAATCATTAATAGAGGAGTAAAGTAAATGTCATTAACATTGATAGGTGATCCACGACAGACATTATACCTATTTCGTCATGCGGAGCCGGATATATTGACTCATATGGATAAGTTATTACCGGGGACACAGAAGGGCCATATCCTGAAGAATTATCGATCTCCTAAGCAATTGGTTTGCTTATCTAACAAGATGGCTGAATCTTTCAAGGAGGACTTCGGGGAAGATTTTGAAATAAAAGATTCAGTACCCCATAATCCAGATGGGAATAATGTAATATCTATTTCTGATTTTCAATCCGTAACTCATGAGGCGGGGTATGTGGCAAGGGAAATATCTAATTTAGTAAGAAGAGGGGTCCAATATGAAGATATCTCCATATTATCCCGAACTAATAGACAACTACTAGAGTTTGAAGCCGGACTTATAACTGAGAAGATTCCATATATCATCAAATATGATTCAAGATCCATATTGAATCAATCCTCTTTCAAGGTTATGTATTCAATATATTCTTTGATGTTTAACCCGAAAGATATAAATGCCTTGTGTGAAGTAATAAAGCCCATTAAGGGGATTGGTGCAAAATTTCTTGAGCAATTGAGGCAGGCCCTTAGCTATGAGCTATCTATAGATATAAATTTCTCGATATTCAATAAAGTCAATGTATTCACATTGAAGAGTAAGACTAAACAATATCAATCTCTATATAATTTTATGGAGAATATTCTGGTTCCAATACGAGAAACTTTTATGGGAGAGGATATATCTTTTATAGGTTTCAATATGGAGGTCTTGGATATATTAACTAAAAGTATAAAATTTGAGGGGGATAATAATTCTAATAAAGAATTAAGTCTTACAATAGAGCGAGACTTCTTTGTAAAAACTATATCCACATTTTCAAAGATATATAAAATAATGTCGGAAGATATTGAATTTCAGAGGTATAGCTCAGTAAATAAGTTCTTTAGCATTTATCAGACAATTCAAATGTCTCAGGAGGTTTATGAGAGTTATCGGGGGGATAAAGGGTCTGAGGATAGTAAGCGAGCGGTAACATTGTACACAGTACATTCATATAAGGGAAAGGAGAATGATTATATATTTGGGGTTCATTTGAAATCCTATGTTACGGTGGATGATTGGGATTTCTCAAATAAATGTGTGTTTTATGTTCTGGTAACCAGGGCGAGGAAGAAATTATATTTAACATCCAGTAGATATATAAGATCTTTTAAAGGGGATCTTATAAGATCGGCTCCGAATTACTTGTTGGAACAATATAAGCGGGAGGTATCTAAATTGCGAGAGAAAATGGAGGATCAAATATAATGTGGTACACAAAGAATCATATGCTAAAAAGTAAATCTCAACTATATAAGGATTACTATTTTTTTAAGGAGATGTTGGTAAGAAAAGATATTGCAGAGGCGGGATTAATCCGAAGTTCAAAAAAGTATGATAGGATAGATATACATGAGGGTCATTTGAGTAAGATTATTACTAAGTTTAATGGAGTAAAAACTTATCCTATAGTAAATAAAGTTTTTACATCCTTGCCTATTACAGATAAAGTTGAATTTGTGTGGGAATTCACAAATTCAGAGAATATAGAGAGTACTTTTGATGGTATATTTGTGGGTTGGATTCAATGGAGACTTAATAAATTAAGGATGAAACCTCAATGGTCTTTAACTGAAGATAAAATTCTTATTGGGCGGCATGAGACTCAATTGATCTTTGTATTAATGCCTCTCAAGGAGTAGAGGATCAAATATGAGCATATATGAGTTTGGGATATACTTCTTGCATTTGAGTAAGGTTATATTAATAATTGCAATAACATTATATATAAGGAGAGTATTTATGGAAAAAGATAAAGCAACATTCATATTAAACAGAGATACCGTGATTAATCAATGGCCGGATATGCTAATTTACGGAAGTTATTTAACAACGGATACCTTTGAAAGCGGATTAGATTACGGGGCGGATACAATACGCAAGGAGCCTCCTTTAAATCGTCAATTCTACACGTTTGATTCGGGAGCAAGTATAAAGTATCTCGGCAGTAATATGTGGGAATTAGAAGCCAGTAAGAGCAAAAAGAATGCCATTAAGGATGCTTTAAGAAAGATAACTCCTGTGGCAAGTGCTTCACCTTATTAGACAAATAAGGGATAATGAAATGAAAAAATTTAAATTAATATTCAGAAGCGGAGTGGAAAGAGTATTTGAAGGTGAAAATATTGAGGATGCTTGTAATAGACAAGGATATAGTAAATATCTCTTAGAGGATATAGAATGGTGTGAAGAGATTGAAGAGAAATCCAATCCTAAACCCCCTCAACGAATTTTAATTGAGGGTGTGGTCCGAAAAGAGGGGGAGCATGGAGAGGAGTATTATTTTGTGGATACAGGGATTCATAAATGGTATCCTGTTGGTGATCCTTTTTGGAATTTAGATTTTGAAAATTGGGTAGATAAGAAAATTAGACTTTCTTTGAGTGAGGTGTAAAATATATTAGGTCTAAATCGAATATATAATATAGGTAAATATAAGGAGATATATAATAATGAGCTCAATTGTTCAAATATTAAACAGTAAGGATCTGATTTCTCTACCAGATCATATTATAAAGGGTATTCAATATGAGACTATCATGGGTAGCGTATCATATGGGGTGGCGGATACCACGGACAAAACTAGACCTTCGGATATAGATATCTACGGTTTTAGTATACCCTATTTGAACATGGTATTTCCTCACCTAGATGGAGAAATTTATGGATTTGGAAGACAGATTAAGCGGTTTCATCAATACCAGCAACATCATATAAAAGATGTGTCTAATAATAAGGAATATGATATTACGATATTTTCAATACCTAAGTATTTTCAACTACTTATGGACAATAATCCAAATATCATTGATTCTATATTCACTTCTCAGAAGCATGTTTTGTATTGCTCTAAGGTGGGTAATCTTGTTAGGGAAAATAGAAAATTATTTTTACATAAGGGTTCCTTCCATAAAATGAAAGGGTACGCATTTTCACAATTATCAAAAATTAAGAGTAAGAAGATTCTTGATTTGGTTAAAGTCATTCGAGAGCATAATATTTCCTCGGATACGATAGAAGAATGGTATCACAAAGGTACTGTACTTTCTAATCTTAAGCTTTCTTGTCCGGATATAAATTTCAAGACCTTACTTAAAGATTATCCAACTGAAGAGAGTCTTACAAAGAGATTACCCCCTTTGGTGAAATACGGCTATGATCTTAAATTCGCGTATAATTTGGTTCGCCTTATGAATGAGGCCGAACAGATTTTGGTGGAGCATGATTTGGATCTTGAAAGAAATCGAGAACAACTAAAGAGTATCCGTCGGGGGGAGTGGACCTTAAGGCAGATCGAGGAGTATTTTGATGTAAAAGAGAAATATTTAGAAGGAGTATATGCTAAAAGTGACCTTCAACATTCTCCGGATGAAGATGCAATTAAGAGGTTATTGATTAATTGCTTGGAATTACATTTTGGGAATCTAAATAATGCTGTAAGTAAACCAAGTAATATAAATTTATTGATAAATAAACTTCAAGATGTGATCGATAAAGCAAAAGCGGGGGTCTTGATATGAAAGGATCTGAAATCATAGATGAATTTACCATAGAAGTTGCATTATTTGGAATTATGACAGCTTCCATTTGTATGTTTTGGGGGCATAATATATTATTCGTAGCCCTTCATATTTTGGTTCTGATGTTACTTATTCCTAAATTATCTGAATCGGAATTGATAATGTTTATCATAGCATTCACATTTTTTCCTATAGGGGAAATAATTATCATGAGTTCCGGGGCGTGGATTTATTATGTAAACCCTAATTTCCTCGGTATCCCTATGTGGCCACCTTTTAGTTGGGGATTCTTAGTCATTCTCATATGTAGAATGGGGGGAACAGTAGAAAAATTAATATCAAGTGTAAAATTTTCCGAGGATGGATCGAATATATAATAACACCTATGATATGAGGCAGAAAGGAGGTTAAGAATAGATAATTAAAGCTGTAATTTTTAGTAGTAAGTTAATTTGTAGTTAATATTATATTAAAAACAAGGAGTATATTATGAGAAATATTATTAATCCCTATGCAAGCCTTTTCTTTAGAGATCACCAGTTTTCCTTTGGATCTTGGCAAAAATATTACCATACAAGATGGGAATTACAATTATGAGGGGGTAGGATGGTATGGAACTAGTGAGGATCAAGAAGTAGAGCCTGGTTGCATAGCTGCTCAAAAATGGGATCTTGAGGGCTTCTTTGTTAATGAAAACGTGTTGACTTTAGTGGGCGGGGTTAATTTTAAGAATGGAGTTTATTATAGTGGACATACTTATGAATTTGGGGATCTATTTATTGATATAGATGAAGATGCTGAATACGGAGACATTATTGAGGGTAGCGGATATAATACCAACGTCAAGAATACCTTCGGATATGATTACGTTCTTGATTTGGATCTTGACCATGGGAGTTATGATGTATACCAATTAGATCCAGGATCAACTGTAGTCACAGTATCCACGGGAATAAATCAGGAATCTAATCCTTACCAATATTATTCGGGGGGAATTTTCATGGGTAATCATTCCATTGGGGTTTTTGAGGATTTGTTGGATGATGATGTTCAAGGTTTAGAGGGGGGAGATCATTATGCTTTAGCTATTGATCTTTTAGATTTGAAATCTTTTGTTGGATCAAATCCTGCTTTTACTATACATGGAACTATAGAATGCGGAAATGATAGTATAATGGGGAGTATAGCCCCTGTGCCCGAACCTGCAACCTTACTTCTCTTGGGTTTCTCTTTGCTTGGATTATCTTGTGTCACTAAAAGGATAGACCATATTATAGAATAAGGGAGTAAATTATGGATAGTACATTAATTATAATATTGTTAGTATTAATTACCCTTGTATCATGTAATTCAAGGTCAAGTTTTGAATATGAACCTAAAAGACCTGAGCTAAATAGTATAGTAAACAAAAATAGAATAAAGCAAATTAAGATTGCTGAATCAGAAAGAGCTTATGAATGCTTCAATAAATGCTTTGATGACAATGAATCATTCTTTCCTACGCCTAGTAAATACGATGATGGGGCAATAGATGATTTTGAGGATTGCTCTATGTATCCAGAATGTGTGGAGTGTGTTGAAATGTGTATGAACCAATCCAAATTACTTGGGGATACTGAATTAATGAAGATACTAGATGGGGTTCATAATATTTTTTAGAGAGGATAATGGCTGATATATATCTTACGGGAGATCCTCATTTAGGGCATAAGAATATCATCAAGTATTCACATAGACCTTTTGATGATATTACTGAGCATGATAATTGCATAATAGATAATTGGAATAATATAGTAAGACCTAAGGATACAGTTATAATTAATGGGGATTTCTCTTTTGCTTCGGTTGAGGAGACCAAAGAATATTTGAAGAGATTACAGGGTAATAAAATAATGGTGTTGGGGGATCATGATAAACAGGTTTGGCAATGCAGAAATTTATTCAAAGAGATTACTCAGCAAAAGAGGTTGAGTATAAATGGCAAATTCATTTTCATTCAACACCATTGTTGTAGGGTGTGGCCAAGGAGTCATTATAACTCATACCATGCCTTTGCTCACAGCCACGGGGGATTACCCCCGATTGGTAAGTCTTGGGATGTAGGTGTAGACAATAATCATTATATGCCTTTAGATGTTGAGTGGTTCTTGAGGATTATGGAATCAAGACCGGATAATTTTAACTTAGTGAAAAAGTTAAGTTAAGTCACAAGGAGATTTTGATATGTTTTATGTGGATAAAGATGGAGTATTGTTTAATTCGGGGAAGGATATTAAATTCAAATATACTTTCTTAACTCAACAACATAATATGGGATATTTTGATTTAGCAATGATGTTCAATGTTGTATTTAATTTCAGCTATATTGCTCAATTTATGAACAAGATGCTTGAGCTGAGCTACGAAGTAAATATTGAAAGAATATCAAGAACCGAAAAAAATAAACATAGGAGCTATTCAAATTCCTCCTATACGGTGACGGCGGGTATAACTCAAAGAGGGGGGAATAGTTCTCAAGTAGTAACCGATTATTTAGATACTATCTCAAAATATCTTCTAACTTTAAGAGGTTCTACAATAAATCTATTGACAAATTTATTAAATGGGAATTTGGTGGATAGAACATATTTTATTAATCATTGTGGTCCCTTCTCTAGAGAATCTCAAGACGATGTAAAATATCTAGAGCGGGATAAGGGGTTGAATCAAATTGTTACGCAAGAAAGAGGGAATGAGATAATATTTAATTTCTTACCCATTCGTATTGTTGGCATGAAAGATGCTATATTTACAATGGACGCGGTTGATCAGTCCATATATCTTGGATATATAACAAAATATATGGAAATGATGGGGAATTATATGAATAATGTTGAGTACTGGGATTTTGTGTATAGGTATGAGATATGGTTGATATCAACTTTCAAAAAATATATTAAATATGAAATAGTGGAGTTACCAAATGAGTGAATTTGATATTTTGTTACAATTCATTTTTAGACTAGATGTTATATATAGTTCAATATCCGTCATATATTTTTTAATCGGGATTTTTGTACATAATACTTTGTTAAATAGGGGATTCGGATCTAAGATGAGAATATTATGTACGGCTTTAGGGCTATATTTTGGACCAATATTTCTTATATTGTTGCCATTATTTAGGAAATCAGAGGTAAATAGTATATGAGAGACCATAGTTCGATTCAAGAAGATTTGGCGGAGTTAAGGTTGCAATTCAATACCCCTATAACCCTTAGAGTATTAGTGAGGGACTTTAAGAGTTATATTGAGAGTTTAGATAATGCTTCAATAGATGAGGAGGAACTAAAGGGTTATTTATATAAGTTAATTGATGTTATATTGGAATCCATTGATTTGGGAGGTATTACTAAAGAGGTTTTAAGAATTGAATCAATGATACATAATCTTCAGAAGGAAAAGTACATCAATTTTAAATTATTTGAGAGTGGAGACTATACAGAAGTTAATAAAGTATTGATTGATATTTATGAGAAATGGAATGATATTCAGTTAATTAAGGAGCAATGTAGTGATCATATATCTTTGATCAAGAAAGCAATAATGTACTTAAGTTCTTTGTCTAGAGCAATCTCGGTATTTGTTCATGATGAGATTGCTCATGGAGTCAAATTTAAGAAGTTAGCGGATTCTAAGAGATTTATTGATTCTATTGTGGTGGATATTGATTCTAATATTGATGTGTTAAAAAGTCAGATAACGGATTTGAGTGGATGGATTGATAATAGTATTGCATCAAAGATTAATATGTTTATGAGGGCAGAGAGTTCATTGAGATTATTATCTAAATATGCTGGATGGGATAATAATTATGATAGTAAATTTACGGGGAGTCATGTTGGATAATATGGCTATTTTAAACACATTTGTTTGATAAGGAGAAAAATATGGGAGAATATTAAACATCAAATTAGTAAAGTATTATTGGTTAGATTGTAAGAATATATAAGAGAAAAAAAATAAAGAATAAATAAGGAGATAGAAAATTAGTATGAAAAATCCGTTTTTAAATCAAACACCACAAACACCACAAACACCAGAGAGTATTTCTGTACAAAATCAAAAATCTGAGGGGGGTCCAAAGATACCTGAAATATTAGATGTGCCTCAACCACAGCAATCTCAATTTCAACAACCACAGCAATCTCAATTTCAACAACCACAGCAATCTCAATTTCAACAACCACAGCAAATGGTCCCATATCAATCTCAACAATTTCAAGCTCAAGATGAGGGCGATGACTCAGGTATTTTAGATATATCTTTCGATTCAGATGTGAAAATTAACAAATTAGAGCGTCTACCCAAAATGAATAAAGATGAGGTGGCTAGAATAGCTTTCATTCTATTTGATGCAAATAACGCCCCAATAATTAAATTGGCACATTCCTTCTTCCATAAACCTACTGGCACATCATTTTTAGCCCCAACTAATAAGGATGTGCTGGCTAAAACAGCTAAGGCTATTGGAGAGCCCGGAAAAAAATTTGGAACAGTAGTTTTGAAGTATTCTACGGATCAATTTGGTAATATTTTGAATTATGATAATCTAGGTTTTGATTTGTTCGCATTCATTTTTTCGACGGATAAATTCCCGGTACTTCGGCAGATGCATAGGGAATGGGGTTTGGTTGAGCACGATGTTTTGTTAGCTTGTTCTGATTTACAATTTCAGAAGATGGCTATGCAACCAACTAGGGAGAGCCTTTGGAGAATGTTACCCCAAGAGAAACAGGATACTATTGTAACGAGAGCTAAGGAGTTATATGATACGCAGTTGAAAAAGCAATTCGGTAAATCTATGTCTGACCAGGAAGTTCTTGTCACTATAGGAGCGATTCAGGCCCCTATGATGAGTCAACCAGGGATGAATGGTGGGGCGTACAATCCTTTTGGAAATGGTATGACAAATAATCCGAATATGATGTCTCAGAATAGACAGACTCCTTTTCAAAATGGGTCTAATTCGGGTATGATGAATCAAGGTGGCCCTGCTGTGAATTTGGCGGGCCAGGTGGGTACTGGAATTCCTCAATCTGGGGAATTCTCTAATTTAATTAAGAAGTAGGCATACTTAATGAATATCTCAGAGATACTTAATTGTACCTCTGAGATATTTTTAAATAAAGGATAAATATGAGTAAGTATAGGGTTTTAGGTTTTGATTTATCGAGAACTTCCACAGGGGTATCGATATTTGAGTTAGAGGGGGATAAGATAAAGCTTGATATGTTATTTTCTATCAAGCAATATAAGGCCGAGAATTTCAATAGGTTATATCATTGCTCCAAAAGCCTCTTGATGGAGCAATTGGGTAATATATTATCAGAGCAAGAAGGAGAATTTACGGTAGCCTTTGAGCTACCCGTGTATGGTAGCTATTCCTCGGAACTACAATTTTATTTGACTCAGGAATTCTTAGAATTATGCTATAATCTCAATGTGAATGTGGTGGGATATTCTCCCTTTTTTATTAAGAAGTTCGTTAAGTTATTCGCTACGGATAAAAAAGTGAAATATCCTGGGAGACTACAAAAGAATCATATTCGGGACATTTACAAAAGATTTGTTCAGATTTTGAACAAAGATGTTTTACCAGATTCTTTGGATATTGAGGATAGTGATTCAATGGATGCTCTGTTTATAGGATTAATAGGGATAATATTTCAAAGTAAGTATTTAATTCCTCCTGTAATAGAACAAGATATGGATTTGGAATCTCTTGCTGCGGGAGGATTTAAATCTTTGTTTATAGAGGGAGAGGAATATTATAGGGATTTGTATTTGGAGGATATAGAGAATACAAAATTTAGTAATTTCATATTCAATGATAAGGATATACCCTTATCTAAACAATTCAAGTTGTTATTGAAGGATGCCTTTGATCATAAGCATCTTTCGTTGAGATCAAAGACCTTCTACCCATATGGGCTATTGGATATTCTAACGGGGTATATGATCAAATTTTATGAGAAAGATCCTGAGTCTTTCTTTAAATATTTTGTAAAATATTTCCATACCACACGTAAGAACTTAGAGAAGAATATCAATGGACACGCTACGCAATGCTTGGTTAAGAATCCGGGGAAGTTGTTTTTGTACCCGGACATGTGTATAAATGTGGTGAATTAACAATCAACAAATAAAAGGAGTATAGTTAAATGGAGGCCAGTGATAGAAAAAAAATTCAAGATTTAGTAGGTCTCAAATATGATATCAATGAGAGGTTAAAGGAAACAAAGGAGCTACTTGCCTCAGGGGATATGGATAAATTCTGGGAGAAATATACAGAGCTAATGCGGGTATGTCAAGATAGTTTCAAACTATGTGGAGAGTTATTACCTAGAGTTATCCAAGGCTTAGAGGAACGCAATTCCAAGAAGGACTCAGAAAGTAAGTTCTCCGTGGAAAGTATGGAGATCCACCCTAAACAGAAATATATTAATTAAAAGAAGGAGAAATGTAGAATATTTCTCCTCTTAAGCATAAAATAGTTTACTTTCCTACGGGGTTTAGAATAATTTTCTGTATCCTTTTGCATATCTTTTTAAACCTTTCTACCTTATGTGTTTGAAAAATATACATAAGGTAGAATATCCTACCAAAATAGTTTACTTTCCTACGGGGTTTAGAATAATTTATTTCACATCAGGTGTAAAATTTCTCGGATATAAATCAAATATATAATATAAGGCGACAATGATTAATCCTTAGATTGGGGAATTAAAATGTATAAAGAAATATTAAAACAAATAATGAATCTCGAAAACAATCTCATATTTAAATACACCAACATCGTCTTGATATCAGAGCAAGATATGAATTTTATCCTTGAGCTACCTGAGGATACTCAAAAAGAGATTATAAGACGGATAAAGGCGAATATAGATCAATTTAGGGATGCTTTAACTGATGATTTAAATTTGGGTGATGCTGATATATGTCCTCATTGCGTTTATAGTGTAATTAAACATTTAGATTGCGTTGATTGTCCTTATGGAAAGAATAATGGTGTATGTAATAACTATGGTATTTGGTATGGTGACTTATATGGAAGAATACGTGATGAGCTTAGAAGCAATGATATTCACAGAATTTGGGATATCATTGGCATTAGAGATGCATTAAATGACGCCTTAAATTCTTCTGAGGTGTAAAATCCAATATCTTGAGTACAGAGGCATTAATTATGCATGGGAATATCTTGAATATGAGAGCAATAAATTTAATGTTGAGAGATAATGTGAATAGTACCAATTATAAAGGGGGTGTAATAAAAATATTTAAGATTTTTTGTTCAAATAAATCAGAGGGTTATATCTAAAGAGAAAAATAATTGAAAATAAAATGGTACAAACGTGGTACGAGAATACATATATATAGTATAGGGGGTATATGGTAGGGGGTGCGGTAATAATATTAACATCATTATGATGGGGGTCTATTAATAGATAAAACATTAATCAGCACATATAATTTAAATAAAACCATATTAGATGAATAAGATCAATAAAAGCATAACAATATAAATAAAAGATAATTATGATGGTGTTAAAGATATTTCGCCGCATCATCATTGAGAAGAAAAAAGTATCTACAGAGGTTTAGAATAATTTTTTTTTCATACCAGGTGTAAAATTTCTTAGATATAAATCGAATATCTAGTATAAGGTAACAATGATTAATTCTTTGGTAGAGGAGGAATATAATGAGTAATACAACTGAAATCTTAAAGAATATTATGGAAGTGAAGAATCAATTCGTCAAAGAGCATACAGGAATGATCCTGATACCAGAGGTGGATATGAATTTTATTCTTGAATTACCAGAAGATAATAAGATTGATATTATGATGCAACTGAGGAAAAATATCAATCTTATTATCTTAAGGTTGGGGATACTTTGTGTGATGGTGAATTATGTCCTCATTGCATATATGCAAATATTGTTGGTATAGTCCGTGAGGATTGCCCCTATGGCAAAAATAATGGGGTATGTAATAAATATGAGCTTAATAATTTATTTGGAAAAATATACGATAGTTTAGGGGGTAGAAATATTTATAAATTGATATATATATACCTGGCATCCTTGATGCATTAAATTCAGCATTATATTCTTATTGAGTTTCTCAGAAATATAGGAAAAATTTTAACAATTCAAAAACAAGGAGTGAAATAAAATGAATTTTATTGATCAATTCAAAAATGAAAATTTGGTGCGAATAGGTAATGCTGCTATACATATAGATCTTATAAATAAGAATAAGGCATATAGCAGGAAACTTTGTTTCTATTACACACCTTATGATCAGTTTTTGTCTAAGTTAAAAGAGGGGGAATTCAATTTTTACCCTTCCAAGGAAGTGACTCAATATGTGTATTATACCTATACTGTCCGATTTTATGGGGAAAATTCCATTAAGAAAATATGTAGATTAGATATGTTTGCTTTGGATATACTCATGGAGTGCTTGAACCCTTGTGAGCTTTTGAACTTTGAACTAAGAGTCTTTGAACAAGGGGGTGTCGTTGGATTTCTTAAGGGGGAAATAATCTTTGTTCAATTTTCAGAATACCCCGTGATCGCATTAGCTCCTGAAGATCCTAAGCACTATTATATGATTCAAGTAGAAAAAGAGGCGGAACCTAAGGTCAATGAGATTCCCTCAGATGCTCAAGAGAGGGTCGTGATGAACACCTTAAAGAATTTTATGGAGGTGAAGAATCGTATTGTTCAAGATTACACCAATATTGTATTGATACCAGAGCAAGATAAAAAATTTATATCCAATTTACCCTACGCGGATAAATTGGATATTCTCATTAGATTAAAAAAAACATTTGATTCCAAAAGGGAGATAGTAGATGCAAATATTTGCCCTCATTGCATCTACTATAAAGAAATCTTAAGGTTAGATTGTAATGAATGTACCTACAGTATGAATAATAAGGTGTGCGGAAATCCTAATGATGATTTCAATAGGTACAGTCTTGTTTTAGAACGTTTGAGATCCAAACATGATATAGATCGTATCAACGAGATACCGGGTATATTAGATATTTTGAGTAATATTGTCTATGAGGGGGTGGAAAGATTACTTCTAAATAATCCTTTTAATTCCAGTATTAAGGAAGCCTTAAAGAATTTTATGGAGGTGAAGAATCAATTCGTTTATGAGAAAACCTCAATTACATTGATCCCGGAACAAGATATGGATTTCATTTTGAATTTACCTGAGAAGGAGCAATATCGTATTTGTAAAGAATTGATAATTAATCTGAGGAGTAAAAATGCGGATATTTACGATGCGACCATATGTCCTCATTGTATTCATACTGGAAATCGAACTTGTTATACTTGTACCTACGGTAAGAATAATGAGGTATGTAGTTCTCCATATTCTCATTATAAAACCATCATAAGGAAGTTAGGGTGGAGAAAGATAAACCTCATTCCGGGCATCAAGGAAGCACTCTTGAAAACTTTGGAAGGTGTAAAATTTCCTGAGGATAAATCGAATATATAATATAGAATATAGAATAAAAACTCAAAATGAGGGGGGAATATAAAATGAACGAGAAATGTAGAGAATATAATGTTGAGTGCAATGTAGTTTACCATAGATCTTTGAAGGATGAAGAATTTTATACAGGGGATATAGAATTTGATCCTAAGTATGGTCTCATTGAGTTCATACTGTCCGAAGGAAGGTTTGCTAAATCTTTGTATGGGTGTGAGGTTAAAGGAATGAATGGGCTTAAGGATATGAATAAGCTCGTGGTTCAATGCCATGGTTCAAAGCATCTCTATTATTTTGATTTAGAGATATTCTGGAGTTTTATGGGGAGTGTTCCATATGAGGATATTGATAGCTTAACCCATTATGTTCATACCACAGTATATGGAGGTACATCTTATTTTGTGTATAGGGGTGATACCCTATTATTCCGTCAAAAACAATTAATAGGGGGAAAAGAATAATGTTCAAAAAATTATATGATTGGTTCAAAAATTCAATAATAGATATCATTCTCTATGGTGGGGAGCATAAACGTCTGAGGGCCTTTTTGAAGGATTTCATGGAGACCAAAAACGATAGGGTACGTTTCTACACCGATATGGAATTGATACCTGAGAATGATCAGAAATTCATCCTGTGTTTACCTTATTGGGCTATGTTTGAGATTGCATGTAAGATCTATATTTATATAACAGATTATCCAGATTCTTTGTGTGATATAGAAATATGTCCTCATTGTATACATCATTCCCTTAAATGTAATCAGTGCTCTTATGCGTTGAATAATGGGATATGTGTATCTACCAAGACGGGGAGATATCAGAGGATATTATCCTGTCTCAAAACTAGGGATATACGGGGTATACTGCATATACCCCGTATATCGGAGGATATCAGAGATTTGTTTGAGAAACATAACATCAAAGATTTGGTAAGGGGGGAAAAAGAATAATGTTCAAAAAATTATATGATTGGATTAAGGATTTTATTGAGAGAGGAATTGATGTAATATATGATATTTTGTACTTGGAGGAACACATACTGTATGGACAATTCCTAGTGGATTTCATGATACTTAAAAATGAATACACCGTGAGGTCTACGGGAGAAAGTATTATACCTCTTGATGATGGATTATTTATCATAAGACTACCTTATAGAGCTATGCGTTACATTGTAAGAGAGTTAACGCATCGGGTTGTTCATGGTTCTATGCTGACGGATATAAATATTTGCCCTCATTGTCTATATGCAAATTATGAGTGGATAGCATGTGGTCAATGCTCTTATACAAGAAATAATGGGAGATGTCATCCATGGTCAGTCAATAATTTATATGGAAGGATATGTGATAACTTAAAGAGTCAGGAAATACACAATTCAATAGTTGAAATTCCTGGGCTAAAAGAGGATATTATAGCCTTGGTTAAAAAATATGATTTCAAATTTTAGGGGGGGTAATGAAGAAAGATTTAAAAATTAAAACATGTTCAAAAGTTGAACCAGGTAATAAAGAATTAGACATTTTATTGGAGGGTATTGGGGATGAATACAAGATCAATTTAGATGATCCTGTGAGCAAACGTATATTTTCCATTGGGTTCCTTCGGGGGGTAGCATGGTATATTAATTGCATGAAAGAAGTTGAGAGCAAGAAAAATTCTAAATTATAGGAGGCAAATGAAGTCAATGTATACTGTAAGAGAAGCAGCAAAGAAGTACGGGGTTCTAATCAAGGATTTGGCTTATTGGGTGAGTAGAGGTTATTTGGAGGTGCAGTATTATAAGGATTTCAATAGTCCGGCTCAAAAATATCCTTTGATTCTTGAATCTAATTGGAATATTTTTGAGCCGGATTTTCTAGAAACAATTGGAGTTTCTAGAAAGAAAAAACGGGAAATTTATTTGAAGAAAACGTTCAATTCCATCGATGATGTTGAGGAGTATCTTCATCTAGGGGTGAAAGACCTTAATAGCATTAGTAAATATGAGGAAATTGCATATAATATCAAAAACGGAATTGTGTGTGATCTTGATTATAGAATTTTAAGATTGCACTCTTTCTCAGATGAGTATAAAACTCGTGTTCAAAAATCAAATTATCTGGGAGGATCAAAAAAAATATTAACCATACCGGATTATCATGCGAATATTCTACCAAGGGTTTGTAATGTTAGAGGTTTAATTAAAAAATATGGGCTTATGGGATCCAGTGTTAAATCTTGGGGGCTTACAAAAAAGCTCAAATCTTTTAAATTTAGACATGCTTCTAAGGGGGGCGTAATATATCCTCTTGTGTATTTTGAGGATGATATCGGGCAATTTATAGAGAAATACCCTAAGTTGATAAAGTATTCCAGAGATAGAAAATCAAAATTATTTGATCAAAAGATTTTCAACTCTAATGAGGTTGAGTCCCTGCTTAATTTGAGACCTCATGCCTTAAACGATAATAGTTATTCTCTTTCTAATTTTATAAGAATCCATAATACGGATATGAGTAGAATATCAAAAGATGTGATAAGGGAGTTTGTGGAAAGCAAGGTATATCGAGATTATATAAATCATTTGAAAATAATTGCTTCAGATGTTATAGACGTATTTGATGTTGAGGATTATTTTAAAAAGGAGTTTGAGAATTTTGTGAAGGGGGACACTTTTGTGAAAATTCCTACTTTAAATACTCCAAAATTGAATGAGTCTAAAGATTCAAATAAGATAGTATGTGATACTATCTTAGGAGCGGCTCAGAAATATGGTTTGATGCCTGAATTTTTTAGATCCGCGTGTACTCAGAGGTTAGTAAAATATAAAATTATCCAAACGAACCCTAGACATGTGGGAAAAAGATATATGATTTCTACGGATATTGAAAATCTTATATCCTCTCAACCTAATTTGGTTGATATGGTTACACTCAAGAAGAGAGCTATATTAAATCAACCTTTCTTGAGTGTAACCGATATATCACGGATATCCGGGGTGTTGGTGTATTCTCTTACTAAATCATTTGAGAGTGGAGTATTTAAGTATAGTGATGAGAATAGGAGGATTGTTGCCAGAGATGATGCCTATAGAATTATGGGCTCTAGGGAATTTGAAGCATTGTACCCAAAAGATTTAGACGCCTATTCAATTCGGGTAAGTAGGGAATTTTATGATTTAGGGGGAGAGGACTTTGAAAGTTTTGATGGGTATACAGCCCTTAAGGCATCTAAAATGCTTGATATGAGTGATGCTCGAATTAGATATTATATGAGACAAGGTAAATTAAAGAATAAAATACATAAGACCCATTTTGGACACGATCTAATACTTATTGAGAAGGATTCCCTGAATGAATTTATGGAGAGTAGAAAACGTGAGATGGGAGGGGATGCGGGGAGAAGTAAAGCGGAGCATAAAAATAAGAAAATGAGATTGAGGAGAAGGGTAATGAAAGCAGAAGAATTATCCAAAGTCAAGGAGATTGAGAATATGATTAATACAAAAAAGGAGAAATTAGCTTCAAACTCTGTTCAAATTTTAAGCAAATGTTCAGAGGATATTAAACAATCTGTTATATCTTTGATTGAGGCTATTGATTACCCGAAAGATTCGGACTTGAGTGTTCAGAGCAACATATCATTTTTTGTTAACTTGGAAAAACATATCAAGGATGCTATCCAATCTAACAATTTGTACATTAACACAAATAAACGTTAAATAAAGGAGATTTGTAAAAATGGGTTTATTTACAGAAAGAAACGAATATTGTCAGAGTGCTTCAAAAAAAGAGGATAAAGATCATTGGAGTAATCTGGGGTCAATTCAGATGTTTAAATTGGGGGAAGTTTTAGGGAATAAAACTTATTATTCCTCAATTGATTTGCAAAATATATTTAAGATCTCCCGACCGGTTATAAGTTCTTGGATTAGTAAGGGTACTCTAATTAATTCAAATCCTAAAGGGTGTAATATTGCAATCCCTAGAGACATCCTAATAAATTTTATTATATCAAACGATTATACCGATTATGTAATTCATGTGAATACTTGTGTGGATTATAAGGATGTAGCAAATATTGTGGGATTAAGTCCTTCAGCCATTAAGGGTAGAGCGGCGAGGGGGAAATTTAATACCCTTCATTTACCTATTAAGGGTATTAAATTTTCTAGGGATGAGGTGTACAGGATTATACGTGAGGATTTTAATAATGATCCTAAAATGATTCATAGATTTGCTGAGATATGTTATCTTAGAGTTTCGGATAAAGAGTTTGAATCCGAGAATCCTAAAAATTTGGCTTTGGGTGTGAATATAAATTCCGAGGAGTGTAAATCTAAACCAAGTGAGCCTTATCTTAGCTCTATCCGTGCTTTTGATCCTAAAATGTATGAGGAGAATATAAAATCTATACAAGGAGATACGAGGCCAGCACAAGATCTTGAGAGCTTTGTAGGAGAGGATATAAGTAATGTATCAAAACAGGGGTATATGGAGTATCCTGACTCTCTTAACTCATTGGATGAGGGGGAGTCGGATATTCCTAAGACTTTAGAGTGCTTAAAAATAGCTTGTAATACGATGTCAGGTAGGATTCTCAAATTGACTCAATCTTGTCTAAAAAACATTCATACTAGAGTTCAATACCTAGATTTCATTGAGGAATTATCTATCATGATGGAGAATTTGGAAAGCTTTGAAAAGGCGGGGAAGAGCGGTAAATGAAAAATAATTTAAATCAAGTGTAAAATTTTATGAATTAGAATCGAATATATAATATAAGGCAATAAAATAAAAAATAAAATTGAGAGGGATTAAAAAATGAACGAATTGTTAAATATCTTATATGCTTGTGAATTATCCGAAGATATCTCAGTTGAAGATTTTATTGAGGATTATGACCTGGTATTGATTGATGATTTTTATTCCCAAGTGTAAAATTTCATGAGGTTAGATTGAATTGAGGGGGGCGGGTTATCGCTTGTATGAGATTCTTAATATTTCTTCTCTCGTGTAGGCCCTTCGCTCCCTTACATATTTCGGGGGTGGAGCATTGCCATATAGGGATTTTTTCACATTCCTTTTTCTCTATATTGGCTTTCCACCTCCTCATTATTTTTAAGGGGTTATAGTAGAGCGGTCTAATACATCGCCCTTTCACGGCGAGAATCACGGGTTCAAATCCCGTTAGCCCCTTTTTAATTAACTTATACAATATAAATTTAAGTGGGGAAAGGATATGAGAAAATATAATTCATTGATGCGAGATTTAAAGATAATTAAGGATCAAGAATATTATATTCAACTTCTTGATAGGGTAGTACAAACTCAGAAAGAACAAATTGAAATTCAGAATAGAATTATTGAAGCTCAGAGTGATCAAATAATATTATTGAGGACTCTCTGTGATAAATAAAGATACTTAAAAGTCTCTGTGATGGCTATGAGTCCATTGGAGGGAAGCAAGATAATTATATTAATGCCCTGGAGGATATTTTTCAGTTGTATAAGGATACCGAGGGTGGGAGAGAGGATCAAAGAGGCGTTATTTTGGAGAGTTATTTTCCAAATCTATTTGGGGGTAAATAAAATGCAATCCAAAGTTGTTCAAAAATTGATTGGTTTAATAGAGGAGATGGTCGATGATCAAAATTAAAAAGAGTACAATCCTTGATTCAGGAGGTTGTGTATCTTGTCCTACTAAGAGAGATTCGCAGGGTTTTGTAATTGATTCCAAAGTATATGAAATTGAATTGAAATCTAGGGGTATAACTAGCATAATAAGACTCTGCACGGACTGTTTTGAAATGTTATTTAGATTATTTACCGAGTTAAAATCCTCGGATATGTCCGTAGCTGGAGAAATAGGGAGCGGGTTAGGGGAGGTAGAGTATCACACCCCAAAATTAGAATTAACTCCAATATATTCGGATATACTTCCAATGAGAGTTGCCATATTTATGTCAGGAAAGGGGAGTGTGGCGAGAGAGATCATAAAAGGATCATCTTCAGGTTTATATGAGGTTGCATTTATTTTCTCAGATAATTATGATAGTGCAGCGCGGAAGATTGGGAAAGATAACTGTATTCCGGTATTGACCATAGATTATAAATCGTATAGAATTATGGCCAATTATAGGCATATATTTGGCCATAATTCTATACGGGGTCAGGATCATTATTATGGTCTAATAAGTGAAGAGATTGAGAAATATGCTATAGATACTATAGCATACGCTGGATATATGGGGATAGTCAAGGGGAGCATACTCAATAGGTATATAGGAGTTAATGTTCATCCTGCGGATCTAAGTATCTTGAATAAAGACGGAAGCAGAAAATACGTGGGAGCTCATGCGGTAAAGGATGCTATTTTAGCGGGGGAAAAATATATCCGATCCACAACCCATTTAGTCACTAAGGAGTTGGATAGTGGGCCTATATTTGAGATATCAGATCCAGTTCTTGTGGGTAATATTCCCGATAAATTAAGTGTAGATATTTTTGCCGATATTAAACAATCTGAGCTTAAAGAGGAGGGGGATTTCAAGATATTTCCTAAGACTTTAAATCGTATAGCTCAGGGTAGATATCTTATTGATAAGGATAGAAGTATTATTGTGAGTACAGAATCTTTATAGGAGGAAGGTGTAAAATTTCTTGAATTCAAATCGAATATATAATATGAGATAAATTAGAAGTTAACATTTATTTAAGGAGGATTTAAGATGTTTGTACTAGAAAATTTAAGAAAAGAAGTCAAAGAAATAAGTTTAAAATTGGTTGCTATATATGAGAAAATATGTGCAATATTTGATATGTTACAAAAACTTGAGGGGGAGATACCAATTCCAGGTAAACTAGATTCGAGTAATTCTTTTGTAGAGGATAATATTGAGAATATTATCCGAGATCATTTTATTACTAAAGAATCTAAATTATCCTGTGTACGATTGTATGCTCTTTTGTATGGGTGCTCAGTAAGAGAGGCCAAAGGTATGGTGTGTGATATTTTAGGCGTTGATCGATATCAAGATATTCAAAGTTAATTAAAACTTAAATTTAGGAGGGTAAGTTTATGAAAATTGCATGGCTATCTGATTTACATTTAAATTTTGTAAGCAGGGACAATAAGGATAAATTTCTCATTAATCTGAATTCAAAGAGACCTGATATTATTTTGATTGGAGGGGATATAAGTACCTCCTCGGACTTGATTAGAGATTTAGAGTACATGTTAAACTATATTTCTTGTCCCATCTATTTTGTATTAGGAAATCATGATTATTATGGTTCCTCAATTGAGAAAGTTCAAGAGAAGGTTAATATTATCACCTCTAAATATTTTCAATTGAAATATCTTCCTCAGGAAGGAGTAGTAAAATTATCCAAGGATACTTGTCTAATAGGGCATGATTGCTGGGCGGATGGAAGATATGGAGCTTTCTTTAGTAGTTCTGCAACAAAGAGTATGAATGATTACATCATGATTGATGATTTTAGATTCCAACCTACAGAGGATCTTTTACACAAAGAATTGAATAAACTGGGGGATGAGGCCTCAAAATATTTGCATACTAAATCTTTTGAGGCCCTGGAATCTTTCAGGAGTGTCATCGTATTAACTCATGTTCCTCCTTTTGATAAGTGCTGCTGGCATGAGGGTAATTTAAGTGATAAGGATTATTTACCTCATTTTGCCTGCAAGGCGGCGGGAGATGCGTTATTGGAAACTACACAATATGACGCTATTAAAGATATGCTTGTTTTGAGTGGTCATACACATAGTTCTGGTATGGCTCAAATCCGTCCAAATATCTTGGCAAGATCGGCGGGTAGCAAATATGGTGAACTTAAAGTTCAAGAATTTATTCAAATAGGAGATTGATATTATGTTTGAAATTGCATCTTTAATAATTTCTGCCTATATTGTAACTGTATTATTTATTACAATATGGATTGTTTTATGTGAAGTAAAGAAAAAATAGGAGAATGATATTATGTTTGAAATTGCATCTTTAATAATTTCTGCTCATATTGTAACTTTAATATTTGTTACAATATGGATTGTTTTAGGTGAAGTAAAAAAATAATAGGCATGATATATGCCTATTATTTAAAGACAAATTCAAGATAACTTATAAGAGGGAGAGTCATGATTAAAATATTAGATGGTAAAATACCAATCCAAGCTTGGTTAGATGCTGAGGATATGAGTGATTTTGATATAAAGTTTTCAAATGTAATTACTCAAGCTCTTAATGCGTCAAATCATCCTTTAGCTTTTCATCATATCGCACTTATGCCGGATGCTCACTTAGGGATGTCAGTTCCAATCGGTTCGGTCATGCCTTGTAAAGATGGTCTTATTCCTGCGGCTGTGGGATCGGATATTGGGTGTGGTATGCTTTCGGTAAAAACCTCTTTAACGGGAATTACGGATCATGAAATAAGAGATATCATAGGCTTGATTTATAAGATAGTTCCTGTAGGATTTAACTGGCGAGAGAATCCAATATCTTTTTCTCCAGATAAAATGGGGTCTGGAGTGATCCTCAAAGAGCAAATGGCCAATATGGGTCTTCAATTAGGAACTCTTGGGGGAGGAAATCATTTTATTGAGATTCAGAGAGATGATTTAGGTCGAATATATTTTATGATTCATTGTGGGAGCCGTAATTTTGGTAAGAAGGTTTGTGATCATTATATGGGTAAGGCCAATGATCTTAATGAGTTGTGGCATTCTGAGGTAGATCCTAAGTGGGATTTAGGCTTTCTTCCTATAGGCTCTCGTGAGGCCAGGGAATATATTGATGATATGAAAGCTGCTCTGAATTTTGCTGAATTGAATAGACATTTGATTTCTGAGGAGGTTAAAAAAGCATTTAGGGAGGTTGTGGGGAATTGCACCTTTGAGGATGCTATTGACATACATCATAATTATGCCGCTTTAGAGAATCATTATGGACACAATGTTTGGGTTCATAGAAAGGGCGCCACTTCAGCTAAAAAGGGTGAAATTGGTATCATTCCGGGGAGTATGGGTACAGCCTCGTATATTGTTGAGGGACTGGGAAACAGAGAGAGTTTTTGCAGTTGTTCCCATGGTGCGGGAAGAGTTATGGGCAGGATGGGAGCCTCCAGAAAGTTAACTCTGGAGGAATGTGATAGAAGTATGGAGGGGGTATTTCATAGAACCTGGACAAAGAATAAATCAGGTATTTATGATTTTGGAGAAGCTCCTCAGGCATATAAGAATATCGAGGATGTTATGAAAAATCAAGAGGATTTAGTTAAACCTTTAGTGAAATTATATCCGCTAGGAGTGGTGAAAGGATAATAATATGGAAATATTTTTAGATACTGAATTTACGGGGTTGCATCAAAATACTACTTTGATCTCAATAGGGCTTGTGGCCATGGATGGGAGAGAATTTTATGGGGAATTTAATGATTATGATCAAAATCAAGTTGATGATTGGATCAAGGATAATGTAATATCTAATTTGAGCTATCCTTCTGAAGATGAGGGTGAATATTATAGTAAGATTAGATTTGATCCTACATTATCCGAGTTAGAGAAGTCGGATGTTAAGATGCGAAGTGATACTGGTATGATAAGAAGGGGTCTTGAGATATGGTTAAAGGAATTCCCCTCTGTGGAGATCTGGTCCGATTGTTTGGCATATGATTGGGTTTTGTTTAACAATCTTTGGGGTGATGCCTTTAATATACCTTCTAATGTATATTATATCCCCTTTGATATTTGCACCTTGTTTAAATTGAAAGGTATTGATCCGAATATCAGTCGTGAAAAATTTATAGATTTGGAGGATTCTTCATTAAAACATAATGCGTCATATGACGCGAAGGTAATTAAACAGTGTTACTTGAAGCTCATGGATAGGGTTTGGAGTAATAGATCGCTTAAATAAGGAGGAATAAAATGGGAATCGAATATTATTTAGTAAAAGAAGAGGAAAAAGAGTTGTTTTATTTAGGGAAGCCAAATTGGTTTATGTTATTTGATAAGAATGAAATACTTATCAAAAATCGATACAAATCCCCCTATGAGCTGTATCATGGTATTTTTTTTCATATCGCGCCTAGTTTTGATGAATCAACCTCAGTGGGGTATTTTAAGGATTTGTCAGAGAAGATATTTGATTGGGCGGGGGATTCAAAGATTCGGTTAACAAGTGATATGGATTTTGAGGATGGGGATGAGGGTAGAGAAAATTATGTAGAAACAGGTACGAGGTATATCAAGTATCCAAGTAAACCTAAAGATATCCTGAAGATATCCTGAAAGAATGTTTAGATGTCTTAAAATATGGCCGGAGTGAAAAAATCAAAAAGGATGTTATAGCCAAATTGGAGGCTTTGATTTTTGAGTAATCCATTAAAATCGGAAATGTATGGTAGAATTGGGAAGTATGTTTCCTCCCAATTTGCTATATATGAAAAAGAATTACGATTTTACACAGAGGATGAAATCTTTGGGGAGTTAGTAAGGAGCCTAATAACAGTTGATGAAATCCAGTCAAAATCGGTTAAATTCAATTAGATTTAACCAAGGCTTTGAGGCTAAGTTGGTTGTTAAGCGGTATCTGTTAACCGTGAGTTTACCCAGCTACCTATTCCTGTTAAACACCTGTGAATGTGCTCAGTTTGCAGCAATGTGGGATGGTGAGAAGGTTCAAACCATCGTTAAGAGACAGGACGTAGTTTGTCGAGAGTAACCATAACCCTTATGGGAGATGACTTAAATGTCAAATTTAGTTGTGTATGTGATAGATGTAGAAAATAAACCTTTACTTCCTACGGGTGGGGCAAGGGCAAGGATTTTATTGAAGAAGGGGAAAGCTAAGATGTACTCAGTTATTCCTTTTACAATCCAACTGAACAGGATTGTTAATAACCCTAAAGGAGAATTCAAGGTTGGTATTGATGATGGTGCAAAGGAAGTTGGTATTTCAGTGGCATACAAGGATAAAGTAGTGTTTGCTGGAAATATCAAGTTGCGGCAGGATGTGTCTAAAAAAATGTTACAAAGATCACAGTATAGAAGAACAAGACGATCAAGAAATTTTCGACATAGAAAACCAAGATTTTTAAATAAAGGTCACAAAGGTTGGATTCCACCAAGTATTAAGCAAAAGAAAGATTCTATAATAAGGGTTATTAATGATTTGAAGAAACGGATTAATATTACAGAGTGTATAATTGAACAAGGACAGTTTGATACATCTTCGATGTCCAAAGGCTATAAATTAACAGGAAAAGAATATCAACAATCTGAATATGAAGGTAATAATTGGAGACAGAAAGTTTTATGGAGAGATAAATATACGTGCCAACATTGTAGTTCTAAGAATACTTTACAAGCTCATCATATTATTCCAAGATCAAAAGGTGGAGCTAATTCTGTTAGGAATGGAATAACACTATGTAAAGAATGCCATAAAAGTCTTCACTTGGGTTATTGGATACTTAAAATAAAACCTAAGAAGTTTAGTTATCCTGCTCACTTACAACAAGGGAAGTGGTATTTATTTGATGAATTAAAGAAATTATTTTCCAGAGTAAAGATTTGTTATGGTTGGATGACAGCAAAGGCAAGAATAAATTTGGGATTAGAAAAGAACCATCATTTTGATGCTTCAGCAATGATTGGAGCTAATAACTATAAATGTTTACCCTACTTGAATATTATTCCAAAAAGAGCAAAAATTTGGGAAAACAATCCAACAAAGACTTGTGATGAGAGGAATGGTTTTAAGCACTGGGATATTATTAAAGCACAGCATAACAGATTAGGAACAGTAATCGGTTCTATAAGATCGCTAAAGAAGAATTGTATTACATTAAGGATTGCAGCCAATAATAATTTCCCAGTTAGTTATAACAAGTCTACATTGTTGTGGAGACCATCGAATATAATTTATTGCTAATTTTAATTGATTTTAGTAAGGAGGCTACCCAAAGATTTTGTGGATCATAAAATGAATGGCAAGAAAGTAAAATTAACTTTAGAGATTACTGATTAATGGAGAATATTTAAATGAAAATTATGTATAGAGTTGATAAATATGTACATTCAGATTTAATTTATAGCCCCATACAAAAAGTTGAGGTTATAAGAGAGACACCTAAGAAAGTTATCGTTAAGTTTCCGATCAGCAAAACATACCCTAAAGGGGAATCTTGCTGGTTTAAGGATTCCTCTAGTTTTTCTTTTGTGAATACTGAGAAAGAGGCTGTAGAAATTTTGTATAATATGTATCAAGGGCGTCCTGAATTTTTAAAGGTGATTAAAGGTAAATATCCTCAATACAATAACATATACAAAGGGGAAGAATAAAATGAATGGCAAGAAAGTAAAATTAACCTTAGAAATTACGGATATAGAAGGTATATGTGAGAGATCAAAGAGGAGAATAGCTATATTAGAAAGCCTTGATCATAATCCATGCACTCCTCCCTGGTGTGGAATCAATAAAAATCATAATGAAAGGAATAAAGGGTGAATAAATTAGCGTTAATCAGTGTGTCGGATAAGACAAATTTGGATTGGTTTGCAAAGGGGCTTGTGAATAATGGGTTTGATATCTTATCCACTGGAGGAACTGCCAAATATTTAAGGGAACATGATATCCCCGTTACGGATGTATCAGAATACACCGGAGCTCCTGAGATCTTGGAGGGAAGAGTGAAGACTTTACATCCTAAACTTTATGGGGGAATTTTAGCCACGGATTCGGATAAGGATACGAGTACCTTGGATAAATATGGGTATCACCCTATTGATATGGTTGTTGTCAATCTATATCCTTTTCAGGAAGTTATTAAAAAAGAGGATATAACCTTAGAAGATGCAATTGAGAATATTGATATTGGTGGGGTCACTCTTTTAAGAGCGGCGGCGAAGAATTTCAATCAAGTTGTTGTTCTGTCAAATCCCTCTCAATATAATCAGGTCTTGGATGATCTAAGGGTGTATGGGGATATATGTAATCCTGATAGGATGAGTCTAGCTGAATTAGCTTTTAAACATACTATGGAATATGATATGGCCATATATGCCTTTTATAGAGAGATGTATAAGTATCTTTTTGATAATGAGGCGGAGGTGATAGAATAATGGGGTAAGACATATACCTGATGAGAGCTAACGGTGGGCTGTTCAATTATTATACATTTTTGATCAATTTGTATAATAATTTACTCGTGGTGTGGGAGAGGGTGCATGGCTACTGTATACCCTCTCCAAGCTCTAAATAAAGTTATTGTAAAGGAAATTTAAGATGTTCAATTATAAACCAATCATCAATAGTTTAGTTCTTAAGATAAGAAGATTTTACTTTTACCATTTCAAACTAAAAGATATGTTAAGAGATGAGGGGAGGTTTAAAGTTGTATGGTACGCGGAAAAGAATTTAAACATGAGTCGGGTAGAAATATTGCATATCATAAATATATTGATTCAGGAATTTCACATTGATCAGGAATTGTATCGCATGTATCAATTCAGAGGGGAATATTTGTTTAAGGTTGCACTCATGAAAAAATATGGTTTCACAAAGGTGAGAGCTTTAAGATATATTGAGATCCTAAGGCGATACGATAAAAGCATTAAAGAAAAAGGAGTAATAGTTTATGGCTTATAAAAAGAAAAGTAAAAGTATAACTGATGATAGTTTCGAGGAAGAGGAGGATACCGAAAGTAAAGGAAATGAGGCCACAACTCAATCCATCCTGGCGGATATAAAAAAGACCTTTAAAAAAACTAATCCGGATATTATTTCTGAACCTGGAAAAGCAGTGGAATTTATATCCTCTGGAAATTTCATTTACGATATGGTAACTAATTGTAGATTTGGGGGAGGTTTTCCAAGAAGAAGGATTACAGAGATATTCGGTCCGGAACATTGTGGGAAGTCCTCAATTATATACTCAGCTTGTGCTGGGGTCCAAAGAAAAAAGGGATTAAGTATTTTGTTCGATTTTGAAAATGGCTGGGAGTCTTACTATGCTAAGACTACTTTTGGTTTGGAGGAGGATGGTGAGACTTTTATAGTATTTCAACCGGATACTGCTGAGGAGGGGGATGTTATATTAGATAAATTATGGGATCTACCCAATATCGATATTGTAGCAATCGATTCTATAGATGCGATGAGGCCTAAGGCTTTGATCGAGTGTGCTCTATCCGATACTCCTAGAATTGGGTTACATGCTGCCACAGTGGGGAGGATGGTAGTCAAGTTTAGAAGATTTGCAAGGATTAAAAATGCTGCGCTTATTCTTGCAAATCAAATGAGGTCTAAAATCGATACCAATCCTAGAAATAAATCTGGATCCGGACAAGGTTTTGGTTTTCAATATGATGATAATGAGACTACTACGGGGGGAAATACCTTAAGATACTACGCTTCAGTTCGTATGAAGCTAGATTATGGTGGACAGCAATTAGATGAATTTGGAACTAATTTGTTTAGTGGTGAGAGTGAGAAAGCATTGATTGGGCAGATAATAAAAGTAATGAATGTTAAAAACAAAGTTGGTACTCCAAGACAAAAATATAACACTCATTTTGATTTCCCTAGAGGTGCTATCAAAGGGGGTTGGAATGAGGGTAGGGATGTAATGTCCATCTTAAAGAAGCAAGGTAGATTGAGACAAACTAGGGGTAAGCTAACCTATCTAGGATTAGCTATTCCCGAATGGGCTGCAACCGGATCTAAGCCTAAATGTGAGGAGGAATTTATAAATAATAGTGAAGCGGTAGAGGATGGAAAAAAACTCATATATAAATTAATTTCGGAGAATGGAGGATCTATCTTGGAGGAAGTAAATTCAAATGACTTTACCGAGGATGAGATAAAAGGTCAGGATACTCCTCCGGAGAAAGATCATACTAGAATTGATAAGAGGGGAAAAGTCCTGGATGTATCCAAACTTATGAATAAGGAAGATGATGAGGACATAAGTTTGTAAGAGATTCAAAAAAACCCCTATCATGATAAACATCTTTTAATAAAGTATTAATGGGAATATCATTAATAGTGGAGGTGTCATGATATGGGTTTTGAGAATTTGGATATAAAGTATTACGAGAAAAACGGGTATTTGAGTGAGAAAGATTATAACTCCTTAGGTAGGAAGTTATCAAAGGTTATTAATCCTTTGAGAGTTAGCGATATACGCAAAGTTATGGAATTTTTACCTATTTCATATTCTGATTACATTAAGGATATGAAGAATGAAGCATATTGTGAGGATAATTCCTCCATTCAATTTGGGAAAGGATTTGTGGGGGTATCTTTATCATCCTCTTTCAATTCCAATTACTTTCCTAATTTTGATCAGGAATACAGTAACCCTTGGGGTCCGGTTATATTACATAGGGATTACACAGTAATAGATGAAATTGGGGAAGAGGGTTTAAAGTTTGTTCCTAATGGCAATTATCATTCTTTAGCTATTGCGGCGTATAATATTGAGAAAGAAATTAAATCCTTATGTGATACGAGAGAGATATTACAGATTTCTGAAGATGTCTCAGTATTAGTTGAATTCTTTGTTCCAACTAATACAAGTGGTAATTATGATACTACAGTGAAGGTTACAATCTTGCTGTACTAAGTATATATTAAAATTTAAGTTAGAGGTAGTTATATGGAAGACATACGAAGTTTTGCGGGGGAGTGCTTAATAGGGTTATATGAGAATAGGGCTGTATTGAAGCATGATATTGAAATCATGTCCAGAGAATTATATGAAAGGACGAGTCTCAAAAATAGTTTAGCACACACCTTACAGGCGATGCATTTATCTAGTGCTTATCTTCAAAATATTGTAGATATGGTTAGCACTCAGAATATCAAAAAAATTGAAAGTTTACTAGATTCGGCGTTATCCTCTATATTTTGGGATATGAATTTGGAAGTTAAGATTGAGTCCACAATCAAGAGAAATATAAATGTCCACCAGATAGTTTTGTATAAGGATGGAAATAAAGGTACCCTCAAATCGAATGGTGGAGGTATCTGGGCGGTAGTTGCTATTGTAATGAAGATTTTGTGTAATGTTATGTTAAAAAGGTATCCTTTTGTAGTTTATGATGAGAGTTTTAGTTTCATTGCGGATAAATATATTCCTTCAACCCTAAAATTCATTAAAGGGTTGTCTGAAAATATGAATTTGAATATCTTAGGGGTTACCCATAAGCAAGCCTTCATTTATAATTCCCCTACAGTATACAGTATTGACTTTGATCCGGAGTCCTTATCAAGTTCTGAGGAGGAACCCTATATTGAAGTTGAAAAAATTAAACAGGATTAAAATGAGGTTAGAGAGATGAAAAAGTTGATTTTTAATGAGTTATTAGAGGAGGCGGGGGAATTAGAGACAGCGAGTTTTAGCAGTATTGAGAATTTTATTGAGTCATGTACGAGAGGATTTCTAAATATTGATGTGACATTGTTATCCGATATCACAAATTTTTGTAATTTGGATAGGAATGATACGATAGAATTCGAGAATATAAAACATCTTACGAATTATATTGCATATTTTGTATTTAATATTTTGATTAATAATGCAGCGGTGAGACAAAGAAAACTAAGCCCCTATGATATCAATATCATTCAGAAGATATCCTTTAAGGAGCGCAAATTTCAATTGTATCTATTCTTAGATGATAGTATATTTGGGTTATGCGTCGGTACAAAGTTTAAGAACGTATTGGCATTTATTCAATCAATATTTCCTATTATAGCGAAGACCAGTTTCTTCAATGAGGTGAGATTCTTCCCTATATCACGTATGGATTATATTTTAGAGGAGAGTGTAAGAGATATCGAAAATTGAGGGTACTTTATCACCTTCAGAAGATGAGGCACTCACTAAAAGATTTTTGATCTTAGAAAGGAGAATCAAAGGGGCGATGTTTTAGATTCTGGCAGGTTAGATAGGATTGAAGAGAAAGCAGATGATTTAAGTAGGAAGTTAGGTATGATTTTTGGAAGTAATGTCTTAATAAATGATAAGTGAGTTAATTGTGATAAATTGTAAATTTTTAAATAGGGAGTACAGTTAAATGGAATTCTTAAAAAGTGATGTTAAGCTTAAGTTAGATAATTTTGTTGATAAAATTGAGAATGATTGTATAGACATTAATAACATATTTGTACAATCCAATAAATCTTTTGGAGGCTATGATTTTTTGTATCTAGGAGAAAAAGTATTATTTCTTTCAACACAGGATATAATTAGATTGCCCTTGGATATAAGAGATTGTTTTGAAGAAGATCTCACAGATACTAGATATGCTTCTGTCTCTTCTAGAATTGTTAGGAAATTATTGCACATTAGAATGATAGCTATATTAAAAAGCAGGCTTTGCGATACTCTTGAGCTTATATTGTTGGATAAATTGGATTGGGATAGGCTTGCTATAGAAATAGATGAGAAGACTTGGGATTTTAGGCTGGTTTATGAGGGGCGGAATATATTGACTATTTTAAGAAAGGATATAGAGGTATTAGGTACATATTTACAGAGGTTGATATATGCGGAGAGTAAATTTAGGGTAGAGAGCTTCTTAGTAAGTTTCTTGAGGCAATTATAAGGATCTGTAAAATTTTTAACAGTTAAATTGAATATGAGATAGGAGTAAAATGAAGTGAGAAATTCTGAAAGTAAATTATGTTTTTTAGATTTTGAGACCACGGGGGTTATTGATTACATTTCGGACCCTATTGAGATTGGAGCTGTTTTGGTGGATGAAAATTTAGAAGTGATTAGCTCTTTTGTATCTAGAATTAGACCTTTGAGTAAGCAAGCTTTTAGTGAGGAGGCATTAAATGCTCCAGGATACCCCAGTGTTCTAATGAGCTTTTTTGGGGAATTAGGGTATGAATATAGATTTGCAGGATGGAATATTGGTTTTGATACCTCATTTTTCAAAAAGATGTGTTATTATAGTGGGAATATTGATTTGTACTCTAAGATAAATTATAGATCAGTGGATATTCAAACCATAGCATATTGTATAAAGAAGATGGGGATGCTTCCAGAGAACATAAATTCTTTGAGTGATGCAGCCAAATTCTTTGGGGTCCACAGGGCGGAAAAACATAATGCTTTGAATTGTGCTGAAGTTGCTATGGAAGTATATAAAATGTGTATGATATTATTGAATGAAGGGGAGGATGCTTGCGATGCCCAATAATATTGAATTTGATAATATAAAGCAATTCATCAAATCATCTATGAGTGATTGGCCGGGGAACATAACTTCTATAATTTTTTTAGGGAATTGTAATTTTAGATGTCCTTTTTGCATTAATAAAGATATAGCATATGGGGATATTCCGATTGAAGATGTTCCTTTTGAGGAGATTGATTCTTTATTTAAAGAGGAACAATATCGGAAATTTGTGAATCATGTTTCAATATGTGGGGGAGAGCCCACTATATATCCTAAACTACTTCCAATGATTGAGTATCTAAAGAGAGATTTAGGCCTATCCATAAAACTGGATACTAACGGATCTAGGCCAGAGGTTATTTCTACTTTGCTTAAGGAGAAATATTTGAGTTATATTTCTATGGATATCAAAGCTCCAATTGATATTAATTCCTATGCCTATAGTTCAGGAGTGATGTGCCCTTCAATTGAGGATATTAAGCGTAGTATTAAGTTAACTATTAGTAGTGGAATATCATATGATATTCGAGTTGTTACCCATCCTTATCTTAATATCGGAGGTATGGACGAGTTATGTTTACAATTAAACCAATTGGGGGTGAAAAAAGATAATATCAAGATCATTCCCTACATCGATCCATGGAGGATTTAAGTTATGAGTAATGTAGTATTGTTAGTTATTTTTGGTGTATTAAGCATAGTATCAGCATTAGGTTTATGGGCTTGTAGTCTTTCAAAGGAAATAAGTAAGTTAATAGACTCCGTTTTAGCGAATAATATTGTTTTAAAAGATATGAATGATCTTTTAAAAGATATGAATGATCTTTTAAACCGGAATATGGAAGAAGGAGGTGAGAGTTTAATTCTTAAATGGGATGATAGTGATGTTGCCAGAATTGCGGAGGATTATGCCTTTGATATCGAGGATGAGGATGCTTTACGTGACTATCTTAATATGGTATTGGATGGGAGTTCTGATCCGGATGATATAGAAATGCGAGAAAATATAATTAGTGACCTTTTAATATATGCAAAAAAGTCAGGATTGGTTAAGGATATATTAGACGATATTATGCCTAGATTATTTGATGGTCCTGATTCGGATATAATTCAACAAGGATTATCAGATGAGGAATCCTTAGCATTTATGGAAGGTCCATTAAAGGATATCAAACTTTCATATAAGGCGTATGAGTATGCAGTGAATAGAGGGGAAGCTGTAGGCCCAAAATCTAATGCTCCTAAAGCTGCGGGGAAGAATCCGGTTAAGCGAGCAAATCATAATGATGTGTGTGAGGATACAGTTAGTCATTCATTTAAAGAGAGAATGGAATCTTTTTTTGAGGGGATCAAATTAGAGAAGATAGAGTATGCTTTCATTGATAAAAAATTTGATATCAAAGGTAATTGCTATATATCTGATGGATCTACTTTCACTTTAGAATTATCTAGGGATGAGATTGCTAAGTTAGAGGATTCTATTAGAGTAATGATTTACTCCGAGAAATATACAGATCCGGAAAAACTTATATTGAGTTTAAAGGATAGTATAGATAAGATTAAGGATTAAAGATATGCTAAATCCTAAACTTGATGCTAATTCTAAAGAAGATAAGATGCTTCCTTGTCTTAGATGTGGCAGTAATAAAATTGAAGTGGCGAGTTGGGAACCAGGAGATAGTGGAAGAATTTCGTATATATGTGAATGTGAGAACGGGCATTATTGGGATGAGTGGGAAGATACAATTCCAGAAGCTATCAATTCCTGGAATGAAAGAATATAAGTTGGCGTTGCTGGGTCTGTTAACTCAATAGGGAGAGTAGACACCTTAACGGTGTTATGTGCTGGTTCAACTCCGGTGCAGACCCTTCAAATATTCTGTTAAAAGTTAATTTAAAGGAGGATAATTATGAGAAGGAGTAATGATAAGAAAAAGACAGTAAAGAAGGTTAATCGGATGGGTTTGGAAACATTAGATACTAAAATTGAGAGGATGATTGATAGGGGGGATCGGTCCAATTATTTAAAGCATTTAATAAATAAAGCCTATAGTCTGGATAATTCTTTTCAAACTAGGTTAGAATATATTTGCAATAATCTCCAAATATCAAAGCAAGATAAATCATATTATTTGAGTTATAAAATTAAATTTTAAGATAGAGGGTATAAAAAAAATGATACCATACAGAGCATATGTTATTCATGACAATCTTAAATATAGGGCAGTAATCTATTTAGATTGTGATTTAGGGTTTCCGGTTCTCAGAGATCCTGTGGTTTCAGTACCCAGATCCGACAAGGTTCATACGAGAGAATGGGGTAGTAGGAATGCTGTAGAAGAAAATATTCGAGCAATCCTAAAGGATGCCGAGAATTTCTTAGGGGATAAAGGTATAGTAGTGAATAGATATTATGAGGACATGAGATACTACATAAATAGGAAAGAGGGGAAATAAAGATGTCAACACGAAATATTATATCAAAAAAGAAAGATTATACATCCATTCAAGAAACAAAACAAGAAATTTTCAGAATAAAGGGTATTCCGGTTATATTATATGCTCCAAGAGATTATTGGCTATTAACTGAAGAGGAAAAGGATAGAATCTGTAATGGTTGTGGAGCACAAGGTAAATTTGATTTTATACCCGATTCAATATGGTTTATGAGTATTGAGGAAGTTTGTTCAATACATGATTTTTGTTATTATTCCTCAAGACCTTGCATTGAGGATAAGGAAGAAGCGGATCGTATTTTTTTAAATAATATGCTTCGTTTGATTGAGGCAAAAACCAAATGGAGGTGGTTGAAATTTCTTAGGAGGCGGAGAGCGTATAAATATTATTTGGCTGTAAAATATTTTGGGGCTCCTGCATTTTGGGTTGGTAAAAATAAAGATGAAAATTTAGGGGTTGTAAAATAAGATATGAATACATTAGAGCAAATGAATACAAGATTATTCTTGCTCATTATAGAGCAAGAAATTAGAGAGTTCCTTAAACCCTTTGAATCTAATCTTAATTCAAAGGCTCTTCTTTCTATGGAAGAAGAGGGGATACGAGAGTATATGCAGAGTCTTAAGGATAGAAAAGCCATTCAAAATTTTAGTATTGAGGGTCATTTGAAGCTTAGGGGTTGGAAGGAATTATATCCCAAACTATCCGATAGATTATTAGCTAGATTTGGATCTTGGATCGCTAAACATTTTAAAATTATGAATTGGGTGGAGGATAGACCTAGAATTTGGCATCATATATTTCCTTATTCTAAAAAATTATATGTTGAATCTCATTATAAAGATTTAGTGCTTGGTTGGTATGAGCATAATTATCCTGAAGTGGAGGATATGGTTTTTTCAAATGTATTTGAGGCTGCGGAGGAATACTTTGAATTTGAGAATTTAGATATGTGCTGGTATTCCGAATGGCTGTCTAAAAATCCTCCTGAGGTGAAATATGTGGCTAGATTGGAGATCCCTTATACATATTTGGAGTATGATTTATATATTCAACCTACGGGGTCTATTGAGAGAATTAATCTTAATTTTAAAGTGGAGCAAGGGGAATAAAATATGTCTGAGAGTAAAGTGAAATATAAAAATCACCATGAATGGTGGAAGAGTCGTGGATACCCACCAAAAGATATCTTAAGTCTTACAAAAGATGCATGGAACCGAGGGGTGGAAACCGAGCATGAGAAGTGGAAGAGAGTTTTTGATTGTACTTGTTTCAATAAGGAGTACCTCTTGAGAATCTATAAAGAGATAGATAAGGAATATGCTGAACCAAAAATTAAACTGAACTATGTTAAAAAACCAGTGTAAAATTTTAAGTTCTTAAATCGAATATGTAGTATAAGATAATTTTTAAGATAAGGAAGGTATCATGAAAATAGCAAAAGATATTTTGGATATTATTGATGCGGGATCTTGTGAGGGTGGTTTATTTCGATTACCTAATATTACTCTGGATAGAAAAATATATTTGGAAGTTAATAAGGTCTTAGAATTCCTTGGGGGAAAATGGGATAGGAAGCTTAAAGCTCATGTATTTGAGGAGGATATTGGAGATGCTATTGAAAGTGTTCTTCTAACCGGAGAAGTGAGAGATCTTAAGAAGGAATTTCAATTTTTTGAGACTCCTGAGGATCTGGCACAAGAATTGGTTGATATGGCTGAGGTTAGTCCCGAAATGCTATGTTTGGAGCCCTCTTGTGGCAGCGGCAGAATTCTTAAGATTCTTATTAATCACGTGGGTGAAGAGAATGCTTTAGGTATAGATATAAATTTTGGATATATTAAGGGATTAAGATCCATAGGGTATTGTGTTATGGAGGCAGACTTTATGAGTGTGGTACCGAATATGGTGTATGATAGAATAGTGATGAATCCTCCATTTACAAGACAACAAGATATTGATCATGTTTCTCACGCTTTAAAATTCTTAAAGCCAGGTGGGATTCTGGCATCGGTTATGTCGGCGGCAATTAAATTTAGGACGAATACAAAAACTGTTAGCTTTATAGAAGAATTGGGAACCCTTTGCTCCTCATACTCTATAAAGGATTTACCTGAGAAATCCTTTAGTTCTTCGGGTACTAATGTCTCAACTATTGTTCTAAAAGTGGTAAAATAGAGTTAAAGGGTTGCTATATATTTCGGATACTTAGCAACCCATACATCTTTTAATATAGATTTGATAATAAGGCTATCAAATCTATATTAAAGAGTGGATAAAGATATTTTGTTTCATCAATTATAAATTAAAAAATAGAAGACGTTTAACGGTGTATATTTGTCTTTAAATTGAACAATTCTAACTTATATGTGAAAGGATATAATCATGTCTGATGATTGGTTTGGAAGAAATGTTATGATGTATGGGGTGAATCTTCCTGAGGATAAGCCTCAATTTGAGAGATTGTTTCCAGAAGAGTATGGATCTACAATTCCGATGCCAAAAGTAAAACCTCCTAAAGAGGAATCCGTTGGCATGACTCTTGAAGGTATTACAGAAGCAAAGCAACTTTTAAAAAAAGCAATAAATGAAAATAAAGATGTTAAAGAATTATATATCTTGAAATTGGTGAATTATTTTTTAACAAGTGGGGTAAAATTACCTTATGAGACGAATACAAATAATATTAGTTGGTGCAGAGATCGAGCTGAGGAAATATTACAAGCTTTATTTAAATAGCATAGAAAGGAATTATGGGGGATGCCTAAACAGATTATAAAACGAGCAGGGGATTTGGAAGCTTGGGATCTTAAGAAGATAGAAACAGTTATATCTAAGGCTTTGGAGTCATCGGATATCAAAAGTGAGGATGTGGGACGGATAACTAAGGAGTTATCCAATATGGTAGCTTCTGAGTATAAGTGGAAGCGGCTAATCCCTCAAGAGGAGGTCCAAGATTCCATTGAGAAAATCCTTATGAGTTCAGGGTATATAAAGGCGGCAAGGAATTTCATTTTGTATCGAGAGAAAAGAAGGATAGTAAGAGAGGAGGGTCAACTTCAACTAGATGTTATGCACACTATGGGGGATTATATTGATCGCGGGGATTGGAGAGTCAAAGAGAACTCAAATATCCAATTTTCTTTCGGCGGATTGATTTTGTATACTGCGGAAACAGTTCAGGCTAAATATTGTTTGAATCAGTATCCTGAGAGTATAAGGGATGCACATAGTCAAGGATTTGTTCATATACATGATTTAGGATTTGGGTTGAGTTCTTATTGTTCGGGGTGGTCATTAGAGGATTTGTTATTGGAAGGATTTAATAATCCAGGGTATAGCTCTTCGGGTCCTCCGAAGAATTTTACTACAGCTTTGAACCAGATGGTTAATTTTTTGGGTACACTTCAAAATGAGTGGTCCGGAGCACAAGCGTTTAATTCAATTGATACTTATTTAGCTCCATTCATATATTATAATAAATTGTCGTACAAAGAAGTGTATAACAATTTACAATCTTTTGTATATAATTTGAACATTACGAGCCGTTGGGGGAGTCAATCGCCGTTTTCTAATGTTTCTCTAGATGTAGCTTGTCCAAAGTATATGAAAAATCAACCTGTGATCATTGGCGGGGAATTGAAAGATAGAACATATGGTGAGTTTGAGAAAGAAATGGATATGTTCAATAGGGCTTTCGTTGAGGTTTTATTAAAAGGAGATCGGGATGGATCTATATTCTCATATCCCATTCCTACTTATAATATAACTGAAGATTTTCCTTGGAATACCGAATTCGGGGATATTTTAGCTGATTTAACGGGGAAATATGGAACCCCATATTTCCAAAATTTTATTAACTCGGATTTGAATCCTGAAGATGTAAGATCTATGTGCCCCTTGACCGGGGACACCAAAGTTCTTGTAAAAATAAATAATTATCTCTGTGATTGGCGTATAAGGCGAATATACACGGAAGCTCATAAGGCTGGAGGTACTGTGGATGTTTGGAATGGATCGAGTTGGGTATCGGCTATCCCTACACAAGTTCCTCTAACTACGATTTATAGGGTGACTGTGGATGTAGGTGCGGATATCAATATTGATATGGGGGAAAATCATTTACAACCTGTATATAATCAGGGGAATGTTCAAGCTAAAGATTTAGAAGTGGGAATGCTACTACCGTTCGATAAAAATAACAAATTGGTACCCTATGCTGTTTTGAATACAGCTTCGGCGAGAACCCCTGATTTTGAGGAGGATGATTTTGTATATTATGCCATAAAAAATATCGAGGTAATAGATCCGGGGGAAGATACAGAATTATACTGTTTTGAGGTATATGATGATTCTCACTTGTTTATGCTATCTAATAAATTGATAACTCATAATTGCCGATTGAGACTTGATAAGAGGGAGGTTATCAAAAAAGTTGGGGGTTTGTTTGGATCGGGAAATTTAACGGGGAGTACTCAAGTAGTAACCCTTAATCTTGCACGATTGGGGTATATGGCTAGGGATGAAGAGGAGTTCTTGGATCTGGTTAGACATTACTCTAAGGTGGCTAAGGAATGCCATGAGATTAAGCGTAAGACTTTGGAGTATAATCTCAAGCATAATATGTTCCCTTGGACAAAAAGGTATCTTAAGAACGGCTTTAAAGGCCATTTTTCAACCATAGGAGTTTGTGGGGGCCATGAGGCCTGTTTGAATCTGTTGGGTAAGGGTATTGATTCTTCCGAGGGTAAAACTCTCATGATCAAGACTTTAAATATGCTAAAAGATTTAACATCAATTTATCAGGAGAGTACAGGGAATCTATATAATCTGGAAGCAACTCCAGCGGAGGGATGTACCTACAGATTCGCTAAGTTGGATAAGGCCAAATATCCGGATATCATTCAATCCGGGGGAGATATTCCCTACTACACAAACTCAACAGCTCTTCCAGTGGATAAAGAAATTGATGTAATAGATGCTTTAAATCATCAATCCGACATAGAAAAATTATATACCGGAGGAGTTGTGTTTCATACTTTTCTGGGGGAGTCAGTGATTGATCGAGATACGGTCAAGGATTACATTATGAAAGTTTGTAGGAGTACTGAACTTCCTTTCATATCCTTGACTCCTACTTTTTCAATATGTAGAAATCATGGGTATATTAGAGGGGAACATAATACTTGTCCGCAATGTGGGGAAGGAACAGATGTTTACTCCAGAATCGTAGGATATTATCGTAGAATATCAAATTGGAATATTTCTAAACAGGCCGAATTCAAAGATAGAAAGGTTTTCAAGATATGAGCTGTCCTGTATGTAGATCTAATAGTTATTCTAAAGTGACTATGCCCTTAGGAGGCTCCATCAATCCTGTAGGTGGGGATATCTCCTTGGCTATAGATTATTCAAGAGGTGATTTAGTACAATGTAATTCCTGTCATATAATTTTCATACCATCGGAGGATGAGGGAAATATTCCTCCTTTATATTCTTATTATTGCAAAGATTGTGAGCATTGTGATTTGATATTGGGGGCTGGAAATATTATAGGAGTATACGGTTGTGTGAATCCTGAAAGTGATCATGATCAACATTTATTTTTAAATGGGCATAAAGCCTGTTCATTATTTAAACAGAAGGAGAAATAAAAATGGTAGATTTAAGAAGTCTTGTAAATGTGGTGGTTGAGTGTTGTGAGGAAGATGTGGAAAATACTTGTAATCCTGGGGATAAGTTATCGGCTATTCAATTGCATTCCAGTTTGGAGGATAAGCTAACTGATTTGGTGAATGGGATAGATGAAATGGAAAGATATGTCAAGAGTCTGCTAGAGGATATGATAAGTCTTAAGGATCATTTAGAAGATATTTCAGAATCATTGTATTAGGGGAAAGGTATGGAATATATTATCCTGGGGGTTATTATATTCTTAGTTGTGATTAAAGTATATTATGATTATCATTAGAAAGGAACGATATATTAAATGATTTTAGAGGCTAATGAGATGTGCAAGTATAAAGATTGCCCTTATACCTACGTTGGAGGTATAAAATGTCACGGAAAACAATCAAGTAGAAAGGAGGAATTTAAGTGTGATTTTATGGACGGTGAGAAATTCTCTGTTCCGGATTATATGAGTAAAAATAGAAAGAAACGTGAGTCTTATCATAAAGGGGTATAATTGAAATTTAAGAAAGGAAGACCATTATGTATACTATGGGTCAAAGAGTTAAATTTGGAGAAGCAAATAGTGTCGGTTATATAACTTATCCCTATACTGGAGGGGAGATACTAGCCGTTACGGGCTTAGGAAAGAAGAATTCTTTTCCTATACCATCCTATGAAGTGAATGAGGTTAAGGATCAAGAAAGTTACTTGTCAAAATTCCATAAGAGTAATTCTATTCTTTGGGTGGATAAAACAGGCAATAAGTTTTATTACTCAACTCCTGCTGAATTTGAATTGAATGGGGAAATCTTAGCTAAGGGTCCAAACGTTTATTTTAAATATAGGGTTCTCATAACTGAGGGTGAGGTTGAATTTTTGGATCGAGTGGATGTCACATTTTGTTATCAGTTACGAGATTTGATCAAGATTGCAGTTTTTGATGAGGATATTAAGGATGATACCCTTAAAAATTATATAGAAGCTTTTAATATGGGGGCTTCGGAGGATATAATTGAGGTAAAATTTGTGGAATTAGAGCCTACCGTTAAGGAGGATATATATTTTGGGGAAGAAAGATATTATACAATCTTAGAGGTGGATGGCTCTCCGGAGGATTACGTTCCTATAGAGACAAATGCTGAAGTTTAAATCTTTGAGGAGGAGGTTATATAACCTCCTCCCTTTAAGAAAGGAAGGTTAATATGCCTTTAAGCACGCATATAATTAAAGCGGGTAATATCCCTGATGCTTGGTTTCAGCTTATATATGATATATTTGACGATGAGCGAGCATTGGCTGACATTCGGAGAGTGGATAAGGGGAGTTTTGAGGGAACCTTAAGAAGGGAATATAAATCAATCTTATTTGAGATAGCAAACCCTTGCGATCCGGATTTGAGCAAACGTATCGTAAGAATACCGGAATCAAAGTTAGGTATACCAAATCCTATTGACCCCATAATATACCCGGAATTCAAATGTCCGAAATGTGGGGAGAGGGTTACATCTTTCAAACCAGAGCAGGAATTATACCAAATAAAACCCTGTGATCATTATGTGTCCAAAGAAGATTATGAATTAAATAAGCCCACAATGGAATCAGCGGTTGTGAAATACTATGGTGATTATTTATTTGGCAGTAGCTTGTCAAAAAATGAACAGTATACTTATGGTTCTCGGATTATGGAGAGTATTAGAATAGATTATGATACTCGTAATCCAATTGTACGAGAGTTATTAAATCGGTTCAAGAAGAATATTGTTATTTCTCCAAGCAAGATATTTGTAGATGTTCCACAATACTACTATCTTTGCGCGTATATTTTAACAAATCCTCAATCTAATCAGATTGTAATGCAGATTGCAATGCCTTCGGATTTATCTCTTCCAGATCCTCCGTGTATTACTGCTGATGCTTATATAACAACTAGTAAAGGGATTAGAAATGCTGATGAGATAAAAGTGGGGGATTATATTTTAACTCATAAAGGAAGATTTAGGAGAGTAGAGAAAGTATTTGAGAGAGAGTATGAAGATGAGTTATATAATGTTAAGAGAAGTGGGGGTTTGCCTCTTGATATCACTAAATTACATCCTGTTTTAGGGCTTAAGGCTAAAAAATGTTACGATGATATGTTGATTTGCAAAGAGAATTGTAAAAAGAATGATTATCAATATAAGAAAAAGGGGCTTACCTGTAAATCTTTTTTTAAAGATTATCAAGAGGAATGGATCAACATAGAGAATTGCATTCAAGATGTATATTCCCCTATTCAACAAGAATATATTAAAGATAAGATTAATTGCAAGAATACTTTTTCAAATAGTGCTGTAATTAAGCTTAAAGGATTATTTAAACTATTCGGGTATTTTTTGGGAGATGGTTCTCTATTAAAGCCGGATGTTAAAGATGAGGGAATAAAAATATCTCTAAATATTAAAGATTCTGAAAAAATTAAGGAGGTGCGAGTATTATTCAAAGATATACTCAATAAGGAAACTACTTGTATGCAAGTAGAGAATTGTATGGAAGTATATTGTTACTCAAAAAATATTTGTAGAGCTTTTAGGAGGATATTCTTTGAGGTTCCTAAAGAATATATAACTGGAAAGGGTGGAGGAAAGTATACTTGTAGATATAAGGTTTTCCCGGTTAAGTTTTTGTATTATCCTATAGAGATACAAAAAGAATTAATTTCTGGATTAATGGCGAGTGATGGATATTATAGAAAAAATGGAGATTATTGTGAATTATATATTACTTCTGATAAACTTATAGTATTGTTGTCTTTAATGTTCGCTAATACATACCCAAGATATACGGGATCTAAAAGGTATATGAATAAAAATATCTCTAATATAAAAGGGAGAGAGATTAAGTCCACACAGGATGGTTTCGTATTTAGTTTTAGAGAAGGTGGAAGAGAGTATAAACAAGCTAGGTATTTAGAACATAGGGATAAAACCTATCGTCCTTTAAATGTGGAGAAATACAACATAATTAAAAAGGTTAAAGTTTACAATTATGAAGTGGAGGAGGATAATTCTTATATAGTTAATGGATGGTTGCCAGCACATAATTGCCTCAGACATGCAGATATTCGTGTTAGAGATGGAAAAATTCATTGGTTCATTAACTATAGATGTTTAGTGGGGGATACTCCTGTATTTGCTAAGGTGGATGATATTATATTACGTTCAAATATGGAAAACTTATATGAACAACATTTAAATGGTAGTAACATTCAAGTAATGTCTGTGGATGATAAATTTGAACCTATGTGGGGAGATGTTACTAATATTCAACGTCAAATTAAAAATGATATAATAAGAATAGAATTATTTGGTGGGGGAGGATTATCTGTAACTGAAGACCATAGGATATTTGTTCTCAGAGGAGAATTGAAATTACTTATGGAGGCCAGGGATATAGAGCCGGGGGATTTTCTATTAGAACCTAGATCCTTTTCTAATGTAGTGGAATACACTAGTGATTATATAGACTTATTTCAATTATTCAAGGATAGAGGGAATGTGTATGTTAAAGATTTAACCTTAGATGACTTTGCAATATTTAAAAGGAATGGAGTGGAGTATACAGAAAATTTTAGGGATAAGAGGTATATTTCGGTCAGTAGTGTTCAGGATAGCCATCTGAAGGAATTAAATAATCTTACTTTAGGTTGTCAAAAACAGATCTTTCCGAGGATGTATCAATTATCAGAGGATTTTTTATATTTTATGGGGTTATGGTTGGCTGATGGGTGGTATAATTCTAAGGGAAATGCCCTAAGATTGGCTATTTCTAATAAAAAAGATTATAATTTGAATAGGGTATTGAAATTCTTAGAGGAAGAGTTTCAATACTGCCCTAATACTGAGGATAGGGATGGGTGTAAGGTTTTAAACATAGCTATCAAGTTCTTAGCTATGTTATTTCAGGATTTAGGATTTGTACATGGTTCAAAAGTGAAGTTTGTACCTAATTTTGTGTATACTTTGGATTTTGTTAAATTACAGATATTCTTAGATGGGTGGCTTAGTGGAGATGGGGGTACCACGACTAGTAAGGATATGATTGTAGATTTTTCATATATTATGAAAAGATTAGGTAAGAATTATTCAATATATACCGAGAAGTCTAGAAGAGTGTTTTTCAGGTCTGAGAATAGAATAATAGAATCCTCAGGTTGTCATCATATTATGGAATTTGGTAAGGATAAATCTAAACGAGTTGAGAATCAACATTTCTACAAGAAAAAAGTTAAAAGTGTTGGTATAATTAGTAAGGAAGATTTTGTATATGATCTAAGTGTGGATACACCCTCACACTTGTTTTTTGCCGGGGAGGTTCCGGTATTGGTACACAATTCCTGGGACTTATATAGTGGAATGCCTTTAAATCTAGCGGGTTTATTGATGTTGATGGATCAAATGTGTGTTGATACAGATTTGGAACCAGGATCATTTATTTGTCATTCTAAAGGAATGCACATTTATGAGCATTCATGGAGTTCGGCTCTAGCCAGGTTAGGCAGATAATAAAAAAAATTATAAATTTAAGAAAGGATTTAAAAAATGTCCAACGCTACATTCAAATTATTAATGGCCTTATATATGCTTGTTATAATTTTAGGTTTATCTCTATTGTTTTCCGTGGGGGGATGTGATGTTCAAGCCAAGGATGTAATAAATGAGGTTACGAAAGTTAATTCAGCTAAGGTAGTGGGAATTTTCACATATCGGAATTGTCTAAATGCTTGTGGAATTAATCATGGGCATTATATTGAGTTTGCAAATGTTGCTATCCGGGAAGGATGTATTCAAGATCCTAACTGCACTACATGTATGGATGCTTGCATGGTAGAATTAAAGGAAAATAATCCGGAAATATATCAAGCAATCTTGGATCATACTCCAAGGGAGGAATAAGTGGCAACCAGAGGAAGAAGAGAAATATCTAGAGGTACGGTATACATCAAGAAGATCAAATTAAGATCTTCTTGATGTGGCCTTCTATCAGGGTTGGATATCCTGAAAAAATCAGATGCCGGAATTTATTTGATGAACGAGGAAATTTTGGTAGGCCCTATACATGATAGGATCTCTTTGAAAAATCATTATAAGAGGAATTTGGAGATATATGGTAAGTTAGATATTATTAGTTTGAGTAGAAATAAAGATATAAAATATTTAAGTGAGGAGGAGATATAAACAGAATGCCAATTTATGAATTTGAGTGTCCAAAGTGTGAGGAAGTATTTGAAAGATTTTGTAAATACTCGGATGTTGAAGTTTCGGCTTGTCCGGAATGTGGGTCAATATCTAAAAAAGTGATATCTGCTGCAAATTTTAAGGTGGATAAGTTCGCATATAAACCGTTAAAGAAGTCTAACCCTAAGAGTTATATCCCAACTTTACATGATATGGGTTTAGATAAGGATTCGAAGAAAAAGAGAGGATTAAAATAATGGAGTTAATTAATAGTGATGGTAGCAGAGCAATCAAATCAAAAGTCAAGAGTTATGTTTTAAGTAGTGGAGCCAATATTCTAACGGAGTTTGAGTATAGACTTACAATGGATGGTCAAGGGGAGGAATTATTTTGGATAAACCCGATGGTAGTTATGGTCCAACAATTACCCACAGGGCAGTTGGGTATCAATTTATCTCCTCTTATAACACTGACAAAAGAAGAGGTGGCAGGCCCTATAAATGAAAATTCAATTTTGTTCTCGCATGATGTCAGTATAGGGTTAGAGGAATCATATAAAGGTGAAATTATGAAATTGAAAGCTCGTAAGGCCGGATTAGTTCAGGCCTCGTCTATGCCTAAAAATATTGGGGGAAATATGAGAATTGGGGGTAAATGATATGATTAGACCGGCTTGGGATGAATACTTTATGGGGATGTTAGATCGTATAGCCTCAAGATCAACATGTTTACGTAGAAAGGTGGGGGCTATATTGACTAAAGATAATAGGATTATAGCCACAGGATATAATGGCCAGCCTCCGGAAATTGCTCATTGCATTGACTTAGGTGTATGTAGGCGGAAGGAATTGAATATTCCTTCCGGCCAGAGGCATGAGATATGCAGAGCGATACATGCTGAGGAGAATGCTTTGTTACAGGCTTCTTATTTCGGTATAAGTGCGAAGGGGTCAACATTATATGTCAAATGTACTCCTTGTTCTTATTGTACCAAATCAATATTATCAGCGGGAATATCTAGAGTCATTTATGAAGAAGATTACCCGGATGATTTAGCAAAGGAGTTGAGGGAGGAATCTGAGATAGAATTTGAGAGGTATTATCCACAATATAGCGTCGATTCTGAAATAAAATTCAATTTTCCAGCTATAATGACGGATATATCCGAGCGGAAGCAACTTGAGAAGATTCAAGAGGAGTTTATGGAGTTCTTGACTGCTAAGAATGATCTTGAAAAGTATAGGGAATGGATTGATTACGTGCATTGTTGTGAGACATATATGCGAACTCAGATGGATATACATAAATTGGAGGAGGCCAGGAAGTTTGTAATTGATAAGAATTCGGGTCGAGGTTACTACATTAAAAAATAATTTCCCTTAAAGTGTAAAATTCTTCAAACTCAAATCGAATATATAATATAGAGCAGTTAGATGGTCAACTTAAATATAAGGGGGATTTGAAATGTCAGAGCATTATATTAATTCGATTGTAAAAAGCTTAGATGATGAGTTCCTTCTTGAATTTGGTATGACAAGAGGAGCTTTAAAAGAGTACTTTGAAAAAGTTCAAAATCCGGATGGGTGGAAACTTCCTATTGAGTCCGTTTGTGAGGTATCTGAAGCTGAATGCGTAAGGGGGGCTATAATATTCTTCACGGGGTCGCAACCTTATTTCAAATATGCTAGTGCGAATAAATGCTATGTGAAAGCAGACGGGTATTATGCTGCGATGGGGGAATAATGTATAATTTCAAATTCCTAACCAAAGAAGAATTCAATAAACTCCCTTCTGATTCTGTAATTTGGAATCGGAAGGGAGTTCGCTCCAAATTATTCAATCCTGAGAATTTGTTAATAGAAGGTTTGAATTATCTTGAGGGTAAGTTGGGGGTTTTTGAGTGGTCCGATGATCAATTTGTAGAAATACCCAAGGAGTTTGTAAAGAGGGCATATAGAACATATTCTGATCGTGAAGAAGTTATAGTGTGGAAAACTGATATGAAAACATGTGAATATAAAAAACAGTTAGAACTCTTTTGTAAGAATCAAGGGTTATATTTTTAGACAGGGAGTATGTTATTGAGTATCCTAGATATGATGAGAAAGAAAATGTACTTGAGGCTAAAATTGTAGCAAAGGAGAAATAAAATGTATGATATTAGACATTGTAATGATTGCAATCATGAGTGGCAATCTATAAAAGGGGATAAATACGATATTATATGTGATTGGTGTGGAGGGGAATCCCATATAATATTGAGGAGGTATGAGCCTGGAGATAAATCGAGAGTTCTGATAAAGGAGCAAAAATGCAATACTTAAAATTTTATATTATAGGGTATATTCTAGCTTATGGTATGTTTCTTTTTGTGGTATCCAGTAAAATATCGGTTAGGGATTTCAGGCGTTTCCATATTGAGTTGGTGTTATCCTCCTTATGTCTGGGATTATTGAGTTGGATCTTAGTTGTGAGCATCCTTTTGTCTGATGATATACAAAAAGGCCTTCGCTTTTATTAAAAGAGTTTAAAATTATTCAAGTAAAATTAAAGATAGGAAGGGTTTTAATTATGTTTATTGAACAATTTACGGATAAGGTTAGAGAATCTATCATTCATACAAGACAATCTTGTTTGATATCCAATCTTAAATACATATCTCCGGAGAATCTTATATTGACATTACTTCAAAAAGATTTTTTTGAAGTCTCTTCTTTGTTAAATGAATTGCATATCAATGTTGATAAATTAATTAAGAAAATGTCTGATTCTGATAATTATGTATATAATGAGAAAGTGCGAAATAATGATGATAATAGGGATATCTCTTTTCACGATAAAGCTAAAGCTTTATTAGAGGTTGCAGTAGACGAAGCTAAAAAATTGAATTTTCAACAGGCAAATACTATTAATCTCTTTGTAGCGGCTTTGAAATTGGCTCCTGAGATTTTTCCGAACTACTTTATAGAAGAATATTCCGAAATGATCATGATCAACATTTATTTTTTGGATAGTCCGGAGTTATCTCGTTCAAGAGGGATGGATATAGTTGAATCCGAATCCGTTAAGAGAACCCCTTTGAAGCCGAAAAATATAAAAACAGAATTTTTGGATAAATATTCCGTGGATTATACTATTAGGGCTCAAGAGAGTAAATTCCCTCCTTTTTTAGGTAGAGAGAAGGAGATAAGTAAAGTAATCCAAACCCTTTGTAAGAAGATGAAACGTAATGTAATCATTCTGGGGGAACCTGGAGTTGGAAAGACGGCTTTAGTTGAGGAATTAGCCAAAAGAATTGTAGTGCATAATGTACCTGCTGATTTATATTATAGCAGAGTAGTATCCTTGAATTTGAATTCTGTTGTGGCAGGTACAAAGTGGAGAGGCCAATTTGAGGAGCGATTAGAAAATATCATTCAGGATGTAGTTAAGGCAAAAAATATAATTTTGTTTATTGATGAAATACATATGCTATGTGGGACAGGTTCAGGAGATCAAGGTAGTACTTTTGATGCTATGCAGATATTAAAACCTGTGTTATCCAGAGGAGATATTCAAGTGATTGGGGCCACTACTTTTAAGGAGTATCATAAATATTTGGAAAAAGATGGGGCTTTTACGAGGAGATTTCAGATCGTTAAAGTTAAACCTTTTACTTCGGAATATACACGTAAAATATTGAATATTGTTAACCATCAATATTCAATATATCATGGTGTCAATATTTCTGAAAATATTTTAGATAGCATTGTATTCTTATCTGAAAAATATTTACCTTATAGAAATTTTCCGGATAAAGCAATAGATCTTTTGGATGAGGTGTGTTCTCGTGTTAAGGTAAGACGGGATAAATTATCTCATAAAGCGTTACGTATGCTAACATATTTAAAGATTGCTACTTGTAGATTTCAGTATTATGAAGCTATTGGGAATGAGGGATTATTCGAGAAGGTAAAGACTAAGTTTAATATGATGTGGGATAAGTATGAAGATTTAACAAATTTTTCTCGATTCTCTTCTTCAGCTATACTTGAGGCTCAAACTTCGGATGTTGTGCATATAATTCAGGAGTGGACGGGAATTTCGGTGAGTAGTGTATGCTCTGAAAATAAAGAATTAATTAAATTATCAAATAATATTAAATCCAGGCTTATAGGGCAGGATTATGCCGTGGATACGGTTAGTGATACCATTGTAAGGTCCAGGGTGGGGTTAATAAATAAAGATAAACCTATAGGGTCTTTTCTATTCATAGGGAATAGTGGGGTAGGTAAAACGGAACTTAGCAAATTATTAGCCGAGCAATTATTCGCTTCAAGAGATAGGGTTATTCGGATTGATATGTCAGAATATATGGAGAAACATAACATCTCCCGTTTGATAGGATCACCTCCGGGATATGTAGGATATAACGAGGGAGGCCAATTAACGGAGAAAGTCTATCAGAACCCCTATAGTATTGTATTATTAGACGAGATTGAAAAAGCGCATCCTTCGGTTCTAAATTGTTTTCTTCAAGTTTTAGAAGAGGGATGTTTGACAGATGGCTCAGGTAAGAGAGTTGATTTTACGAATACAGTTATTATTATGACCTCTAATGTTGGAACTTCGGTGGTGAATAATTTTAAATCTTTGGGTTTTAGGAATAATATTACTAGTAATAAGAGTCTATTTGAGGAGGAATTAAAAAATAGCTTTTCCTCAGAGTTTATTAATCGGATAAATGAAGTGGTAATCTTCAATGATTTAATTAAGGATGATCTGAGGAGTATTGCCTCCTTAAATCTGGATAATTTAAATGATAAATTATCTGAATTGAATTTAAAACTTGTCTGGGATGATGTGGTTATTGATTGGTTAGTGGATAATGATTATGATGTATCCTTTGGGGCTAGGTATATCCTTAGAAATATTGAGAAATTTATAGAGAGATTTTTAGCTAAAATATTATTGGAGAGGGAGGATAAGGATGAATTAGAAGTCAGGATATATTGTGAGGATAATATTTTAAAATTAAGTAAATTTGAATTTTGTATGAGCTAAATTAATTCTAAAGGAGAGACAAGATGTTTAAAAATTTTTCATGGTCTAGATTATTTGTGATACTAATTACATTAGGTATGATTTTTGCATCTTTACATTTGTCAGGATGTACTAAGGGTTGCAGCAAGGAATTGAAACACACAAAATCTAAATGGGTGGGATTGAGGAGAAAGATAACGTTATATGGGTATGATAGAGAGCTTATGAAATCCTGGGAAGGTCGATTATATATTGAGACTGATGGTGCAGCGGTATCCTTCATAGACTCTAACAATAAAGAGACAAAGATATGTGGTGGAATTGTCTTGATTGAGGAGCAATAATAATTATGCCGGAGCCAAAAGGAAAAAATATTCCATATAAAAAGCGGGGGATATCTATAATTTATGTGGATAAATATTTGAAACTCTCTTCGGTAATGGAGAGAGTTTCAAATTATGCTTATGAGAAATATATCAAATCCTCAAGTTATACCAAGGAACAGGTGGATATTGAATTAGCCAAACTTGATAAATTCTTTAAGGATTCTTATCAAGAATGTATTGATATGTATTCTTTCATTCATGGAGAATTGATCGTAGATTTTATGGATGAAGCATTGAGAGAATATTTAATCAAGAAGATTCCTGTCGATGTTGGAGGTCAGGTTTTAGCTTTCATAGATTCGGATATGGTGGATAATATGTTTAATTTCAATGAGATTAGCTCTATTGATGCCTTGATGCCGGAGATTCTAGATTACTATAAGAATCATATGGTGGATGATTTAGGTAACATAATAAAAAAGTAAATTCAAGTGTAAAATATCACCCTTAAGAATCGAATATGTGTTAGGAGTTAAATAATAATTTAGAAAGGGGTAATAAAATGAAAGCAAAATATATACATGATATGTATAAAACCGGAGTTAGCCTTATTCTTAGATGTAACAAGGGAATTAACTCATTGGATTCAGATCCTAATGAGGGTATGCTCGGAAGATTATTAAGCATTGAATATGAAGGTATGAATGATGATTATTTCAAATTTGTAATAGATTTTGGGGAGTTTGAAAAAATCAATAAATCCTTTGCAAAAGCGAATTATTATAATTCAGATCGCATTCCCTGTGAGACTTGGTTTGATCAACTCACATACAAACAAGGGAAGCATAAGGTTGAAATTTGTATCAATCCTGAGGAGGATTATTTCGATTTATTTGATGTGAGTCCTATTCTGAAGGAATATTTAGATGGGAATCATAAAATATCTTATGTTGAGTGGTTAGAATCTGAGTTGCAAGCATTAAGAGCTTTAGATATTTGTTTAATACCAACTTCAATAAAAGGAGAATAATTAATGTTTTTTGAGTTAAATATAAGTGGGGATAATCAAGGTAAATTTTCATATATAATATCAAAAAATCCTGAGAATAGTTTTGAGCGGGAGGTTGGCAATCGAGGTAAGATAGGAGCGAGGTTCAAATTGTATATGCCAACGCATTCCTCATATAAAGGATATTTGGAGAATTATTCCTTACCATTCATCAAATTAAATCGAACTAATAATGCAGATATTTATGTGAATGCGGAGCAATATTCTGTATGCCCCTATAATTTAGTCTTATTAGATACCGTATTTCGATCTGTTCTTAGGGGAAAGTATCAAGATATATCCGAAGAGGAATTCAACCGCAAATACGAGATTGAATTTAAAATAGGGCCTTTCTCTTTGTTCCATATGGAACCCATCATAGAAGCTTTTGAGCATTTAGGGTATATTGTCTCTAGGGATAGTTATGAGGAAAGAGGTCATATATTGGATATCAGGGGAAATAGTGATATAACCTCATTTCTTCAGAAGGTTTATATAATATGTTATGCTTATACAAATCATTTGAGATTCATGTTTCCTCAGAAGCAGGATATCGATAAATATTTTGAATTATCCAAGGATTGGATTGATATTCATCCTAAGAGAAATTTGATTGTTAATCGTTTGTCTAAATCCAAACGGCTCATTAACCAATTTGAGGTGGGTTTGTTAGAAAATGCTGGGGTAGGGGATGCTAATTCCAAGGCTGATGCTATCACTAAATTCAATAATAGGCGAGCCAGCGAGTTGAGATATAAGACAATCACTAACTATGTCAATCCTGATTCCAAAGTGTTGGATTTGGGTTGTGGAAATGGTAATCTATTTTTCCATCTTATTAGCAAGAAATCCATCCAGAAATATTTGGGGATAGATTCATATAAACCCTGTGTTAACAAGGCTTATATGGCAGGTAAAAAATTATTGAAGAAGAGAAATCTAAAGATTGATTTTAAGACTATATCCGGCTCAATACTTTATTTGGATTTGTCTCTATGCAAGGATATCGATTGTGTAATATTATGCGAGGTCTTGGAACATTTTAATCCAGATGAGGTATTGAAAGCGATGGACTTAATCTTCAAGGGGGTAGCTCCTAAACAAATCATACTCAGTACTCCGAATAAGGATTATAATGCTAACTTTGATTTAAAGGGTAAAGAATTCAGGCATTACGACCATAAGTTTGAATTGACGAAGAGAGAAATGGAATATATGGTTTCCATGTTTGGCCTCAGGTATAACTACGATTATCATTTTGTAGAGGGTCAATATTCTTCGGATTCCACAGAAGAGGATCTAGGAGAAATTCTTTACACTATATCGGATAAACCTTATGATTCTCTATCTCATATTGTTGTTTTTGAAAAGAAGGGGGAGAGTGGAGTTAACGAGGAGTTACAGAAGCAGAGTGAGAATACATTTTCGGAATTCATATTAGATGTAAGTGGGTATAAAGTAAAACCTAATACTATACGGGAGGGTTCTGCCTCATTCAATCATAAAATAGATCCTAGATGGATAATATCCTTAGCTCCAACAATGTCTCCAGTTGATTCTAATAATCCAGATTTCATTGAACACCCTAAAGATGCAGTTCAATACTATTGTGATAGGGGGGTGTATAATCTGGTGGCAGAAACAAAATATATGGGGTCTCGTGGCACAATTGTTGCAACTTCAAATGAGGATATATCTCAAAGATTATTTGGATCTTCGGATTGCATAAAAATCTATTCAAGATCGGGATATGACTTCTTTAGGGAAAAGGAGATAGTGGATCAAGTTTATGAGGATATAAAATCCTATATGAAACTACTTAGGTGTAATGTTATAGCTTTGGATACTGAAGTATTGCCATGGTCGTATAAGGCTGAGGGGATGATAGAAAAGAAATTTTTAACGCCGGGGGTTTGTGCTTATGTGGATAAGATTCACACAAATAGGTCGTTTAAAAATGAGAAATTATACCTAGATACTTTGAAAAATTTTTCATCCTCTTCGGATATTCAGATTTACCCTTTTAATATTATTTTGAGAGCGAATTTTGACGGTAAAAGATTTAAAGATGTATGTAATGGATATCATATACCACATATTATACAATTGCAATCCTTACAGAATTTAACGAACGTATCGGATGTATTTCAAGGAGTGAAATATTTAAAGAGGGATGTAAAGTCTACTTATGCTGTTAGGGATTTTGTGAATCTTTGGGAGGAGATGGGGAATAAAGGTTTGGAGGGGATTGTTATTAAGCCAGCTATGCCTACTCAATTTTTATCAAGTGGGAGGTATATTCAACCGGCTTTGAAATGTCGGACGAAGGATTATCTCAGATTGATTTATGGGATTGATTATCTAGAACCTGAAAATATAGCCTTATTGAAAAGAAGGAATACAGCTACAAAGCGGGGATTAGCAATGCAACAATATGAATTATCTCAGAGAATTTTGTATTCATTTTTGAATCGGGATGATACTCAGAGGATGAAATATATCTTTGGTTTTTTTGGTATGGATAATGTATCCAGAATTGATAAAACATTATAGGGGGGATTAAAGAATATGAGTATATCGATAGATAAGTTCGGGGTAAAATTTGAAAAATTAGATGGTGTTGGCAATGACATTGTATTGGATTCTCAGAGGGGTATGGTGAATTTGAACATAAATTATAATTCGATTCAAGACGTTGATACATTAAATCGAATTATCGCAAATCTAACTCTTGCGAGGGATATAATACAAAATATACAGGAGAGGTAAATATGCAATATTTAGGCAGTAAGAATAAGATATCAAAACATATTCTCCCAATAATGCTAAAAGAGCGTGGAGATAGGGTATGGGTAGAACCTTTTGTGGGGGGAGCTAATGTTATTGATAAAGTACAAGGGTCACGTATTGGTAATGATAATCATTATTATTTAATTGAACTTCTTAAAGCATTACAGAAAGGTTGGGTACCTCCCACAGAAGTCTCTAAAGAATTATACTATGATGTCAAATTAAATAAAGAGCAATATTCCTCTGAGATGATAGGTTTTGTTGGCTTTCTATGTAGTTTTGGAGGTAAATGGTGGGGAGGCTATGCGTATAATACAAAGGGTGATAATTATGCTGATAGAGGGAGTAGAGTATTAGTTAAGCAAGCTAAAAATCTTAAGAATATTACTTTTACATTTGGGGATTACTTTGATATGGTTATTCCGGATAATAGTTTAATTTATTGTGACCCTCCTTATGCCAATACAACAAAGTATCACTCTAGTTTTGACCATAAAATATTTTGGCAGTGGTGTAGAGATAGGGTGAAGGAGAATCATATTGTATTTGTCAGCGAATATATTGCACCTATTGATTTTGAATGTATAATATCAATACCTATGAATACTTTTTTAAATAAGAATATTGGGACTCCTAGAGTAGAGAAGTTATTTGTTAAATATAAATAAAAATTTTAAAGGGAATCGAGGTAAAGAATGATATTTCATATACAGAATTTTCAATCCATCAAAGATGAGGTTTTTGAGTTTGATGGATTGACTTCAATTGTGGGGCCCTCGGATAGAGGAAAAAGTGCAATCTTTAGAGCTCTTCAAGCATTATTTTATAATGAGTGGGAGGATACATATCTTAGGAGAGGGGCGAAGAAATGTATCTTGACTGTTGAGTTCAAGGAGGGTTGCATGGTACGGAGGATAGTGAAAGAGAAAAGTGCTAGTGTGAATAGCTATAGGATCTCTTTCAGTGATGACCAAGAAGATAAATTTTATCCAAAGATGGGGAAGAGTATTCCGGAGGAGATTATAAAGCTAGGGTTTGATATCGTGGAGACTGAGCGGGGGGATAAGTTTAACCTGAATTTTCAAGAACAACACGATACTTTGTTCCTGGTGTCCCAATCAGATGTTTTAGTAACTTCATTTTTTAATAAGATATTCAATGTAACTAGATATGAGAATGCTCTCAGGAAGATCACTGCCGATTCTATCAAGTTGAATCGGCAGTTCGAGGATAATGAGATTCAGATTCTGGAGAATAATGAAAAACTTTCAAAGGCTGAAGAAGAACATAAAAATATCTTCAATAAGATATCTATTTTAGAGGCATTAACTAAGGAGTATGATGTATGTAAGAATTCTCTTGAATTATATAATCGGGTGGCCAAGGATTTTGATAATCTAAATAGTCTGGGGATGGAGATATTTAGACTTCAAAAAGAGTCGGATTTCACGAATACTTTGGGGAAGAATATAAATAATTATATTGAGGATCTCATTGAGTACATAGGCATGATCTCAATGAGTGCAAATCTAGTTCAGAATCAATATGAGCTTAATATTATTGAGAGAGATTATAACTACTCCTCTCAATTAAATGTCGCGTTATTTGAGTATATAGATATCTTTTTAGGATATAAAGATATCTCAAAGATATCTCAGGAATATTCTGAAGTGGATAATTTCTTAATCCGTTATCATTCAGAATATGAGACTCATAGGAAATTAGGAGAATTTATGGAGATGTACACCTCTGGGTTTAATCAAATTTGTGGGGTTATGGATCAGATCCAGGCATATAATTCTCTAGATTACTCCATAGGCTCAATAGATCAAGAGTTACAAAGTATAATTCCTGTATTGGACACGTTCTTGCATATAATTGAGTGCAAAGATGGTATAATTGATATTCAGGATCTTGTGGATCATATTAGTACTTTGGAGGGATCATTAAGTGACATACAGAAGGATATAGAAACGAATGAGGTAGGCAAAAATGAGGTTGATCAGTATGAAAATTATATGAGATCTATTGTGAAAATATGTCCAACCTGTAACGCCTTATTAAGTTAGGAGCTAAATGAAATGAAAGTTAGAAAAATAATGCATGTAACAGATTTACATTTGAACCCGTTACATAGGATTCCACAATCCAGAAATTCCAAATTTCATTGTCAAATATCGGAGAAATGGGATTGTGTTTGTAGTAATATAAGGGAGCAAGATATTGATTTGGGAATCATATCCGGAGATATATTTCACTTAAAGAATCCGAAGATTTATTGTTCGGAGGATATCACATATTACACTGAGATGTTTGAAAGATCGGGAATTCAATGGTTGTGTATCCCAGGGAATCATGAACTTCCGGAGTCCTCCTTTGGTCAGCTAAGAAAGACTCCATACAATTTATTGATGAAGGCTACAAATAATTTAACGTCTTTGGTAAGCCATAAAGATTTGGGGGGCTCCGGTAGCTCTTTAGAAAATATTAAATTAAACCCTATGTGGGATTGCTTCATGAATGTATTCTCTATCCCTATAAATATATTGGGTTTACCATATCTTCCTTTAAATGACACTATAAATTGTTTACCTCACTTGAATGAGTTTGCGTCCTCTAAGGAGGGATTTAATTTATTACTTCTACATATGGATGTATTAGTAGACCCTAATATTTTTCTCTTTTGGCCGGTGGCGGGGTATGATAAAGTTTTGGATTTAATACCAAATTTTAGTTGTGTGTGTCTAGGCCATATACATCAATCTTTTCCTGTATACAACCGAATAAGCCCTATAACGAATCATCCTCAATTGGTGAGTAAGCCCTGGTCTTTTAGTCGTGTGGCGAAGGATTATTTCAATAAAGTGAGTATATATGAGAAGTTACATAAGCCTTCTTATAGTGTGATTACTTTGACTGAGGATGAGGGTAGATTTAATGTTAGCGTGGAATATAAGATAATAGACTATGCCCCCTTTGAGGAAGCATTTAAACAAGATAGTCTTAAGAAGCAAATTGAAAATAATGTGGTTATTAAGGATTTTATTGAGCAAGTGAAAAAGAATTTCGGGGATGTCAATAAAGGGTTTTCAATTATAGATTCTAATGCGTACTATTCAAGTTTAGAAATGCCTAAGGAAGTTAGAGATATGATTAATAAATATTTGGAGGAGAGTTAATGGCGGATATATTCGTAGAAAAGAATTCAATGCTTGTTGAAAAAAGAGACAATCTGAAAATAAGTTGGTCAAAATTAAGACAATATTTTGAATGTCCGGCGAGCTGGTTTTGCATAAATTATGCTACTTTTGTCAATGTTCGGGAAGTTCGGATAGATCAGACTAAAGCCATACCTGGAACCATTGTTCAGAAGTTATTTGAGACCTTCATTAATCAGAGGCTGTATTATGATCAACATTTAACATATGGTCAAATATTAGAATGGTTTCGGGTAAATACCCTAGCTTTGTACCTATTGACGGCTAAAGATATAGACGATCAATTTGACCCGAAATATTTGAATGCTAGGAATTATTTTAAATCGGAGATGGGGAGAATGGATTTAATCGCGGCTCAGAATAGTTATGGATTAGATAGGCGGATAGATCCCTCTCAAATAGCTTTTGTCAATCGATCATCCATTGAGGATGATTATGGTAGTGAGAAAAAATTTGTGGAGTTTCTTGGAGATCTATATGAGCCAATATTAGAAATGTTTCTGGGGAGGGATCTCATCTTGAATTATATCCTCTCAGAGATGTATATTGAGCACTCTTTAAATCAAGTCAAGATGAATGGCTTCATTGATTTTGTATATAATGTGAATCATCGTATGGAGGGATTTTTCAACACACCAACGTTTATTGAGGATGGGTTTGTAGTCTTAGATGGTAAGTATAAGGTCAATAAGTATACAAAAAAAGAGCAATTGATGTACTATGCCTCCTTATTGCAGTTAAAATATAATAGGATTCCGGGGGAGGTGGGCTTCATAGATTGGAATAAGGCTGAACTTTCTATGTACAAGTTTGATACTACTTATGTGAGTAAATTAAAAGACAAAATATTAGGTATTAAGCTCAAGTACAATGAGTTGAAGACCAAATTGTCGCGTTGTCCTAAACAACATGTATCTTTAGAGAGTTTAGAACTCAATTATAATCCATCCACAAATTGTATTTTTTGCCCTATAGTTAGTATATGCGAGGAGGCTTTGAAGAGAAAGGGAGACTTGGTAAGATATATGCAAGCGATAGAAGGTAAGAGAGTAACGGATAAATTTGTGAAGGATAATAATATTGATATGAGTCTTGGTATTCAAGACGTCAGTTTTTGAAAGGAGAATGATATGCTATTGGATAGTATAAAGAATTTAGGATTATGGGATGAGAATCAACTTAAAGGGGCATCTAAAGAGCAGCTAACAAGCATGTTTAATCAATTAACCAATGTTAAGAATGATATAGCTACAAAGAATATGAATCTGAGAGTCTCTTTGGAGACTAAGCAAAATGAAAGGAGTAACCTTCTTAAGACCATTCAAGATAAATATTCCGTTAATTCCATTGAGGAATTGGAATCCTTAAGACAAGGCATGATAACAAAGATCTCAGATCTGAGTAATAAGTTAAAAGGATTATTGCAAGAGGAGCCAACTGGAAATGTCGGAGTATAGGAGGCTTGATTCGGGGTATATTGTTCCATCTAATTCGGCTCTGAATAATATTGATAATTTCATAGACGATATTTCGGAAGATCTTAAAGATGCTTTGAAGAACAAATTCTTCAAAGGGGTAGATATCAATAATTTCTCGGATTTCAATCTAGTTGATAATCGACCTACTTTCGGAGAGTACTCCTTTAAGATAGAGCAGAAATTTCTAAAAGATGCAACTAAGGCTTTAAAGGTGGTATCCGGGTTGGCACATGAGACAAAGGTTAAATTCACAATATTTAAGGATAGGCTCAAGTTATCTTTGTTTGTTAGAGATATATTCTCAGAGGTCGTTATCCCTTTGTCGGAACCTTCGGATGACCAGCAAAGTTTTAATGCCGGGGGGATATCCTTTGTATTTAACTTGAGTGTATTGTATAAGATTGCGTATGAGTTCGAGGATTCAATTCTAGAATTCAATTTTGACGCTGAGAAATTATTGATCAAACTCAAATCAGGGAATACAAAATTGGAGCTGAGTGCCTTGGATGATTCCATTGTCAATTATCATTCCAAGATGACTACTTTCAAATTCATTTCAAGGATAGATATTGTTAGATTCAGAGATGCTCTAAAATATATCAGTTATTTTATACATAAGAATAATGTTCAGAATATGTTATCTATAGCAAGCTATCAGCGAGGAAGTTTGACCGGAGGTTCGTTCACCTCGGTTGGGATTTATACATATGATGTGTGCCGAGGATTGGATTTACATATAAGATATGAATGTTTGGAGATTCTATATAGAATTCTACCCTATTTCAATATTAAGAATACGCATTTATTTGAGACGGATAAATTCTATATCTTGAGAGATGAGAATTTGTACTTTGGGTTTGAGAAGGCTCAATGTAAATTTCCATCGGTGGATAAATTTTTGAATTCAAAATTGGAGGAGGATAATTTTCATATTTCTAGGAGGGATTTGTTGAGAGGTCTCAGGAAGTTAGCTATTGTTACACAGGATGGGAAAGGCTCCTTAAAATTGGGGGTGTCGGGATTAGGGGAAACCCAATTAGAGTTAAGTATCAAAAGTATTTCCGGTAGGCAATCGAAAGATATTTTAAATATATTTCGCAAAAGTGTAAAATATTCTGATTCAGAATCGAATATATATAAAGAGTTTATAGTAGATTTTGAGATGTTTATGAGATTGATAAATCATTTCACTTCTGATGAGGTTATTTTGAAATATACCGAGGGTAAGTTTTTGGTGATCACGGATAGAGGGGATAATTTTAACGCTAAGTCATATTTAACATTATATTAGGGAGAAATCATATCATGAGTAGGATAATATTGCCATTAGATAATATGAGTAAAACTGAGATTGAATGTATTGTGGAGAGTTTACAAGATGCGAGAGGAGAGGAGGCCTTGTGGGGTTTAAGTAAATGGAGGAATTAAAAGTTATAGAAGGATATGAGTACTCATATAAAATAACCTCTTATGGTAGAATTTGGAGTGATATAACTAAAAAATTTTTGAAGAAATTCAAGGATAGATATGGATATTTATTTGTTAGATTATATAAGGATGGCAAAGCTAAATTTTTTCAAGTACATAGATTGGTAGCTTTAACCTTCATTAATGGAGGTGGGGATGAGTTTCAAGTGAATCATAAGGATGGCAATAAAGAAAATAATCATGTTTGTAATTTGGAATGGTGCACTTCTCAGGAGAATCATAGCCATGCAATGATTAATAATCTTAAATCTGTAAAGGATAAGAATAGAAAATACCATGGTATTTATCATAGTACTTCTTATCGTGGGAATAAAAGATGGGTAGCTCAAATTACTATTTTTGGGAAACAACGTAATATAGGGTATTTCAATACGAGCATTGAAGCAGCTAAAGCATATAATGATTTCATTTTAAATAACAATTTAGGGCTTCCTTTAAATTATATTGATATGGTTGCATATTCTAATTTGATTCAAAGTAATATTAGTAAGTTGAGATATAAAGGCGTATGTTTGATTAAAAATAAGATAAATCCTTGGAGAGCATATATAAAAGTAAGATATAAAAGTATATCCTTAGGTTGTTACAAGACAGAATTGGAAGCTGCAAAGGCATATAATCAGTATGTATTAAGCAATAATTTAAATAAAAAATTAAATTTAATAAGGGAGGAATAACATATGAGTAGGATAATATTACCTTTAGATAACTTTAAAAGTAAGAAGGAAATTCTTACTTTTGTGAATAAGATTAAGGATATTGAAAAAGAGCTAGGCATTAATTCTATCCACTCTTTCAAGTTGAATGATGCTTTAATTCAATTTGGGTTAGATATAATACGATGTATTAAACTTAAAGGTTATAAAGTTATGGCTGACCCTAAGTTATATGATATTCCAAACACTATGAATAATTCCTTAAATGCATTAATCAAAGCGGGAGCGGATATAATTACAATACACTGTTCTTCGGCATACATTCCTCAGAATCAAGAACAAGCGGATCGTATTGCAGGAGTTACAGTTTTGACAAGTATGAGTGAGGTCACTTGTAAGGATATCTATAACCGAAGCGTTCAAGATACAGTTAATAATTTTGCTGCAAACAGTGTTGCATTTGGGTATAAATATATGGTATGCTCTGCTCAAGATTTGAACAGTTTGGACTCGGATTATAAAAATAAGTTTGATTTCATTTGTCCGGGTATTAGACCAAAATGGTATTTAACCGAGGATGATCAAAGTAGGGTGGCTACTCCTGAATTTGCTATCCAGAAAGGAGCTGAATTACTAGTTATCGGGAGGCCGATATTGAAGGCGAAGGATATGTTTAAAGCAATTTGTGAAACAAATGATGAAATATCTAAAGCATTACTTAACTAAATAGGAAAGGAAAATTAAAGATGAATGAGACCTACAAATTATTACAGGATCATAATATTATTAAAGAGGGTCATTTTGTTTTAACCTCTGGCAGACATTCCAGGAAATACATAAATAAAGATGATATTATATGTTCCAGCCCTCATTTATATAGGGAGGTCATATATAATCTTCAAGACTTAGTACAAGATTATATCGGAAGAAAACAATATGACATAGTAACAGGTCCGGCGGTGGCGGGTATTGCTTTTGCGGCTCCAGTAGCTCAATCTCTGGATAAGCCTTTTGTCTATTCAGAGAAGACTCCGGAAGGGGGAATGTCATTCAGGAAGACTTTCCAAGATAAAATCAAAGATAAAAAAGTGATCATAATTGAGGATATAATCACCACAGCGGGTTCAGTTAAGAAAACTATGCAAGCAATTCAGGAATGCGGTGGCAAGGTTGTTGCAGTATTTTGTATCTGGAATAGAAATCCGGAGATAAAGGGTCTAACCTCTTTAGGTGGGGAGATTACTCCTCTATATGGGCTTATTGAAGAAGAGATAGAGTCCTGGGAGCCAGGTTCGGCTCATTGTCCATGTTGTAGAGCGGGCATGATGGTTTTTAATATCAAAACAGGAGAAGTATTGAGGTATGCGTAGAGAAGGTATAATGTGATGAAGAGTATATTTGTAGAGACAAAGCAAATTTTGAGTTTAGAGGAGAAATATGTAGATCTTATTGAGATATCTTTTATATTGGATGTTGATAATACTATATTGGATTCTATCAATATTAAATGTTATTCGGACAAGGTTAATTTGGATTCAGTTTGTGGCATTAATGGGAATTATATGTCACAAACTGAGGGTGAGATATATCAATGGGAGGCAGTAGAGAAAATTACACAATGCTTAGATAAATATTTGGATAAGTCTAATCCAGAGGATAAGTTTCATTTTATAGGTTTTAACAGTGAATTGTACACTATGATAGATATGAATAAATTTTTCATAAAATATGGGAATTATGATTTTGATACTTACTTTTGGAAGCCTTCTTTGGACTTATCCGTTATATCAAGATTCATGCTAAGTGGGGTGAAAGATCTTCCTCTTAGTATGAATCTTATGGATGTGATGCGATATTTTGGATTTAAAATTGAGCCGGAGTATATGAATGATACCTATTATATTGTGAATTTGATCCGGAGTTTGTATTATATTCTGGAAAAATTTAAGAGTTCAGTGGTGTATTTTCAAAAAGCTCAAATCAATTAACCGATATAAGGAAATTTAAGTGAACTTTATTCAGAGTTTGACGGGTATGATTTGCACTCAGAAGGGTATGGATAAGGCAAAAGAGTATCTCATCTCAAGAAAAATCAATCCTGATTTGATGAGATATTCCTTTTCTGCTACGGGAGGAAATGAGGCTCCCTTTAAGATATTCTCAAATTTGTATCCGGCCAATATTTTTGTTGATTCCCTATATATGCCAGTTTTGGATATTCAGGAACCTACACATATTATTGGATTTGATGTGCGTTATTTGGGGGACGCCTCATTCAGAACTCGGTTTCATAAATTCAAAGTATCCCCGGATAGTTTGATGATGTACTGTTCAAAAAATATACAGGATATCGTCAACGATGAACCCATTATAGTGGTGGAAAGTATAATAGATGCACTGACTATTGAGCAATTAGGATACACGGTAATCTCTCCTTTGACCTCTCTACATAATATAAAATTCTGTTTATTCTTACATTCAATATCCGATAAAATATATTTTATGTATGACAATGATGATACGGGGAGGAAGGCGTTGCAGAAGATAATGAAAAACGTGTCTCTGGATATGGATATTCAGAAATGTTTCAGACCAATAATCTATAGTGGGAAGGATCCTAATCAAGTCTTGATGAGTCTTGGTTCGGAATATCTAGAAAACATCTTAAAAATGCAGGCGGGAGAATTGAGATGATTGCTTGCATAATCGAATATTATATATAATTGGTTAAACATCTTAAAAATTTAAGTGAGGAATTAAAATCATGAATGAGATAAGTAAAAGTTATTTGGAGGTTATATCCAATAAATTCATAGGGGATAAATGTTATTGTTTAGAGTTCAATGCCGAGGATATCTCCGTTAAACCAGGTCAATTCTTAATGATCGATTGTGTATCTAAGGAGAATAAAGAAACCTCAAGCTTGACCCTGAAGAGGCCAATATCTTTCTTTCGTAGAGGAAATAAAGATAGATACGCAATAATGTATAAGGTTAAAGGCAAAGGTACAAAGGCATTAACTCATCTTAAACCTAATGATCAAGTGGAGTATATGGGTCCGTTAGGTAAACCCATTGATTTAGACTCTATATGTAAAAAGGATGATATAATTCATTTGATTGCTGGGGGTGTGGGGATAGCTCCAATATCATTTTTAGCGGATCATCTAATTAATCGAGGAAATAGAGTATTGGTATACTTGGGGTTTGATGCTGTAGGCTCATATTTAAATTATTGTTTAAATAATTTGACATATCTTGGCATAGATTCTGATGAGATTCATATAAGTCTTGTATCCCGTTATCCATACTTTGGCCAGCTCCTTAAGGCAAATTCAATTGGGACATATATGGGGATCAACACATATATTGGGAATATGATATCAGCTCTGGATACTTCTTGGCTGAATATTATAAAAAATGTGGGAGGCCCGGTATTTGCATGTACTCCTAAACCAGTGACCCAAGATATTCATAATAATATTTCTTCGGATAAAAGAGATTGTTATATATTTGAGGAGGCTAAGATGGCTTGCGGAGTAGGAGTATGTTGTTCTTGCAATATAAATGGCGTACATTTGTGTAAGGAGGGGCCTTGTGTGAATTCCAAATTAATTTATGGAGGGGTTAAAGATCATTTTGATCTTGCTTATAGATTGGTAAGTGCCTGGGCTGGATGGAAGAGTGCTTAATTAAATTTTAAAATATTATATAGAGAGGATGGGCAGATATGAATTTTATTGAATTGAAAGAGTGCATATCAGATATTCAATTTTCTTTTAATCGAGAACACTCTACCGTAGTTCTTAATATTGATTTTCAACCTTTTTGTGTGGGATTGAAACAGTTGCTAAGGGATAAAGGGTTGGATATTTCCAATTCCGGGGTAGAGAATATTAAAAAAATATTTCATAGTGTTATAGGGAAAAGATATACATATATGGACAATTATTTAATTCGATGTGCTTTTGAGGATGCGGATAATAAAATAATATCCGCAGGGGGATTGTCATATAAGAATGAGATTATTCGGAGTTTGGTAGGTTACCTTTCAGAAACAATATTCAAAGGAATTTAGGGAGTAAATATAATGAATAGATTATCAATAAGAATTTGTGATTTGCTTTTGAAAAGTCCAGTAATGAATGCCTCAGGTGTAGCGGGACATAGTAATGAATTAGAGGGTACACCTCATTTCAAATATGATGATTTGGGGGCTTTTGTGACGAAGGGGGTATCCTTGAATCCAAAAGAGGGTAATCCTCAGAGTAGAATAGCAGAATCATCCTCTGGAATGTTAAATTCGATAGGGCTTCAGAATAAGGGTTTAGATTATTTTATGGAAGAGCAATTACCAAAGTTATACAACTACAATATCCCTATTATAGTGAATATTGCTGCTGGGAGCATTGGAGAATTTGATAAATTATGTGAGGATATGAAGAAGTATGATTCCTTTGATGTTATATCAGCAGTGGAGGTGAATCTATCCTGCCCCAATGTTTCAGAGGGGGGTATTTTATTAGGTACAGATCCTTTGACTGTGAAATGCATTATAAGGGATGTTAGGGATATCTTGGATTATAAATTGATTATTGCTAAGTTAACCCTCAATGTAAATAGTATAGTTGAGATTGCTGAGGCTGCTATCCAAGGAGGTGTCGATGCTTTAACCATGATAAACACAGTACGAGGTTGCGCTGTGGATATCAATATTAAATCTCATATCTTAGGGAATATCGTTGGGGGATTATCTGGACCTGCAATAAAACCCATGGGACTTTTGGCGGTATATGAGTGCTTTAATAAAATTCCTCAATGTAAAAGTAAAAAAATACCGATAATAGGGGTAGGAGGAATTTCAAGTTTCGAGGATGCTCTAGAATATTTTATGGTGGGGGCAAGTGCTGTACAGATCGGTACGGGATTTTTTGGTAATCCTGGAATTTTTAATATTATCAATAGAGAACTAGACAATTATTTAGAGGATAAAAAATTGGTACTTTCTGATATTATTGGGATTATCGGAGGATGAAATTAAAGGGTATTTTGTTAATAACCTTATGATTTAGGTATAGGTGTAAAATATTTTAATTTTAAATCGAATATATAATATACCCTAAACATAGGAGAGTAAATAATGGATTATACAGCATCTAAATTTGAATCTGATCTTAAAAATGTCACTGCTTTTTACAGTGATCCTAAGGCAGCATTGAGTATGCTATTTAAAAATTTTGATTCCAAGATGAAACGTTTGGTAACTTCCAAGTACAAATTGGGTGTGGGTAAATATACTTATGAATTCGTTGGAGGTAATAAATTATTTGTGCATTATCCCATTTTAAATAAACTTGGGACTGATGAGGATAGTTTTTGGAATTTAGTGGAAAAGGAAATTTCTTCCGATGCCATAGATCTTATTGATGATACGCATATGGATAATTTCTGGGAGTATGAGGGGATTAAAGAGGGTAAGGGTGGAGCGGTGGATATTCTTTTGGCTTTAAAGTAATTAGAGGAGTACATCATGGTATATTCGGACACACAATTTTTGAGAGATTTTGAAGGGGATTTAACCTCCGATTTAGATGTAAAAGATGAGAATAAATTATTGAAAAGTATATCTTCGACTTTGTCTAAATATAAAGGAGTATATAATGATAATGGCCTTCATACTCTAAATAATATAAAATCAAATCTAAAGACCGTATTAGATAGTATGGTTCATATCCGGACGGATAAAATATACCCTTCTGGTAGAGGACGGACATTTCCTATAGGTAGATCCTGGATCTTCGCCGGAGGATTTTTAGATTCAGAGGATAACAAAAGGGTCGCTATTATTAACGTCAAATGTATGGGAGATGAATTCAAAGAGGAACCCTTAGCACAATACACCTTATCTTTTACAGTGGAGGTCTTAGACCCCAATAAAGTTAAGGATTCTGATATCATAGATTTTTAAAGATTATGGATATGATATAATGATTAAGTAAGAAGTGAGTTAATAAAATTATGAATAATAGATTAATAAATATAGCTATCAATGGATACCCAAGATCCGGAAAGGATACATTTGTGGATCTTTGCAAAGAGGTTTCGAAATTTAGAGTAGTGTGTAAATATTCCTCAGTTGATCAAGTAAAAAGTGCTGCTCGTTTATTTGGGTGGGATGGCATCAAGGATAAAGATACCAGGGCCTTTTTATCTCTTCTGAAGGATGAGTCGGACAAAGTTTTCGATACATCCTTCAGATATATGATGAATAAAATTGAATGTCACTCCAGATTCATTGATAAATGGAATATTCAGAATCAATATTTTCTCTTTTTTGCTATAAGAGAGCCTGAGAATATTAAGAGATTTTGTCAGGAGTTTGATAATACACATACTTTGTTCATTCGTCGGGACGGACTTGAAGAATTTGATAATCATGCGGATAGAAATGTGAATAATTATGCTTATGAATTTGTCATTGATAATAATGGGGGTATAGATGAATTGAGAGTTAAGGCTGAGAAATTTTTGGATAATTTTAAGATAGGGGATGTCCAATGATGTGTGAAGAAATGAAAAAGGCAATATTAAAAGTCTCTAAAGAATTATCCGATATGGAGTGTGAGGAATTTAGAGAAGAATTTGAGAGGCATATTTCAGGGGATATCTCTCAAATTCTTTTGGAATCGGGATATATTGATGCTAATTTCAGTGAGAATAATTCTGATATATAATAAATATCTTTTAAAAATTCATAGGAAATAATGTCAGGAGTATAAATTTGGAAACTTATCGGGTTATAGAGATTTTAAATAAGGATAAAAATGTTTTTTGGTATCTTGATGATATTGGACATAAATTAACCACGGGTGAAAAATACAAATTTGCTTTTGAGTCTTATTTGAAAAATAAAAATTATAATATTGATTATAATAAAGTTAATTGGAAACAGGTGAAAAAAGAAATGGATATACATTTAGATTGATTGGAGTAGTATGAAAAAATTAAATATAGCTAAAAAATCGAGTGTAGCTTTTGTTGATAGATGTCTTAAATCGGATATTGTAGATGGGAAAGAGTATTGTATCTACAAGGAGGGGCGTCCTAAGAGTGATCAACCTAAGGGGTTCCCTAAACATTTTGAAACTAAGGGTGAGGCTGAGAAATATTTGCAACAGATGGAAATGTTCAAGGATTTAGCTAAAAAATAAGGAGTATATAAAAAATGATTAATTTTGAAAATGAGGTTTTTGAAAGTATAGAAAAAAAGAAATCTTTTACGGCGGGCAGCAATGTTGCTAAAATGGAGAAGGTTCTAGAGATTACTCCAGCTAAGTTGAAAAGTCAAATGTATAATATTATATCTAAATATACAGGATTGTATAGCGATGATAGCTGGCAAGCTATCACTAAAATGATGGGGGAGCTTACCAAATTACTTCCGAATTTAACCGTTATTGGTTCGGAGTATAAGCATGATGAGAAGGGTCAGCCCAATCGTAAGATATGGAATTATGCCGGAGTAGTCAAGGATAAGAAAGGTAAATATCAAATTGTTGTGGTGGATACAACGGCTCATGGTGCAGGGTCAATTAAAGACCCTTTGGATAAGTATGATATTACTTGTTTAGTGAACATATTAAGCCCTAATTCAATTAAAGATTTGGATCTTCGGGATTACATTGATTCTTTAAACCTGAAGTAAGGAAGTTTAATGGAATTATCCCCAAGACCCAAAGCCCATATAGTCATTCTTAACTTTTACAAATGGTCCCTATTACAGCGGTCTCCAAAAATAGATCGGATGCTCAATAATGTGTTTGATTGGGAATTGGAGGTAATATTCAAAGAGTTTACAATTTATATAATGAATTTGTATAAATCTTTGATTTTACACGCTATAAGAGAGCAGAAGTTTCCTAAGAAATATAAGCCTTTAAGTCCTAACTATGTCAAATATAAGAAAGATAATAGGATGAAGCAGGGTTTTTGGCAGGCCACGGGGTTTAGCCAGGTCAATTTGGATTTTTGGAGGTTGAGAAAGGGGTACTACGCTATAGGATTTAAGAGAAATTTAGTACATCCTGCGAGCGGGGAGAAGGTGTGGAAGATTCATAATTACGTAGAAAAAGGTACAAGTAAAATGCCTCCGAGACCATTGTACGGGCCTATAGCAAAGTCAATTCAGAAGAACATATATTCGGTACATTTTAAGAGATTTGTGAAAGATCGTCGCCCGGAGTTATTAAAGTTTTTAGATTAGATATAGCCGATAACTCCGTACAAATTTAAGAAAGTGAGTTTAAGAAATGAAAATTATATTTGTTGCTTCAGATTTCAGCGGCCTTGGCAAAGGTACCTTTGCAGCCTCTCTGGGGAGAGTGCTATTATCTTTTGGAGTAAGCACTAAAATCATGAAAAATGATCTATATTTCAATTATGATGCGGGCACAATAAATCCGGGGGAGCATGGGGAGGTTTATGTTCTCAAGGATGGTACGGAAGTTGATCAAGATTTTGGAATTTACGAGAGGTTCTTAAATCTTGAACATACCAGCACAGATTATATGACCTCAGGTAGATTATTTCATGAGATTTATTTGAGGGAGAGAGCTGGAGAATATTTAGGTCAAACGGTATCTATTGAGCATATCATTCAGGAATTAAAGCAAAAAATAATTAATTTTGCGGAAACTTGCCAGGTGGGTATTGTTGAGTTAGGGGCTACCGTGGGGGATATTAAAGGAGTCTATATAATAGAGGCTTGTAGACAGTTGATTAATGAATTAGGCCCTGAGAATACGTCATTTGTTCTTCTATCTTATATACCCTATCTGAATAATGTGGGTGAATTGAAGACCATGGGTTGTCAGAGAAGTGTAGGGGTACTGCGGAGTAAAGGTATTAAGCCCGATATCATTATCGCTAGGAGTTCAGAGTGCGATGAATTACCGGATTACCAAATGGATAAAATCCAACTTTATTGTGAGATACCTAAGGAAGCTGTATATTGTTTTCCGGATCTTCCTGATTATTACCAGATTCCGAAAAGGATTCGATCAACCTCATTACACACTTATATTTCTAATAAAATGGGTATTCCTCTGAAGGAGGATAAATTAGATGATTGGTATGAAAATAATTTTAGTCCAGCGTTACCTTTTAGAGTGGCTTTATTAGGAAAATATGCTCATCAAGATGCTTATATCTCAATTGTGAATCAACTCAAAATGTTTGGCGTTACCTCAGTTGATTTTATTTCAGGGCCGGATGAATCATTAAAGGATTATGATGGGAGTATAGTTCCAGGGGGTTGGGGATATCGAGGTATTGAGGATATTATATCAGGTATAACAATTTGTAGAGAGAATCATATTCCATGTTTAGGTATCTGTTTAGGTCTTCAATTGATGATAATTGAATATGCTAGGAACGTTCTTGGTATGAAAAATGCAAATAGTTTAGAATTTGATGAGTTCACGGAGTGGCCGGTGGTTACCTTACAGGAGGATCAAAAGAAAGAATCAGGTTTAGGGGGCACAGCGAGGTTAGGGGATTGGGTTACGAATTTAGATCTTAAGAGTAGGTTAAGAAAAATATACGGTCATTGGAGTATCACACAACGTCATAGGCATAGATACGAGATTTCACCACATTATAGTTATGGAGATTTCAAAATTGTGGGGGCGGACTCTAAAACAAAATTGATAGAGGCCATGGAATTGGATACTCATTTATTTTATATAGGAGTGCAGTACCATCCTGAGTTCTTTATCTCAAGAAATCCGATATTCGAAGGTTTTGTAGAAGCGATGAAAGTTAATTCAATCAAAAATTAAGTTAAAAGGAGTTCAAATTATGAACAGTCAAGAAATTCTAAGTGCAATTCACAGTGCAACAATTCAAGAAAAGTTTGGTAAGGGTAATATTCGGGGGGATAGAAAATATGAATTGCATTATACAAAAGGAAGAAAGTTTGATAAGCCTGTATTGATTCGGGGTACAAAAAAACAGTTTCTACCTAATAAGGAGATTGTGAGTTTTGATGCTGAAAATTATTGTTCAATTAATGAACTGGTAGCGATGTGTTCAAAGGTAGATAATAGTCTTCAATTGGATACTATTCCCAATATTGCGGAAATAACTTTAGAATTTATTAACGAGGGTTATTTGGTATTAAAACATGATAGCTCTGAGGGGGTTAAATATTATGCTATATCTACTCCTTCGGAAGAAAATGATGGAAATAGTCCTGCATTTCACAAATGGTCCGATTTGTTGAAAGTTCCATATGCTTATTCGAAGAAAAATCCTTCTCATTTGAATGAAGCCAACTTTGAGTACTGGAAGACCAATCTTACAACGGTTCAAAATAAGGAAACCCCCATTGATATCATCTATATGAAGGAAGAAATCAACATTGATTGCGGGGAAGAGAATTATAATGCTTTTTTGGTAGTAAATATTCTGCCTGCTAAGGTGACAAAGATTAGTGAGGATAGCTTTGAGGTTGAAGATAGCTTAATAGATACCAGAGTTCCTTTGTTATCAAATATCTTAAGTAACTTGTCAAATATTATAATGCAGATAGGCCCACAATATTCGGATATGGAAGTTTCAGTTCAACAATATTCCTTAGGGTACACTGGATTAAATGAGGGAAGACATTATGTTAAATTAATCCTAGAGGGGTCAAGTCTGGAGACTCGTATTCCTGGATATGGAGTATTAAAGCCTTGTGTTAATATCGATGCTGATTTTATTGGAAGACATTCTGATTTTGAATTCGTGAATATTTCCTTAGGTTTTATTAGAGAAGATTGTGGTATTTCCTTCATGATCCCTTTTGATGAGGATCTAAAAGATAAATTCCTTGAGGAATACATAGATCATATTAGCACTCTTAGGGAAATATTTAAATGTGATTCTCGATATACTACTTTGAAAGAGGAATGTGGATTCACTTTTAATAACGCATTCTATAATAGCAGTGTGAATTTAACCTTTGAGGCGGCTAACGCAATGAGTCCTGAGCTAGGTATATTCCAAGATTATCTTAAATTCTTCATAAATTATAAAGATAGTTTTAAACAAGGTATATCCGATTTTTTAGATGATTTCGAGGGGATAACTTTGAATTTAGATAGCACAGAATTCAACCCTCTAGTATGGTCGGATGAGTATAGAAAAATATTTGTGGCCTCTATGTATAATATTTCCAATTATATGAAGTTGCCTAATGATATTATAAAATTCCTTCTTGTGGAGTATATTTCCGGACAGATGTCTAAATCAAAGATCCTTGTAGCTCCTATGGATATCCTAGAATTTGTTACGTTATTAGGGCAATCATGCAATACTAAGAAACTTCTATATGTAGAGAGAAATATTATCAAATTCGTTGATAAACTTATGGAGGTATGCAATAAGAATAAGAGTGATTTCATAATATATGATTCCCATTCAAAATATGTGGATTCAGATTTATTATGATTTTATTGTAGCTTAAATTATTCTTATTTCATAAATAGATTATAAATCGGATACTATGTTAACATAGTATCCGATTTTTGTTTTAAGGATACAAATAATCTTATCCGGAATAGGCCGGATACCCTTGGGAATAATTCTCAAGAGAATGGCTCTATAATAGGGTCAAACATAAATTATTAATTTATAGGAGATAGGAGAATGGCTAAACACGATAGTGCAACGAAGTTCAAAGCTACAACTATTACAGCTTCAACGGGTTTTGTAGGAGACCTCACAGGTGATGTGACCGGAGATCTTACAGGGGATGTTGTTGGTAATGTTGTGGGTAATTTAACAGGGAATATTGTTACAATATCTCAAGTTTTTGATGTTACTCCTGTGGCGGATGTCGCAGGCTCTTTAAATGATACATATTTTGAGTTTAGTACTCCGGATGTTGATTATTATGTATGGTTTAATGTAAATTCTGCTGGATCAGATCCTACATTAGCAAGTAAAACTGCTGTTCCAGTGGCTATTGCAACAGCGGCAACAGCGGCTACGATTGCTACTGCTATTCAAGTGGCTGTTGATGCTTTAACTGATGTTACGGCAACTGTAGCTACTACTGTTGTAACAATTACAAATGATGTTGGTGGTGCTACTACTGCTCCTGCGGATACCGGATCAACAGGGTTTACGCTTACGGTTACAACGGCTGGTGTTGGTGGAACTTTATATGGGGATATAATTGGCGATGTAACGGGTAACGTTACGGGTGATCTTACAGGCGATGTAACGGGTGATCTTACAGGTGCTGTTACCGGGAATGTCACAGGGGATGTCACAGGTGCTGTTACCGGGAATGTAACGGGTGATCTCACTGGCGATGTAACGGGTAACGTTACGGGTGATGTTACGGGTAACGTAACGGGTGATCTCACTGGTGCTGTTACAGGGAATGTAACGGGGGATCTTACGGGTGATGTAACTGGTAACGTAACGGGTGATCTCACTGGTGCTGTTACCGGGAATGTAACGGGTGATGTTACGGGTAACGTAACGGGTGATCTCACTGGTGCTGTTACAGGGAATGTAACGGGGAATGTGATTGGAAATTTAACCCCTACAGCGGAGATTTTTACTGTGACTCCTGTTGCGGATGTTTCGGGTTCTTTGAATGATACGTATTTTACATTTAGTTCAAGACGTATTGCTTACTACGTATGGTATAACGTAAATTCTGCGGGATCGGACCCCACCATAGCGGGAAAAGTCGCTGTTCCTGTTGCTCTTGCTACCGATGCGACTGCTGCGACTGTTGCGACTGCTACTCAGGCAGCTATTGATGCTTTGTCTGATGTAGGAGCTACGGATGATACGGGTTCTCTTACAGTTACCCTGACAGAGGGTGGTGCCACTACTGCTCCTGTTGACACAGGAGCAACTGGTTTCGCTTTCTCTGTGACTACTGCGGGAGTTGGCGGGTCTGCTAGTGTTGGTACTGATGTAGCGGGGGTTGTAACCGCTCCTAGTTATACGGTTTCCGAATTAGCAGGAATTCCAGCTACTACTAACACTCGTAAAATAGTTTGGTGCTCCGATGGTGATGCTGGAAGTGCTTGTCTTGCGATATCCAACGGAACGAATTGGCTACGAGTTGCTTTAGGTGCGGCTGTTGCTACTTCATAGTAATTAGTTTAGATTTTGGTTGAAGGAGAGTGTATAATATGCACTCTCCTTATAAATAAAGATATGAGGTATGGTATATGGTTAAGCATACGAGTGCGGGGAATTTGAAATGTAAAGTAATGAGGGTGACTACAGCGTATATAGGTAAGATATTCGGAAATTTAGTTGGATCTATTGTATTACCGGAATATACGGCACAGGAATTGCATAATATGATATCGGAAGATAATCTAGGTAAGATTGTAATATGCTCAGATGGGAATCATGGAACTAGTTGTTTAGCTAGGTTTAACGGGGTAAGTTGGAAAATAATTGCTATAGAGGATGATATAATCTCTTCTATAGATTGAGGTATAAAAATAATGCCGAATAAGTATGAAATGATTGATAAAACCATAAGTAATTTGTATAAGATCGCGGATAAATCTTATACAAATTACTCAGACTTGTTGGAGGAGTTTAATATATTGGATTTGAATGATATTCAAAAATTATCTCCTGCAAATATTGAACAATTGTTCAAAAAAACTAACAATATATTAAAAGGTAAAGCGAGCATGGGTAAGAAAACATATGGCGGTAAGGAATTTGATGTAGAATTAGAGAAATTATTATTTAGACAGGCTGTCAAGTTAGCGGCGGAGGAAGAACCCCCTAAAGAAGAACCCCCTAAAGAAGAACCCCCTAAAGAAGAAGCTCCTAAGGAAGAAGCTCCTAAGGAAGAGGAAACTGAGCAGGTAGAGGGAAAGAAGATTGAGGATATTGTGAAAGATCAACAGATTGCATTAATGGATAAATTTAATGCGGTTAAATCCTTTAAGCCAGGTAGATCTGAAGCTATTAACTTCAGAAATGCTATCAGTGAATTGATCAAAGTGTCCGAAGATACCGTTAAGATCATCAATGATTATTATGCTAAAGAACTTGGCGGCACTGAGGAGTAATTATAAACTTAATACCTTATGGAGTAGTCATGAATCAATTAAAGTCAATAGAAGAAAAAGCAAGTTATTTGTATGAGGCTAATAGAGCGTATAGGGAGGGTAATCCTATAATATCGGATGATGTGTATGATTACCTTGAGCGAGAGGTAAGAGAATTAGATCCTGATAATGAAGTTCTAAGTAAGATTCGAGATCATGATTTTGGGGTAACGAAGAAATTAACTATCGCTATGGGTAGCCAGGATAAAGCTCGTAATTTAGAGGAGATGGGTAGATTTTATAATAGGATTGATAGTAATGATCTTATATGTGCTTCTGAGAAACTGGATGGAATGAGTTTTGAGTTAACCTATAAGCATGGAAATTTTGTTAGTGCTATTTCCAGGGGGGATGGAGAATATGGTGTCGATTATACCTCCATCATGATCGGCGCAAAGGATATCCCCCCTAAGATATCTTATGGGGGAACACTTATTGTTCGAGGGGAGGTTTTAATACTTAAAAGTGATTTACCTTCATTAAATAAGGAGCTTGAAGCTGAGGGTAGAGATACCTATATTAATACTAGAAATGGTGTATCGGGGATTGTTAAGACTTTAAAGAATGTAAAATATTCTAAATATATTACATTCAGAGCATTTAACGTAATAAAAATAGATTAGGAGTGAAATATTGTACAAAAGTAGTCTTCGCAAGTATAGAAGAAAAAAAGAGGATGATTTAGAACCCTTGAAAAAAGTTCCGGATTATACCAATCAGAAAAAGAGAGGATCTTTTTCTGCGGATAAACATACGGCTTTGAATGTAAATCGAATTTATTTTGTGGATGAAAATTATGATCGATTGATAGTATCCTCAGAAGAGGTGCGAACGGGGGGAGATCTTACAAGATTCACAGGTCAATTACCCTTTATTCCTGAGCGGGGGGATATTTTGTCAAATGATGATTTCTCTCGAAGATTTGAAGTTATCCGAAGACATATGGTTCCTCAACTCTCAACAAATATTCCTCCGAAAATTTATATAGTGATGAAAGAAATTAAAGTGTAAAATTTTCTAGAGTTAAATCGAATATATAGTATAAGTCAAATAAATTTAAAAGGAGATTCAAAATGAAAATCGGGGATAGGGTCAAAATAAGAGCTTCAAGGAATACGATATCTGAATTATGGGATGTTGTGGGCACCATAGTAAAAGAAAGATTCATTGATAAATCAATTACAAGAGAATATTATGATAGAACCCTTGAGCAATGCCCAGATGAGATGTTGTATACTATGTCCTTTGATTTTCCTTTAGAGTGTGAGAGTATCAATTTGAATGGATACAAGGGTCTTTTGATTTACGAGAGTGATGTGGAAGCCTTAAGTTAATGGTCGCCGGGGGGACTGAGGGATATAATTCATTATTTGTAACAGAGATAAATATTATAACCTTCCTCTCCTTGGATTAAAAAGTAAGGGGGATTAAACAAATGGAAGAAAATACAGTACTAAAACAGGCTAAAGCCAATCTGGAGCAATTTTTGCAAGAGAACCCTGATATGATTAAATATCAAAGAGAAATAGATTTAGCTTTAATGGGGATTGATGACGCTGCTTTGAGAGTAAGTGTTCTTATGAGTAAGATTTCAAATAATATGTCTGAAATTAGAGGTTTGTCTGTGGAGTTGGCTAATCAGTTATCCAAGGGGTTACCTAAAGAGTTAAAATAGGTCTCCAATAGTTGCGGATTCTAAGAAATAGATTAAATTAAGGAGCAATAAAATGTTAAATAAAGAAAGAATAAAAGCACAATTAATATCAGATGATAAAAAACAAATAAACGTTCACAATGGTATCACAGGATTGCATCATAACGTTTACGGTGATTTCAAAAACGTTAGAGGCAATGTATCAAGATTATATGGTTCCGTATCACCAAAATTATCCGGAGATATATCAGGATTAATGGGAACCATATCACCAGGATTAGGGGGTGATATATCAAGATTATTCGGAGATATATCAAGATTATATGGTTCCGTATCACCAAAATTATCCGGAGATATATCAGGATTAATGGGAACCATATCACCAGGATTAGGGGGTGATGTATCAAGATTATTCGGGGATATATCAGGATTATTCGGTTCCGTATCACCAAAATTATCCGGAGATATATCAGGATTAACGGGAACCATATCACCAGGATTAACGGGAACCATATCACCAAAATTATGGGGTGATGTATCAAGATTATTCGGTTCCATATCATCAAGATTAACGGGAACCATATCATCAGATTTATATGGAGATATATCAAGATTAACGGGAACCATATCACCAAAATTATCCGGAGATGTATTGGATTTATCCGGGGATATAACAGGTATTGAGGGTGATGTAAAAGAAATAATAAATATTTTAAAAGGAGAGCAATAGGGTGGATCAAATAAAAAGTCTTGAGGAAAGGTTTAAATACCTAGAGAGTTTGGGCTTCAAGACTCCTGAACATGGGTTAATAAAGGTTGAGAGTATTGAAGACACTTATCAATACTTTATTGATAAGAGGGGTTCCCTTGATTATGGGATAGATGGTATTGTTTTCTCTATAGATGATATGGAAAAAATGGAATCCTTGGGAGTGTTGAATGAGAAACAAAAACCAAAAGGTCAGATAGCGTTAAAATTTCCAACTTCAGTGCACTATACCAAAATTCTAGATGTTGAGCTCAGCTTTAAAGGTACACAGGATATCAGTCTTGTGGCGCATATTGAGCCTGTTGAAATAGATGATACTACGATTAGGAAGGCGAGTCTAAAAAGCTATAGGTGGGCTATTGATAATAAAGTATCAATAGGTTCGGTGGTGGGGGTGATAAAAGGGGGGGATATTATTCCTTGTATTACTGAGGTTATAAATACAAATATAAATTCTTTGTATGTTCCTTTTCCCATCCTTTTAAAATGCCCACATTGTGGAGGAGAAATTAAAACGGATGATACCCAATTATATTGCGAAAATGATATGTGCAATGCTAAGGAGGCAGCTAGGATCTCTAAATTTTTGAAAATTATCAAGGTAAAAGGTCTAGCCTACAAAACTTTATTGAAATATGTAAATGTGGGTGTAGGCTTATGTCATTTTTTAGCTAAGAATTGGGATGAGATTGAGAGAATGATTAAAGTGGATTCTAGAATATCTTTAGTGATATGGGATAGGATTAGAAAATCTTTAGAGGAGTAATAAAATGTTAAATAAAGAAAAGATAAAAGAGCAGTTAATATTGAATGTTAAACAACAAGTAAATGTTCATGATAATATCATAGGATTACATTCCAATATTTATGGTGATTTCAAGAATGTTAAGGGTAACATAACAGGATTATATGGAAACATATCAGGATTATCCGGAAACATGTTACCCTGTTTGTATGGAGACATATCCGATATATCCGGGGATATAACAGGTATTGAGGGTGATGTAAAAGAAATAATAAATATTTTAAAAGGAGAGTAATAAAATGTTAAATAAAGAAAGAATAAAAGCACAATTAGATGGGGGTAAACCAATAGATGTTCCTAAGCAGGTGGGTATCCATATAATATCAGAATGTCAGGGGGGTATATTAGTTGATATACCTTTGGAGGGTCAGGGTTGTGTATTAGATAATGATGCTGATATAGTTATTTTGGAGGAACAATAAAAATGCCACTATATGGGTATGAATGTACATTTTGTGATTTCAAGTTTGAACTGCGGAAGAATATGTTGAAATCGGATGATACAGAGTACTGCCCACAATGCGGGTCGGAATGTAATAAGTTGATATCCGGAGGTAGCGGATTCATTTTAGAAGGTAGCGGATGGGCTAAAGATGGATATTCAGATTCTCACAGTAAAGGGGGGAGCCACGAATGAATCTAGCTAAATTTTTAGATAGTATATCCATTACTGCTGCGGGGGAACTTACCTTTCAGCAATTCATTGATGAGGGGTTTGATACTTTGTATAAGATAAATGAAATGTCTATCGATCAAATGGCGAGTTCGGGCAAATCTAAGAATAGAATATTGGGAGAGAAGACTGCTGAGAAAATATATAATAGTCTACATTCGGCAAGGGTAAGATTATTATTAGAGTTCTCGGATTTATGGATAAACAAATTGGACGATTCTCCTCCACAAGAAGAGGAGAATAATGAGCTCTTAATGAATGTGCGGGGTAAGAAGTTACTTTTCACTGGGGAGGGGCCTTTTTCTAGAGCAACATTAACGGCGATCTTGAAAAGGAATAATGCAATTGTTCAATCCTCTCTTACAAAAGAAACTGATATTTTGATTTTGAGTAATTTGGATAGTACTTCAAGTAAGGCTAAGAAGGCTAGAAAATATGGTACAAAAATGATTACTTACGAGGATGTTTTTGGAGGGCAGGTGTAAAATTTTTAAGAGCCAGATCAAATATATAGTATAAACCAATTAAAAACTTAATATGAGCAATAAAATGACAAATAAAGAAAAGATAAAAGCACAGTTAGAATTGGATGTTAAACAACAAATAAACGTTCACGATGGCATCACAGGATTACACCTCTTTATATATGGGAATTTCAAAAACGTTAGAGGTGATGTATTTAAATTATCCGGAGACATAACAGGATTATCCGGAACCGTATCATCAGGATTGTTCGGGGATATAACAGAATTATCCGGCCACATATCAGAATTATCCGGTAACATATCAGGATTATCCGGTAACATATCAGGATTATCCGGTAACATATCAGGATTATCCGGAATCATATCAGGATTATCCGGTAACATAACAGGACTATCCGGAACCGTATCATCAGGATTGTTCGGAGATATAACAGGATTATTCGGTAACATATCAGAATTATGGGGTAACATATCAGGATTGTTCGGAGATATAACAGGATTATCCGGAGACGTATCAGGATTATCCGGTAACATAACAGGATTATTCGGAACTGTATCATCAGGATTATCAGGAAACATATCAGAATTATCCGGAGACATAACAGGATTATCCGGAACCGTATCATCAGGATTGTTCGGGGATGTTACCTACTTATCCGGGGATATAACAGGCATTGAGGGTAATATAGAGGATATAATAGATATTTTAAGAGAGGAGTAATAAAGGGTGTAAAATTTTTTAGATTCAAATCGAATATATAGTATAGGCTCTTAAAAACTTAAAATTAAGGAGATTAAAAATGAGTAATGTAATAACAAGTACGGCATCAATTATTGATCATGTTCGATCCAAAAAGAATATCAAGGTAGCATTTGTAAAGAAGAATGGCGATGATCGAGTAATGAATTGCACTTTGGATTTTGATCGTATCCCAGAATTTCATCATCCTGACGATTCAGAGAAGGAAGTAGACCCTATGGAGGAGAAGGATAAAACTTATCTGAAGGTTTATGATTTAGAGAGCCATGGTTGGAGGAGTATCCCTTTGAGGGGGCTTAATTGGTTAAGTGTGGATGATGAGAAATATGAAATGAGCTTGGATTCTAAACAAAATCCTCAAATTCTAAGATAAAGGAGAATAGAATGACCGGAAAGGAAAAATTGATTCAAGAAGCTGAAATAAGATATATTAAATACCTAACCTCTAAGGAGATTAGACAGTTAACATGTACGGAGGTAGAGCATCTCTCCGTACATGAAATTAAAGCTCTATCCCCATTCCAAATAGGTTTTTTCAATTCGGAACAAGTGAAATATATGAGTTGTGAGTTTTTCAGATTTGTGGGAAGGGATCAACTGAAGGTGTTTGTTGATAGGCATATATCGGATTTAACTCCCATTCAATTAGAGGCATTGATTGATTTACAATCAGACATCCTCACGAAAAAGAATGTGCGGATGTTAACTATACCACAGATATCTGAGTTGGATGAGGCTCGATGTGAAGTACTATGTCGAATAATGGAGATCCCAGAGGGGGGAATAAAAATGGCTGAATCAAATATAACAATTAATGGCCATACACTTAATGATCTTGAAGTTCGAAAAGGGTTGGGAGATATGTGTAAGGTGTACATTGAGAATACTAAAAGTATAAAGGAGTTAATTGATGGGGGGAAATAATGAGGATCTCAAGCGAAAGACATTAATGGAGGATATTCAGAGTAAATTATATAAATTCGCAAAGGAGATATATGAATTAATGGAGCAGGGTATTGGGGTAAAAGAAGAATTTGAGGAGGATATCATAAATTATCTTGAGGAGTTAGTAGAGGATAATATCATCCAGGATTTCCGATTAATGGAATTGATTGTGTATCCAAGCCCTATTACCTCTATAAGTGTCATGTTGTCACTAGGAGATCCGGAAGGAATATTTTCTGAATTTCATGTGGGAGCAGGTTACACTAAAAATAACCCTATTTCATGTGGATGTAGTATACTCTAAAAATAATTTTTAAATAGGGTGTAAAATTTTTCTTCTTAGAATCGAATATATAGTATAGAATAATTAAATATTTTAAAGGGGGAGTAATAATAAATGCTAAATAAGGAAAAGATAGGAATACATCCTTGAATCGAGCTTTATGAAATATTACTGAGAAAACGGCTGAATTAAAGCAAAATTAAAGTTAACCTTGAGGAAGATACGAGGAAATGGGATATTTTCCTCGTATCTCGGAGGCATGAAAAATGCAAGTTAAAGATTATGTAATAACAAAAGTTGTAAATGGGGTCAATCATGGGACAGTAGAAATATGTAATTCCTCAAATTTGCTTGACTCCATAAGAGAGTATTTCAAGGATACATCAAAATTGAGATTTTCTCAGGAGGAGAGTAATAAGATTTATGTCACGGATGAGAAATATGTTTTAGCGTATGTTTGTACTTGGGGAGAGCCTAAGACGGCTACGGTGTTGACTTTGGAGGATATAGAAAAGATATCTGATTTCATTATGTCCGAAGATCCGGCCTTATTAACTGTGACAGACTCCGATTGGATAAGGTATTTAATTTCTGAGGCTATACGAAAGATAAAAGGCGTCAATTTTCTAGAGGGAGAAGAAGAAATAAAAGGAATTAATTTTTTCAAGGAGGGGATATAGATGACAACATATAAAGAATCAGGTGTGAATATTGAGGCGGGGGATGATTTTTCAAAGTATATTTACAAAGCTATACAATCCACTTGGGTAGATTCGGGGTGGAGAAAAATGATCACACCTCTTGATGATTTTTCGGGATTGAGATATGTGGATATTTCAAATCTGGATAATGTTGTAATGGGTATGAATTTTGATGGGATTGGCACGAAGGTTAATATTGCGGAAGCTTTGGGAGATTTTTCAACCATAGGTTATGATCTTGTTGCCATGGTGTGTGACGATGCTATAATTCGGGGGGCAGAGCCAGTGCTAATGGGGTCAATCATAGATCTGAATCATATCCCTTTGAATTATCATTCTCAGTTAAAGGATTTGATCAAAGGTTATGTGGAAGCTGCAAAAGTAGCAAATGTCCAAATCATAAATGGGGAAGTAGCGGAACTTGGAAATAGAGTCCAAGGGTCTGGACCTTTAAATTTGAATTGGGGTGCTGGGGTGGTATGGTTTGCTAATAAAGATCGAATAATATCGGGGAAAAATATTGAGGTTGACGATAGTGTAGTTTTATTTAAAGAAGATGGTTTTCGATCGAATGGTATATCCTTGGTAAGAAGAATATTTGTAGTAGAGTATGGAGCTTTTGTCACGGATAGAGAAGGATATCTTGAAAAAATGTTGACTCCTTCTCGAATATATACTCCAGCTATAATAGAAATGACCGGGGGTGTTTACGGAGAGATTAAGGTTGATATTCAAGGTATGGCGAATATTACAGGGGGTGGATTACCTGGAAAATTAGGAAGGATGATGAAACCTTCAGGATTAGGTATTGATTTGAATGATCCCTTTGAGCCTCCTGATATTATGTTAGAATTTCAGGAGAAAGGGGATGTTAAAAGTAAAGAAGCCTACCGAACTTGGAATATGGGTAATGGGTTTGCGGTGGTTACAAAAGATCCTGATAAGGTTATTGAGCTTGCCAAGAAGCATGGTATCGAGGCCAAAATCGGAGGAAATGTCATTGATAGCAAAATAATAAAGATAAAAGATAAGGGGGCGTTTAGTAAGAATAAAACGTTACTCTTTCCTTTGGAGGAATAGAGATGTATAATTATTTAATCAAATGCCTTAGAATTTATATTTGGAATATCCTGCAATACATTAATCGAAAGTTCCTAAAAACTTATTCTCTAATTGAGGAGTGCGCTAGATGTAGAGATTGTGGCAGAAATGTCCATGATTACGATATCCCAAATGAGGTATGGTTAAAAGTTATAGGTAGATCTGACGGAGTTTGGTGCTATGATTGTTTTTGTGATAGGGCGGATAAAAGCCTTGGATTTGAATGGCGATTAAAAACTAGTAAGATTAATCTTTAAGGCGGATAAGAATGGAAATTATAAATGAAGTAATTAGAAATAAATCTAATTGGGATTTTGAGAAGAAGAATAATATTGTTGAGGGTATAAGGAATGATATTAAGAACATCTTAGATAATTCCTCATCTATCACGGATTTAAGATCATCAATATGGGATTATTTAGATCAATACATCAAGAATGGGAGCCTATTGGAGTTTAATATCCCTTTGACCCTTTATTCAAGAGGATGGGTCAAAATCATTGTGGTATTTAAATTGCAATCTAATCCTAAGAAAGAAATAACCTTGACTATTAAAAAAGGAGATAAATAAAATGATTAATAGGTATACACATAAAGAAATGGGGGATATCTGGACTGAGGAGAACATGTATAAGACCTGGTTAGAGGTTGAATTGGCGGTATGTAAAGCTTGGGTTGAATTGGGGGAGCTACCACAGAAAACATACAATGAAATTTATGATAAAGCTAATTTTGATGCGAATAGAATTGAAGAAATTGAAAAAGACGTGAAACATGACGTTATTGCATTTCTCACTAATGTATCTGAGTATGTAGGCCCTGAGAACTCAAGATTTATACATAAAGGGCTGACATCCTCAGATATTTTAGATACTTCTTTAGCTATGAGGATGAATCAATCTATAAGTATCATAGTGAGTAAGATCCGAGCTTTAATGGAGGCGGTCAAAAAGAGAGCATATCAATATAAGGATACTATAATTATGGGTCGATCTCACGGTATGCACGCGGAGCCCACAACTTTTGGATTAAAACTTGCAAGTTGGTATGCCGAGATTGAAAGAAGTTTACAAAGAATATATTCCGTTTGGGAGAGTATATGTTGTGGTAAGATATCCGGTGCAGTGGGTACATATGCACATATACCAATGGAATTAGAAGTGTTTACATTAGATATTCTAGGTTTAGAGTGTCCCAAAATATCTAATCAGATCTTACAAAGAGATCGTCATGCTGAATGTATCACCGCATTGGCTATTGTGGGGGCTTCTCTTGAAAAATTTGCAACGGAAATTAGACATTTGGCACGAACAGAGATTCATGAAGTGGAGGAACCTTTTACAAAAAACCAAAAAGGCTCCTCGGCTATGCCACAAAAGAGGAACCCCATAAGATCCGAGAATGTATGTGGATGTGCGAGAGTTCTTCGGGGCTATGCCTTAACCGCGATGGAGAATGTAGCTTTATAGCATGAGAGGGATATCAGCCATTCATCGGCTGAGAGGATAATAATTCCGGACGCTTTCATTTTGTTGGATCATATGCTTTCCAAGATGATCAATATTGTGGGGAATATGGTGGTATATGAGGATAGGATGAAAAAGAATATGGAGTTATCTTCCTCAACCATATTAGCACAAAAAGTTCTATTATTTTTAGTGAATAAGGGGATGGCAAGAGATGTGGCATATAAAATAATTCAGAGTACGGCTATGGAGGCTATGCAATCAAATAAAAATTTCATAACTCTACTAAAGGAGAATAAATTAATAAATTCTTGGATAACTGAGGAGGATCTGAAACAATTTGATTATTCCAGTTATCTTATTAACGTGGATGAGATATTTAATCGTGTTTTTGGGGAATAAGATCAATTGAATAAGATCAATTGAATAAGATTACAATTTTTATAGAAAGAGATGGGGTTATTAATATAAATAGTGAAGCAGTCAATAAGAAAGAGGATATTGAGTTTAATCCTCATATTTTTGAATTGCTTAGATCATTTAAGGATCATGATTATAGAGTTATTGTGATATCGGATCAAAATGATGTGGGGGTATATGATTACCCTTTAAATACCGATTTAGATATTACAAACATACATGTGATGTATGTTTGTAATATCTTGGATCAGAAAGGGCAAATAGACCATATATATCAATGCAATCATGTTTTCATAGAGGATTGTGCATGTCTTATGCCAAATAGTACCCTGATTCAAAGGGCTTTGGATAGTTATCCGGATATTGATATAGATAATTCTTTGATGATCGGGGAGAGTTGGAGAGCTATGAATGCAGCTTCTAGTCTTGGTATAAAGACTTGCTTTCTTATAAGTGAATTACAAAATCTGCATATGTGCAATAAAGAGCCTGATTTTTGTATATCGGATGTGTTGCAGGCTTCTAAATTAATTCCCTCATATTTTAAGAATAAAAGGAAGTTAGATGATAAAAATTCTTAAGAGATATTTTTGGTATATTATATTATCTATGATATATGGGTCAGCATTATATTTAATCTTAAACGGAGTCAATTGGAGATAGGAGTATGAAGGAATATAAACCTTTCATTTATCCGGATAGTTCAAGATGGGGTTCTAGCAGGCATAAGTCTTGTTGGGATTGTGATCATATTTTACTAAGAGGTCAGTTCAATAGGAGATGTGTGGTACACCTTAAAGTCTTTGTGTGGAGTGGTGATTCTGAAAGTGAGTTATTGGATTATCCCTTTGGTATAGGTAATACATTAGCGGATAAGTGTCCGGATTATGTGCTCAATTCTGAATATAAAACTTTACCTGAGGATAGGCCATATGAAGTTAATCTGGAGAAGGAGGAATTTATGAGGAGTTTATATAAAGAGCGTGATTTTGAATGCCTACTAGAATTGATAGAAATTAGAAAGAAGGAATTAACAATTTAAGTTGGAGGTATATTTATAATGAATATAATGGTGATAGGATCAGGGGCTAGAGAACATGCTATGGTTTGGGCTTTGAAGAAAGATTCTGAAGTAAGTAAAATAATTTGTGTTCCAGGGAATGCAGGTATATCTAAGGTTGCAAAATGTATAAAAGGAGATATTAATAATATTTCTGAGTTGTATAATATAGCAAAATATGAGGAAATAGATTTAACTATAATTGGTCCGGAATTACCTTTATCGTTGGGAGTGGTGAACTTCTTTAATGAAAGAGGGATGCAAATATTTGGGCCTTGCAAAGAAGTTGCTCAACTAGAGTCCAGCAAATGTTTTTCAAAATCTTTCATGCAGAGGCATAACATACCCACTTCGGATTTTAAGCAATTTGAAGATCCGATAGAAGCAAAGAAATATATTAAATTTATTAAAAACACATACGTTGTGAAAGCGGACGGATTAGCCTCTGGCAAAGGTGTTTTTATATGCCATAATGAATCCGAAGGTATTGATGCTATAAATAAAATAATGATGTATAAAAATTTTGGAGGTGATGCGGGTAAAAAAATCGTTATAGAAGATTTTTTAAAGGGAAAAGAAGTATCTTTAATGGTAGTTACGGATGGGGTTAATATTAAATTATTGGAGACTTCCGTGGACTATAAAGCATTGAGAGTAAATAATATTACGTTGAATACGGGTGGAATGGGTGCGTATAGCCCCTCTGAAATAATGGGTGGGAAGTTATCCGATAATATACTTAGAGATATAGTAATACCAACATTAGACAATATATATTTGGAGACGGGGAATAAATATAAAGGTGTATTATATTTGGGGTTAATGATTGATGAGGAAGGTATGCCTTTTGTTTTAGAATATAATGTTAGATTAGGAGATCCTGAGACGCAAGCATTATTAGTAAGGCTTGAAAGTAGTTTTTTAAAATTATGTTTAGCTACAATAAATGAAAATTTAAATGAGGTGGATATATTGTGGAAAAATACTCCATCGGTTTGTATAGTTGCTGCATCTAAGGGGTATCCTAATTGCTATGACATAAATAAAGAGATATTTGGATTGGAGACATTTAATGAATCTTTTAAATCTGTTGAGATATTTCATGGAGGTACGATTTTTGGAGAAGAGGGTAAAATATTAACCGGAGGTGGAAGAGTACTTTCAATTGTCTCAATAGGAGATTCTATAAATTCTGCCAAACAATTAGCATATGAAGCTATAAGAAGCATATATTTCGATGGTATGTTTTATATTGAGAATATAGGAACAATTTAAATTGGAGGTAAAATTATGTTTGATGATATTTTGAACAGAGAGCCGGAGTTAACCCCGGAACAAAAAAGAAGTCAGGAAATTTCCAGGATGAATGAGATGCGTAAACAATTCATATCATCTCTAATGAGTTTTGTTGAAAATGCAGTGGTATCCAAAAGGAAGGTGGTTGAAATCCCTATATATGCGGGATCAGAGGTTTCTAAATTGAGGCATATCATAAAGAGAATAGCCACGGGGTTTGGATATCAAATAAAAAATATGAAGAAGAGACATATCATCATTGAAAATACAAAATTTGTGATCAAAGTTATCCCTAAACCAAAGGATGTAAAATTATGAGAAGTTAAATCGAATATAATGTAAAGGAGGTAGTATAATGATCCCAGAAAAAGTCAAATATGACTTAAACAAATTAGTGTTCTCTAATCCTGATTTGATATATATCTTAGATGAGTTTATGAAGGGTTGCCATAATATATATCTTGTTGGAGGGTGTGTGAGAGATACCTTGATAGGTATGGGATGTAAAGATATTGATTTAGTAACGGATGCTTCTCCGGAGGAAATTAAGGAGATGTTCCCTGAGGCCAAATGTCACGGTCAATTTTTGATCACTGTGGTAAGAGGTGTTGAGATTGCTACATATAGGGAGGATGTATTTAACACGGGTAAGGCTACGGAATGTAAAGTTCGGAGAGTTCAAACGATTGAGGAGGATTTAGCAAGAAGAGATTTTACTTGCAATGCTATGGCATTTGATCCTATAGGTCAAAACATAGTTGATTTGTACGGTGGATATACATCTTGTCTTTTTAGAGAGTTATCCTTTGTGGGGAAACCTGATAGGAGAATTCAGGAATCTAATGCGAGGATTTTGAGAGCTTGTAGATTTGTTGCCGTATTAAATGGGAGCTTTGATATAGACACTTTAGAGGCCTTAAAGAGGAATGCTCATTTAGTGAACAATATTTCCAAAGAAAAGATCATGTTGGAAATAAAAAAGGCTATGAGTATCAAAAGAGCTTCAATGTTCTTCAAGGCTCTACATGCTATTGGAGCTTTACAATATATCTTTCCTTCCTTAGAGGATTGTGTGAATCAAGATGGCGGCCCGCATCATGCCGAAACGGTATTTGATCATTGTATGGAGGTGGGAGATGCTATTACCACAAAAAATTGGAGATTGAAGTTGGCCGGGTATTTGCATGATATTGGTAAGCCTCCTTGTGCTGAGATTGCAGCGGAAACAAATGCTTTGAGATTTAGGAATCATCCCGTAACGGGGGCAAAACTAGCAACCAAGGAGTTAAAGGATCTGAAGTTCAGCAATGAGGATGAGGCTTATATCTCTAATCTGGTGTTACTGCATATGACCTCCTTGAAAGAGGATTTCACCAAAAAAGCAGTAAAGAAATTTATAAGGAAATTGAAAGAGAAGAATATTAATTATAAAGATTGGTTCAAATTGCGGATAGCGGATAGAAAGGGGAATCGAAAGAGCTTCAATTATACCTTCAGAGAGATTTACGATAGAGTGGGATTGATCCATGATATACTCAAGGAGAAAAATGTATTCTCATTAAAGGATTTGGCGGTTAACGGTCAAGATGTTATGAATATTCTTCATATTTTACCAGGGCCTTTGGTGGGGGCGGTATTGAAAGCATTATTTGAGGATTGCTTCAATAATCCTGAGCGTAATAACAAAGAATTTTTGTTGTATCGAATGAGTAACCTATCTGAGTTGATGTGCGATGATTTAAATTAACGGAGTAAATAATAATGGAAAATAAAAATATAGAAAAGATGAAGGAAGAAATCAAGAGTGTTATATTTGATATGTATTCTGAAGTTGAGGCCTCAGAGATATATGAAAGATTTTGTGAGGACTTGGAAGATCTGGGTTTTTTAGTAGAATCCTCCATTTTAAGTTCATATATGCCAGAGTCTGTGAAAAATAATTGGGGTACTTTGTCCCAGGAGTCTAAGGTGTCCGTCTATTTAACTATTTGCCATATAGTGGGTGCTATATTGTTGCAGGCACAAAGTAAAGACGCCCCAAATATACCTAAGAATCAGATAAATTAAGGAGTTAATAATTATGAGTCAAGAAAAAGGTAGAGAGCAAGTATTTCAATTGGGGGTTAATTATATCAATGGATATATAGATAGAGAATTTCAAGGCAAATTTGAGGGTATGGAGTGGAATCATGATACCAAACTTAAGATGTTGGGAATTGTTCTAGATGGATATAGAAAAATGCGTTCTTCAGCGCCATTTTTGCATATAGTAGAGTATCCAAGAATATCAATCTACATGGATGTAGATAAATTAAAGATAAATGTTCAAGGTTGGGGGAATACTTGTAGGCATTGTCAATTATTAGGGTCTATGCAATATAATAAAGGTACATATTATGATATATATTATTGTAATCCTAATCATTTAGTAGGGGGGGAGATTGATTTAAAGATAAGATATGGAGATAATCCGGAAGAAGTATATCTTAGAGAAGTTAAGTATGCTCAAGATTGCGGCCTTAAATGGAGGGCTGCTGTTCAGTTATTCAACAATAGGGCTGATATCTTGATTATCAATCCTTATGATCTTAGTTCAGAGATTGAATATAAGAAGGAAAGGAAATAAATTATGGGAGATCCTAAAAGATCTATTTCTCGGTTCGATAGCAAAGGAGCTGTCACAAGTAATGCAGTAACTATTAAATCTATTCCTAAGATGGGGAAGAAAGATGAATCTTTTGATGCTTTACTTGCGGAACAATCTAAAGCAGCCTCATTAAAGACTGATAAATTATTAAAGAAAGTTAAATCAAAACCTACTCCAAAACCTACTCCAAAACCTACTCCAAAACCTACTCCAAAACCTACTCCAAAACCTGAGGGGGAAATCATTGAATCAATGGATGATATAGATCTATCTTTCTTAGGTTTGGATTCCTCATCGGAAAAAGAATATGATATGGAATCCGCTATTCTCAAGGAGGAGGTGGATAATATAGTAAAAAATCCATCTAAACTTGAGTCTTCTGATGAGAACGTAATTTCAGAGGCCATTAAACCTTCGGAGCCATATGTGAAACAATATTATTATAATGAACCTAATCAAGAGAATTTCGAGTTAAAGGTTGCACCACTCAAAGATATTTGTATAACTCTACCTTCAGGGGGTAGGCGAAATGCAAATGTTCAGATCTTTCATTTATTTAAGGAATCATCATTATGGAGGGAGGTTCTAAATCAAATTAAGAAATCCGGAGGCGAAGTACGTTGGATATATAAAGATTCTTTGTTAAGTAAGATTTTTATTCATGCCTTAGAGGATATATATGCTTGTGATAATTCGGCTTATATGGAATGTCTTCCATATTTACATGTTATAAAGAAAAATAAAAAATATGTGATAGTCTTGGCCTCAATTATTTTTCTTTATTTAGGTATACCTTGTTATGTAGTATGTGAGGTATCTGATTTCAATCGGGGAAACATAGAGGATATATTTTTGGTAGGGGTGGATATAATAGAGGCCATAGAATAATTAAGGATACGAGGAGTTATGAAGATTATATTTGGTAAAAAGGCGAATTATCCAACTTTTCATTTATTGAAATTGGATTTGGAGCCTAAAGGTTTAAGGAAAAACTTTGATTATTTGTATTATGATTTGCAGACAAAAGAAGGATATGAAGAATTTAAATCTAGGGGTTTTACTGATTTAGAGTACCAAGATTTTTTAGTTAATATAAAAGATTTTGAATCAAAATTACCAATAATTTTAGAGGAGTATTAATCATGACAAATAGAGAAAAAATATTTACGCAATTGAGATTCAGTTTAAGATTACAAAAAAATGTCCACGATAGTATTATAGGATTACACCCTAATATTTACGGTGATTTCCAAGACATTAGGGGGACCATATCATCAGAATTATCGGGAGATATAACAGAATTATCAGGAGATATAACAGGTATTAAGGGGATTATATGTCCAGAATTATCTGGAACCATATCATCGGAATTATCAGGAGATATAACAGAATTATATGGTGATGTATCAGGATTATATGGAAACATATCAGGATTATCAGGAGATATAACAGGTATTGAGGGTAACATAGAAGACATAATAAAAATTTTAAAGGAGGATTAATCATGATGGATAATTTTAAAAAAAGTGTAATGTTAACACCGGATGCTATATTTGATAATCTTATGGGGAATATGAGTTTAGATGATATGCAGAGGGTATTTAGAGATTATGATAAATTATCAAATATCTCAACAAAAGAAATATTTGATAACGGAGGCAAGTATTCTGTTGTAGACATCCCGAATTCATTATTTGAATTTATGATGAACAAGCTTTTAATTTCAGAGGGGCAGATAAAGTTGGCCTCTCATATGCATGTATTCAATAAAACTATGGAGGTGGTATTGTGTCTTCCTATTAGCCAATATAACAAGAATATCTATGAGTATCGGATTATATTGTCAAATAATAAAGCAAGGTTGCTAAATCAAATAAATCAAATAGCGGATGAGCTGAAATTATTGTCGGATATAGAGTTGGGAGAATAATTAAATGATAAATTTGAGTAGTATAAATAAAAGTTTGATAACCTCAAAGAATGATTTTAATTCATGGGCCGAGGAAATCTTGGAATTAAGTAAAGTTCAAGGAGGATCTACTCTAGGGTTTGATCTTGAGACTAATGGTAAGATTTTTCCGGATACTGAGTTGGTGGGATTTTCCTTATATAATAGAACTCTATCTAAAGCTTGTTATGTGCCCATACATCATATAGAGACAACTATATCATATAATGTTTTTTTAAGTGATATAAAATCCAGCCTCCAATTATTATTTGATACTTCCTTAATTACGGTGCATAATGGGGTATATGATTTCTTGTTAATGAATAAATTAGGGTACAAGTTCAATAAGGTATTCTGTACCTATACATTAGCGAATATGCTCCAGTTCATTAATCTGGGTTTGAAGGAGCTTTCTTTGGAGTTTGGGTTGATCAAGTATAATGAGGTTATGACATATCTAAAATTAATGGGTCTATTGGGATTTCCGGAAGATCATTATGATTTCTCGGATATTGATATCACTTCAAGTAAAGAAGCATTTGATTACGCGGTCAATGATTCAATATTTGTGGTTCATTTGGCGGAGATTTTGTTCAACAAATATTATGAGTTGATTGGCAATGGAAATTTAGTACGATTCAATCTAGACTCCCAGTTCAATACCATGCTGCTATTAGCTGAAACATCTACTTCAAAAGGATATTATGTAGATAAGAATTATCTGGATGTTTTCATAAAGCAATTTGGCACGGAACTTGAATCAAAAGAGAAAGAGCTCATGGACAAAGTTAGAACTTTTATGGGGTGGGCAGTTTCGGAGGATAACATGAAATCAATCTCAGCGGGGGTATGATTATGGCCAAGAAAACTTTAGCTGATTTGAAGGATGCATTTAAGGAGGAGCCTCTAAAGAATGTTAAGATAGATGAGGTTAAGAAGAAAGTACCTAAATGGAACATGGATTCAAGGAATTTAATGATCAACTTATTCTTCAATGTTCTGAAGGAGAAACATAGAACGGCTGCGGATAAGTTGCCGAGTATAAATGCTGATGCTTTGGATAAAATGAGAAATCCAATAGCTCAAGAGGTCATTAAATTTCGTTCGGATACAAACTTATTAAATAGCTTTAAGAATGTGGGTTCCTATGTCCATTCTAATAGAAAATATGGGTATTCGGATGAATGGGATAGAGCTAATATAAAATATAATATGGTGGGGTTTGACAATGTTGAGCGAATTTATCCAGTGGCTAAAGAGAGTATTCCTCTAAGTGCTAATAAGAAGGTTAGGAAGGCTTTTGTAATTCCAAGAAGCCATTTGATTTTTGAGGATCATCTAAAGGATGATATACGAAAAATTTTAGACAATTTGAAGGAGTAGTATTATGGATAAGAAATGTAGATTTTGTGGGGAAAAGGCTAATGTTTCAGGGTTATGTGATGATTGTCATGATTGCATTAGACATTTAGAAGAGATTATAAATGTTAACCCTAGAGAGGCTATCAAATATTTAGAGGTGAAACTAGCCTATGCTAAGAGAATGCGAGCTAATAGATATATGTCAAAGGAGGTGTAAATTATGGGGGAGGATAGAAAAACATATCCTACTAAGATTTGGCTTTCTTTTGATTGGAAGCAAGCTGAAATGTATTTCTTATGTTTATTTAGTAAGGATAGTGTATTGAAACAGGCCTTATATTCTCAGGATTTTCATAGCTATGTTGCAAGTTTGCTGGATAACATTTCTATTGAGGATGTAAATCCAACTAATCGGGAGATAGCTAAGGCGATAAGTTTTAATTTGATATATTCGGGATTTAATGCCAAGATCACTATGGCAAATATCCTGAAGAAGAGACCTGATTTGAATGAGGATCAGGTCTCAGATATGCTAGATAAATATCAGAGCACCTTCTTCTGTTTGTTTAATTGGGTTAAGAAATCGGTTCTGGATTGGAGGGATAATGCGGGGTATATGACATATTTCATGGGGGCTAAAAAATTTATACCTATCCCAAAATATGTCACTGCGGATTGTGATCCTGATAAATTATTATACACTAAGCAAGGCCGTTTGTGTATAAATACTTTTGGTCAAAATTCTGTGGGGCTTCTATTAAAGTCGGTATGCTCAAAAATTTTTAGTAATGCTTTATTAAGGGAAAAGACAACTCAATATATTCCTTTGTTTGACTCCCTTAGTTTTTTGGCTGATACTGAAAACTTAGATTATATTCTGAGAGCTGTGGATGAGTATGCTACTCCAATTATAACACATGATGGTTTTGAGATTAGTATGAAGGTGGATTGGTCCATATCGGATAAATCCTGGGGGGATCTAAAGAAATTTGAGTATGTCAACGAGTGTAAAAATAAATTATATTATCAATGGGATATCGTATGAATAGATTATTGAATTTTAAGCAAAAAGAGGATAAGAGGTACACTCCTTCTGAGAATAGTCAGGGGGATAAGATTGTTAAAGTAAAGAATTTGCTTAAAGGGTTAGGGGTTGAGTATAGAATATGCAATCCTAATCATATTAAAGTTGGAAGAGTAAATTATTATGTATCTACAGGTACCTGCTATATCGATGGGGAATTGAAATCATTGTCAGGTAGGGGATTGGATGTTTTTAAACGAGCTTTAAATCAGTATAAAGATTAAAAAAGGAGAATTGATGTTCGAAAATATCAATGTTATGGACGCTAAAGAATTTCGGGAGAAAGGGTATCTCCAAGAATTGAATAGGAGATTTCTACACCCCTTAGGTTTAGCTCTAGAGATAAGTATTGAGGAGGATGGCACGGAGTCATTAGGAAGAATTTGGGATTATCGAGGAGATCCTGAAGGAATTTCCTATGATATAGCCAATCCCCAATATTCTAACGAGGAGCAGGTTGAAAAATTTCAGAAGAGTTTTGATTTTATTGAGGGGGAGATTAAATTTCGTAAGATGAAAAGAATAGATGGGGTAGGATTTTGGGTGGAACCTATTCCGGGGAGGATCAAATCATGAGTAATAGTGTGTATAGTACTTTAGATTTTAACCGCATAAAACCTTTAGATTTTTGTAAACGAGGGTATTTACAAGAAGCCAATAGAAGATTCTTTCATCCTTTAGGGTTATCTCTAGTTGTCATTACAAATGAGGATGGGTCAGAGGGGGTATTTGATATAGTTGATAGAAGAGAAGATCCTAATGGTTGCGTCTTTGATTTTAAAGATGAGTCTCATTTTGATTCGGATAGGATAGAAGAGATTAAACATAAGGCTAAAATTTTTGAGGATGAGTGGGACGCTCGTTTAAAGAGTAGATTAGAGAATTTAGGCTTCACCAACGAACCTTTACCCGAATAATTAAGGATAGGACAATATTATGATATTAAATTTTAATTGTTATATTGTGTTAGGGGTGGAGAATAATGCAAGTAAGAAGGATATCAAAAAGGCCTATCGAGCTATGAGTAAAAAATATCATCCTGATAATTCCGATACGGGGGATATAGATAAATTCAAAAATATCAGTGTGGCTTACTCGATACTCAGTGACGATAAGAAAAGAACTCTATATGATCTGGGTAAATGGTCCGAATTGGATGCTGAGAGTGAGATCGAATTGACGGAGGCGGAGCAGAATATAGTGGCCCTATTTTCAGAGGGTTTAGAGAAGATATATTATGATTTTGAGTATGATGAGGAGGATAATCCAGAACAGAATGCTTATGCATTCAAGTTGATCCAAAGAATTAAGGAGCAGGTGAATAAGGAAGTTATAGATTACGAGAGATCCATATATGATTTAGAGGAGTCCGTCAAATTAATCAAGAGCCTAAAACCATACATAAAGTATAAGAAGGATAATAGTAAATATAATTTGGTGGGTATGGCTATGGATCAGACAGTATCTAATAAGGAGCATGAAATAGAGGATATAAAAGATCAAATCAATTTGGCGGAGAATATGCTAAAGCTATTAGAAGATTTTGAAGTTTGTGATCCGAAATCCGACCTGTTAGGGCTTATAGATTGGGTACATGATAAAATGAAATCAAATACCCCTTCGGAGAAATAAATTATGAATGGTAAAAATTATTTGTACCTAACTAATACGTTTTTTGAGGGGGATACACGAAGTCAAATTGATAATGTTTATAGAGATCGAGAGGAGAAGCCTGAGAAAGTAGTAGAGTATAAGAGAGCTTTAAGATGCGGGGATTGTAGAATTGTATTTAAAGCTCTAACGAAGTATCAAATCAATAAGATTGTTGAATTAGGGGTTATTGAATTAATAAATTATTTAGATTAGAGAGGATAGAATTATGATAATTATCCATCATTATGACCTTGACGGGCAATGTGCTGCGGCAATAGTAAAATATAAGTACCCGGATGCCAAAACATATGAGATGACTTATGGGGATGAGATTCCCTGGGGAATTATAAAGAATAATGACGTTTGTATAGTGGATTTCTCATTTGAATTGGAAGATATGAAAAGAGCGTTAGCGGAATCTCAATCCCTATATTGGATTGACCACCATATTGGGGCTATAGACAAACTCAAAAGTATTGAGAATGATATATTAGGCATTAGAGACAAGGAAGAAAAATTTGCGGGGTGCGAATTAGCTTGGAAATATATCTTCCCTCATGATCCGATGCCAAGGGTAGTCAGTTTATTAGGGAGATATGACACTCACGATTATATAGATGATACAATTTTACCTTTTCAATATGCAATGAGGACAAAGGATACAGATCCCAGTGGTAATTTTGAATTTTGGGTGGATCTATTTACAGATATTGATGGAGATAGTGAGTTTGATTTTTTAAATGAGGAATCCTTAATTGATTCAATCATCGAGGAGGGCGGGCCAATTGAGAAGTTTGTAGAGGGTAGAAATGCTAACTTTGTGCGAGATAATGCTGTATGTGTTAATTTGGAGGGATATAAATTTTTAGCAGTCAACACATATTTAGACAATTCTAATGCGTTGGAGAAATTCTTTGATCCGAATAAATGGGATGCTATGATGGTATTTTATAGGAAATCAGGTGGGTGGAGTGTGTCTTTGTATAACGGAGATGAGGATGCTGGAAAAGTTGATTGTGCTAAAATAGCTCAGAAATTTGGTGGGGGAGGCCATTTTTCAGCAAGCAATTTCTTCTGTGAGCGATTACCCTTTGAGGTATAGATGATATGGAAGATTTAATATTACAAATAGGAGAGGAAATAGAATCCATTGAAGGATATGAGGGGTTATACTCTATTACATCTTTTGGTAGAGTATAATCTGAATAGACCTTTGAATGATTTGCCGGAGGGGATATAAAATATGTTAATACACACTCATAGTATGCTATCAAGTATTTTTCATAAATTATTACATAAGGATCATTTTGAGGGCACGTTGAAAAAACTGAACCCAACGTGCCTGGAGGGTATAGCCGGTATAGGTAAGATATACTATATTAAAGAATTCATACGAGATTGTTTGTGCTCTGAGTATAATCCTTTTCTAAACACGAGAGAGGATTATACTCAAGATTGTTCCTGTAAGGTGTGTAATTCCATATCTAATAATACTTTGGTGGATATGTTTGTTTTAGACAATAAGGAGGATATTGAAGCCATTAGAGGATATTTAGAGGTATTTGTTTATTCTTACCCGAAGGAATACAATTATAAATTTTTGATTGTGCCAGATTTGCATTTAATTTCTAATAGAAAAACGGATATTTTGTTAAAGATATTTGAGGAGTCCCCTAAATATTTGAAAATATTTGCAACGTGTTTGAATGCAAATAAGGCCCCTCAAACTTTAATGTCGAGGCTGAATATTATACATTGTAATCCCTTATCTAAGGATAATTTGAGATTCATCCTATCACTATCATCTACTACAGAAAATCAATTATCTAATCTGGATAAATATAATTTCAAAAGTCTAGATCAAGTTATGGTATATAGTAAATATAGATTTGAGGATAAATTCAAATCTATATTTGTAGAGAGGGCTAATGCCTATACGATAACAAAAGAGGTAAAATATTTGTTGGATATTTTAGATTCCGAGGATCAACTGGGAGAGGCATTGTTATTCTTCATGGAATATTATTTAGATAAGATATATGAATTCTGCGATCTTAACAAGGATACTATCAAGGTACAATACTTTAAGCAGCATATTCAAGAAAAGGTGATACCTAAATTTGCTAAATGCTTCTTTGGGTATCTTGATTCTCCGAAGCAATATCGTATATCTAAGTCCAATCAATTATTCTTATTTCTAAATCTGATAAATATTGCACGATTAACTATTGAGGGGTAAAGGATGATAGATTTGGAATTCATAATGTCTAATCGCAATTCATTCAAGAGATGTATAATTTACTCTTACATCTCTTCAGCGTTCAAATTTGAGGTTACGGAGAAAATAAAATCTGTTTTTGATTTCCGAGGAATTCTACTCAATGAGGCGGATTACTCTTCCTTTCTGGATTCTTGTAATGGATTATCATTATTTGGGGAGTCGCTAATCTTGATAGATTTAGAGAAATTTAAGGGAGTATCTAAATCCTGGGTGGCGGAGTTTGATAAATTTTGTCTGGATTTTGTGGCGGAGAGATTAGAGAACAGATTTGTGGTATTTGGGTTGCAGGATTCATTCGATGGGTTGAATAATTCTAAGAATTTTATTGAGTTTAAAGATAAATCCTCTCTGATTGAGGAGGCTCCTCCTGAAAAATTATCTGCTTCTATATTTTTAGATTATATTAGTTTTAGAAATAAAAATGCATTTGATTTGACAAAGGTAAAAAATTCTGATACAATGTATAAGTCTATCGGTCAAATATTAAAGTCTAAGGAGTTGGATATATTTGAGATCATATCCTTATGTGAGGAGTGCCTATTTGTGGCTTTGAATAATGATAAATTTGATGCTGTTTTGTCTAATCTTTTGATAAATAATGTATCTAAGCAAGATAATTTCATTCTATATGATCTAGTATTTAATGTTCTAGCTACGGGGTCCAAGATATCAAAGGATAGATTATATAAGTATCTCTTAGAACTTAATACGATTGAGGAATTTAGTGTCGAATTAATATCGTATCGGTTTATGAAGGTATACAAGGATTTTCTATATATTAATGTTGAATATGGCCCTTCGGAGGATTACTTAAATACTCTGAACGTTTATTATAGGAAGTATTTAGGGAAATTCAAGGATATAAAGTTACATAAATTATTTCGAGTAGGCATGTTACTTGCAATATATGAATCATTGTTAAATTCAAATAATTTCACAACATTATTATATGAGTTCGTAGCAATGCTGTGATCAGATAGGGGTTATTATGAGTGAGTCTTTAGTTCAAAAATACCGTCCTATCCGTTTTGAAGATATTTTGGGGCAAGATATAAATAACCGATTGTTATCCAATTTCATTAAGTTGGGATATATAGGAAAGAATATTATATTACATGGCCCTTTTGGAGCATCTAAGACCTCCTCAGCCAGGATATATGCTAGGGCTTTAAATTGCTTAAAGGCCACGAATTCAGGGTCTCCTTGTAACGAATGTGAACATTGTGTTCAATTTTTCAACAACTCTTATTCGGATTTCATTGAAGTGGATGGAGCTACGCAAGGTAAAAAAGATAAAATACAAGATTTGATTGAGATTATAAGTTCGCCTCCTATCTTGGGGAGATATAGAGTCATTATTATTGATGAGTGTCAAAATCTATCTCGATCAGCATGGGATACTCTACTAAAGATAACGGAGGAGCCACCCTCTTATTTAGTATTCATTTTTACCACTACGGAATATAACAAAGTACCTAAAACTATACAATCACGATGTCATTCCAGACAGGTTTCTTTACTACAGGATGAGTTAGCTAAGAATCATCTAGTAGATATTTGCACCAAAGAAAATATACCTTATGAGAATGCGGCTTTGGAGATTATAATTTCAATCTCCAAAGGGCACGCTAGAGATCTATTAAAGAATTTAGAGCAATGTTTTTTGTTTGGAGGTGTGACTGAGGAAAATGCTTTACAATTATTTAATCTTGGGTATATACAGCATATTGAGGGTATTGTATTCCAATTATTAAGTGGTGGAGATATATCCCCTATATTTTTAATTCTGGATAATTGGGGGGAAGATGCTACTAGGGTTTTGGGTATTTTGAATTCCTTTGTAATTTACATTTATATGCTAAAATGTAGGAATATCAAATTGAATATAGATCCTATATTTCATTCTATACCTTCTAAGGATATCGAGATAATTTTTGGGGTGGCCAAAGAATTATCTAACTCTTTGAGGGTAGATGTGGATACTTTGTTTGATAAGATACTTGAACTTTTTAAGGGGGTCAATGTAAGATCAAATTTAGAACTATATTCTTTCATTATAGGGTTTTTTAATAGTATTCATAGAATATCATTAAAAGTATTCGAGGATAGTTCTTCCATTGGGGCAGGTAGTATGGTTGGTAGCAAGATTGGCGCATCAAATGTTAAGGGTAGGAAATTCATTGAGGGGTTTGAGGATAAAAATAAAACAACTTCAAGTACTCAAACCAGTTCTAAGTTATATACCCATTCACTTACTGCACATAATTTCAAATTTAAAGATAAAGAACATATGAAGATAGGGAGGGTTTAATATGGCTATTGAGAGAGATAAGACATATATTTTGATTTACGTATCTATATCTTTTAGGAACAATGTCTCATTTCTAAAGAAGATTAAGAAGGTTTTTAATTTTGATATCCCTTATCTGGAGGTCTCCAATTTGTCTGAAGAGCTCAAAAATGTACTTGATTCCTACATATATCTAGAGAAGTCTAAATATGATTCTAAGATATTTGCTCAGCTATATGAGAAATATAAGCAAATGAGTTTTACGGAGTTGGGGGAGATATCCGGGAATGAAATTCAAAATCTCATTGATAGCTGTATAAAAGATATTCAAGACTCTATAGTTATCGGGGAGTATTATAAGATATGTAAACTCCATCCTCTCAAAAATTTAGTTGTTCAAGCAGTCAGTCGAGATGAGGAAAATATGATTGGTGAGTATGAGGTTATGGGGGGGAATAAGAGAATTAAGTTGCCTATATCCAAGGTGACCCCATTTGAAAACAAGTTTTTATTAGAGAAAGAAGCTCAATTTACGAGTTATATTGATATATATAGGGAGAGAGATATGAAAAATGCTATCGTGATAGATGGAGATAATACATTGTGGAGAAATATGTTTGGGTTTGGTAATCTATATACTGCTAAAGATCATACTTTTGTGGGTGGTGCTTATGGGATGTATTTTTCTTTATTGAAATTGAAGGAGTTATATCCTGAGTACGAAATTCATCTAGTGTTTGACGGATACGATAAAGTTAAATTTGAAGCTAATCCAGACTATAAGAAAAATAGAGTTCAGAAAACGGATCAAGTCAAACAAGATTTCAAAAATAATAGAAGATGGACTAAAGCTATGGCAAGCTCCTTAGGGTTTAATGCGTATCATATCCTGGATTCCGAAGGGGATGATGTCGTGGGCTCCGTGGCCCACTTTTTAGAGCATGATTTAGAGTACAATCATATCTTTATTCAATCAGTGGATACGGATTTTTATTCCTTAGTGTCGGATGTAGTCAACTTGTACGTACCTCGTGTAGAATTTCGAGGCATATCCAATAAGATAACAATGAGGGAAGCCTTGGATAAGTTTGAAATAAATGAGATACGTAAGATTAATTGGGTGCGATCTCTTAAGGGTGATAAAAGCGATAATATATATTCTGTGAATCTGTATAATTTAGATAATGGGATAAAGTGTTCTCGCGTAAAGAAGCAACATTATTTGGATATCATAAATGATTTGGATAATTTCAATGATGTCAAAATAAGATTGATGCAAAATAAAAGATTCAAGAGCTTTGTGGAGAGTGGTCAGATGGATAAGAATTATAACCTACTCACTATAAATACCAATATATTCAAAGGCAAGACTAATCTAGATGATTATTCCAATATCTGTAATCAAGAGAGAGCTATTGAATTATTGGAGGAGTTCTCATTTTATAAGGAGTTAGAATTATTTGATAGAAGCTATAGGATATTTAGAGGGGGGTGGTGATATGTCGAAAGTAATATGTCATGATTTTAAACCAGAACCTATATTGATATGGGAAGACTGCCTAGATAATGGATACTCTAAAACATGGTGGGTTGATACACCCTCGAATATGACTGAAGAGGAGTGCATAGAACTTGAGGAGGAGCGTATAGAGTTTTATAGGTGGATGAGAAAAGCTTTAGATGAATATAAAGCTAAGGAGGAACGAAAAGATTTTATTAGGAAGTCTAATATCAAGGTAATTCGAGGAGGAGAGTATGGAAAGTAATGCGCAATTTTCGTATGAGGATAATCCCGATTTTTTTAGTAGTGTATCCTCTAAGGTGGTGGCTCCAAATAGCAGAAGTATTTTTAAGAATTTGTTTAAAAATTCTTATTCTTTCATATCTAAGTATTTAACTTTATTATCCCCGATAGACTATAACATAGCCAAATTTTATTATATTGATGGATTGTCTCAGGAACAAATAAAGAGAGTATTTAATATCTCTCAATCTGCGGTGTCTCGTAGGATACGATATATCACTAATAGGATAAATTTCTTGTTACGTGCTCCTTCTTTAAATCCTATTCAAGTTAGAAGAGATTTAGAATTTTTGTTTCCTGAGGATATGTTTGAATTCGCATATTTCTACTATTTTGAGTTGGCTCAGAATAGGGTTAAGTATTTTGTTCAAGCTTCTCAGTCCGGGGTGGCTAATAAATTTAAGGATATTTTGGAATATTTAGAGAGAGTGATTGAGAATCATCTTGTGTTGAAAAATGATAGATTTAATAAAGACCTTATGAACATCGAAAAGAAAAGGTGCTTGGCTTTGACCTACTTGGATTATTTTAGATTCATCAATAACAAGGCCAATATTATTAATTTCTTATGTAAGAAGAATGATGAGGTTAGGAGTAAATCTTTGATCCTTGATGAATTCATTTTATGAGGTATGCTATGAGTTATGATTCTATTTTTGAAAAATGTTTTTTTAATTCCACGGATAAATGTTTTAGATCTAAGAAGCACGAAGCATTCAGTTTTGGTTCTGATAAATTTGAGGATGAGGTTAGAAGTAATCTGTTAAATTTTGATAATCTAAAATCTAAAGATTGCAATGCAAGAATAACTCAAGTCGGTGGAGGATACCAGGTTAAGTTGTCGCGGCCTCATTTGGCATTTAGTATGAAAGATTTATTATCGGAGAGTAATCCTGGGATAGATTTAAAATTTTCTGAGGATTTGCTAGACTATGAGCCCGATGAGGATTTAATAATAAAAACGAAGATTCCTTTGTGGGTTATTAAGCCTATGGCGGGTGGAAATACAGTTTCAATTCAGAGAGTATGGTAGAGGAGAGATAGGTTATGGGTGAATTTATTTTAGATGAGATATCTTTAGATCCATTTGAGGTTGAGGATAATTTACTATCTCTTGATTCAGATGAGCCTAATATGGATAGTGACTTTATGGAGCTAGAGTATGGGGATGAGATTAATATTGATTCCCCAATCAGAGAGAAGAGTCCCGAACAGTTATCAGAAGAGATTGAGGATTTATTTATATCTCTATTGGCTCAAGATGATATAAATACTATTCTGGCTTTAACGGGAGAATCTCCTTATGCTACTGATGTAGTATCCGAGGATTTTTTTAAGGGGTTTACAGGGTCTTATATGCAAGCAGTGTTATTTAATCCGGCTATTAAATGGTATTCAAAATTATTGAAGATGTTACCTGAGGGTAAGTTTGCAATAGAGGGTGGAAATCTTAAATTAAAGATATCTCCTCAATTTTTTAAGAAAACCTTATATCCTTTCCTTGGAGATTTTAAAATTGGATTACGTGAGGATTCTCCTATCGTAAATTTGATATACAATTTAGCAGAATCAGTAAAAGATAAGAGTGTTCAGGATAATTTAGATATTCTGAATCAAACTCAGAAATCTCGATCCTTAGAAGAAGATGGATTAAATCCGGGGAGTATGGATTTTCAGGATAGTATGTTAGATACTCAATCGGTGGAGGCCGATTTGACCTTAGATGATTCCGATTCTTTAGGAGGAACTAGTTTTGATTTTACGGATAATAATTCAATCAATATAAAGCTTCAGGATCTTGCGAATAAGACTATATCTCAATACTTGATTGAGCATAACGTTGTTGACCAAGAGATGATTGTCAATAAATTATCGGAAGAGGGTTTTCCAAGACGGAGAATTCACGAGATTTTAGGTATTATGAATTATATGCTTTTAGAGGATTCCTTACCAAGACAGATGGGAAATAAGGGTGGCGGCAATATTGAGTTCAGCTACAGGTAACACGTTATGAAAGAAAATAGAGATAATATAAAAGTCCTTAAAGGGAACAAGCCTAATAAATTTCCGGAGTCTCCAAATATGTCTTTGGAGGAAATTGAAAAAGATAGACAAATATTTAAAGATTTCTTGTTGAATATTCAAGAAAAAGATACCTCATTTCAGGACAAAATGGATGAGGTTCTTAAGATGAATGCTACAATAGTACCCTATATCTTTCAAGAGCTCACTAGTGATTTTCCGGATTTAGATAGGGCTGCGGTAGCCTCAAAGGCTATGAGTTCAATAAAAGAAATTTGTAATGTGATCATTAAGAAAAGAGATATGGAGATATCCGATGATATTAATCCGAATTCTGCTAAATTTCAAGCTGTATTCGGATGGTTTATGGAATTGATTCATGATGTTATTTCCAGGCAAGGCTTGGATACAATACAAATTAATAATATTTTCAGTGAGATTTCAATTGAATTATCAGGATGGGAAGAGATCATCTTGAAAAAATTGAAAGGATTATCGGCCAAAGCCTTGGCCGAGGTTAAAAACCCATTATTAAAAACAGAAGGGAAGTAAAAAAATGAATTATGATGTGGACAAGTTTGTATCAGATTTAAAAGAAGTAAGCAATATGGGGAAAGTTTCGCAAGCATCTAAAAGTAAGGTTGCAGATTTAAGTATGATTAATGAGCAGATTAAGAATATTGAAGGACAAATGAAGAATGTTGTATCTTTCGTGTCTAAATCAAACTTAAAGAGAGCCTTAGTATATGCTGAAATAGTTCAGACTTCTGCGGACTTATTAGTCGATAGTATATATGAAGAAAGAGAAAAGGAAAAGGAGAATAAATAGGTCATAACTCAATGTTGAGGATGGTGCGGATGTTACAGGTTAAGAAGGTAGGTTAAGAAGGTAGGTTAAAGGGGATGAGCATAATATATTATGCTCATCCCAAAAATAAATATACTGAGAGTAATATACAAAGTAGGTTAATGAGGTAGGTTAATGAGGTAGGTTAAAGGGAAATTAATTTTAAGCAATGTCATTATCATCAAGAGCAAAAAAATATTCTTCCAATGTATCCGATCTAGATGTAATTGAATTCGCTACAAGTGCTCAAGGTTTAAATATAAATCTATTTCCGACACAAATATTTTTCTTAAAGTTGTTCGATAAAATACCCTTAGATAATAAAATAAAATCCATCAGTATTCGGGATCGATTCAATAAAAAAACACTCCAAACTCTAACCGAGGTTGAGTATTATAATTATCTTTTGGATGATGGGCGTATATCTCTACCCTATGAGGAATATATGGCTCATGACGTTATTCAGATAATGCTTGCTATAGGGCGAAGGGGTACTAAATCAACCACCATATGCACCTGGGTTGCGCATAAGGTGTATAAGATTCTCAATATTTACAGACCTCAGGAATATTTCGGTATCATCTTGACAGATAGTATGAATATTACTATGACCGCTTTAGGTCAAGATAATGCGAATAAGCTCTTCAAGAAATTTTATGGTATAATGAGGGGGGCTCCATTTTTTAGACCTCATATGCTTGAAAAACCTTCTTCAAATAGGTTGAGATTATGGACTAAGTATGATCTTGATCAATTAAATTCCAAAACAAGTCCGGGGACTTATTCCAATAGTATAGACATTTATTCTTTACCAAATACACCGGGTGTTCGTGGAGACAATAATATCTATGTTATTATGGATGAGTTTGCACACTTTATGAATTCGGCGGGATCATCTAGAGAAAAGCCTATGGATGATCTAATATATGAGGCGTTGACTCCCTCGGTATCAGGTTTCAAAAATCCAGACGGATCTCCTTTTGGTAAGACTCTTATATTATCCTCTCCAAATGGTAAAAAGGGTAAATTCTTTGAGGAGTATGATAGTGCTTTTGAATTGGGTGCGGATTCAGGCACTTTAGCATTGCGGGCTCCAACATGGGAAACTAACCCAGATGTATCCCCAATATATTTAGAGAAAAAATATTTAAAGAATGCTACTTTGTATTTCCAGGAATTCGGGGCGGAGTTTGTTGAGGGAGGGGATAGATGGATAAAGGAGTTAGGAAAATTTTACGCCTGTTTCAATAAAACGGCAGATCCTCAAAGATATGCGGGGGAGTACTCTAAGAAGTATTTCATGGGAGCGGATTTTGCTCTATCCCATGATGGTACTGCGGTGGCTATCTCTCATTATGAGCCCAATTATATTATGACTAAGGCGGATTATCCTTCCGAAGTATTTTCATATGATGAAGAATTAGCCGAATATTTTGAGAAAAATGAAACCTTAGTGCAACCGAGAATCGTAGTGGATTATGCTGAGGTGAGATATGCGGGATGTCCTCCTTGGGAAGATCATAGTGTTTTATTGATAGATGAGTTGCTTGATTGGGTAGAGGATTTATTTAAGAGATGGCCGATTCAATGTGGGATATATGATCAATGGTCAGGTGAGATTATAAATCAGATGCTTCAGAATAGAGGTCTCAAAAGATTGGATATGCTGAATCATACTGCGCTAATAAATGACAGCATGTATAAATTGTTTTCTATGGTGATGCATCAAACTCAATTAATAATGCCCTGGTTTAAAGATTTGGAGAAAGAGTTATTAGCCTTACAATGTTATATTAGGAATCAAGGGGTAATCAAGGTGGAAGCTCCGGCGGGGAAAACGAATCATGATGATATGTTTTCGGCTTTAATACGATCAGTATATCTTTGCTATTCTTACATAAAAAAGAATAAGGTTCTGGCAGGATCATTACCTATGCTATTCAAAGATGGTAAATTGGTTGAGGCTTTGAATAAGTTTAAAAATGTTCAGAATTACGGCCAGTATAGAACCTTACAGAAGATGTATCATAAGACCAATACAGGGCGGGAAGTTAAAAATAGGGGTACAGGAAGATCTATAACTAGATAAATTTGATAGAGATAATAAACACATTATAAAAGATTTGTAGTAAACTACAATAGGTGAGGTGAGGTGAGGTGAGGTATGGAGAATAAAAATTCTAATTTGAGAAATAAAGTAAAAATAAGTCCGATAGAGCGTAAGTTAAAGGGTTTAGATTTGAAAGATAGGAGTCTCGTGAATAGGAGGAAAGCAAAGGCTTCTAAGGAGACATCTATAGAAAAGAATATTACACAGAAACCTGGGGATAAGTTTGAACCACATATAGCTACAGGAATACACAGCTTAAAAAGTAAGAATGCTTTTGATATATCCTCATTATCCTCTCATTTGTCAAATATTGGATTAGATACTCAAGAGGATGATTTTGACTTATTAGACTTGTACGCTTCACATATCATTGAATTACTCAATGAGGGGGTATATATCTTTGCAAATTTGACCAAACATGAAAGATTTATATTATTTAGATATTTTTACAAGACTAATCCAGTATTAGGTAGAATTATGGATATTCATACTGAGATTCCAATATCCAAGTTAAGATTACAGGCCCCTAAAAATTGTCCCGAAATAGTTAAGGATTATATAGTTCAATATTATGAGAAAATATTTGAGGGATTAAATCTTACTGAAGTGTTAAGGGATTTAGCCTTACATTATTGGGTCTATGGGGAGGCTTATTGTTTAGTTGATGATTATTACAAGAAGTTTGATCGTAAATTGCAAGACCTGAGAACTATTGATGAGAAGATATATGTTCAATCGGAAGAGGATATGGCCTTTATGGAGAAAGTGGAGGATGCATATAAAGAAGATCCGGATAGCATTGGACTAAGTGATAGGTTCAAATATTTGGATAAGAAATTTGGGGGTTTCTTCGTTAAAGGATATACAGGTCCGGATAGAATTAGAGTGCTTAAATTCTATAATATTATGGAATATTATCATAATGAAGATATTGACTTCGAGGCAATAAGAGTCCAGATAAGTAATGGCCTTAAAGAACTGGTGGATGAGGGTACAACGGAAGAAGACCTTTTGGAGATGGGGTATACTCCTGGATATCTGGATTTGATTTCAAACCCAGAGAATACTTCAAGTAATTCGGTCTTGATAGAAAATAATACAAATTCGGGGGAACCTTTTATATTTATATTTAAAAGATATGAATCTACTTCCGTAATGCAAAGGGTATTTGAGGCTTGTCTTGGGTGGGAAAATTCCAAACGAGCTTTGAAGGCTAAAATAAATCAAGTGGGAAAGCTTGGCAGGATTGTAACATCAGAAGGTTTGGGGGAGGAGCAGACTGAGTTACTTAAGATAGAAGTTGAGCAAATGTTGAGTGACCCTAATCATGCTATTGTTGCTAACTACCCAATCGATTGGGCGGAGGTTAATAATTTTATTAAAGAGGAACTTAATGAGCTTATTCAATCCACTAATGATTTGAAAGAAGAGATTGCTATGGGTATGGGCGTACCCGATTCTTTGATCTCAGGGGATTCCCAATATAGTGGGGATAATATCAAGCTTGATATTCTCAATAATCAATATTTTTCTTTCAAGGTTATGATGCAGAATCTCTTAGAGGATAATATTCTTAAACCAATAGCCTTAAGAAAAGGATTCATAAGTGTTGATGTTTGGGGGAGTCCTGCATTATTATATCCAAAACTTACATTTTCAAGAGTATCCTTGAGATCCGAGGATTATTTTGATCTTTTGTTTGATTTATACCAGAAGAATAGTTTACCAATTTCTGTTATTTATGAGATGTTGAACCTTGATGTGGATGATGTCACGAGAGCTATTCAAGAGGATCTATTTACTTTAAAGGACGCTACTTTTAATGATTTGGTTAGGGATATATACGGTCAGATATCGGATTCTATTGTATCCAAGACTGATTTGGTTGAAAAGATCATTGAGGGTCTAGGATTACCAAGGAAAAAAGAAGAAGGTATAGAGCAGAATATGGAGGATAAGGATTGGGGTAATGCGTAAATTAAATATAATATCCGAGAACTTATTCCATAAAGCCCCTAGAAAAAATCCTCCTAGATACGATTTAAGGAAACATAAAAATTTGGATGATCCTGATTTTGAGGAATTAGAGGAAGAAAAAGATCCAGATCTGGAAACAAAAAGCTCTTAATTTGTTAATTATACTATATTTAGGTATATTTGATTTGGAGGTAATTTTAAAATATGGGATTCAAGGTTATAGCAAGTGGTAGGAAAACGGGTACACAAAGTATTGCTAAAGATGTGGCCACGATTGAGTTATCCTCAAATGATTTTATATTCTCCCAAGCTTCTATAGTAACCTCGGCTATGGTTGAACCTAATTCTTATAAGATTCATCCCAGTACAGCAAGATTTATTAATAATAACGGGGATGGGTGGACGAATGAGGCGTTGAAGAATAACTATGATTCTTTCATTGGAGCATATAACTTTGTAAATCATGTTCAAGAACATGATAAAGCGGTGGGGTTTGTTGGTGATGCTATCTCAAGAAGGATTATTATAGATCCTGAAGATAATATTTATGTCCGTTACATAGAGATTCTTATTGCGACAAGTAGAGATTTTCAAACTTTGGTTAATAAGATACTAAAGGATGATATTAAATATCTGTCTATGGGTTGTGAGGCTGAGACTTCACAATGTTCCTATTGTGGGGAAGTTTTTGAGGATGAGGAACTATGCGATCATTTAGCTTATTCTAAGGGTAAGTATTATATTGATCCTAATTCAGGTAAAAAAAGAATTATAGCTGAATTATTAGGAAATGAAAAGAAGGGTTCGATTGAATTTATAGAGGCTTCTTATTTGACACAAGTTCCGGCTTCGGGTATGGCTGTTAAACGTCATGTTCTTCCTATACCTCCCGGATGTAATGTTCAGATTTTTATGTCTAAAAGTGCAATTGAAAAAAAAGCGGTTCAGAAATTTGTGAAAAGTTAAAGTTATTTCGTTAAGTGGTATAATAATTAATTTGTGTAAAGGAGATTATTAAATGATCAAAAGATTTAGTGATTCAGTAACTAGTAACAAAAAGAAAGAGTCCGCTCAAGTTCGTAGAGCTAAACTCTTGGTAGCATCTGTGAAGAATACAGATTCAGAAATTAGTAAAACGGATAAGGTTGTGAATAGTGTATTCGCTTCTTTTAATGATCCTAATAGGAAATTTCAAGAGTCTCAGATTAAAAAGGCTATTGTGGCATTTTCAAAAATGGAGTGTTCTTTAGCTAAGTTATATAAGGGTTCGTATACTAACCTAAAGGTTGCACTTAACGATGCATTACCAATCGAGCGTATTGCTTCCCACATTGAGGATTTGGCTGGATTACGAGCAAAATTAGCTATTCTTAAAGCGAATGCCGCCGCCTCCTTAGGTTTTGTTGGTGAAGAGATTGATGATGAGTTTGTTGAGATGGATGAGGCTGGATTTGATGTAAGTGGTGTAGATGAGATGGATGATGGTGTTATAGAGGATGAGGAGGAAGAGATTCCTGAGGCTCCTGTAGCCGCTGAAGCTCCTGTAGCCGCTGAAGCTCCTGTAGCCGCTGAAGCTCCTGTAGCCGCTGAAGCTCCTGTAGCTGCTGAGGAAATCATTGAGGATAACTTAGAGGGTTTAGAGGACTTAGAGGAGGATGAGTTTGTAGAGGATGATGAGTTATCCGATTCTATTGAATTAGAAGATTCTGGTATTGATGATATGTTGGGGCAGGATATCTTAGGCGATGAGTTTGTAGAGGATGAAGAGGATGATATGGAATTATCAGCCTCAGCTTCTTTAAAGAATAAGAAAATGGCGTCCGCTAAAGTTCAGTCCGGGGGAGTAGCTAATCTCAGTGAGGATAAAATTTTGGCCGGATTAATGGATGAATTGATGATTTAACAATGGTTTAATAAAGATTTAATTAGGAATCATATAGTTAGATTCTAAATAATCAAAATTATAAGGAGGAATAAATATGTTACAAGTTTTGCACAAGGGATTACAAATTAGTTTGGATCTTGATACTTCAAGTTTCACGGGCGATGCTGAGACTGATGCAGCTTTGGCTTATATCCAAGGTCTTGATGCTGGCCGTGTTGCGGGGTATAATGTAAGTGGCTATGCTGCTTTGGCCGATGGCGCAATAGCTAATGCTATTTTACCTATTGGATTTATCATAAATGATGCAGCGGGAAATTTCTTTGAGAATAAACCTGCTTTAGCTTCTAAAAAGATCGCTGTCACATTTGGAAATTGTGTCGTGATTACGGATCAGATTGATACAACTCTTACATTTACCCCTGGTGAAAAGGTGTATGTTGGTACCTCCACAAAAGTTGGTTTGATTACTAATATCCAACCTACCAACGCAAGATGTATTGGTATCACGATGAGCTCCGCAACCTCTGCGGCTCCAAATTTAACAATTGCTGTATTAGGTTAATAAGTTTAATTTATAGAATATAAGGAGATAAAGTAATATGAAACAAGTAAATGCTGCACAAAGACATAAATTAATGACTAAGCTTTTGGCTACAACTAAGGGGCGGAGTCGAATTGCTTCTTCTATGCAAGAACCTTTACGTCGATTAAGAGATTTTGTCTCTAACGGTCGTAAAATGTTGTTTGTGGATGAGCTTCCTGATGGGACTCTACCAATTTATGATAAGGATATTGATACTCCGGCATATGTGGTCGGTGAAGAGGCTGACTCTGTGGCTACTGTTGTAAAGGGTGAGAGAGTTCTTGCCCCTTTGTTTGAGTTGGCAAGTTGGCCTAAAGTTCCTTTTGTCCAGGTAAAAGAAAGAAGGTTCGATATCGTTCGCAGGATCAAACAAAAAGCCAAAGATGAGTTATTTCGTAAAGAGGATAACCTTATTATGACTGCTGCTACTACGGCGGCTGATGCTAATACTACTAATACTGTAATTGCTGAAACTGGTGCTGATTTTGATATGACCACTATCGTAGAAGCATTCGCAAAGATTGAGCGACACGGCCTTCGTGTTGATAAAATTTATTGTAATCCTAATGAGTTTAGAGTATTTAGGAATGCAGGTCGAGATTACATGGATTTCGAAACACAACGTGAATTGTTACGTACAGGATTCATGGGGAGTGTGTACGGTGCTCAAATATTTACCAATGTTGAGTTAACCGCTGGTAGAATGATTCTTGTGACTGAACCTGAATATCTCGGCGTGATACCCGTTCGTATTGATCTCACGGTAATCCCCGCTGATGATCCTGGAAATAGATCATTCGGTTGGTCAATATTCGAGAACATAGGTATTTTGTACCATAACGCTGACTATGGATTGCAAGGTATAACAATTACATATAGTTAAGAATATTAACTATATCTTAATAAGAAAACCCCTATGAGATCAATTCTCATAGGGGTTTTTAATTTTTATGGGGGTAACTATAAAAATTTGTAAAGATAAATCGAATATATAATAAAGGGGGTGAAATATAAGTGGGTCAGAAAAGATCTCTTGAGGAGGCTAAAAAATTATTCCTAGATTCAGGGGTTACACCATTATTTAGTGAGTATACTTCTGCTAACAAGCCTTTAGGATATAGATGCTCCTGTGGGCGAGAGGATAGTATGTCAATAAGTTCTTTATTTAGATCATTGAAGAACTTTCCTACACTCAAATGCAAGAGATGTAGATTAAATGATCTAGAGAAATTTAGAGCTCAAGATAATGAAAGTAGAATAAGGAATCAATTCCCGGAAGTAGAAATACTAGATATAATTCCTGGAAAATACGGAGTACATCCTATTAAGATAATATATATCTGCCCAATATGTGGGGATAAATCAAGCATATACTATAAAAAACATTTGTCTAGTCTTATATGTAAGAAATGCTCCAGAAAATCTATAATTGAGAAACAGAGATTAGATCAATTAGAGGTGAAAAGTTTATTTGAAGTACATAATGCTATTTTGTATTCTGAGTATAAACACACTAATCAAAAATTGATATTTAGATGTGAATGTGGAAATATAGGAGGTATAATGCTTACAAATTTAAAGTATAAAGGGGTAAAGCCTCTTTGTAAGCAATGTCAATTGAAATATTCTTATCTTAGGGGGGAGAATAGTCCTAGTTGGAATCCAAATCTTACTGAGGAGAGTAGATCAAATTGGGGAAGATCCTCTGAGGATAAGCAATGGTATAATCAAATCTTTGAGCAGTTCAATTATACTTGTTTTGTATCAGGACGGAGGAATATCCCCTTGTCAGCGCATCATCTTAATCCTTACTCAAGATATCCTGAATTAAGATTAGACTTGGATAATGGTATTTGTATTAGTAGAGAGCTACATCTGAAATTTCATAGGGAGTATTCATATATTAATATGACGATAGAAGATTTTTGTGAGTTTTTTCGGAAGGAGACAGGAGAAGATTTCAAATTTTATTATGATACGAACAATAAATTATGGAGAGAGAAAAAGATGAGTTCATTACAAGAAAAAGGTAAAAGGGTTAGACATTCCACGGAATCTATAAAAAGAGATTTTTTGAAATATGGGGCAGAGCCATTATTTGAGGAATATAAGAATATTAGAGAAGAATTGGGATATAGATGCTTCTGTGGTAATATATCTTTTACCACTTGCGAACAATTTTACATGCATATACGAAAATATCCTAGATATAAGTTGATGTGTCAAAGTTGCACTTGTAAAGAAGCTTTGAACAATAAGAGAGATAATTTCTTTGAGCATACAATAAAGCCATATTTCCTAGAAAGAGGGGTGAGGCTATTATCCGAGACATATGAGAATAATCATACCCCTTTAAGATTTATATGTTCATGTGGAAAGGAAAGTTTAGTAACTTGGATATCCTTAAAAAATAACAATTGCTTAAAGTGTAAGGATTGCCAAGCCTCGGATAAATCTAAGAGAGTGGAGCAAGATAGTATAAGACATATTGCCTCAAAGGTAGAGGATAATGCTATAACTCAATTTAAGGATTTTTGCGAGGAGTATAAAAATATTTCCTCACTAGAGAAGGGTACGATAATAGAATTTATTGAGGGGACACCTCACCCCAGTTACTTGCTTAATAAGAAGAAGGAGTATAGTGATCAGGGTAGAAATTATATTCCATTTTTTGCGCCTGAAATTCGAATGAAACACGATATTGTTTTGAGTATGTCTCGATATAAGTGGAGGGATATACAAAATAAAATCTTTGCAAGGAAATTGAGAATTGTTGAGGTGAAGGATTTTCAAAAGGTGAGTAGATTTCTAGATGAAAATCATATACAAGGCTCTACTGTATCCAGCATCAATCTTGCATTAATGAATGGGGATGATATGGTATCCCTTATGACGTTCAATAAGGAATCTAAGAAAGGGGATAAAGAATTTTCATTGCAGCGGTTCTGTAGCAAGATAAATACCATTGTTGTGGGGGGAGCTTCAAAATTATTTAAATATTTTGTTAAAGAATATGATCCTCTCAAGATAACAACCTATGGGGATGTTAGATTCTCGGAATTAGTACCTCAGAATTCGATATATTTCCGGTTAGGGTTTAAGTATTCTCATACATCAAAACCTAATTATTGGTATACTAGTGATGGTCTGAATATGATTTTCAGAAGGAAATTTCAAAGGAAATATTTACCCAAGATATTTAAAAAGGAGTATGATTCAACTTTATCCGAGAGAGATATCATGTTAGCTGAGGGATATCAAAGATTATACGATTGTGGAAACCACGTATTCATCTATGAGAAGAATTAAGATCTCATTTTTCCTCCAATTTTGTAATGATATGTTAAAATATAACTAAGAATACAATTATAAATTATAAAATTGGAGGATTTTTTGTCATGGAGTATGAGGTATTAGTGTCATTTTCACATAAGTTAAATGAAAGGCGTATTGAATTATCTAAGAAGAATGTTATAACTGAAGAGGATATACAGGCTCCTATATTAAGATGGGCCTTGGCTAATAAATTTTTGAAGGCTAAGGGTATTGTGGAAAAAGCCGTTGTAGAAGGTGCTTCTAAAGAGGTTAAAGATCCTAAAGAGAAAATGAAAATTAATCGTGGATCTACTAAGGAGGCTTCAATGATCAATGAAGTGGAAACTGTGATACCTATCAAAAGAAGTTTTGATTTAAGTAAAGAAGGATTAAAAGATTTGTCTAAGGATGAATTAAAATCAATTGCAAATCAATTGGGAATATCAAAAAGGGGATCGGAGAAGACTTTAATTAATAACATCTTAAATTCAGGGGTATAAAAAAAATGAAAAAATTAAATTTAGAAAAGGAAAGAGAATTTTTGGCGGGAATAAGTAGACAGGCTTCAGACCATTCCATAATGAATTATATTATTCCGGAGAAGGATTTCTTGAATATTGCTATTGGGAAGAAAGGCATTATGGATGAGGAATCACAAAAATTATTGATCCAGGTATATACTACTTTAAAAAACAAATTGAAATTATCCGATAGTGAGAATGAGGCTTTAAATAAAATTAGGAGCAGCATTGGACGCGGAAAAGATCTGAGTCCCGCTGAGCATAGAAATCAAATTTTTCATGCCGCAAGCGAGCTGGGTATCAGACTACCCAGTAGTAGCTTTTAAGAAATAAATTAAGTTTGGATTATGTATGAAGAGCTGAGAAATCAAAATATTCTTCAGCTCTTTGATGAATAGATTTTTAAATTGGTTGAATTAGAGAAGTGTGGGGTTGTATTAAGAGTGTAGGAATTAAAGAACTTTATGCAATTTTATGGGAGACTTGGTTTCAGAATAAATTAAAGAATCCTGCTAAGACTTGGTTTGAAAATTGTACAAGATCATTTGGCTGAATTTGATAATTATTATATTCCATATTTAAAAGAGATGGAAGAGAAGGCAGCTAAAGAATCAGGCCAGGTATTAGATTAAATATACTTACATAGGAGGCATATGAGAAAACTTAGAATTATATCAAAGAAAATGGGGGTCGAGGGGCCTAATGGAAATATCCTGATAGAATATGAGTGGAGAACGGTTGAGGGTGAGAAGTGGAGTGACTATGAGGGAGGCATGGTTGCTACAAGGGTAAGTGATTGGGATCGGTCTGAGAAATGCATTACCTGTAATAGAAGAATTGTTCATATATTCTGGGTTCAAGATAAAGATAATGGAAGAGTTTCCTCTTATGGTAAGGAGCATTTGCATTTAGCTTTAGGATTCAAGAATGAATTATCCAAATCTCAGATAGATAATTATAAGTCTAAATTTGAGGATATCACTAGGATGCGGGGGATAAGAAAGGATGAGCTTCTAAATAGATCCGAACCTTATTTTTTTGATTCGGTTAGGAGTATGCGGAAATTAACAGGATTTTCGGATGTTGCAGATAAAATAGGGTGGACTACTTTGTTTAGAATTAAGGATGGCAGATTTATTACCATTCTTAATGATAGCGAGGAGGATCTAGATATTCTTAAAAAGGAGAGGTTTAAAAAGATTGACCCTCAAGAAGCTAGAAAACTTAATAAGTTCAGTTTGAATAATTAGAAGGAGGGATTAACAATGGGTATATCGGAATCAGATTTGAAATATCTTGCCAGCATATCAGATGCGTCAGGGGAAGTAGGTAAAAAGATTTACAACCAAATAAAATCTATTGATACTATGGCTCTTCCGGCGTGGGGAGCTAAGAATATGATAATATTGGATAAGGGTAAGACTCAAGATGTGGGGGATTACCTTGGGGGATTTCAATTTGATGCTAAAGGGGTTGATTTCAAAGGAAGGGTTATAATTTATCTTAAACCTGATGATACCTATACTATATTATTTGGTAAGTTGAGAGGTACGAATTGGAATCCTTTAAAAAAAATTGATGGTGTAGTGGTGTATAATTTAGTATCCGCGATAAATGAGTATGTAAAATAATTTTGATCAAAATCGAATATATAATAAAGGAGGAATTAAAAAATGAGGAAATTAAATATAGTAGCTGCTAATCAAAATAAACTTGTGGGAATTACATTATACGACTCTCTTACAAAATCGGATAAATTATACACTTTCACGGACGGCAAAGGTAATTATGCGTTAACTCATGGGGATGCCATTTGGTGGGCGGATAATAGTAATAAGTCCTTATTGGTGAAGGAGGATAAAGTGGATGGTAAGCCAAAGAAATCATCCTCTCCCGAATATAGTGTGGCCGAGGTTAGTGGTAAATTAGGGATTTATGATCTGGACATCTTGGATATGGTTGTAGGGCCTTATAAGAATATGGATCTCATTGAGGGGGATGTTTTCGGTAGGGGTCATTTACCCCCTAAGGTTTGAGACAATTTGACTTTTGAAAAATAATAACTTTAAATTGTTATTTATGTTATAATATGTTTAGGTGTATATTAAAAATAGGAAAGGATAAAAAAAATGAGAAAATTATCTATTATTGAGGCTAAGACTGCTGAAAATGACAAGGATAAATTGTTAAGGATAGAACTACAAAAGAAGAAATTGAGACAAGATATTGCTAGGCCTAAATTGAAACGAGAAATTGCTAAGATTAACAGTAATTTAAAGGATTTAGCTAAAGAGGTGGATAAAACTGATCTAAATAAAGATGCTATAGATCAAATAATAGAGAGCACTATAGAATCTTTGAAAAGTGCAAAATCTTATATTAGCTTTGGAATCAAACTAGATAGAATCAAACCTGAGGATTGGATTAAATATGATTAAATTCGATAGAATTTGAATAAATATAGAAGGAAGATAAAAATAAGAAATCTATCAATGAGCTTAAATAATACTTTAATGAGCATTTTGAACAGAATGATTAAGATATGACATTACGAGATTTGGTGAGTCTTACCACATATGAATTAAATCATGAACGAGCGAGCAATTCCAAGGTCTTGAAGATAAGACCACGAAAGAATTTTAAAAGATTTTCTTTCGTGGTCAAAGGTAACGAGGATTGGTCTAGTAAAACTGGATGGGTGTCCACACTCTTATACCCATCCCTAAAGGAGGAGGATTTTGAGAGAGGCAGCGGAGTAACTCCTATGGACTCCGATGTCCTTGTGTATTGTACTTGTGATGCTTATTTATACTGGGGGAGTAAATATTGGGGAACTCAAGATGATTATAATATCAAGGTTTATAAAGAGAATAGACCTCCCTACGTAAGAGATCCACATAAAGAGCGTTATGTGTGCAAACATATAATTCGAGCTTCAAGATATATGAGGAAAAAAGGTTTTAATTATTTCAGCCCTAAAATTTTAAATAATTCCTCTTCAAAAGAGTTTGCTAGTATGGATCATATGAGATCTATTATATCCCAATTCATGAGGAAGAGATATAATGCTTCTAATGAGGATGTTGATAATATTATTCTTTCTTTAAATGAAGATAATCTTGAGAGCAGACTTGAAGAGTGTGGGATATATCCCACACTAAGATCCGAGGAGGGTAGGAGTAGTTTGTTAGATAGTATTATCAATAAGGATGTATTATGGTAACAAAGGTGACTTGTTTAGGGAAGATACAAAGATTTCCTGGGCATAGAACGGTAGATTTTGAGGCGTATATGAAGGAAAATAATGTCATGCCGTTAAAGGATTACGAAGGATATAACTCCCATATAACTTATGCATGTAAGAGATGCTCTAAACCAACTATCACTAAATTTTCTTCTTTAAGAATGAGTAAGAATAAATTATTTTTGTGTGAGGAGTGTAGAAAGATATGGTTACGGGAGTTGACAATCAAGAAGGGTCAAGCTCTTACTCAAGATAAAATGGATAAATATTTTAAAAAATACAATTGTAAATTAGTTGGTCAATATGTGAATAATGGTTCAAAAATGCGATTTATATGCTCCTGTGGAGAAGAGGGTATAACTAGTTGGGTTTGTTTGAGATATGGTAGGTCAGTCCCTAGATGCAAGATTTGTAGGTCTAAAAATGCTCACTTTAGACCTGGAAAGGATCACCCTAATTATAATCATGAATTAACGGATGCGGATAGAAAATGTGGGAGGAGAAAAGAGGGGGATGTAGCTTGGAAACGTAAAATATTATCTCGTGGTAAATGTTGTATTACAGGGGATACTAAAGGCCCATTTTCAGCACATCATTTGTTAAGTTATAGGAGATTTCCGGATAAGAGAACGGACCTTAATAATGGAGTATGCATATTAAGACGATTACATATTAAATTTCATACTATATATGGATATACCAAGTTTACTCCTCAAGATTTCCATGTTTTTGCTACGCAGGAACATGGAAATCTTACACTCTATTGTAATGAGGAGAAGGAAGTATCTTTATTGAAAGGGAGTGGGATATAGAGAATGACGGATCAAGAGATTTTGAATGCTATATGTGGTTTTTTTGGAGCAGCTACAGCCACAGTGGCTAATAAATTGGTGAATTCTTCCGCTACATTTGTGACTGATGGTATAGTAGCCGGAGATTTATTAATTAATAGAACGGATGCTACGAGTACGATTGTATTAGCTATTGATAGTGAAACAACTCTCTCGGTTCGGGATGATATTTTTGTATCCGGGGAGGAGTATTTGATTGCAGGTCATTTGGAGAAACGGTGGCGATTCAGTAAGCAAGATAATTTATTAGATCAGCCTCCTCTTAAAGAAGAATTAGAGGAAACAGTGGGTAGTGCTCTTGGGGAAATAAATGCTTATCCCCCTGTGACCTCTTGGACTTTGAGTGAATGTTATGAGGATATCGTGGGAGGCCGGAGAAGTTTACTATTGTATGGTTCTGCTAAAAATGTAGTACAACTCCTTTTAAATCACTGGCAACAAGAGGGGTTTGATGCCATACTAGGATCGTTGCAAGCTAACTCAAAATTCGGTGATTATTCTTCCATGTACTCACAGATAGAATCAACTTTCAATGAGAGATTAGAAAAATTAAAAACTGCTAAGGGCAAATATATTAAAAGAGCTACAGTATCTGATAATACTGCGAATATATTAAGTACAACTCATTTCTGGGGGTTTAGGTGGTAGAATATGGGGGCTAGTAAATGGAATTCGGAAACAGTTTCGCAGTGGTTTAGGGATAAGAATAGTGAATTGCTATCTGAATATAAAAATTTGAAGGATAAAATAAGATTCAAATGCTCTAGATGTGGGGAAAATGCTGAGTATCATAGTTTTGATGCATTAAAGGGATATAATTCAAAATGTTTGTGTAAGAATTGTAATAAAGAAAATAGAGGTAAACATAATGCTTTAGATCCTGAGAGAGTTAAAAAATGGTTTATAGATAGGGGCAGTGAGTTATTATCCGAGTATGTATCCTCTAGTAGGAGGATTATATTTAAGTGTTCAAAATGTGGAAGTATAGCTGAGCATTCAAATTTAACCAATTTCAGAATTAGGAGATCAGATTGTCTCTGTAAGAAATGCGCTAGGGAAAAACAAGATCAAGGAAATAGATTATCTCAAAAAGAAGTAGAGAAATGGTTTATAGATAGGGGCAGTGAGTTATTATCCGAGTATAAGAATAATTCTACTAAGATAATTTTTAAATGCTCAAGATGTGGGAGTATTGGAGAAAACTATAGTTTCAATAATATGAAGGGAAAAGACTCTCAATGTCTCTGCACAAAATGTGCGAGGGATAATACGGTAGCTTCAAGAAAAGTTACAAAAGATCGAGTTGAGATATGGATGAGAGAACATAACTCAAAATTATTAAAATTTACAGGCAATAGAGATGAAATTCATTATATATGCTCGAAATGCGGTATGAATGCGATATATAGTAATTTTATTCACTTAAGGGAAAGAAATTCCGATTGTTTATGTAGGGAGTGTATAAAAAAAGGATTCACTGAAAAGAGAAGGCTTCCTGAATCCGATGTGAGACAATGGTTTTTGGATCGTAATTCAGAATTATTATCACCATATGAGGGAATAGATTCAGAAATTACTTATAAATGCTCTAATTGTGGGGTATCCGCTAAGGGTTATTCATTCTATAACTTCAGAAGTCGAAATTCGAAATGTTTATGTGGAGTATGCAGAAAGATTTTTGTATCCGGGGAGAATAATAATTTTTGGAGTCTCACTTTAGATGATAGCAAGAGACGGAGTTTCAGAAAATATAACAACCCGTGGTATTTACCTTGGAAGAAGGCTGTATTGCGAGAACATAACTATACTTGCACTATTACGGGGGAGAATAAAGGAGATATAGTTATCCATCATTTATATAATTGGGCCGATTTCCCGGAACAGAGAGTATTTTTAAGTAATGGGGTAGTAATTAGACGGGATCTTCATAAGGAGTTTCACGAGATATATGGTAGGAGGAATAACACTCCGGAACAGTTTATGGAGTTTGTGGAGAGGTATTATGTCAATTAAGAGCCTGACTGATTATGAACTCCTACTAAAAGAGAAGGTTGCATATAAAACTATAGTATTTTTTCTGAAGAAATTTGGATTGAATGTTACAATAATAAGAGAGAAGAACAACGCTGAGAGACAAGAGGAGAATGCAGAACCCGTAAGTTCCTTAACGGATGCGGCTATTTCAGTTTATGGGGAGTTTAGCGGAGTATCCCCAGCGAAAGCCAATGCGGGGGATACCGATGTTGATCTTGTAAATGTGGCTTTTCCCGCCAGAGTTCTATTTACGAATATACTATCTAATCCCTATGATGCCGCTGCTTCGGGGGATTTTGAGGAGCAGGTCATATATACTTTTGATGATATAACTACTAATGATAGGATTGAATTGACCAGTACGGACGGGTCTAAAAAATATTATCTAGTGATGGAGCCACAAGTAATGGGCAAAACTGTGGACATTTATAAGAGTTTCAAGGTCGTAAATATAGGGGAGTAAGAATGAGAAAGCTTATCATTATTGGAAATCAAGCAGGAGATATGTTGAGAGTGAGAAAGCTTTTGAAGCACTTTTATGATAAAGATCGTGGGGATATGAAAAAAGTGAGGAATGATCTTGTTAATCATGTTGTGAATAATGCATACGTTAGAGAATCAAATGAATTTATAGATTTATTGTGGGAGGAATTTAATAAAATATTCGTAAGTTGAGAGAAGGAATGGAGATAAAGATGAGAAAATTAAGTATTGTAGCGAAGAGTATTGTCCCAAATAGTTGGATATCGGGTCAAGGTAAAGAAAAACGTTTAAATATTGATTTACCAAATTTTAGTAAGGATGTAATTAAAAAATTCCTTACTAAGTTTGGTATTCCTCCTGTGGAAAGCCATTTCTGGGTAAAAAATAAAAATGATAAAGGCTATCTTGAGGTTACTAAGATAAATCCCTCTAGACAATGGGACGATGAAAAAAATCATTTTGAATATATTCCCGGTAAATATGATGTGCATATAATGTACTCTAAGGATGGGAGAGTTTACACTTGGTATAAATTGGATAAAGTATTGAGTAAAAAAGAGGTTGG
>Ga0307377_10000086_pt1 | contig 134279 bp, 120 predicted proteins | sample TR3MG_FD_202535 | JGI IMG/M metagenome (GOLD analysis project Ga0307377, IMG submission 202535) | Soil microbial communities from Risofladan, Vaasa, Finland - TR-3 | ecosystem: Environmental > Terrestrial > Soil > Coastal area > Acid sulfate soil | place: Finland: Risofladan, Vaasa...
AAAACCGGATGCAATCCAACGTTTGTTGTAGCTGGAACAGTAAATTGTCTGGTAATGATTTGACCTGGTTCAATTAAATCTATAGTACCATTAGAACCACGTATTTCTTGAACATATCCAAGTTTTAAATCATCAGTTACAAATGCGTGATAGAATTGATAATCTATTTCTGTTGCATTAGCATTACCAACATTCTCTAATTCCAGAGTGAAAGTAGTATCCTCACCAAATCTATAAACATCTTTGTCTAAACTCACTTTACCTACCAATACTGCTTCATCATCGTATACCTGTATTACTAGTCCATTTGTAATTCCCATGAATTCTTTTCCATCTTCATCATAATATACAAATGCTGATCCAATAACGTCTTGTGGGAACAAATTTGTAATAGTTATTTGATCTTCAGGGATATGTAAAGTTGAACCAAAAAGTCTGAATAAATGAGTAATATATACTTCCCAATCGATTGTAGTATTAATATATAATTGAAAATGTCCAGTACTAATTTCTTTTCCATCATATAAATTAAAAGTACCAGATGGCAAGTTTCTTACTGCAAAACTTTTTGTTATATTTTGTCCCGGTGCTAGAGAAGTGATATTTGTTTCTAAACTGAATAATTCTCCATCTTCTGTAAGATTATTTTCAGTAAAGTCACCATAATCCAATTCTAAGAATGTTTCATTAACATAGGCAAATTCAAGTAAAGTAGCAATATTGGCTCCTGGATGTATTTCACCATCACCTAACCAAGTATCATCTGTTAGGTTTCTAAACCATCCTTCTATTGAAATTACTTCAAGTCCAAATAACTCAACGGAAGAAACTAATCCTGTATCACCATCATACCACATAATTTTGCTAGCATTATATTCTAATTCTGGGTTTTGAACTGGTAAAACTGTTCCATTTAAATCTGCTCGTTTGAATTCTCCATAAGCTAGGGACAAATCATAAGCTGTTTCATCACCAACGTTTTCAAAAGTGAATTTATATTCAATGTCTTGTCCACCATTGAATGGTAAACTGGAATTTAGAGTCATTTCACCAATAACTTGAGGAAAGTGCCTTAGATTTGTTAGATTTAAATCAAATGAAACATAAATATCACTATATGTTCTATCTACTCCAAAAATAGGAATATCAAATTTGACTACCCATTCAAAGATTCCTTTAAGATGGGCATACATATTGTCTGTAGGAGGATCGATTTCTAAAACATCTACAATATACGGTAATTTCATAGTTATAACACTTGCAAAAGAATCATCAGCTCCATGGATTTGTGTAAGATCGGGCATAATATTTGTTAAATTCATATCAATTATTGTCCCATCTTTTACTAATCCATTTGGATTAATCCATGCAACATCTAAAACAGGTATCCAGTCAATTGTACCACTAATATCTTGCATACGTCCATGTACTATACCTATTGCCATTGCTTTGATTGGTGCTTCTGCTAATAAAGTTGTAGTAATCCCTTCACCAAATCCCTCATCTGAAACATAACCTTCAAAGGTTTCAGTAAAATCATCAAATGTATCAACAGCTACACTTCCTTGATAGACGAGTACTGTTTTTTGTTCTAAATTATTCCAATCAGCAACAACCAAAGCTAAGTTAAATCCATAAGCTGTTTCAATCATCTCTTTAATTGCTGTGCCATCATCTACAGCATCACTTAGAGCCTGGCCTCTGAATATTAATACCAAAGTAGCTCCATCAGCTACATCCCAAAATCGTCTTTGAGAATAATGACGCCAAAGTCTTTGATTAGAAACAATTAAACTTAAACCTTGTAGATTTGTATACGTTTTCACATTGAATGGCAAATCTACAGATCCACCCACAAATCCTGCATTCACTCCTACTGAAGTGTCTTTTAATGGATAGATCTCAATTCCTTCTATATAGTTATCTGCATCATAGATCTCATTTGTAATTAATACTGCATCTTCAAGTGTTGTAGCCTTTAATTGTGCTGTTGAGATACTATTAGACAACATTGAGATTGCGATAATCATTGTAACTATTCCCAAGATTATCCTGTTTCTTTTCATTTTTATCATTCAACTCTTTTTTTTTGTTTGTCAATTCACAAATAAGTATGTTTAATTAGATAATCATTTTACTATTTAAGCATTTATTTAAAGAAAAGTTGAACTAATAGTTCAAGAAAATTTGAACTAGAAAAAAGATTAAAAATTCAGTTTAATTGTAAAACTTTAGTTAGTATTTAAGAAGTAACTCAATAGTTTTATGCTATTTATTAGTATTAGTGATAGAAAATGATAGATAAAGTTCAACATATCCTTGAAAAAGTAGATTTTAAAAAGGGGGATTTTGCAGATATACGAGTACAAAAAGGATATGGAACATCGATCACAATACAAAATGGTAGACCAGAACAGATTAATTTTGATAAAGACATGGGAGTCGGAATTCGAGCTTTAATAAATGGTGGATGGGGTTTTGTATCAATGGTTGGATTTGATGTTATAGAAATAGAAAAAGCTCTAAAAAAAGCAATCAAGATTGCAGAAACAACTGCAAAGAAAATAGAAAACAAAGGTGTTATGCCAGAGGAATATTCAGTACAAGGAACATATGAAGTTAAATTTAAAATTGATCCAAGAAATATCGCAATTGAAGATAAATATACATTAGTTGAGGAATTTGAAAAAACAACCCGAACTTATTCTGATAAAATAGTTTCAACAAATGCTTCTTTGAAAAACTGGTTTCAAAAAGAATTAATTGTTAATACTCTAGGAACCAAAGTCATAAATGAATATGGTAATCTCAACATTCTTTGTATGGCAACCTCTCGAGAAGGAGACATAATGCAAAATGTCTACACATCTGAAGGGACAACAAATGGTTGGGAGGAAATGGAGAAATATGATGTTGTTAATAAAGGTGTAGAATTGGGAGAACGAGCTGTTAAATTGTTAAAAGCTCAAAAACCACCTAGTGGAAAAATGGATATTGTTATGGATCCTTCTCTCGTTGGTGTTTATGTTCATGAATCATTTGGGCATGCTGAAGAAGCTGACAGTATATTGGCAAAAGATTCCATTTTAGAAGGTTTAATGGGTTCTCAATTAGGTTCAAATTTAATCAATATTTATGATGACCCAACTATTCCTGGTTTAAGAGGTAGTTATTGTTATGATTCCGAAGGAACTAAAACAATTAAAAGACAATTAGTAAAAGAAGGGACTCAAGTTGGATATCTTCACTCTTTAGAAACAGCAACAAAAATGGGTGAAGAACCAAATGGTGCTGCGAGAGCAATGAATTTTAATCATCGACCTGTGGTAAGAATGGGGAATACATACATAGATAGTGGTGATTTAACTTTTGAAGAGCTCCTTGAATTAGTTAATAATGGAGTTTATTTGGAAAATTCATATGGGGGATATGTCGATACTGCTAAAGGAGAATTTTATTTTTCAGCTCAAGGTGGATATTTAATTAGAAATGGGAAATTAGCAGAACCAATACAAAATGTTAGTATGAGTGGATTGTGCCTAGAAGTACTCGAAAGGACCGTTGGAGTAGGAAAAAATCTACAGTTTGCTTTCCCTGGAAGCTGTGGAAAAAGTGCGCAATGGGTTCCTGTTCACGCAGGAGGTCCAGCACTTGCTGTTCGTCAAATAGTTGTTGGAGGACAATAGAATATGTCAGAGCTATTTCATAAAGCAATTAGACTAGGCTTAAAAAAAGGAGCTGACCAACTCGAGATATTTGCTCTTGAAGGTTATACAGATGTAGTACAGTTCGAGAAAAATGCTATTTTTGCTTCTGAAAGTAAAACAATTACTGGGATTGGCATTAGGGCATATTCAAACAAAGGTTTAGGAATTGCTACTTCTTCAATGATGGATAAAGAATCTGTAAAAGAAATAGTAGAAATGGCAGTAAAATTGAGTAAATTATCACCTTCTGATGATTTATTTGAATCCTTACCTGGACCATTTACTAAATACCCAAAAGTAGAAGGATTAAATGACAAAGGTATTTGTGAGCTACCTGCTGAAAGTTTAACAGAAATGACTATAGAAGCTATTGATAATGCACTTGAAAAACAAAAAGTCATTGTTAGTGGAAATTTCAAAAGAGTTGCTGTTACTGAAACTATTTATAATAGTCTGGGAGTAGAAGTGTCTCAAAATCTTAGCTCACTAACAGGGGTACTATTTGCAAAAGCTGAGGTAAATAGCGATATCGCTACCTCTTGGGATTATCAAAAAGTAAGAAAAAAAGAAGAATTTGATCCAGCAAGAATTGGTAGAGTTGCTGCAAAAAACGCTGTTTCGTTATTAGGTTCTAAAAAAGTGAAATCTCAGGAAATTCCTGTTATTCTTGATAACAGAAGTACTTTAGATACTATTTCTTCTATTGTTGCTGCAGGATTAGATGCTTATGAAGTAATTCTTGGCACAGCATTTTTTAAAGATAGATTGGGTGAACAAGTAACTATTGATAAAATAACAGTGAAAGATAATCCATTATACCCAAGAGGAGTAGGTTCCGCTAGGTTTGATGACGAAGGAGTACCACATAAGGAATTAGTTCTAATTGAAAAAGGAATAGCCAAAGCATATTTCTCCAATTCCTATTGTGCAAATGTATTAGGCATGGAAAATACTGCACATGCACAGAAAAATAGTCTTGGAAGTAAACCTCATCCTGATTTAACACAAATCCAAATTGAACCTGGAGATTCTTCAGTTGATGAAATGATCTCTGAAACTAAAAAAGGGATTTATTTGAAGGATAGTGCATTAGAACCATCTGCTGGTTCACCTAATATTTCAGTTCTAATTGATCAAGGTTTTTTGATTAAAGATGGAGAAATATCTCATCCATTAAAGGAAACAATGGTTGGAACAAATATTTTTGAGCTGTTAAATAATATCATTGCAGTTTCTAAAGAATTAATTAATGAATCTGGTTCCATTTCTCCAGCAATTAAAATAGAAAAAGCGACTATAGCTGGTGGGAAATAAGTTTCTATTATTGGAAACATTTTTCTTACTTCAGTGTCAACATTTCTTAATGATTAGAAAATAGTATCAATAAGTTGTAGGTAAGATTTCAATGTCAGAAGATAGTGGTTTTAGAATTTTAGGTCCAATAATGACAGGTCCATCTAGTTCACACACCGCAGGTGCAGTTCGAATTGGTAGAACAGCTCGTTTATTATTTGGAAAACAACCTGAGAAAGTTATAGTTTATTTTCATGGTTCTTTTGCTGAGACTTGGAAAGGACATGGCAGCGATAAAGCTGTGATTGGTGGTTTACTAGGTTTCAAGACTTTTGATGAAAGAATTAAAAATGCTGACACTTTTGCTCAAGAAGCAGGAATGGATGTTCAATTTAAAAGAATTAATTTGGGACCAAATTATCACCCAAATAGCATAAAAATTGTTGTTCTTGACGATATCAATCCAATAGAGATTGTTGCAGAATCAGTGGGAGGAGGAGATATTGTTATACGTGAGGTTTTAGGTCATAAAATGGAAATAACTGGTAATTCAGTTACATTAATACTAAAACATCAAGATTTAGTTGGAACTCTTTCAAAGATAACAGGAGCAATTTCTGAATTTGAATTAAATATTATCTCTCTAAGAAGTAAAGATATCCCTAAGAAAAAAGAAGCATTAACAACAATTGAAATAGCCCAAAATGCTCCTGAAGAATTGAGTGAGAGATTAAATAAAATAAAAGGAATGCAAATGGTACGTATTTTACCTAAATTGACTGAAGGCGAAGAGATGTTCTAAACATCCTTATTTTTTTTCTTTATTCGTAACAGTGTTATTTTTCAAATTAGACTAATTTATTTTGTAAATTGAATTTTTAGGATTATTACATTTATATATATATATATTTAGCTATTATTTATTTAGATAAAATTTTTTAACTCGTGATTGAATGAAACTTGAAGAATTAATTTCCAAAATTGTATTAGATAGAGATTCAAAAGAATTGGGATTAATTGAAAGAATTGAAAAAATGCCTCATTTATTAACAAAAAAATTAGTACCATATCTTATTATTAGAGTTAAGATTAGCTGGAGGAAAAAAATCAATATACCAATTGATATTACTCAAATTTCAAAAGTGGAAAATAATAAAGTTTGGTTAAAAATTACAAAAGAGACATTTACACAAGAAGTGGAAAGACAAATAATAATTTCTCAGCAAAGAGATCAATATAGAAGTTTTGTTGATCCTAATTCCAAATGGTTTGCTACTTCAAATATTGATCGAAGACCTAAAAGAAAAGAGTAGACAAATAACAGTCATTTAACGTATAATTTTTTCTACTCTCAATTTTCAAAGGTAGTAAGTGATTAATAGATTTTAATCCCCATAAAATGCAAACATGATAGATTTATTTTTTTATTGTAAAGTAAGGTTATCATTAATGTGAATCGAAATGAAAATTCAGTGAAAATTAGGATGATTCATCCATTTCGATGTTTTAGCTGGAACTTAAAAAAATTAAGTAAAATTTTAGGAAGCGTTAAAAAGAAAACAATTTATTGATAAATATTAAATTAAAACATGAGATGTTCCTATGACTGTTGATAGTGTAGAACCATTTTTAACAAAAGCTCTTACTGAAGGAAAATCTTTAGGAGAAATAATGATTGAACATGAAATGGAAGTACAAGAAACTGGAAGAAAAGAAGTAACTGATGCAATGCAAAAAATTTGGAATGTAATGGTTAATTCAATTGAAAAAGGCATTCAAATTATTTCGAGATCTCCAAGTGGAATGAGTGGTGGGGATGCTTATAAGCTTATTACAAAACGAAAAAATAAATCTTTGACTGGTTCAACGATTATTAATGTTGTCTCGAGAGCTCTAGGTGTATCTGAGTTTAATTCCTCAATGGGAACAATAGTAGCTGCTCCTACCGCAGGTTCAGCTGGTGTAGTTCCTGCAGTAGTATATACAGCTGCTGAAAAATGCAAGGCAACAAATGAACAAATCATCAAAGGTTTATTTGCATCTACATTAATAGGATTAGTCTGTGATGCTAAAGCTTCTACTAGTGGTTCTGAACATGGGTGTCAAGCTGAAATTGGTGTCGCTACTGCAATGGCTGCTGCTGCAGCAGTTGAGATTGCAGGTGGCACCTGTAAACAAGCAGTGAATGCTGCTGCTATTGCATTAAAGAACACACTTGGATTAGCTTGTGATCCTGTCGCAGGTTTAGTGGAAGTTCCTTGTATTAAAAGAAATGGTGTTATGTCTGCAAGTGCATTAGTTGCTGCAGATATGGCGTTAGCAGATATCGAGAGTGTCATTCCATTTGATGATGTAGTAACTGCTATGAATGAAATTGGGAGGATGATGCCCTGTGAAATTAAGGAAACATCTGAAGGTGGTTTAGCAAATACAAAAACAGCTCGAGGTTATAAGAACTGGTTGAGAAGTAGTGGTACACGTCAATTGGAAGATACGCCAGAGTAGAAAAGATAGCTAAGAGAAAGGAATTATTCCTTCTCTCTTAAAAGAGAGTTAATTGTCTCCATTATTTTACTTAATTCATAATAATTTCTTTTGTGAATTTTGTTCATAATATTTGCATAAAAATCTCGTGCTTTACTGTCACCATATTCAATTTTCTTAAGATATTGGCATATCTCAAATAAAATATCAAGAAATTCTTTGGAAACATCTCTTATTTCCCTAGTATATTGATCTAGAAACTTACTAAGTTTTACTAAATTGATAGTTTTTCCTTCTTCCTGACTTATAACTTCATTGAACTTTTGTAATAAGTCCTTTAATGTTTTCTTTTCAGTCATTACTTTCAGATTAAATCCTTTGATTCCAGAATGAATTAATTCGATTGTTTTTTCATTTTCATATTTTTTTATCTCAAATGTTTCAAACACTTTTTGAGCTTGTTCTTTGAGATTACTTGATATTTTAATGTTTTTTAAGCTCTCTTCAAATTTAGTTTTATAAATCTCTACTTGCTCACTTTGCAATTCTGGTTCAAGATTGATAAGCATTAAGGCAATATATTTACTAATACATTCTTCTATCCTATTTTGCCAATAAAGAATATCATTTGATGAGCTGGCTTTGTATTCAATCTCAATATGTTTCAATCCTATTTCTAAAAGTGCATCAAAACAAGCATCATAAATTTGTATTTCTTTTAGCTTAATCCCTTGAGAAATTCCAACTCTCAAGATATTCCATAAAATTCTATTAAATGCCTTTTCTTGATTTAACCTATCTACAACAATTTCTGGTTGAATGGCTGTTTTTAATTCAGGATTCATTTCCAAAGTCTGAAAAATTGCTTTAATTAGAAAATCTTGAGGAGTTTTACCTGCCAATTCAATACCTCTAACTAAACCAAGTGTTTGATAAAGAGGTATTTTTTCAGTAAAATCTGTTTTAATCAGAATATCAAATTCAAAATTTTGTAATGCCCTTTTAATTTCCTTTGAAGCAAGATGCTCAACAATAATTTTAATTGCTCCAGAAAAAAGATCATTTAGAGTTTCAGTAGCACCTAAAATGAATATTTCAGCTTCGTTTGTGATATATGCAGTGGTCTTTTTTAGCAATCTCCCAGAAGAACTAATATTTTTTACAAGAGTAGGATCAAAAGCTACTGAATCAGAATTAGGTAATTCCAGTCGTGCAAGTTTTGAAGAATATATTTTTTTAATAGTACCAATTTCTGCGTTTTTTTGATCAAGTATTACTGTTCCACTATCGACTTTTTCATAACTCATTATTTTACCTCATTTATTATCTTTCTTCATTAGAGATTGTTTGGGGAGCTTACAAATATTTTAAATTAAACAATATTTTATAGATTAGAAATCGACTCTTAAGAATCCTAAAAAATCTTTGCTTAAATTCTATTGTATAGATTTGATTTTAAAATTTATCCTTTTAATGGAATTCCTATATTAATTTCGATAGTTTTTTCATGTTTTTCTTTTAATCCTTTTAATTCAGTAAGTTTTTTAATCGCAGAATTTTTTGCATTATTTAATATACTAATATATTTTTGTTGATTATCATTTAATTCTGAAGGAGTAAGCAGCTCTAGAGCTAAAGATATTGATTGAATGTCATTAGCAAAATCATGTCTAACCATTTTTATGATTCTATTTAGCTCATCTACTTGCTTTTGATAATAAGTATGCAAAATATACATTCCCAAAAAATCAGAAATTAATTTTGCTGTAACCTCAAGAGTTCTTATTTCAGATATTCCAAATTCATGTTTATTGAGATATCCTACACCTATTGTTCCAAGTAATCGTTTATTGAAAATAATTGGAAGAATGGCTATTGATCTTAATTTTTTAAATTCAATGAAAATCGTTGATAATTCTTTCTCTTCTTTCCATGCTGTAAAGAAAATTGGTTTCTGTTGTTTCTCAAATTTCTCAGCCAATAACCTAAAATCGACTTTATCAATTAATTCTTTTTCTGGAAAGATATCAATCCCAAAATTCCCTCTCAATTGCAGCTTACCTTTTTCATTAAATAAATGGATAGTAGCTAAATTGTAATATAAGCAATTTTTTATGATTAAAATAATTTCTTCACATGATTTTTGAATTGAATTACCGTAATTTAGCGATTCGGTAAGTCTATTTAAAAAATGAAAATAACTTTTAGTGTCTGTTAATTCTTTCGTCACTTTCAACCCACACATTTTTTTATTTTTAAATCAGAGCTACTTTTTTACGAATAATGCTATTTCCTTCCTATTGAATAATATAATTTTCTATACTTATTTTACTGTTTGAAATTAGTTAATTTATTTCTCTCATCAATTATCTTAGGTCGTATAAAAATAAACATCAAAATAAAACAAACAATGTAAATTCCCATAGCAGCAAATCCGCAATAAATATACTCTCCTGTAAAATCATAAATTAGTTTTCCAAGCAAAGCAACAGTTGCTGCTTGACTAATTTGTCCAAAAGTGTTGTTAATTGCAAGAGTTGTACCCTTGGAGTGCTCTGAAACTTCAGTTACAAAAGTATTGTAGCTTCCCATCGATATTCCTCCAAAGAAATTTAATAAAATTATGTTAAAAATTGCAACTGAAAGTATTGGGGAGATTAAAGGAAATATCCCAATCCATATTGTTGTTAAGCCTGTTCCAATTAGAATAACCTTTCTTTTGCCAATTTTCCCTGCTATCCAACTAAACAATGTATTACTAACTAAAGCTGCTACTCCTGCCCCCATGAAAATTAGACCTATTTTTGTGGTGTTTATATTAAATTTCTTTACCAACCAGGTAGATAGTAAAGTTGTCATTGCAAATAATCCCCCTCTTTGAAATAATGTTATGAAAAATGTTCCAATTGCATACTTATTCGATAGGACTATTCCCATCCTTTGGAAATATGATTTTTCATCATGAATTGAATCGTCTATTTCCAAAGTTTTTTTTAAATCCTGAGCTTTATTCTTTTCAAATTCTTGAATTTTCTCTTCATCAATTTCTGAAACAGATTTTGATTTTCTCTTCTTTAAACAAGGAATAGCGAATATAACCACAATAAAGACGAAGAAGCTAAATAGGCCCATTATTCTTATACCCCATCTCCAATCTAATAGATCAGCTATATAGGAGTTAATTGGAACAGCGACGATACTCCCTACATAGAAAGACGACATAATCACTCCGATTGCTGAAGTTCTCCTCTCTTTTGGGAAGTAATCACCAGCAAAAGCAATATTTGCTGGACCAAAAAATGCTGCACCAATTCCTGCTAAAGTTTGGGAAGATGCCATCATCCAAAATTCAGTTGTGAAAGTCGATATAGTAACAGCACTTGCAAAAATAAACATCCCAGAAAAAATCATTACTTTAAAACCTAACTTATCAGCTAAAGGCCCTATTATTAAAGAGACAACTGCTGCAGATAAGTTATAAATCGTGAAGAGAGTAGCTATGGTTCCTTCTGAGACATTAAAAGAATAGCTCATATCAGGAACAAATACCTGAAAGATTGTTACTGTAGATCGCATAGTAAACATAACTAAAAAAAGTGCAGCAATTACTAAATAAAATTGTAAAAAGTTCTTCCAAGAGATTCCCTTTTGATCTATTATTCTCTCTATTGGAGTAACTTTTTCTTCACTCATATAGCATTCCTACTTCAAATATTCGGGTTTGTTCTTAAGTTTACTTATTTAAAAAAATTAATTATTCTGGAGGAAAAGGATGAAGAAAATATTGAATTTCTAAAGTTATACCATTTGGATCCTTTGCGAAGAAATTATAAATTTTAAATTTTTCATTTTCCTTTGGTGGTTCTTTCATAGGGACATTCTTTTCTTTTAGGTATTCATACATTTCATTTACTTCTTCTTTTGAAGAACAAACAAAAGTTAAGCAAATTGATTCTTTCTCTTTATCTAAAAAATCATGTGTGCAAAATCCTATATATGATTCCTTAGTAATCTTGAAAATTCTGCATAATCCTTGATCTAAAACTAGAGGACACTTCATAATATTTTGGTAAAATTCAGTTGTTTTATCCAGATTATCTGTTCTTATAAAAGTGATAAAAGAGTTAAAATTTCTCATTCTATTTCACCATTATTATAATTTAAAAAGTGGAAACTTATCCTACTCTTCTTGTTTTGTAGTAAACAATCCCTTAAAGGGTGCCCATTTGATGTATGGATTTGCTAGAATTGCCAAGAAAATCAACAATGAAAATCTTACTGCAATGAAAATGTAAAAGAGGATATCATTTAACCAGAGAAACGTATTCAATCCTACAAATAAAATCACCACAATTGCTAAAATAATCATTGAAATTGACCAAGCTATTTCTCTTTTTTTACCAGATTCTAATTTCACCCATTTAATAATTGCAAAAATTGCCATTCCACCAAAAATAAAAGGACAGAAAGCAAAAGAAATAATGTGAGTTTGTTGTGTAATTTCTGCCAAAACTAATATTAATGCCATTATTTGTTGAAACATATTTAGTGTTTCCTCTCCTTGATTTTAGCTGTATTAATATTACTAATCTTAATTAACTTTTAGCAAAAAAACAAATAGAAAGAAAGAAGATATTTATTATGGAATCAAATAACAAACAAATAAAATTACCATCTTTGCAAACTAAGAAAGAAACAAAGAATAATTACAATAAAATGAGTAAATGGTATGACCTTTTTGCTGGATTTGAAAGAAAATATCGTGAAATTGGATTAAAACTTCTCAATCCTGAACCCAGTAATAATATATTGGAAATTGGTTTTGGCACTGGTCGTTCAATAGCTAAACTTGTTGAGACCACTGCACCTAATGGACAAATTTTTGGTATTGACCTTTCGGATGGAATGTGTAAGAAAACGAATAGTATAGTAAAGAAGAAGAGAATTGCTGATCGTATATTTATCACCTGTGCCGATGCTATTGAAATGCCTTTTAGAGATGATGTTTTTGATCAAATATTCATAAGTTTTACAATTGAATTGTTCGATTTAATTGAAATTCCATTAGTATTAGCAAATTGTAAGCGAGTTTTGAAAAATCATGGACAAATTTGTATTGTTACACTTTCAAGGAGAAAAGTAAATTTAATGGTTAAATTATATGAAAGAGCTCATAATAGATTTCCTAAAATAATAGATTGTAGGCCGATCTTAATTGAAAAGCTCTTACAAGGAAACAATTTTCAAATAAAGAAGATTGTTGAAAAAAAGATGTGGGGATTACCTGTAGATATAATATTAGCTGAAAAATAGTGTTTTAATATAAAATAGTGAAATAAATTACAACCAAAATTTTGAGTGAATTAATTTGAATGTAAAATATATAGAACAAAATTGTAAAAGTATTTTACATAAAATTAATCGTACAAATTTACCTTTCAAATGGGGAGCAAATCCGTATAGAGGATGCATCCATTCGTGTATCTATTGTTATGCTCGCTACACTCATAGTTATCTAGATCTAGATCCAAAAAAGGAATTTGAAACAACAATCATTGTAAAAACAAATGCTCCTCAAATTTTGAGAAAGGAATTTTCATCACCAAAATGGAAGAAGGATTTAGTAAATCTAGGATCTGTTTGCGATCCTTATCAAGCAGCCGAGAAAAAATATTCAATTACTAGAGAAATGTTGAAAGTCTTCAAACAATATTATAATCCTATTACTATTGCTACAAAATCCAATCTAATTTTAAGAGATCTTGACATTCTCTCTGAAATGACTCAAGAAAGTTACGTTAATATAGTATTCTCTATTTCTTCGATTAATGAAAATATAAGGAAGGAAATTGAACCTAGAGCAGCATCTACACAACAAAGATTACAAGCGATCTCTATTCTAAGAGATTCAGGATTGAAAGTAGGTGTGCTCCTTATGCCAATAGTACCATTTTTGAATGATTCTGATGATGAACTTGAAGCAATTTTCCAAGCAATTGCAGATTCTAAAGCAAGTTTTGTAATCCCTGGTATAATGTATCTACAAGGAGCTTCAAAAACACGTTTTTTTGATTTTATTGAAAATAAACATCCTGAATTAATAGAAAAATATAATGAATTTTACAAAAATCGTTCTCCTCCTCTTAGCTACAAAAATAAGAAACATTCAATGTTTAAAATATTGATAAAGAAGTACAAATTAAATGATTTCAATAATATGATGATAGTAGAAAAAGATAAACAAAAAAGTTTGATAGAATGGATAAAAAAATGAAAATGATCTGAATTAGATTTAATCGAAAGATTAGTTATTCCAAGATCTGATGATATCCTCATTATTTGTCTGAATTTGTTGTTGCATTTTTCTTTCTAATTCTATTCTCTTTTCAATAAGATCATTTTCCATTTCTTCCTGAATGACATCTTTTCCAATAATGTATTTGTACACTTCTTGAAAATCATAATCTAGATTGTATTCTTTCTGGAAATATTTTCCAATTGTTTGAATGTCTTTTTGTAGAACTTGAAGATTTCTTCTTAAATTATCTGGAAACTTCATTTCAAGTAGGCTCATATCTATAGCTTGAGGAAAATCAATAATCACAGGTTTGTTGTCATGTATAAGGATATTATATTCCGAAAGATCTCCATGTATTAATTGTGCTTTATTATACATCACCCATAATTGTTCAATGATTTCATCAAAGATTTCTTCAGGATTCATTAATTTTACAGCTCGAAGCTGTGGTGCGGGAATCCAATTCGTACCTATAAAAGTCATAAGAATTGTATTATTGATTTGTTTAGCTGGAGCGGGGACGCGCATACCTCCTTTAAATGCCTTAGTGAGTCGATAATACTCTCGTACAGCATATGCTGTTGCTCTAATCTGAGGATTACCTGCAGCTCTATTGTGAGAAGTTAATTGAAGTCTAAAAGATTTTATTATTAATGGTGCTTTTCGTAAATGAGCGATGTAAATTGAAGCTTCTTTTCCAGCATTAACTTCAGCAACTAAATCACTGATTAATCCAGCTTTTATTAATTCATCTCTAAGTAACTGATAAGATATTTCACTTGTTTGCATTGATTGAAAACCCGCATCGAAAGTATGCCTATCAAATCTTGTAATAGATTCTTTCGGATCTCTTTCAGCGGATCTTGTTATTCTCTTTACTCCTTTTATTTTATGCGAAATTTCTATTCTCTCAGCTTTTTCTAGATCTTCTACTCTTATCTGTTCAAATTCTGGTTCCGAAATATTGCTATTGATTCGAACACCATCTTCTTTACCATTCTCTATTTTTTCAGTTTTGATTTCTTTACTTTTATTTTCTTTAATTTTTAACACCTCTAATTTTGGTGCATAAATGATGAACTATGATGTTAAATTGTAAACACTCAAAAATAAGCTCAAAATAATAGATCCATTTCCAAATAATTCAATGGCAATTTTTTGAAATCTTATTTTGGTATTAATGATAAAATTCGAAAATTAATGTATTAAAAAAGACGGAAATAATCTAAAGAAATCAATTTTTTTTAATTAAAATTCGATTCCAATGGAAATGCCTTTTTTAATGAACAAAATTATCGAAGAATCAATCATAACATATTTCATTATTCAGGCACCTCCATTTGTATTGAAAAAACAATAATCCATCCCTTTAAAAAAATTTTGTTTAGAAAGGAAAATCCAAATTTTGTTTTTATGGCTAGAAATATTACTTTTATTTTTTTCTTTGGAATATTTTCTTTTTTAAAGCAAAAAATATTGGTGAAATAAATAAGACATAAAATTCTATTTCTGTATTTTCAGTAGTTACTGTGATTTCGCTGGAAAGTTCTTCAATAAGAGTAGCTATTAGGATTCTTGCTTCTATACAGTTAGTTGCAGAAGTATTATAATCCATTAGCTGATAATTAGACATAAAAGAATCTAATAAATTGTTTATTTCATCAAATGTAGTATTATATCCTACTGGTTTACCTTGTTCATTATATATTGTTAACACAGTTGCCAATTCGGTTTGAGCACTATAATAATGACCATCTGCATGTGCTCTACCTATAGCATCTTGATAAAAAGTACTAAATCCTTCACTCATTGCGAAATAACTCATTACTTCAGCAATAAATGCTGATCCCCAACCATAGGCATCATAATGAGGATGTGGCAATCCCAATGAGTGTCCTAATTCATGTATCATTACTCCTGACATTCCACGTCGAGGTTCTGAAACATTTCCTGATTCGAATAAGGAATTTTGTGTTCCTAATAATATTTCCCAACCCATTCCTCCTAATCCAGCAAATGAAACTCCTTGCCATTTGAAACTTATATCATTTGTTAGAAAGAAATAACAAGGTAAAACCTCATCAGCATCATTTAAATCAAAATGGAACATTAAGTCAAATTGTAGTAAATTAAACAATCCTTCACTTATTTCAATATATTTTCCATCAATGTTTTCCTTAATATTATTTTGAATATAGCTAAATAAGTTAGGATATTCTGTCAACTCTACCCATTCTACATTAATTTTCCAATTTATCCATGGAAAATTACTTTCTAATTGTTGTTCCATTCTTGTTTTTGAAATGCACCATTTTAATTCATCATAGGAATATCCATTAATAGTTAGATTGTTAAACACTTTTACTTGTAACGAATAGGACATACCAAGAGGAGGGCTAGTTAATCTTCCCGAAAAAACATTTCCAATATAAGAATTAATCCAATCAGCAATGTAATTAGTTAATTTTTCCTCACCTATTGGTGTTCTTAGATCATATGTTTGTGCCAATGAATCCAAATCTGGATAATCATAATATTCAGGATTGCCAAGCCCTAAACTTGACCATGCAGTAGTAATATAATCAAAAAACCAGGTTCTAGCGGAAAGATCAAGATAACAAAAACGATATTTTCCACCCCACCCCATTGCAGCTCGCTTTTCAAGACCACCATAACCAGAATACCACCAAGTAATAGTTTCATTTGAATCAGAGCTTGAAGCTCTATGATCATACCAATGTTCTAAACTGTGATCGTATTTATCAAACGAAGTAAAATTCATTAAATATAATGTATATCCTGGAATAGTTGGTTCTGAAAAAAGATTTTGATTGATATATTCTTCAACTAATTCTGCATCAATAGACATTCCATCAATTGGTAAAAAGATATCATTTCGTTCACCGGTTATCAAATCTTGTGATAATTGAGTAACATTAATTTTGTATCCCGTACCAGTTCCATTTTCTGCTTTAGATAAAATGTAACTTTCTAGCAAATCTTTTTCACTCGATTCAACAAAATTAAATTCGAAATTAAAATTGATGGTAGAATAAGGAATACTATGAAGAAAATTAAAGTAATCTAAAAGTTGCTCTTGAATTGCTACTTCATTGACAAGCTCTTGATTAAAACCAATAAATTCTAATTTTAGAGTTAGATATTCATTCCTTTCATAATTTTCTGATTGAATATTACCATGAGAGATATTTTCGCCTTTTAATTGTTGGTTACTTATTTTCTTCTGATTTTCTGTATCAAAATTATGGTGAACTATTGTAATTAAAATCAAAAAAACAATAAATAGAGTTGGAATTGATTTATTCTTTATCATGATAATACCAAACAAATTTTGCATTTCATTGAATAATAATTATTTTATTGTAATTATATAGTATGGTTGGGATAAAGTAATAAACCTTTTTTTTCTTTATATAAATTCCAAAAAAATACTGACATTGTCAAAATCTTTAATTGTTAGAATAATTTGCTCATTAAATCCCGAGCATTTAAGGTTTATAGATGGAGATAAAAAAATGGAACAGGATATAGAAAAAACTCTAACTGATATCGATTATGTGCAATTTCAATTCACAAGCATAGCTGGACAACTGAAAGCAGTTGAGGTACCAAGAAAATTTGCTAAAGAATATTTAGAAGAAGGATTAGGTATTGATGGTTCTTCAGTAGGTTTCTTATCAACCGAACAAAGTGATATGCGAATTAAACCTGATTTAACAACTTTTCATTTAATACCTTGGGATAATCGTATCGCTAGAGTTATTTGTGATATTCATGATACTAAAGGTCAACCAATTCAAAGTGATCCAAGGAGTATTCTTAAGAGAGCAATAGCAATGGCCAAGATTGATTTTGGTTTCGAAATGAGAGCTCGTCCGGAACTTGAATGGTATGTAATGAATCCTGATGGTGAACCAGTTGATATAGGTGGATATATGGATGCTCCTCCCTTTGATTCAGAAATAGAACTTAGAAGAATGATGTCCGATTATATGATGGATTTTGATATTTATCCTAAAATGATTCACCATGAAGTGGGACCTGGTCAAATGGAAATTGAATTTACTATGATTCAATCCTTATTAGCAGCTGATATGGTTCAGACTGTAAAACAAATTGTTAGAATGGTTTCCTGGAATTCAGGACTTGTCTCTAGTTTTATTCCAAAACCTTATACCACAGAAGCAGGAAATGGACTTCATGTTCATCATATGTTGTATAAAGGAAAAGAAAATCTATTCAGTGCTACAGATGGAACTCCATCAGAAACTCTCAAATACTTTGTTGGAGGCTTATTGAAACACGCTCCAGGAATGACTGCTATCTTTAATCCGATTGTAAATTCATATAAGCGATTAGTTCCAGGTCATGAGGCACCAGTCTATATTTCATGGGGTATTGGAAATAGAACAGCATTAGTTAGAGTACCAGGTTATGAGAAATCTGCTCGAATTGAATATCGTGGAGCAGATACAGCAGCTAACATCTATCTTGTTCTTGCACTTTTACTTGCTTCTGGTTTAGATGGTATCAGAAATAAAATCAATCCCATTGAAGGAACTATCTTGAATGTTGATAAACTATCTGATGAAAGAAGAGCAGAGATGGGTATAATAAAAACGCCAAGTAATTTGAAAGATGCTCTTGAAGCATTAAATAGTGATAAGTTTTTGTGTGATTTTCTTGGATCTCAATTTATAGAGATTTATAACAAAACAAAGAAAAATGAATGGGATGCCTACGTAAAAAACGTAAAAAATCCAAACACCCATGAAGTAACTGAATGGGAATTCAATCAATTGTTTGAACGAATTTAGACTAGATTCTTGGAATGATACTATGGCACATTTTTTGTGCCTTTCATCTCTATCTATAATATTGAAAACTAAAATAGTGAATGAAAAATGGCAAAAACAGAAATGCTATACATGCAAGATAATTATCTAAAGAAATTTTCTGCAAGAATTATCTCAACAGGTGAGAATTATGTTGTTCTTAATCAAACCGCTTTCTATCCTTTAGGAGGAGGACAAGAAAGTGATACAGGAATTATGCTTCATCAAGGTAGAACATTTACAATAACAAGTGTTCGGAGAGAATCTGGTGATGTAAGACATTTTTTTACTGAAACAGAAGGAATACCAAAAAAAGATGAAATTGTGGAATGTGAACTTGATTGGGAAAAGAGATTTACTCATATGCGATATCATTCAGCAATTCATGTTTTTAGTCGATATATGCAACTTGAATATAAAGCAGATGTTGTTGGAAATAATATTTCAATTAGAAGTGGTAGAGCAGATTTTCATTTAGAAAATTCTCTTACACAAGAGGATTTACAAAAAATCGAAGATGCAGTAAACAATCTTATAGAACAAAATTTCCCTATAAACATTAATTTTATGCCTCGAGAAGAAGCTATAAAATTCTTGAATGAAAAAGGTTATCAAACTGATTATATAGATATGGTTCCTCCTTCTGTTAAAATCTTCCGGATAATTTCAGTTGGAGAGTATGATTATGCATCTTGTGCAGGAACACATGTTTCCAATACTTCTGAAATAGGGAGAATTAAAATTGTAAAAAGAAGAAGTATGGGTGTAGGTAAAGAAAGGATAACATTAACTCTGGAACAATGATTCTAAAGTTCTTTATACTTTTTTGAAGGAAAGCTTTTTTTCTTAGTCATCCTATTACATCTTGCAAGTTAGGTATACTCATATAAAAACTGATATAGGTTAACTCAAAAACCTGATTCAGGAGAATGAGGTAATGGCAAAATCACTAGAAGTAATCGATGAACGAGTTTGTGTGGAATTAACAAAACGACTAATAAAACATGAAAGCACGAGTGGGAATGAAAAGAAACTTGCTACTCTTATGGCTATTGAAATGAAAAAAGCCGGTTTCAATCTTGTGCAATTTGATGAAAAAAGTTATGATATCATCGGTGTTATGCCCGGATTAGGAAAAGGCAAAACATTAGTTTTAGCTGGTTATATAGATACAGTTCCTGCTGGAACAATGCAGAATCCTTTTTCTGCTCAAGAAATGGATGGAACCAAATTAGGTACAAAAGGCAAAGTTATCTACGGACGTGGTGCCTGTGATATGAAAGCAGCATTAGCTGCAATGATTAGTGCAGGAGCTGCTTTAAAGAGATCCAGAGCAAGATTGAAAGGAAATTTTGCAATAGTAGGATTAGCAAATGCAAAAACTGGAAAATCATCGAGTTTGAAGAAATTACTACAAAAATTTGAATTGAATCCTGATTATGTTGTTGCTTGTGCACCTACAAATTTAGATGTAAATATTGCTCATCCTGGACAAGCGACTTATGAAATTGTTACAAAAGGTAAAATGACTAATATTGGCAATCCGAAGAAAGGTGAAAATGCTATTCTAAAGATGACTGAAATAATTAACTGCTTATTAGCTAACACCGAGCTACCAGAAGATAAGCGTTTTGGAAAAGCAAACATGTTCTTTAGCTCTATATTATCCAATCCTGTTGGTGAATCACATTCAATACCTAATGCATGTCAATCATTACTAGTAAGACAAATCTTTGAAAAAGAAAATCCTGAAAAAATTAGAGAAGAGTTCTTGAATTTACTTAAAAAGAATAATTTCAAAGAAGAAGAAATTAAAATTGATATTGCACGTTATTTCAAACCTCTCAATATTAATCCTAAAGAAGAAATTATTTCTATAATTGAAGAAGTTACTAATATCGCAATTGGCAAAACTCCAAAAATAGGCCAATGGTCAGCAGGAGCTAATATTTCAGAAATATTCGATATAGGACTCCCTGTAGTTGGTTATGGACCTGGGGACGAGCAATTTGCACATACTCCAATTGAGCATGTACTTATTGATCATGTTTTAAAAGCTACTCGAGTTTATTCTGTACTTGCAGAAAAAATCTGTGTACAAATGAAAGATAAATCTGTATAAGGTATTGATATATCATCAATACCAATCAATTTATTTTTTATATTTTAATATCATTGGATGACTATCGATGATTAGTATTAAAAAAGTAAATTTTCAATATTTTCAATCACCTAATTTAGTATTAAAAGATGTATCATTAGAAATAGAAGAAGGAGAATTTATTGGTATAATTGGTCCAACTGGTTGCGGGAAAAGCACTTTATGTTATCTTCTTAATGGATTGATACCACACTCGATGAAAGGGTATTTTGATGGTAATGTAAGAATAATGGGAAGAAATACCAGAAGTGAAACAGTTGATGAACTAAGCAATATTGTTGGATATATGTTACAAGAACCTAGTTTTCAAATCATAACACCAAATGTGGAATCAGAAATTGCCTTTGGAATGGAAAATTCTGGAATTGATAGGGAAACGATGAGAGAACGAATTGATTATGTTATAAAAATTTTAGGCATCAAACATTTACGCAAAAGAGTAACTTCTGATTTAAGTGAGGGTGAAAAACAGAGAGTTATATTAGCTTCAATCTTAGCTCTTGAACCTCGTTTACTGGTTTTAGATGAATGCTCAAGTATGTTAGATTTAACAAGTAAGCAAGAGCTTGCGAATACTTTAAGACAATTAAATAAAAAACAAGGTAAAACTATAGTAATGATTGAGCATGATTTGGATTTCTTGCTAGATTTAGTAGATCGAATAATTCTAATTAATGATGGAAAAATCATTGCTGATGGCTCTACTTCTGAAATCTTAACAAATAGTGAGTTGATTATACAGAATGATTTAGTACCTCCACTTCTCATTCAATTATTTAATGATTTTAAAGAAAATCTTTTGCAAGTTGAGAAAATTCCTTCCTCATATTTTGAAGCGGCAGAAATTTTACGAGGTTGGTTAAAATGAGTTTAATTGAAATTAAAAATTTGATTTTTGGTTATAATCCAAATCAGATACCACTATTCAATAATTTTTCATTAACCTTACCCAAAGGTGAAATTATTTCCATAATTGGTAGAAATGGAGCAGGAAAAACGACTTTAGCAAAATTAATGATTGGTATGCTTCGACCACAAAAAGGTAATATTCTGATAGATAATGAAGCAACAAATAAGAAAACAATTGCAGAAATAGCAGAAAAAATTGGTTATGTTTTTCAAAATCCAAATATAATGCTTTTTACGAATACCGTTGAGAAGGAATTGGAATTAAGTCTTCTTAGATTAAACATACCAAAAGAAGAAGCAGAAAAAAGAATACAGGAAATGCTTGATTTTTTCAATTTGGAAATATATAGAAAAGTTCACCCTCGGTTATTAAGTCGAGGTGAAAAACAAAAATTAGCACTAGCAATTGTTCTAATTCAAAATCCTCAAGCAATAATTTTGGATGAACCATTTTCTGGTATAGACATCAAACAAAAAATACAAATTAGGGATTATATTTTCAAATTAAAAGAACAAAAGAGATTAGTTTTAATTATTACTCATGATTTAGATGCTGTTTTAGAATATAGTGATCGAGTAATTTCCATGGATTTTGGCAATATCATTTTCAATGGACAAACAGAACAATTTTTCTATAATCCTACTAATTTACAAAAAGTTAATTTGACTGAAACCTATATGCTTTCGATGTTCTATTCCTTAAGAAAAGAAGGATTGCCAGAAAACATTCTAAAAAGAAAAGAAATAATTTCATATTTCAAACATAAATTTAGTTAGGAATTTTCTAGTAAGATAATTAGATCAATTGCTTCTTTTTCTATTAGGTCAACTAAAGATGATATATCAGTTAATCCATTAATGACTGGTATTTTCTTGTATTCTTTGTATTCATTTGATATTACACCAGAAATAGCAAAAACAGATTCATCTAATTTTTCTTCTAAATCATCAATATTTTTTGCACAAAGGATTTTTGGAATGAGTTTTTCATTTGAAAAACCTTCTAAAGCTAGAAAATCTGCATTTAATTGAACAGCTAAATCTTTTACATTCATCGATTTTGGATAAATTAAAGTTGTTTCATTATCTCCCCTAATTCCTATAACACTCGAACCTGCTTCTTTATGTTTCCAAGAATCTTTTCCTTGAGTATCAATACTGAAATTTTCTATATGTACATGTTTAATACTATTTACAATAAATCCTCTCTTTACTAGTTCTTTTATTGCTTCTATAATTGTTCTTGTTTTACCAGAATTTGTATAACCAATTACTGAAAAAATCTTCATGTTGCAATAATGTAATCCATCTATTCTTAAAAATTTGGTCTATCAAAGAAAAAAATCATTTTTTATAATGGAATTCATTGTCATTTTGTCGGTTATCTTAATATATGACCGAAAACATTTTTGAAACAAGAAAATTATATTTTATTCCCCAGATAATTTTACCACCAAGGGGTGGGATACAATGACTTATGATGAGAAACAAATTGAGCATTTGCTTAGAGATTTGAAAGATCGAGATGGTTGGATACGGTCCAAAGCAGCTTCTAGACTTGGAGAATTAAAAGCTAAAGAAGCTGTGGTTGAACTATCAAAAATCCTAAAGGATGATAGAGATTCTCTAGTCCGGTCTTCCGCTGCGGCAGCATTAGGTGATTTAGGTTCTGAAGCAAAAGAAGCAGTTGCATCTTTAATTGAAACAATGAAAAGTGACCGAATAGTGGGTGTTCGATTAGAAGCAGCAGTTGCTTTAGGAAATATTGGTATGGAAAGTGCTATTCCTGAATTAACAAAAATAGCATTAGAAGATGAAGATATTCGTATTAGATCCTGGGCTGCAGATGCTTTAAGAAAAATCAAGAAATAATTCACTATCTCTTAATTAATAATTCGAGATCTTTACTCTGTTATTTGCAATTATTTTTGAGAGGATTTACTCTATCTAAAATATGATCTAGTTTATCATATTTTCGATTTTTTACTCTTGATTTTTAATTAAGAATTCAAAATAAGAAAAAAAGAAAAAATCCTTTTAAACTCAAAAAACAAGTTCGAGTAATAATCTGAGTAAATATTTAATTTAATTATTCGAGCTGAAAAAAATGGTAAATCTTTCATCTAAAATCCCTATTAAAGAAATAAAAAAATTACCTGATGGCACTAAAGTATCTATTGGAGGTTGGGCTGAACACTTAGTTCACAAAGGTAAAATTTGTTTTGTAACTGTTAGAGATTCTACTGGTCATATTCAAATTACTGGCATTCAAACAAAAGTAACTGAAGATATTTGGGAGAAACTCATTACTCTGAAAAATGAAACAATTGTATGGATTGAAGGGATAATAAAGAAGAATCAACAAGCTCCTGATGAAATTGAAATATTGCCTGAATATGTTGAAATTTTAAATACCGTTCAAGGACCAATTCCTATTGATATAACTGGAAGAACTCCAATGGATGAGGGTACAATTTATTCTTTTAGAGAGTTAACTATTAGAATGCCTTTGATAAAAGCTCCTTTTGAGGTAAAAGGATTTGTAGCTCAAGCTACAAGAGAATTTTTCACTAAAAAAGGATTTACCGAAATATTCACTCCATTAATAGTTGCAACAGCAACAGAAGGAGGAGCTTCTCTCTTTCCTTTGAAATATTTTGATCAAGATGCCTATTTAGCTCAAAGTGGACAATTCTATAAACAAGCATCAATTACTGCTCATGAGAAAGTTTTTGGATTAATTCCTTCCTTTAGAATGGAAAAATCCCGAACCAGAAAGCATGTTTCAGAATTTTGGCAAATAGAGGTAGAAGCTGCATTTTATGATCACATTAGCATGATGCAATTACTTGAGGACATGCTAGTTTCTGTTGTAAATAGAACAATAAAATTAGCACAAGAACCACTTGAATTATTAGGAGCAACACCTCGGAAACTTAAAGGTAGTTTTCCAAGAATACCATTTAAAAAAGCTAAAGAACTTTGTACAACTTTTGATTTAGAGGAATCAGTCAATTTCAATGAAGACTTTACTTCTCCGGAAGAAACAGCACTTTCAAAGTATCATAAAACACCATTCTTCATTACTGAGTGGCCAACTCACACACGTGGGATCTACTATCGTGTAAATGATGATGATCCTAATATTTCAAATAGCTTTGATTTGATAGCCCCTGACGGATTTGTTGAATTATGTACTGGTGGACAGAGAGTTCATGAATATGATAAAATGGTGGAAGTAATTAAAAACCAAGGATTTAGTCTTGATAGTTATAGTTGGTATCTAAATCTATTCAAATATGGAATACCACCTCATGCAGGTTATGGCTTAGGAATAGAAAGGTTGGCTTGGTGGATATGTGGTTTAGATAATATCAAGCAAGCAATAATGTTTCCAAGAACCGTTGATATTCTAAAGCCTTAAAAGAAATACAACCTTAAATTTGCTTAAATGATAAAATATTAAAGTAAAATATGGAAAAAATATCTGAAGAAAACAACAAAAATATTATTCCTCTAACAATAGGTTTAAGACAAACGAAAAGTAAATTATCTAGAAAATTGACACACTAATAAGCTACCTAACTTGAGGCACAAAAAAATTAAAATATAAGGCCTCTAGAGAAAGGAGTTTCGGATGTAGAATGTGAAAAGGATTGTAGAATCAAGTGTTCCTTTTACACATATTAAATGACTTGTAGGTCATACAAAATGATAGCGCGTGAGAAAATAATAGAACGATCTGCAGCAGAATTTTTCGAAGCTAATAAAGCGATAGCAGGATTCGATAACCCAACTAGGTCTACCTATACTAGTGTAAGGGAATTAGTGGAAAATGCATTAGATGCTGCAGAAAAGGGTGGTTTTCTTCCAGACATTAATATTAAAATTGAGCTTATGCCCATGGAAGAAATAGGAGGTTTAATGGGCATTGCAGATTATCGACCAGATGAAGAGTCTGGTATAGAATTTATTAGATTATCAGTACGTGATAACGGCATTGGAATTCATCATACAGACATTCCTAAATTATTTGGAAGGGTACTCACAGGTTCCAACTATGGTGAAAGACAATCTAGAGGACGTTTTGGTTTAGGTGCAAAAATGGTTTTGATTTATTCTCAATCAACTATTCGTGTCCCTTTTGAAGTTAAGTCACGTCTTGCAGTATCAAAGAAAAAATCAGCTGAATTTACTAGTCTTTACAAATTATTTATTGATATTGTTAAAAATGCTCCTGAAATTGTGGAAGAGAAAAAATATACTGGTTCATCTAAGAATCAGTTAAAAGGACATGGCACAGAGGTTTCTGTTTGTTTTGCAGGAACTTGGAGTAGATCAAAAAGATATATTTTAGAATATTTTGATCAAATGGCTGTTATAACACCTTATGCACAATTTACGATAGTTACTCCAGATAATCCTGAAGAACCAATAATTCATAATAGAACTGTTGATATTATTCCAGAGCCACCTATAGAAGTACCTCTTCACCCAATTGGTACAGATATTAATCAAATTAAAAGTGAAATTACAAGATCAAAATCAACTAACATGAAACATTTCTTAAAAACTCATTTTCAACGAATTGGTGATAAAACAGCTGCTGAAGTATTAAAAGTTTCAAAAGTCAATATTAATAAAAGTCCTCAGAAATTAGACGAAATGGAGTTGAGAAGATTAATTCATGAAGGTTTTACAAAAGTAAAATTCTTCCCCCCTGATGGTAAATGCCTCTCTCCTTTAGGACATTCTAATCTTGAATCTGGATTGAATGATGTTTATCAACCTGAATTTACCTGTTCTGAAGGACGACCTCCCTCTAGTTATAGTGGACATGCATTTGAAGTAGAAGTAGCAATTGGTTATGGAGGTCAAAATTTATCTCCTCCATACAAACTTTTGAGATTTGCAAATAGGATTCCTTTATTATTTGGTGAAGGAAATGATTTAATCAAAAAAACGATTGAAGGTATTAATTGGTCTAATTATAGAACAAATCTAAACAACGATCCTCTTATTTTTGCTGTTTCATTAGTAAGTACCAAAATACCTTTTCCTGAAACAAGTAAAGAATACATAGCTGAAGTTGATGAAATTCGAAAGGAATTGCGACTTTGTCTACAAAAAGCAGGTAGAAAATTGATGAGATTTCAAACTGCTTTGAAGAAAAGACAAGCACAAGCAAAAAGAATGAAAATTTTTGAAAAGTATGCACCAACAGCTTCGTCTATAGTTGGACAAATGTTAGGAAAAATGGAAGAAGAGGAATTTCCATTTCTGTTTAGTTCAACTCAATTCTCTAATTGTTTAAAACAACGTGAAGGTTCTATTTTTCTCCCGAAAAATCCAATACCTGTTGAAGCATTACCAATGGATTCAATTGAAGGAGTTAATTTGGAAAGATATGACATCCAGACTTTACAAGATTTAATTTTATTAGATGATGATCAAATACAAGAATTAATTTCGTTGGGATTATCCGAAGAAGCATTAGATCAAGCCTATCAGATTTTACAAGCAATCCTTGAATTGCCAGAATTAGCAAAAGATGAGTTAGTTGAATCTGCAAGTGTGAAAGCATTAGATGAATTTGCTAAAGAAAGAGGTATTCTTACAGCTTTAGAATTATATAATGGTATAGACAGTGTCTCAACCTTAGCTGGAGTTGGACCTGCAACACAAAAAGTATTGCGAACTCGTGGAGTAAAAACAGTCAAAGAATTCTTCAATAGTGATAATAGTGAATTAACTCAAAGTAATCTAAGTATTGGTATTATTACTGATTTAAAATCAAAATGCAATGTTGATGTTTTACCAGGAGTTACTGCTAAAACGATAGAAGAACTTCATAAGAAGAAAATATACACCGTTTTAGACTATTTAGAATATGATCAAAAGAAATTAGCTCATGTTCATGGATTATCAGATGATCGAGTATCTGCTTTAACTCTCTTAATTAAAAAAATCTTAGATTTGGATATAGATGAACTAAGAGCAGCAGCAGCAGAAGAAATAGAAGAATTATATGAAGACGAACCAGATTTAGCGAAAAAAATTATTGAAAAAATCTCAATTCCCCCACCTGATTTCTTGGAAGCAGATGCACTTGTCGGAACTATGGCAGGCGTAGGTGATATGATGGCTGAAAAACTCCAAGAGAAAGGTATTGATACTGTAGGGAAATTCTATATGGTTTCCAATAGTAAATTGCTAAAAATCAAGGGCTTAGGTGCTAAAACAATTTCAGTAAATAGAGGAAATACCGATGTATGTGTTCTTCCTCATATAAATTTTGAAGGAAAGCGTGATTTAAATCAAATGGGAATTTTTACCATAAGAGAATTTCTTGAAGCAGAAGATGATAGTCTAACAAACATTAGAGGTCTTAGATCTCCTACAATTACTAAGTTAAAATTGACTGTTGAAGAGAAATTATTAATGACACCTGGTTCTGCCACTGTACCCAAAAGTACAACTAGAAAAAAATCTGCACCAAAACCCAAAAAATCTGAACCTATAATAAAAGCAAAACCAGAGAAAAAAGCAACAACTTCAACGAAATCTCATAAGGTTAAACAGAAAACTGATCAATCAATAGCAGAATTTCTTGGAACTAAAAAACCAAAACAAGAGATTGAAGAACAAGAATCAAAAGTAGTACGCGGTGCTCCTAAAGGATTACTATTACCAGATACAAGAATTAGTAAATTACCAGGTTTAGGAAAAACAGCTGAAGAACGTTTTGCAAAAATAGGCGTAAAAACTATAGGTGATATCTTTAGAAAAGATATTCAAAAACTAACATCAATAAAAGGAATAAAAGAAGAAGATATTATTGAAATGCGAAAAAATCTTTCAGTTGAGGTTTTGCCTCATGTTACTTCATCAATTGTAGAACAGCTAAATGAAATGGGAATTTATACAGTAAAGCAATTCCAAAATGCAAAGATAGCTAAAACTTCAGCAGTAAAGGGTTTAGGAGTAAAAACAGTGAAAGTTGTTAGAAATCATATTATACGCTCGTTTAAAACTACCGCAGAATTGGAAGGAAAAAGCTAATTACGATTCTAAATCATTAAGAAAAATTTCAATCTTTAATGGAGGACAAAAAAAATGTCTAGTGATGGACAAAAAAAGAAATATCCGAATCAAGTTCCTCAATCGAAGATAAAAGCAATTCTTGAGGAACGCGAAAAAGTTAAGAAAACAAAATCAAGACATATCTCTGATTTACCAGAAGGCATCCATGAAATAAGGGATCTTACACGAGAGGAAGGTATGCGAAGAATTGAAGAAATTTTCCGAAAGGTTTTTGTTGATACAATTCAAACTGGAACACCTATTCTAAAAGTACCTTCTAGAAGTGGTGGTAATGTAATTTATGATGAAGATACTGAATTACTCCTTTTAGGTGAACAATTTCTGGAAAGAAAATGGGATGATATAAGTACTGTTAAGAAATTTACCGCACAATTAAGAGTCCTCCAAATAATACATGAATTATTAGAATTGAATATGCATGGAAGCAAAAGAGAAGTTTTCTACACTGATGTAGCTTTATTTGAAGATCAAAATAGAGGTAGTGATCCACTAATAGAAGATACAGCAGTGATGCTGGGTACTTATCGTAAGAATATTCATGTAACTGCTAATGATCGAGGATTAGTTGTAGGAAGAGTTAGCTATCGAGATAATGGAGATCTTATTGATTGTACTAAACAGGGTTCTAGCGGAAAAAACGTTAATCCTATGCAAGATCATATAACAGACCTCGAATCTGATGCAGAATTTATCTTAGTAGTAGAAAAGCAAGCTGCATTTTTGCGATTAGCTGAAGATAAGTTCTATGAAAAATACCCCTGTGTAATTATGACAGGTAGTGGTCAACCAAATGTTGCCACAAGAATCTTTCTTAGAACAATGAGTCATGATTTACAATTACCTGTTTTTGCAATAATGGACTCTGATCCTTATGGATTAGATATTTTGAGAGTTTATGGATTAGGTAGTAAAGCGCTCTCCTATGAATCCTATGAATTAGCAACACCTGATATCAAATGGCTTGGAGTAAGACCTTCTGATCTTGATAAATATAATCTCCCCCAAAATTGTCGCTTACCTATGAGTAAAATGGACATCTCTAGGGCAAAGATGATGATGGAAGAGCGATTTGTTAAAGTTAGACCTGACTGGATTAAAGAACTAAAAATTATGATCGAAACAAAACAAAAAGCTGAAATTCAAGCTCTAGCTAGTAGAGGCATTAAATTTTTCACAGAGGAATATTTACCAACCAAAATAGAAACTGGCGATTGGGTTTAGATAATTTTTTATAAATAAAAGCTATTTTTTTCTTTTTTAATTTCTTTCATCATCAAAAGTTTTTTGAGCTAATATTTTTGCTGAATTATTAGGTGAAAATATTGGCTGTAATGGAACGAACTTTTGTTATGATTAAACCTGATGGTGTTAAACGTCGTTTAATAGGAGATACTGTCTCGAGATTAGAGCAAGTAGGTTTACGAATTATTGCTATGCGCATGCTTCATCTTACAAAAGAAATGGCTGAACAACATTATGCTATTCATAAAGGAAAACCTTTCTATGCTGGTCTTATTAAATTTATTTCTAGCGGACCAGTTGTTGCTATGATTGTTGAAGGCCGGGAAGCAGTTAAAAGGGTGCGAAAACTTGTTGGTGTAACAAAACCAATGGAGGCAGAAGCTGGAACTATCCGAGGTGATTTTGGTATGGATATTGGAAGAAATATTATTCATGCAGCTGATTCACCAGAAAATGCTAAAATAGAGTATTCCATTTATTTTACTGAGTCTGATATTGTTAAGAATGAATTACCAGATGAAATATGGATTTATGAATAATTATAGTTTGGTGGAGGCATCAACATTTGTCAAAAGAAACTGCTCCTACAAAATCAGAAAAAAATGAAAAAGAGCCTATTATTCAAGTAGATGAAAATAAGAGATTAAAGGCTCCTATCTGCGTTATTCTGGGACATATTGATCATGGTAAGACATCCATTTTAGATGCTGTTAGGGGAACTGCTGTTCAAGCAAGAGAAGCAGGAGGAATTACTCAACAAATCGGAGCATCTTATTTTCCAATTGAAACTATTCATGAAATTTGTGGGGATTTGATGTCAAAAAGTGCTATTAAACTCAAACTCCCTGGAATATTGATTGTTGATACTCCTGGTCATGCAGCATTTCTTAACCTTAGAACTAGGGGAGCTTCAGTTGCTGATATTGCTATCGTTGTTGTAGATGTTCAAGCAGGATTCCAACCACAAACATTTGAATCAATGAGGTTACTCCGACAAAGAAAAATCCCCTTTCTAATTGCTGCAAATAAAATAGATAGAGTTGCAGGTTGGAAAGCAAATAAAGGTTTGAGCTTTGGTGCTACTTTTAAACTACAAACCGTTGATACACAAAAAGCCCTTGATAATCATTTATATGAATTAATGGGAGAACTTTCAAAATTAAAATATCCTTCTGATAGATATGACAGAATAAGAAATTATACTGAAATGGTAGGTATTGTTCCAACTAGTGCTAAAACTCGAGAAGGTATCCAAGATTTATTTCTCGTTCTCTCTGGATTAGCTCAACAATTTCTTTTGAAAAAACTGGTTTATAGTGAAGGACCAGGCATAGGAACTATACTTGAAGTTACCGAGGAACCTGGTTTGGGAACTACTTTGAATGTTATTATCCACTCAGGTACTTTCTCCAAAAATGACCGAATTGTCTTCGGAGGAAAAGACAAAGCTTATGCAGCAAAAATTAGATCACTATTACAACCTAAAGAATTAGATGAGATACGTGATCCAAGAGAGAAATTTAATTCAATTGAATTAGTACATGCAGCAGCAGGAATTAAAATCACAGCTTCCGGTCTAAATGAAGCTGTTGCTGGAGCACCTGTAATGGTTGCTAATACTGAGGAGGAAATTCGGAAAGCTAAAATTTTGATTGAGGAAGAAATTAGTGATATCAAAATTGATGCTGATAGAGAAGGTATTATAATCAAAGCAGATACACTTGGTGCATTAGAAGCTTTAGTTAAAGAATTTCGCGATAGAAAAATTCCGATAAAGATTGCTGATATAGGTGATGTTAGTAAATCTAATGTCACTGATGCAATAGTTGTAAAGGAAAATGCTCCTGCAATATCTGCTATTGTTGCTTTCAATGTAGGAATTCTTCCCGATGCTCAAGAAGAACAAGAGGTTAATGATATTCCCTTTTTCAGAAGTGATATAATTTACACTCTTTTGGATGATTATCAACACTGGAAAATTGAGATGGAAAATAAGCTTAAAGCAGAAAGCTTGAAAGATTTGATCCGACCTGGAAAATTCAAAATAATTCCTGGAATGGTTTTCAGAGCGAATAAACCAGCAATAGTTGGTGTTGAAGTGTTAGCAGGAAAGATTTCTCCACGAGTTGCCATAATCCGTGGGACAGATGGTAAGAAATGTGGTTCCATTCAACAAATACAGGAAAATAATCAAACAGTAAAGGAAGCTGGAAAAGGCAAAGAAGTAGCTGTATCTATTCGTGGACCTACAGTTGGTAGACAAATTACAGAAGATATGGTGCTATTTGTAGATCTTCCTGAGAGTGTTGTTCGTAAAATAAAGTCAAAATATTATGAGGATTTGACTGTAGATGAAAGGGAAGCATTAGAAGAATTGATTACTTTGAAAAGAAGTATTAGTGATGATAACAAATTCTGGGGTTATTAGTGTTAAAATTGCACTATACTCAGATTTATTCCTTTTCTTAAGGTCATCTCTTTGCTAATGACCTATTCATTAAACTTAAAATCTAGTAAGAAAGAGATAAACATAAGAAAATATCATATATTATTGCATTATAATTAATGCTTAATTCAAAAATAAAGCAATTGAAGGCCACTGGCTAATGATACAGTTTGTTTGGATCATTATTAATGACACGCCCGTTACGGGTATGCGATTCATAAAAATTTCTGATAAAGAAGAAAGAGAACGATTGGAGAAGTTTTATGGTTGGCTAAGTGGTCCCATAAGTGAATTTACTAATAAAGTTCAAGATATTATTATTGAAAATAGCAAATATTACTATCATGCAAATAGAGATGTATTGTTTGTCGTAGGAACTGACATTGATGAAACGAGCATTCCTTCAATTTTCATACCTGAATTAGAAGAGCAATTTTATTTAATGTTTTCAAATGCTGATGTTGCTGCTTTTAATGGAAAGGATATTCAACCATTTCGTAAATTTGATCAAACTTTGGTTCGGTTAGTGAAAGCTTTTGATCAAAGAAAGGTTGAAGCGCGAGGTCAAAGAAAAGATTTAGATGCATTCGAAGTCCTTAACTTACCAAATGAATTACAAATGGTTTCATTAGTATTAGTGAAAATGCATGTAGTGACTCCTGAAATGGTTTCGCAAGTTACTGGATTAACTCCTCAAGAAGTTGATCAACAATTACGCGAGGTATATCAAAGAGGTTATCTCTATATTACCACGATTTCAAATAAATCATATTTTTCAATCAAACCTTTTGGATCAGATGAAACTTCTAGAACTTATGCTAGCAAAGCTCAAACACAAGATGAGATTGCTACTTTCTCAGAAGATCAGGTTATGCCTATTGATCACTCATTTCCTAATGAACAAGAAATTACTGTATCAAAGGAACAATTGGATATAGAAAAAGCATTTCCTCCGATTCAAGAAAAAACAGCTAAATTTACTTTAGATGACGCTCAAGTTATTGGTGAAACATCACCTTCAAGTTTTGATGTGGTAGAAAGTGCTATGATGGCTCCTCCTGGTTGGGATTCTAGCTCAACAAAGGATCCAAATGATCCTAGAATACAAGGAGAACTAAATGTTCCATCATTAACTGAACCTGAGACAATAAAACCAAAATTAGAAGAATTAACTGATGAAGAAAGATTACTAAAAAAGGAAACTAAAGGAATTATCAAACTAAAAGATGATCCTATCGCACAGACAATAGATCAGACACACAAAGTTGCAATTGTTATATCTAAAAATGGTCAACTTCCACCAGCTTCCCTTAGAAGAGAGAGAGGGTATATTTCAGGGAAGATAAAAATCCCAAATGAAAAAAACAAAGATCCTTTTTTGTTAAACAACCTCTTTAAAAAAGATCTCGAGAATGTTTTTGAAGCACTATTAATGGGCGATTTAATTGTAGTAACCAGGGAAGAACCTGATATAATACAGGGTAATTTGGTGAATAAGATATTTGAAACTTTGATGCTACTTGCGCCTCATAGAGAATTAAGATGCGTAAAGAGTAATATTTTCATTCATCCTAAAGAAGCAGATGTGATTTTCGTTCCCAAATCATTATTGAAATATTATTCTTGGGCAACAATATTAGAATTAGATACGAATAAGATTAGTGGTGGAGATTCCACTGATTTTTCAAAAAATTTAGTAAAGAAATTAAGAAAAATTGAAGACCCAAAGGAATTAGTAAAGGAGGTCGCAAATACAACTTCTATTTTAATAAAAGTAAGTAGAGACATCAATACGTTGAAAATCGAAGGCCGACCACCTGATTTATATCTTAATGAAGTGAAGAAAACATTCGGTATAGCAGCTTTGGAAGCTGGTTTAGAACTTTCTGAAAAGCTTATAAGATTACATAAAGATTGTGCATATATTGCTGGATTTTATATTAGAAAGGGATTAGATATTGCAGTCAGAGCTATAATTATTGGAGAGCCAATAGTAGTAATAGGTGACGACCCAATGGATGTTCTACATGTAATTGAGTCTCTAGCAATTTTTGCTCCTCATAAAATTATTAATGCTCAAATTTGGACTACTAACTTTGCTGGCATTAATTTAGAAGAATTTGATTTAATGGGTGCGCAAGAGGGTACTGATAGATTATTCAAAGGTGCAATCATTGTTAATCTACGATCAATGAATGTTGGAGGTGGACCTAGATCTGAATATCTTCATACATTCTTAAGGTCAATGTGGAAACGACGATCAAAAGAAAGACCTAAATTTATTAGAGAAAATATCAATTTAATTTTAAACAATGCAAAGAAAATTATAGCAAAATTTGAATATCTTGGAGAAAGTCAATTAACAAAACAAGAAGTAAAGGATATTTTGAAAGACCAAGAACCAGATTTCATAGAATTTATAATTGATTTAGTTAGAAAAGAAAATTCCGAATTAGCTGATTTGATAAATCATTCTCTTTAATAAAAATTCTCGATTTTCAATGTCAATTAATGCTAAACTGTTCAAATTTTGAATAAAATTCAAAAAGGTTAATTGTAATCTAAAAATATCACAGCTATAATATTAATAACTATTGGAAGTGAAAAAATTGAGAAAAGGTCCTTTAATCGCTGCAGGTATTCACGGCATTATCGGTTTGGCTATGATTATTGTAGGAGCGGTATTCTACAATCCAATTTTAACAGATTGGAATGATTGGGTTCTCTGGTTTGGTATAATTCTTATCGGATTAGGACTCATAGTTTTAGTTGTTGCGTTCATTCGCAAACCAGGCGAAGGAGAAGATAAGAAAGAACCTGAAAAGGAAAATGAAACATGAAACAATTTTTGTCCTTTTCATTTCTTTTCTATTTTTGTCTTTTTAAATTTCAGATTTATTTGTGTTAATTGGAATTTCTTTGAAGATAATTACTACTCAAGAAGCTGTTCCAATAGCAACGTTTTTTTAAATAGAATATAATGTAATTCTGTCAAGTTCTATTTTAAAGCTGAACTACAGAAAAGGTGAATATTAATGGAATATTCAAAATTAAGAAGTCGAAAAATACTTACATTTGTTTTGATCTTAGCATTTTTAGTACCAGTAGTAATGGTTAGTAATATTACTTTGGCCAATGCATTTGATCAAACAAATGATAATAATAATCTTAGTGACAAAAGCACTAATCCCATCAATAATGAGCTTTTAGCTAATGCAGATATGAATAATATAACAACTCTAGCATTATGGGATGATAATATAGATGAAATAGTTAACCTCTATGTTGAAGGTAACTACATGTATATTGCTTTTGGTGATAGTGGATTAGGAATAATTGATCTTACTGATCTAACCCCTGAAATCGTTTCAATCTGGGATGATTACACAGTAAACAATGTTTTTGTATTAGGCAGTTATGCCTACACAGTAAACACAACTGGAGTCAATATAGTAGATATATCTAATAAAGCAAATCCTATATTAGCTTGTAATTTTACAGGTCCATCTACTATTGAAGATATCGCATCCAATGGTACATTTGTATATACTGTAGATCAGAGCAGACTTAGAGTCTATAATATAACAGATTTCAAAGCTCCTTATCAAACTGATTCATATAATGAAGGTACAGTGTTCCATGAATTATATGTAAAAGATGGAATAGCCTACGCAGCTCTTAATGATCATTTTGCTACTTATAATGTAACTGACCCCAATAATATACTCGCGTATGATTTTATTACTTTCAATAACATTAGAGATTTAACATTGACAACCAATTTTGTCTATGCTTGTTCACAAGCTGAGGTTCGTGTATATAATGCTACTACTATTAATAGTATCCCTGCTGCTATAAGCTCTTATGCATTTAACAACACAGGACCAAATAATATCTTTGCTTCAGGTAATTATCTATACATCGAAGAAGGTGACGACGGTATTGCTATTGTAAATATGGCTAATAAATCCCAACCTCTCTATTATTCAGAATATCGTGATACCATAAATGGCATTGATATTTACAATTATGGTTACTATAGTTTTCTCTATAATACTTATACCGTTGAAATAATGGATATAACCAATCCTTTAGCTATCAATACAACTACAATAGAAACTTATTATGGTGATTCAACAGATATCTTCATAGAAGAAGATACAGCTTTTGTTGCAGATACAAGCTCATTAGAAATCTTTGATATCTCTGATCCTGCAAATCCTGATAAAATTGGAGTTTACTTTGAAGACTTTCAAGATATTAACTTTGTAGAGGTTAAAAACGATTATGCTTACATCCTTGAACAAAGTTATTTAGAAATTCTTGATGTAACTGATTTGACTAATCCTGTATATGTGAGTAATCTATCTCTTCCAGGATACAGCTTCGAAGACTTTTATGTTGATGATGAATTTGCTTACATCGCAGTAGGTGCTGATGGTGTACTTGTAGTTGATATTTATTATCCAGATGCTCCACAACTCTCAATGGTTTATGATGAACACAACGATATAAATGGTTTAGATAAATTTGAAGATTATCTGTATCTAGCTGCAACTGATTATATTCACATTATTGATATGACTAATCCTTATGATCCACAAGAACTAGGTAATTTCACTCGCTTAGGTGCAATTTATATCGAAGTATTTATCTTAGATGATTATCTATATGCATGTAATTTTGATGGTATAGATATCCTTGATATTACTGATATTACAGAAGATAAAGAATTAGAAACAATTACAATTGATATTGCTAAAGTAGGGCAATACAATACTCTTACAATAACCTATGATGTCTTTGTAGATGGACAATATATCTATATGTTAGATGCTATTGAAGGATTAGTTATCCTTGATGCTACAAATATTGTTCACCCCAAGAAAATCGGTCAATATGATTATGATGGAACATATAATGATGTTTGGGCTCGAAATGGTTACATCTACTTATCTGAAGGAATTAATGGTACAAGAATACTAATAACTGAACCACAATTAACCGTGAAATCACCACTTAATCCATACAGTCTCATTGCAGGTTTAACTTTCATAGCAGTATTTGGTCTGCTCTATCGAAAGAAACGAAGAAAATAACCTGTCCAAAAAAAGGAAAGTAATTTCCTTTCTCCCTTTTTTTTATTTATTTATTTAAAATAAGCAAAGGTTTTTTTGCTACTTGATTCCTTCTATTATAGGTTAAAGAAATATAATTAATTGTATCTCTTTTAAGGTTGTAAATTACTATGGGTTACGCTAGTCAGTTAGGAACTTTCAGTATAACAATTAAAAAACGATTTATTTCAATGGCATTACCAATTTTAATTATTTCAGTTCTAAGTGGTGTTTGCAGCACTCTAATCTTTGGTTATTTCAATATAGATGCTGGTGGTGGTGAAGGTCCTCCTCCTGCAACACCTGTTCCAGGTGATACCCCCGGTTCTGCAGCCTTAAATGCACTATTTTATGTTGGTATTGCTTTCATAGGTGCTTTTGCAATTTTCTTCATTTTCAAATACGGAAACATTAAACTTCTCAAGGCATTTTTTGCTGTTGCTATAGCCGTTACTTCATTCTTTTTTGTTTTCCTTTTTATCTATGCTACTCCATATTATGTTCTTGAATTAGTTAATGAAGGAGCAGTTTTTCGTCCTTCAACTGAATGGGTAATCCTCTCTCTGGCAATATTCTTTGGTCTCTTATATTCAGCATTAACAGTAACTTCAATGGTATATCAAATAACTCCGCAACCAATTCCTCAGATAATGGCAATGTTATTTGCTGTTTTAGCTGGTACATTTTTAGCTACCTTCCTTCCTATGTTAGCATCAATATTCATAATGATTGGTTTAAGTATCTATGATATAATTTCTGTGTTCAGAGGACCAATTAAGAAAATTGCTGAAGTAAGTGAAGAAAGGTACAATAATGAAAACTCCAGTGAAAATCAAAATGAAGAAGAAAATAAAATTGAAGAAAAACCAACAATGAAAATTTCTGAATTAAGAGAAAGTGAACAACCAATTGACGAAAATGAATCTGTACCAGATTCAATTTCAGATGATGCTGAGTATTACTATGCTGAGTACATAGAATTAGGTCTAGGTGATTTAGCCTTTTTTGGTATGTTGTTTAGTTTTGCACTTCTTAGACTTGGATTTTTTGCTGCGATAGGAGCATTTGTAGGCGTAGTTATTGGCGCAATTGGTACAATAAAATTACTTGAGAAAGTACAAATGATGCCAGGATTACCGTTGTCAATAGGTTTGGGTTTACTCCTAGCATTTGGTGTGTGGGGTATTATAGCACTAACTGGTTATTCAGGATGGGGTTGGATTTCACCTGATTGGTTAAGTCTATCAGTATAAAATTTAAAACAAGAAAAAATATACAAAAAAAAGAATTGTTGAGTTGTTTTTACAACTCTACATGTCTTCTTCTATGTCATATTCTTCTGATCCATCAGAAGTAATTTGCATGTTACTTGGAAGTACTTTAAAGGTAAAGTCTTCTACTGTTAGTGGAATAGTTCCATCAGGTGAGATTTCACCGCGTGCTCTTAAAATTTCCCTTGCAAGGAGCCAATAAACAAGAGCTAATGCTCTTCTGCCTTTGTTGTTTGTTGGAACAATCAAATCAACTCCTTTAAGCTCATTATCTGTATCACACATTGCAGCAACAACAACTCCCACTTTATTAGCTTCTTTTATTGCTTGTTTATCTGCACGAGGATCGGTAACAAGAATAACTTCTGGTTCTTGATATCCTGAAAATTCAGGATTAGTTAATGTACCAGGAATAAATCTTCCAGGTAAGCTTCTAAAACCACAAACTTTTGCTAATTTACTTCCTGGAACTTGACCATATTGTCTTGCTGAAAAAATTGCTACTTGATTTGGTTCATATCGTGCAAGGAATTTTGCTAAAGTTCTAATTCTTTCATCTGTTGCACGTACATCTAATACATATAATCCATCGCTTCTGATTAAATATATGAACTTCTTCATTGAATGTGTGCCTATACGTGTACCGATATGTACACCTGCAGCTAAATATTCATCTAATCCAATTAACAATTCTTCAGTTATTTGTTCTGCTTCTATAGACAATTTTTTTACCTCTAATTATTCTTAACAAATTATTACTTAATATGCCTAATAATGCAAAATCCATTCTAATTCGTTTAAAATTCTTTTGTTTATAATGGTTTACAACCTAAATAAAAATAGGTGATGGAATTAGTTTATCTTTCCATTAGCGATTCAAGATTTTTAATTGCATTATCTGAGCTATGAATCATATTTCTCACCATTGTTCGTATCTGATTTGTATTTGCTTCATCACCACATACTGTGACTATAGTCTTTTTTGAAGGTCTTCCATCAGACATTGTATAATCAAATATTTCAAAAATAAGTTTTAGTTCTCCCATTATCATCTCTTTAATCTCGAGCATAGTGACTGCAGTAAATAGAATTGAAATCTCTCTATCATTTAATAATGGTGCACTAGAGTATGGAGAAGCTATTGATTCTACTTGTGGACCCATTTCATCAGCAATAATACTGAAAATACTAATGATTTGTTTCTTCAATCCTTTTTGAGCACGTTTCTTTGCTACATTTTGTATAGTAAACCTTGACAATTTGCTTACTCCTTTATTTTCATTGGTAATCTATTGAAACAAATGGTAGATTATATTGCATTTATTATAATTAAAATTAATTAAAAGGTTAATGGAATGACAAAATAAAAAAAAATAAACATTGTAAGCTCGAAATTAGAGCTTACTTAAGTGGAATATAAAGACTTGATTTTGTTGCACCCATTCCAGGAGAGCCATGTCTTACAAGTTTTGTAGAAAGAGCAAATTCACCAAAAATATGACCAATCATATCAGGTCGAATAAGAAATTCCACAAAATCTTTTCCATTATGAACACCAATCTTTGCCATTACCATTTCAGGCAAGATAATCATATCTCGTAAATGTGTTTTAACAGTCTTTACTTTCTTATTTCCTTCTTTTATCCCTTTTACTTGTTCACGAATATCTTCAAGTAGTTTCTTTCTTCTTGGGGTCCAGTAAGAAGGACGGGTTAAACTTCTTCTCTTTCGAGATGGGAGTGTTTTTATGAATTCGTCCATGGACATTGATAAAACATCTTCAAATGACTTTCCCATATATTGAAATTTCTTTATTTCTGCTTGAGTTACTTCTGCTTGAGACAATTAAATCATCCTTTATTTTTTTTATTTCACAATAGAAGCTAATGTTCTATACTTCTTTTGCAAGAGCATCCTATTAAAAATATTACTCTCTTGATGAAAATAGAATAACCTCTGTTTATAAAATAATTGGAACCTTTATATTATTTTATTTGATTAAGAGAGATAAAATATATTACTATCTATCTTTGTATCTTGATTCAAAGAGTTGGTTTATTAATGATTTATTGGAATGATGAATCTACAATTTTAGCTACAGGATTATCCTTAAAACAAATTTCTACATTACTTGCACAGAATATCTCAGAAGAAGAGCTTATCTCACAATTGGAACTAATTGGTTTAAAATATAAAGAACGATATTTGGTTGCCAAAGAATATTTTAGTCAAATTAAAAGTGGTAATCAGAAGCTCCCTTTAATCCTCTTAATAGCTGGAATGCCTGGTGTAGGTAAAACAGCACTTGCAAAAGAACTCTCTGTTGCTTTCAATATCGGAATAACAATTGGAGGAGATGCTCTCAGATCATCATTAAGAACAGTTCTTCCAAAAGAGAACAATGAAGTTTTTTTTACTAGTGTCTATGATTCTTGGAAAGTTTTTGGAGAACAAACAAAAAAGAATCTCATAGCTGGTTTTCTAGCACAATCAGAAATTATGAATAGTGTAACTAAAAGAATGATTGTGGATCGAGGTTTACGTGACGGTGAAAGTATGATTATTGAATATCTCCATTTTCTTCCTTCTCAGTTTGAGACTGAGATTATTAATCACCCAAGTATCATTCCTATTATAATGGAAATTAATGATAAAAAAATTTACAAAGAACGAATTGAAACTAGAACTAAATATTCTCATTTAAGAAGCACAGGAGAACGATTATTAAAGCAGATGGAAACTTACCTTTTCTTACAAGAATATCAATGTTCTGAAGCAAGAAAAAATGAATTAACTGTAATTAATTTTAATGATTTCCCGTCTGGCTTAGAGCAAACATTTGATTTTATTATTGAACGAATAAAAGCAATAAATATTCAAAAAGACTACTCAAGAAAAATTGATTATCTCGAAAAAATAGAAAAAGAGAGAAAAGATTTTTCCTAGATTAAGAAATTCATAGGGTTGTAAAATGAAAAAGATTTCAGTTGCAGTAGCATATCCTACAATACCAATTATTTTCTTAGGTGGCATTAATCCAGATAGAACTCCACTATATGATACTATGGGATTAGCAGTTACAAGTTTAAATGAATCAACAAGAACAGAAACCTCTATTGAGATTCTTAATGAAAAAGTAAAAGGCAGTCCAATCACAGATTTTTATTTAGGAGAAAAAAAGATTTCAGGTTTGCGAGGAGAACAAATTATTGCTTCAATTAAAACATTTATGAAAAATAATGATCTTGCAGCTGATTTAGAGATACATTCCGCTAATTATGAGATTTTTAGTGGAAGTTCGGATTCTGGTCTTGCAGCTTTATTTACTGCATTAAATGATGTTTTTTGTCTTAATTATAACAATGAAGAATTATTAAAATATACAATGAAAGGTTCAGAAAGTGCTGGGCGCAGTCTTATTGGAGGTTTAACACTTACACAAGTAAGTAAAAAACCACTTTCAGTTACACAATTAGCTTCTGAAGAAGTATTAAAGAGCATCAAACTTTTTTCAATACCGTTTCATTATAATACTAGATTATCAGCTGATGAAATTCATTCTGGAATAGTTACAAATCCACTATTTAATGAAAGAAAACAAATGATTCCAGTCTGGATATCCAAAATAAAGGAAGCTATTGAAAAATCATCTTATCTACAATTATTAGAAACAGCGGAAGAGAATATTCGTAATGCACATGAATTATTAGAAGGAGTAGGTTTAGCTGTTAGAAAACCAATGATGTTGGGACTTTGTAAAGATATAGAAAAAATAAGAAATAAAGGAATATATTGTTATTATCTAATTGGTGGAGGTAATCTTGTAACAGTAGCTACTATTGACCAATATGCTAAAGATGTATCGCTCTTTTTGAAAGAGAAAGGTTGGAAATTTTATGATTTCAAAGTAGCTGGTGCACCAAAAATAGTGAGTAAAATGAAAAGAAATGATAATTTTACGGAATAATTTAATTATTAGAACTTTTAATCATTAATAGGTAATTATCTATTATATTACCTGTAAAATTAAACTTTAGATATGGAAACTTTTTGAGAGGTAAAAAATAAATGAATAAAAAGGACAAAGAAATTCCTAAAATAACTATGGCTAATATGCTTAAATTAATGCCAAAACAATCTTTGCAATTATCAAATGAATTTCTAGAAGCGTTGAAACCAGAAGTGGGAAATTTTGCAGTTATAATTTTAACACCAAATACAAAGATTATTCGTATTATCCCTACCTCTACAGAGATGGTTTACAAAATTACTATTGATATAGGTAAATTAACACCTGACTTTTTGAAACGTATAGGAAATCTCTTTCTAAGTTTGGGTTTGAAAGCATTATATTCCACTGGATTGTGTTTTGTTGAAGACAAATGTGTATTTGAAGGTTATATTGATTCGGTTGAATTTGAATCAATAGATATGAATGAATTAAAGAAAGAAATTATGAATGTTGAAGGAATTACCGGAGTAGATTTTTCACTCTTAAAAGTTGAATGAGGGTAATTCAGATTTAATAATCAATTGATTTATGAATTACTCAAGAATTTAATAACTTTCAAGTATTTTCCAAACAGTCTTTCCACTATGATCTGTTTTTTCTAAATTACCTTTCTTTGCTAGACTTTCAAGATGTGCAATAAATTCTTCACGGGCTATTGGAGCTTTTGCTAGTTTCATCAGTTCCATCGTATATCTTGCATGCAATGCATCTTCAAATTCAAATTTAGCTCCTCCTACAAATAAATCAAGTATATCCATCTCAATAGTTGAGAGAGATTCACCTGAATCTAATTTTGGAGGTATTTGTGATGAAGTTGTTTTTTGAATTGGAGATGTTTGTTTTTCCACAGAACTTGGTAATGCATCAATTTTTCCATTATCTATAAGAACATCAAGTAATGATTTTCCACCTTTGGATGTTTTTGAAAGACCATATAATTGAGCAATTATTTCAATGGAGCACCTAGCAAAATCCTCACGTGAAATAAAGAAACCTTCTTTAGCAAGTGTATCTATAAATTCTGCAAGTTTAACTGGAATTTCAATGGTTATTTTTTCCGACAATGTTGTTGTCTCCAAAATTATATTTGATTGAAAGTAAATAAAGACTAATAATATCTAAATATTCACTTTCGAATATTTCATCTAAATAGAGCTAATTTTCGATAATAACTCTTAACAGTATTTAGACATTTTGTTTTTTTAATAGCTTTTTATTATTTTTCTTAAGTTGCAGTTATTTGAATTCTTTTGCTACTTCAGCCATTTCAGTAAGGATTTTTTCAGGATTTTGGGACTTTACAATACCTGATGCTACTAAAATTCCTTTTGTACCAAATTCTAAGGCTTTTTTAACATCTTCACCATTTGTAATACCTGCACCACATAGGGAAACTACATTAGGATCAATTTTTTGGATTATTTGTACAGTTTCAGTTATAACCTCTGGTTTTGCAGTGCTAACTGATATTCCTGAACCAATTAATTCTGGTGGTTCTGTTGCACAACAGTCAGGACCCAAAGATGCAATTGCTCCTGCAATTCTAGGAGTACTTGCACAAACACATGTAAATAAATTATATTTTTTAGCTAATAGAATAATTTCATCTATAGCTGAAAGCTTTATTCTTCTTTCATTATGATTTATCAGTGTTCCAGAAGCTCCAGCTTCAATTATTGATTCTATTAAAATTTGTCCAGTATTACTTCCTGGAGCTATTGGATCTATATGTTGAGCAAAAACAGGCATATCAACATGTTCAGATATCATGCGTATATCTGAAGCTTGTACTGCAACAGCAATACAAATACCAGAATTTTTAGAAACCTTCTCACAGATTTTTGCTAATTCAAGTGCTTTTTTACCAGTACTTTGTAGGTAAGTTTTGAAGTTAATTAATAAAAGTGGATAAGTAATTTTTTTCATTAAATTCACCTTAAGATTGTTATTAAATCAATAATATTTTTTTTCAAATCTAGAATTTCTTAAGGGTATAAATATTATTCCTAAAAAAAACTAATAATTCTAGTGAACTTTTTGATTTGAAATAGTTTTTAATATTTAAAGCTCTTACCTAGAAGTAGTTCTCTTGGAGTGTGGATAATTTATTAATATCTCTTGCTACAATGGATTTTCGTCTTTGTCATTTACTTCGAGAAAAATTAACAATTAGTGGTTTTAGAGTAGAACAAATATTACCTGGTGAACATCCTTCAAAACGGTCTATTTTAGTTGTTACTACTGAACAAGAAGAAAGTGAATCACCTACAAATTATCCTAAAAAAGTTATTCTTTCACAAATTGAAACACAAAATATAAACCAAGCTTATTCAAGAATTATCCTAGGCATAGAAGGAAAAAAGATTTGGGAATCACTAATTATTGGTGTTGATCCAGGTTTAACCATAGGTATAGCAATAATTACTGATGGTTGTTTACGTTCAACACTTGAGACTCGAGAAATAAAAGAGGCTGTAAGATATATAATTTCTAGCTTGTATAACATGCCTTCTAAAATGTCTATTATTAGAATTGGATCAACAGGCGGATATCGAAGAATTCTTTTGTTAAATGAATTACTAAATGTGAAACCAAAAGATGTTGCTTTAGAAGTTGTTGATGAGCTTCAAACTACACCAGCTAGTTTTCAAGAGGCAAAAAACAATATTCAAAATGGTTCTAGAAATGGAACTAAAATTAAGGGAGGAAAAGATGCAACTGCTGCTATGGAAATTGCTTTTAGACTAGGGGAAAGTGTAAAATGTCCAGAAGAATGGCAAGTATCTGAGGGAGAATTAAAAGAAATACAAATTCTTTCTCGACAATATTCTAAAGGTGATGTAACCATATCGCAAGAATTAGCTAAAAAAGTAGCTTGTGGTTCGATATCGATTGATGAAGCTATACGTCAACATAAATCTGAACGAAAACAAGAGAAAAATTAATTGTAGGATTGAAATTAATACTATACCAAATCGTTTAGTTTAATAATAATTTCTGAATATTAATTTTTGAGGAGTAAAAAACCTATTGCCTGACAAACAAAAAACACAAAAAGCTAATTATGGAAGAATGAAATCTTCAAAAGCATTTGAAATTTTTCCTCAAATAATTACTCATTTGAAAAAAGGAAGTAAATTAACTGCTAATGATATAGAAAATCTAGAAAAATTATTTGGTGATCGGGTACAAAAAGCATTAGAATTAATTGGAGAAAAAAAAGTCAAAAAATATATTTTTATTCCTTCAGGTGTTTATCGATGGGTGGTCACTGGTCAAGGAAAGGATTATCTTGTTATTGAGAAAACTTTCTGTTCTTGTAGGGATTTCTTATTTACAGCTCTTCTTCGAAGAGAAGCTCCTTCATGTTATCATTTACTCGCTCGAGAGATTGCTGAAAAAATAGAACAATTTGAAGAAATAATATTAGACGATGAAAAATATTCTGAAAATATGGCTATCTGGTTATCTTAGATTAATCATAATGTAGTCTAGTTACATCCAATCTAACACATTTTGCCTGAAAACCTAAAATACTGGTAAAGCTAGGTAATGTTCTCCCATTATCACCAGAAATTAATTCCTTTATGTATAATCCTCCTCCTCCTGTAATTTCTGCTTCAATTTCTTTATCTGATAATTTTCTAATGGAAATATCATAGACCCTACGTGTTCTTTCAAGATTCGCTCTTCTATGAATTACTCTTTGTGGAGTTTTTTGTTTAATTTCAATCCCTTTTAATCCATTAATTAATTCAGCTATTTTTTCTTCAGAAATATCCTGATCTAAGATTATTTTTGCTCGATATGTTTTCTTTGTTTCTGTTGCTAAAGATTTTAATTTTTGTATTTTTTTCTTATCAGATATTTCAAGTTCAGAAACCTTTACTTTCCCTTTAGCTTTACGGTTTACTTTTTTCTGAATTTTTTTCAGATCTACTAAACGCTTATTGGGATTTCTAATTTCCAAAACAAATGGTCTCCCGTTTCCTAGCATTAGTGCATCTATATCTTCTCTTCCTGCTCCATGAAATTTTGTACCTGAACCTCCCACATTTTTGATAAATGGTTCTGCTATCAATTCCTCAACACTTTCTTGATATAGCTTGCCAGTAAAATTACACTTTTGGCATCCCTTCCCATTACATTCCCAACATGGCCACTTTGTTTGGGGGATAGTTCTAATGAGTTTTTGATATCTACCATATATGTATAATGATCGTTTTTCTAGTGTAATTTCATTTTTAATTAAATTAATGATAATAGTAATATCAGGTAAGTTAAAAGATGGTTCTTTTTTTGTTCTGATATTTATCCTCTTCCCAATTTCTCGAGTAAATTCCTCTTTCATTGTTTCGCCAGTAGTGATACTATATTTCGCTCTTAGAATGTCTTCTTTTTCAATTAAACTTGGAAGAAATTTTGCTCCAATTAAATAACTTTGAAATTCTTCTTTTGAAATCCTTACCAAAACTTGTTCAGTTATTTTATCAAGATCGTTAAATAATCCATCACATAATTCACATTTTTTCTTTTCCTTTTCAAAGGTTATTTTTAATTTTTCCAATGAATTAGATGCTAAACTATTATCAGTATATGCAATATTTTTAACCATTATAATTAGATGATCTTCTGATTGTATTCTGCTAAAATTTTCTAAAATTAATGCATTTTTAATAATTTTCCCTCTTTCCTTATTTGAGAGACCATACCCTAGTAAAGCAAATTGTCTACCTATACAATGATCACAGAGTACGTTTTCAACAAGTAATTTTTTAGCAGTTTCAAACATGAATTTTCACCTAATGTAAAAGTATATCTAATTTTCTACCATTATTAGCATTATTTGAAGTGTTCCCATCCTTTAGATGTGATTTCATTATATCCTGTTTTTGTTTTGGTCATTATTTTGTTTGGAAATTCTTTGCTTATTTTCCCAATAGTAAAAATCTCGATATTCTGACTTATAGCATTCCTTTGAAATTCACCAAAATCCTCTTCACTAATAGTAAAAACTAGTTCAAATTCTTCTCCACCAAAAAGTGCAAGTTCATCTTTATCCAATTCATTAGCTTTAGCAAAGTCAATTACTGTTTGAGCAACAGGAATTAGTTCAATAATAATACCTTGATTTGTTTTATTACGTAGTAGTTCAGTCAAACACCAAGCTAACCCATCACTACTGTCTATACAACTATTAATTTTCTTAGATTTTCCCAAAAATAATCCTTCCTTTAATTTCACAGTTGGTTGATAAATAGATTCTCTAAAACTCTTGATTTGTTTATCTGTTGCTTTGTAGTTTTCTAAATACACTTTAAAACCAGCACCAGTTAATCCGAATTCACCGGTAGTACAAATAATATCACCAACTTTCGCTCCATTTCTTTTTATTAGAATATTTTTATCCGCAATTCCTACAGCAACTACAGATAAAATAATATCCTCTGCTTCATTTGTATCTCCTCCAAGAAATTTAGCATTTGTTTTTTGAGTTGTTTCTTTTATACCTTTTACTAATTCTATTGTATCTTCAACTTTTAATGAACCAGGGAATGCTCCTGAAGCAATAGTAAATTGAGGTTGTATACCTTTTGCAGCTAAATCACTAATTGCCATGACGGTTGCTTTAGCTCCCATTTGGTATGGTGTCATCCCAGGAGGAGCATCTGTTTTTGCAACAAAAGTATCAATATTAATTACTATAGTTAATTTTTCATTTATTGAAAAAGCAACAGCATCATCATTGAAAGGTAAATCCCCTTCATCTATCATATCTTTGAAAAATTCTAGTAATGCTCTTTCCCCAATATCTTTAATTGATTTATTCATTGTTTTTCACGTGTAAAGATTTTCCATAATTATTCTAGTATTGAATAAAGGTTAAATTAATTTTTAGAATATAAAAAACAAGGTAAAACAAAAAGATTGGCATAATATAATAACTGAAGAGAAAAGGAAAAAAAACTTCCTCTAATGAGGAACTTCTTCTATTGCTACATCTTGAACTTCTTCAATTTCTTTTAAAAGACTTTTAACTTCATCAATTGATCTTGTAAGATGACGAGTTTCAAGAAATCCTTCCCAAACACAAACATCATCTACCAAACATAATCCTGTTGAGTAGGTGATTTTGTTTGCAAACTCATTAATCTTAGCCATAATTTTAGCAACGATGCGTGAAGTTAATGGGTAAATCTTAATGCCAATTTTAATTACTTCAGATTCGACTGTAAAGAAATAGATTGCTTTAACATTTGATGCATAAACAATCAAAATCTTACCGCTTTCTCCACTTGGTTCAGCTAGATCAGTAATAACGGAATCTGGAAATGCTATCTCTTTTGGAGATGAGACTAGTTTTGAAGCTGTAATAATTCCCTTCAATTATTCATCATCCTCTTTTGTTGTCCACTCATTCTTATACCTATTCAAAAAACTTTCTCTATATACCATAAAGGTTTTGGTTTTCAATGAAAGTTTTAGCTCTATCCTATTTGTTCATTTTGTTATGTGAATTTTGGAAAGATATGAATTGATAGTAATACAAAATTTGTATATCTTATTATAATTTTTTTGTTTAGAACATAGATCTTAAGAGTAAAAAACAATGATAAGTGATTTAAATTACTTTCTAAAAGTAAATTTTTCAACTTGATTCCAACTGCTCTTAACCATATCTTCAATTTCTAACTTTTGTTCAGCTTTCTCAACTCTATCAAGTGATACTACTGTAGCAGGTTTATTTGGAACAGCAAGACAAGTAAATTTAGCAGCAAGCTCAGAAAATTGATAGGTACCAATTTTTCTTGCAATTTCTATTACTTCCTCTTTATTTAATCCAAGATTTGGTCTAATTAATTGAATATCTTTCAAAACCTCTTGAATTACTTGTAAATTATCTATAGTTTGACTTGCTTGTTCTCCAAGGATGTCCCCTGTTGCTATAATATCTGCCTTGAGTTTTGTTGCAACAAATTTTGCTTTTCTTAACATCAATCTCTTACATAAAACACAAGTTATTTTGTTATCCTTAGATTGTTCAATAATTTGTCTCAAATCTTCTCCATGAGGCATTCTATATAAAGTAAATTTCTCTTGTTTTTTGAAAGTATCCAATAGTGTTTGAGCTATATTTTTAATTTGCTTTGAATTTCGTTCAGAAGATTCATCTTTCGGAGAATTATTATGATTACTTTTTTCTCTCAATCCAACAAATGGATTATTATTAAAATTAATGCCAATAACCTCTATCCCCGTTTTTTCCAATAGAAAAGTAGCAACAGGTGAATCTAACCCATCGCTGAGTAAACATATTGCTTTTTTTGACATTATTGGTCTTTAACCTTTCAATTTTGAAAAAGCATTTTTTAGTTCATCTTCCAAATCCAACTTTAACTCGCTACTTGTAGACTCTTCAACAACTTCATCCGTCATTTCCTCTTCATCTTGAGTTGCAGCTAAATCTGGGGAATCGAAATCATCTTCAATTTGTTGTTGAACTTTTTGTCTTCTTCGTGCTAATTTTTCTGCTAGTTCTCCTCTAAAACCACCTCCTGGACCTGCTACTCCTGTGCTTGGTGCAACTGCATCTGGAGCTGGAGGTCCTCCCATAGTTGATACAGGACCACTACTTGCATTTGTAGTTACAGCATCTGGATTAACAGTACCTGTTAGGAAAGATGGTCCAGAAGCATTAGATACTGGTAATGGTTCTTTTGAAGTTGGTGCAGCTTTAAGAGTAACTCCTAACATTGAAGCAGCTTCTGAAGCAGAACTCGGTCCTCCACCAGTACTTACTGGTGCGGGTGTTCTTGTTGGAGCTGGGGGTGGGGGAGGGGTTGATACAGGAGCTGTTGTAGCTCCAAATGGTGATGCTGTTTTAGGCATTGGAACAGGCGTTCTAGTTGGAGCTTGAACTGGTGGTGGAGCTGGCGTTCCTCCACTACGAGGTGCTCCTCCTCCTCTACCAATTTGCTGTTCCAATTTCAAAACTCTGCCTTCTAATTGACTAATTGCTTTAAGCAGTAAACTGGATAAATTATTAATTAAATTAGCTAATTCTTTTACACCTTGACTCTGACTATCGGATGAATAAATATCACTTAACAAGTTATCTAAGTTATCACTCAAATTCATTTGCCCCCATTAGGAACTAAATTATCATTATTTTTTGAAGTTTTATTTTGAGATAGTTTATTCTCATTATATATTTATTTGCTATTAAATAATAATAATACTACTCTTGTTGCATATTCCTTAATTCCTAAATAAAAAAGAGTTTCTATTTAGACATAATTTCATTTATGAAAGTTCTTTTATTAAATCAAATAACCATAAAGCACTATTAATAGATCTAATTATTACTGATTCTCTAACATTTAGATCTAAAAATGGATTTGAAACACCTGACCATGGACCAACATCAATAGGAGTGGTTTCATGACGATTCATTAATCCCTTAGAACCTGACAGAACATCTTTACCTGATAAAGTGAGTTCAGAAAGCCCATCAAATCCTGCTACTTCTTGAGGAACACGAACTACTAATCTAGTTATTTTCTCTAGATTAGTCTTTACAAACTCTCGAATAATCATTGCATTTATCTTAAATTCTTCAACCTTAACAGAAAAAGCATTTTGAAATATATTTATGAAGTTGTCAGTAGCCTTTTGATTTTTATCTTCTACTAAAAGCATTTTCTTTGAAATAGATATGTATGCTCGAAAATATTTTGGAATATTTGTTTCAACTTTTGATAGAAATGTATCAGCAACCACTTCCTTTTGCCACATTTCTAATAAAAGAAAAACAGTTGATGTACTTTCATCTACCAATAGAAGGTCAATATTCACCATTGATGAAAGATCATGAATTACATCCTCAATTTTCTTCTCAAGTTTATCGGGAAAATATCTTGCAATACTCTTGTCCCAAGTAAATATATGCCATTTACATTCATGAATTAATGAGTGCTCTCTTAAAATTCGTAGTTCTCTAAAATGGGCTAAAGTTAAATTACTACCAACATGCTTAACAAAATATTCTCTTTTAGTTTGATTTGTCTCAAAAGGTATTTTTTTTGCTTTCCAATTTTTTATTTGAGAGACTTTCTCAATTAGAATTTCCTCTGGTATGGGTTCAAGAAGCTCCTCCAAAGATTTCTCAGAGAGTTTTATAGTATTTCCACTGAAGTACGAAATTGTATTCTCCATTTAGACTTCAACCCATACAAATTACGAGCGATATTTAATATCTTTAGTTAGTATATTTCAAAAGCTTTTGGTTAGTGCAGTTTGTAAATCTATTTTACATTAAAATAATTTTGATTAGAAATAGAAATTGAAAAGAAATAAAAGAAATAAAAAATTAGAAAAAAGATTGTCACTTAAATAAGTTCAATGCATTCTTCTGGACATTCTTCGACGCAGATACCACAATCTGTACAATTATCACTTCTTGCAATGATTGGAGCTCCATCATCGGCTTCATCATAAACTTCTTCTGGGCATACTTCAATGCATGTACCACATTTTGAACATTTACTAAAGTCAATTTTTGTTGGCATTTTTATTTTCCTCTTTTTGTTTTGAGTATGATTAACCTATACTCTATTTAAGATGGACCTATTTAAACCAATTTATATACTGGAAGGAAATATTTGGTTGGTTTTAATGACCATTTTTTAGAGTATTCTTATATAATCAAGTTTTAACTTCGCAAGTCTATCCTTATAAAACTTTTTCGTTAAAGTGATTTTTCCTATAAAAAAATAAGTTTTTGCGATTTTTTCAGTAAGAAATAATCACAAAAAATTAAGCAGTAGCTCGACGAACTACTAATCGATAAGCAATTGTTTCTCCTGAGATTTCACTTGTTCTGAATATTTTTACTACTTGACCTGGTTTTGCACCAATGGCTTTAACAGCTGGATCACTTACAAGTATTTTTGGTAATTGTCTTCTTTGTATATTGAATTTATGAAGAAGTTCTTTTAGCTCCTCATCTGGACAGATAACATGTTCTGGAACAAGATTATGAGTGAAAATATCAAACCGTGGATCTTTGCTTGTAATAATCCATATTTTCTTTTCCTTTGCTTCTCTACGAGCATAATGAGTAAAACGATTATAAGCTACTAATAAGCCTTTTACGTTTTCCTCTCCACCTCTCTCTGCAATTCTATCCTCAAATTTCTTAAAATAATCTCGTAAAACAGAAACACCAACTTTATCTTCAAGTGAAATTCGTGCAAACATTTCTTGTGTAGAATCAGCATCCAATTCACATATTAAATCAATATATTGTTCAAAACGTTCTTCTTTAATAACCGTATATTTTCTTCTCTTTAAAATTGAAATAATGCCTTTCAATAGGTTGCTTGTTTTTATATCTTCGTTAGTGCTCATAAATTTCACACATCACTTAACAATAAATCATTCAATTCTTGATATTTTGACAAATTGTTTGTTTTTAAAGTATATGGATTATAACGACATTTTATATATTTTCTACCACTATTTTTGTTGTTTCATCAATAGCATTTAGAGTTTTCTCTATCTGCTCCTGCGTATGTTTAATTGATAAATACCCTAATCCTCCTCTAACAAGTATATCTCTATTAAACATTAATAACTGATATTGGGAAACCTTCTTCTTATCAAGATTAAGTTTAATTTCAGATCCAGAAAAAATTTCTTTTTGTTTTTCTTGGAACCAATGAATACTTATCATAGAGCCAACTCCAGTAACCATAGCAGGCGCATTATATTTCTCTAGAATTTTATTAATTTCTTTTCTGATATACTCACCTGTATCATTGAGATTTTTGTATAAGGAATCACCACCCTGTTTTAAAGTATCTAATGTAGCAATTCCAGAAACCATACTGATTGAATTACTCGAGAATGTACCCCCTCCGATCCAAACTTCTCCTCCAGCAGGTAAATTAGCTTGATCTAAAATATCTGCCTGTCCTCCAATAACACCAATTGGAGCTCCTCCACCTATGATTTTACCCATTGTAGTAATATCAGGAGTTACATCAAAAAATCCTTGAGCTGAATGATAACTTAAACGAAAACCAGTTATTATTTCATCGTAGATTAATAAGATATCATTTTTTTCTGTTTCTTCTCGAATAGTTTCTAAAAATCCTTTTCGAGGAGGAATCGCTCCACCAGCACCAAGAACAGGTTCCATTACAACTGCTGCTAATGTTTTTTTATTTTCATTAATGAGTCTAATAGCTCCCTCAGTATCATTATAATCAAAGCTTAAAATTTCTGCTTCCTCTTGAGTACGCATTCCTTTAGATTCATCACCTTTTTCAACTTCTTTAACAAAATAGAATAAAGTGTCATTTCCTCCATGCCAACCTCCACGTATTTTTGCTATTTTTTTCTTATTAGTATATGCTCGTGCAAGTCGAGAAGCATACATTGTTGCCTCAGTTCCAGTTGTACAAAATCTTAATTTTTCAATACTAGAGGTAGCATCTATTATTCTTTCTGCTAAATCTATTGCTTGTTTATTTACCATGCCATGATGATTGCCTTTAGGTAATTGATTTGATATCGCTTCAATAATATTTTTATGAGCATGACCAAGAATAGCTGCCCCATGAGTTATCCAATAATCAATATAGATATTACCATCAACATCCTCTAATCTAGAATCAAAAGCTCTTTCAATGAAAGGTGGTCCCAAGTTAAAATCATTCATATGAAAATCTCTTATATTATGGGAAACTCCACCTGGAATTTTCATTTTAGCTTGTTCCCAAAGTTGTAAGGATTTACCATGATTTCTTTTATATTTCTTAATTTCTTCTTCAATTTCTTCTGTTACCATTTCAATCAATTCTCCTAAAGGGATTGATATTTTTAGCTTGCTGTAATAAAATCAAACAAACTTGTTTGTGTTTGTTTCTTTATATCAAGAGGATGACCTTCAAGATCTGAATAGAATTTATCTACCCTTGTTGCAATAATAAAATTTATTTTCTCTTTATGCTTATTGACTAAATTAGCTAATAACTCGAGACGATAAGGATCTAAAGCTGCTTCTGGGGAATCTAAAATTATTAGTCCTCTTTTCATAGTACCATTTTCAGTTAAGAAATTAAAAATAGCAATTCGAAATACAACATCAATAAAATATTTCTCAGACCAAGACAATGCTGCAAAATCACGAGCGGAATCATCTTTTGAGATATTAATAATTCTAGTATCTGTATCTGCTAACATACTATAACCAAAAATTTCTTTGGTAGAGCGAGTAAAATTATTAAGAATTTGTTGTAATTCTTTTTGTTCGGGTAGTTCCCTTTCTAATTTATCAAGTTGTGCATAGTAACTCTCGAGTTCTGAATTTATTTTTTCAAGATTTACCTTTAGTAAACCGATGCTTTCATCTTGGTTAACCATCTTTTCTTGAGCAGAAAGACTTCCAAGTTCTACTCCTAAACGTTGAATTTTTTGGTTGATTTCTTCGTTTTCTTGCTGAATTTTCCTTCTTCTTGAATTATTTGAAGCAAGTTTTTCTCTGAGATTTTTTAAATTAGTTGTAATTTGATTCTCATCCTTTCCATATTTTGTGATATCTTCTTCAGTTGTACGTAATTGATGCTCAGTATTTTCTATTTCTTTTTGGATATCTCGAGTTTCTTGTTTGACATTATTTGTTTTTATTGCATCCTTTACTTTTTTAGGTAAATCTTTCCATTCTGTTCCACAAACAGGACATCCTTTGTTTATTCGCTCTTCCCAATGATTATAAATAGAACTTCCACAAAGTTCACAATTAGCTTTTTCTTGCCATTCATTTTTGATAATCTGGTAGTTTATATTTCCAATTTTCTTGAATCCTTCGAATTCTTCTTTTAGACGTTTTAAATCATTTTGAAGAATAAATCTTTGTGATTTTAAATTATCATTTTTCAATCGTATTTCAAGTAAAAGCTCTTGATCACGATCTAATTCATCTAATATTTTCTGATCATCTTCATCTAATTTAACTTGAGAAGTTCGAGTTTTTTCCATTTGATCCTTCAAATTATTATTCTCTCTTTGAAGTTCTCCTTTTCTTGCTCCTATAGTATCCACAGCATCAGCAGAAGAATCAGCACTAGCAAAAATAATTTCCATTTTTTCAATTGTAGTTTCTATTTTTCTTTTATTTGATTTTCTTAAATCAATTTGACGTTTAATCTCTCCAATCTGATTGCGTAATTTGATTGTTGTTGGTGTATCCATTCTAATTGCTTTATTTAGCAATTCAAAGAAATCCATTAAACTTTCTTCACCTGGGGTGCCTAAAAGATTCAAATCATTTTCTCTTTTGTAATAAACACCTTCAAAGAGTTTCTGAATTTGTTCTAAAGATAAATTTGTTTTTGAGAATAAATAATCGGAATACATATCTCTGGTATGAGCTTTATTTGAAAATTTAGCAGAAGTTACCCTTGTTCTTGCACCAGAATCCGTTAATTCATGTATAATCGAATTCTCTTCATCTCCAAAATTCCATTCTGCTTTTACATATGCTGTTCTATCAACTCGTTTTTTTGCAAAAACATTCCACGCGAAAGCATGAGCATCTCGAACTAAACTATGTTCAATAAGGTCTGTTAGTGTAGTTTTTCCAGAACCATTTTCAGCTAAGAATTTATTAATTCCATTTTTAAAATCTATTTTTTCAATCGATCTCTCACTAAGAGGAAGGATTTTTGAGAATTCCAAGGTTTTCAAAATAGGAAGCATTTACCTCACCAAATTCATTTTTTCTATAGATAATTAATAACATCTTAATTTTTTCAATATATCTCTATTTAATTTATTATTAGTTTTTTCGGGAATAAACTGTAATATATACATTCAAAATAGGAAAAAATACAATTCATCATGATTAAAATAGAATATTTTTAAAACTCGGAGCTTATTTAATGCTATGGATTCAATAACTACCGAAAAAAAGAAACATCGTACTCAAAGATTAATTTCTTTTAGTAAAGCATTAGGGATAGGTTTAGTACAAGGTGCTATTGGTTCAGGAATAGGAATTCTATTACTTCTAATCAACTTGTGGTCATTATTTGGCGTTTTAGTAATATGGCTAATATTTGGTTGGTTTACTTCCTATCTGATCAAGATAAATTCATTAGAAATCATTGTGACAATTGTTTCAGCAAGCGTAATTTCTCTGTTTATTTATTGGATTGCAAAATTGGAATTATGGTTTATACCTATTATTGTAGGATTATCACTTCTCTTTTGGATGATAAGCTTTACCACGAAAATTTTTCTCTTTCCTCCAAAAAATCTGAAAAAAGCAGAAGATATAGATTCTCATGGTTAAAAAAGGAAAAATAAAAATTAACCTAACACATTTTAACCTAAATCACACTATAAATAATAGTTTGAAAAGCTGGTGTATTTATTGATTCAATTAAATGTTGCTAATGATGATTTCAGAATATTCAAAAAAATCCCTGTAATTGCAAGAATAATTGGTTCTTTTATTTTTCTTATTGGGGGAATATTAATTCAAATCTTTTTACCGATAAATGGTATATTTCCATATGAAATGAAAACGATAGCTTATGTTCCATTCTTCGTAGGACTCATTCTACTGGCAATTGCTATAGTGTTAATTTTTCCAGAAAAGAAGGTAATTTCAGAAGAACCAGAATTCACTGAAGATCCTCCAATTTGGGAAGAAACATCTATGAATAATCTTTCAGAATTCTTTAATATTATTAATAAAAGAAACAAAAAACAAAAATCATTAGCTTCAAGCTTCGATATTTCACAACCAAAAGGTCGTTGGATTTTTATTGCCTCTCTTTTTGGAGTAACTATCATTTACTTACTAGTTCTTGGTTTAATTAATCGATTATTTTTGTCTACTATTTTATTCTTAATTGATATCTATTTATTTCTAATTCCCCTTTGGCTCGTGATTCGAATAAAATCATGGAATCCAGATATTTTAAGGAAAATTCTTTTCTATTATCAATTCCAAAAAGATGAAAATTTAGATGAATATGAATTTGAAACAAGTGCTGCTGTTCAATTAAGGAGAATGAAAACAGAAGAAAACACTGAAGAAATAATGGTGCCAGAAAATGTTCGTTTTATGATTGAATTTGAAGATGCCCCTGAATCATTTGAATCAATGTCTATTCAAATTAATATTAATCAATCTATGGGGAATAAATTTCCTTATATGGTTTGTTTCCTACGAATGAAAAAACATAGCGATTGGATGCCATTGAAAAAGGATGAAGCAACAGCGGATAGAATCGTTAAAATTAAGCATATGGTTGAAGAGGAAGATTTGCATTTGTTTGTTTTAAGCAAATCACCAAAAGTGGAAAATCCAAACCATACTTCACCTAGAGATGCTACGAAAATCTTCCGCAGAGCCTATAAAATGATGAGGGACTTTGCGTAATGGATTTTTATGATGTTATAACACAAACAAGTAATGGTATAATAGTAAAATTAACTGTAAAACCAAATAGTAAAAAACAAGATTTTATCATAGATCAAGGATTTCTATTTGTTTCAGTAAAATCCCCACCAGATAAAGGTAAAGCCAATAAAGAATTAATAAAATACCTTTCAGAAATTTTCAATATTTCTTCTTCAAATTTTGAATTAATTTCAGGACAAACATCTCGAGATAAAAAATTATTAGTAACAGGTATTGAATATACTGAATTAAAAGAAAAGATTGTTGATTATAAGAGTAAAAAATAATTATTAAGAAATTCTCTCATAAGAACCAATCAATTTTGCTCTGTCATCAAAGAGGCTCATAGCACGTCCTATTAACCTATCTAATGTTTCCATCCAGAGATCTATATCTTCTAGATAATTATTTTGAACTACTTTCATAAATGCAGAAGTTCGTTCACGCATTGTTTTCAAAGCTTCTACTAATTCAAAATCAATAAGATATAGTTGTGAGATATCCATTTCGAGGATCTTTGGATTTTCAAAGAAAGTTGTAAATCCATAATCACCTTTTTCTACATGTTTGGAAAAGACGGCAAATTCATTAATTAATCGCTCAGCTACTGCCCAAGTAGACATTTGCTGTTTCTCAATTAATAAAGCATGAATTTCTTTCATTTTATCATTAGTAGTAGTAATTTGCTTTACAATATATTCTCTAAAGCTTAGGTCAGATTTTCTTCTATTCGGAACAGTTACATAATCTATGTACTCTTTTATTATATTGCGAATTTGTTTCACTGCTTTCTTATCAGTGATTTCTTCTATCTCGTCTACCTTTCCACCAATTTCAATCCTTGTTATTTTACCTTCGATTTCAGTAGATTCATCTTGTTGCTCGTTATTACTAAATTCAGCCATTTTTGTTCCTCCGACCTAAATTACGGAATCAATTATAACTAATAAACATCTTTCTTTATTAGAATTTTTGCCTTCAACATAAATCATTATTTTTGTGATCTTTGGTTTTTATAAGCATAAATAACTTCATTTGTTGTTGTAGCAAATTCAGGACTCTTATCATCTCTGAATCTTATAAATCTAGGAAAACGAATTGCAATACCAAAATCTTTTTTGATTTCATCTAAAGCGCAAGTATGAATAGGACTAGTTGATAAATCTGCACCTTGGATTTCAAGGACTTTTATTGGATCAATCCAGACGTCAGGTTCCATTTTTGAGAAAACATCCTTTGGTTTTCTTTCAATTTTTAATTCAAGTAATTCTTCTGTTAGTTTGGATAATTCTTCATCTGAAAAACCTGATCCTAACTTGCATACTGTTTCAAATCTCTCAAGTTCAGGATTAAAAGCAGCCATTAATAATGTGCCTAGTGTTCCTTTCCTTCGACCTTTTCCATAAAATCCTCCAATTACCACAAAATCAAAACTATCAACAAAAGCAGATGTATAATCAAATTTGTGTTTTATCCATAGAAATCCTCTATTACCTGCTTGATATTGAGATGCTGGTCTTATATCCTTAGCCATTATCCCTTCGCATCCATTCTCGATTGCAATTTCAAAATAATTTTCAAATGCTTCAGGACTAGAAACAATTTCTTGTGATGCTGTTACTATTACATTATTTTCCCTAACAATGGATTCCAAAATTTTTCTTCGATTGGGATATGATTCGTCTAATAAACTTTCACCATTTAAATAAAGAATATCAAAGAGAAATACTTTTACTGGAACTTCTTCCATCACTTTATCTATATCATATTTCCTTTTTCTAGACATTAAAATTTGAAAAGATTTTAGTTTCCCTGTATCAGGATTCCAAGCTGTAATTTCTCCCTCCAGAATAACATCTTTGGAATTTATACTAGTTCGTAATGCTTTTTGTACATCAGGATACATACTAGATATTTCATTAAGATTTCTCGAATATAACGCTATTTCATCTTTTGAAATATGAGCTTGAACTCGCTCTCCATCATATTTAAATTCAAGAGCACATTTTCCTCCAAGTTTCTCTAAAATTTCTTCTGCAGAGAGCATTCTTTGAGCAGCCATCATACGAATTGGTCTACCAACTTTTATTGTAATTTCTTTCACTCCAGAAATGCCTTTTCTTACAAGAACTTCCCCAACTTCTCCTATATCACTAGTTACATTGTAAGCATGTTCTATGATTTTACGAGATTTTTCTCCTTCCCCAAATTTCCTTGAAAGAGCTTCGATTATTGTTAAATCTTTTACACCTAATCTAAGTTGTGATAAAATAGTTCTAGTGATATATTTCGCTTCAAGGGGAGTTGCTTTTGTAAATAATCCTATCAGTGTTTTTGTTTTTTTATCACTTGATCCCTTCCCTTCTTTTTCTGCAATTCGTTGAAATGATTCCCAAATATCTTTCACATCTAAAGAATCGCTACTTTTACTCTCATCAGTTTGGAAAAAAGCTCCCAGGTGTTGTTGTCCAGTTTTTGCCATTAATTCCTCTGCAACTTCACCTAAATCTCCTTTACTTTTGAATAAATTACTTACAACATCTTCTGATCTTCCTACAGTTTTAGCAATTGCTTTGATAACCATTTTATCAGCAAAACCTAATTCTAAATCCTCATAATCTGCACCAATTTTTCCAGATGTAAGATAGATTACTTCACGAAAAACTTCTTTTGGTGTTTTATCGAAAAGATCCATAAGTATGTCTATCATTTCCAATCTTTTAGTAGTAGAATCAAGTTTCTTGTAGGTATCAGCAAGTATTGAGTATTTCATAGATATTCACTTATAGTATATCCATTTAATTATTTTCTCTATTAATTAGTTTATAATTAATTAATACAAAATTAAATCTTTAAAAATTTCACAAAAAGAATAATGAAGAAAGGAAAGAATCATCCTTCCTTTGTACGAATATAATCTAACATAGATCTTACTTCTTCTTTCATTTCTTGTAAATAACCAAGTGAATCAGAATATAATCGAGCAATAATTTCCCTCATTTCAGAAATTTCAGCTCTTAATCCTTCAATTTCTTGAATAATAGAATTATCTGATCCGGTGGAGGTCATGGTTTGTTGCCTATCTATAGCTGTTCTAGTTGTAGACGCTACAGAAGGGGTAGAAGTTGGAGGTGGTGGAGGAATTGGTGATGTTTTTTCAGGGATTGTGCTTTTTTGTGGGATTACTGAATCAACTTTTGCAGGAGGTGGTGGAGGCGTTTGTTTAATAGCTGCTGGAGCAACACCTGAACCAATAATATCCTTACCAGCTAACCATTTAACAATATTTAAAGCAAATGTTTTGTTGTTGCGTAAAGATAATCCAGCACCATAATTAGAGAATAAACGATAAGAACCAATTGCAGCTATTTTACCGTTTTTATACTCCCCAGCGACTACAACAGGAACATTCGGTGGATCAGCAGTAGGAGATGTATAAGCTACCCCTTTCATATTTGAAGAACCTCTAACACTAGATCCCGCAACGATAACTATTTCTGAAACTCCTTGAGTTACAGGATGATTTTTAATGTCTCTAATAATGGGATGGGTTGGCATATTAAATTCATTATTTGATTCATCTTTTACTTGATCAGAAAGAAGATCAATACCAAATTTGTTTAATACTTCATTCAAATTTGTTCTTAAACCACGATCTCCGCCGGCATTTCCGATTGCTAAAAGACCTCCGCCACGTTCTACAAAATTAATAATAGCATCAATTTCATTTTTTGCTAGCTTTGAACCATCAGGACAAGCAAATACAAAAACATCACATTTTAATGATTTTTCTGAAATTGGAAAATCATTATATACTTCAACTTGAAATCCTTCATTTCTTAAAGCATCTCGTAAAATTGAATAATTGGTATTAATTTTCCCCCGTTCTTTTTGAGTTTCATCAAAGAATATTTTCAATTTCTAAAACCATCCATTTCTAAATATCTTGATAGTAATAATAATACTTTAGGTATACTGCTTTTTTTGAACATTACGGAAAGAACATATAATATTTATGCATTTAGACTCTAAAATATCTTAATTATCAATAATTAAAAGGAATTTCGCTATTTAAACTGAATTGTTCTTAGGAGATTTTCAAATGAACAAATTTACTCCACAAGAATTGTTTGATATATTAGTAAAAGATGCTGAACATCCCTTTTCTGGTTGGGATTTTTCATTTATTCAACATCGTATAGTAGATGCCCCACTTAGTTGGAGTTATCACAGTAAAATATTACCATATGTTAGAACTGTAAAGACTATGTTAGATATGGGTACAGGTGGTGGGGAATTTCTATCTTTATTACAACCTTTGCCAAAATTTACTTACGCCACTGAAGCATATAAACCAAACGTTTCTATTGCTCGTAAAAAATTAGAACCAATTGGTGTTAAAGTTTTTGAAATAGATGATATGACTAAATTACCTTTTAAAAACGATCAATTTGAATTAATAATCAATAGGCATGAAGAATATTCACCCAGTGAACTTTTTAGAATTCTTGAACCTGAAGGATATTTTATCACACAACAGGTTGGAGGAAAAAATGATTTTGAAATCAATCAATCACTCGGTGCAAAATTAGATGAGGATTATCTAGATTGGAATTTAGATTATGCAATCAATGAATTAGAGGGAGTAGGATTAAAAATAATAGAAAAGAAGGAAGATCTTACATATACTCGTTGTTATGATATTGGTGCATTAATCTACCATCTGAAAGCAATTCCATGGCAAATTGCTGATTTTTCCATCGAAAAATATCTAGATAAATTAAAAATATTACATTCTAAGACTCAAGAGGATGGTTATTTTGATATTACTAATCACAGATTTTTCATAAAAGCAAAACGAGAAAAATAATAACAGTAAGAGACATATTTTTGTATGCTAATCTATTATGGGAAATAATCGTTGGAGACTTAAATTTGAGCAGTAAAAATGATCAATATATACTTAGTATTGATGTTGGAACTACTGGTGGTAGAACTATTTTATTTAATCTTAAAGGAGAAATTCTTGAAAGTGCCTATCAAGAATATCCTTGTTTTTATCCGACACCAACTAGTGTCGAGCAAAATGCAAATGATTGGTGGGAAGTAACAAAGAAAACCATCAAATTGATCTTAGATAAATCGAAAATAAATAAATCTAACATTGTTGGAATTAGTACTACAAATCAAAGGGAGACCATAGTTCCAGTAGATGAAAATGGCAATCCACTTTCTAGAGCGATTGTTTGGCAAGACAGAAGAACAATAAAAGAATGCCAAGATATTAAAGAAAAAATTGGTATTGAGAAAGTTTATGATATAACTGGTTTGACTATTGATCCTTATTTCTCTGCACCTAAAATACTATGGATGGAAAAAAATTGGAATACTGCTTTTAAGACAGCATACAAGTTCATGTTAGTTCATGATTTTATACAAATGAAATTAACTAATGAATTTGTTACTGATTATAGTAATGCTTCAAGAACAATGCTCTTTGATATAAATACATTAACTTGGTCTGATAAAATCTTAAATGAATTAGAACTTCCAAAAGAAAAATTACCAAAACCAGTACCTTCCGGAGAAAAAATTGGTGAAATTACTGAGAAAGCTGCCAAAGAAACGAGTTTGCCTAAAGGATTAACAGTAGTTGCTGGTGGTGGTGATCAACAATGTGCTGCAATAGGTGTGGGTGTTACCAAACCGGGTAGAATAAAAGCTACTACTGGAACTGGAACATTTTTACTTGCATTTTTAGATAAAAGTCAAAGAGATTTAAAACGAAGAGTATTATGCAGCTGTCATGCTATTCCAGGAAAATATGTATTCGAAGCTAGTATTTTCACTACTGGGTCAGTTCTGAGATGGTTTAGAGATAATTTCTCAGCAGCAGAAAGAAGTCTTGCTCCAAATTTAAACATAGATTCTTATGAATTGTTAGGAATGCAAGCAGAAACAATACAACCTGGATCTGAAGGTGTTATGGTTTTACCGCATTTTACTGGCGCTGGTGCACCATATTGGGATCCAAGTGCTAAAGGATTAATTTTCGGATTGAGTTTAGGACATACCAGATGTCATATTATTCGTGCAATTATGGAAGCTACTTGTTATGAAATTAGAACTAATTTACAAGTCCTTAAGGAACTTGGTGTTAATGTGAAGGAATTAAGAATTACTGGAGGAGCAGCAAGAAATCCAACATGGAATCAAATTGAATCAGATATTTGTAAAATACCTGTAATAAAAGGACAAGTTGAAGAAGCTACTGCTCTTGGTGTGGCTATTTTAGCTGGTGTAGGTGCAGGAGTATTCAAAGATATACCAAGTGCAGCAGATGAGATGATAATAGTTGATGAACAAAAAAATCCTAATACAGAGAATCTTAAACTCTATGATCAATATTTTGAGATTTATAGTGAATTATACAAAACAATCAAGGAGAAGAATTTATATGATAAACTATCCAAAATATAATTTTTCTCATTTTTTCAAGTTTAGTTTTTTTTGCGAAAAAGTATTATTTTATAAACACAATAAAAAAATAGCATGTAGTCGACAGAATAGCTTTGCTGTTCTAGGAATAATATAATGTGTGATTATAATGTTTGATAAAATACGAAGATCCGCATCAAAAGCAGTTAAAAGAGTTGTTGGAGATGCTGTAGAAGATGCTGCTGAAAAAGAAACCCGTAAACAGGTTTCTAAAGTAGAGACTCAGTATAAAGAAGAAAGTGCGAAAGCTTTCAAAGAAATGAAGGCAAAGAAAATTCCAGGTAAATTGTTTAAAGACTTCGGAAAATTCAAAGGTGCTTGGGAGAAAAATGCTGATGAACCAGAACAATCAGTACTATTTCTCCTTATTGCAGCATATAATTATTGTAAAAATCCAAAAATTGGAGAACCAATGGCTACTCTTATACTATCGAATAAACACAATCAAAAATCATCTAGTTCTCCTTCTGGCTATGTCCTAGGTCCTACAAATAAAGAATTATTAAAACATATGGCAGAGGATATTAATATAGCAAAATCTTACCTTGGTGCTAATTACGAAGATGATTATAAATTCAATGAAGATAAAATCGCTATGGATCTTCTTGGAGTACAACCAGAAGATGAAACTGGAAAATATGTTAAAGTTTTCATTAAAAGCGGTGGGAAAGATATGCCTACCCCAGTTGGATTGGCTAGAAACAAAGATGGACAGTGGAAAATAACTGAATTTTCCTCTATTGCTACTGGTTGCAGAAAACCTTCATCTGTTGAAGATGACTTCTAATAAACATTTAAGAAAAAGTATGCTTAAAGCAACTTTTTCTTTTTGTCATTTTATTATTTTTTCTTTTCTAATTTAACAATAAAATTCTTCATTACATCTATTAATGGTTGAGAATGAGCATTGATATTTGTCCCTAGGTCAACATATTCTGAATTTTGTAGTAATTCTTGAACTTTCATAGTCAATTCTGAGGCATGCATTTTATCTTCTGTGGCCCCTATCAGTAAAGTGGGAGTATCTATTTTTGGAACCATGTCCCAGCATTCATATTTTGTCATTTGCCAAAGCAATTTTCTAATTTTTCGTTGATTAGCTTCTTCACCTGCACGAATATATTTTGCATATTGTTTTGGATATTTCTTCTTATTTACATAAACTGTACCTATATACCACCTAAAGAATGGCGTATAAAGTGCTTTAACAAAAACCGGAACAACCGTTACAAATGCTGCAGCAATCCACTTAACATCATATTGTGTTGTTGGACCAACCATAACTGCTCCAGTTGGTCTAAGCCATTTTTCACTTAAAGCTTCAATTTCTATTGTTCCACCAGTTGAGCTACATAATGTAATATATTTTTGATTATCTAATTTCATTTGTTCGATGACTTCTTTAATATCATGAGCCATGTCATGTAGAGTAATATTTCTTTCGATTTTTTTATCTGGTATTATACTCGAGTTCTTTTCCCTAGATTCAAAATAATAAACTTTGAATTCTTTAGTGAGTAATTCTAACACTATTTCCCAACTTTGAAAAACAGTAGCAAAACCAGGTATCACAAAAATAGAATATTCATGTGGATTTTCTGCTAAATCAAATTCTAAAACTCTCACTTGTACTCCATCTGACATTGTAAAATATATTGGTTTAGCTTTCTTTTCTAACTCGGTTCGTAAATCTCTTTTCTTTTTACACAAAATTATAGATCTCCTGTTAATTTATTTGAATTCCATTCAAGTGGTATATTTTACATTATTAAATTTTTTAGTTGAGATGTTTTTCATGGAAGGATTAGAATTAAAATAAATTAAGTCATTTAAATTCAAAATTATCTATTAACATTATCAAACATGAAGAATATTCTTTACAGCATAATGTTTATTCTTCTGTTATGATAATTCTTTGCTATTTTCAAAAAAGATTTTTTAAACAAATATAAATGTTAGTGATAGAAAAGAGTTACCCTACTGATTGAGGAACTGTTAGGAGTCCATGTTCTTCTAAAATCATTAAAAGATTTTGTTTGTCTTCTTCTGTAAGGTTTCTTAAAGGTGGTCTAACATAGGATTCTTCACCGAGAATTTTCGAAAAAATAAATTTCTGTGCTGCTCTTGAAGGATATCTTTTTAGAAGTGATCTAATTCCTGTAAGAGCTTCTTGTTCAATCCATGCTAAGTCAATATTCCCTTGTTTATAGGTGTCATAAATTTTAAGTAAAAAATCAGGAAAAATACATCCTATAGCACTTACAACTCCATCACATTGCACATTTAAACCATGAAATAATAAACGATCACTCCCAATCAAAATAGAAAGATCCTCAAAAACACCTGCGTAAGCAGTTATACTTTCTGGTTTCCCACTAAGATCTTTAATTCCTACAATGTTTTCGTAATTACTAACTAGATTTTCTATTAATTCACTTTGTAGTTCAATTAAAGTATAAATTGGCACATTACATAAGAAAATCGGGAATTTTCCTGTTTCATCTAAGATGCTACTAAAATAATTATATAATCCTTCATCCGAAGGTTTACGGAAGAAAAATGGTGTAGTTAATAATGCTGCAGTAGCACCACTTTCTTCTGCAAAATTTACAAGTTCTATAGATTCTCTAGCACTACATGAATAAGCTCCTGCTATAACTGGAACTCGCTCCTTTACTGCAGATACAGATGCTTTAATCACTTTCTTTCTTTCATTAAGATTTAAATTAGAAAATTCACCATTAACTCCACAAGAAACTATTCCATGTACTCCTTTAGATATAATATAGTCAATTTGTTTTTTCATTAAATTATAATTAACTTCAAATTTCTCATCGAATGGTGTAAGAGTAGAGACGTAAATCCCTTCAAATTTTTTAATAATTCCCACCTCCAAAGATGTGGAATTTTATTAGTTAGTAATTATCTTCTGGCAATTATCACTAATATATCAATAGTAGTTATATTATTTTAGGAAAAAAGAATAAAAAAAAGAAGGATTTTGAAAGTTTTTCCCTAAAAAAGTTAGACTAAAGTCCCCATATTTTCAATAACCTTCTTAATAATATTCCATAGAATATTTACACTTTCAATTTCAACATATTCATCTGGGCTATGAGCATTTTTAATATTTGGTCCAATAGATGCTATTTGCAATTCAGAATCAAGAGCAGAAAACAAACCACATTCCAAACCGCCATGAATTGCTTGGAGTTCAACTTTCTTTTCTACAACTTCCTCATAGAGTTTTTTTACCATTAAAATAAAAGATGAATTTGGATCAGGTTTCCATCCAGGATATGCTTCATCAAAGGTAATTTTAAAACTATATTTCTCTCCAAGTGTTTTCAAAACCTCTCTTGCAGTTTGTAGTTCTTCTTCAACTGAGCTTCTTGTACTAACATGAATGTGAATTTTCTCATTTGTAGTTTTTACTACTGCTAAATTATTTGATGTTTGAACTAATCCTGGTATTTCTTTGCTAAATGAAATTGGTCCATGAAATATTTCATTTAAAAGACTGACAACAGAATTTGTAATTGTTTGAGGAAGACCGTCATTTGTTAAAGATTCAATGATTTCAATTTTAAGATTTGGTTCTGTTTTTCTACCAATTTTTATAGTTTGTTCTTTCCAAGCAGTTAATATTTTTTTGATTTTCTTAAAGCCTTTTTCAGGAACAAGGAATTCTATTTCACAATCACGAGGAATTGCATTATGCACTGTTCCAGCATTCATTTTATTTAAATAAAATTCAATCTGTTGGAGCTGAATTAATGCATCAATACCAATTTTTATTGCATTTAATCTTGGAAGATCAATATCTACTCCTGAATGTCCTCCTTGTAAACCTGAAATTTTCAATAAAATACCTTTCATTTTATTATATTTCTCAAATTTAATTGGTAAATCAAAATCAGTTCCTCCACCACCGGCACTACTAATTGTTATTGTTCCAACAGATTCGCTATCAACATTTAGAAGATATTTTCCAGAAAAGAAACCTGATTTTATTGCAAAGGCCCCCGTTAAACCAGTTTCTTCATCTACTGTAAAAAGGACTTCTAATGGTCCATGTAAAAGATTATCAGAACTTAAAGCTGCAAGTCCAAAAGCCATACCTATACCATTATCTGCTCCTAATGAGGTACCCTTTGCTTTTACAATTTTATCATCAATAACAAGTTCTAACGGATCATTATCAAAATCAATTTTTGTTTCTGGTTCTTTCTGGCAAACCATATCCATATGGGCTTGAATAACTAAAGTGGGATATTTTTCACAATCTTTAGTTGCTTCTTTTGTTAAAAGGATATTACCTGCACTATCTTCTTTCAAAATTGTGACATTATTTTTCTCCGCCCAATTTTTAATCCATTTTCTAATTTTTTCCTCTTTTTTAGATGCTCTAGGCACTTTTGTAATATCCTTAAAAATTGACCAAATATTTTTTGGTTCTAATTGTTCTAATTCTCTTTTAATCAAATTGATCCCTCATAGATATAATATCATAAAGAGCTTATTTCATTGACTTAAAGCTTTCCAATGAAATTAATTATACTAGCTTTTTTTAATATTGTAGCTAAACATTATATTTGATTAGGAAAATTAGTTGAATTATTTGAGAGATTGAAAAGTTGGAAAAAAATGAATAATTCTGAAAATAGCATAAACGAGGAAGAAAATGATGATGTTTCTTCTGATCAACTTATTACAAGTGATGCTGAAATCAATGAAAGAGAAAAAGGGCTTACTGTATTCTTTTATCGCGTTTTTGGTTCCATTTTTGTTTCTTTAAGTCTAATTATACTTATCATAGTAACTATCTCATTCTTTTATCATAGTGGGCAACCAGATGAAACAGTACTATTAACAGAACAAATAACTGGTTTTTCTCTTGCTGGATTCAGTTTAATTTTGGGAACAGTTTTTCTAATATATGCAAATCATAAAAAGAAAAAACAACAATTTATTGTTGAACCATTAAATATAGATGATTAAAAATAAAAGAAGAAATATTAGTAAAAAAAGATTTATTGAAATGTTCTACAAATAGCATTTTTCGCATAATTTTCTTCAACCATTTTTTTACACAAATCTCGAATATTTTCTTTACAGTTAGAAATATCTGCTACTACAACCCATTCAGCAATTTCACCGCTTTGTAGAGTTCTGGATTCACTAGCTAAGAGATTTATATTATGGTTTCCAAGAAATGAAGCACATTTTGCTAGAGCTCCTGGTATATGAGCAAGTGTAATTTTGAATTCGACTAAATCCGCTTCAGTAGTAGTAAAGGGAATTATTACGATTTCTCTTCTTTCAATGTCCGCTTTCAGCATAACATGCATCCCTTCAACAATTCCGACAACATCTCGTATATTTGCTGGAATAACTATTTCGCCTTTATCATTAATTCTAACTATTTCTGATGTTTCCATCTCATCAGCCTCCACCTAGAGAATTCATAAATTAATATAATTTCAAGTGAATATTATATACTATTTGCTTTTAATTGTTAAATAATTTTATCTGGGAAATGCCTATTTTTTAATCAAATATTAATTCCAAACCAGAAAAACATTCTTTGGCGTTTTCAGTATACTCATTTAAAATCTCTTTCTTTTTTCGTGTACAATGACATGGGATAATGAGTTCAATCTCCTTCAATTTTTCAAGCTTTTCAAAACCATGAAATCCACCAATTACAGCATAAATTTTTCCTTTAAATTGTGCTTTGTCTATTATTTTATCTAATCCAGGATGAGAACACCCACAAATTAAAACAAATCCTCTTTTAGTTTGTACCATAAGAGATATTTCTGTTACTCCTTCAATTTCTGTTTTCAATTCAGGTGTAATAAATACTCCTTCATTTAATTCCTCAAATTTTTCTCCAATTTCTCTTATTCCTCCAAAACGAGTGATTTCAGCTTTCAGATTTGATGAGAAGGAAGATTTTGGAACAAAAACCTCAGGTGATTTAGAAGAATTAAGAATCGTTGAAAGTCCTCCCAAATGATCCCAGTGATTATGACTGATCACTATATAATCAATTTCTTCTGTGTGAATATTACTTTGTTCTAGATTTTTAATTAAAGCAATACCGTCCCAACCTGTATCAAAAAGTATTGTTTTAGAATTTTTTTGAATTATTGCTGAGAATCCCCAACCTGAAATATATCCTTTTGTTGCTTCATTATCATATACAATTTTAATTATAGTTTTAGTAGACATTAAATATCATATTCCAATTATTCTTCAAGAAAAAATTCTTTTAGTCAAATTAAAATGTAACGTAAATAGACAGGTGTGTTGTAATATATTCGAGATGATGAAATGGTTTTTCTTACAGCTAAACAGTTATTCGAAGAATTGCTTTCCTATTATGGTCCACAAAATTGGTGGCCAGGAGTAGGTTTTGAGATTGCAGTGGGTGCTATTCTAACACAAAATACTTCATGGAAAAACGTTGAAATTGCTTTAGAAAACCTAAGAAATATTGATTTACTCAATCCTGAAAATATCGTTGCATGTGAAATTGATTTATTAAAAAATATGATAAAACCCTCTGGCTTCTTCAATCAAAAATCTCAATATTTGAAAAATTTTTCTAAATTTTGGATTAATAATTCAAATCCTTCTAGAGATGAATTATTACAGATTAAGGGTATAGGAGAGGAAACTGCTGATTCAATTTTATTATATCTACTAAATAAACCAGAATTTGTTGTTGATGCTTATACAGTAAGAATAAGCAATCGAATTGGTTTGGGAAAATCTGATAGTAAACAGTACTGGAAAGAATTCTTTGAAAAAGCTCTTGACAAAGATATTCATTTGTTTAACGAATATCATGCTTTATTGGTAATTCATGGTAAAGAAAAATGTAATAAAAAAAATCCTAATTGTAAGGAATGCTTTCTTAATAGAAAGTGTGAATATGGCAAAAAACAAAATTATTTACTCTAACATAAATCCATGTTTTCTAAGAATTGTTATTAATGATTCCTCTGACCACCTGCCCTGTGAAATCTTTCGACTAATATGTTCAGACCATGAATATTTATCAAACCCAATTTTATCTTCCTTATTTGAAAGTGGGATTTTTGCATTTTGTTTAATGTAATATCCTTGAGTAATATAACCTTCATCCATTGATTTCATACACTTGCCTAATTCTTCAATTGAAAGCTCTCGATATTTGTCCTCAAAAGCTGTATATTGTAATGGAAAACGTGGTCTTATATCAAATAAATGATCAGGATCTGGATAACCAAGACAAAGTCCAACTACTGGGAAAACTTTAGGTGGGACATTCAAGACCTCTGAAATAGTATCTACCATTAGAGGTGCTCCCCCCAATAAAACAGAACCGAGACCCATTGCTTCAGCAGCAAGAACAACATTTTCAGCGACAAGAGAAACATCTTGTATACCTATCCACAAAAGTAAACTATCATCAAAATCATATTCATAATTTCTTGCTTTAACGATTCTTTCCATCCTATTAAAATCAAAAAAGAAAACCATAAATAAATCAGTTGTTGGATAAATGCCCATTTTATTTAATTGTTTCATTTTCCCTTTATCACGAGTATAGACCACACTTGTAATCTGATAAGCAAAAGGAGCTCGAAAACCCGCCAGAAGTATTTTATTAATAACATCTTTAGGAATTTCTTTATTCAGGAATTTCCTTATCGAACGTCGATTGCTAATTACTTCAAAAATATCTCTATTTATACTACCTGTCATTTTTATCACATAATTCCCTAAAAAGGATTTTACTTCATTTAAGAAATAACTAGATTTAAATTCTTTTTTCCTAAAGTGGTATTTTTGTGATAAATGTCATCAAGATAATGAATTTATAGAAGAAACTATAATATATAGTAAAGATGAAAGGAAGGGCACTATATGAGTGAAACAATTATTAAAATACCTGGAACAAGTTTTTCAGCACAATTTGGGATTGAAGGAAAATACTATACTGTTTTTCTGATTCAGTATGGACAAGCAGTAAAATCCAAAAAATTGGATATTTTAAAGGGCAGTCCACTACAAGATTTACCAATAGAAGTTGAAAAAAGTTTACAGCATCTTCTAGAAACTGAGAATCTTTACATTAATCCAGTTATTATTGATCGTGTTGTAAATGATTTATTAGAACACCCCCCTGAAAAAAGCGAGGGAACGATGTTTGAAGAACACGAAGAACCAAGAATTGTTCCTTCCTCTATAAAAGTACAGGATCTAATTACTGAACGAGATATTAGAGCTGGTAAAACTTCTGTTGTAGAATTTAAACCTCAAGAAAAATCTAAATTTGATGCTTCTTCTGCTAATTTTGGCACTCCAAAACCAAGAGCTCCAAGACCTTTACCCTCAAAAGAATCCATGATTGAACAACAACAAAGTTCACAACTACAAGTAGCAGTAAAGAAAGAACCAATACAACAAACTAAAAGTAGTTTTCTAGCAACCGAGGAAAAAACTATGTCATCAACAAATGAACTTCAACAATTAACAGAACGAATAGATAAAACCGATAAGGAACTAAAGAATCTTAAAAAGCAAGTTACAACTTTGAAAAAAACTGTTAGTGAATTAACAGCTGCAAAAGAAGAATAAAAAAAAGAAAAAGGAATTAAATCCTTTTTCTAAAACCTATTTCTACTAAACATATCAGACAAGGGTTTTAATGCACTTGATAAGATATCTGAAAGGTTTTTACCATTAATCATGATACCACCTGATGAACCAACATTAATTGCTTGTCCTTTATGATCATGAACTTTAACACCGTTCTCTTTTGAAACCTCTACATAGGAATTTTTCTTCTTATTGCATACAATAATGTCTCGTTCCATGTTATCTAATGCAATAATTGTTTCTTCATCTTTAATTAAGATGAATTCTTGTGGATCAAATAAATAAGTATAGAAATCTAGCTTCTCTATTCCTCGTTGCCAATCATAATTTTTACCGTTTAGAGTGAACTTTCCTCGATGATTGAAATTTGATTTGTACATTTTCTCAAAATAACGATAAGCTTTGATTTCAATGCTTTTAAACTCTTTATCAGAAATATCATCTGATTTAGTATTGGTAAAATCAATTTCTTCACATTTTATGAAAGCTTCTCTTGCAAGTTTTTCAATGGGTTCTCCAACTGCTCCTTTATCAGTATTAACGATTGTATCAGCACCAAGATAAATGTCACCAATTACGTAATATCCGATATTTTCATAATTCCGTGAATCAATAACAGGAAAGATTTTTGATTTCTTCCCAACAGTAATCATTGTATCTTCAAGATCGATTAAAATAGCTGTTTGGGTAGCTCGAAGAGGTTCATTAACTAGCTCTAATTTCATCTTATTTTCACTCCGAAATTATTTTATCGAAACATCAAATTCTTCTTCTAAATCTGATGTTTTTTTACCGTCCTGATTTTTCATACGTTCATTTTCTTCCAAGTAGCGCATATATTGCATTTCAGCTAATTTTAGTGCTTCACGACCACGAGTAGTTAAAAGATATCTGCCACGAACAACTTCTTGTGTTACAAATTTCACGTCATCATCAATTAATCGATCCATATGATGTTTGAAGGTACCACCTCTTAGATTAGTGATGTCGCTAAGTTCCTTCTGGTACTTGGGTCCCTTCTCTAATTCTTTAAGAATTCTTAATCGATTTGAATCGCCTATTGCTGCTACAATTGTGGCTCCAATTTCGTAAAATTCTTCCAATTTTTCTTCAGGGATGTTTGGTCCGATGCTAACATAGATTTCCTTAGAAATTTTATCACCAATTTCTTTTCCAACTTTTCCCAATTCCTCTCCTACATCTTTCATTTCTCGTCCAATCTGTGTTGCTCCTTTTACTGCTACACCCATTGAAGATTTCAAGCTTTCTGCAACAGAGGAAAGAATGGATCTTGTATAATCCCCAAGTCTCATTTCTAAATCATCAGTAAGAACTTCAATATCCTCATCAACATCTGAATCCCAAGAATAACTATAACTTGGTCTTCGTGGAAGTTTTGTACGCAGTTTGCGTTCTTTTTCTCTAATTTCAAGCTCTCTTTCTCTTAATTCTCTGCGAATATCTGCGAATTCATCCTTCTTTTTATGTAAGTCTTCTTTCATTTTTTCTAATTCATTAAGAATTTTCTCTTTTTCAGTTTGAAGTTTTTCTTGCTCTTTTTGCAATCTTCTTCTTTCTTCTGGATCCAAATTTGACATATGAACTATTCTGGCATTTCCTCTATCAGTTGCTCTAAGTCTTTGAGGTGGTAACGGTGGTTGAGGAGGTAACGGTGGCATAGGTGGTTGTGGATGTTGTCGTACTATTTTCTTCTTAAAAGGATCAAAATCATCCATGAAGTCGTCTTTGATATATTCATCATCCTCGTCTTCATCTCTATCATCATCAAATTTACCTAATCTTTCTTGTAAACGTCTGATTTCTTTTTCTAATTCTTTCTTTCTTTTTTCTTTTGACATTATTTTCACCTTAGGTTTTTTAAGCTCCTGTTATTAGAGCCATTTTCATTCTAACTTTTTCTGCTTCTTTTTTGATTTGTTCTCTGATTTTCTTTTTGTTTTCAGTCATTTTTTTCTAACTCCGTGGAAAAGATTTTACACTTTTCTGTAATATTATTACACAAAATAGTATATAAATATTTGTAATTTTCTTACATTATGGTGTAAGAGTCTTTTTTATTAACAAAATTACAAAAAAGAGAAAAAAATAAAGTAAGAAGAGATTCACAAGATTTTTATTTAATAAGTGCTAATCAAATAGATTGGAGAAGAGAAAGAAACATAAGTTACGCTTCTCGTCTCATAAAGAGTACACTCAAATTCATTGGAAAACATTCCGGAAAGCGGGTGGAATGTTGTTGAGCCACCAAAGAAAATGAGAAATCTTCTTTGATGCCCGAAAGAAGAGAATTGTGCTCGCCTTGATGAGACGTTGAAAGTGCCGGAAACGCAATAAACAAAAACTAGATGAGTCCTAGAATGCCAAACCGTATGTTTATTGTGGAAAAAGATGGTCGTACAAAACCCAAACTACTTTTCTCTGGTGCTTTGCCCGACCATCTTTCTGGTATCCTATTTTTACTTCAATTCAATGCATTTCAGAAACTGCATAATTGGGAAACAATAAATAGGTAATTCAACCAATTCAGATAGAATTAAAATAGTTAGATTTAATATTCTATTATTATAATTAATTGGTGGCGTTAAATCTGAATAGAAGATTAAAGTTACACTACACTTCTCTAGTTATAGTTGTAATATTAGTTGTAACTGTTTCTATTTTTGAAGCTGATTTAATCCAACCGAATTTTGAGCAAAATATAGATACAACACCCCTAAAAGAAGAAAATCTTAGTACTACTCAAATAACTGCAAGTATTATAGTGCCAGAAAGAAATTCTAAATCACCCGAGATAACGGATTCGATAGCTCCACAAACAATTAATCCTACAGTAATTATAAGAGGAAATTCTTTTGTGTCATCAGGACAGCTCATTGATACTTCTACAGGATTAGGTCTAAGTGGAGAACCAATTGAAGTTTTTTGGTCTTATTTCACATGGAGTGCTTATGAAACTGATAGAACAGGTTTGAGAGCTGAATATCTTGTAGGAGAAGGTACAACAGGTACAAATGGTTTTTTTTCTATTACGTGTAGAGATAGAGATCATTCAAAGACAACTGGTCTTGTTAATGTTTATTCTGTTTTTAGAGGGGATCCTGCTATTGGACCACCAATTTTAAATAGAAATTATACTGTTGATGCAGTTGAATGTTATGCAACTATTATAATGGGTATGCAAACAAATTCTACCTTAGTACGGGTTGGTAATAGCTTTTATGCTGAAACTCTTATTGGTTTTGATAATTATACAGCAATTCCAGGAATAGATGGGAACAACATTACTTTTGATTGGTTAGGTTCACAATATGAAACAACAATAGTAAGTAGTTATACAAATACTATTTTTACTGTCACTTCAGGTACACCAGTAGGTCAGTATTCGTTAGATGCTTCTTTCAATGTTAGTGTTTTAAGTTCTTTACAATATGTAGTTGGAGATATTAATGATGAGGCATTAATAGGTACTTCTGCAGCAGTTTGGACTAATGTTTCGACCTTGATTAATGTTTTTTCCGGAGCAGGTATTACCTTTTCAATTGATGATCCTATTCCTCCTGGACCTGGTGAGTACCCATATGTAGTCAAGGGAGAGACTAACGTTACAATTTCTGGTTTAATCACCGATGAATTTGGAGGTTCTTTTGGATACGAAATAGATCTTGAAATATTTGTACATACTGGTATTATTAAAAGTTCAACGTACCGGGAGACAATAACCACAACTGATTCGATTGGTAATTTTCTTGTTACATTTACAGTTACCGGTTCTGCTATAACTACAGGCGATCATAATGTTTGGGTGGATGTAGCAACAGGACAAGGAATAATTGCCACAACTGAATATGAACAAATAACCATTTTTGGAAATTCTACGATTACTTCTACATATGCAAACGATACAGCAATTATTATCGATCTTTATAGAGCTATGCCTGGAGAAATTATAGAAATTAGAGGTGTAATGCGAGATGTATTTGATAATTCAGCAATTGAAAATATGACAGTTTCTGCTTTTTGGGATATTATTGGTATACTATATTCCGATACAACATCTGCTACAGGAGCTTTCACAATTTATCTTCCCGTATCACTTACCTTTGATTCAGGAGTAAACGAAGCTTCAATTACATTACAAGCTGAAAGTACAACTTATTATGATCCTTCAAGTGTTGGTTTTTCAGTTGAAATCTTCACAGATGTAAATTTTGATATTAATTTGAATACTACCTCTATTGTAGAAAGTTCTACAATAGATAATGTAGATGGTAATACTATTTATTATAATTCAAGCATAACATTATCAGGTATCTTAACAGACCAATTTGATCGTGGATTAGAAAGACAAATAAATTTAACCATTGAGGGAATATTAAGCACTTATCCTACTTTAGCGAATGGTAGTTTTAGTTATACTATTCCACAAAATTCTGGTATACAACCTGACACAACATATACTGTTATAATAACCTTTAAACAAGATATTGATTTTATCTTTCAAATAAGCTTCCAAGATTACCCTGTTCCACCGACAACAGAGTCACCCACTGACACTGGAACAGGAACTAATACAACACCTAATGGAGAGAATAACTGGATGGATACTCTACTAATAGGAATAATGATAGCGATAGTTTCGGGAATAATCATTGTTTCCGTAATATATGCTTTTGGTCGATTTAAGAGATCACAAAAAAGACCAAGAACGAGCGATGATGTGGAATTACCTGGTTTGGATGTTATTCTCAAACAAATTGATGAATCTGAACAAGCCAAGGACTTTAAACGAGCAGTAGTATTATGTTATAGAGCTTTTGAAGCGATATGTATCGTTAGCTTTGGAATTCTAAACGCAAGAGCACAATCACCAAGAGAGCTTGCACGATTAGTAGCTCAAACAAACAGAATTCCGGTGAGAGATACCACAATGCTAGTTATGCGTTTTGAAGAAGCTCGATTCAGTGATCATAAGGTAAACAAACAATCCTATACGCAAGCAAGGCAAGCATTACATAATATTCAGATCTCTTTAGAGCAACCAAAAAGATAATGTAAAGAAAAAACTGAGGATTGAATATGGCAAGAAAATTTGATAGAAATGCATTCATGTTATCGATAGTCTTTATCATTTTTTGTTTGCCAATAGTTTTATCAGTTACTAGAATAGGCCAAGAAGAAACTAGACAATTTTCTATTTATAATACAAACTGGGATGGGACAAGTGAGTTTAAATCTACCCTTGAAAATGAAGGTTATGAATTTCAACCAATTGTTTCAACTCTAAATACGTTAACTAGGCTAGATACAGTTGGTGTATTGGCTCTAATAGGGCCTACAATCTTTTTTGATCCAACAGAAACTGCTGCTTTAGCTTATTTCCTTATGAGAGGAGGAAGTGTATTAATTGCAGATGATTTTGGAAGTGGTAATAATATTCTAGATTTAATTAATGCTGTAATTGCTCCATTTGTTGATAGTATTAATGTTTCAGGTTTTGGTGAAGTAGGATTGCCTTTTCAGGGAGTTAAATTTAATAATTCTTTACTCTGTGATTATGGTTCTTATCATATAAGTCCTGTAATGCCAAAAATTCGTAATTTTGTAAGTGGTGCTGGTTTACCTTCAATGGCTGGTGTGAATGAAGTTATTACAAGCTATCCTTCAGCAATAAGTTTTCTTACTTATAATGAAACTCTTGATTCTACAAGTTGGACACCGCGACTCTTTTCCTTAGATATAGATATTCCTTCAGGAATAATGTCAACTACATCCAACAGTTGGCTCGAAACAGATGTTGAAGCTGCAAAGGAAGGGGAATTTAATCGGGATGAAGATGAATGGCGAGGAACTGAATTTACAGTTATGTTCCCATTACCATTAGGTACTGTAGGATTAGGAAATTTACTGCTCTGCTCTGATCCTAGTATTTTTATAAATGAACTTATGTTGATGTCCCAATTTGATAATGCACAATTAGCATCTAATATCTTTAATTGGTTGGATATTAATGGAACAAGAACAATTTATTATGATGAATCACATCTTTCATCCGCTCAAGGAAGAGCAATTTTAAGTGTTTTTGATCCTTTTTCATATGTGAGTATGTACCTTAGGTATATAGATTCATTCACAATGTTTCCTTTGTTAGCACCATTTTTCCCAATAATGACTTTTATTTTCTTAAAAAGGAATTATCCTAAATCCAGAGGGCCATCCCCGCTGTTGATGACAAAGATTCAGCAGCAGAGGTCAAGATCATTTTTTGCTGCCAAATTAGCTTGGTATATAAACTATGAGCAATATGATAAGGCTCTTGATGTTCTCTATAAAAGATTAAAAAGAAGAGTAGTTAAAAAATTTGGAGATGATGCAGCAGATAATTCTGCTTCTATCATGGAAGTTTTGTCTGAGAATTATCCAGACGAAATAAATTATGTTGAAACGAATCGATTATTAAAGAAAACTGAAAATATTATACAAAAATCGAAGAAAGTTTCAGAAGATGACTTTCTTGAATTAGTATTAGAAATAAAATACCTTGAAGATATTATTACAAAACCTAGAATGTAGAAATTTATAGAAATTACGATAATCAAATAAAAATAACCACTATGGGGTATGAATAAAAAATGGCTGAATTTGTCCCACCACCACCTCCTCCTGAGAAAATAGCAAGTAGTTCTGCAGTTACGGGATTGGTGGATATCACAGATGTTGAAAGAATATGTAAAAGTATTTCAGATGAATTATCTCACCAAATTATTGGAATGAAAAATGTAGTCCAAAATCTTCTAATAAGCCTCCTATGTGATGGGCATATTTTATTAGAGGGTGTACCTGGTATTGCAAAAACCACTCTTGCCAAATTATTTGCTAGAACATTGGGTTGTAAATACAAAAGAGTACAATTTACTCCAGATTTATTGCCATCAGATGTTTTAGGAACTAATGTCTTTGATCAAAGATCTGGTACTTTCAAATTGCGACGTGGACCCATTTTCACAAACATTCTATTAGCTGATGAAATAAACCGTGCACCACCTAAAACACAAAGTGCTTTACTTGAAGCAATGGCTGAAAGACAGGTTTCTATTGAAGGAAATACCTACATACTCACTTCTCCTTTCATCGTAATTGCTACTCAGAATCCAATTGAACAAGAGGGTACATATCCATTACCTGAAGCACAATTAGATCGTTTCCTAATGAAATCAGTTGTTGGATTACCCAATCCAGTAGAAGAAGAGAGAATTATACAATTGAAGCATCGACCAGTTGAAAATAACATACAAGAAATTACAACTCCAGAGACTATTATTCGCATGCAAAAAACAGTACAACAAGGAGTTTTTGTTGATCAAGGTATCATTGAACACATTAGAGATATTACTGTAAGAACAAGAACTGATCCAAGATTACTTCTTGGTGGAAGTCCAAGAGCAAGTATTGCCATGTTAAACTGTGCAAAAGCTTATGCTGCTATGTGTGGTAGAGATTATGTAGTTCCTGATGATATTAAGAGAATTGCTGTTGATGCTGTATATCATCGATTAATCCTCAAACCAGAAGCTGATTTAGAAGGAATCACTCCACAATCTATTGTTAAAGATTTAATTAGAGATATTCCAATCAGAGAAACTAGATAAAAATCCAAAGTAACTGTATCGAAGTTCAAAGTAATGGTGAATTAAATGATTTCAAAGCGAGGTTCCTTTATCCTTTTCGGAGGCTTTTTTATGATTTCTGTTGGACTTGCTTTTGAAGGTATAGGACCTGTTTTTGATCTCATTGAGTTTTTCACAATGCAATCTCTTGCTTATGGCATCTCAAATATTATCGTCATGTACTTCCTACTTATTGGAATTCTTATGGTAGTGGGCACTACATTTGGTTATCCGATTTTTCGGATTCAAGCTAATACAGAAGGAATACAAGTTAAGAGAGAATTGGATAAAAGAAAATGTTTTGCAGGGGATTATATCCACGTTCGTATAAACATAAAGAATAGTGGTCCAAATGCAATAGATCATCTTGAAATATATGATGCGTATCCAGAAACAATGGATTTGGTTTTAGGTGAAAACTATATTTATACACGTCTCAATGCTAATGCAACAGTTGAGTTTTCTTATATTTTAAGAACTCCTGTCAGAGGTTTGTATAAAATAGGTCCTACAAAATGCATTATACATGATCGATTAGGATTTTATCAAGAAGATGTTATAAAACAAGATTATGATGAAGTGCTTGTTTATCCCTCCTATGAAGACATAGCAAAGCTAAAAACTCTTGGAGCAAAAAGACAACTTGGTAAAATTTTTGGCATACATAAAACTAAATTAAAAGGCACTGGAATGGATTTTTGGGGCATTCGCGATTACAATCCAGAAGATGCTTTTCGTCACATTGATTGGAAAGCTTTCAGTAGAACAAATAAATTACAAATACGAGAGTTTGAAACTGAGAAAAATGTTAGAGTGATGATTTTACTCGACACTTCCAGTAGCATGAATCAAGGTCTAATACGAAATACCAAATTAGAATTTAGTATCCGAGCATGTGTTTTACTTGCACACATGGCCTCTGAAAGAAGAGACCTATTAGGAATAGCTACCTTCAGTAATAAAATGCATACCTTCATAAAACCAGGGCAAGGATTTTCCCAAATCAATAAAATACTTGAAGATTTAGCCTATGTAGCACCAAGAGGACCTTCTTACCTAGGAAACGCAGTACAGGAATTAATTATGCGTACGAGAAGTAGAGGATTACTTATTATATTATCTGATTTGGAAGGAAAACCAAAAGATATCCTAGATGGGATTCGCAAAGCTTCTGCAGTTGGATTTGATGTGATAGTTATATCTCCTTTCGGACCTTTCTTTGAGATACAAAATACTCGTTTAGGACCAATTGAGAAAGCTTTAGGTGAAGCAATAGCAGAAGAATACTATAGCATAAGAAGAAGAATCAGCAAAGATATTCAAAGATACCGCGCTGGAGTTATTTCCGTAGGTCCAGATGACTTTTTGGTAACTGTAATAAATGAATACATAGAAGCAAAAAGGAGGGGTATTGGACTTGTCTAATAGAGTTGCTAGAACTAATTTAGAAGAAAATAGAATGCGTCGAATGCGTACTTTACTTACTGCTACTCGAGTATTTGCAGGAATAATTTCCCTGACTTCATTCATATTAGTAATTAGTTCAGTCGATACAAGTATATGGAATTTCCAATCTTTCTGGTATGGAATGAAATTTTTCATCTTCCTTTTTGAATTACTCTTCCTTTTATTAGGTTATGGAATTGCTTTACTTCTCGGTTGGGGTGATAATGGTGCAGTTGCAATAATGACTGCAATACATAATGTAATTTTTGGTGGAAATGAGACCATATTAGGTATTCCTATTGAGAGTCTAATTACAAATCCTTTACAATTGCCCACTCAACAAAATCTTATTGATGCAATTTATGCTTTCTTCATAATTGTAGCTATTATTATAGCAATTATTTCTGCAATAGGATTTTTAAGAGAATGTAATCCCGCACTCTCTGCAATTACATTCTTTTCTCTAAATGTAGTTTTAGGCTTAGCATCATTAAATGGAAAACTTTTACTAGATTTAGATTTTGCAAATGCCAATTTTATACAGCTAATTTTTTCCAAATTGGTTATGACTGGTTTTATTATCTACTTTTCATTAGAGCTAAGTTTTCAAGCAAGTTATATTTACAATGTAATAGGTCCAAATCTTCAACGAGGTAGAAGAATAACAAGTAATATTAAACGAATAAAAGAACATCAAATGGTAATAGGACCAAAGAAAGAAACAAAAGAAGAAGATGAAACTTTTATTGTTAAAGGAAAAAACACTTCTGCATCAAGATTGAAAATAACGACTGCTTTTTCTCAAGTAAAAGCTTTAGTTGGTAAAAAACTATTTCGAATTTCACCAGAAGAAGATTGGGATAAGATTAATAATCGGCTAAAGAATTTTTATCTAAAGTTAGAAGAAAATGATCCTCTAATATCAGTGTCACTTTCTGCATCTGCATATACTCCTTCTCTTACAAGATTAGCTCTTATAATCACATCTGGAACTCTATTTAGAATGGCAATATTAATGGTTTTAGCATGGTTAGCATTAAATCCTATACCAGTTCTAACTTTTCTGAACTTCCCAAATTCAATAGTTCAAAGTGTAGAAGCAGGGCAACCTGAGATGATAATTCTAGTTTTAGTACCAATGGCAATTATGTTTATGATTATTGGGTTGATAGTTCAATTTATCCAAAGAAGAGTTTCAAAAAGAATGACTGATAGAGCTCAAAAGTTAATTATTCATCCAATAAAAGAAGGCATTTCTCAAGAAACTCGAGAAACAACCACCGAATTACCTACTGCTAGTGAATAACATTTCAGAATAACTCTTTGTCGCAATATAAAGTATTTAATACCTTATTTTAGTACCTTAATAAGGAATTATTCCTTTTAATTAATAGGGTGAAAAAAAATTGTCAAAAGCTAAATCGAAAGATATATCCCAATCCATGGCAATTGGAATAGATCTAGGAACGAGTCTTACTAAGCTAGTAGGTGATAATGGCAAAAAAGAATTACAAATTCCTAGTATCGTTGGTGACCCAAATCCTGGATGGAAAGGACTGGGAACAGATAAAACATGGATTAATAACCTAGTATTAACTTCTGATGCTGGTAAAAAATTCTTTGTTGGAGAATTAGCTAGATTACAAAGTGAAATAAAAAGACCTCTTGCTGCTGATGGCAAAATGAAAAGCTTGAAAGATGCAATAATCGCTATTCAAGCAGCACTATCAAATTTTGTAGAAAAAGACTACGGTAATTTTGTAATAGCTACAGGAGTACCAGTAGCAAGTCCACAAGAAGAGATGGCAACATTAAGTTCTGGTTTAAAGGGTGCAATGACTATCAATGTTGCAAATGACGCAACAGGTGAAGAAAAACAAATAAATCTAAAAATTGACCAGTGTTTGGTAATGCCTGTTTGTTATGGTTCATATTATGAAATATTGAAAACTTCTGGTGAAAATCGAGCAGTAGATGCTGTTGTTGTTGACATAGGAGCTGGTGCTACTAATATTTTAACAGTTTATGAAGGACGTTTAATGAGAACAGCAAGTGGAAGTGTTCAAGAATCAATTTCTACCTTAGCAGGGAGAATTGCTGGTAATCTTAACCAACAAACTGGAAAAATTCTCAGACCTTTTGAATTAATAAAAGCTATTGAAGTCGGAAGAAAGAACGTTATGGTAGCAGGAGAACAGTATGATATTTCTGAAACAGTTGACTATTATGTAAAAACAATTTCTGATATTATCGTAGACGAACTTTCTACCTTACTAGGATCATTACCACCCGATGCATGGATAGAACGAGTTATACTCACTGGTGGAGGAGCAGAAGTTTTTGGTACGAATATGAAAAACATTCTTACAGAGCATAATATCGTACATTCACCAGAAGAGGTTATAGTACCAAAAAATCCAGTAATGGCTAATGCACGTGGATTTGAGAAAATTGCACAAGCAAAAATAGATTCTAAATAATTAAAAAAGCAGGCTGTTTCGCTAAAAAGCGAAACTCTTTTTTTTATTTATGTTTAATGAATGTACCTCTTTGGAATTCATCAAAAGCAGTTCGTAATTCTAAGTTTGTATTCATAACTATTGGTCCTCGCCATGCAATTGGTTCATTTAGAGGTTTACCACTTACTAGAAGAAAACGTAATTCTTCTCCTTTTGCTTGGATTAAGATATCTTCTCCATCATTAAATACAACAATATTACCTTTGTTAATCATTATACCATCAGGATGGAAAATTCCTGCTCCTTCAAAAATATACGCAAAAACAGTGTGCCCTTTTTTGAAATGATGAGTGAATTTCCCCTCAGATTTTATTGTAACATCATAATATTCTGGTTCAATAACGATATCTCGAACTGGACCTTTTGTTCCATTAATTTCTCCACATATGATTTTGATGGAAACTTTGTCATTAATAGCTATATCGGGAATTTGTTTTGCGGTTATCTCACGATAACGAGGATGCATCATTTTATGAGATTTTGGAAGATTTGCCCAAAGCTGAAAACCTCCCATTAATCCATTTTCTTGATTTGGCATTTCTTGATGAATAATACCACTGCCTGCTGTCATCCATTGAATATCACCAGATTGAATAATACCTTTGTTTCCTAAACTGTCCTCATGTTTTACATAACCATAAAGCATGTATGTTATTGTTTCAATCCCTCGATGAGGGTGCCAAGGGAAACCTGCAATATAATCATCAGGATTGTCTGATTGAAAATGATCTAAGAGAAGAAAAGGATCAAATAAAGAGGTTTCATGAAAACCAAAAGCTCGATTTAATTTAACTCCTGCTCCTTCTAAAGTTGGTTTTACTTTAAGGACTTCTTTTATTGTGCGATATTTTAGCAATAAAATCACTTCTAATATTCAATTGAATAACAAAAAGCAAAAGTAATAATTTTGCTTATTTAAAAAATTAAGAAAAGAAGCAAATATTGTTTATAAAATTTGCAAAATAACTGGATTTTCACTTAAAATTAATGCTGTAAAAATTGAAGGAATTGCTTGCCCTCAATGTGGAAATATTACTAAGAAACCTATGTTAAATGACTGACTGAAAGTGAAAGGGATTTATCCCTTTTGTAGAGAGAAAAATTTTATTGATTTCTACCCTAAAGTATTAATTGCTATTTGATTGTGATTTTCTTATATTTCACCAAGTAATTTTTCTCTAACTAATTTATCGACTAAATTCAATGGTAATGGTAATTTAGAGGGATAATTTTGATGCAAAACGAATTCTCGCATAATATTCACACAGAGATTGAGATTGACTAAATGCCCAGGCGATATAAAAACAGATTTTGCAGGTAACTCTAGCGTTTGAAATGCTGCACCAACTATTTTATTATCATAATTTATTTCTGAAAATCCACCACGATCAAGAGGTGGTTCATAGTTGCCAAAAAGCAATTTCTTAGCTGCGCCAAAACTTGGAAGATTTGTTTCTAGTCCCATTTGGCAAGCCAAACCAAAACCATAAGGGTGAATCAAACCATTGCCATCATAAATCATTACATCAGGTTTTTCACTTAACTTAGATATAACCTTGTGATATCCAGGAGATTCGCGATAATGTAGAAAGGATGTAATATAGGGAATTGGAGGAGAAAAGAATTCCACTTGCTCTTCGAGAATTTCAAATGTTCTAAAATCAATAACAACAATACCAGCACAAGCAAAATCATCCTTTTCTGAAAAAGAAACATCTAATCCCGCAATAGTAACAATTTCACCAAATTCTAGTTTATTCTCAAGAGATATTTGTTCAGAGTTTTTTATCTGTTCTTCTCTTACCTTTGTTAAAAGTTCCTTATACTTATCAGGAATGGTAAAACCGTTAAATTCATTCATAATATTAAGATAGCTAATTTAAACTAATAAATTAATATCCTAAAACTTAACATATACAAAATCACAATTTAACCGTAATCTTTATGAACAATTTATCGAAAAATCAAAAATAGTAAAAGCAAAACCGCTCGGGTTTCCTAGCCTGGCAGGGAGACGGATTGCTAATCCGTTGTGCCTCCGCACTCGCGGGTTCAAATCCCGTCCCGAGCACCACTTAATTTTTCATTTCTATACCTTTTAAATACTAATTAATCCATTAATATACAAGGGGGATCATAATGAGTTATTGGTTAATTGATTCAGGAATTACTTCAAAAGAAGGGAAAAAATGCCCAAAATGTGGCACATTAATACAAAAAATGTAAATGAATGTCCTAAATGCACAAAAAAAATCCAAGCGAAAAATTTACTAGAGAATACACCTAAAGAAGAAATTGAAAGTCCTAATTGTAGGACTTTGAATGCGAAAGATATAGTCACATGTACCTCTTGTGGTATAAATTTCATTGATTATTTACAAAACAAATCTCTTGATATGACAGTTTTACATAGTGCAAAGAAGAATAAAAAGTAATATTCAAAACTAATAATTACAGTCTATAAAAATTCTTGAAGATTGTTTTTTCCAATTTCTATATTATTAATTTTTTCTAGAAGTTGTTTAGCAATTTCAGCTAAAATTTGTTTGACTCCATCGGTTTTTTCAAAATTATCAAATTCTGGATAAATTCGAACTACAAAACCATCCTCTCTATTATTTATCATTGCTAAGAATCCTGTTTTTTGTCCTCTTTCTATTGCAAGAGATTCAACAAGAATTGCTTGCTTAGTTTTATCAAGATATAAATTTGTAGTTTTCAGAATTCCTAATTCATTTTTCAAAAAAATATTTTCTAGATACTCAAAAGCTTTTTCAGAATTTATAGAACCATTCAACACGACATGTGGCATTTTACTCACAATTAAAAAAAACATAGAATTTTGAATTAATATTTTCTCTTTATAATCTTAGATTTTTATTCGTGAAAACTTAAAAATTATCTTTAATAATCATTTTTTTAAAGAAATAATTATGGGAGTTAATCTTAATAACAAAAAGTATATTCAATATTTTTAGTTGTAATTGTCATGAAAGATATTCTGCAAAATGTGATTGATACTAGACCTGATGGTGTCTATATTGAAGCTCGATACCATAAAAGAGAGCAGATAGAAATTCTTGTAAAACAAGGAAAGATCATTAAAGATCTAGCAGATGATTATTCTGGTGTAGGTATTAGAGTACTTGTAAATGGCGCATTTGGTTTTGCTAGCACAAATCAATTGACCAAGAGTGCATTAAAAAAAACATTAGATGAAGCTATTACTATCGCTAAAAATCTTGCACCTAAAATAAAAGATAGAGTTGAATATTCACCTATAAAACCAATAGTTGACATTTTTAAAAATCTTGGAAAAGATCCTTTAGCAAACCATAGTATGGAAGAACGGATTAATCTTGCATTAAATATTGATAAAGAAATTCGTCAAAGTGACATTAGAATAAAAGGTTCAATGTTCCATTTACGTGAACCAACTAATCACAAAATAATTATGAATTCAGATGGAACAGTTGCTGAAATAATTGATAGCAGACCTGATGTATTTATTGAGGCAATAGCTTCGGAACATGGAAAGATAATGTCCAATCGAGCTGTAGATGGGATTTGTGGAGGTTGGGAAATTTTCAAAAAATTCCCCCCAAATGAAATTGTAAACAAAGTTGTAAATACCTCAATTAAATTATTGAAAGCCTCATCAGCTAAAGGTGGAAAACAAACGATTGTTATGGAACCTCCAATAGTTGGTTTCATTTGTCATGAAGCAATAGGTCATACTGTTGAATGCGATTTTGTTCTTGCTGGCAGTATTGTTAATGGAAAAATAGGTGAAAAAGTTGCTTCTGAATTAGTAACAATGGTGGATTCTGGCGAACAACAAACTGCTGCCGGATGGCTTCCTGTAGATGATGCAGGCGTGAAAACACAAAAGACTATAATTATAGAGAATGGTATTCTAAAATCCTATCTTCATAATAGAATTACTGCAAAGCATTTTGATGTTGAACCAACTGGGAATGAAAGAGCTTACGAATATAATAATGAACCTTTGATACGGATGAGAAATACTTATCTTGAGCCAGGTAATTTCTCAAGAGAAGAAATTCTCGAAGATGTAGAATTTGGTTATTTACTTGTATCACCAGGTGGAGGACAAGCTGATAGTACTGCTGAATTTATGTTTGCTGTTAGAGAAGCTTATGAAATAAAGAAAGGAGAAATCGGTAATATAGTAAAAAATATTTCTTTGACAGGGAATGCTTTTGAAGTTTTTAATTCAATAGATGCAATTGGAAAGAATTGGGAATTGAACAGTGGAAGTGATTTTTGCTATAAATGGCAACCCGCAAAAGTAGATGGTGGCGGAGGTACCACTCGTGCAATAGCAACAGTATCTGGAGAATTGGAGTGATATATGATGGTAAATGATCTACTTTCAATTGTTGATCCATTTTTAGATAAAGCATTAAAAATGGGAGTAGATGAAATTGAATTTTATTTAGAAAAACAGAAAATAAATACTGCATTTATTGAATCCACCAAATTAAAATCAGCTACAGCTAATAACATGGAAGGTATTGGTATTCGTGTGTTGAAAAACGGATCAATGGGTTTTTCTAGCATTAATTCTTTTAAGAAAGAAAAAATAAAAATATGTTTACAAAAAGCAATGACTATTGCGAAGTTGATTCCTTCACAAGAGAATTATTTTTTACCCGATAAAAAACAAATAATCAAAACTTCTAATATTTATGATGAAAATATTGTCAATTTTAAAGTAGAAAATTGTATTGATATTGCAGATGAAATTTTAAAAAAGTGTTATTTGATTGATTCGAGGATTAATATAGAATCTGGAATAATTTGTTCAATTGAAATCGAAACAGGAGTACTATCTTCTAAAAATATCTGCATATCTGAAGAAAAAACTGGTTTTATGATAGAATTAGGTGGGATGGCTGTCGAGGGGGAAAAAATTGGTTCATGGGATGAGGAGTATAACACCGTTGTAAAAGTAAATGATATTGATATCGATTTTATTGTAGAAGAATTTTCTAGAAAATTATTACAAAACCTTGAAACTGTGAAAATAAAACCTTTTGTCGGAAAAGCAATAATCTCTCCAGAAGCTATGCGAAGTTTATTTTCGATGGTAATAGATGCAGCAAAAGCATCAAACATTCAATCTAATGCTAGTTTTCTAAAGGATAAAATAGGGGAAAATATTGCTAATGAAAAATTAACAATAATTGATGATGGACTAAAATCAAACAGTTTTGCTAGCAGTTCTTTTGATCGAGAAGGGTTTCCAAGACAAAAATGTACTATAATTGAGAATGGAATTTTCAGAAATGCTCTCCATAACTCTTATACAGCAAACAAAGAAAATACTGATTCTACTGGTCATGCAAGTGGAGATTATCGTACTATTCCAGAAATTTCTCCAACAAATATTGAAATTAAATCTGGAACTTTTTCATTAGAGGAAATGATAGCTGAAACAAAAGCTGGTGTTTTATTTAATCGCATTAGTGCTTCACCTGATCCAATATCAGGTGATTTTGCTGCAGTTCTTAAGGGAGGAAGATTAATTGAAAATGGCGAAATAAAAAATACTCTAAGAGAAATTACTGCTGTTGGAAATTTCTTTGAATGCTTGAAAACGATTAGAGGTATAAGTAAAGAAAATAAATCCCTAAATTACTATACGAGTTGGAAAATACCTTATATTTTACTGGATGATATTAATTATATTTCCTAAAAAAATGAAATAACGTTTTATGAGTTAACCTTAAAAGAACGATTCGGTTATTCAAGGTTATTGGAAGTATCAACGATGAAAGAAATTTTACAACAAGTTATTGATACTAGACCTGATGGAGTTCATGTTGAAGCACGATTCCATCAAAGGAAAAAAATTGAAGTACGAGCTGACAAAGGAAAGCTCCAGAGAGCTATTGTAGATGATTTTGCTGGTATAGGCATTAGAGTGTTATATTCAGGCGCATGGGGTTTTGCAAGCACGAGTAAAATCGATAAAGCTTCTATATTTGAAACATTCAATGATGCTTTTGCAGCAGCTAAAAATCTTGCTCCAAGTATGAAAGAGAAAATAGAACTTGCTCCTATTAAACCAATATCTGGAACATTCAAATCATTAGGGAAAGATCCATTAGCTAATCATAGTATTGAAGAACGTGTAAAATTGGTTACTGATATCGATAAAAAAGTACTAAATGCTGATGAAAAAATAAAAGGTTCTCTAATTTTTCTAAGAGAATATCATAATCATAGAATAGTTATGAATTCTGATGGTTCAAATGTTGAAGTTTTTGATAGCAAACCAGACATCTATGTACAAGCAGTTGCACATGAAGCTGGAAAGATAATGCCTTATATGGATGCACGAGGAATGTGTGGAGGTTGGGAAATTTTCAAGATTTCACCACCAGATAAAATGATCAAAACAGCTGTTAATACTGCAATTAAACTGCTTGACGCTCCTCTTGCAAAAGGTGGTAAGCATACTGTTGTTATGGATCCAAAGGTAGTTGGAATTATTAGTCACGAAGCAATAGGTCACACAGTAGAGAGTGATTTTGTTATGTCTGGTAGTGCTGCTAAAGGGAAAATTGGCAAGAAAGTTGCTAGCGAACACGTAACAATGGTCGATAGTGGTGAACAAGATTACGCATCTGGATGGTTACCAGTTGATGATGCTGGTGTAGAAGCAAAAAAAACTGTTATTATTGAAAAAGGTGTAATGAAATCATATTTACATAGTCGTTTTACTGCTCACCATTTTGGTGTTGAACCCACTGGTAGTGAACGAGCTTTTGAATATAACGATGAACCATTAATAAGAATGCGGAATACATACCTCGAACCAGGTGATTTCAAGAGAGAAGAATTATTTGAGAACATCAAATTTGGTTACTATCTTGTGAGTCCTGGTGGTGGTCAAGCAGATAGTAGCGCTGAATTCATGTTTTCTATGCCCGAAACATATGAGATTAAGAATGGTGAAATTGGTTCTCTTGTGAAAAATGTAACTGTTACTGGAAATGCTTTTGAAGTTCTACAATCAGTTGATGCAGTAGCAAATGACTGGCGATTAGAAATGGGAAATGGTCACTGTGGAAAGTGGCAACCCGCTAAAGTAGATGGTGGTGGTGGAACCACTCGAGCAATTGCTCTAGTATCAGGATCTGTTGGAGGTAAATAATATGACTGAAGAAATATTATCGATTCTCGATCCATTTGTTAACAAAGCAATGAAATTAGGTGCTGATGAAGTCGAACTTTTCGCTCGTCAACGAAAACAGAAAACAGTAAATTTTGAAGCAAATAATCTGAAATCAGCAGTTTCTACACTTATAGAAGGAGTTGGTATCAGAGTACTGAAAAATAAATCTCTTGGTTTTGCGAGTGTTAATACTTTAAAGAAAAATAAGATCAATGAAGGATTAAAAGAAGCATTCGCTATTGCTAAAGTTTCACCTCCAGAAGAATTCTATATTCTACCGAAAAAACAAAAGATAACTCAGATTCCAAATCTTTTTGATGAAGCAATTATAAATATATCAATGGATGATGCTATTGAATATAGTAATAATTTGCTTAAATCATCACTTAAGATCGATTCAAGGATTTCAATTGATTCTGGGAATTTTGAAGCAACTGAAGATTATTTTGCGATAGTAAATTCTAATGGTATAAATGCTTTTGATAAGAAATCAGATTTCAGCTATGGTTTATTCGGTATGGCAATAGATGGTGATGATATTGGTTCTTTTGATGCTGAATTTGATGCTGTTGTTAATGAATCGGAAATTAATATTCAAAAAACAGCAGAAGAATTCGGAAATAAAGTCCTACAGAATTTAAATGCAAAGAAAACAGAATCCTTTGAAGGACCAGCAATTTTTTCACCTGATGCTGCACAATTGGTTTTTTATCTGGTAATAGAAGCAGCAAAGGCATCTAATATACAAACAGGTTCAAGCTATCTACAAGATAAATTAGGAGATAAAATTGCTGTTGATAATTTATCACTTATTGATGATGGAACTTTACCAAATAGCCCTGGTAGTAGAAGTTTTGATCGTGAGGGAGTCCCTCACAAAAAATTGAATGTTATTGAAAATGGAACATTTACAGGAGTCTTTTATGATACTTTTACTGCGAATAAAGAGAATCTCAAGAGCACAGGTCATGCTGGAGGCTCTTTTAGAAACATTCCTAATATCTCCACAACAAATCTTGATATTAAACCTGGAAAGATATCTATAGATGATATTATCTCAGAAATTAAACATGGCATTCTAATACAAAGAATTAGTGCTGCTCCAGATCCAATTTCTGGTGATTATTCAGGTGCAATAAAAGGTGGCAAGCTTATTAAAAATGGTGAAATTACTGGCACATTGAAAGAAGTCTCTGCTGTGGGCAATGTTTTTACAGGGCTCAAGAACATATCTTCTATCAGCAAAGAACAGAAACCATTTAGAGGAACACCAAGCTGGTTTGTTCCATATATAGTAATTGATGATATGAAATTTATATCCTAAAGGTTTGAGAAGTAATTATCAAACCTATCAACATTTTTTTCTTTATATCCAATTAAATTGCGCAGTAATTAGTAAAAACCTAATTTTTTTAAATAACCAATTTAGGTTTTAAAACAGAATTAGTAAATTGAGTGTGTAAAAACTTGACCCTTGAATGTATAGATGATTTATCATTCACTCCCAGAGATTACCAATCTGATGCTGCAGAGAAAATTTTACAAAAATTATTCGAAGAAAACAAACGATCAGCGATTCTATTATTACCAACAGGTATGGGTAAAACAAATGTAGCAATTATGGTAGTAGTTGAGTTACTAAAAAAAGGAACAATAACTCCTGAAGGAAAAGTGCTCTTTTTATCTCCTGATAGAAAATTAAAGCATCAACTTCACGATGTATGTCAATCAGATCTCTCAGCATATGGAAGTTCTTATTTATTACCAGAAGGTTCAAGTATTCCTCCCTCAATAACTCAAAAACACTTTGCCATTTCAAGATTTATTTTTGCAACTCCAGCATTACTTATGAATTCTCTCTTTGCTCGTACTCCTTCACAAAGAAGAGTAAAACCTGAAGATTTGGAAAAAGTAGAATTCATAGTGATTGATGAGATCCTCGATATTACTGCTCAAACTGTAAAAGGTGGAGGATTTAGAATGGACAAACGATTTGCTCCTCTAATAGATAGATTGAAAGCTAAAGAAGGCTCTAAATTTCTTGGTTTAACAGCTTCTATCTTACAAAAAGGGAAATTAAAATTCATCGAAAATCAATTTGGAGGAGAAAATCAAGTTGAATTTATCTATCCAAAAGGAGAAGATTTCCAAGAGCATGCTCCTGCCATCAAGCTAAAAAGATTCTATGTTTTTGATGATGTAAGAAAAGAAATTGATCAATTACTAACAATTCTTCGTTCTCAAACAGAAAAGGTCTTGAAAAGTGGTTATATGAGACTTAGTAATGGACAACCATTAGCATCAAATAGAACATTGTTATTTGCAAATGAGGTTATGAATCGATCCTATCAAGATACAAATTTTGAGAAAGGATCAGAAGCATTTTTCAAGAATCTAATAATTAACGCAGGTGCATATCTAGATTTAATTATTGGAAGACAATTCTTATTTGAACATACTTTTGGAAAATTTGCTACTTTTGTACAATCAGTGAAAAATAGTCTTTTACTTAATTCTTCAGAATGGAATGAAATAAAAGAACTAGTTGAAAATGCATTAAAAGAAGGGAAAGATGCTAGAATATCCCCTAAAGATATACGATTAATACAAGTTGTGAAGAAGCTTGTTAGGGAAGAAAATAGCTCAGTAATTATTTTCTTACGATTTGTTGAGATGACTAAACACTTATCATTTTTACTCAATAGAGAAGGAATTCCAAATTTATTTGTTCATGGGCGAATGAGTGGAGAATCTCAAAATATGCAACTTAAGAGATTCAAAAGTGGAGAAGTGAAAGTCTTATTTGCTAGTGAACGATTGATAAGAAAAGGAACTGATTTACCAGAAGCAGATAGATGTATACACTTTGGAACAACTCTCTCAATTGAAGCTCGAGAACAAGCAATGGGAAGGATTAGAAGCACCCGTTCAAATTTGAAGGAAGATATTACAATTATATATCATCAAACAGTTGAACAGGAAAAGTATTCCAAACTTGTTGAACAATTTTTGGAATCTGTTAAAAGCTTAAAAACCAGTGCTGGTTGGACAATTTTTGATGATGGAACAGTCCAGACAAGTGATCAAGAACAACCTGATTTCATATCTGAAGGTATAGATGAAAACGAAGAAATTTGAAAAAAAAAGAGAAGAATTGCTCTTCTCCAAGATTTTTTTTCATTACTTCTTATTTTTCTTAATTTTCGATACAATGATAGTGATAATAATCACACTAAAAGCTATTGAAAATTCAGCTCCTGGAAACCTTTTAGTTGTTGTAAAAGTCGAAGTATCTACCATAATAGTTGAGGATTTTGAAGTAGTTAGAATATTGGATCCTGCATAATATACACAAATTGAATAATTGCCTGATTTTGGATATACATATGAATAATTATATTCACCATTATCATTCATTACTGTAAGTAAATAGGTTGAAACATCTGAATCATCAATTATCTCAATAAGTAAAGTGTTATCCTGTTGCTCGGGAAATAATATCGATATTCCATCCGGAGAAGTTAGTTTGCCTGAAATTTCTATTTCATCATCTATTGTTTCACATTGCAATTCAATATTTGATCTAAACATAGTTCCTGCTGTTAATGTTAAACCACCAATTGGTACTAAATGCCATTCTTCAACTTCTTTTGAAGCAATTTGAGGGTTGGTTCTATAATCAATTCTAGATTCATACATTATTAGATGTGCTTCGATTCTTTCCCCAAAATTCACATCTGGGCTTGGTGTGAGTTTAATTTCAAAGTCTTTTTCTTCTAATGCAGAAAAATTGTGAAATTCTCCAATACCATTTCCTTCTAATGTCCATAATTTATTTAGACCAATGATATTAACGTAAATTAATGAGTTTTCTGAATGTGGATTTCTTACTCTAAAAGTTGCATTTATTGAAGCAAAACCACTTGGTGGAGTAGATTTAATCTGAATTGGACTTGCATCAGGGATAACATCAAAATAATCAATATTCTCCATTGCTTCATTATTACCAAGATCAGTTTCACCAGTAAAAGGACTAATTTTAACCTGAATACAACTATGAATATCCATTAATCCTTCTTCTCCCGGGGGAAGAATAACATTTGGAGTCCAAATAACAAACACTTCTTCTTCTTCATCAGCGTCTACATTGATAACCTTTGTATCAATTAGGTTCCAAGTTCCAGAAGCTCCAGCTCCAATTGGACTATTCTCGTAAAATTTCACAGTAACACCAAGAGCATCAGTTTCACCTACATTGTGTATTCTTGCATATAATCTGTTTTCATGGTTCGCCCATGGATCATCACCAATTCCAATTGGTGTTGTTCCATATCTATAACGATAATAATCCCAACCATTTAACATACTATCTACCCAAATATCTGGTGTTTCATAAGGAGGGGGAGAACCTTCAGGATCACCCCAAGTAGCTATTTTTAGATTTGGTGCTCCAGCTGCCCCATTTGTTATGCCTATTTTATAACCGTCACCAATTTGCTCTATTACTTCAATTGTTATCGAATTTCCCATATCTGTAAAGGTGTCACCGACTTTGAAAAGAACATCCCAAAGATCATCTGGGATAACAGTACTGGGTTCTGCATCCATATCAACACATTCCCGATCATCTTCTTTCGCTTTATCTACAAGATAAATGTAAACACCTTCATCCGGTCTTAAACTATCTTCGTCTTTTAATTTGATTACTTCAATCATATAATATTTGGATTCGGAAATTTCGATTTTTATTGATTGTGTATCTCCAATTAAATCCAAATATCTCGGTCTAACAACTGTTTCTCCTGCTTGACCTTTTTCATAAATTATTTGATTCGAAGAAGTGTCAAACCAACCTGTTGCATCTTCAAAACATTGACTATAGATACTTAGTGCGCTTGGATAAGCTCTAGCCATGAGACCATACTCACTTTCGTAATCAAAGTGAGTATGTTCTAATCCGAAGTTATGTCCCATTTCATGTGCTGCTGTTCCCCATACCCAACTATACCATCCATCGATTGCATTTTCTCCTAATATACTAAGTCCCACATTAAAAGATCCTTCATCTGTATTGATTTCCGCAATTTGACCTACCGTTCCTCCTCCTTCTCCCTCCCAACCAATCCATACCATAACAAATCCAAATTGTCGAAAATCAATTGCTGCATCAGCTAACTCAATAGCTTTATGCATTACAGTCCACCTATCAACAGTATCACCATAATCCACGAAATTGTAGGGTAAATCGTACCATCCTTCAACTTGATATTCTATTGAAATAGCACCATAACTTGCATTTGTCCAAAAAATATTCAAAACATCCATTAAATCCTCCATTTCTGGAATTGTCCAACGAGTTGATGGTCTATCTGCAAATTTTACACATATTACAGCAAATCTTTGAGGGCCTGACCTTGAGGTGAGAGAAGTAAATAACTGTTTATCATAAATATTCTTAGGTATATTTTTCAGTATGTCGTTTTTTTGATAGCTATAATCCATTGTTGAATTTTCAGTAAGTATTTCATCAGAAGGGGAAGCTCTAGATGAGGAATTAATACTCACTATACACGAAATTAAGATAATAATAGTAATGAAAGAAGATATAGCTTTTTTCTTTCTGGCATTCAAATTATACCCTCCCAATATATCTATCAATATTGAAGAAGAAAAGCTTTTCTCTTTAACGGATTATATTTAATTTTAAAAAAAATTCTTTACTCAAAATCAAAAATTAAAAGTATATTTTTTTGGTTTTAATCTTTGAAATCTTTCTCATCGAAATAGGGGAATAACTGAGCATTAAATAGATACATCGGTTTAGAATCAAGATTAAGGAAAGCTTCTGAGGAATCACCAAATTCTTCCATAAATTCCTTCATTAATTTTTTTAATCCTTTAGTTAAAAATTCTGCTTCTTTTTTACCGGTGATAAAATTGGTTGTATATGGCATTTTGTGTTTTTTTCCCCCAATAAAGAAAGTGATATCATTATTCTCATCAATAATCACTTTTTCAAAAGGAATTTTTTCTTGTAATAACTTAACCTGCTCTGAAAACATATTAGCATAAATATGTCCAACCATAGCAATCATTTTTAGGAACTCAATTACAAATTCAGAGCTTTCTTCTAACGAACTTGAAGTTAACCCCTCTTTATCAAGTGTATAGAAACGATTTGTGAACTTCTTATTTAATTGATAATGTTTTATTTTTCCTGTAGGATTCATATATACTTCAATTATCCCACTTTCTACTAATTTTTTCAAATGATGAGATATAGTACTCCTGGATTTTTTCGTAGATTCCATCAATTTTTCTGCTGTTATCTCGTTATTTAATATCACTTCAAAGAGTATTTTTGTTCTCATAGGATCTAGTAATAATTCAATTGGATCTATAGCAGTTTCTTCATTATCATCGGACGACGGTTTAATAAATTGAAGTTTTTTCATAATATACTCTTGAATTTATAAATATTTAAATATAACGATGAAATAGTTATATTTCGATATAATCGAAATGTTATTATATGGTGAAAATGACCATTAATTAACAAATATTTGGTGAGTATAGAAAAAATGGCATTAAAAATAAATCTCAAAAATATTCAGATAACAAAATTCGATCCACTAACCTGCTCAAGGAATGATTGGTTTCGTTTTCATGAATTTCGAAAAAAACGTCATATGGAGAAAAATCCTGATGATCCAATATCTGATGATGAGTCTTTTGAAAAAGCTTTACAAGCTAATGTTCAATTCACTGAGGTTGAAATTAATATTTCTATTATCAATGACATTTCAACCGATAAACAGATTGGTGAAATTGTTTATGCAAAGTTTCTCGAAACTTCTGCTTCTTATGAAGGTACTAAACATCTTGTTCAATTTGAATTAGAAATTTTAGAGGAATATAGGAGAAAAGGTATTGGTCGATATGCAATGAAACTAATCTATGATTATGCAAATGAAAATGGGAAGAAAGTTCTGGTTACAACTTCTGACGAAGATGATGGACGTGCATTCTTAAAGAAAATGGGTGCAATAGAAGCACTTGCAGGTGTTGAAAATCGTCTTGATTTGGAAACTGTTGATTGGATAATGGTAGAAAATTGGGTAAAAGACGGTTCGAATAGATCTCCATCCTCGACATTAGAATTTCACTATTCAATCCCTGAAGAAATTATTGAAGAATATTGCAAAGCCTATACAGAAACAATGAATCAGCAGCCTCTTGGGGAATTAGATGTGGGTGCAATTATAATGTCTCCTGAATCATATAGACAACAGGAAAAAATGTTTTTTGATATGGGACGAATTTGGATAACTGCTTTTACAAAAGAACAAAATAGCAAAATATCAGGATTAACTGAAATGCGCTACAATCCAAGTCGTGAAAGTATGATTTCACAAGTACTTACTGGAGTTCAAGAAGAATATCGTGGTCGAGGTCTAGGCAAGTGGTTAAAAGCAAGTATGTTATTAAAAATTCGAGAAGAATATCCTCAAGTGAAAATTGTTACTACTGGTAATGCAAATTCCAATGCTCCAATGCTTTCAATTAACAATCGTCTTGGATTTAAAGTTCATAAAGAATCCATTAATGCACAAATAACAATAGAACAATTAGCTGAATTTTTATCTTTATAAAAAATCTTTTTTTTTATTTTGGGAATATTTTCCCTTTTTTTCTTTCAGTAAATTATACAAATTATTTTGACTATAATTAGGTGGTATTTTCATCAATCTATTAATATCTCAAAACAAAATATAAAATATTGACTTTAATGAAGTGATGATATGAGATGTAAAGTAATAAAAGTTACATTGAATGTTGGTTTGACTAACTATATCCTTGTTGAGGATACAATAAATATTTGGTTGAAAAAAAATCCTACAGTAAAAATTAAGAACATAACTCAAGCTGGATTAGGAACAAAAACAATAATAACTACTATATTATATGAAGATTGAAAAAATATTTGGTGGGCAAATTAAATGGCTTATCAACAAATTACTGAGTATTTGAAGCGTTTACTCTCCTCCAATTTAGAAGAGAGTTTTCTCATAATTTCCCCAAAAGGAAATGGTGATGTGTATGCACAGTTTTTACCCCTCTCTCAAGAGGAACTATACTGTGAAACAGTTTCGAATGAATTTTTACCTGAAAAATTACAGTTAAATTCTCAAAAAATTTCTCAATTAAAGAAATTAGGTTTTGAGCTTGGAGAAGAGGATGTTAATTTCCATCGAGATTTTGAAGTTAAAAATGATACTGCGATTGAAGAATTATCTAAATTGGTTTTGAAAATCTTTGTGGAAATTTATGGTGTGGTTGTAACAGATTTTGATTTTGAATATGAAGAGTAAAACACACTAAAAATCTCAAAATTGCTATAAAATTGGATCCAGTTCTACAGCAATTGGGAGATGACCCAGAATTTGAGAAAATTATGTAATTTTAAACAAATTTGTTATTCTTTTTTGTTTTTACTCCAATGCATCCTTATTGAGTTAATTGTAGATTGATGATATTTTACTTAAATCAAATTGTAAATTATAGTCATAAAGTTAAAAGGAAGGTTATTTATTGTCCAAGAGTAAGCTGGTTGAGTCTCTTTCAGTTGAAGAAAGAAGAATTTTAATCGTTTTAAGAATTATCGAACAACGACCCAAAAATCCTGAAACTAATGAATATACAATCAATGAACAGGTGAAAATTAAACTTGATTTGAATGGAATTAAAACCGTAGGGAATTTACGCTTTAAAAATCAAGTTGAAAATTGGAAAAAATCTTTGATTTCATTAATAGAAAAGAAGCTACTATTATTGGAGGATGGATTATACTCTTTTACTGATAAAGGCCGATTAATTGGCAAAGAGGTTTGGACCGAATGGGCAAGTGGATTCTATGATGATTTGCTTATACGAAGCGCTGAAAGTAAAGCTCATGCTATTTTTTGCGAAAGAGTATTTGGTAAGAATTTATATCAATTTAATGTTCTTGATACGATTCAGTTAGAAACCATGCTAAAACAACTTAATCTTCAACCTGATGATTATGTTTTGGATTTAGGCTGTGGATTAGGAAAAGTAGCTGAATATATTTCTGATGTTACAGGAGCTAAAATTCTCGGAATTGATTTCGCTCAAAAAGTCATTGAGTGGATTCAAAAACAAACAGCTACAAAAAAAGATCGTTTGAATTTTCAAGTAAAAAATATGAATAATCTTGATTACAAACCAGAGACTTTTGATGCAATATTAGCTATTGATACTTTGTATTTTGTAGAAGACTTAGATATCACAATTAGTAAACTTAAGACTATTTTGAAGTCTGGAGGACAACTAGCCTTATTTTGGGGACAACAAAGAAAGCCTGATGAATCAATGGAAATACTTGAACCTGATAAAACCAAATTAGCAAAAGCATTGCAAAAAGCATCTCTAGAATTTGAAGCAACGGATTTTACAGCAACTAGTAGAGATATGTGGATTAGAGAAATAGACGCTGCAAATGACTTAATGGAAATGTTCAAAGAAGAAGGAAATCTTGATCTCTGTGAAGGAAGAATTATTGACAGTAAACAAACTATGGAAAGAATTGATAATCAAAAACAGAAAAGATATTTCTATCATGCATGGAAAAAAGGAGCTTAAATATAGAAGGAGAAATCTGATTCGGATATATTCACTTGGATATAGTAGATTATTCATTTTCTTTAGTTGATAAGTAATTAGAATTATTTAAGAGTTTATTTTTTATATTTTCCAAGATTTCTTTTTAAAATCAAATAATTCATCATATGGTACTGATATTGGTGGTACAAATTTCTTATAATAATCTAATGCATACAGATTATATTTAATATTATTTTGGGATAGAGTTTCTTTAATAATAGTGGTGAATGGTGTAGAAATATTCACTTTTGGAAACTGGAGAACTACTCTATCATAAAATTCATAGATTACTAAATTTGATGTGATTTCAAATTTTCTAATGATTTTCTGAGTGATGGAACTTTCTGGTTCATCTATTATTTCTAGATATAATGATCTAGCAAAATTCCCAATATTAAAAATGTTTAAGAAATAACTAATTACTCCTAATCTCCTCATTCGTTTATCCATTTGACTAATAAAATATTTTACTTTTCGACTTTCTGTAGTATCTAAATTATTCTTTTTACACATAGCATAGAATTTTTCTAATGGTAACATCATATAATGTGCTTTTCCCAAATATCGTGCCTTGATAGTTGATAAAAAGGTTAATGAATTCATCTCAAATATTGTTGGTTTAAATTTCGGTGGATTTACTATATCGATTATTTCGTCCAAGAGTGTTAAAGTTACAATATTGTACTTTGAAGGATTACTATATAATTCTCTGAAATTTTTCTCATTGGATTTAATTTTTTTTGTGGTAATTGAACAGATGAATTTTTTTCTTCGAATTAGTTGAAAAAAGTAATCCTTGATAATCCCCTTCTTTGTTAAATTTTCAAAATAGCTATCAAGTTGATAATGAATGATGTGAGGACATTCTAATATCCCTGTAAATCCTATTTCATCAGGTGTTTGAAATATATCTAATTCTTTCAAATAATTAACAGTTCTAAATTTTTTAACTAAAAGATCTATAGATACCTTATCTTTTAATTTGATTCTGAAATAGTATGGATAAAGCTTAAGCTTGAGTATGTCTATATTAACACGCCAAAATACTAAAAATTTTTCATACATTTCTTTAAAAATTTTATCAACTAGATTATAGCTTTTATTTACTAGTTTACCAATATTTTTTGCAGAAGATTTTACGTAACCAAGAGATTCTAATGATTTAATTATTTCAAAATATTTCGGTTCCAGATAAATAGGCATAGCTAATAAATTTTCTTCTACAATTAGATTATCAATCCAGAGTAAAAATTCTTCTTCTAATTCTTTAGCACTTTTATTTTGTGATAAACTGTTTGTAATTAACTCAATAATTTTGTTAAAAATTTTAAAAGCACTAATTTTGTTATTATAGGAGTCTATGTAAACCCATTCCCATCTGTTCGTATCATGAGATATTTTAATTTCATCAAAAACTAAACGTCCTCTTATGTATATAACAGGAGGACTAACAAGCATAAACTGATTACCTTCAATATACCTTAGGATTGCTAATACATTCAAAATAAGATCAATTAAATCTCGATATTTGTTGTCTAGAGAAATATGTCTCATTAATAAAGATCGAATACTTTCTCTAATGAGTAGAAATTGAATTATAGATTCTTTTTCTTTAATTGGTAAATTAAATACCCAATTTGCAAATATCAATTCATTTTCGGTATAATAAACACCAAATGATAATCCATAATCTCTAATTTTAAATCCATTTTTTTCAACTTGAATTCTAATTTTATGTTTGATTTTCTTTTCACTTAATTCGAAATATTCAGCTTGAATTTTATACTCCTTGCGAAAATCTTTTTGTAATTTTGATTCAATTAAACTTCTTGAATTAACAAAATTTGACATTTAATCCCTCTTAATTTGACTCCATATCTTTGATTTGAATTAATAAATATCAAATTTTATTAAATTTTCGTGAAATTTTTGAAGATATTTTTTTAAATAAAAGTTTAAGATAAAAAATATGATAAAAATTTAAAAAAAGCGTTTTAGATTCTACTAAATTAGAAAAATGGCATTCTAAAAGCAGCTTTAATTTCAATAAGATAAATAAACTTAGCTTATCTTCTTTAAAGCAAAATATTTTCCTTATATCAGCTTGAGATGAGGGAAAATATCACTCATTATAGTAAAAATAAGGAAAGATGCAAGGAGGATAATTATTGAGTTTTGTTAATCGTAAAAGAATAGGATTTGTTTTTATAGCTTTTGTACTTTCAATAAGTGTTTTGACATTAGCAACTAATTCTTCGGGATTTTTGCCCAGAAACATCACTTTCTATGGTTATGTTAAGAATGATAAAACCAATACAGCTATTAGTGGAGCAAGTGTTAAAATATATACACACAACGAAGGGAATTTTATAGATGATACAACTACAAATTCTGCAGGATATTTCTCAATTACTGTACCAATGTTACCAATACCAAAGGACTTGTCACTCGTAGATTATTATGAGTTGAGAATTTCTTCAGCTAATCTTATTAGTAAAGTAATAAGTGCACGGGATTTCACAATGGGTATGACAGTGCGTCTTGTACCACTTATACCTTCTATTTATGATAAATTATCATTTTCTAGTTTTAGTGCTAATTCTTTAGGTTTTATTGATGTTGGAGTTGATTTCACATTAAAACTAATTAACAATGATAATTATTACACATTCAAAGATTTTCAATTGGTTTTTGAATTAGAAAATACTAGGTATTTCAACCACCCTAAAGCATCAGTAACTTATAACGAAATGTTTGGATGGTGTAAAATACCACTCGACTTAAGCGTCTTGGCACCTTCGACTACTCAATGGGCTTCAGCAAATTTTGTTGATTTCTTCAAGCTATATATAGATGAGAATCTTGGCTCATTCAAAGGTTTATTTGCTCTTAATGGTGGAGACTACTTAATTAAGAATTATTATGTTAGAGCAACTGCATATAGAGGTACTACCTATGTTGGTACTTTTCGTTCAACTCAAACACTTTCAATAAGTAGCAGTTTTTCCATAAAAGAAGGTTCAAAACACGTTTGTCATATATTCATGCTTTATGATACGTATTGGAAAGACCATTTTGGTAAAAAACCTGGTTATTTTATTGATCAAGATGTTAATCCCCGCTTTCTAAACGAATTTAATCTAGAATTTCGTTATTATGAAGATGATTGGGCTGGTGTCGATCACACTTATAGAGATACACATAGTTTATGGTATGACTATGTTAGTCCAGAAGTTGAAAATAGGCTTGGTATAAATCTATTTGATTGGGATACACTCGATGCTTCTTCTATTTATAGAACACAACGCGATAATCATGGATTTGACAATTGTCTTGTATTTCTTGATTGCAAAGGACCTAATTGGGGTGTAAACATTGGAGCAAATTTCATAATATGTTATACAGAGACGGATCATATATTATGGGCTGATCATGTAATGGAATTCGGATATGTTGACAATGTCATACAACATGAACTATCGCATTCTTTTAAAGCAATAGACCATGAGTATAACTTAGCAAGCATAATGACCTACTTGGGATTTATACCACCCTCTATATTGCCTATAATACCTTACTATATTTGTGGCAATTGGTTAAATTCTGATATTTCTTTAATGGAAGAATCAATGCAAAATTATTGGGTAGACTACTAATAATTTTGCTATTTTTTATTTTTTTAATTAAAAAAACAATTTTTTAATCAATTTAGGAGGAAGGAGCTTCATGTTTAAAAAGAGGAATTGGAATAATTGGTGTGCGAGGCCGGATTTGAACCAGCGACCTCTAGCTAGTGAGGCTAGCGTTATACCGAGCTAAACCACTCGCACTTTTTATGTAATTTTATTTTGCTTTCCATTATTTTTCTTAATTAAGATTTCGATTCTTATTAGCAATAATGGTGTATCTATATTCATTGGGTGCTATTTCAGCACCTCTTTTAAAATCCTTTATTGTAAATCCTTTTCTTCCCAATTCCTTTATTTTCATTTCAGCTTTATTTTGAGAACTTGCTAGATAAATCACCAATAATCCATTTATCTTTAATGCTTTTACAACTATATCAAGAAAACTTCCAGAATTTTTTGGTAATGGCATGATTATACAATCAAAAAGTTCTTTTTCTATTAATTTTGAAATCACGATATTCACATCTCCATTAATTAGTTCTACATTGCTTATTTTATTGAGAGCTAAATTTTCAAGTGCATAATTGTGTGCAAAGGGATTTATTTCTATACCAATAATTTTTGCTGCAGAGGAATATTTTGATAAATAAATTGGTATTGGGGCTATACCAGAAAAAAATACGCATACTCTATCTTCTCTTTGAATTTCTTTCGTTAATTCCATTCTTTCTGTCACTTGTCTTGGAGAAAAGAATACTTTAGTAATATCAAGTTTAAATTTCAGTCCATGTTCTTTGTGTATTGTTTCAGAGCCTTTTCCTGCTATTAATTCTAACTTTTGTATTCTGAATTCTCCTTCTACTTTTCCTACTTCTCTATAAACTGCTTTTGTTTTGGGATAAATCTTCATAAGATATTTACCAATTTCATTTTTTTTCAAATTCATTTCATCTGGAATGAAAATAACGATAATATCACCAATCACGTCAAATGATCTTAGATTAAATCGCTTCTTTAGAAAATGCAAAGGTACTTTCTTTGGCAGATCTTTATTAATTGCACCACTAATTTTTGTTTTCGTTGGTATCCATAAAAATCCCTCATCAAATATTATATCTCGAGAATAATCATAATCCCCTTTCTCTTTTAAGAGTGCTATTGTTTCCTCTCCTTTTGATTTGTGTATCTTTAGTGCGTATTTTTTTTCAGAGAGATTTTCTTTTGCCATTAAGTTCCACTCTAAAAATAATCTCATTTCTATAATATTTACTACTAAAATACAAAAGAATAATTAAAGAATCCCTTCGCCTAATGCTTCTATAGGTTAAGAAGGGAAAGAATTGATAAAAAGACTAGTTTATCCCTTGCTTTCTCTATTTTTAGGTCTTAATCTAGTTGAACCACATTTGCGGCATTTCTTAGCGCGTAAAGCATTTCGGGCATAGCACTTTCTACATATTTGAACATATAATAGCTTTCTTCGTGCGATTTCTCGTTTCTCTGGATCAGCAACGGGCATCTTTTTTTTCTCCGTTTAATTAGAACATTTTGCAAAAACTTGCTTGCTATTTAAGTGTTTTTCGTTTTCTCCGTCTTTAATCTTTTCCTTTCTTTTCTTCTTTCTTATCAACTTTTCAGCTCTTTTATATTCTTTTCTTCAGCTTTCTCATAAAGAATTTTAAAAATAATTTTCAAGAAAACCAGTACCATATACTATCAATAAATACAATTCCTCAAAATATTTGGATTTACTTTTGATTTTGTTATAAATTAATTTTTAAATTTTAAAAAAATTCAACACCAATTAAAAATGAGGTCTTAAAATTAGGAGACTTACTAAGTCACTTTTGATTTGGTACTTGTTTTTACTGATTTTGAAGTACTACCTTTCTTAGTGGTACTTGTATTGGATTTCTTTGCGGCTGTTGTAGATGGTTTTTTAGTTGTACTTGATGGTGTTTTCTTTGTTGTTGTTGTAGCAGCGGTTTTTTTCGTAGAAGTAGATTTTGGAGCTGATTTTTTAACAGTTATTTTCGGTTTTTCAGTTATTGGTTTCTCTGAAATTCCTTCTACTTCTAATGCTGTGATGAATGTTCTTCCATTATTCATTGTTATTGCAGCATTAATCCTTTTTTGCATAACTAGTCTGTAAATTATTTGTTCTGCTTCTTCAGGTTCTACCATAGCGTTTTCTAAAAACACTTCCATTGGTATATTTTGTGCTCCCTCAAGAGTTTTTGTTACTTTAATTTCATAAAATCTTTCGATAACTGCTATTGGAATTTCAATTTTCTTATCAACTACTTCAGTTAATAATCTAAATGATCCTTCTTTGTATGCTTCAATCATTTGATTTATTACTTTTACAAAGATGGTTTCTAATTTCTTGAATGCTGAACTATTAACTAACTTTTCAGCTTCTATAGGCGAAAAAGATTCAATTATTGTCAAACCTATCAACGTTGCATTGTAATCTTCTAATTCCTCAGCACATCGAGTTCCTAATTTATCTCCCTTAGCAATGAATTTTAATCGCGCTTTTATAGCAACTCTTGTTAATTGGAAATTACCGGAAATAACCTTCAATGTTGCATCATGTAGTAATTTGTTTGGTACCTCTGGAACTCTTTTACCTATGAGTACTTCTTCTAAGAATTCTTCTAATCCTTCTAATGCTATTTCTGGTACTTTCATAGCAGTGTTATGTAAAGTTTTCAAAATTTGCTCTCTAATTTCTTCTATTGGTTCTTCAAACGCATTTTCTAGTAATTCCAAGAAATAGCCTTTGAATAATTCTGGTTTATTATCACCTATTATTTCCATTTGTTCTGCAACAACTAACCGAACATCTTGTTGTTTTTCATCATTTAATTTCATCATTTTTTGTAAAAGGCTTAAACCAAGTTCTGGTGAAATTCGTGTTAAGTTTGTTAATGCTTTAAGAGCTTCAATTTTTGATTCTGCATTTCCTTCTGAAATGATAGTGAATAGGACCTCTACTCTTTTCATCGACTCTTCTAAACCGATAATAAGATCACTTACTTTTAATTTCTTCAATTCTTGAATACTCATCGAAGGGAATAATTGTGTTGGAGTTTTTTGATCATCAGGAAGAGTTTTTGATAATTGAGCTGTTGCGTCTGCTTGGTGTGTTTCAATTTTTCCTGCTAGTTTTTCTGCTGGTACAGGAAGCTCTACATTTACTTTTTCAGAAATTTTGTCAGGAATTTTTTGATCTATAATTTCCGTTTTATCAATTTCTTGAGAGGGCATTTCTTGTTTTTTATCAGTTATTTCTTTTGTTGCGATTTTTTCATCCTTTTCTATTATGATCTCCTCTACAGCTTTAATTTCCTCATCTTTTGACTCTTCAATCTCAATAATTTGTTCTTGATCGATTTCTGTTTTAGTTTTCAACTCATCAGCTGATTGAGCAACTTTGATATTGATCGGTACTTTTAGTTCAATTACATCAGTAATTTTCCCAATTACGCTATAAGGAATTGTTTGAGATGGTACAACTTGTTTTCCATTAATCTCTACAGTAAAACTTAATCCTATCTGTCCATCTTCCCCTATCTTTACAACTTTACAAACTCCTATTTTCTCCCCTCTTGAATCGATAATCACCTTACCTTCTAAATCGGTTTCCCCATTTAGTGAAGCAGATGATTTTTCTATTTCGGTATTTTTAGCCATAATCGCACTTCACAATCTATTTCAAGTGTGTTTTATTGGATAAATTTACAATAACTTCTCTAAATTTGATAATCTTAAGCTTTCGTGAATACTATATTAGCATTATGATATGACGGAATTACTTCTTTTTATAACTTTTTGATTAATCTATTAGTTAATTCATCATTTTATTTAATAATTCCTATATGAAATATTCGATGATTTAATAAACTTTTTAATTATTTTTTACATTTTTTTATATTAACATAATAATAAATAAGAGATTGTATCGTATTAAATTACAAATATTAGTGGAAGTGTAATTCATGGTAAAGTTTTGTCCAAAATGTGGTGCAAGAGCAATCCCGGGAGCTCGATTCTGCAGATCTTGTGGTGCTCGATTAGAAAAAGAAAATCAAGAGGAAAGGGTGGAATCTGAACCAGAAGTAAATGTTCAAGAAAGTAAAAAAACTGAATTTAAATCAAAACCCAAATCCGCACCAGTTAAAGTTGAGCTAACAGAAAAAGAGGAAGAATCTTTATTGATTCTCTCTAAAATAATACCATTACAGAAGAAGATAGAGGAATTAAAGAAAGATAAAGATGGCCTTGAAATTAAATTTAGAGTAGAGGAAGAAATAACTGAGAAAGATTATAACGTCGAGCTCAAGAAAATTAATACTGAAATTTCTAAAATGGATAAAGAAATTGAGGAAAAACGTAAAGTTATGGCAACAGTTTCCCTTCTAAATCTTGTCGAAGAAGTATTGGAGATGAGAGAACGACAAGAAAAGCTTGAAGAGATTTTTAAAGAAGGGAGAATACAAGAATCAACTTATGACCGTCTAAAAAGAGAATACAAAGAAAAAGAAGAAGAAACAGAATCTAAAGTTGATGCTGAAGAAACAAAATTAAAACAATATCGTGATAATCTTGTTTATGAGAAAGAACAAGTAGCAATACAAAAGGAAGAATTCTTTGCGCGACATCAAGTTGGAGAATTCACAGAAGCTGAATATAGAGCAAAAGTTAAGGAACTTGATGCTCGAAATATCGATGATTTGATAGCTGCTGTTGATGAAATAATTTCTCGAATGTCTCGAGTTTAAAATTCTTCTTTCTTTTATTATCTTATTTTTTTTATTATTTTTTTAATATTAAGCTAAAGTAATTAAGCGAAGGTTTTAATTCCTTAAGAAACGAGATGTTTCATTAAAATCAAAAATTAGAAAGATAGGATTAAAATGGCGCTAAAAATCTCTCCTAAATCGAAAGACGAAATAAGAAGTTTAACCGAGGAAATTTTAGCATTAAAGAAAGAAAAAAATGCTGTTATACTAGCCCACTATTATCAAGAAATTGAAATACAGGATGTAGCAGATTTAATTGGGGATTCACTAGGATTAAGTAAAGCAGCGCGTGATGTAAAGGGCGCAGATAGAATTGTTTTTGCTGGAGTATATTTTATGGCAGAAACAGCTAAAATACTTAATCCAGAAATAAAGGTATTAATTCCTAATGTTAATGCTGGTTGTCCACTAGCAAATCAATGTAGCGCTAATCTCATTAATGATGCACGTTCATTACACGAAAAAGGCACACCTGTAGTAGTTTATGTTAATACGACAGCTGAAACAAAAGCTGCAGCAGATGTGACTTGTACAAGTAGTAATGCTGCAACTGTTGTGAAAAATCTTAAATCAAAGAAAGTAATTTTTGGTCCTGACCGAAATTTAGGTTTTTATGTCCAAAAGAAAATACCTGATATCGAAATTATTCCTGTACCTGAAGATGGGCATTGTTATGTTCATAGACGTTTTGATGTTGAGACAATTAAAAACTTAAAAAAACAATATCCTGATGCTCTAGTAATTGCTCATCCTGAATGTAATCCTGAAGTACAAGAAATCGCTGATGAGGTTGGTTCAACATCAGCTATGATACGCTTTGGGGAAGAAACACAAGCTAAAACAATAATAGTAGCAACTGAAAAGGGATTAGTTGATAGATTAAATCGCGATCATCCAGAAAAGAAATTTATTCTAGCAAAGGATACAGCTATTTGTAAGAATATGAAGAAAATTACATTAGAGAATCTGAGAGATGCTCTTTTGTATGATCAATTTGAGGTTATCATTTCTAAAGAAATACATGAAAAAGCAGAAAAAGCAATTTTAAGGATGTTTGAACTATCATGAAGAAAATCTTCCCACTACCTAAAACAATTATTCGTGAGATGTTAGAAAATTTCATGAAAGAAGATGAGGGATATGGAGATATAACTTCTGAAATTTTAATACCAGAAGAAAAACGAGCTCAAGCAAGAATTTTCACTCGAGAAGAATGTATACTTTCAGGAGCAATTTTAATACCGGAATTATTCGCTGTAGAGGACTGTGAAGTTACTCTAAAAGCTAAGGATGGAGATAAACTAGCTAAAAATCAAGATATCGCTATTATTTATGGTTCTATGAGATATATTTTAAAACGTGAAAGAGTAGCGCTAAATCTTCTTTCAAGAATGTGTGGGATTGCAACTAAAACCTGGTCCTTTGTTAGTAATGTACCAAAAGAATCAAAAACTGTTGTTGCTGCAACTAGAAAAACCACTCCAGGTTTACGATTGTTGGAAAAGTATGCTGTTACTTGTGGTGGTGGTGATACTCACCGATTAAGGTTAGATGATATGGTACTCTTGAAAGATAATCATCGAGTTTTATTCAAATCTATAACTAGAGCAGTTCAGGAATTAAAAAAACATTTGAGTTTCACTAAGAAAATAGAGGTTGAAGTAGAAGATTTTGAAACTATGGTAGAAGCAGTAGAAGCTGGTGCAGATATTATAATGCTTGATAATATGAGTTCAGATAATGTAAAAAAAGCATTAGAGATTCTTAAAGAGAAAGGCTTACGAGATAAGGTCATTGTAGAACTTAGTGGGGGAATAAATGAATCTAATATTGCTGAATATGCAAAATTAGAAGCAGATGTGATATCCTCTGGCGCTTTAACACATTCCTACAAGTCAATTGATTTATCTCTTGATATAATTAAATAAAAGCAGTTTTTTAAGTAACTGCTTTTTCTTTTCTATTAATTAATACTAAAAATTCTGTTTCTTTAGCGATTTTTTCTACTGTTATGTGATTGAATTTCTCAGCTAAATGCAAAGAATCAGTTTGAATTATTTGTTCTTGAGTAAAACTGAGCATTAATTTAGCAAATTCTAAAATACATTTTGAATTTACTAGAAAACGACTGTTCTAAAATGTAGTTCAGTTGTTTTTCTGTTGTTCTAAACTGTGGTATCTTATATGATATCTGTATATATTACTTAAGGTTTCAAAATAGTGAATTTATTGTTCAGGAAAAGAAAAAAAGAGTAAATTTAGAAAAATGGTGTCAAAAATGAAAAAAAAGGGAAAAACATCTATTGTATTTATTTCGGTTTTTATTATTTGTTTGACTGTTTTAAGTCCATTAATTAGTAGTCATTTGATAGCAAATGGTTTTGGAAACTCCAAAAATCTGACTACAAACGAGAATCTCAATCAAAGTCTAGAAACTGACTCAACATCATTGAAGAAAGCACCTAGCATTGATGATTTTTTTACAAAATATGATAATGATGGTTATATTTCACCTGAGAAATATCTTCCTAATACTGTACCGGATGAATTAAATCTAACACAAAATAGTGAAGATCCTTTGGAGGATTTGGGAGTTAATATTGATCTCTCTAAAACTGCTTATACCGTCGGGGAAACTGTGGAGTTTACTATTCAAGTTATGTCTGGTCTTAATCCTGCTAGTAATGCTGATTTTAGGTTACAAATAACAACTGGGGATTGTTATTATTATTGGTTTTATAATGATATTCCTTATTCAACTTTGGTAAACAAGGTAATTACTACAAATGAAAATGGATTTTATCAAGATTCTTTTGTTCCTCCAGCAGAAGGATCATACACAATTTTAGTTACTGAAATAGGCGCAGGATATGCTCGGGGAAGAAGATTAGTTACTGTTTCAGATTTAATGATATTTTGGCGAATCCCTTATGATGCTGTATTAAATGCAACCACAACTTCATATGCTTTGATTTTGGATTCAACTAATTTTTCACCTATAAGCAATGTTAACGTAACATTAACAGCTGAATATTGGGATTATTCTTTGTATAATCCATATAGTGCTTTTACTGAAACTGTCTTTACTGGTTTAACTGATGAAAATGGACTAATTACAATTGATTATACTCTTTATGATGATTCATTACCTTATGTTTATCTTATTCTCTCTGCTGAAAAAGACAGCTCAAAGACCTCATTAATGCACTATGTAAGTTTCAAAAATCATTACTGGTATTATTACTACGAAACTGAACCTCTCTATGAAAAGTATAGTTTCATAACTACAGCAGATAAACCAATTTATCAACCTGGAGACAAAATCAATACTCGAACAATTGTTTTTCAAGAAGATTATTGGAAGGTTACAAGAACACCTGCAGTTTCAACAGAGATTGAAGTGGAATTTAAAAATCTCCAAGATTTTACTTTATACCATGAAATGGTAATTACAGACGAAAATGGTATTTTTGAATGGACATATCAATTTGATAGAGATGTTCCAATTGGTCTATATTCATTATTCTTTAAAAAAGAAGGTTCAACAGAAGTTTTTACATTTGAATTAGATAATTATGAAAAGCCTGATTTTAAGGTGGAAATTAGTCTCGAAAGTGAATATGTACCTCCTAAAAAAGAGATTAAAGGAACAATTAATGCTGAATATTATTTTGGGAAACCTGTTCCAGGAGAGGTTGTTATTTCCTTTTATTATTCAGATATTTTCCTTGATTCAATAACTGGCACTTTAGATTCTGATGGGAATTTTGAATTTGAATGGAAAATCCCTAGTAGTGTTACCAGTGAAAGCAAAAAACCAGAAACTATTATCATTAAAACTCAAGTAATGGATGTGATAAATCGAGTAGTTAATTCTGAAAGAGAAGTTACATGTGAATCAGACATTCGAGCTTATATTTGGAAATATCCTTATGGAATTGTATCTGAAGGTGAAAAAATAAAAGCTTATTACACAGCATATCATAGAAGCTTGAGAACAACTTATTTTTCATGGGATCCAGTTCAAAACGCTAATGCAAAAATAGTAGTCTATGGTGTAGGTTTCTTGGGGATAAAATTCAAGCTTTTTACTTTAAGTGGCAAAACAGATGATTATGGAAGAGGATCTGTTGAATTCATAATTCCTGAGTCATATTTTCCAAAATACCGAATGTTTATGTTAGATCTTACAATACAAACAGATGATGGACGAAAAGGAGAATCATCTACTGCTTTCTCAGTAGCACTTATTGAAGCAAAAATTGACATCTCACCAGAAAATAATATTTTACCTGGCAGTGAAGTGGATATTACTCTTTCATTTGTGAATAAATATACTGGTAAAAATGAAGATGGTTTGGTTTTTGTATATGTTATGGATGCTGAATATGATACTATTTGTTACATTGATGATTTTCATGTGAACGGTCCAGAAACTTTTACAATTCATCTTAGTGAATTTGCTCCATCTGGGAAATATCGTATTAGTACTTACTTCAGATACGATAAATTGAAAGGATTTCTTTTCCCGAGATATACTTGTGGAAATACTGAATTTACTGTTGGAACAGATTATTCCTTAACAATTGAAGCTGACAAAGAAAGTTACTCTTCAAGTGATACTATTATTCTTACAGGACATCTAAGTCATACTGGAAATGCTCCAACAATAATAGAATTTGCAAAACGTGGAATTGTGGATATAATATTAATTGATAGCACAGAAACAGATTTCACCATTACTCTTACAGACATCGAAGATTTAGCTCCATTATTAACAATCTTTGCTTATGCAATAACACCAACTGGAATGATTCTAGAAACGATAGCAATTATTGAAATTAAAAAAGAGTTAAATGTAAACATTGAATCTGACAAATCAATTTATGAACCTGGGAAAACAGCAACAATTACTATTTCTCTAACTAATGAAGATGGAGATCCAATTGATGGGCTAGGGGCTCTTTCTCTAATAGACTCTTCAATATTTGCAGTTCAAGAAGATACTCTTGTTGAAGAGAGTTTTTATGAAGAGGAAAAATACTGGTCAGAAATATCAACTAAGACTAGCTGGACTGCATTAATGTCTAATTGGTGGTATTGGTGGTATGATGACTATTTTCCATTATATTATGGAGGATATTATGAAATGGTAGCTGAAGACGTTAGAGGGGAGGGCACCTTTTCAGAGAACACTCCATCTGAAATTGAATTTCAAGGAGAAATTAGAGATAACCTTCCTGAATCAGCTAATTGGTTACCAGAAATTATTTTTAGCAATGGGAAAGCTGAAATCACTATAGAGCTCCCTGATAATATAGGTGAATGGACTGTAAGATTATTTGTGACATCAACAGATCAAGGAGTGGTTGTCAAAGAAACTTTCAAAACTTTCTTGCCTTTCTTTGTCGATCTTAAAGTCCCACAGGGTGTAATTCAAGATGATGTAATAGTAGTGAGAGGGATTGCTTATAATTATTTGAATGATACGAGCAAAGTATCTGTAACTATTTCTACTGATGGTTTAACAGTAATCAATAATCCTACACAAACAGTAATTGTTCCACAGGACTATCTTGTTGAAATTCGTTGGACAATTTATTGTAATGATTATGGTATACATAACATTACACTAACAGGTATAGCTCCCATTGATACTAATACTTGGTTTGATGGAATAAAACGTCCAATTCATATTGAGCCAAACGGTGTTCCTTTTGTTAAAACAGTTAGTGGTATTTTGAATGATACTTTGGAAATTGATTATGAACTATATGAGAATAGTATTTATTCAAATATTGATTTAGTTATTTCACCTGGGATTATGGAAACAGCAATATCCTCATGGGAACGTCTTATTGGTTATCCGTATGGTTGTATGGAACAAACAATGTCCAAACTATTACCGGATATTATGATCTATGATTATCTTGAAAATTCTGGTCTTCTCACTCTATCAGCTGAAAGAACAATAAATTCAATGCTCCAAGTTGGTTTATCTCGAGTAGCTTCATTTCAACATGTTGATGGTGGATGGGGATGGTGGTATGATGATGATTCACAAGTATATATGACAGCTTACATTTTATATGGTCTAGGATTGATGAAAGACTTTGGATTACAATTATCTCCCTCAAATCTTAATGCTGGAATAAATTATCTTATCAGTAAGCAATCTTATTCCACAGGTGCTTTTACTACTGATACATGGAGATTAGATCAGTTATCATTCACTGCTTATGTAATAAGAACCTTGATTACTTTGAACGTAACAGAAACATATCATATCGAGTCTTTGAATAAAGCAATCAATTATTTTATCAACTCGTGGACTAGTGGTAGTACCTTAAAGAATCCCTATGCTGCAGCATTATTTATTGAAGCTACAATAAATACTCCTTACGAAAATACAAGTTTTCTTTCCGATTTGAAGGATTATATTCTTTCTGAAGCTATTATTGAAGAAAATGGTTTGCGATGGGAATTAAACTCTGATAATTATTGGAATGCTTTGGGTGGCACAATAGAAACGACTGCTACTGTAATTGTTGCATTAGCAAAGATGGATTTTCTTGGTTATTATGCAATAATTCGTCAAGCAATTGAATGGTTGATTGAACAACAATCAGATTATGGATGGGGAAATACTGCTGATACTTCTGCTGCAATAAAAGCAATTGTTATTGTAGGATATAATCCTGCAGAAATTTTAGATTGTATCGTTGAAATCTCTGTTAATGAATGGTCAACTTTAATAAATTACAATGAAAGTGAATCTCAATTCCTTGACACTAGATATTATACTCTTGAGGACTATTACATCCCAGGTAATAATACACTCGAAATAAATCAAACTGGTTCTGGTCAAATCTTTTATTATTTTACTGCTACTCAAATCTTACGAAATGATCCAACAATAAGTATTGATACTCCTATATATGCAACTCCTGGTGAAATATTTACCATTGATATTGAGCTTCAATCAGATTCTACCTCTGTTTATCCTGCAAACATCGAAATAACAAGTAATGAAGATGAATTAATATTGGTTAATGAACAAACACAGACTCTTCAATTGGTGAATGGAAATGAAATCATCTCATTTGCTTTCAGAGCACCAACAGAAATAGGAGAATATTCAGTAGGAGGATTTACTTTAACTTATACATTTGTTGATTCAAGTCTAACGATTTTCGCTCCAAGCACTGCTATTCGGAAATTAGGAGAAGTAACAGTGATAATAGAAGAAGGAACTACAAAAGGAACCATTAAAACAAACTCCTATTTCCTTTCTCAAAAAGAAAAATTCCTTTCCATTTCTAGTCCCTATGATATTACTCTTGATAGAGATTACTCAAAATTAAATAATATCATAAAGGGTGAAACAATAGAAGTATCAATTTTAATTGACAATCAATGGGAATCAAAGGAATTTGTAATGCTAGAAGATTATATTCCAGCAGGATTTATAGTAGAAGAGGGTTCTATCAATACTGGGATAGATATAATTGATTATACGCTTTCTTCTGGAAAAATCACATTCTTCATCTCAGAACTTGATATTGGAATCACAGAATTTACTTATCGCATTATAGCATATGATGTTGGTTCTTCGATTGCCTCTCCTGCATTATTATCCTCAATGTATGATTCTTGGACAATTCAAAGTGCTCCTGCTAATATTGGCTCTCTTATAGTTAAAATCGATTCAAAAACAGGACAAATTAAAACCGATTTTGAACTTCCAACATTAGTTAGTAGTGAATTTGAAATTGTTAAAGAGAAAAAATATTATGATGTCTCTCTCTCAATTTTAGCAACTGATAATGATGATGTAACAAATGTCTATATTCTATTCACAGATAAACTTGGTAATTGGTTTTCAAAGGAAGCAACTTTAATTCAAATTTTTGAAAATGGAACAGAAGAATATTCTGTTGATTTGGGAGAATTTAGTGGACAAGAAATATCATATATAATTGCAATAGAAGATGCTTCTGGAAATGTTCATCATTCTGAAATTGGTTCCATCATTATTCCAGCAGTTATAGCTTTTGTTTTCATTATAGTATTAGTTTTAACTTCAGCAGTTTTTGCTACTGCTTCCTCTATTACAACTTATTGGGTAAAACCAAAACCAACAACCGACGGAATAATTGATAGTGATATTGAAACAGTATTCAAAGAAACTGAAGAGGATTTGGAAGCCTATAAACATCTTGAGAAAAAATAAATCAAGATTAATTATAAAAAACGATGAAATCTTTTTGATTTCTTCTTTTTTTATATTTTTTTTAACTCGCAATAAGAGTTTTAAATAAGGTAAAAATATTCTTTGTCAATTTTCAAACATCATAGATTGATGGGGAAAACTTACGATGGAATTTGCACCAATTATTGAAAAGGTTGCATTCAATTTAATGAAATATGCTGCTACTGTTTTACCTGATAATGCCATTAAAGCAATAAAAACTGCTTATGAAAACGAAGTAACTGAAACAGGTAAAAGCCAATTAGGAGCAATCATTAAAAATTTTGAATCAGGAGCTAAATTATGTATTCCAATGTGCCAAGATACAGGAATCCATATTTATTATGTTGAAGTTGGAGCTGATTGTCCTATTGATGACTTAGGAAAAATTGAGGCTGCTCTAACTAATGCTTCTAAACGTGCAACTAAAGAAGTACCTATGAGACCAAATGCTGTTGATCCTTTTGGAAGTAATTCAGGTGATAATACCGGAAGATACATTCCTTGGATTAATTGGGAAGTTGTTCCTGGTGATAAGATAAAAATTACTGCTTTTCCAAAAGGAGGTGGTAGTGAAAATATGAGTACTGTTAAGATGCTCAAACCAGGTGTTGGAGTCAAAGGTGTTATGAAAGAAGTTGTTGACTGGATGATTCAAGCAGGAGGGCAACCATGTCCACCTACTGTTGTTGGAGTAGCTATAGGTGGAGGAGCTGATATTGCAATGAAATTAGCTAAAAAACAACTCATGAGACCAATTGGTCAACCGCACCCACAAAAAGAAGTTGCTGAAATTGAAAAGAAACTATTAGAAGCAATTAATACAACTGGTATTGGTCCAATGGGTTTAGGAGGTAAAATCACATCCTTAGCAGTTCATATGGATTATGCTTATAGACATCCCGCTTCTCTACCAATGGCAATTGCAGTACAATGTTGGGCTGCAAGACAATCAGCAGCAGAAATTAGTGCTGATGGTAAAATAAAATATTTACATCATAAGGTCAAGGAGTGAAAGAAATGGCTGAAGTAAAATTAACTACTCCAATTTCTGAAGAAGATATTCGAAAGTTAAAAGTGGGAGATACACTTTATATCAGTGGCACTATTTTCCTAGCACGTGATGAAGCTCATCTCAGAGCTTTAGAATATGCTGAAGAAGGAAAAGAACTTCCTTTAGATTTCAAAGGTTTAGCAGTCTTTCACTGTGGACCAATTGTCAAAAAAGACGAAACTGGTGATTGGCAAGTTGTTGCTGCAGGACCGACTACTTCTTCAAGAATGGAAATTTTCCAAGATAAATTCATAGAAAAATTCCGAATAAGCGCTGTCATTGGTAAAGGTGGAATGTTTGATCGTACAACTGCTGCAATGAAGAAATTTGGGGCAGTTTATTGTGCTTTTACTGGTGGAGCTGCTGTTTTAGCAGCAAATGCAGTTAAGAAGGTTAAAGGTGTTGAGTGGTTAGATCTTGGCACTCCAGAAGCTTTGTGGATTTTTGAAGTAGAAGATTTTGGTCCTTTGACTATTGGTATTGATAGTCATGGTAATAATCTCTTCAAGAATATATCAGATGAAGTAGAAAAGAACAAAGCAAAAGTCTATGAAATTATTGGAATAACTTCTGAATAGATTTTCTATTCAAGAATTCTTTTTTTTATAATTCTTTATAGTATTTTACCCAGTTATAACCATATCTGGTTCTTTTACCACATTCAATAAAGTTCATTTTTTCAGCTAATATTATCATTGAATGATTATCTACACGAGTCCATAATGTTGCCTTTTTAAATTTTAATTCTTTTCCTCGTTGAAGAATAAAGCTCATAAGTTTTTTACCTAAACCTCTTCTATGAAATGGTTTTGCTACAGAGACTCCTATATCATATTCCCCTTCTTCAATATCCTCATCTTCCTGCCAATCGCCATAGAGAGTAACCAATCCAACAATTCCACTTGGATTATCTTTCAAAAATTTCCAGGGAAGAATTTTTCTAATGAATCTTTTTTGCTCCTTCTTAATCTCCTCTTGTGGTAAAATTGCTACATAAACTTCCCATAATCCCATAACAATTGTATTTATCCAATCTTCTACGAGTTCCTCTGATTCACTACACATTCCAACCATTTTTTTATCAACAGTTTCAATGAGATCGAACAATCCCTGCCAGTCATCAGATTCAAGGAGGCGTATTTCTACCATTAAATTCACCTTAAGATATAATTATTAATACAATAAAAAAAAATGATACAAATTGGTTTATTTAATTATCTTAATGCACCAAATATTTTTGAGAGGATAAGTAATAGCAATCTGTTATGGCTGATTTAAATCTACTCTGGGCAATATTAGCACAATTAGCTTCAACCTCCTTTAATTTCATTGGTATGACTATCCAAAAGAAAGCAGCAAATAGTTTACCATTGATAGGAGAGGAAGCAGGATTCCTTAAATCAATAAAGAATTTTGCATTGAATAAAGAGTGGGTTTTTGGCTTTTTCTTAAATTTTGTTAGTGTTGTTTTAAGCGCTATCTCTTTTGCTTTGGCAGCAATTTCTATGGTCCAACCATTTTATGGTTTTGGTTTAATTGTTCTTGTTATTTTTACACATTTCTACTTAAAAGAGAAAATTACTTTGTTAGATTTAATTGGTGTTATCATTGGTATTATTGGTATTGTAGCAATTGGTATTTCTGCAGTTCCATCTGAACAATTGTACTATACCGTTGTTCTTGAAAAATTCCTAGATTTAAGAGGAATACTCTTTCTTAGCGTTTTCTTAGGTATAGCTTTAATTTTCTATATTGTAAGTGAGAAAACACCTAAAACAGTTTCAATAGTGTTTCTAGTAATATCTTCATCAATTTGGACAGCTACCTCATTTATTTTTTATAAAGCAATATCTGCAGCTGTTCGTGATATTGGTTTAATTGCAGCATTCTTTGGCGAAGGATGGCTATACACTTGGCCCTTCATTCTATTAATTGGTTTTGTAAGTGCGATTGGATTGATTATGTTAAATATAGCTTACCAAAATGGTTTTTGTGTAATTGTTGTACCTATTTTCTCCTCTATTCAAGTAATTCTTCCTGTTCTTGCTGGAATAATTATTTTTAGTGAATGGATGAATTATGGCACTCTAACAATCATTGGGCAAACCATTGGCATTATAATAATATTAATTTCAGTGATAATTCTCTCAATAAGCAATGGGAAGAAAGAGGATGCTTGTCAATTTCAAGTAAAAACAGATACTGAATCAAATGATTATGCTGAAGAATTAGATATCTTAGAAAATTAATTTTTTATTAATAATTAGTTAATAGTAATAATTAAATGTGTTATTAAGTCACTTAAACACAAATATCGTCTACTGGGAAACAAAATGGAAATTGGACCATTACGATGGGCTTCAAGTGAAGGAGTTTTTCTCTTTCAAGTCCCTTATGAAGAGCGATTATTTTCTCTTGAAACAGTAATTTTGCTTTCAAGTAGCTTGTATGCTATTCAAATATTTCTTGATAAGGGAGATTTATCATTTTTAGGTGAAAAACTATCAATATTAAAATTAAATTTTCACCCTCCATTTCCTGAAGAAGAACAAGCAGAACAAGAACGTTATGTGGTTCACAGTACTATAAAAGATGGTTTTTGTATTCAAAGTATCTTTCTTGCGGAAGAAATATCAAATGTAATGAGTGAGTTCGAAAAAGCTTTTCTCGATTCTGTTGCAAATCATGTTTTAGAAACATTAGACAAGGAAGGTAGACATATCTCTGATATTCCATTTTTACAAAATAAGGTAGTGATTGATGATGTTGAAGCAATGCTTTTTGAGATTGACACAAACTACAAAAGCTTAGCTGCGAGCTGGTCAATTGCAGCAGGATCAGATTGTACATCAAAATTTAATTTTGCTGATGTTTTTTATAATGGGAAAATCCAAGTTCGTGACTTATTTTATGATCTCGCAGAACGAGCTATGGAAACGTTCGATCAGTTGTTGCTTGGTAAAGAAGAAAAAATCACTCTATTTAAAATCGCTCGAAGTTTGTTAAATCTATCAGGTCTTCTATATTCTAAAGATACTGATAAGAAAATTACTGATGAACAATTAAACTTCTCTCATTCGGAAATTATCCTGGAAGCAGTAAATTCAAAGAAACTATATCGACTAGATGTAAGAGCATATACAATAGATGATGAACAGTTTTGTGATATAACAATAATGGGTTGAAAAAATTACTTTTCGTTTTGTGTAATCGATCGCATATAATCAAACATATACAATTGAGCTAATCCTGCCCATTTGCCATAATGATTTAATAGCTTATCTCTACATTCCTCTATTGATTTCTCTTTTCCTTTGAAAAGTAATTTACAAACTCCTCTTTGAATCCAAACATCAGTTGGCGGAGCATCAATTCTACCTAAACCATACAGAAGAAACATATCAGCAACTTTTGTACCTATCCCTTTCAATTTTAGTAATTCTTTTTTTGCTTCCAATGTAGGCAAATTATTTAATTTTTCAAGTCTAAATTGATAATTTGCTATATCTTCTGTAGTATTGATCACATATTCTTCTCGATATCCTAATCGTGCATCTTTTAGAAGATGTTTCATCCTGAATAAAGTCTGAGGTTCTGGAAAAGAGTAAATCATAAAATGTTCAGTTGGATATTTTTCTCCCATTAATTCTTTTATTTTTCGCGCTTGACTATTAAATTTCCAAACAGAATTATTTTGTGTAAGAATAGAACAGATTAAGCTTTCAAATAAATCATGAGCACGGGTTAATCTCAATCCTGCATTTGCTTTAAAAGCAGGAGCTAATTTATCACTTTTAAATTCTTCAAAAAATTGTACTAAATCAAGATCTAATCCGAATATAACCCGAAGATATTTTCGCATACTTTTTACTTCGTTATCTTCAAGAGTTCTGTCAGGACTCAAAATTTCTGCCGCCATTTTTGTTTTATTTTGGAATACTCTACAAATTGTGACTTTTTTTGTTTCAGGTACTTTTATGACCATATAGTATCTATTCATTTTATCACTCATAGGTATAGGGAAAGAACTGTGACCAGACTCAATAGTTCTTTTTAAATCAAAAGGACCTTTTGCTGTAAAATTTAAAGTTATAAGTTCACGCATTGACATTGTAAAATTACCTTTCTAGCTGTCTACAACTAATTGCTTATTTCCTTTCAAAAAAAGCTTTTGATGATTATCTACAAAAATTTAATTTTTATTGGTCTCAATTGAATTTCTTACTTTTTCTTCATATTTGAAGAATGCCGCTTGAATTTTTCCAAGGAATTCTCCACTTTCTTTAAATTTCTCAGTGGAATAATCTCGAGCACTTACAGCAAAAGCCATCATTCTTGTTGCAGTATATACTTCATAGAAAAATATTCTATTACTAATATCAGGTAATTTTACTTTTGAATAATAACTATTATAGAATTGATGCCGATAACTATCTAGCTCTGGATACAGAGAGAAGAAAAACAGAGTCCAGCCTGCATCTAATGCAGGATCGCCTAATCTAGAATATTCCCAATCAATTAAACCTGTGACTTTTGACCCTTGAACCATAATATTCCTAGGTTGTGGATCTCCATGTAAGAGTGAAAATCTTTCCAATTTTAGATGTTTTTTGAAGGACATAAACCATTTCATTAAAGGATCAATATAATATCCTGCTTTTCCAAGAAAATTCAATGAACGATTAATATCATTTAAAATAAATTTATCATAAGGAATTTCTTCCTTAATAATTCCTTTAGGTGTTTCTACTCCATAATTTTTGAATCGAAAATTATGTAGATTTACTAAATACTGGGCAAACCCAGAAATTACTTTTTGAAAATCATCAGGAGTATAACTTTCCACAGCTTTTTCAAGTGTTATTCCTGGAATTCGCTCGATAATGGAAAATGGATATCCAAGAACATTTGGATTCACTTCAAGAAGATAAGGTTTGGGCACTGGAATTGGTGCACCCTGTAATCTTTCCAGTTTCCGATATTCTCTCTGAGGTTTTAAAGGATCATGTTTTTCAGGATAAATCCGTAGAACTAAACTTTTTCTCATTTCTCTTCCAGATACGGTAAACAAAATATCAAGAAAGAAGACTTTATTTGACATTCCAGTATGGATCATTGTTGGTGGTTGCACTGATAATAGATTAGAATTCTTTGGTATGAGAACCCAAAGCATTCCTGAATCTAGAAGATAATCTTTAAGTCTTTTTTGTATTTCATCAGCTGGAAGCAAAGGTTTCATTCATTGAATTCTCCAAGACCCATTTTTTGTTTGAGCAAATAATAACTCCAAACTAAACCTATGAGTTAGGCATTTAACTATTTTCTTTATTACAAACTTATATTTTAAGAATTTTCTGAAGTGTAGCTTTTTATTTTAAAAAGTCACAAAAATGAAAAATTGCTTTGCAAGCAACTTTGGAGGTTATATTATTATAATCCAAATTAGGATTAACTTCTACTATTTCAAAACAAATAATATTTTTAGCTAACAATTCAATTACTTCAAATAATTCTCTTGAAGTAATTCCACCCGGTTCTGGTACACTTACACCTGGTGCAAATGCTGGATCTAATACATCGATATCTAGTGAAACATAGAGTTTTTTGTGTTTGTGTAAAATATCCCTTATGAATTGATTTCGGGTCGTGCTATTTGCTACTTTATCTGCACTGAGGATTTTTATTTTGTGTTCTTCAGTATATTCAATTTCTTCCCAACCTAAATTATGCCCTCTTACTCCAATTATGTAAACATTTTCTGGTTTCACGATTTTTAATTCCAATATTCGTTTCAAAACAGTTGCTCTTGAAAATCTATTTGTTTCGGGAAATTTTTCCATTAAATCTAAATGTGCATCAAGCCAAATGATTGCATCAATACTTTCATTACTTTGTTTTATTCCTTTAGCTGTCCCTAAAGCAATCGAATGATCGCCACCAATAATCAATGATATTGCTTTTTTATTTAGAATCTGTTCAACTTTAGAGGCTAGTTCTTTTTGGAATTTTTCGTAATCGTTAGTTGCTGCTATATCCCCCCAATCCAAAACGTTTAGACGATGAATTGAATTTTGTGATAAGCCTTGACCAGAGAAAAATTGAGAACTTTTTCGGATATTTTTGGTTCCTTTCTTTGCACCCTTTGAATAAAATTCAATTTCATCTTCAAATGGAGCACCGATAATAACTACATCTAAATCTATTGCAGAATCAATTTCTTCTACAGCAAAAGTTCCATTGAAAGGGTCTATCAATTTATCTCAACTCTTAAGAATATATTGTAACAGTTATTTTCTATTTATTTTAATAGTATGCACTAGATAAATAGTTATATTATTTTTTCATTTGTAGCGTAATAAAAGAACTTTTAACTTGAAGTGAAAGAGTGTAAAATAAGGATATAATTCATTATTGTAAAATATAATAATAATAAAAGTAAGAAATATTCACTTGGTGTATTTTAATGGCAAAGCAAAAAACAACCGAGAAAGAAAAAGAACCAAATTTACGAGATTTTAGTAATCTTCTAAGAGCAAGTAATATCTTTTTATCTCAAGCTCACAGAACAAGAAAAGCAATGCTTAATCAAAATAAACAACTTCTTGAGTTGTATACACTTTTGCTTGAAACCAAGAAAAAACGAAAGGTTGTTCATGTAACAGGTATGGGTCGTAGTGGTAGGGCAGTTGAATTTTTTGCAGATTTATTGAAGGATTTAGATTATCGCGTTTCAATAATAGGTAGAACGCTTGCTTTACCTGTTAAAATTGATGATGTGGTAATTGGTTTTTCAGGTTCTGGTAAAACTTCTACAACAGTAGCAAATGTTGGGGTATGCATTGATGGGGGAGCAAGAATTGTAACTCTTACACAGAATGAACAATCTCGACTTGGACGGTTGGCTGATATATGTCTTTTAATTCCTATATCTAGAAAATTACAAATGGCAGAAGAAATCCCTGAGATAGAGACTGATAAAGATCATGTTTTTGCTTTAAGTCAAATCCCAGATGAAATGAAAAGCTCTCTTTCTCCTATGGGCACACTCTTTGAACTATCTGCTTTATTAGTCTCAATCGCTATTACTGGGATGCTTAAAAGTGAAGATGAGCCTCTTCGTGTATTTCAAAGTACAATGGATACTGTAATTGATAATGCAGAAAAAGCAGTTCAAAGAATCGTAAAAGATAAAAAAACCCAAGATGAAATTGTTGAAGTTCTAAAATTTTTTGTCGAACTGAGTCCTACTTCTACCAAAAAAGTATATTGGATTGGAGCTGGTTTAAGTGGAATAATTGCTTCAATGCATGCAATGAGATTTCAACATCTTGGTTTCGATATTCATTTGCAAGAGGATTGGCGTTTTAGAAAGAAAAAAGACATTATTGTTGCAATCAGTGGAAGTGGTAGTACTCCTTTTACAAATGGTTTTGTATCCGAAGCTAAGAAAAATGGAATGGTAACCATTGGTTTCACATCCAAAGTTGATTCCGAATTTGGTAAAAAAGCTAATATTCTTGTAAAGGTTCCTGGAAGAATTGATCCAGAAAGTTGGTATAATCGTTCTTCAGAATCAAAACCATTTATTGAAACACAATTTGAATTTGCAGTAGCAGTAGTAATAGAGAGCATTATCGCTCAATTAGCAATTCACAAAGGAATTACAGAAACAGAAATGAAAGACAGACATGCAAATATTGAATAATCTGTTAAGAATTGCATAATGGACAACACATTTAACTAAGAAATAATCTGAAAGAAAATCGACTTACAAAGAGTGTGTGAAAATTGGTCGACGATGAACTTGAAAGTTTGCGCGAGAAAAGAAAACGTGAGTTATTAGCTCAACAATTGAAGAAAGATCTTGCACAAAAACAACAAGATAAAGCTCTTCAAAAAGAACAAGAACGAACTATAAGATCTACAATGATTATTAGTGAAGTTTTAGAACCAGATGCTCAAGTATATATGCAATGGTTAAATCAAAAAAATCCCCCTATTGCTCAAACCATAAAAGATACTATTATAATGTTGATGTATAAGAACGAATTACGCAAAAAAATCTCTAAAATCGATCTTGTGAAAATTGAAAGAGAACTAACTGGTCAAGAATCAAAAATACAAATTAAGCGAAGAGGTAGAGAAGCTACTGACTTGAATTCTGAAATGAAAAAAGAGAACTAATTTACCACTAGAGATATTTTACTTTTATCTTTTAATTACTCCACCATAAATAATTCTTTCAATTTCTTTTGATATCCCTTTGATTGTGGGTGTTGCTGTACCAACTCCCTCTTTTGCACTAGCTTCAAAGAGAAAAAGTCCAATATAGGCTAATTGACGTTTTAGGCTTCTATTTCGAACAGTTTCAATCCAAACAATATGTGGGTGAGCGTTTATCCAACCATATTCATCCTTTTCTTCTAAAACTAAACTAATCTTCCAGAATAACGAGGGGATACTATCATGTATATTAGTTAATGTTTTCTTAGCCTGTTTATCATTTGAAATATTTAGTACTCCTTCCCCTCTTTTATTATACAATGCAAATCCTGTACATGCTGGGAAAACAGTCATAAACTGATTTATTATTGCTAGGATTTCTTCTTTTTGATTTTGAGTGATTTTAATTTCTTCACTAGGCATTTTTATTGTATCATATATTTTCAGAACAGTTTCTTCTACTATAGTCTTCAATTTTTGCTCTTTTTCTAATCGATCCAATTGACCTAGATAATGTGAAATTTCTTTATCTAAATCATCAAACATTTCCTTGCCTGTTTTACTGATAGATTCATATTGTGAAACTGATAATTCCATTGCATGAAGAACAATATCACCTGCATTTTCTAAATTTATTTTAAGTGATTTAGCAATTATAGTGGGATTTGCATCAGCAATTTCTTGTATAGTCATATAACCAATATCATTTAGTGGTTTATTGATTCCTTCTGGTGGATCACCGTTGAATTCCTTGTATATTAATGTCATATGAGATTTTAATGCTGCAACAAAGAGCTTTTCAGCAGTTATAATATCCGATTGTATAATATTCATTATTGTAGGTGGAAGTACTTGAACCAGTTTTGGTACGGTATTATAACCTGCTTCATATAATCTTTCTAAATAAAACTTCTTTAATTCCTGTTCTCTGGTTTGTAAGCTCATTGGATCTCATTCCAATATTTTTTCTTCAGAGAATTAAGCTATTCCCCATAAGATATTAAGTGCTTTCTAATTTTATTGCTTTTGCTTGAGGATATAGAAAAATCTAAATTATATACGTTTATAATCAAAATTATTCTCATAAAATAATATAACAATATTAATGTTAGTCATTATATAGTAGATTATGTAATTGTAATTAGGTAGTTGAGAGTATGAATAATCTCTATCCTGATGATTTTTCAAGATTAGAAGCCCCTCCGGCAGTTGAGATAAATATTCGTAAAAACATGCTCTATACTGAAGAATATTCCTATTTGACTAGAGATGAATTAGAAGTTTTGTTCTTATTAGCAACAACTGAAATGTTTGCAGAAGGAATGACCTCTTTTTCCTTTTCAGGAATAAAGAGGCAATTAGGGAAACATCAACAAAAAATAACAAAAGCAATTAATAGACTTGTTTCTAAAAATCTCTTACAAAAAAATGGCGATGGTTATTCTCTATCCTCTCAAGGCACTACAATTCTCTCTCAAATAGTGAACCAACAAAATGCTGTTGATCTTCATAAATCAACTGAAAACTATCTTGAACAAAGAATCCTTTTTGATAAGAAAGTTTCTTTGGAACAAATTGCTGTTCTATTAATTGGAAAATGGTTTGGTTCATTTAGATATATCTCTCACACAGAAGGTAAACAATTAATTGTGAGATGGCAATTAGTAGATTCTCGAGCATCAGCCTCGATGAAAATATTCCCTACAGAAGCAGTTCTAAATATTATGCCTGATAATAATGGCAATCAAATTTATTCCTCAGATCAAGCTATGGAAGAGCTTTCACAATATTTCCTTGATTTACTTATATCTTTAGATGTAAAACCAATCATAGATTCTCAAGAATGGAAAAATAGCTCTCTTTCAGTAATTGATTATCAACAAAAATTGTCTACTTGGTTAAGAACAAACAATAATAAACAACTTTCTGAAAACTAATTTTTGTTAAGTAAATATCTATTTTTTGCAAAAAGTTTATGTTTAAAGACTTTTACGCTTCTTTTATCTGAAATAATAAGACCTAGTCATTTTAAATAAGAAATCTATTATTTAATATGAAAATAAATTTGAGGTTGATTAAATGCAATCTTCAGGTGACATTGAAAAAGAGCTAGCTAAAGGCACAACAACTGTAGGAGTCAAATGTAAAGATTGTGCAGTTCTTGTAGCTGATATGCGAGCTAGCATGGGTACATTGGTCGCATCAGATCATGCAAAGAAAGTACACCAATTAAATGATTTTTCAGCAATTACTATTGCTGGTTTGGTTTCTGATGCCCAATATATAATTGATATAATGCAAGCGCAAATTCGTCTTTTTGAATTGGATCGTAAGCGACGACCAAAAACTTCAATGATTGCGAATTTGGTTAAGAATATGTTATATGGACAATATCGTTCTTACTTCCCCTATTATGTCCAATTAATTGTTGGAGGATGGGATCAAACCGGACCTCATATCTACTCCTTCGATATGGCTGGTTCTCTATCTGAAGACGATTGGTTTTCTTCAGGCTCAGGATCTCCATTAGCTTTTGGTGTGCTTGAAGCACTTTACAAAGAAAACATGACTGAGGAAGAGGGTATGAAAATTGCCCTAAAAGCACTAAAATCAGCAATAAAACGAGATACAGCAACAGGTGATGGAATACGTGCTGTAGTAATAGACAGCAAGGGCTTTAGAGAGCTCTCAAAAGAAGAAATCATAAAACATGGAGGAGATCTTTAAAATGTTCTCACAACCAAGTCAATTCGGATATGACAAAGCTACTGTAATTTTCTCTCCAGATGGGAGAATTATCCAAGTAGAATACGCTCGAGAAGCAGTTAAGATGGGAAGCACTGCTGTTGGTATTAAAACTAACACTTGTGTTGTCCTAGCTGGACAAAAACGTTCTTTTGAACTCATTGAATCTGCTGATAAAGTGTTCAAAATTGATGATCATATATCCTCTACATTCTCAGGTTATTCTGCAGATGGTCGAGCACTTTTACAACGTGCAAGGGTGGAAGCTCAAATAGAAAGAATCACTTATGGCGAAGTAATTGATCCTGAAGTTCTATCTGAGAAGATAGGTGACTATTTACAATCCTTTACACAATATGGCGGGGTTCGTCCTTTTGGTATAGCAGTCCTTTTTGGTAGTGTCTATGAAGGTGATACATTCCTCTTTTTCATAGATCCAGGAGGAGCTATTTTCAGTTGTTTAGCAACCGCTATTGGTGCTAATGAAGCAGCAGCAAAAGAAGTCTTGAAAAATGGTTATAAGAAAGCTCTTACAACAAAAGCTGCAATCAAATTAGCTTTGGACGCTCTAAAAGCTGCAACTGAAGAAGATGAAGGTGGACTTGTAGCTGAAATGTCTCTTATTGAGACAAAAACTGGTAAAGTTCAAATTCTTAGTCAAAAAGATATCGATGAGATATTGAAAGCTTAATTACTTTCAATTCTCTTTCTTATTATTTTTTTTAAAAATTCTCTCCATCAATTTTTCTTAATAGATCTGGTAAATCCTTCAACCAGTGTAAAACATAATTTGGTTTGTATAATGAAACATGATTTTTTGAAAATGACTCAAATTCACCTAATATACCAACCACTTTTACTTTTGCTCGTTTTCCTGCAAGAACATCTGATGGTAAATCTCCAATGTATAAACATTGACTGGCATGCAAACCTAATCCTTCTAATCCCTTTATTATTCCTTCTGGATCTGGTTTAACATTTTTACAATCCTCTCGAGTAATTATTATATCAAATTTCTTTAAACTAGGAATCTTAAGAAATGCTCTTTCAATGACATTTCTTTCAGCTGTTGTAACCAATCCTAATTTATACTTTCTAGATAATTGTTCTAAAGTTTCATTAGCTTGAGGTTGAGGAATTATATTCATTTTACTCTTATAATACATAACTCCTCCTTGAATCATAAATTGCAATTTTCTGAAAAGATTAAATCCTTCTATATTTGCTATTTTGAGCATTGTTTCAAATGCAAAAAAAGGGCTGACTTTGCGTTCAGCAAGTACCATTTCCCCTGTTTTAAATAATACTTTTTCAACTGCATCTCTTGTAATATCTGGTTTTGCTTTTCTTAATGCCCATAAAAAAGGCCATCCCATGCGACCCATTAATGAAGAAATAACACCATCAAAATCAAATAATAATCCTTTTATAGCTACTTCCATAATGAGTCCTCGAATAGAATTTGATATTTTGTAAAAAAACATCAGATTAAAATCTATTGTTTGGGTTCATTTCTAAAGAAAAAATAGTAAAATATTATAATTTTATTGAAAATTAGAAATATTCATTTAATTAAAACAACAATTATCATTTGAATAGGTCTATTTCCTGGAGCTCGAAGTGAAAATGTCTAAATTCGAAAAAACGCTTACACAATATATTGAAGAATTGAAAAGTGAAGATCATAATACGAGAATTCAAGCAGCAATTACATTAGGTGAGTGGGGTAATGACCGAGCTGTTTCACCACTAATTAAGGCTCTTAATCATAATGACAATAATTTTAGAAGAGAAGTTGCACGAGCATTAAAAGAAATTGGTAATAGACGTTCAATTGAACCTCTAGTAAATATCCTTCTAAAAGATAATTCCCCTGAAGTTCGAGCTGAGATAGCATATTGTTTAGGCTTTTTTAAGGATGCTCAAGAAGAAATTGATGCATTACTTGAAGCTTTAGAAGATAATCATTATCTTGTACGACAAAACGTAGTTTTTGCTTTAGGAAAGACAAAAAGAAGGAAAGCTGTTGCCCCTCTTATTAATATCCTAAAGGAGGATAAAAACTACAACGTTAGAGAGATGGCTGCTTGGGCATTAGGTGAATTAAACGATAAAAGAGCTACTCAACAATTGATTATTTCACTGAATGACTCTAGAGTGGAAGTTCAAAGAAATGCTGCATTTGCATTAGGGAGAATAGGTGATGAATCTGCAGTTGAAAGTTTGAAGAAACAATTAATGAAAGATGGAGAAGTGAAAGAATCTGCTTGGGCTTTATCAAAGATTTTAAAGAAAAAACAAGCTGCTACTCTTCTTAAAGAAGCTTTCAAAAGGAAAAAGAAAGAAAGAATCATGTATGACTGTATTGAAATCATTCGTATTTTAATAGTAGTAGATCGAAAAATTGCTACAGAATTCATAGAAGAATTACTAAATGATCAAGAATTTTTACAATATCATGATGAATTAAAACAAATAACCTAAAAAAATTAGATTTGAAAAAATTTATTCTTCATCTTTTTCTATGGAAACTATTACAGTGTCTAAAACATCATCCAATAAAGGTCTTTCAACTGTATCTTGTATAGGACCATCGATTTTTTTAATTTCGATTTTAGGAGCATCACCAAAATCTCTCATACCTCGATGACCAGATAATGCTGGAGCAGTAGCTACTCTTGATTGTGAAATTGCTCGAGTTAGCTTTGATTCTAGTTGATCAATACGTTTTATTAGTTGAATTATTTCTTCGCTACTCATTTCAGCAGTAACTGGTTTTTGTGTTCCTAATAAAGTATCAGGTATTTGTTCAATTTTGGAAAATTTCATACCGAGTTCTTCAATTTTAGCAATAATTTTCTTATTTGCTTCTTCTGATAACTGATAATCTATATTTTGTGATTTTGCATCCGCTTTTACAGGTATTTTATGTTTATCATCTAGTTTTAAGGACTGAACAAATAACCATAATTCATCTAACTTTCGATTTGCTGTATCATCAGTAGTGGAGAGTGTTTCAGAATATTTCGGAGGAGGACTTCTCTTTATCATAGAACCAAAATGATTTTCATGTAATAATCCGATCGCTTTTGTTAAAATATCATCTGAATCAGAATAGACCGTAAGAAGATCTTCTAACATATCCTTTGTAAAAGAATCATATTCATATTCTAAATAGAATCTTGGTCCTCTTACTTTTTGATTATTCAATAATTTTTCACTCCAAAGTGAACATTCCGAAATTATCCTTGTGAAAGAGTGATGTTCTCATTTTTAATTTTTTGTTTTAAAGATGAAAAAAACATTACAAAACAATGCCTTTTCACAAATATCTGTCAATATTAGAGTCTATTAACTCCTCTTCAACGCTTAAATAGCCAATCCTTATCATTAAATTGTTGATATGCGATTCTTTTAGCTTCTTCGTTTTCTCTATTGGTAATTTTATCCTCTACCAATTGAATATCCAATTCTTGTTCTAAACCAGTAATTACTGC
>Ga0307377_10000088_pt1 | contig 132252 bp, 107 predicted proteins | sample TR3MG_FD_202535 | JGI IMG/M metagenome (GOLD analysis project Ga0307377, IMG submission 202535) | Soil microbial communities from Risofladan, Vaasa, Finland - TR-3 | ecosystem: Environmental > Terrestrial > Soil > Coastal area > Acid sulfate soil | place: Finland: Risofladan, Vaasa...
GGCTGATCGCTTCGCCGGGGGACTGCGGCACTGCCCTGGCCCCCGGCCGGTCGAGGATGCGCGTCAGCATGTTCTTGTGCAGCAGGGCCCCGGTCCGAAAGCCATAGAAGAAGTGGCCGTACGCTACTCTTAAGTTGACACAGATGATTCCGCTATGTCACCATTGCGTTAGACAGGCGACAGACTCTCGCTCAATCTTGTCTTGACCTGAGTCTCGGCATCGGCCAGGTCAATTCCCTGTGTGGCAGCAACCTCTGCTGCAAGGAGTGTAAACCCCTTCTCATACATTTGTTTCCCCACTATGGTCAGACGGCCCTTTTGTCGTTGCCGCCAGGCCATATCCCTCACCGCCTCTGCCACCTGAAAGACGCTCCCGGCATGCAGTTTGCCTTCCAGTAATTCGTAGCGTTGCTTGTGGTCGGCGGGCAGCGTCCCGGGATCGGCACACAGCACATGCCACACCTGGTTCAATTTGGACAGCGAAACTGCCGGTCGCAGGCCGAGTGTTTCTGCAAGATGGATCGGGACCATCAGAGTGATACCTCGCTGGCCCAGCAACTTGATTCTATAGTACAACTCGCTGCTTCCGTGCCATTGTCGCTTCTCGATACGTATCACGATACCAGCGCCACGAAAGGGATGGACGATCGGATCCCCTGGTTTGAACATCATCACTTCCTCCCACTTCTAATGTTTATTGCGTCGGCTTACCAGTCCTTGCGCAGTGGATACACGTCCTTGCGTCCGGCAAGACCGCCAGACGGTCAGGGTGAATCAGCCTTTAGCGTTGTTCGTAGTTATTCCGTTATATCAAGTATATATGTAGCGATTTGATATATTATAGCATGAATGGCCAGTGCTGACAACCACACTGGGGAAACCAACAACCAGATGGGAACGGAGTCTACCTTAGTCTGCAGCGGATAGGGGACTCTTGCTTCACCGTGGGCCGATCAGCCCTGCACCGGCCGCCAGTTCCTGCATTTCCTGCGTGATTTCGTGCTGCCGTGCTAGTTGGACCGCTAACGTCAACTCGGTGATCAGTCTGTTGGCATTGCGGGTGGCTTCTTCCATGATTTGGTAGCGTGCCGAGTGCTCCGCAGCAGCCGACTCCAGCAGTCGCTCATACAGGCTGACTACTGTCCACTGTTCGATAACACGCGTGTACAGACCCGCAAGGTCCGTTTCGATGATGGGTGGCAGCCAGCGTTCGTCCAGTGAGCCCGGCCCACCGTGGGGCAACTCCGGCGGAATCAGCCGTACCACCGTCGGCGCGTAGCGTCCCATACCGTGATAGGCATTGTAGACCAGGTCCACTGCGTCCAACTCGTGTTCTTCGTATCGCCTCAGCCAGCGGGAGGTTACCTCGAACGCCATGCGGTAGGACGGTAACGTGGCTACCGATAGCGAGCCCGACCAGGCCAGCGGCCATTGGCGTCGCTTCAGGATGCGACTTGCCCGAGCCCCCAATGCCACAAGTTCGATCTGGACACCAGTCGCTTCCTGCTCGGCCAGGTGTTGCTCGGCGTATGCAACAGCCCTGGCGTTGAATCGGCCACACAGCCCACGCTCGGTCCCGATCACCGCTACCACGACTCGCTCCAGCGTGGAAACGTTCTGATACCCGCTACGCTGCGCGGCCAACTCGGCACGTTGCCTGCCTGGCAGGTGAGGCACAAGCAACGCCAATATTGTGGCCAATCGTTCCTCATACCGGCGCACACTCGCGCTCTGTCTAAGTGCTACCCTCCAACTTCCTAACGAGATCGTGCGCAGCGCACTCAGGATGGGCATTGCTGTGCGGATGTGTTTGAGACGGCTCTCGGCTCGCTCCAGGCTTTCCATATCTGCACTCAGTAGGTCTCGAAGCGGTCAAGGTCCCAGACGAATGCCACTGCTCCACCCAGTTCGGCCGTCCCGGGTGCAGGATGGGACGAGAAGGGCTCTCCTCCTGATTCTGTGGACTCCACGTGGGCTTGAGAGTGGCAGCTATTGTGAATAATGGTCAGGACTTGCTCCAGGTCTTGATCTTTCACGGCAATGAAGAGCGTCGTTTGGGTCTGACGTAGCATACCGCCACGGCTATCGGTGAACGTCGCCGTCAGACCAGCGGACACCAGCGCTTCCAGGACACGTTCCGCTTCATCTCGTGGCACAACGGCCATCACCATTTTCATCGCTGTGCCTCCCTTCGACTCCACCTGGCACAGGCTCTCGGCTCCAGTCTGCGTGGAAGTCACTTATCGCTTCTATCAACATGTCTCGTACCTCTGCAGTCAGTTCACCGCTGCGATTCATTTGGTGCATAATTCCCGGGTGCCCGGCCTTAAGGCAGGCTACCAGCTTGCCTTCAAAATACGGTACATCTTCGAGCGCGACGTTGTCAAGATACCCTTCCGTGGCTGCCATCAGAACTGCAACTTGCACAGCCAGCGAGAGTGGTTGATGAGCAGGCTGGCTGAGCACAGCCCGCAAGCGCTGGCCGTGCCGGATCTGATACTGGGTGGCCTCGTCCACTTCCGTGCCAAAGCGGGCAAAGTGGGCCACCTCCTCGAACTGTGAGAGTTCCAACCGCAGTCTGCCCGCTACGGCGCGAATCGCCGCCGTTTGAGCCGCACCACCCACGCGTGATACCGACTGCCCTACGTCCACCGCAGGTTTCACCCCTCGACTGAATAGTTCAGCATCCAGCACAATCTGCCCATCGGTGATGGAGATCAGGTTGGTAGGGATGTAGGCAGCGATGTTGCCACGTTGCATCTCCACGATGGGCAGCGCTGTCAACGAACCGCCTCTTGCACTGTCGCTCAGCTTGCAGGCGCGCTCCAGCAGCCGCGCGTGCAGGTAAAAGATATCGCCGGGATAGGCTTCGCGGCCCGGTGGACGGCGCAACAACAGGCTCAGTTCACGATAAGCGTCGGCGTGCTTGCTCAGGTCGTCGTAGACGATGAGCACGTCGTGGCCCTCGCGCATCAGGAACTCGGCCATCGTACAGCCGGCGTAGGGGGCCAGATAGCGCAACGCTGGCAGATCATCGGGACTGGATATCACGACGACAGTGTATGGCAGTGCCTCCCCTTTGCGTAGTGTCTCGATGACGGCCAGTGTAGTGGATTTCTTCTGACCGATGGCGACGTAGACACATCGCACGTCGCTGCCGCGCTGGTTGAGGATGGTGTCCACGGCCAGTGCCGTCTTGCCGGTCTGCCGATTGCCGACGATCAGTTCCCGTTGGCCGCGCCCGATAGGCACCAGCGCATCCACGATCTTCAGGCCGGTGTGCAATGGCTCGTTCACCGGTGCTCGCTCGACGATACCCGGCGCTTCGCGCTCCAGGTGGTGGAATTCTGTCGCATCAATCGGTCCACGCTCGTCCAACGGCTCTCCCAATGGGTTGACTATCCGGCCCACCAGGCTGTGCCCAACTGGCACGCGCAGCCGATCGTCGGTCGCCGTGACCAGGTCTCCACCCTGGATACCCTCGTCCGGCCCGAGCAGGATCACGTCAATGTGATCGCGATTCAGGTCGAGGATCAAGCCCTGCACGCCGGTAGGGAAGGTCACCAATTCGTCGGTGCACGCCCCTGGCAAACCAGAGAGCGTAGCGATGCCGTTGCCAATGCGCTGCACGGTCCCCACGTCCTGGAAGTGCACCTGGCCGGTCATTTGACCAATTTGTGCGCTTAGCACTCCGAGTATGGCGGGGACGTTGGGGTGAGGACGTGGCGCACTCGACAGCGCTGCCACACGTTCGCTGATGCGCTGTACCAGGCTTACTTGCTCGTGGCGCACCTGGCCGGCCATTTGACCTGTACGTGCGCTTAGCGTTCTGAGGATGGCAGGCACGTTGGGGTGAGGACGTGGCGCACCCGAGAGCGCTGCCACACGTTCGCTGATGCGCTTTACCAGGCTGGCTTGCTCGTGGCGCGCCTGGGGCAGCGACGAGGCGTTGAGTTGCATCGTGTCCTCACTCATTGGCCACGTATTCCTTGAGCGCCTGCGAAACGGCTTCGTGCAGTTCATCCAGCCGCCCAGCGATAGAGTTTTCCACCACCATGTCACCCAGGCGCACTCGTATCCCTGCAGCCAACGGGGGGGCGGCCTTCAGTTCCAGGTTGACGTGGCGGTCGGCCAGCGCGGTGAAAGTGCGGGCCAGCAGTCCCTGCTGTTCGGGTGAGAGAGGACGCGCCGTTGTTACATGCGCTGTCGGGGTTCGTTCACCCAGTGAGCGCCGGAACGTCTCAACCCGCTCCATCTCACTGCGTCCCAGGTCCCAAATGCGCTCGTTGAGCTGTTGGACCAGTACGTCGTGTACCTCTGGTGGCGCTGCGTGGCCGATCATACTGCCGCTGATCTTAAGGATAACGTCCACCAATTCGTCATGGAAATCGTCCACGGCCTGCTGCCGCAGCCGATATGCTTCAGCATGCGCCTCAGCCAGAATATGCTCCACTTCGACCTGAGCTTCCTGTAACAGCGCTGCCCGCTCGACCTCCGCCTGCTCCTGTGCCCTGGCGATGAGCGCGGCTGTTTCTTCCTCCACACGTGCCAACCGGGCTTCCAGTTCGACACGTAATTTCGTTGCGTCTTCTCGCTCCTGGCTGGTTTCGTGGGCCAACCGTTCCTTTTCGGCCGCGCGTGCTTGTGCTCTGCGCATCACCGGCCGGAAAAGAAAATAGTAGAGCAACCCGGCCAGCACCAGGAAGTTGATGATTTGAAAGGCAATCGTCGCAAAATCCAGGTTCAGCATCCGCTAGCTCCTAGAAGAAGCGGTCGAGCAGCGGATTGGCGAAGAGCAAGACCAGGATAATCAGCAGCACGTAGATCGCCGTAGACTCCAATAGTGCCATCGAGACGAGCAGCGTCGTGCGCAACTGGCTGGCGACCTGGGGTTGGCGTGTCATCCCTTCTAACGCTTTGAGTACTGCCCGTCCTTCGGCGAGGGCCGGAACGATCGTGCCCAGCACGATGCCTACGCCTGACACGATGATCGTGATGATGGTGATCAACAGACCGGGTTCTATGTTTGCCATCGTCTAACTCCTTCTTTCGCTTTGTTGTTCTGGGTCTCCCAGGCCCGCGCTGATGTACACAGCGGCCAGGGTGGTGAAGATATAGGCCTGCAAGAGACCAGTGAACAGGCTAAATCCGATCAAGGGCAGCGGCGCAAATAACGGTACCAGCGCAAAGATGACCGCTACCACCAATTCAGTGCTGAGGATGTTCCCAAAGAGCCGCAGGGTAAGTGAGAAAGTGCGGCTCACCTGTCCGACTATCTCCAGCGGCAACAAAAAGATCGGCGTAGCCAGACTTTTGAGATAGCCGAACACACCTTTGGAGCGCATGCCAAAGTAGTGGACCGAGAAAAAGACGACCAGTGCTAACGCCAGGGGTGTGTTGATGCCGCGTGTAGGGGAGATCACAAAGGGCAGGACACCAATGATATTGGCGGCAGTGGTGAAGATCGCCAGCGCTCCGAGGAACGGCAAATATGGCTCGGCGGGCCGCCCAAGCGCGTCTGAGATGGTGTCGCTCAGGAAATCAACCAGCATCTCCAGCAGTGCCGGGTTATAGCGGCGGGCGATAACGACCAGGCCTACAACGACGGCCATCATGATCCACGTCGAGACGACCGTATCGCGTACCGGGATGCCCCCCAGGACCGTAAACACTATGCGAGGAAAGACATCTTCCATGGCCACTGGCTCCTTACACTCAAGCCTCAAACAGGACAGACGATTTATGGCCCCAGCCCAACCAGCAGGCCAGGCCCCAGCGGGTCAGCCACACCCCAGCGAAAGCCAGCAGCGCTGGCACGATTCCACGTTGCAGTGCAGCGATCAGCAGGCCGGCTGCGAAGCTCCAACGCAGGATAGCCCCTCCCAGTACCAGTATCACGGCGCTGCGGGGCGCATCTGGGTGCAAGCGGGCCACTGTCCACCACAGGGTCAGTGTGTTCAGCACACCTATCACCCCACCGGCGAATAGCCACGACGAGACCATCATTCTATTATGCTCCTTCATCGCCCAATTCTGGCATCGCTGCAGGCATAGCCCGCAAGGTCGCAAGCAACGTCTGAGCCAGCCGTTCGAAGCGCGTCTCTTCTATGTCTGGCGAAGGTTGCAGGTCCTCGCCAGGCTCGGACAGGCCGCTGGTGAAAACTGTCACGCCGTCGCTGTCTATCTGCAAGATGCCCCCTTCTAGCAGGAGTGTGTGTTCACCCAATGGGTCGGTGTAGCAGAGCGGCGCAGTGACTGTCTCGGCCAGGAGCGGCGCGTGCCCCGGATAGATGCCAATGCCTCCACCGTCGGCCAGGTGGGCCTGCACCCAGGCTACCTCCTCCAGGTCGAGCAGCTTCTCGGCCGGTGTCAGTACTGTCAGGCGCAGCCACTCAGTCATCACCCTCTCCTGATGCAGATATTTCTTCTGCCCTGGCTACAGCCTCTTCTACCGTTCCGATCATGTAGAATGCCTGTTCGGGCAGATCATCGTGGCGGCCTGCCAGAATCTCGCGAAACCCGCGCAGTGTCTCGGACAGTGGCACGTAGCGGCCGGGCAACCCGATGAACGGCTCAGAAGTGAAGAACGGCTGAGTGAGGAAGCGTTGCAGCCGCCGCGCCCGGTTGACCGCCAGGCGATCCTCTTCGCTCAACTCCTCCATGCCCAAGATGGCGATCACGTCCTGCAATTCCCGGTAGCGGGCCAGCAGGGCTCGTACCTCCGTGGCGATGGCGTAGTGTTCGTTTCCTACGCCGGCGGGTGTGAGCAACGTGCTGCTGGACTCCAGTGGATCAACAGCCGGATAGATGCCCAGGCTGGCCTGGTGGCGCGAGAGAATGGTCACCGCGTCCAGGTGGCCAAAGGTCGCCACGACAGCCGGATCGGTCAGATCGTCGGCCGGCACGTAGACGGCCTGCACCGACGTCACACTGCCCTGGCTGGTGGTGGTGATGCGCTCCTGCAGTTCGCCCATCTCGCTCTCCAGCGTGGGCTGGTAGCCCACGGCGCTGGGCAGGTGTTCCAACAGCGCCGAAACCTCTGCACCGGCCTGGATGTAGCGGAAGATGTTGTCAATGAAGAGCAGCACCGGGCGGCGTTCATGGTCACGGAAATACTCGGCCATGGTCAGTGCGGTGAGTGCCACCCGTAAACGTGCTCCCGGTGGCTCGTTCATCTGTCCGAAAACGAGGACAGTGCTCTCCAATACCCCGCTGCGCTGCATCTCCAACCACAGTTCATTCCCCTCGCGGCTGCGCTCGCCCACGCCGGCGAAGAGTACGATGCCGGAGTGCTCACGGATGCTGTGGCGCATGAGCTCGATCATCAGCACTGTCTTGCCCACCCCGGCCCCACCGAAGAGGCCGATTTTGCCGCCCTGAGGGTAGGGAGTGAGCAGGTCAATCGCCTTGATGCCGGTGACAAACGGCTCAACGACCACCCGTTGCGCGAGCAACGGTGGTGATGCAGCGTGAATCGGGTGTAACTCCGCCCTTGCGGGTGCGGGCTGTCCGTCAATGGGCTGGCCCAAGACGTTGAACATACGGCCGAGTGTCGGCCGGCCTACCGGGACGCGGATCGGTTGCCCTGTATCCAGCACCGGCAAGCCACGACGCAGTCCGGCTGTACTGCTCATCGCAATGGCTCGCACAGTGTATGGGTCAATGTGCTCCTGTACCTCGACGACCAGTGCTGGACCGTCATCGCGCTGAACGGTCAGTGCACTGTGGATACCTGGCAGGTCACCGGAGGCGAACACCGCGTCTATCACCACGCCGGCCACACGGGCAACGGTTCCGGTTCTTTCCAACGCCTCACTCCCCTCATGTAAACGAAACCCGTCAGCCATTTGACGCTGGCGGGCAAATACTTACCTTCACCAGGGGCATCTTCATTGTCCTGGTTTTCAGCTTGGACTCAGCCGCAGCTATGAGTATCTCTCTGCTAGACATAATATAGTATAACGCAAGTCTGGGCAAAAGTCAAGAGGAGCGGTAGTGGGGATAGCGCAGTAAGTCGGGGGGACACATAAAGGGGGATGAGTATCACATTGCACTTGTACATCCCGGCCTACGCCTGCACTGCAGACCCAGGACTCACCTCCGACAGGCTGTTGCTCTCCACCTCTGGTTTGACAGCCTCTGGCGTGCCAAGATCGCCCTGCCAGAGTCGCCGCATCTCCTCGCACGTTTCCAGGAGAGCATCCAACTCTCCTTCCGCTTCTACCTTGCCGTCTTTGAGGACGATAATGGCATCCGCGCGCCGCAGAGCCGGACGACGGTGAGAAACAACCAGGCAGGTGTACTCGTTGCCCCTGGAAAACAGCCGTTCCCACAGTGTGCGCTCCGTCTCCACGTCGAGGGCGCTGGACAGATCATCCAGCACCAGCAGCTCTGGACTGCGCACGAACATGCGGGCCGCGGCAGTACGCTGGCGTTGCCCTCCCGAAATCTTGACCCCCTTCGAGCCGATGAGGGTATCCAGCCCGTGCTCCAAATCCTCAATGTCCTGCTCCAGGACGGCCAGCCGGACCGCCCCGGCCAGGTCCACCCGCTCCTCCGGCAGTCCCAGCAAGATGTTGTCTTTGATTGACTCGCTGAACAATAGTGGCACCTGCGGCGTGTAGGCGCTACGCGGCGGCACAAAAAAACCGGCCGGATCCTCGACGATCTGCCCGTTCCAGCGGATTTCGCCGCGCTGCTTGGGCAGCAGGCCCAGCAGCACCCGCAGCAGCGTGGTCTTGCCCGACCCGATACGGCCTGTGACCACCACAAACGAGCCGCGCTTGAGGCATAGACTGACGTCCTCGATGCCGCGTCCGGTATCATCGTAGCGGTAGGTCAGGCCGGTGACCTGGATCTCCTCCAGGCGATGCTCGTCGGTCTTGGGGGTGTAGGGAATAGGTGGCAACTCACCGGTGACGTATACCGGAGTGTGTTTCACCAGGGTCAGCGGCGGCGCGCCCTGCAGCAAGGTGATCATGCGCGCCAGGGCCACGCCCGCCTGCTTATACCAGGCCATCAGCACGCCGGTCGTGGCGGTGAACTCGGTGGTAAAGCCGAGGTAGAAAATGAACAGTGCAAAGTCGCCGAGCGTCATGGCGGGGCCGCCTGGCCCAGAAGCGTTCAGCGACTGCGCCACCAGCAGCAGGATCACCCCCGTGATGACGTTGATAAAGTTCCAGATCGCCGACTCGACAAACGCCAGGTAGAGCCGGTCTGCGACAGCAACCTTGCGCCGGCTCTCGTTCAAGCGGGAGAAGCGCGCCAGCACGTCCGCCTCGGCTGTGGCCACCTTGACCGCCTGCGCCGCACCAAAGATCTCACCGATGAAATCGGTCACTCGCCCCGCCGCCTTGCGGTTGGCCTCGCGGTATCTCTCGACGTTTTTCATGGCCCGGTTGGCGACAAAGACAATCACGACAAACGGGACGTAGGCGATCAGCGTCACGCGCACGTTGATGCGCAGCATGGTCACCAGGGCAGCGATGGCGAACAGCGCCTGGCCGATCAGGAAGGGGAGCTGAGCGGTGAAATCTGCGGCGTTGTTGACGTCGTCGCGGAAGCGGCTGATCGCTTCGCCGGGGGACTGCGGCACTGCCCTGGCCCCCGGCCGGTCGAGGATGCGCGTCAGCATGTTCTTGCGCAGCAGGGCCCCGGTCCGAAAGCCATAGAAAAAGTGGCCGTAAATGTCGCCAAAGATGACCAGCGCCCGGGCGAGTGCAAGCCCCACCACGATTGCTGCGATGGCTTGGGGCGTCAGGCCCAGGGCGGCGCTGCCGCTCAGTGTGTTGAAAAACGCGCGCAGAACCAGCCCGCTCAGTTGCGGTGCGATGCCAAAGATGAAAATGCGCATGCCGGCGAGGGCCACATACAGCCAGGGGGAATAACGGATCAAGCCCCAGAAATAGCGCCAGGGCCTGTCCGGTGGTCGCGCGCGATCAGGCTGAGTTTTGGCCGGAGCCCCGGTCAGACAAGCACCTCCTCCAGGCCCGTCTGGAGCAGATGGCAGAAGCGGGATGACGGATCCTCAGCCAGCCGTGCGCGCTCGCCCACTTCGCACACACGGCCGTCTTCGAGAATGACGACGTCGTTGGCCCGCTGCACCGTCCCCAGCCGGTGCGCAACGATGATGGCCGTGCGGTTCCGGACAAGTTTGTCCACCGCCTGCTCGATCAAGTACTCTGTGGCCGGGTCGAGGCGCGAGGTGGCCTCGTCAAGGATAACCAGGCCCGGATCGCGCAGGAAGATGCGGGTGAAGGCCAGCAGTTGCGCCTCACCCGCCGAAAGGCCTCCCCCACCCGACTCCAGCTCCGTATCCAGCCCCTCGGACAGGGAGCAGTACCACTCCCATAATCCCAGGTCGCGGAGCGCCTCGAGGATTCTTTCATCCGGGACACGCGAGTCGAAGAAGGTGAGGTTCTCCCGGACTGTGGCGTGAAAGAGTTGGACGTTTTGCGTGACCATGCCCACGCGGCGACGCAGTTCTTGCACCGGCAACTGGCGGATGTCTATCACATTCATGCCGTTGCCCAGGCGGATACTGCCCTGGTCTGGGTCATACAGGCGGAAGAGCAGGCGGGTGAGCGTGGTCTTGCCGCTGCCTGTGCGGCCCAGCAGGCCAATCATCCGGCCCGGCTTCAGACAGAAGGAAATATCCTGCAGGACTAGATCCTTTTCAACCAGCGTCTCCACCTCCACCTCGGCAGGAGCCCTACCCAGGGGGAACTGCGCTACCTGGGAGGGGGTTGCTTGGGAAGCGGCCGACGTACTGTCGCTGTAGCTGAACGTGACCTGGTTGAACTCTACCGCGAGCGGGCCTGGGTGGAGTCGCACGTGGGTGGGCGGAGCAAAATCGTCCTCGCCCGGGATCTTGCCCTGGATGCGTTGGATGCCCAGGATGCGAGTCAGGCTGGCACCCGCTCTCTGCAAGTCCTGCATCTGCTGGGTGATCCGCTCCAAAGGCCAGTTGAGCATGTTGGTGTAATATACGATCATGTACACCGTGCCCAGGGTGATGACGTTCGCCTTGAACAGGGAGGCGCTGACGAGGAGCGCCACGGCATTGCCAATCGCAAACAACACCCAGGTGGTGTTGAGCAGGACGTTCAGTCTCAGCCCTGCTTTGATCGTCCTGCGCATCAAATCGCGCGTGAGCCGGTAGAAGCGGTTCAGCACATAGTCCCTGGCATTGTTCGAGCGGATGTCCTCTGTACCCGCGAGCCGCTCTTCCAGGAAGCCATAGAGATCGGCGCTGGCCTGGCGCTCCGCTTCCCAACTGGGCACGGCGATATTGGCCAGGCGCAGCAACACCACCGCCGTAATGGCGACGAAGACAGCCAGCGCCAGGCTCACGCGCCAATCCTCTCGTACAAGCACCACCAGAACGCCGATCACCAGGAGCGTGTTCCCAAAGACCTGGAGGATGAACTGGGAGAAGAAGTTGGAGAGGGCCATCACGTCGCCATCAATGCGCTCGATCATCTCACCGGGGGTGTGGGCCGTGTGGAACGACATGTCCAGCCCCAGACAATAGCGGGCCAACTCTCCACGCAGGTCGTTGGTCGTCGCCCAACCCAGGTTCTCGGTGACGTATACCGCCAGGACGCCGATCAACTGCTGGACGACAGCGACGCCGATGAACAGCAGCGCTGAACGGGTGAGCAGGCTACTCGCGCCGCCGGCCCGGGCAGTGTCTATGAAGAAACGCATGATCTGGGGGTTGATCAACTGCAAGCCGATGCTCACACAGAGGATCACCCCCAATGCCAGAACCACAGGCAGGCGTGGCCTGAGATAGCGGATCAGAAAGTGGGCGTATTGTTTTAACGTCAGGTTGGGTTTGGAGAGTGGCTCGCTCATCAAGCCCAAGATCATGGATGCGACTGGGTGGCTGCTGCATACAACTGGTAGCGGGCATAGGGTTCGTAATGGATCAGTAGATCAAACGGCTTGCTGTCTCCTGGCAAAATGTCCCCGAGTACCAGAGTCCATCCTACGCTCACAACTCGCCCGCCGTCATCCATCAGCGCCCCGGCAACGGTCGCCTCCGTGACGGTGAACTCGTTCTCGTTGATCAGCGTGCCAGTGATGCGCACGTTGCCGAGCCCATCATCAGACAGGTGGAGAGCACTCACAGCAATGGGCGCCGGACGGCGATACACGACGGGCTGGCCCCGCGGATGTAGACGGTACGCCTCATAATTGTGCGGGTACGCGTCGAGGCTAAAAGGGCACCCAGCGCCCGGCTCCAGGAATGGGCAGGGGCAGTACACGTCAACTGCCCCATAGCCGCGTCCCTCATCGTCGAGGAACGACGCGCGGACGCCGACCGCTTCGTAGATTTCAGAGCCATCGTTGCGCACCCAACCGGTTATCATATAGTAGCCGTCCTGCTTGATGCGGATCACGTCAACCCGGATAGTGAGCGGCGGGGCAGGATCGGTGTCTGGAATGCGTCTCAGTTCCACGACGCGCGATCCAGACGTGCCTGCTGGCGCCGTCGGGATGGGCAGAGCGGTGGGCGCTTCTGCCGGTACAGGAACCTGTGTGGCAAGCGGGACAGCCGTCGGCGTCGGGGCAGGCGGAGTGGCCGACGGCAGCGGCGCACTGGTAGGATAGGGCGTATGGGTGGGATAAGGCGTGAAGGTGGGATAAGGTGTATAGGTCGGGTAGGGCGTAACCGCCGGCTGGGTCGCACTTTGCGCTCCTGCGACCGCTGGCGTCGCTCCGGTCGTGCCGATACCCGTTTGAGCCACGGGGGTCGTTGCGGGCGCGCTGCAGGCCGTCAGCAGGATGATGGCCACAAGCCCCAGATTCGTGACGGCGATTCCAGGTTTCCAGTTCGACATTACTACACCCCTTTCCTATCGCAGCGCCTCGATGGGATTCAGGCGCACTGCGTGACAACCTAGTATAGCCACATCGGCCCGCTTGTCAATGGCGGGGATAGGAGTTGACAAGAACTGCGCCTGCGGTAAACTTGTCTCACCACTGCCTGGAGAAAATGCGAATGAGAACTGCCTCGTTCTTACTGGGTACCAGCCCCTGGCCCCTGTGGGGCTTCATTGAGGACACGGCCAAGCGCGTCACCGGACGGGGGGAGTGACACTGCGTCGAGATCGCGTAACGTGACATAACTTGACTCCCTGGTTCATGCCCGCAACGCGTGGCATAATGGGCTGAATCTTCTGGCGAGAGGTTTGAAGTGAGCAAGGACCATGGACCACAACAGGGCCCGCCCAGTGAGCCCGGGGCATCGCTGCTGGACGCAGAAGCTCGCGGCGGGCCGACGGCGATAAAAGGGTTCGATTTTCAACGGCGGTACGCCCTCATCCTGCTGCTCGAGTCGCTCCCAGATCCAGATTGGAGCGCCGTCCTGGTCGAAGGAGCGGAGGACGTTGAGGTCCGTTTCGACCGGCAGGGCAGGGTCGAGCGCCGCGCTATCCAGCTCAAGAACTATCGGGTGACAGCGGCGAAAGCCAGAGAGATCGTCGGCCACTTGCAGAAGCTGGGTGAGGACTCGCCGGGCACCTGGGTGGCGTTTGTCATCGCCTGCGCTGAGCTGGACGACACTCTCAAGACGATCCACGACGGCCTGGAGCGTTACCGCCCCTCAGGCAGCTTTTACTCGGCAGATGACGCTATCCTGGCCAACACTCGGGCCGACCTGGAACGCCAGATCCGCACAGCCAAGCTGCCGGTTGACTTTGTGCTGGAGCGGGTCGTCTTTGAGCCGGGCCTGAAGTGGTACAAAGACGAGGATCTGGTGCGGGCCCGCGCCCTGGATCTGCTGCAAGAGGCCTATCCAGGAATCAACCGCGCCGCCGCCGAGGGGATCTACCTCCGGTTGCGCGAGCTTGTGGCGGAATCCACAGGGCGGCCCATCGAGCGCTCGCAGGTCGAGGCGATCATTGACGCGCTGCGCGCCCAGACCACAGCACCGGCTGACTACTATCCGATCAAGCTACGTGCCCCGCTGCGCAAGGTCTTTGACCCGCTGCTGGAAGACCGGATCAGGGTCTTTGGTGGGCGCGAAGGCGCACTGGCCAGGATCGCCAGTTTTGTGCAGGAGCCGTCGGGGGGATACCTGGTGGTCACCGCCCCGCCAGGCTTTGGCAAGACGGCGCTGATGGCCAAACTGGTGAGCGCTGCGCCGGAAGCCTACGCCTACCACTTTTTCACCCGCCTGTACGGCGAAGACAGCCTGAGCGAGCCGTTCTTTGTCAAGAACGTGGTGCAGCAGATGGCCGAGTGGCACGGACACCAAGGGGAGCTGCCCGACGGGCTCCCCGAGTTGCGTGCGCTGTATCAGCAGTTTATCCGCGAGCCCCTGGACAAGATGCAGGTGCTGGTTATCGACGGATTGGACGAGGTCACGCGCTGGGACCTGGCCCCCTACCTCAGCGGCCACCTGCCGGAGAAGCTGCACCTGATCCTCACCGTGCGCGACGTGGGCCAGGATTGGCGAGGCCAGTACAAGCTGCCGCCAGACCAGGTGACACACCTGCCGCTCGGCGGGCTGGACGAGGACGACATTGCCGACGTTCTGCGTGCCGCGGGCGGCGCCGCACCGGCCCTGGCCGAGGAGCGGGCTCTGCTGTGCGAGATTCACCGGGTGGCAGCTTACCAGGCCGACGAGACGCTGGGTGCGGATCCTTTGTACGTGCGGCTGCTGGCCGAGGACGCGGCCGCGGGCAGGTTATCAGCCGGCGAGATCGAAAAACGACCGCAAGGGTTGGACGACTATTTGAAGGTCTGGTGGGAGCAGGTCAGGGCGATGGCGGGCGACGAGCCCGCCCGCGACCTGTTCGGCACCCTGACCGTGGCCTTGGGACCGATGCCCCGCGCCGACCTGGAAGCGATCAACCCCAGCCTGGTAGACGACTGGACTGCAGACCGCTTTGACGAGGTTCTCAGCCAGGTGCGGCGTTTTGTGACGGGTGACGACCGGCATGGCTACGCCATGGCCCACCCTCGTTTGCAGGAGTACATGCGCGCGCACATCAAAACGGGAGCCTACCGTGACAGGCTGCTGGCCCACTGCGCCCGCTGGCAGGAGCACAGGAGCAGATACGCCCTCAGCCACTACGCCGCGCACCTGGCCGACGCCGGTCGAATCGACGACCTGTACAAGCTGATCGACAAGCCGTGGATGGAGGCCAAGCTGGCCCTATTCCAGTCGCACCACCGCTTCAAAGAGGACGTCACGCTGGCCATCAATGCCGCCGGGGAAGAGACACCCGTCCGCTGGGACCAGTTGGTCCGCGGCAGCCTGATCTCCGCGTCGCTGCGCTCGATGGTGGCCCAGGTCCCGCCTGAGGTGCTGGGGGTGTTGGCGCAGGCAGGCGATCCCGACCGGCTGGCCCAGGCCCGTGGCTATGCCGCGCTCATGACCGACAGGGAAAGCCAGACAGAGGCCTACAGGCTGATCGGTGAGGCGCTCGCCAGCCAGGGGCGGACGGATGAGGCAAAGGAGGTGTTACGACAGGCCCGGGCGGCGGCAGAAGCGATCGGCAGTGTCGAGTCCAGGGTGAGCGCGCTCGGCGGGGTGGCCCTGGCGCTGGCCCAGGCGGGGGACAGGGGAGCTGCGACGCAGGCGGCACGGCAGGCGCTGGCGCCGCTGGAAGCATTTCGGGACGTAGAGTCCTACGCGCAGGCACTGAGCGGGTCTGTCCAGGTGCTGGCCCAGATGGGAGACAGCGAAGGACTGCGGCAGGCGTTCGCCGCGACGCAAGCGATCTGGACAGAAAAGGATAGAGCGAAGACGCTAGAGTGGGTGGCCCAGGCACTGGCCCAGGTGGGCGACAAAGAAGGGCTGAGGCGAGCCCTGGCAGCGGCGGAAGAGATCGGCGCTGAGCAGTACAAGTCGAGAGCGCTGGGCAGGGTGGCCCAGGCGCTGGCCCAGGTGGGGGACAGGGAAGGGCTCCAGCAGGCGTTGGCGGCGGCGGAAGCGCTCAGGGATGAGGAGCATGGAGCGCGGGCGCTCGGTTGGCTGGCTCACGCGCTGGCCGACGTGGGCGACAAGGAGACGGCGCTCCGCGTAGCGCGGCAGTCGCTCGCGGCAGCGAACAAGATTGGACAGGAGGAAGCCAAGGCCAGGGCGCTCGGCAGGGTGACCCAGCCGCTGGCCCGGTTGGGCGACGAGGAAGGGCTGCGCCTGGTGTTGGACGCGGCGAAACAGCTCGGCGACAGGTGGTGCAGAACCAGGGCGCTCGGTTGGGCGGCGGGGGCGCTGGCCGAGGCGGGCGACAAAGAGTCAGCGCTCCCAGCGGCCCGGCAGGCGCTGGCAGCGGCGAAAGCGATCAGGGCAAAGAAGGATAGAGCAAAGGCGCTGCAATGGGTGGCCCGGCTGCTGGCCCAGGTGGGGGACAAAGAAAGCCTGGAGCAGGCGCTGGCGGCAGCGGAAGCGATCGGGGATGATGCGGACCACGCCGAGGCGCTGTGTGTGGTCGCCCAGGCGCTGGCTCAGGCGGGCGACGAGGCAGCCGCGATCCAGGCAGCGCGGCAGGCGCTGTCAACGGCGGAAGCGATCGGCGACCAGGACGACAAGGCGGATCTGCTGGGCGAGGTGGCCCAGACACTGGCCCAGGTGGGGGATAGGACAGGGCTGCGACAGGCGCTGGCAGCGGCGGGAGCGATCGAGGGTAATCTGTCCATAGCCTGGACGCTGGGCGAGGTGACCCACACGCTGGCCCAGGCAGGAGACAGGGCTGGGCTGGGACAGGTATTGGTGTTCGCGGAAGCGATCGGGGATAAAGCGGACAAGGTGGAGGTGCTCAGCAGCGTAGCCCAGGCCCTGGTTCGCGCCGGGGACAAAGAGGCAGCAGTCCAGACGGCGCGGCAGGCGGTGGCGACGGCCGAAGCGTTCAGGGATGAACCGTACAAAGCGGAAGCGCTTGGCGGGGTCGCCCAGGCGCTGGCCCAGGCGGGCGACAGGGAGGCAGCGGCCCAGGCCGCGCGGCAGGCTCTGGTTGCGGCGGAAGCGGTTGGGGACAACGAAAACAGAGCCGAGGCGCTGAGTGCCCTGGCCCAAGCGCTGGCCCATGTGGGTGAGGACGAGGCCGCGCTCCGGGCAGCGCAACAGGCTCTGGCTGCGGCGGAAGCGATCGAGGGAGGGGTGTTCGGAGCGTTGCAGCTTAGCAAGGCGGCCCTGGCGCTGGCCCAGGCGGGCGACAAGGCAGCAGCGACCCGGGCGGCGCGCCAGGCGCTGGCCACGGAAAAGGATGACGACATGGGGTTGGAGCTGGACTGGGTGGCCCGGGCGCTGGCCCAGGTAGGGGATGTGGACGGGCTGGGGCAGGCCCTTAACATAGTGGAGGCGATCGGGGATGAGCAGTGGAAACCGGCGGCGCTGAGCGGGGTAGCCCGGGCGCTGGCCCAGGTGGGCGACGATCAAGGGCTGGGGCAGGCGGTGCAGCTAGCCGAAGCGATCGGGGACAGGTGGTACAGAGTAAAGGCGCTGACCGGGGTGGCCCAGGCGTTGGCGCAGGTGGGCGACCAGGCGGCCGCGGCCCATGCGGCGCAGCAGGCGCTGGCGGCAGCGGAAGAGATCGCAGATGAGGGGAACAAAGCGCAGGCGCTGACCGAGGTGGCCCAGGCGCTGACCCAGGCAGGGGATAAGGCGGCCGCGGTCCAGGCGGCACAGCAGGCGCTGGTGGCAGCCGACGCTATTGGCGACGAGGAGAGCAAGGCTCAGGCTCTGAGCGGCGTCGCCCAGGCGCTATTTCAGGCGGGGGACGGGGGGGCGGCGGCCCATGCGGCGCGGCGGGTGCTCGAGGTAGTGGAAGAGGGCATAGTCCAGGAGATGATGAGGCGTACAGAGATCGAGGACGAGGGGGACAAGGCGGAGATACTCGGAGAAGCGCTCGAGACGCTGGCGCAGGCGGGGGACAAGGAAGGACTGCAACAGGCACTGGCGGTGGCTGAAGCGATCGGAGGTGGAGCGGATAAGGCGGATGCGCTGGCCGAGGTGGCGCGCGCGCTGGCCCAAGTGGGGGATATGGCAGCAGCGATCGAGGTCGCGCGGCGGGCGCTGGCGACGGCGGAAGCACTCCGGAATGAGCAGCACAAGGCAAGGGCGCTGAGCCGGGTAGCCATGGCGTTGGCCCACATCGACCGGCCCGATCAGGCGCTGCCCGCCTTTGTCAAGGCCTTCAAAAGCGGCGGGTCCACCGGGCGTGAAGCGGTTTTCTCGGTTCTTGAGCAGGCGGCGCCCACGCTGGCAGGGATCGACGGCGGCCAGACCTTGCGACGGGTGAACGAAGAGCTGATGGCGGTTGAGGCCTGGTGGGGTGGGTGATGGTGCGCCAAGCACAACCTGACCGGTTCCTGCAGACGAAACCCATCAGCTCGAGGAGAAAGTAGATGCCAGATCAAGATATTATCGACATCGCGCTCGCCGGCCACCAACAGGTGCCCGCCGACTGGATGCCGGCGTCGCAGGTCGGGCCCTTCATCTTTGACGACCCGGCCATCGTCTGGCTCGAGGTTCATGGCGCCAGGTACGGTTTCCAGCCCGACACCTCGCCCTACGACCTGGCCGACTTTATCGCCGACAAAGCCCGCCAGTTCGAGCGAAAGTGGATCCGTGAGATAGCCCCCGGAGCGGTGCAGGTCTGCCGCAGCGCGGCAGAGGCCCGCGAAGCGGAGCGGGTGTGGGAGACGTTTGCGCTGATGCAGCAGGGCACGCCGCTGATCGCCCAGCCGGCCCTGTGGTGGGCGCCGGAACGGATCTATGGCATACCCGACCTGTTGGCCCACACCACCTGGCTGCGCGCCCATTTCCCTGGCGTGATCAATGAGGCCACGGCGCACACCGCCGCGCCGCACCTGGGCCAAGCCGGCCTGGAGGGCCACTATGTCGTCCTCGACCTGAAATTCACCACCAAACTGGAGGACAGCGACAAGGCCAGGGATCTGGCCTCCTATGCCGCCCAGGTCCGGCTGTACAGCTTCATGCTCGGCCAGCTCCAAGGCCTGATGCCCGGCCAGGCCTTCCTCGTCACCCGCGATCGCGTCGCCGAGCCGCTGCCAGTGGCCGTGTCGTCGCAGTTGGATCAACCCCTCGACGGCGACCTGGCCGCGATCCGCGACCAGTTTGTCGAGATCAAGGTCAACGGCGCCCGCTACGCGCCCTGGAAGGACGAGATCGTCGCCGCCAACCCTTCCCACCAGGACGACCGCTGGTGTACGGCCAAGGAGATCATCGCCCGGGAAAAGGTGCCCGGCGGCGATTCATGTCTCCTCTATCAGATCGGCGCCGAGGCCAGGCGCCAACTCACCTCCATGGGCTATCCCAACCTCGCCTCCCTGCTCAAGCCGGATCCCCGAGAGGTCCCCTTCGAGGTGATCAAGGGCATAGGCGCGAAACGGGCCGGCCTGATCCGGGCCATCCTGGCGGCGAATCGGTCGGGGGCGGCGGTGCTTCCCCCCGGCGACCGGATCCCGCCCCGGAAGCGGTTCGAGTTCTATGTGGATTTCGAATATTTCACCAACGTGAACGTTGATTTCGAAAGGCAGTGGCCGGCGCTCGACGGCTGTGAGATGGTGTACATGATCGGGGTTGGCTGGGAGGAGGGGAGGGATTGGCGTTTCAAGGCGCTCGTCGCCGAGCAGGAGAGCCAGGACCAGGAACTGGCGATCGGCGAGGCGTTGATCGGGTTGCTGAGGAGTATGACGGACGGGGCGATCCTGGATGGGTCCAGGACGGCCCTCTACCATTGGACGGCGGCGGAGGTGTGGCAGACCCGGCGCGGCGCGGAGCGCCACCAACTGGCAGCCGATCATCCCCTGCGCCGGCTGCCGTGGTACGATCTACAGCAGGTGTTTCTCGAGGGCCCTGTCGCGCTGCCAGGCGCCTGGGATTTTGGACTCAAGACGGTGGCCGGGGCGCTGGGGGTGCTCGATCCGGCGTGGAGCACCCACTGGCCGGCCGATCTGAACGCAGGAGCGCACGCCATGGTGATGGCCTGGCGCGCATATCAGACCGCGGAGCCGTCGAGATCGGAAGAGATGGGGCTCATCAAGCGTTATCTGGAGGCAGACTGTACTGCGCTGCGGCAGATCCTGGGCTGGCTGCGCGCAACCAGGCACGGAGGTGAGAACGATGGTTAAGCAATGGACCACAACAGAATATAACAACCTATATCGGGCCAGCGATCTTTTGTCGAAGGAGAACAAAAAGACGCTGGGACTGCTCATACCCGTTGACGTGTATGTGCAGGATCCGTTCGTGGCAGAGCAAAACAAAGGGGTGGCTCTGAACGCGATCTATGTCGCCGGCGAGCCGGAGCTGATGGACGGTCCCACCAGCGCCAGGATCGCCGTGGTAGACTATGACGCCGACACAAACAAGCTGGAGAAGCCGGTTGAGTGGGATGCCAAGAACAGGCGCTTTGTCTTTGACACCAAAGGCAAGCGGGAGCCGATCACCAGGAAATGGTGCAGCGAACCCCAGTTCCACCAGGTCAACGTGTGGGCCATCATCCAGAGCGTCCTGGACATCTACGAGGCAACCTGGGTCCTGGGGCGGTCCGCGCCGTGGGCGTTCGAAGGCAACCGCCTGATCGTCGTCCCCCACGCCGGCTACCTGGCCAACGCCTTCTACGACCGGCGCAGCAAGTCAATCCAGTTCTACTACTTTGGCGCGGAGGACAAACGGGTCTATACCTGCCTGTCCCACGACATCATCGCGCACGAGACGGGCCACGCCATCCTGGACGGCCTGCGCCCCGGCTACAACGAAGATAGCTCTTTGCAGACGACCGCCTTTCACGAGTTCGTGGCCGACCTGACGGCGATCATGGCTTCGCTGCTCAACAACGAGCTCCGCTGGGAAGTGGCCAAAGAGTCCAGGGGAGATCTGTCGCGAGACACAATCGTGTCGTCGCTAGCCGAGGAGTTTGGCCGGTACGCCACAGGCCGCCCCTACCTGCGGAGCGCCCAGAACGACAAGACCGTCGAAAAGGTCAAGGACAGCCGCAGCCCGTACGACTGGTCGGAGGTGCTGACCGGGACGATGTTCGACATCCTGGAAGGGATGGTCGCCAAGTACGTAGAGAAGGACCTGAAATCCGGTAGAAAACCGTCCACCAGGCAGGCCCTGTCGTGGGCCGTCAACCGCTTCCGCCGCGCAGCGCTGCAACCCCTGGACTATCTGCCGCCGGTTGACGTCCAGTTCGGCGACTATGCCCGGGCTGTACTGCGAGCCGACGAAGTGGTTGACCCGGTTGACGAGGATGGTTACCGCGACCTCATGCGCGAGTGTTTCGGCAAGCGGGGCATTGACTGTCCGGCCAAGGGAGAGGAACAGGAGCGGCTCTACTTTTATGCCTACGACATTGACCGCCTGTCCCGGTCGCGCACCGACGCCTACCACTTTTTGAACGAAAACCGGCGCCAGTTGTGCATCCCGGCCGAGCAGGACATTGCGGTGGTTGATCTGTACCAGACCGACAAGACGGTGATGGGTGAGGGCAAGTTGCCGCGGGAGGTCGTGCTCCAATACGCCTGGCGCGAGGACGTCGAGCTCAAGGGCTCGGACCTGGGCCCCCTGGCAGGGGCCACGGCGTCGCTGTTGTGCGGTGGCACCCTGGTCTTTGACGGCCGGGGCAACGTCCTATCCTGGATCCGCAAGCCGGGCACCGGCCAGCAGGAAACGAGCCGAGTTCGGCGGCGGAGGTACTGTGACGAGGAACGGGCGCAAGGGGAGCAGCGGCGGAAAGAGATGGTGGAGTATATCAAGGGCCGCGTCGCGGAAGGGTACGTCGGGCTGGTCGAGCGCGATAGGTCAGACGAGATAGACGCCAGGCCGCCGGTCGCGGCCAGCAGGAGAGAGGACGGGACGGTGCGACTGGAAGTAACACCCCACCTCCGGCATTGGACGGGGGAGTGAGGAGGGCACGATGAACGACAGGCTACTGGTTCGAGTCTACGACGTCGGCTTTGGCGACTGCATCTACGTCCGGATCCCCGACGGCGGGGGCGACTATACCATGCTGATTGACTGTGGGACGTCTGCCTCGGCCGATATCCTGAAGGCGGTGGTGGACGACGTGCGCGCGGAGCTGCCGAAAGAGGGAGGGAAGAGGCGACTGGACCTGCTGGTCGCCACGCATCCCCACGCCGATCACATCAAGGGTTTCGATCCCACCTGGTTCGAGGATGTCACGATCGGGCGCATCTGGCTGACTGTCTTTATGAAGCCGGACCATCCCCAGGCCAAAAAGACGCTGGCCTTCCAGAACATGGCCAACGACGCCGCGCACGGGCTCCTGGAGCGCAGCGGGCTGGCACTGGGCCCCGGGGTGCGGTCGCTGCTAGCGAGGAGCATCTGGAACCCGGGGGCGCTGAAGGCGCTGCGCGAGGACCTGGCCAAAGCCAGCGGCATCTATCCCCACTATCCGCTGTACGTGGCCCGGGATCTGGCCGACCGGCTGAGCGCAAAGGAGCGGGCCAGGCACAGGCTCGACTTCCAGCAGGGCACGACCTGCTTCCGGGGGTTCCAGGAGCCGGGCACCTGCCTGCGGGTGCTGGCGCCTGAATGGGACATTGACAAGTACTACCTGGGCCAGGGGGCGTTCGACAGCAACTCGCTCGTCGACCAATCTCTGTTCCGGACAGACGCCTACAAGGCCAGCTCGGAAACCCTCGACCAGGCAGGGCTGGCGGCCAGCCAGGCGGAGGGCGCACCCGCCGCAGAACCGGTCCAACCGGGCAACATCAGCGCCCAGGATTTCAGGCAGCTCCGCAGCCGGCTCCTCTATTCTGGGCTGGCCTTTTCGCAGAAGGACGACCGGCTGAAGAACAATACGAGCGTCGTGCTGCTGCTGGAGTGGCGCGGCCGGCGGCTGCTGTTTACCGGGGACGCCGAGTGGGAGGGGGCGGGCGTCGAGGAAGGGCAGCGCAACAGCACCTGGGACGTGATGCTCCACATCCCGGAGGTCAAGCAGGTGTTGCTGCAACGGCTGGACCTGTTGAAGGTGGCACACCACGGCAGCCACAACGGCACCCCCTTTCTGAAGGGAGGAAAGGAAGAGGTCCTGGACGAGATCCTGTCTGCGGAGCGGACCCACGTGGTGGTGTCAACCGTCACTGGCGAACACGGTGACGTCAACCCGGTGCCCTACCCGAAACTGCTGAAAGCGCTGGGCGGCATGGCGACCAACAAGCGCCGCTACCCGCACGCTCCCGAGCCAGAGCTGCGTAAGGTGGACCAGCCACAGCGGACCGACCTGGAGCCGCCGGTCGCCGGGAAGAAGGTGCGCTACGTGGAGGTGACGCTGAAGCCAGCCAGCGCCTGATGCGCTGTCCCATCGGAAAACAAAAACAGCCCCACCGGTAGGGTGGGGCTTGCATTAGCGGGAGCGACGGGCTTCGCTCACCCGGGTGACATCATACCAAAAAGCGGCCTGGAATACGCCTCCAGGCCGCTTTGGTATACATGAAGCAGTTGATTGTCGAAGATGTGCTTCTCGGCCAAGACAGGCCCGTGTACGATTGGGTGCGCCACGAGGAGGCCTGGCACACGATAGACCTGCGGCGCTTCGGCGGCGACAACTGGTACTTCACTTCCTGGTCGGTGCTCACCACCGGGCGCGGTGACTGGTGCGCCTACGAGTACACCAACGGCGGCAGCAGCAGCGTGCCCGTGCCGGTGATCGAGATCCAGTCGGTGCTGCGCGATCCCTGCGTGCTCAATGGGACGTGCCCGGAGAGGTACCCGCAGTAGACCTGCTAGAGCCAGAAATGGCCAGTGTGAGAGTACGAAGCTGAACCGGCCTTTCCAGTCGTCGGAGAGGCCGGTTCTGGTTTTGTGGCTTCGCAAAACGATGCTTCTGCACGGTGGGCAGGAACCTTTCGCCTGTCTGCCACAGGCAGGCCAGCTGCCAGCACCAACACCCCGATACTCTGGTCACCAGGCTGGCAGCAGCAAAGCGTCAACTTGGAATCAAACTGCCACCGACGAGGAAAACCAGAAGCCCGAACCACAGTATAGTGCACCGGTTGAGCAGCAGGTTCAGCATTGTGGTAACCTCCTGCGGTCAAGGTTACCACGTTTGTTGGTAGTTTTGAAGGTGCCTCGACATCGCCCTACCAATCTGCGAATAATCGGTGAGGGTATCGAGTGGGCGAGAATGGCCGACAACACCCCGGCTCAACATTTGGGATTCGCCGATCCTGACCTGGGATCCCCGGAGCACGACCGCCTGGTGACGTGGCTGCCAGGGCCGGAGAACCTGCTCGCGATCCTGCAGCGTGCGTGGCCGGAAGTGCTGGACGAGAAGCGCGCCGGGGTGTGAGTGATCGTGAGAGCGGCGCGGCGGGACGGTCTGTGCGCCATAGACCAGGGCAGCGAGGTGTGGGAGCGGGTGACGCAGGTCGCTCTGGAGAAGCCTATCCTGCGCGACGGCGGCTACGTCGTAGGCTTCGCCGACCCAGTAGCCACGGTGGGGTGAGGGCTCGACGGGCGCGCCCTGGTCCAGGCCACATTCTACCTGGAGGTCAAGCCGCGCATCCAATCGGTCGGCGCTTTGTTGCGCCAGATCAACCTGTATCGCCAGTACACGCCCGGCAGCCGCTGGGTAGTGGTGTGCAACGACGATCAGCGCCGCGCTCTGCTCCAGGGCCAGGGGATCGCGCTGGTGACGCCGGCGGACCTCGCTTCCAATCCTCCTGAACGCGGGCAGGCGACCCCGCCGGCCTTGCTCAGGGCAGGGATGCCGCCCCAAGGTGGAGCATAACGGCGACTGCCTGGGCGCAACGCGGGGCGCAAAACGAGAGGCCAAGATGATCGACTATCTTCGCCAGATGTCGCTCCTACTATCAGGTGCGTACAGATATTCTGGCACCTGTAATCTCATCAATCGTCAACTGGTTTTCGTCGTCGTCTTCCCACTTTTCGTTCTCTGGAGAGAACACAAAGATTCTCAATATGGGTTTTTCTCCCAGCGCATCCGTGACAACACAAACCCTGTAACTGTCTAGATGTTCCCACATACTGGAGTATTCGTTGGGAGTGAGTCCTGTAAGCAGTTCCTTCTGCGATAGCCCTTTGACTTCAAGTCGGAGCAGCCTATCACCCAGTGTGGCTTCCAAATCCCAGCCCACGTTATCTTTTTCGACTGAGTCAACCATGTAGCCGAGTCTCTCATAGTGTGCAACAATCAGCTCGATAGCTTTATGTTCAACTCTCTGACGTTTGTAGGGATCAGGTTGCCGAGGATGCTCTTTTGGGGCTGCTGGTTTCTGGGCGGAGGGAAGGCGCTTCTGAGTGACATATTCCCATACTTTCTGTTTGAATGGAGCATTCACTGGCTGATCGGCGTACCAGACATTCGCTCGCCCCATTCCGCCTTTTACTCCTCTGGGAATGCTAAAGACCCTTTCATCTACAGGGAGCAGTCTGCAATCGTTTTCCTTTGCTTTTACCTTGTAGAAAAGCTTCTCCCCGTTGTACTCTCGTTCCGAGCCCTGTGGTGGGTATTGGCTGTCTCTATAAACGGTTGCGTTATCATACCAACCCACGATGAACGTCCCGCCCTGCGGATCCCTTGCAACCCAAATAGCTAGAACACCGCCAATAGAGTTATCACCCTTGGATGCGTCAAGCCTCTCAAGAGCTATTGACCCTTCGACCTGCACATAGCCGTACATGTACCCATCGTGGGGTTTGAAGTTGAATATCTCGTGGCCATAACTGTGCTCTTGGACGTATGCCCCTCCGCTAGTGATGGTGTCGCCTGTTCCTATAAGCCCTCGGTACTTTTGCATCCATCCCACGTTCAGGAAGATCATCGGTTTCATTGGCTAACTCCTATCCAGCCTTCTCCTACAACTTCGCCGCCGCAACTAGTCGCTGCAGTTCCTCAATGCCCGACAACGAGAACTCGCGTCGAAACTGAATGCTCTCACCAAATATCTGCCGTTGTCCAGCCTCATCACTGGCAATCTGCTTGTGAAAGCACAAGTGCGCTTCGTGCCGGTATTCTTCAGAAGTGATGACTTGGTAGAATGGATGCAGGTCTAGCCAATCGAACTGCGAATTCAACAACACTACGTGATCTCGATCAGCCGTTATTTGCTTTGGCTGTTCATTTTCGGCCCGGGGGGCTTCCTGTTCCCTGATATCGGTCTCGTATAGTGCCCCTTGGAAGTACTCTATTATTAGAATTATCCTGCCTCGTTCGGCATAGGAACCCTGCACTCTACAGAGGGGATATCCCCGTAAGAACCTGACTTTATTCAGTAAATCTTCTATCAGAGGTTGGTTCTCTTTGAGAAGCGCCTTCTGTGCTGCTGGTGTGCCAGCGGCAGAATGCGCGTCTACATTTCTCAAGCGCCTTAGCCTGTCGAGCGAGCTACATATGTCTACGTTAAGCAACTCAGGGACAAAGAGATGCATATCTCTATCTTTGACTCCTTGCTTCTTGACCGCTTTCAGTAAGCCGTCAATAAACTTCAGACGCTTGTCCATACTAAAGCTTTCGTATGCCCTGCGCATGCCTTTGTCACTGGGCTTGAACGCCCGTTGTAGTGCTGGGTTCCGCAAGTAGTCGCTTAACAGTACATAGTAGAAAAACTGCGTCAAGGCTTCGTACAACTCAACTAGGCGCTCAACTTGCTCGTATGGATTATGCTCCGCCCGGATCATGCGCCGATAGGCAAGGGCTATGGGCAGTGGGTACTCGCGCATTACCAGTTCGTCAAGAGGCTCGTGGTCTTTTTGTACTTGGTACATTACCTCGCGGAGACCCTCAACCGTCTCGGCGCGCCAATCGGGATACTCCTCATCCTCCATTGAAAGCAGCAAGCTAATAACTCGATCCGATAGCATTTCATAGATCACCAGAGGAAAGGGCTTGGGGGGATATTTTGCTATCTCAACTCCTATATCAGGCTCGCCAAGTTCCTTCATTTCCCAACTTGGCAGGAAGACCCGGATGTTCCCAAGGTCAGCGCTTGAGATTGTCGGAATCACCGATCCCGAAGCGTACCTCTCAGCTTGCGCTCGTGCCACCTCCGAATTCAAGAAAGCATAGACGACCTCCGGGTTCACAATATCTTGGTTCACACGAACCCGACGCACTGATGTATCATAGTATAGGCCGTCAGCATAAGAGTCTGGAATCAAGCAGACTTTCCCCAACGTACCAGCTACCGTAATAAGAATGTCTCCAGGACAAGCAAAACCAGCCTTGGAGCTTTCTTCAGGTGCCTTGTGGAAGGATTTTGCCCATTCAACCGACAGTTGTCCTTCCAGCGTGATGTTGCCAACTTGAATGAACGGGATTGACGGCTTTCCCTTGCTCTCCTTGACAGATTCCATTGATGCCAGCGACCGCCCACCGCGAATCTCGGCAATGTCGGAGAGAAGGACCTCTGTGTAGCCTTCAGGGGGTTCTATTCTTAAGAACTTGGGATGGTAGAAATATGGATCTAGCCTCGACTTCTCTGATAAGGAGTCCCGCGTCACCTTGGTCAACCAAAAACCTGGAACGTCGACTGTCGCAAGCCGTGAGTCCCTTATTGCCTCTGCAATAGAAATCCAATCGGCATCTTCAGCAACTTCAGTCAAGTCAATCAAGGTTATCTCGTCGGGATGATGACCAGGCCTCACGATCAATAACGATGCGCTAACGCTGCTTGCTGGGTAGAATGTCGTTCCCAAAGACACGACAGTCTCCAGACCTTCAGCAATGACACGCTGGCGGATTGGCTCACGGAGTGTGCTGGTGAGCATCCCTTGAGATGTCAGGGAGAGTACCAAACCACCTGATACTGTTGAGTGGATTGCCCAGGCGAGCCAGGCATCTTCATCATGCCTTTGCGCTGAGGCGGTGAGTAAATTCCACGGCGCAGGGAAACCCAAAACATCGCCGCCAACGCGGCCAAAGACAGGGATAATGATGGACAAGTCGAATCCGCCCTGGCCTTGCATAGCTGATCCCACTTCTTGTTGCAAGGGGATACTGACTGCTTTGCGCTGGGCCTCGGCTGGCAGGTCATCTAGGCTGATTACCCCAGTGGGAAGCAGAATGCGTTTAGCCTTGGAGAAGTCAGCTAGGGCAAGCAGGAAGTCTAGATATGGTCGGTTGAATCGAACTTCACTTGGTTCCATTCGTGACCCTCTTCGTTGCCTGCAGAGATCTGGTTATTCCGGGGTATATAACTCAGAGACCCTTTCATAATTCGGGATAGCAGTTGAATCCCCCTGCGCTGTGGAAAGTGTGGACAGCAAACTGCGCTGCCCACACTTTCCACAGCGCCTACTGCTACGGCTGCCATCCCTACTCTACCACACTTCTCCAATTAGTACTCCAAAAGGCGACACCTTTTAGTTTAACACAGGGCATGAGTAAAATCCAACTGGTCGCAAAATGCACACCCCAGGAATGGCACGCACCACTCGAACTGAGCCCATTGCCCAATCCAGGCAGCGCCAAGGGGCTGTGGATCGACCCGGTTGCCTTGATCTCCCTGCTCAACGGCTGGGCACTGGCGGAGTGGACTCTGTGCAGCGCTCGACAGTTGTATGGGCGGAGGCTGTCCAAGCCGCCCGGGCCGGGAGCGCCACAGGTCTATCGCGACGAGTCGGTTCTGCTGACGTCGTTGGTCGCCGCGGCTTGGCGTCTCTCCTTCGAGCGCATCATCGAGTGGCTGGCTCGTTACGACGCCTTGGCCGAGTCGCTGGGCTATCATCAGTGCGACGACCTGGGTCGGCGGCGTACCATCAGCCTGGCTCAGTATTCGCGCCGCCTGCGGGAATTGGGCCTGCTGCCCTACTTCCTGGGCTTCGTCGCCCTGGTGCTGGCCTTGCTCAAGATGGGCCTCATCCAGGGCTGGGACCTGATTATCGACAGCAGCCTGCTGGCGGCCTGGTATCACCACGACCCCGATGCCGCCTGGAGTTGGCCGACCAAGTGGAAGGGCCGCATCTTTGGCTACAAGGTGCATACCATCCTCTGTCGCTGGTCCTACCTGCCCCTGTTCTTCGTCGTCACCCCCGCCAATGCCCACGATGGCCCGCTGGCCATCCCCATGTTCGCCGCGGTGCTGTTGCTCTACCATCTGCGCATTCTGATCGTGCGGGCCGACGCCGCTTACTTCAACTATGCCTTCCTGGGCTTCGTCCGCGATGTGCTCCACGCCTCCGTCAATGTCGACTACAACCTGCGCCGCCAAGGCAAACGCTTCTTGGCCGACTTGTTCTTCATCCGCCAGTGGCGCGACTTGATGCGCCCGCGCCCCAATATCGAACGGCACTTCGCCTGGATGAAACGATATTTCGGCCTGAAGTACTTTCGTGTCCAAGGTTACTTGGCGGTAACCCAGTTCATGTTCCGGGTCTACATCGCTGCGTTAATTGTCGCTTTCATCGCCGCTCGTCATCAGCGGCCCGGGTTGGCGACTTCGCGCCTCAAGGTGCTCGCCTTTGTCAATACCTGATCAATTATGAAAGGGTCTCATCAGTTTGTATGTGACTTTTGCCGCGACTGTTATTTAACCTTCATATTCTCAGGGCTTTCCAGATCATCGGGAGGGAGTAGGTTCACTAGTCATTCAACTTCTCCCTTGTATGAACTTCGCTTCCTTGACGGTGATCCATGCGGTGCGAGCGAAGGCATTGGGCACTACACTGCCCATCCCCGTATGGCAAGGTTAGCTGTCCTCAAGAACAGATACTTGACACTGCTCAGATCTTGATTGGGCACTCGTAGCGGTATCCAGACTCTCTCAACATCTGCCCTACCGTCATGTTCATCCACCCAATCGCCAGCCAGTCCGACTCTCACTGAGTTGCCCGATGTGCAATCAAAGGCAGGACCACTGGAAGGGTATTCGTAACCTAGACTGGGGCCTATAGGTTTGGGCTTGTGGACCCATATCCACAGTATCCCATCCCTGTCTAAATTGAGTCCTGTGACAGTGATTGCCAAGCACTCCTCATCTTCATCGTCGTGAAAGTATTTCACTCGTTCCTGCTCTACGACTTCGCCCGCAGTCCTTTTAGTACCCATAATGGCCCCCTTGGAAACTCTACTCCACCCAGGTCTACTCCCATCTCCCTCGGGACCCCTCCATCAGGCGCGAGCCAGCGCGCCTCCCATCCAAGCCGGGCCCGAGATAGGGACGGTGCTCCTTGGGCGGCAACCCGTTTGATAGAATTAAACCGATAATTCAGTCAGACTCACCAGATCCCTCAGAACTCTGAGATTGCTGGCCCTGAGGTTGTTGACCTTGGGGTGGCTGCTGTTGCGCCTCTACCCCTGGCATCTGTCCAGTTGGACTGATTATTATATCCGGCATAGGCTTCAGCGTTTGCTGCCGTATTCCCATTGGACCTGGTTTCAGCGTCTGCTGTCCCATGAATGGTTCTGGCATCGGCTTAAGTGTCTGTTGCTCTTCTAGACGCACTATGGTCTCTGGTGCTTGTTGTGTTGTGTCTGAGCCTGACTCTGATTGCTGCTTCACTTCGTGGCCTTTGGACTGTTGTTCACTCATCGTTCTCTCCTAGTTCGTTTGTTTTGCTCACATCATAGATAGTAGTCGCACACCACCCTATCGGCTTGCCACGCCGCTTTCTCACATTCGTGAAGTGCGTGTAGATTTCTACCACCTCAACGTTGGAATCGAGAATGAAATCACAAGGAACCACATCTTTCTCGCTCGGCTCAATCTCAAATTCCCTTTCCTCTCCCCATTGATGGCTTCTCGATGCCAATACAGGCCATTCAACTTCAATGTGTCCGTCCTTAACTAGATTGTGCCCACTCTGGACACGTTTTGCCAACTCAGGATGCAAGGGGAGTATCTGCTGTACCCGAACTTCAGCAGATCGGAACCTTATCAGAACTTCACCAGTATTTGATATCACTACTGCAACATGCAGCATCAATTTACCATCTGGCAATAGTTTATGAGTAATGATATGCTCAATATTAGCTCGAGGGTATCTCAAGCGACGTGCAAAGAACCAATACGCCCCTGCTAGAACAGCAGTGATAGTTAACCATCCCTGACAACAACCAAAAAGGGTGCCGATAATATCAACTATATCTTTGATGTCAGACAGGCCCATAGTTCACCTATACAAAACGCCCCACCCGGAATGGGTGGGGCGATGTCGCCGGTGGGGGTCGCTGGCCTGGGGCATCAGCCCCACCACTTGGCCAGCTCAGCCCCAGGGGGTATAAGGATTATTCTGCTAGCGGGAGCGACGGGATTTGAACCCGCGATCTCCGGCTTGACAGGCCGGCATGTTAAACCGCTACACTACGCCCCCAGACGGGGCGTATCATACCACAAGCGGCCCATTCCGTCAAGCCCGCAGCGCCACAGCGCCACAGCGCCATAGGGATCATACCTGCCCATACACGAATTGCCCACCCAGCATAGTCGCCACGACCTGCGTGTGGGCGATCTCCATGGGGTCACAGGCGAAAATGTCCCGGTCGAGCACGACCAGGTCAGCCAGTTTGCCGGGGGTGAGCGACCCCAACCGATCCTCCAGCCCGGCGGCACAGGCTGCGCCCAGCGTATAGGCGTGCACCGCCTCCTCCACGGTCAGCCGCTGGTGGGGGATCCAGCCCTGTGGGCCTGGGAAGCCATCATTGGCCCGGCGGCGCGTTACGGCGGCGTGGAGGCCGAGGAAAGGGTTGAGGTCCTCGACGGGACAATCGGAGCCGAAGGCCAGCAGCGTGCCGGCCTGCAGGAGGCTGCGCCAGGTGTAGGCGGTAGCACAGCGCTCCCCCCAGTAGCGGTCGGCCATCTCGCAGTCCTGCGTGGCGTGGATCGGCTGCATGGAGGCCACCACGCCCAGCGCGGCCAGGCGGGGCACGTCGGCGGGGTGGAGGAGTTGGACGTGCTCGATGCGATGTCTGGGGGAGGGAGGGGAGGGATGAGCCTCGTCACTGTGGAGGTCGGACAGGGTGTCGAGGACCAGGCGGTTGGCGCGGTCGCCGATGGCGTGCACCGCGAGCGGGAGCCCTCCGGCCGCTGCCTTGTGGGCCAGGGTATGGAGCGCCTCCTCGTCTATCGTCAGGATGCCCAGGTTGTCCGGCTCCCCCGCGTAGGGGGCCAGCATGGCAGCCGTGCGGGGCCCCAGCGCGCCATCGGCAAAGGCCTTGAGGCCTCCTACGCGCAGCCAGTCATCGCCCAGGCCTGCCCGCAGGCCGATCTCCAACGCGCAGTCGAGGGCACTGGCGGGGAGATACTTGACCACCCGCAGCCCGAGTTCCCCCCGCGCGTGCAGGTACTGGTAGGCGGCGAAGGCGGAGGACCCATCCATGTCGTGGATAGCGGTCAGCCCCACGCGCCAGGCACTCGGGAAGGCCTGACGCAGCAAGCCGGCGGCCTCCCCCGGCCCAGGCGACGGGACCAGGCCGGCGACGAGTTCCATCGCGCTGTCCTCGAAGAGCAAGCCGTCTGGGGAGCCCGTCGCGTCGCGCCCGATGCGCCCGCCGGGCGGATCGGGCGTCTGGGCGGTGATGCCGGCTTTGTGCAGGGCGGGCGAATTGGCCACCAGGGCGTGGCCGCTCTTGGCGCGGAGCATGACCGGGTGAGCCGGGGCGACGCGGTCGAGGTCGGCGGCGGTGGGGAAGCGGCGCTCCGGCCAACGCTCCTGGTCCCACCCCTGCCCCAGAACCCATTCGCCCGGCCTGGTGAGGCGCGCCCGCTGGGCGACCAGGTCCAGCACCTGGTCGAGCGTGGCCGCCGTGGCCAGGTCCAGCAAACCTAGCGTCTGCGCGTACCAGGCAAAGTGGATGTGGCTGTCGGTCAGGCCGGGGATGACGCAGCGGCCGCCCAGGTCGAGCACGTGAGCGCCGGGGGCCAGGAGGGGGCGCAGGGCCGCGGGGTCGTCACCCACGGCCAGGATGCGCTCCCCGGCCACGACTAAGGCCGAGGCGCGCGGGCAGCCGGCGTCCATGGTGTAGATGCGGCCGTTGACGAGCAGTTGATCGGCCATCATTCCTCCTCCAAGCCCCCCACGCCAGTGGGCGTCCCACAGTAGTGGGGGGTATCGTGACTGCCTGCCCAGGATGCCTGGCTCAGCCGTGACCTCACCCCCCACTTCGTAGGGGGCTTCAAGAAGGATGCCTGGCTCAGCCGTGACCTCACCCCCCACTTCGTAGGGGGCTTCAAGAAGGATGCCTGGCTCAGCCGTGACCTGACCCCCCACTTCGTGGGGGGCTTCAGAAGGGATGCTCAAAAAGCGCCGAGCTGACATTGGCCCACGCGGACCCCCAACTTCTCGGCGGCGTTGGCCACGTGGAGTTTAGGCATCTGGAAGCGGGCGGCGATGGCCCAGGCGGCGGCACACGGCAACCGGTCCAGGATCAACCCCTCGCGAATGGCCTGCTCGACCTGCGGGGCCACCTCGGCGGCGGGTTCCACGACCGATTTGCGCTCGCCGTAGCCGAACAGGCCCAACTGGCAATGGGTCAGCCGCACGTCCAGTGTATCGGCGGTCTCGCCCACCGCCGCCGGCGTCGCGTCCAGTTCCTCAGCGATGCGGAAGGCCTCCGCACAGCGCAACGTCCCCTCCGGTGCCCGCTCTCGAACCGCTGATGCAACCCGCTCATTCATAACCCTGCACCTCTTACGCATTACGCATTACGGATTACGCATTACGTGCTGCGTGTTGCGTGTCAAATGAACCACAGGTCGGTTTGTGGCTCGCTCAGATATTCGGCTCCGTTGGGTGTGACCAGGACGTTCTCTTCGCAGCCGACGTAGCCGCGCCCCGGCACCTGCACCCCCAACTCGATGGCGAAGACGTTGCTGGCCTCCACCACCCCCTCGATCGCGGTCCCGTACTTTTCCCAGCGCGGCCCCAGGACGGTCGAGCCATCGTGGGCGGTGCGACCGACGTGGTGGCCGAAGGCGTGCATGAACTCCGGGTAGCCGGCCTGCACCAGCGCCTGGCGGGCTGCCTGGTCCACCTGCCAACCCCGTACACCCGGGCGCAGCGCGGCCCGCCCGGCCTCCAGCGCTCGCCGCGCGGCGAGCCACGCGGCGGAGACCTCCGACGGCACACCTTCATATTTCTCGAACAGGTACCAGGTCCGTTGCAGGTCGGCGACGAACCCTTCTTTCCGCACGCCAAAATCCACCTGCAACAGGTGCCCGCGCTGCAGGGTAAAATCGCCCGGCATGGCATGGCCGATGGGCGAATCGGGGCCAGCCGTCACGCCCGGGCAGGTGTCCGCTTCCCAGGCCAGTCCCAGCCCTTCCTCCAGCACGACGTCGTGGAACCAGCGCGCCACCTCCCGCTCGGTCAGGCCTGGGCGGAGCGCCTGGCCCGCGCGGCGCAGGATGGCCTGCGTGGCCTGGATGGCGGCCCGAATGCGCGCGACCTCGGTGGGAGACTTGCGCCCGCGCAGCGCCCCCACCACCGCTTCGGCCGAGACGAGGCGACTACCATACTCCGTCCCGCCGACGATGCCGGTCAGCACACGGAACAGCCCGTGCGTCAACCCATCGGCCGCCGGGTCGCTGTCCGAAAAGTTCAGCGCCACCTGGCGCGGATTGAGGCGGGACAGGTGCTCCAGGAGTGGAGCGCGGATGGACTGGTCGTAGCCGACGACCGTCGTGTAGCCTCCGATACGCTCGACGTTGTCGGCGTCGAAGCGTCCCACGATGGCGATGCGCTCGCCGGTGCGGCTGACCATCAGCGCCGACGTCCAGGTCAGGTCGAAGCCTAGCAGGAGGTCCAGGCAGGGGTCGCTCACCTGCGACGTCTCGCGCACGAAGGTCAGCCAGAGGTCAATGCCCTGCTCCTCCAGCACCTGCACGGCCTGGTCCAATTTTTCACGCACAATCTCAAAATCTGGCATGGTTCTATCCCCCTACTCCGTTCCGATGATGCGCTCGTAGAGCGCGTCCAATTCCTCTTCCGAATAGAAATAGATCACGATGCGCCCCCCCTGGCCGCTGCGCGCCAGGTTCACCTTCGTCCCCAGCGCCTCGCGGAAGCGGGATTCGAGGGCCCGCGTGGCGGGTGCATCTAGACGCGCCGGGGGCCGCGCCTGGGGTTGCTGGCCGAGCAGGTGGCGCACCAATTCCTCCGTCTGGCGCACGTTCAATGCCCGCTTCAGGACCACCCTGAGCGCGCCGTCCTGGGCCTCCGGCTGCTCCAGCCCCAAGAGTGCGCGGGCGTGCCCCTCGCTGAGCTTGCCTGCGAGCAGGGCCTCTCGCACGGCGCGGGTCGCTTTCAGCAGCCGCAGCGTGTTAGCGACGGCCACGCGGCTCTTGCCCACCCGCCGGGCGACCTGCTCCTGCGTCAAACCGAACTCTTCGGTCAACTGGCGGTAGGCCATGGCCTCCTCCAGCGCATTCAGGTCGGAGCGCTGGACGTTTTCCACCAGCGCCAGTTCCAACATCTGGCTGGGGACCACGTCTTTGACGATGACGGGGACGGTGGCAAGTCCGGCCAAGCGGGCCGCCCGCCAGCGCCGTTCGCCGGCGATCAGTTGGTAGCCATCGAGCGCGCGGGTGACGATGAGGGGTTGAATGATGCCGTGGGCCTGGATGGAGGCGGCCAGTTCGACCAGGTCCTGGTCACGGATGGGGGCGCGCGGCTGATGGGGATTGGGCGTGATGGCAGCGAGGGGCGCCTCGACCACCCCCTGCGCCGCGGCGGCCTCCCCTTCCTCGGCCGCCGGGATGAGCGCCTCCAATCCTCTGCCCAGACCGCTCTTGCGTGGTGCCATTCCCCACCTCGGTGGTCAGCAGCTAGACGCCAACGGTTGCCGCCTGCCGGCGGCCATCGCCCGCCAGCAACTCCTGCGCCAGTGCCGCGTAGGCCAGCGCCCCGGCCGAAGCGGGGGCGTAGGAGACGATCGGCTCGCCGAAACTGGGGGCCTCGCTCAGGCGCACGCTGCGCGGGATGATGGCGTTGAATACCCGCCCCGGAAAGTGCCGGTGTACTTCCTCGACCATCTGGCGCGCCAGCGTCGTGCGGGAATCGTACATCGTCATCACCAGGCCGCGCACGCGCAAGGCGGGGTTGAGGGCCCGGCGCACCAACTCGATCGTGCGCGCCAACTGCGAAAGGCCCTCCAGCGCCAGGTACTCGCACTGTACCGGGATGATGACCCCATCGATGGCCGCCGTCAGTCCATTCACCGTCAATATGCCCAGGCTGGGGGGGGTGTCTATGAGCACGTAGTCATACTGCCGGTCTGCCCCCTCACCCAGCCCGGCCAAGGCCTGACGCAGGCGGAACTCGCGCTGGGGCAAGTTGATCAGTTCGACCGTCGCCCCTGCCAGCGTGGGTGAGGAGGGGGCGACGTCGAGGCATTCCCGGCCGCTGGGGCGCACCACATCGGCCAAGGGGGTCTCGCGCACCAACAGGTCATAGGTAGACAGGGGAACGGACCGTTTGTCCATGCCGAGTGAGGAGGTCGCGTTGGCCTGGGGATCCACGTCCACGACGAGCACGCGCTGGCCCCACTGCGCCAGGTAGGCGGCCAGGTTGACCGCCGTGGTGGTCTTGCCGACCCCTCCCTTCTGATTCGCCAGCACGTAGATGATGGGCATATAGCCGACCTCGACCCTCACCCCCAGGCCCTCACCCCCAGGCCCTCACCCCCAGGCCCTCACCCCCGGCCCCTCTCCCTACCAGGGAGAGGGGAGCACACCCTCACCCCCGGCCCCTCTCCCTACGAGGGAGAGGGGAGCACACCCTCATCCCCGAAGTTCGCATAGACGGCCCGCTCACACTGGGCCACTTCATCCGGGCCGGGAGTGCCGGCCCAGCCCACTCGCGTCACCGAGCGAGCGGCAACGCAGTTGGCAAGACGTGCGGCGGTCCAGGGGTCGCCACTGCGCTGCAACCAGACGAAGAAGGCAGCGGCGAACACGTCGCCCGCGCCGGTAGGGTCCACTTCGTGGACAGCCGGGGCCGGAAAGTGGCGCACCTGGCCCTGGGCGTACACGGTACACCCTGCCGCTCCCTGGGTCATCACCAGCACCCGCGCCTGGTCCGCATAGCGGGCCACCAGGGTTACGTCGCCCGCCACGTCCTCCTCGCTCAGCACCACGCCATCGGCCCGCGCCAGGAACGGCTCCACGTCCTCCCACTGGCAACAACTCACGTTCCCGTCCTGGTCCCAACGCCGCAGCCAGCCCTGGGGAGTGATGCCCAGGAAACTATCGCCAAATGCGCCGGCCAGCGCCGGGGCGCACTCGCGGGCCACGGGTCCCAGGTGGACGATGCGCGCTTTCCAGTGGGGTGGGACCATCTCCGGCACCAACAGGTCAGCCGTGCCATGCAGCACCTGGTGCCGGCCATGGGAGGTATAGGTATTCTTGAACGTGGTCGTCGTAGCCGCAGGAGCGCGGGCCACCAGGACTCTATCCAGCACATGGCTCAGATCGAGGTCGGGGCTGGCGCTGGTGACGACACCGACGCGACAACCCAACGCGCAGGCCGTGCGCGCAGCGTAGGATACCGTCCCGCCGATAGTGAACGCACTGTTTACCAGGTCGCGGGTCACGTGACCGATGGCCAGGTAATCCAGTTCAGCGACCAACGGGGGCAGGCGCTCAGTACCGGCCACGGGGTGGTTCACGTCGTGGGATGATGGTGACCTTGCGCCCATCCCCTTCGCCAACGCTCTCGGTGGTCACGTCAGGATGGTCGCGGAGTGCCAGATGGACGTAACGACGCTCGTGGGGGGGCATGGGTTCCAATACTACGGTGCGACCTGTACGCAGGGCCTGCTCCGCCAGGCGCTGAGCCAGGCGGCGCAGGGCCTGCTCGCGCCGGGCCTTGAAACCATCCACGTCCACCACCACGTTCACCCGGCCCGTCACCTCGTGGCCAATGATCAAGCGGGTGACGTGCTGCAGCGCAGCCAGGGTCTCTCCACGATGGCCGATCAACGTCTCGATGTCGGGGCCAAGCACGTCCAGCACCAACGGGGGTTCCTGTTCATCGTAAGCGGGTTCGGCCCGTCGCACCTCCACCTGGACCCCCTCCACACCCATCAGGGCCAGGAGGTCCATCAGCACACCCTGGGCGATCTCTGATTCATCCTTCCACGCGGCGGCAGGTTCTGCTGCGGGCGGCGGAGCCGGCTCGACCGGCGTCACAGGGAGCGGACGAGGCCTGACCGTCAGGCGTACGCGAGCCTCTCGCACGCCCAGCCCGAACAAGCCCCGGCTACCCTCGTCCAGCACCTCGATCTCAACCGCATCCCGCTCTACTCCCAGGCGGGCCAGCCCTGCTACAACGGCACCCTCAACGTCTGCTCCAGCCGCCTCAATCGTGTGTTCCATCTCCGCCATCTGCCACACTCCTCCAACCACCCCTACGCGAGCCCTCGATCATTCCGACGGTTTCGGCCGCACCTGTTCCTTGTCTTCCGCCTTCTGACGGTGTTGGCCCTCTCGCATCAAGTAGAACTGACCCACCCGAATCGCGCTCGACAGGACAAAGTAGACGGATAGCCCCGTCGCATACGATAGGGTGAAGAACATGAACAGCAAGGGCATCATGATCTGCATCTGCTGATTCATCGCGCCTGCCTGCGACTGGGTCTTGGCAGCAGTGGGCGGGGTCAGTAGCTTCTGCTGCGCCCAGGTGGTCACAAAGACCAGGATCGGCAGCGCATACGACCACCATTGGGCGGGATTGGGCGGCGCGCCCAGGTCCATGCCCAGAAAGGTGCTCCTCAGGGGCACAAGCCCGATGACGCCGGGCAGCCACTTGTAGATGTGGTTGGAGAACTGGAAGAGTTCGAGAGGCGTAGAGGGAATGCAATAGCGGATCGCCCCGATCAGGCCGAACCAGATCGGCATCTGGATCAAGAGCGGCAGGCATCCCCCCATGGGGTTGATGCCGACTTCCTTGTACAACTTCATCTGCTCTTGCGCCAGCCGTTCCTTGTCCTTGGCGTACTTTTTCTGCAATTTCTCGAGTTCCGGCTGGAGTTCCTGCATCCTGTGCGCCGAGCGCTGTTGGCTCAGCGTCAACGGCAGGGTGATCAGGTTAATCAAGAGCGTCAATACGGCAATCGCCAACACGGTGCTGTGGCCCAAATAGTTATAGAGCAACAGCATCAAGTTGGCCAATGGGTAGGCGAGAATATCAAACACAGTCTGCCCTTCCTTACTTACTTGGTTGTTCAGCGACGGGCGGATAACTCCAGATCGGGCGCCCGTTGTCTACGTAGAGGGCCCGGATCCGGTACGTTCCGGGAATCCGCGATTCGTATACGACCGATCCACTCACCACCGGCGGCGAGAGCACCTGCCCTTCGCTCTCACTGGACCACACGACGAAGGCGTCCTTGGTGTCCAGCGCGTACAGGGTACCATTCTGGCCACCGACGAACAGGCGGCTTCCATCCTCGGTCAGTACCGGCCCCGCCCGCACGGGTGTCTCAAGCGGTCGCGGCTGAGGCCAGACCGGCGCACCGGTCTCGGCATTCACCGCGTAGACGTTCCCACTCACGTCAACCGCGTACACGGTATCGGCGTAGACCAGCGGGCTGCCCCAGAACCAGTTCGCGCTGGCGAAGCGCCAGCGCTCGGTCCCCGCCTGCGCGTCTATGGCGTAGAGTTTATCGTCGAAAGCGCCGATGTAGAGCGTGCCATTGCGCAGCGCAGGCGTCGCAGCAAAGGCCCCCCCCGCCTGAAAGTCCCAGCGCACTCCGCCATCGGACAGGCGCAGCGCGTAGAGGTGATGGTCCATGGAACCGATGTACACCGTATCCGATACGATGAGCGGGGTGGCCCACACGCGGTAGCCAGTCTTGAAGGTCCATCGAAGAGCCCCGGTCTCGGCGTCCAGTGCATAGACGTTGTGATCGCTATTGCCAATGACGAACAGGCCGCCCCCCAGGGCCCCTCCCTCCACGTACTGCCCAGCCGCATCGTCGAATTGCCACAACTCGTTGCCGGTTTTTCGATCCAGCGCCCAGACCACGTTCTTGGGTTGGCCGAGGAAACCGGTCGGGGGTACCTGCGAGGCCACGACCACGCGCTGTTCGTCCACGGCGGGGGTAACGTAAAAGGTACCCACCCTAGCCTTCTGCGGGTCGGTTGGGAAAGACCACAGCGGGGCTGCATCGGATACATTGAGCAGCCGCACCTGCTGCAGGTCGGCTGCCACCAGCCCCTCCTCTACGATGGTCAATCCCATCCAACTCATAGGCCGTACACCACCTGCACAGCCACTAATGCCTATGAGCAGCGCCGCCCCCACTGCCAGCAGCGTGAGCCAGCGTCGAATCCGAAAACGGTCCAATGACTTACTCCTTCTCCAGATCGGGAACGGGGTCATACCCTCCCGAGTTGAAGGGATGACAGCGGGCAAGACGCTTGACGGCCAGCCATCCGCCGCGCCAGACCCCGTAGCGGGAAATCGCCTCATATCCATACCGAGAACAGGAAGGTTCAAACCGGCAGGACGGGGGGAGGACGCGGGAGAGGGTCAACTGATAGAGGCGAATCAGCCCCAGCAGTACGAACTTCATCTCCGGTCCTTCTCTACGTACTCAATCCAGCCTGTCTGAGCAACGACGCCAGCGCCTGTTCGACCTGTGGCTCTTTGACCCTGAGGATGCCGGTACGGGCGACCAGCATCACATCCCACCCGTTCTTGAGGCCAGGATAAAGACGACGCGCTGCTTCGCGTAAGAGGCGCTTGGCCCGATTACGCACCACAGCGCGCCCCACCCTGCGGCTGGCGCTCACTCCCACACGGCTAAAGTCGAGGCCGTTGGGCCGCGCGACCAACACCAACCAGGGGTGTGACCACGATCGCCCTTCATCGTACACCCGCCGCACATCGGCCGTGCGCTTCAGCCGGATCCGCCGTTCCATCCATAGGTACAGAATACGAAAAGCCTACGCCCGGCGTCGCGGACGCCGGGTGCTCTCTTTCCAGTTCAACTTCTTGGCCCCGTCTCTCTGCACGGCTAGCCGCTGGCGGCCCTTTAGCCGCCGGGCCTTGAGCACCCGCCTTCCGTCCGGGGTCGCCATGCGGGCTCGAAAGCCGTGCGTGCGCGCGCGCTTGCGCTTCTTGGGTTGATACGTTCGCTTCGGCATCCATCCTCCTACTACCACGAGTGCTGACGATCAGCCAGCGTTAACTACTGGCCAACCCGCTGCATTATACCCCAAGTGGCACAAGCGGTCAAATTGTGGCCAGTCCCACCTTCCCGAAAGCCCCGGCAAGGGCCTTAAGGACACGGTTGGTCCCCTGGCTTTCGGGAAGGTCTTATTTGACGATGGCGACGATGAGCGGGGCCACGATGAGAGCGGGGAGGAGGTTGCCCGCGCGGATGTGTTTGATCTCCAGGAGACCCAGTCCCAACGCCAGCATCAGCACGCCACCGGTGGCCGCCATCTCGGCGATCATCGGGTCGGTGAGCAAGACACTGGCCCACCTCGCCCCCAGCGTCAGCGCTCCCTGGTAGACCAACACGATCAGCGCCGCAAAGACCACGCCCGGCCCCAGCGTCGAGGCAAAGGCCAGCGCCGCAAATCCATCCAGCGTCGCTTTGACCGCCAGCAGGGTGTAGTCACCGGTCAAGCCGTCCTGGATCGAGCCCAGGATCGTCATAGGACCCACGCAGAACACCAGGCTGGCCGTCAGGAAAGCACGGCTAAAGCGGGACACGCCAGCCGGGGCATCATCCTGTGGCCGGTCAGAACCGTTCTTCCTGTTCGCCGCGGTCCTGTCTTCGAGCCAGCGCCCCACCTGGTTGAGGCGGTCCTCGATGCGCAGCCACTCTCCCACGAGCCCCCCGACGAGCAGGCTGCCCAGGACGATCAGGATGTTGCCGGTCTTGAAGGAGAGTTGCACGCCGATGACGAGGGTCAAGAGGCCCAGGCCGTGCATGATCGTCTCACGCATGCGCTCGGGCAGGCGGGCCCCCAGCAAGGTGCCCAAGGTCCCACCCACCAGGACGGTGACGACGTTGAGGAGGGTGCCCAGGCCAGACATGGGAGGTCAGCCCAGAGTCAAAGTCCCAGGTAGCGCAGGCTGCGCTCCAGGTATTCGAGTTCGTCCATCTCAAGCACGAGCGCGGGCTGGTGAGGCAGCGCCTCGAGCAGGGGCAGGACGTCCCGCTTGTAGTCAATCACGCCACCGGGAAAGTCGAGCGGCAGGTGCTCGTCGTAAGAACCCCGATGGTTGTTGAGATGGCAATGCACAATCCGATGGCGGGTCCGCTCAATCCAGACTTCCAGGGGCTGGTAATCGGAGAACAGGTAGACGTGCCCCACGTCGAGGCAGGCACACAGGTGAGAGGAATCAATCTGGTCGAGGACATCGCCGATGATGCTCGAGTCCGGCTCCCACATGTTCTCCAGCGCGATCACGACCCCGCGCCTGGCCGCCTCCTCGACCATCGGCGTCCAGAACTCCACCTGGCGCTCGGCCCAGCCGGGGAGATAGTCGGGGTTGCGCACGATGGGGAGAAAGTCGGTGTGAAAAACGACGGTCCGTGCACCCAGTTCAGCGGCAATGTCGAGGTTCAACATGTAGCGCTCGCGGGTCAAGGCCACGATACGCCCATCAGGGCTGGCCGGAGAAAGGTTATAGAAAGCACCGTGGACGGCCAGTTCGCCCTGGAAGTCCCGCAACAGCGCCTTGTGCTGGTCAAGCAGCTCGCGCCATCCACCGTCGAGCAACCCGGTATCGTAGGCATAAACCTGGATTTCCAGCCCTGCTCCATGAGCCTGGGCCAGTTCATAGTGTCGCGTGATGTCCCGCTGATACGTAGCCAGCAGTATGCGCTCCATAGCAAGCCTTTTCTACCCGCCGCCAGTAGATTGTACACCATCATCGCGCGATGGGCAAATTGCCGCACCGCCGTCAACAGGCGGTGCTGGGCAGGCTCAACGCACCCCGAAAGTTTCAGTCAAGATCCCGGCCACGTTAAGCGCTACCTTGGAATGGCAACCTTGGGTTTCGCGGCGCGCTTGAGAACTTTCGGGAAGGTCATTCCAGGTGCGCGCGGATGGCGCGCGCCACCTGGCGTGCGCGCTCTGGCGCGTCGCCCACGTACCCTCGGGCATCAAGCAACTCGCGCACGCGGCCGGCAGGCAGATAGCGCAGCACCTGCGGGTCGGCAGCCAGCAGGCCGGCCAACGGATTGGGTTCCCCTTGCTGAATGCGACCCCAGGCGGCCACGCAAGACTGGCGGATTACCTCGTGCATTTTCTGACGGTCGGCCCCGGCCCGCACCAATTCCATCAGCAGCCGTTCGGTCGCGGCGAAGGTGCCGTAGGTAGCCAGGTTGCGCGCCGTCGCCTGTTCGTGAAACTGCAGACCCTTCAGGACGTGGTGCGTACGGCGGACAATTTCTTCGCTGACCAGGAACGCCTCCGGCAGAATGAGGCGGCGGCTGGCCGAATCGTCCAGCGTGCGCTCCAGCAGGCTGTGGGCAGCGTTGTCCCAGGCCACGCGCGGCAGCGCCGCCACGTAGCGGGCCAGGCTGTCCACCGTCTCGGCATTGACGGGATTGCGCTTGAAGGGCATGGCAGACGAGCCCACCTGCTGCGCCCCGAAGGGCTCACTCCACTCCCCGATCGGCGGCGACTGGAGGAAGCGCAGGTCGAAGGCGAAGCGGTAGAGGGAGACCGCCAGCCCCGCCAGCACGGTCAACAGGCGATAGTCCTGCTTGCGCGGGTAGACCTGGGTGGCGACGGGGAAAGCGTGCAGCCCCAGTTCCGCCATGACGCCGGCCTCCAGTGCGGCGGGCGTCATCCGAGTGCCCTCGAGCAACTGCGCGTACGCGGCACCGGTGCCCACCGCCCCCTTGATGCCCTTGCCCAGGATGTGCTTGCGCAGGCGGCGCAGTTCGTGCAGGTCCTCCAGCAGGTCCTGGCCATAGACGGCCAGCCGGTAGCCGACGGTGGTAGGCTCGGCCGGCTGGAGGTGGGTGAAGCCGATGCAGGCCCAGTCGGCGTGGGCCTCGATGCGGTCGGCCAGGTCGGCCAGGAGGGCGCACAGCCGCTCGAGCAACAGGACGAGCGCCTCGCGGATACATAGGACGTCGGCGTTGTCCTCGACGTCGGCGCTGGTGGCCCCCAGGTGCAGGATCCCGCCGCCGACGGGGCACTGCTCGGCGAAGGTGCGCAGTTCCGCCATCAGGTCGTGGTGGATTTCGGACTCGATCGCGGCGGCACGGGCCAGGTCCACGTGGTCCTGGTGCGCCTGTAGGTCGGCCAGTTGATCGGCGGTGATCAGCCCGGCCCGGTGTTGGACGGTGGCCAGGGCGACCCACACGCGGCGCCAGAGGAGCCGCCGGTGCACCTGGCTCCAGAGCGCCCGCATCTCCTGGGAGCCGTAGCGCCAGGTGAAGGGGGAAAGGAAGGTATCGTGGGTGAATTGGGTTTCTCGTTCCATCGCCTTGAATTGTACACCAGGTGGGGGCGGATGGGAAGCGAGCACCCACTTTGTAGTGGGGAGGGCATTTGGATCACGAAAGGCGCGAAATCTCGCGAAAAACACGAAACCGGCCGGTACTTGTGCATTTCACGAGATTTCGTGTGCTGAGCGTCGTCTTGCAGTGGGGAGGGCATTTGGATCACGAAAAGCGCGAAATCTCGCGAAAAACACGAAACCGGCCGGTACTTGTGCGTTTCACGAGATTTCGTGTGCCGAGCGTCGTCTCGCAGTGGGGAGGGCATTTGGATCACGAAAAGCACGAAATCTCGCGAAAAACACGAAACCGGCCGATACTTGTGCGTTTCACGAGATTTCGTGTGCCGAGCGTCGTCTCGCAGTGGGGAGGGCATTTGGATCACGAAAAGCGCGAAATCTCGCGAAAAACACGAAACCGGCCGATACTTGTGCGTTTCACGAGATTTCGTGTGCCGAGCGTCGTCTGGCATGGGACGCCCCCGGGTAGGGAGGCTGGAACGCGGACAAACGCGGATGGGACGGATGAACGCGGATGGGACAGTCCTGGGGACGATTTGCGAGGGTCGTCTAGCATAGGACACCCCCGGGACAGGAGCCGCGAGCGTCAGTGGCAAGAAGGTAATGGGTGGCTTGTGTAGCAGAAGTTGGCAGGGCCAGTAAGTTCTGCCGCCAGGCTACCTGGCGAATTGGGCATTGACTTGTGCACAAGATAGCAGTACACTGCCACTATGTGACGATTGATGACCCGTCGCACGCCAGGGGAAGGTGCTGTCACCTCTGCACCGAGGGTTGATATGTGAGAACGACTATCCCGTTCCAATCAGAAGATGGATTAGCAAAAGAGGTCATCCTATGAGTGGTCTATTCGGAGGCAAAAGCCGTGCGGAGCGAGAAACCGAGAAACAGCAAAAGCAGGCGCAGTTGCAGCGCCAACAAGCAGACGTTGCGAACCAATACGATGGCATGGTCACGAAGGCCCTGGAGCAACTGACCCGCTGGGCTTTTCCGGATAGTCAGGTTGAGCGTCATGGTATCGGGATGTGGCAACTCTGGCATACGGCGGACAATGGAGAGAAGTACGTTGATGTGGCCGTGACGTTGGAGTTTGATGAGGACCAACCGACGTCTTTTCTTTGTGACGGATCCTTGTGCTTTGCGATAGCGGAGCAGCTCACCCGCGAAGACCTGAATGACGCTTTGCGGAGGTGTATTTGCTCGATTAGTGGGTAAATTGTCGAATGATTTGAGGGTATCATATGAGGCCTGGCAGGAACGGCTACGCCAGCGAATGGGCGGCACGGCTTATGCGAAACTCGCTGGCGATGCAGCCCAGGCCTGAACGAGATGCCAGGTTGTTGGCCGACACGCTGCGCTTCGTTTGAGTCCTCAGGTTCCCCTCAGCCTGAAAGAGGTAGCAAGTACCCATGTCGAACGCCGCCTTGCATGGGACGCCCCCGAGACGGGGGCTGCGAGCTTCAGTGCCAAGTGCCTGTGCCGAGCGTCGTCTTGCATGGGACGCCCCCGAGGACGGGGGCTGCGAGCGTTAGGGAGGTTGGAACGCGGATAAAGCGGATGAGTACATCCGGGCGGATGGGAGGGATGAACGCGGATGGGACAGTCCTGAGGGCTACTTGTGAGCGTCGTCTTGCATGGGACGCCCCCGGGACGGGGGCTGCGAGCCTTATGGAAGGGAAGGGACACTTGCACGCGATGTGGACGGGTGTATAATCGAATCAGACTCTGAGGAGTGAGGGCCTATGGCCATGGTGGAGCATGTAGCGACCGGGCAACCGGCCGATTCTGCGCAGGAGATCCGACACCGAGAAGACCTCGTGCGGTGGGTTCGTGACCGGATGGCGCAGTACACAACCCCGGCCCGCCCGATGCAGGGAAAAGATGCTTTTCTGGGCGGGATGACCGTAGAGGCATACTTTTCACTGCCTGAAGCCAAGCGGGAACGCATCTGGGACGAACTGTACGCCACTGCCATCGAGAGTTCCCAGGAACACGAGGTCAAGCCTGGTGCCGTCGTACCTGCTCGATAAGAGCGTTGCCCGCAGAATTGTCGAATGATTTGAGGGTATCATACAGGTGGGAGGCAAGATGCCAGAAACCATCTACGTCTCAGAGAGAGTGTACCAGGCAGTGGTGAAAGAGGCAACGGCTCGCCACCAATCGCCGGATCAGTTCGTTGAGGAGTGGCTGACATACCATCTGTTGCCACAGCACCCGCACGTCGAAATCGTCGAAAGCCGTAGTGGTTCCCGTGCCGTGATCAAGGCCACCCGTGTGGGAGTAGACGTAATCGTAGGCTATCACCGTGCCGGTTACACGCCGGAGCAGATTGTCACTGAGTTACTTCCTCACCTCACGCTAGCGCAAGTCTATGATGCGTTGGCCTATTATCACGACCACGCTGACGAAATAGACGCCCTGCTGGAGGCTAACAGCACGGAGGCCTGGCAGGAACGGCTACGCCAGCGAATGGGCGGCACGGCTTATGCGAAACTCGCTGGCGATGCAGCCCAGGCCTGAACGAGACATCCGGATCCTCATTATCATCTGAGCCCTCACCGGTCCCCAAACCCTGGATCATAACTCACATAGATGCTCACCCATTCTGACAGGTGCCTGCGGGTTTAGGTGAGACATGACACTTGCCTCTAGTCGCTTCCTGTCGTATCATATAGGCGTTCCTGCAAAGCCAGTGTCGTTGACAAGGAGGGACTGAGTGGTGGATTACCGTATCCGTGAACATCCCATCCTCCCGATCGAGGAGCGAGCGGAGTTCGAGTTCACCTGGGCTGCCCGGGCGATGCATGCCCACGCGGGCGAGGTCATCGCCTCGGCCCTGTTTGCGAATGGGGTGCGCACTTTTGGCCATCACCACAAGGACGGCGCCCCCCAGGGCATCTTTTGCGCCAACGGCCAGTGCTCGCAGTGCCTGGTGGTGGCCGATGGCCTGCCGGTGAAGGCCTGCATGGTGCGTGTACAGCCGGGCATGCGGGTGGAGCCACTGGATGGGAAACCCAGCCTGCCCGACGTTCCCACAGCGCCGGAGATGCGCAGGATCGAGACGATGGAGGTGGAATGCCTGATCATCGGCGGTGGGCCGGCAGGGCTCTCGGCGGCGATCGAACTGGGCAAGGCGGGCGTGCGTACGCTGATCGTGGACGACAAGCACCGGCTGGGCGGCAAACTGGTGCTCCAGACGCACAAGTTCTTCGGCTCGATTGACGCCTGCTACGCCGGGACGCGGGGAACCGACATCGCCACGAAACTGGAGCAGGAAGTACACCAGTTCGAGAACGTGCAGGTATGGCTCAACACGACGGCGCTGGCGGTCTTTTCCGACCGCAAGGCCAGCGTGCTGCGGGATGGGAGGTACGTCATCGTCCAGCCCCACGTGCTGCTGGTGGCGGCTGGAGCGCGCGAGAAATCGCTGGCCTTCAAGGGGAACACGCTGCCCGGGGTCTACGGCGCGGGCGCGTTCCAGACGCTGGTCAACCGGGACCTGGTGCGCCCGGCGGAGCGGCTGTTCATCGTCGGCGGCGGGAACGTCGGCCTGATCGCGGGGTACCACGCGCTGCAGGCCGGCATCCAGGTGGTGGGCCTGTGCGAGGCGCTGCCAGAGTGCTCCGGCTACAAGGTGCACAAGGACAAACTGGCCCGGCTGGGCGTCCCCATCTATACCTCGCACACCGTCGTCAGCGCCAATGGGGAGCAAGAGGTGGAGTCGGTCACCATCGCGCGGACCGACGAGAATTGGCGGCCCGTTTCCGGCACTGAAAAGACGTTCGCCTGTGACACGATCCTGGTGGCGGTGGGATTGGACCCGGTAGACGAGTTCGTGCACAAGGCGCGGGAGTTCGGCCTGCCGGTCTATGCGGCGGGGGATGCGGAGGAGATCGCCGAGGCCTCGGCGGCGATGTTCACCGGTCGCATCCGCGGGCTGGAGATTGCCCGCAGCCTGGGCCGGGACGTGGGGGAGGTGCCGCCAGAGTGGCACCGCACGGCGGAAATACTCAAGTCCCGCCCCGGGGCCGTGGTCACCGAAGACACCCCGGAGGGCCGGGCCGGCGTCTTCCCGATCCTGCACTGCGCGCAGGAGATTCCCTGCAATCCCTGCACCTCCGTCTGCCCCAAAGGCTGCATCGTGATCGAGGGGGACGATATGCGGGCGCTGCCGGAATACGTGGGAGAAGAGTGCTCTGGCTGCGCCCAATGCGTCGCCATCTGCCCGGGGCTGGCGATCACGCTGGTGGACTATCGAGAGGACCCCGAGCACCCGCAAGTGACGATTCCCTACGAATTCACGCCCGAGTCCATCCACGAAGGAGACAGCGTGACCGTGCTAGACACGGAGGGGACGTTCCTGGGCAACGTGGAGGTCATGAAGGTGCGGGCGCCCAGGTTCGCCAACCGGGCGGCCCTGGTACAGGTGCGCGCCCCGCAGGAGATCGCCAGGCGCATCGCCGGCATGCGCGTGCAAGAGCCGTGGGTGACGGAGCCGCTGGAACAACTCGTAGAACGCATGGCCGAGGACGAGATTGTGTGCCGCTGCGAGCGGGTGACGGCGGGGGAGATGCGCGCCCTGATCCGCGCCGGCGTGCAGGACTTGAACCACATCAAGGCGGTGACGCGGGCCGGCATGGGGGCCTGCGGTGGCAAGACCTGCACCAACCTGATCAAGCGGCTGTTCCGTGAGGAGGGGGTCCCGCTGGCACGGGTGGTCGAGAATACCCGCCGGCCGCTGTTCGTCGAAGTGCCGCTGGGGGCGCTGGCCGGCGCCGTCACCGGCGAGGGGCCGGCCGCAGAAGTCCCGGCCGCCCACGCGACCGACGCACACGAGGGGGGGCTATAGCCCGGTTCCTGGTGCAAGATGCGAGCGGAGGCCCGGCTTCAGCCGGGAAAACCCCGCTGAAGCGGGGCGTCCGTCACAGCGTGGCCGGGGAATCCCCACTGAAGCGGGGCGTCCGTCGCAACGTGGCCGGAAAATCCCCGCTGAAGCGGGGCGTCCGTCGCAACACGGCCGGAAAATCCCCGCTGAAGCGGGGCGTTCGCGACATTTCGCAGGAAAGATGAGAACGATGGTTGGAAGATGCTGGCCGCTCACGCTTGTCCTATTTGCCGCGCTGATGGTGGGTGGCTGCCGTGGCTTGATGGGAGCATTTCACGAGGAGGTCACGGGGTCGCCTGCGCCCACCACAGTACCGCTGCCCAGTTCGACGGCAGCACCCGAGGCCCAGCCTGCACAGCCTTCGAGGCCTGGGCCAGCCGTCACGTCACCCCCCACTGGCGTGGGGGGCTTGCCCACTACCCCTGCCGCGCAGGTCGAGCCCACGCGCGTCATCCCGCCGGCAGACACGCTCAGCCTGCCGCCCGGCTTCGGCATCTCCACGTTCGCCCAGGGACTGCGTGACCCGCGCATGATGGCGCTGGGGCCGGACGGACAGCTCTACGTGGCCGAACGGGGTGCCGGGCGCATCGTGCGCCTGCCCGACCGGGACGGCGACGGCGTGGCGGACGGCGTCGAGGTGGTGGCCGAGGGCCTGGACGCGCCGAGTAGCATGGCGTTCTACCAGGATGGCTCCCTCTACGCCGGCGAGACGAAGCGCGTGCTGCGCCTGAGCGCGCCTGACACGGCGGATGAGTACATCCGGGGCGCTTTTCAGGAACGGGAGGTCATCCTGGACGGGCTGCCCAGCGGTGGCCATGCCACGCGCACGGTCCTCTTCAGTCCCGATTGGTCCTCGCTGTTCGTCTCCATTGGCTCCTCGTGCAACGTGTGCGTCGAGGAGGACCCGCGGCGGGCCACGATCATGCGTTACAATCCTGACGGGAGCGGAGGGCAGGTCTACGCGCAGGGGTTGCGCAACGCGGTCGGCATCACCTTTCGCCCCGGCACTGTGGAGTTGTGGGCTACTAACAACGGGCGCGATTGGCTCGGCGACGACCAGCCACCCGAGACGGTGTACCACGTGCGAGAAGGGGACAACGCCGGCTGGCCGTACTGTCACAGCGGGCGGATCGTAGACCCTGACTATGGTGGCCCCACCGCCTGCGAGGGGGTCGTGGCCCCGGCCGTCGAGATGCAGGCCCATTCGGCACCACTGGGGCTGACCTTTTACACCGGCACGCAGTTCCCCGAGGAATACCAGGGCGACCTGTTCGTGGCCTTCCACGGCTCGTGGAACCGCGCGGTGCCCACCGGATACAAAGTGGTGCGTATTCCGCTACAGGACGGGCAGGCCGGCCAGGTGCAGGACTTTGCTACGGGCTGGCTGCGTGCGAACGGGTCCCAGTGGGGCCGGCCGGTGGACGTGCTCACAGGGGGCGACGGCAGCCTGTTCGTCTCCGACGATAGCGGTGGGAGCATCTACCGCATCTTTTACGCCGGCGGGTAAGCGGTAACAATCAGGAGCAAGCAGACATTCACACCTGCGACTACGGGGAGCGAGAGAGAGGACAATCATGAATCAGACAGAAAGCACCACCCTGAAGAGGGTCGCGCTGCTCGTCGCCACGCTGAGTTCTTTCCTGACCCCCTTCATGGTCAACGCCATCAACATTGCGCTGCCCATCATCGGGAAAAAGTTCTCGGCGGATACGGTGCTGCTGAGTTGGGTGGCGACCGGCTACCTGCTGGCCGCCGCCATGTTTCTGCTCCCGTTTGGCAAAGTGGCGGACATTTATGGAAGGAAGAAGGTATTCACGTACGGCATCCTGACGTATACGATTGCCTCTCTCTTGTGCGCTAGCTCGACGTCCATCCCGCTGCTGATCGGGTTCCGCGTCCTGCAGGGGCTCGGGGCGGCTATGATGGCAGGCACAGCGATGGCGATTCTCACGTCGGTGTCTCCCATCCAGGAGCGGGGCAAGGTGCTGGGCATCAACGTCGCCGCCACGTACCTGGGACTATCGCTAGGCCCGGTCCTGGGAGGAATCCTCACCCAGCAACTCGGCTGGAGAAGCATCTTCCTGGTGAACGTGCCCATCGGCCTGATCATCCTGGCCCTCGTCTTTTGGAAATTGAAGGGGGAATGGGTCGGGGCCGGGGGGGAAAAGTTCGATTTCGTGGGTTCCCTGGTGTACGGGCTGGCCCTGGTCGCCTTGATGTACGGCATTTCGCGGTTGCCGGCGTTGTGGGGGGCCGGCTTGATCCTGGCAGGTGTCCTCGGCCTGGGGCTGTTCGTGTGGTGGGAAGCCAGGGTGGCCCACCCCGTTTTGAACATGGACCTATTCAGGAATAGCGCGGCCTTTACGTTCTCGAGCCTGGCGGCCTTGATCCACTACAGCGCTACCTTTGCCGTGACGTTCCTGTTAAGCCTCTACTTGCAGCACATCAAGGCGCTCACCCCTCAAAACGCCGGGCTGGTGTTGGTGGCTCAACCGGCCGTGATGGCCGCTCTCTCGCCATTTGCCGGCAGGCTTTCGGACAGGATCGCGTCGCGAGTGCTCGCCTCGGCTGGCATGGCGGTGACGGTGGTCGGGCTGCTGGCTCTCACGTTCCTGAGTGGGCAAACGACGTTGGGGTTCATCATCTTTAGCCTCATGCTGCTGGGGTTTGGCTTCGCTCTCTTCTCGTCTCCCAATATGAACGCCATCATGAGTTCCGTCGAGAGCCGGTACTATGGCATCGCCTCCGCCATGGTCGGCACCATGCGCCTGATCGGCCAGATGCTCAGCATGGCCATCGCTACGCTGATATTCGTCATCTATATCGGCAAGGTGCAGATTACGCCCGAGTATTATCCCGTTTTCTTGACCAGCCTGAGGACGGCGTTCATCATTTTCGCTGTGCTGTGTTTCGGTGGCATTTTCGCCTCGCTGGCGAGAGGGAAAGCCCGATAAAGTCTGGACTTGAGAAGTCCTGGAGACTTCCGAAGTCTGAACTGAAGGAGGTATGTTGACCACCAAAGTATACGACGTCATCATCGTCGGCGCAGGCAGCGTCGGGCTGCCCACGGCCTTCTTCCTGGCCCAGGCCGGGTTCAAGCCGCTGGTGATTGATCAGTTCGCCAGCCCGGGCCAGGGCTCCAACAAGGCCGCCATCGGTGGCATCCGCGCGACCCACTCCACTCCTTCCAAGATCAACCTGTGCCTCAAGTCCATCGAGGTCTTTTCCACCTGGCAGGAGACCTACGGAGACAACATCGAGTGGTACCCAGGAGGCTACTCCTTCGTCGCTTATCGGGAGCAGGAGGAGCGTGCCTTGAAGGACTTGCTGAAGGTCCAGCAGACTTATGGGCTGAACATCCGCTGGCTGGAGCGGGACGACCTGCTGGAGGTGATCCCGGACCTGAAGCGGGAGGGCCTGATGGGAGGGACGTTTTCCCCGCAGGATGGCTCGGCCTCGCCTCTGCTCAGCGCCCACGCCTTTTACACCCAGGCGCGGGCACGGGGGGTAGAGTTTCACTTGCGCGAGCGGGTCACCGGCATCATCCGGCGCAGGGGGCGGGTCGTGGGCGTGCGTACCGACCAGGGAGGCTATGCGACGGGGACGGTCATCAACGCGGCCGGCCCCTGGGCACGGGGGGTAGCCCAGATGGCGGGGCTGGATGCGCCCGTGGTGCCGGACAGCCACGAGGCGGGGATCACCGAGCCGGTGGCCCACTTTCTGGGGCCGATGGTGGTAGACGTCCGTCCCGCCGATGGCTCCAAGAACTATTACTTTTATCAGCACAGGCCCGGCGCCATCGTCTTCTGCATCACGCCGGAGCCGCCCATCGTCGGCACCGACCGGCGGGAGACGTCGGTGTTTTTGCCGATGATCGCCCGGCGCATGGTGGACCTGATGCCCAAACTGGCCAACGTCAAAGTACGGCGCACCTGGCGCGGCCTGTATCCTATGACGCCCGATGGGTCCCCCATCGTGGGGCGGGTGCGGGAACCGGAAGGGTACATCTACGCCGTCGGGATGTGTGGGCAGGGGTACATGCTGGGGCCGGGCGTGGGGGCGCTGCTGACTCACCTGGTGCAAGACAACCTGACGCCCGAGGACGAGCAGGCCCTGGAGGAGTTGGGGCCGTACCGGGAGTTCGGGGGTGAGGAAAAACTGAAGTGACGACCCGCATAACCTTCCCGAAGGCTCGACATTCCAACAAGCCGGGCACCGCTGTAGAAGCCTTCGGGAAGGTCCGAACGACATTACAACAGGCTGGGTACCGCTGTGAAAGCCTTCGGGAAGGCAATTCGCTCGAACTTGACTTGACAGATGGAAGGATTGCACGTATTATACTAGTGCTCCGTCGGGTTTGGGTTGGTTCTCTATGGATTGTGGCGAGCCTGGACACCCACCGTGTTCTCCACACTTCGGCTGGTGCTTGCGCATGACCTTCCCGAAGGCTCGACATTACAACAAGCCGGGCACCGCTGCAGAAGCCTTCGGGAAGGTAATTCAGACGCAGGCGCAGGCCAGAAAGGAGGGCGTATCGGACAGAGCAGCTCAGTGCAGAAAGACGTCGGGTATACCTGAGCCGGCCTTGAGCCGGACCGCTGATCACAGATTTCCACAAACGGAGGAGACCCATGTACAAAAAGTGTGCTCTACTGTTGCTTGCGCTCGTCGTGGCTCTGTCCATGTTCACGGGCTGCAAGAAGGAGACCGGGACGCTCAAGATCGGCCTCGAGGGCCCCATGACCGGCGACTATGCCTATGAGGGCCAGGGCTTCGAGAAGGCCGTCCGGCTGCTGGTTGACCAGACCAATGCGGCCGGTGGTTTGTTGGGCCGCCAGATCGAACTGGTGGTCGAGGACGACGCCGGCGACCCGACCCAGGCCGCGCTCGTGGCGCAGCGGTTGGTAGATGCCAAGGTCGTCGCCGTCATCGGTGCCTACAACTCGACCGCCACCGAGCCTGCCTCTGCCATCTACAACGAGGCCGGCATTCTCCACGTCACCCCCTCCTCGACGGCCACGCGGCTGACCGAGAAGGGCTACCAGCGCTTCTTCCGCGTGTGCTTCCTGGACGACCGCCAGGGGTTGTTCGCCGCTCAGTTCGCCAATGAAGTGCTGGGTGTGCAGACCTTTGGCATCCTGCACGACAACTCCACCTACGCCCAGGGGCTGGCCGAGCACAGCAAGCGCTACGCGGAGGAGCTGGGGATCAACGTCGCCTTCTACGACGCCATCAATCCTGACGACACCGACTTTACGCCCATCCTGACCAACATTGGGGCGGTCGGGCTGGACGCGATCTACTTCACGGGTTACCATGCCCAGGGCGGCCTGCTCTTGAAGCAGAGCGGCGAACTGGGGCTGGACCTGACCTGGATGATGGGGAACGCCTGCAACAACCCCGAACTGGTCCAGATTGCCGGGCTGGCGAACGCGGTGGGTACGTACATCACGACCGAGCCGCTGCCCAAGGACGTGGACTATCCCGAGGCGAAAAAGTTCGTGACTGACTTTGAGGCCAAGTATGGCCAGTCGCCCGACAGTGTATGGTGGATGATGGCGGCCGAGGCATTCAACGTCATCCGCTACGCCATTGAGCAGACCAAGTCCACCGACTCGGCAGTACTGGCCGATTATCTGCACAACACGATGAAGGACTTCCCCGGCCTCACCGGCCCGATCCTGGGCTGGGACGAGAAGGGTGACCGGCTGGGCACCATCCACCTGGCCTACATCATCAACGACAAGGGCGAGTTGATCGTCAACCCACAACAACCGACCAAGTAGACTCGCCGGCCGATGGGGGGGGAGTTCGAGGGGCCTCTCGAATTCCCCCCTTCATCGCGGTCATCTCTGCAGGGTCCACGGGAAGGAGGCCCAACCCCATGCAACTCCTCCAGCAAATGATCAATGGCATTACCATTGGCGCGTTTTACTCGCTGGTCGCCCTGGGCTACACGATGGTCTACGGGGTGCTCAAGTTGATCAACTTTGCCCACGGCGACATGTTTATGTGGGGAGCCTACCTGGGCCTGACCGGGCTGAACGTGGCGGTGGCCCTGCTGGCTCGGACGAGCCCGTGGGCCATCCCGCCGACCATCATCGTCGTGCTGGTTACGGTGGCCCTGATGGGCGTCCTGGTAGAGCGCATCGCCTACCGCCCGCTGCGGACGGCAGGCCGGCTGGCCCCGGTGATCTCGGCGCTGGGGGCGGCCTTTATTCTGGAAAGCCTGGCCCGCAACGTGTACGGGGCCAGTTACAAGACCTATCCGACCGGGGTCGCGCTTGTTGGCGGCATCAACTTGGGAGGAGCGCGCGTCGGTATGATGCAGATCGTCGTGCTGGTGGTCTCATTCGTGCTGATGAGTGCGCTGTATCTGTTCGTCCAACGTACCCGCATCGGCACCGCCATGCGCGCCGTTTCGCTCAACCACGACGTCTCGCGACTGATGGGCATTGACGTCAACCGCATCATCGCGATCGTCTTTCTCATCGGCCCAGGCTTAGGTGGAGTAGCAGGGATGATCGTCGCCCTCTACTACGGCTCATTCGACTTTACGCTGGGCTGGGCCTTTGGGTTGAAAGCGTTCATCGCCGCCATCATGGGGGGCATCGGCAATATCCCCGGCGCCATGCTCGGCGGGATGCTCCTGGGCACCATCGAGACGCTCGGGTCTGGCTACGTGTCACCTCAATGGAAGGACGTCATCGCCTACCTGATCTTGATCCTGATCCTGATCTTCCGCCCCACCGGAATACTGGGTGAGCAGGTGGCGGAGAAACTGTGAGGAGGCCACGATGAGAAATTTGCTGAGCCGCCTCCAAAGGATCAATCCGCTCTGGTGGCAGGTGGGCCTGCTCGCCGTAGCGATCCTGTTGCCGCTGCCGATGAACGACTACCTGCGGTCCGTGTTATGGCGCACGGGACTGTACGTCATGTTGGGCCTTAGCCTGAACATCATCGTCGGGTACGCCGGCCTGTTCCAACTGGGCCACGCGGCGTTCTACGCGCTGGGAGCCTACACCGCGGCCCTGCTCAACCTCTACTTGCACGTCCCGTTGCTCCTGACGTTGCCGATGAGCGTGCTCGTGTCCGCCATCTTTGGTTACCTCATCACCCGGCCGATCCTGCACCTGCGCGGTGACTATTTGTGCATCGTGACGATCGCCTTCGGCGAGGTGGTACGGCTGGCGCTCGTCAACAACATCTTCGGCATCACCGGAGGGGCCAATGGGCTGAGCGGCATCGAACGCCCGGCCCTGTTCGGCCTGGTTTTACGCCAGCCCATCTATCACTACTACCTGATGCTCATCTTCCTGGTGGTCAGCCTGCTCGCCGTGCAGCGGCTGGAGCATTCCCGCCTGGGGCGGGCCTGGATGTACGTGCGCGAGGACCAGGTGGCGGCCGAGGCGATGGGGATTGACACGACGCGCGTGAAAGTGCTGGCCTTCGTCATAGGTTCCGGCTGGGCCGGGCTGGCGGGCGCGCTCTACGCGGGCAGGATTACGGTCATCTCGCCCGACCTGTCCAAGTTCATGGAATCGGTGGTCATGTTCTGCATCGTCGTCCTGGGTGGCACGGGCTCCATCCCGGGGGTGTTCGTCGGCACGCTGGGGATGGTCACCCTGCCCGAGCTATCACGTCCCCTGAAGGCCTGGCGAGACGCCTGGCTAGGCTTTGCGATGGTGGCGATGATGATCCTGCGCCCGGAGGGACTGTGGCCGAGCCGCCGCGTGCAGCTGGAAATCCGCGCGGAGAAGGAAGAAGAACCCCTGCCTGCTCCCGCGGCAGGCAGTTGATCCGGCGGAGGGGACAATATGGCACTTGCAGAGATCCACAAACTAACCAAGCAGTTCGGCGGCCTGGTGGCCGTTGACAGTGTGGATTTTGATCTGAACGAGCGGGAGATCCTGGGGCTCATCGGCCCCAACGGTGCCGGGAAAACGACGATCTTTAACATGATCACCGGCATCTATCCGCCCACGGCGGGTGAGGTCTTTTTCCGCGGCCAGTGCGTCGCCCACCCCGCGCTCACCTGGCGCAAGCGGCTGTCTACCCCCGTGTGGTGGTTGAGTTGGCTGCCGGTCCGGGCGGTGAAGCAGAAATGGGATTGCCTGCGTAGCCTGCGCCCTCACGAGATCACGGTACAGGGCATTGCGCGTACCTTCCAGACGATCCGGCTGTTCAACAACCTGACCGCGCTAGAGAACGTGATGGCGGGCCTGCACCACCTCACCGAGGCCGGCGTACTGGGAGCACTCTTCCGGCCCGCTTCTCAGCGCCAGGAAGAAGCCCACATCATCGCCGAGGCGGAGCAGCACCTGGCATTCATGGGGTTGCAGGAATACCGGGACGAACTGGCCAAGAACCTGCCGTATGGCCACCAGCGACGGCTAGAGATCGCCCGGGCACTGGCTGCGGAGCCGTCGCTCCTGATCCTGGACGAACCTGCCGCTGGCCTGAACGAACAGGAGACGCTGGAACTGATGGCGTTGATCCGCCAGATCCGCGACTCCGGGATCACCATCCTGCTCATCGAGCACGACATGAAAGTGGTGATGGGCATCTGCGAGCGCATCGTCGTGCTCGACTATGGCAAGAAAATCGCCGAGGGCACGCCAACCGAGATGCAGCACAACTCGCGCGTGATCGAGGCCTATCTGGGCGAGGAGGAGGTGTGACTGTGGCCCTGTTGCAGATCGAGAACTTGCACACCTACTACGGTCGCGTCCAGGCCTTGAAGGGCATCCACCTGGAAGTGGAGGAGGGGGAGATCGCCACGCTCATTGGCGCCAACGGGGCCGGTAAGACGACGACGTTGCGCACGATCTCCGGCTTGATCCGTCCCCGCGAGGGCAAGATCACGTTCGGCGGCCAGGACATTAGCAGCCTGCCGGCCCATCGTATCGTGGGAGCGGGCATTTCGCACGCCCCGGAGGGCCGCCAGGTGTTCAGCACGCTGACGGTGACAGAAAACCTGAACATGGGGGCCTATAGCCTGGGCGGGGACAAGGAGGCCATCGAGGACAATCGTCGCCGCGTGTTCAGCCTGTTCCCCCGGCTCGAGGAACGCAAGCATCAACTGGGTGGCACGCTCTCCGGCGGCGAGCAGCAGATGCTGAGCATCGGCCGGGCGTTGATGGCGCGCCCCCGGTTGCTGATGCTGGACGAGCCCTCGCTGGGCCTGGCCCCACTGCTGGTCAAGGCAATCTTTGCCACCGTGCGTGAGATCAACGCGCGCGGTGTGACGGTGCTGCTGGTCGAACAGAACGCGCGGGCGGCGCTCAAGATCGCCCACCGGGGGTACGTGCTGGAGACGGGCAAGGTCGTGCTGTCCGGTCCGGCCGACGAGTTGTTGCGCGACGAGCGGGTGCGCAAGGCGTATTTGGGGGAGCAGTAAGAACTCAGGATGAAGTAGGATAAGCAATGAGCGTCTTACAGGAACAGTTGGTCCGGCGCCTCGGCTCACTCGATCGGCGACAGATCATCGCGTGGCGTCAGATGACGCCGGCTCAGCGACTGGATCTGGCGTTTCAGGCCTATCAATTCGCTTTGGATGTAGTGCGTCTGACAGAACGGCGCCGGCACCCCTTCCTATCTCCTGAGATACTCAACTGGCGTATCACCAGGCGCATGCAGGGAGACCCATCGTTAGGTAGGTGAGACGGTGGAACAAGTCCGCGATTACGAACTCAAAGCCCTGTTCACTTACGCGATCAACGTGTTGGAGCGACTTGACATCCCCTACATGGTGGTAGGTGGTTTTGCAGCGATCTTCTATGGTGAGCCGCGCCTGACCCTCGATGTGGACATCATTGTGGATATAAAGTGGCACCACATTGCGCCATTCATACAAGCCTTTCCGATTCCCGACTACTACGTCAGTGAGGAGGGCATCCGCGATTCACTACGACGACGCTATCCGTTCAACGTTATTCAACCGACAACTGGGGCAAAAGTGGACCTCGTTCCTCTGCCGCACGACCCACTTACCCAGGCTGCTTTCCGGCGCCGTCAAAGATTGGAGTACGACGAGTTTGGTCACTCAGCGATTTTCATCACGCCCGAGGATATCGTTCTGGCCAAACTGATCGCGTTTCGAGAAATGGAATCTGATAAGCACCTGCGCGATGCACGAGGGGTACTCATCACCCAATGGGGGACACTGAACATCGAGGCCATCCGGCGTGGCGCTCATGCAGCTGGCGTGCTCGACCAATTTGAGTTGCTATTCGAATCCGCCCGTCAGGTTGTGGATCTCTCCGAAGAAGACGAGGGATGACTCGGAATGATACGCGTACTCTCTCGTGAAGACGTACGCCGGGCGCTACCGATGCGCCAGGCGATCGAGGCGATGAAGCGGGCGTTCGCCCAGCTTTCCACCGGCCAGGCCAACGTACCGCTAAGGGTCCCGCTTCAGGTGAACCGCCACAACGGCGTCACGCTGTTCATGCCGGCCTACCTGGCCGCCGACGACCAGATGGCAATCAAGATCGTCTCGGTCTTCAACGACAATCCGGCCAAAGGGTTGCCGCTCATCCACGCGCTGGTCGTCGTCGTGGACGCGACGACGGGCACACCCGCAGCCGTGATGGACGGGACGTACCTCACCGCGCTGCGCACGGGCGCGGCCTCCGGCGCTGCCACGGACCTGCTGGCTCGCCCGGACGCGCACACGACCGCTATCTTCGGCGCGGGCGCCCAGGCACGCACGCAACTGGAAGCGGTGTGCGCGGTGCGTCCCATCCAGGAAGCGTGGGTCTACGATGTGGCCCCGCAACAGGCTGCCGCCTACGCCAGGGAGATGAGCCAGTATCTATCGCTCCCGGTGAGAGTCGCCGGGACGCCGGCCGAGGCAGTGCGCCAGGCCGACGTCATCTGTACGGCCACGACCTCCGCCAGCCCCGTGTTCGACGACGCCGACGTGCGGCCGGGGACACACATCAACGCTGTAGGAGCCTACACCCCCCAGATGCAGGAGATCCCGGCCGCGACCGTACTGCGGGCCAGGGTCGTGATTGACCACCGCGAGGCCAGCCTGGCCGAGGCCGGGGATGTATTGATCCCCCTCCAGCAAGGGCTGATAACGATTGACCACATCTACGCGGAACTGGGGGAGATTGCCGCCGGGCGCAAGCCGGGGCGCGCGACGCCGGAGGAGATCACGCTCTTCAAGTCGGTGGGGGTGGCCGTGCAGGACGTGGCGGCGGCGAGCGCAGTGCTGGAGGCGGCCCGGCGGCTGAACCTGGGCACCGAGGTGGCGCTGTAGCGGACCTGGAAACGTTTATCACTGAATTCGTGCTGCAACAGGTGGCCGAGGCAGGCACAGAGACCCGCTACCGGCTGCCCCTCGTAGGTTTTGCGGATGCGGCCGATCCCCGCTTTGCTCAGTTGCGGGAAATCGTTGAGGCTGCACACTGGCTCCCCTCTGACCTGCTGCCAGGGGCGCGCTCGGTGGTCGCTTTTTTCTTGCCTTTCGCCGAAGAGATCGTGCAGGCCAACCGGGCACACCCGCACGACGTGGCGCGCGAGTGGGCAGCGGCCTACGTCGAGACGAACGCGCTCATCAACGACGTCAGCCGGAACCTGATCGCGGCGCTGGCCCAACGCGGGGTGCGGGCAGCGGCCGAACCGGCCACACACAACTGGGACCCGGTCACGCTCGTCAGCCGCTGGTCGCACAAGAGCGTGGCGGCCATCGCCGGCCTGGGCAGTTTCGGACTACACCACATGCTGATCACCGACGCCGGCTGCGCCGGGCGCTGCGGCAGCCTGGTGGTGGACGCAGCATTGGAGCCGACGTCAGAGGCCGGTGTTTCCGCCGGCGAGCGCTGCCGTTACTTGCGCGACGGGAGTTGCCAGGTGTGCGTGGAGCGCTGTCCGGCGGGCGCGCTGACCGAAGGCGGGCTGGACAAGCATCGTTGCTACGCGTGGTTGCTACAAGTGGCTAAGGGCTTCCGCGAAGTGGGGTTGGCCGACGTGTGTGGCAAGTGCGCTACTGGCCCCTGTGCCTGCGGCCCTGCAACCAAGACCTGCCAGTGTGTTTGACATCCGGCCCAGCGATCACAAACTTTCGCGATGGGGCTACCTCCCCCCGCAGAATGGCTCCCCCCTCTCGCACACTCGCTACCAACTCGTTGAACATATCTTCTTTCATATAGCGGCCACCACTCTCCTGAAGAACCTGTCCTTCTGTATCTGATACTCCCTCCTCGAGAAAGCATACCTCCTCTTCAGTTCCTCATACTCTTCCAGCAACTCCGGGTGTTCCAGCAAGTACGCGGTCAGCTTCTGGTCTGCCTCTACTTCATAGCCTCTCTGCACGATGATCTCTATCTCGTAGCCGTCAAGCGTGCTATTGAAGCGCACGTAGTTTCCCTCTACGTTCCCAGCTTCCCCATAACAGTTTTCGAGTCGCTTCAACGTTCTCGACCAGTCTTCATCCGATGGGTAAACACCCAGCTCGATGTCTCCCTTGCCCGCGATCCCAAACCGCGTTGAGCCTCGGTGTGACAGCTCGACGCTGAGCCCAGCCAGAAGCGCCTTCAGTTGCTCCAGGCAGTTCCCCGCTATCTCCCTGGACCGCGGGTCAAACGGCTCGATCGTGACGGGGACTGTTGAGAACTTGTCAAAGTACTCCTTGGGAAGATCGGGCAACCCTTTCATACTTGATACTCTCCTGGTTTTCTAAGGATAATACCCAAATAGAACACATTTCGTGGTATAATACAGCTTCAGGGAAGAACGGCGATGCTGCCATCCAGGGTGCAATGCCCCGCCTTCGTATGTCGGTTATCCTTGACCTTGTCAACAGTATACAGCAAAGTATCTGTCAAGTCAAGCATTTGTGCAGGTGAACATGGAACAGCGCTCCGCTGGATTAGTTCTCGGCACAATTCACTGAGACATGGAGGATATTGGTGGAAACGATTCTGAAGAGTGCACAAAAGACGGTCACGATCAGCCCTCAAAAGCCAACCGTGCTCATCGGCGAACGGATCAACCCGACGGGCAAGAAGCGTCTGGCGGCTGCGCTGGCTGCAGGGGACATGGAGATCATGCGCCAGGAAGCCCTGGCCCAGGTGGAGGCGGGCGCTGACGTGCTGGACGTCAACGTGGGAGCGGCCGGGGTGGACGAGGTGGCGCTCTTACCCCAGGCCGTGCGCCTGGTGATGGAAACGGTGGAGGTGCCGCTGTGCATAGATAGTGCAAACACGCAAGCGTTGCGGGCTGCCCTGGCCGTCTACCGGCAACTGGCGCCGGAAGGCAAGCCGCTCATCAACTCCGTCAACGGCGAGGAAGCCCGGCTGCAGAGCGTGTTACCGCTGGTGGCCGAGTACAGGACGGCCGTCATCGGGCTGGCGATGGACGACGAGGGAATCCCCCCCACGCCTGAAAAGCGCCTGGCGGTGGCCCGCAAGATCGTCGAGCGGGCAGAGGCGTTGGGCATTCCGCGGGAGGATATTCTCATTGACTGCCTGGCGCTGACAGTGGGAGCCGAGTCCCGCGCGGGGTCAGTCACCCTGGAGACGATCCAGATGGTGCGCCAGGAACTGGGGGTCAACATGACGCTGGGGGCCAGCAACGTTTCCTTTGGCCTGCCGGAGCGGGAGGTGGTCAACTGGGCCTTCCTGGCCATGACCATCCAGAGCGGCGTCAACTGCCCCATCGTGGACGTGGCCAAGGTGCGCCCGGCGATCCTGGCGGCCGACCTGCTGCTGGGGCGCGACGATTACGCCATGCGCTACGTGCGAGCCTACAAGCAGCGCAGCAAGAAAGGGGGCTAGGATGGACCTGCCCCAGACGGCTGACGTGGTCATCGTCGGCGGCGGGGTGATGGGCACCAGCGCTGCTTATCACCTGGCGCTCAAGGGTGGCCGCGACGTGTTGCTACTGGAGCGGGAGTCCTTCTTCGGCATGCAGGCCACCGGCAGATGCGCCGGCGGTATCCGCTACCAGTTCGGCACCGAGATCAACGTCCGTCTCTCCATGCTCAGCCTGCCGATGCTGGATCGTTTCGAGGAGGAATTGGGCCAGCCGATTGGCCTGCGCTATTGTGGCTACCTGTTCCTGCTGACCAACGAGCAGGATGTGGAGGTCTTTCGCCAGAACGTGGAGATGCAGCACCGGCTGGGTGTACAGACAGAGTGGCTGGAGCCGGCACAGATCGCCGAAATGGCGCCGCTCATCAACCTGGAGGGAGTGCTGGCCGGGACCTTCCACGCCCGCGATGGGCTGGCCGACCCCAACAGCGTCACCCAGGGGTACGCCTCGGGAGCGCGGCGGCTGGGGGCCAAACTGTTGACCGACGTCGAGGTGACCGGCCTGCACATCGAAGGGGGACGGATACGCGGCGTCGTCACTCCGTATGGGGAAGTAGCGACGCCCGTCGTGGTCAACGCCGCTGGACCATGGGTCAGCGTCGTTGGGAGGATGGCCGGGGTAGAGATCCCCATCCTGCCGGTGCGCCGCCAGATCGTCGTGACCGACCCCCTCCCGGAGGTGCCAGCCGACTTTCCGTTCGTGATTGACTTTGCCCAGTCGCTGTACTTTCACCGGGAAGGGCCGGCCATCCTGACCGGCATGTCCAATCCCAATCAGCCAGTGGACTTTGACCAGTCGGTGGACCAGGAGTGGGAGTTAGTGCACCTGGAGGCGGCCATGAAGCGTATGCCCATCCTGGAGCAGGCCGGGCTGGCCAGCCGGTGGGCCGGGCTGTACGAGGTCTCGCCAGATGCGCACCCCATTCTGGGCCGTATCCGCCAGGTGGAAGGGTTCTACTGCATCGGGGGCTTTAGCGGCCATGGATTCCAGCACGGCCCGGCGTGCGGGTTGCTGCTGGCAGAAGAGATCATGGACGGCGCGGCTCACACGCTGGACATTACGTCGCTAGACCTGGACCGGTTCGAGGAGGGGAGAGAGATCGTCGAGTACAACGTCGTGTAGGCCCGATTGCTGGGCGGACTGTTGTCCGCCCGAAGCGCATAAGCGGACTGGGGGCCGCCTCAAGCTGGCAAGAGGCGAGCAGGCAAGAGAGGAGGCGGGCGGACTGTTGTCCGCCCGAAGCGCATAAGCGGACTGGGGGCCGCCTCAAGCTGGCAAGAGGCAAGCACGCGTGAGGGGAGACGGGCGGACTGTTGTCCGCCCGAAGCGCATAAGCGGACTGGGGGCCGCCTCAAGCAAGCAAGAGGCAAACAGGCGTGAGGGGAGGCGGGCGGACTGTTGTCCGCCCGAAGCACATAAGCGGGCTGGGGGCCGCCCGGAGCAGGCAAGAGGCGAGCAGGCAAGAGGGGAGACGGGCGGACTGTTGTCCGCCCGAAGCACATAAGCGGACTGGGGGCCGCCCGGAGCACACCCGGAGCACATAAGCGGGAGGTTACTGCTGCCGCGGTGGCACCGACGACTGGTAGTCGGCGCCCAGGATGACGGAGAGGTCGTACTGGGCATTCGAGTCGGCTCCCCCGTGCACCACGGCCGTCAGCGGGAGGCCGAGGACATGGGCGATGTACTCGGCCGTATAGGTCTTGCCCGTGTAGACGATGATCAACGACTCGGCATAATCGGAGCGATCGGCATTATCGGTACGTGCCACCTGCAGGCCCTGCTGCTGGAGACGACTGGAGGTGAGCCCCGCCAGCCCCTCCTGCGCCGTTCCATTCAGCACCTCGATGGTGGCCCCTTCAGCCTTCAAACGAGCCGCCGGGTCTTCTTCCTGCTGGGGCATGGGGGCGCTCGTGGTGAAGATATAGTCTCGCAGTTCCCGGATGCGATCCCGCAGCGGTATCAACACCTGTTGGCCGTCGGGCGTGGACCAGAACTGGGTGTAGTTTTCGTCAATCACGGCGTAGCGAATGTTGTCAGGCTTTACTTCGCTCGCCAGTTTCGCCAGCGCGATGACCTGGTCCAGCGTCAGGTCCGTTACGACAGAGTCTTGTAGCGTCTGCCACAATTCCGGTGCGCGCTGGGCCAGTTGTGGCAGCAGGTCGAGCCGTGTGACCTGCTCGAATATCGCTATGACGACCTGCTGCTGGCGCTTGGCGCGGTCAAAGTCACCGCCAGCGCTATGGCGCGTGCGGGCGTACTTGAGCGCCATCTCACCGTTGAAATGCTGCGAGCCGGCCGGGATGTACAACGGGTCGTAGCCGTACCCTTCGTCAGGATAGGCCAGGTCCGAGATTTCCGCCTCCACGTAGACGTCAACCCCGCCGATGAGGTCCACCAGCCGTTCGAAGGCAGTAAAGTTGAAACGTGCATAGTGGTGGAGCGGGACCCCCAGGTTGTATTGCACCGTCTTGGCCGCCAGCGCCGGGCCGCCACCGGGATAGTCGTAGACGTCACCGAGATAGTGAGCGGTATTGATGCGCCCCTCCTCGTATCCGGGGATGGGCACCCACAGGTCGCGCGGGATGGAGAGCATGCCACCGCTCAATGTGACCGGGTCAATCGTCAGCACTAACATGGTGTCGGTGCGCCAGGGGCCCTGTTCGTTCTCGCGTTGGTCAATGCCCATCAGCAGCACGTTGACCCGCTCGGTGCCTTCCCAGCGTGGCAGCGGTTTCCCCGGCTCGAACACCACGCCGCCGGTCTCGTCATTGTGTTCGATCGTGAAGTTGGGCAGGATGTCGGAAGCGGCGATGAACTTTCGCACCTGGTCAAAGACAAACAGCCCCGCCACACCGGCGATCAGCAAGAAGAGTAAAATCAGGCCTACCGTGAAGAGTTGCTGAGCCACGTTGTTCACACGCCAGACCCGCTTTGCATTGCGCCGCACGATTGCCCTCCCGGCAATAGCACCGCCCGTCAGTTCTGGGTACCCAAGCGCACCCCAAAACCGGCCCGCAGCGGTGCCAAAATGATCAAAATCCCTCAGAGTGAAGATGTTTTCAGGACGACTGCCGATTATAGCACGATTGCAGCAATCAGGGTAGTGATGCTGCCAAGAGGGTTCCACCACTGACCACGTACAGCCGCCTGGCCGCCTCGTCCACCGCCAGCGCCTCCAGCGCATCGAAGGCCCGGTCGGCCTGGAGTTGCGCCTGGAAGGCCCCGTCAGGCCCCAACACCACCACTCGCCGGCCGCCTCGGTCGGCCACGTAGACCGCACCCCTATCCCCGTCCGGATCCACGGCCAGTGCGACCGCCTGAACGATATTGTCGGGCAGGCCGTGCACGTTGAAGGCAGGCTGGTGCTCGCCTTGCAGGAACTGGAGCACGCTCCCATCGCGGTAGAGGATATAGACGTGGCCATTGATCGCCATGTCCAGCGCGCCGGCCAGCGACTTGGGCGGTGGAGCGACGAAGTAGCGATCAGGGCGCTCAGGATACGTATCCCCTCGAGCATCATAGCGCCAGACCTGATTGTCGCCGGTGTCTAGCACGTACAGGCGACCTCCGTAGGAGCCAATGGACCTGGGCGACGCGGGCGACGTGCCCAGGAAGGAGCGCATCAACCTGGAGATCCCCCCTTCATCCACCCATGCCGGATCGTAATTTATCAACGCTCCGTCCTGTTCAAGGATCAGCAGGCCACTCGTCTGCCGTTCCCCTCCCAGGCTGACCCAGGTGAGGTCCACCAAATCTCCCACCTCTCCTTCGCCGAGTCGCTGGCCAGTCCGTACGGGGATCGGTGCATCCCCCTGCTCGATCACGCCATCCCCGGTCGGGTTCAGCGTCAGTTGAGCCACCCACCCTCCTGCCGGATCGAGGACGAAGGCGGTCTGCCCGTGGACGACCAGTCGGCGCGGCACACTGCCCGGTCCGAAATCCCACAGCCGCACCGGCTGCAGGCGGACGATGCCGTCGAGGAGATCAAGCGCCGTGCGGGCCTGGGACTGCAGCGTCGTGGCGACTGGATCGTCGGGCCGCAGGGCCAGGGCAGCGCCGGCCTGCTCCCAGGCCGCCTCCCAATGGGGCCGGGCCTCCTCCGGCTTGTCTGGAACAGCCTGGGCCAGCGTGACCTCCCCCTGCGCCTGGTTGATGAAACCACGGACCCGCGCCTCCGCCCCCAACGACAGGTATGCCAGCGCCACGGCGATGGCCAACGCCACCGGAATGGCGACCGCGACGAGCATCATGGCCGTGCGGTTCTCTTTGGGGACCGCACGGGCCGGGCGGGGGCGGGCCGCCCGGGCGCGGCGCCGGGCCTGCCGCCCGGGGCCGGGGAGCATGGAGCGGAACAGCGTGCTCACTCCCCCGGCCACCCACCCACCAGCGGCGGCCATCCCGCGCCCAACCGCGCGGCCCCCCCCCGCCAGGCGTGCTCCGACCGTCGGCCCCGGCCGGCGGGTGGGCCGCGGATGCACCCGGCGCTCTGGCCGGGGTGGCGACTCGCGTTCGGCGCGCGGAGCAGGTAGGCGCGGCTCACGCTCGACGCGGGGAGCGGGGCGGGATGGCTGAGGCTCGGGACGAGGCTCGGGACGAGAGAGCAGGGAGGGTGGTTGCGGTTCGAAACGGGCAGGAGGCTGAGACGGTTCACGCCTGGCGCGCACGGAGGGCCGACGGGCCTCACGGGCGGGTGGTGGTTCCTCTGGCACAGCCCAGCGCGCGACCAGCGCCGTAAAGTCGGCTCCCGCCCCCACCTGTTCCAACCCCTCCTGCACCGCCGGCACCTGGGGCAGGGATAGTACACGGGCCAACCCGGCGTCCCCCACCTCCCGGATCAAGGTCGAGGAGGAGAGGAGCAGCGTGTCCCCCTGAGCAACGAAGGTATGGTAGAGGCGCACGTCGGCCAGCGGGCCGCGTCCCAGGGGAGGAGGTTCCCCAGCACGAGAAAAGCACACCAGGTACTCTCCGCGCAAGAAACAGGCGCGGGCGGAGCCGGCCTGGAGGATGAAGAGATCATCGCCGTGCAGGGCGGCAGAGAGCAGATGCCCATTGCAGCGGCCGGCGGGAGCGGAGCGCAAGTTGGCACGCAGCAGGTGGCCGTTGGCCGCGGCGGCGGCCCGGCGGAGAGCGGCCGTGATGCTGCCGGTAGTGGACCAATAGGTCTGTGCCAGCGCCTCGCGCAGTTCGCGGTAGAGGTGGGGCGACGCCGGCCCGACCAGGTCCAGCAGGACGAACAAGCACTCACCCTCCCGGCCACGGGCGACCCGCGGCGGTGGGGTCATGGCTATGGCACCCGGTCCGGCGTCTTCCAGGCGCACGCCGCCGGCAACGCGCAGTGCGCCGACAACAGGCTCGATCGTGGCGGGAATAGACCTATGCGGCGTAATCACCCAACTCCTCTCGGAGAGCATACGCGCGATCGTGGGGACCGATCGTACGGATCTTGCAGAACACGGTCCACCTTGCTGCGAACTCGCCAGCGCAGGCTGTGATACTGCTTGAGGTTCTTCTCAAAGAGAGGGGTGTATTCAGCCTGAACCTTCATCTGCTCCCCAGACCTCAGCATGTGTCAGCAAATGAAGGCTTCCTTCCTCCTTCATTCGTATCAACTCGCTCAAGTCCTCGTCAAGCGGCGATCCTGGCTCAATGACCGTCGGCTCCTCATAGAAGTCCCACGCCTCGAACGCATGGAGCATCTCCTCCCGCACTAAACGCCGGATGAGCCCTTCCAATTCAGCCACACTGAGCGTAACCATCGCATGGGAACTAACCTGTACTGCCGACATCACCCTACCTCCCCAGTATTTGCTCGTCGTGAATTATACTGCTACCTCAGCGCCGACGCAATAGACGGTCACGCAGCCGGCAGCATCTCTTCCCCGGTCAGTCCCAACCCGGTCATTTCGCGGTACACGAGCGTCCACACGGCCGAAGTAAAGGTCTCCACGACGCTGGTGACGGCAGCCCCCACCAACCATGCCCCCGGCCCGGCGACCAACAGCAGCGCGAAGACCAGCGCCGGAGAGGCGATGGCCATCAGCAAGGCGGCTGTGATGAGCAACATCTCGGCCAACACCAGCGGCAGCCCAACGACGACCAGCACCCCGACTCCCACACCCGTCAGCATCAGCCATACCAGGGCCAGCCGCCCCAGGTGCTCCCGCAGCATGGTCCAGGCCCGCAGGATACTGGGGCGCACGCCCAGCCGCTCGAGCACACACGCCCGCACGGCGAGCCTCTGCAGGACGCCGACGGGGGCCGAGAGTAGCACACCCAGGCACGTGGCAGGAAGCAGGCAAGCCAGGAGCGCAGCCAACATGCCGAAGGCACCGGGCACAATCACCTCAGGCCGCTCCTGCCCGGCCACCAGGAACGACGTTCCGACCACCGGGAGCGCCCCGGCCAACGCCACCGCGCCCACCGGCAGGCCCAGGAGCAGGCGGATGAAGAAGGTCGGCCAGAGGTAACGCCCGCCGGCCCGGAAACCGTCCGGCAGGTTCGCTCTGCCGCGCTCTTCCGCGGCGCACACCTGGTCCACCAGCGCCGCCCGCCCCAGCGCACCCAGCAGCGCCAGCCCGAGGACGACGACGAGCACGAGGAACGCCAGGGCTGCCAGTGTAGCCGTGAAGTAGGAACTGGAGAGCCAATCGGCGAGGGCCCGTTGCACTTCCGGCGGCAACTCTTGTGCCAGACGCTGGCAGCGGCCGCTGCCAGCGAGCGCCAGGCGCGCGCCCACCGTGCCCAGGCTGACCAGGAATCCCAACAGCCACAGCACCTTGTGCTGCCAGGTGATCTCCCATGCGCGGCGCAGGACGTAGCCCAATTCGATCATCTCACTCCCACTCAATCGTGGCCTGGAGGTTGGAGGTTGGAGGTTGGAGAGCAGGGGGTTGACGGGGCCGGTGGACTGTATTTCGCACCATTCTACACGACGCCGCCGCGCCTGGCAAGTTGACGGACTTGAGCGCGCTTGCGGTTCTCACTAAACGGCATATAATAACAGGGCATCTTTATACGGGGGAGTGGACAAATGCCTGCCGAATGGAGCACGCCTGAGCAGGGCACAAGCACGGACTCGTCCGTCCACCAGGGGACGGATTCAATGGCAGATATGCTGGAACAGTATCTATCTTGCCAGCGTCTGCAACGCGGGCAGATCGTCCCGGGAGTCGTGGTCCACGTCAGCCCCAACGAGGTCATCGTGGACATCGGCGCCAAGTGTGAGGGCACGGTACCGGAGGAAGACCTGGAGAGGATGTCATCGGCGGACCGCGACGCCATCCGCCTGGGCGAAGAAGTGCTGGTTTGCGTGGTAGATTCAGAGGATAGCAACGGTAACATCATTCTGTCTCTCTCCCGCGCTCAGACGGCGCGGGAATGGCGTGAGGCGCAGCGCCTTCTCGAAAGCCAGGAGATCACCGAGAGGCGAGTCACCGGCTGCAACAAGGGGGGCGTGATCGTGCAGATTGGGCACCTGAGAGGATTCGTGCCAGGCTCACAGTTGGGTGCTGCGCACCTTACGGACCAAGCCCCCACCAATCCAGACAGCGACGATCGTTGGGCGGGTCTGATTGGTGAGACCCTCCAGTTGAAACTGATCGAGGTTGACCCCAAGCGCAACCGGCTAATCCTCTCCGAGCGGGCCGCCGTGCGCGATTGGCGCAAGAGCCAACACGAGAAACTGTTGGGCGAATTGACGGAAGGGGAGGTGCGCCAGGGTCGAGTCATCAATCTGGCCGACTTTGGCGCTTTCGTTGACCTGGGCGGCATGGATGGATTGGTGCACCTGTCTGAACTGTCCTGGAAGCGAGTCGCCCATCCCCGCGAAGTGGTCGAGGTGGGACAGCAGGTCGAAGTCTACGTATTGGGTGTGGATCGGGAACGCCAGCGAGTGGCACTGAGCCTCAAGCGGTTGCAGCCTGACCCCTGGGCTTCCATCGAAGAGCGATACCAGGAAGGACAATTGGTCGAAGGGGTCATCACGCGCCTCACCAAGTGGGGGGCCTTTGCCAGCATCGTCGGCGACGAAGCAGTCGAAGGACTGATTCACGTATCGGAACTCGACGAGGGTCCCGTCATCCATCCTCGAGACGTCATCCAGCCTGGACAGGTCGTCACGCTGCGCGTGATCGGCGTAGATCGCACGCGCCACCGCATGGCGCTGAGCCTCAAGCAAGCCGCCCAGGGGGAGTACCTGGAGCGGGATTGGAAGGCGATGCTGGCGGCTGAGCAGCCTGAACCCGCCAGTTCGCTCTCGGCCGCGCTGTCTGAGACCCTCGGCCGGGCAGAAAACGAAGGGCTCGCCAACGCAGATGGACAAGAGGTGTTGTGATCTGTTGTAAATGGACGGATGTAGATGGGCATACCGGGTGATCAGGCTATGGACAAGTTGATGAAATACTTTACCGATTCGGCCCGGCGCGCGTTGAAGCTGGCGCAGGAAGAGGCCGAGCGAATGCACCACGTGCAGATCGGCACAGAACATCTCTTGCTGGGTCTGCTGGGCGAACAGGAAGGGATCGCCGGTCGTGTGTTGCATGAACTGGGGTTGCAGTCGGGCGACGTGCAGCATTGGGTGGAGCGGCTGTCCACTGCACGCCGGCGCCCGTCGCTGTTTGGCACAGAACTTGATCTTTCTCCCCGCACGAAGCGGGTGCTCGAGCTGGCTGGGGATGAAGCCAGGCGCCGGGGGGACGCCCGGATAGACACCCATCACATCCTGTTGGGACTGGCGCGCCAGGGCGATGGGACCGCCCTGGAAGTGCTCAACCACCTGGGCGTCACAGGTGACCAAATCCGCCGTTACACCGACCGGGTCGTGCAGCACCAAGTGGTCTACGCCGGAAAAGAGCGGCGCAAAGGGGCCAAGACCAGGTTGGTGGATCAACTGGCCATTGACCTGACCGCCCTGGCCGAACAATCGAAGCTAGACCCGGTCATCGGGCGGGAGCAGGAGATCGAGCGCGTGATCCAGATTCTGGCCCGGCGGAAGAAGAACAACCCAGCGCTGATTGGCCAGCCCGGCGTAGGCAAAACGGCCATCGTCGAGGGATTGGCGCAGCGCATCGTCGCCGGTGAGACGCCTGGGCCGTTGTTGAACAAGCGTGTGCTTCAATTGGACGTGGGTTCGTTGGTCGCCGGGACGATATACCGGGGACAATTTGAGGAACGCCTCAAGAAAGTGATCGCCGAACTCAAGGAAAGCCGCTGCATCCTGTTCATTGACGAGGTCCACATGCTGGTCGGGGCGGGCTCCGCCGGCTCTTCGGTGGACGCCGCCAACATCCTCAAGCCAGCGCTCGCCCGGGGCGAACTGCAGTGCATCGGCGCGACCACGCTGGAAGAATACCGCAAGTACATCGAATCGGACGCGGCGCTGGAGAGGCGTTTCCAGCCCGTCACTGTCGAGGAACCATCGTTAGAAGAGACGGTCCAGATCCTGCGTGGCATCCGGCCTGCCTACGAGCAACACCACCAATTGCGTATCAGCGACGAGGCATTGGAAACCGCAGTCCGGCTTGCGGCGCGTTACATCTCCGATCGGTATCTGCCCGACAAGGCGATTGACGTGATAGACGAGAGCGCCTCCCGCGTGCGGATGTACAAGGCTCCTCAGGCCAGGAGCATACGGGAGTTGTTCGCCAGGCTGAAAGTCATTCAACAGGACAAGGATAGGGCCATCGAAGAGCGCCGGTACGAGGATGCCGCCACACTGCGGGACGAGGAGATTGAGATACAGGAGCAGGTGGAGGCCCTGCGCACCGGCTGGGACACTGAAAATGGCGTCGTCGTGGGGCCAGAGGACGTCGCAGAAGTAGTCTCCATGTGGACCGGGATCCCACTGACCCAGTTGCACGGCGATGAGTCAGAGCGGCTGCTGCACATGGAAGAGGGGCTGCACCGGCGCATCGTGGGCCAGGACGAAGCCATCTCGGCGATCGCCAAGGCGGTACGGCGGGCACGGGCCGGCCTCAAAGACCCCCACCGGCCCATCGGCTCCTTCATCTTCCTGGGCCCCACGGGAGTCGGCAAGACGGAACTGGCCAAAGCGTTGGCTGAGTTTATGTTCGGCAGCGAAGACGCGTTATTGCAGTTGGACATGTCCGAGTTCATGGAGCGGCACACGGTGGCCCGGCTGGTCGGCGCACCCCCAGGATACGTGGGCTACGAAGATGCGGGCCAACTGACCGAAACCGTCCGCCGCCGCCCGTTCTCCATCGTCGTCTTCGACGAGATCGAGAAGGCGCACCCCGAAGCCTTCAATATGCTGCTGCAGATCATGGAGGAAGGCAAACTCTCCGACGCCCGGGGACGCAAGGTGGATTTCCGCAATACGATCATCGTCATGACCTCCAACATCGGGGCGGATTTGATCAAGCGACAGACGCGCCTGGGGTTCGCCACACGCCACGACGAGACGACGGACACCCAGCGTGACTATGAGGAGATGCGCAAGAAGTTGCTGGACGAGTTGAAACACCTCTTCCGCCCCGAGTTTCTCAACCGGGTAGATAGCGTGGTTGTATTCCAAGCCCTCAGCCGGGAGGACATCGCCCAGATCGTGGACCTGGAGTTGAGCAAGGTGCGCATGCGGCTCGTGGAATACGATATCGGATTGGAAGCCACGGAAGCGGCCAAGGCCTTGCTGGCCGACGAGGGATACAGTGAGGAGTATGGGGCGAGGCCGCTGCGGCGGGTCATCCAGAGCCGGATCGAGGACCGTCTCTCCGACGCGATCCTGAACAGAGGATTCGTGGCGGGAGATACGATCCTGGTGGACGTCGTCGAAGGGGAGGTGGTCTTTCGGGAAGCGCAGGAGACAGCACCGGCACCCCCTCCTGCCCTTGCGCCTGTGGCGAGCGATGGCTAACGCAGGCGGGTGTACTCACCCGCGATGACCGGCAAGAAGACACGATAAAACCCCGCTCCGCCCCAGAACCCGCCGACTAACGTGTAACCGCGCCCGCTCAGCAGGCCGGCATCCGGCTGGCCGATCGTCCCGCCCAGCGAGTAGCCACCGCCCGTGCTGAAGGTCGCCCCGCCGCCGTCAATGCTACTCCACGTCAGGTCGTACCCATCGCCGATCTGCGCCACGACGGGCCAACTCAAAGCGAGTAATACAAGCAACGCAACGAGGCCGATGATGTGTGCGCGCCTCATTCTTCACCTCCCGCCTCAGCCGATGTCGCCGTTTCCAGTCGCACGCTCTCATAGCCCAGCCGCCTGGCGACTATGCGGTAATCGAATGTGATACGGCAGGCTTGCCCGCCCATCGCCTTCACCGTGAACGCGGCGGGCGTCTTCTCGGCGACGTACAGCGGGCAATCGCCCAGCGGCGTGAGGAAGACGTGATACTCGCTCAGGCTCACCGTCTGCGCAAAGACCGGCTCGATCGTCACCGTGGCGAGGCCGTCCGTCAGTTGCGCCGTGCCGAAATCCTCGAACCACACCTCTGGACTTTCCATCGCATATAGCTTGCGCTGCCCATACGATGGCGTTGTGACAACTGCTGACTTGGTACCCATCGCGTCCGTGTTACCCAATTCGTCCACCCAAAAGACGGGGAAGTTGCCGCCTTCGAGCACCCGGAACAGGCTCGACTGGTCGTTGTCTTGGTCCAGATGAATATCAACCTGGTCGTAGCCGATCAGCACCAGATCGCTGTCGAACAAGGGGTCCGAGGACAGGTAACCATCGTTGTTCCACTCGCTCATGCCGTTCGCGCCGAGCACGATATCCGCTGCGTCTCCGTCTCCCCCGCGCGCATACAGGCCCACACCGTGGGTCGCACTGTTGACGAAGCAACCGCCATAAGCCAGGGTCGAGGTCGTCGTGGCATCTACGCCATCACCGCCTGCCGCACTGACGTGTATCCCATCCTCGCCGGCCGACTGCACACGCACACCATCGGCACCCGCCGACCACACACTCACGCCGTTGAAGGCTGCCGTGGACACACTCACGCCGTCGGAACCCGCCGCCTCAACCCGCACGCCGTCCCAGCCCGTCGAGCCGATGCTCACGCCATTCTCCCTCGCCGAGTACACACTCAGACCGATGTCGGCCGAGTCCACACGCACGCCATGTGTGTGCGCTGAATCTACATGCACGCCGTCGCCATTCGACGAAGAAATGTCTACGCTGTCCCCATTGCTTTGCACGGTCAGGCCGTTTGTGCCGCTAATGGTCGCCCCTGGCCACAGGCTGAGCGCGTATGGCACGGCGGTGAGTGGCTGGCGCGGGGCAAGTGTCGTGTAACTGCCGTTCCCCGCCGGGCAGCGCACGGCGACCTGGAGATAGCGCGCGTCGCCGGTGAAGGCACTGCTGCCAAAGTCGAGCCGCACGGTGAATAGGCCGCCCGTCACGTTGGTGTCGGTCACGGTCCACGTGCCGCCGATCTGCGTGCCGCCCGCCGGCGGCGAGCCGCTCCCTGCTGCGTCCCACAGGCTGAACCGGAAATCGCACACCCCGTTGACGGGGTGGCCGCTACTCGCGAGTTGCCCCTGATAGGTGAAGCCGGTGCCGAGCACAGCCGCCTGCGTATCGGTGACGCTTTGCGGGCCGGGGCCTTGGGCTCTCACGATGTGCATGAGGGCGAGCAAAGCAACACCCGCCACGATACTGCTCAGGTAGAAGTTGCGTTTCATTTTGGTTCTCCTTTCGGCCTGTACAGTCATATGCTACGATCAACCCTTTGCTTTTCACGAGTCCTTATGTCTGGTACATGGACGCCCACAATCAGTGCGCCCTCACGACGAGGGGCAGATACAGCCGATAGTACGCGGCGAACCGCTGGCCGAAGATCTCATACTCGTCGTCCACCAGCGGGGGAGTGTCGTCGTCGCTCTGCCACACCACCAGGTACTCGTCGTTCGTGCTGTTGCAGACTACCGCCGGGTAGCGAGCGACGTAACTTGTGTCCCCGTTCGGTCCCATATCGCTCAGGCGGAAATCGTTGTCGCCGATCTCCGCTCCGGTGGCCCCGTCCACCCGCTGGCCGAAGATCTCGTACTCGCCATCCACCAGCGGAGTAGTGTCGTCGTCGCCATACCACACGACCACGTACTCGTTGTTCACACTGTTGTGGGTCACCGCCGGAGAGAAAGCATCGTAACTCGCGTTCCCATCCGGCCCCACGTCGGTCAGGCGCAAGTCGGGGCCGATCTCGGCCGCCGTGGCTCCATCCACGCGCTGGCCAAAGATCTCGTACTCGCCGTCGACCAGCGGGGCGGTGTTGTCGTCGCCGCGCCAGACCACCAGGTACTCGTGGTCCGTGGGATTGTAGGTCACTGCTGGCTCGTAGGCGTCATAGTCGGCGTCGCCGTCCGGCCCCATGTCGCTCAGGCGAAAATCATTCGCCCCCAGCGGCACCCCGCTGGCCCCGTTCAGCCGCTGGCCATAGACCTCGAACTCTTCGTCCACCAACGCGCCGGTGTCGTCATCGCCGCGCCAGACCACCAGGTACTGGTTGCTCGTACTGTTGTAGGCCACCGCGGGCTCCCAGGCGTCGTAGTTCGCGTTCCCGTCCGGCCCCATGTCGCTCAGGCGCAGGTCGGCGGTGAGTTCGGCCCCGGTGGCCGCATTCAGCCGCTGGCCGTAGATCTCGAACTCTTCGTCCACCAATGCGCCGGTGTCGTCGTCGCCTCGCCACACCACCAGGTACTCGTTGTTGGTGGGGTTGTAGGCCACCGCCGGGGCATAGGCAGCGTAGGCCGCATTCCCATCCGGCCCCATGTCGCTCAGGCGCACGTCTCCGCCGATCTGGGTCCCTGCGGTCGCATCCACACGTTGGCCGTAGATCTCGTACTCGCCATTCACCAGCGTGCCGGCGTTGTCGTCGCCCGCCCATATCACCAGGTACTCGTTCTCCGTGCTGCTGTAGGCCACCGCCGGGTCTTGAGCGCCATAACCGGTATCGCCATCCGGCCCCATGTCGCTCAGGCGCAAGTGGCCGCCGACCTCGGCCCCGGTGACAGCGTTCACTCGCTGACCAAAGACCTCGTACTCGCCGTTCACCAGGGGGACGGTGTTGTCCTCGCCCTGCCACACTACCAGGTACTCGTCGTCCGTACTGTTGTAGGCCACCGCCGGGTCAAAGGCGTCGTAGAGCACGTCGCTACCCATGTGGCTCAGACGAAGGTCGTTGGTGCCGATCTCGGCGCCCGTGGCTCCGTTCACCTGCTGGCCGAAGACCTCGAACTCTTCGTCCACCAGCGGAGGGGTGTTATCGTCGCCATACCACACCACCAGGTACTCGTCCTCCGCGCTGCCGTGGGCTATCGCCGGCAAGTAAGCATCGAAGGCGGCGTTCCCGTCCAGCCCCATGTCACTCAGGCGGAAATCGTTCGCGCCGATCTCCGCCCCGCTGGCCCCGTCCACCCGCTGGCCAAAGACTTCGTACTCGCCCAGCACCAGGGGGGCGGTGTCGTCGTCGCCCCACCACACCACCAGGTACTCGTTGCCCGTGCTGTTGTAGGCCACCGCCGGGTCGAAGGCAACGTACCCGGGGTCCGCATCCGGCCCCATGTCGCTCAGGCGCAAGTCGCTGCCGATCTCGGCTCCTGTGGCCCCGTCCACCCGCTGGCCGAAGATTTCGTACTCTTCGTCCACCAGGGGGGCGATGTTGTCGTCGCCCCACCACACCACCAGGCACTCGTCCTCCGTACTGTTGTAGGCTATCGCCGGGAAGTAGGCGTCGAAGGCGGCGTTCCCGTCGGGCCCCATATCGCTGATGCGAAAGTCGCCGCCGATCTCGGCTCCCGTGGCCCCGTCCACCCGCTGGCCAAAGATTTCGTACTCGCCCAGCACCAGGGGGGCGGTGTTGTCGTCGCCCGACCAGGCCACCAGGTACTCGTTGTCCTGGCTGTTGTAGGCCACCGCCGGGGAGGTGGCAGCATAGTTCGGATTCCCGTCCGGCCCCATGCTGCTGATGCGAAAGTCGTCCGTGCCGATCTGGTTGCCGTCGGCGTCCAGCCGCTGGATAAAGATCTCGTACTCGCCGTCTATCAGCGGGACGGTGTTGTCATCGCCGTACCAGGCCACCAGGTATTCGTTGGCTGTGCTGTTGTAGGCCACCGCCGGGGCGTAGGCGCTATAGTTTGCGTTTCCGTCCGGCCCCATGCTGCTGATGCGGAAACTCGAGCCGCGCGGGTTTCCGTTGATGGACAGCCGCCGGCCGAAGATCTCGTACTCATTGTCCACCAGCGGGGCCCAGTCGTTGTCCCCATACCACACTACCAGGTACTCGTGGGCCGTGCTGTTGTAGGCCACGGCCGGGGAGAAGGCGTCGTAGTTGGGGTTCCCGTCTGGCCCCACGTCGCTGACGCGCCAAACCGAGCTGACCCTGGCCCCCGTCACCGCGTCCACAAACTGGCCGAAGATCTCATTCTCGCCGTCTACCAGCGAGCGGGTGTTGTGGTCGCCCGACCAGACCACCAGGTACTCCTCCCACAGGGGGTTATAGGCCACCGCCGGGTTGTCGGCGTCGAACTGGGTGTCGTGGCCCATGAAGCTGATGCGAAAGTCGTTGGCGCCGATCTCAGGGTCAATCGTCAGCGGGTAGGCCGCCCGGGCCAGCGCTACCCCGTTCACCACGATGCGGGTCGCCTCCGCCGTCACCGCCATCGTCGCGGGCAGGAGCGTGCCCCGGGCGTCGTAGACGCGCACGTGGCCCAGGTGCACGCCGCTCTCCGAGGTGCGCCAGAGCCAGCCGTCCGCCGTCTCTTCGAACGCACCAGCGCATGCCACCGCACCGACGATCACCAGGTCGGCCCCGTCCAGCGACAGCGGCCGGGGCATGACGAACTGTTGCTCCAGGCTGCCCTTCCGGGCCAGGTACTGCTCCACCAGCCCCCCGCGCGGGTAGGTTACGCCCTGGGCCTGGCGCGTCGGCGGCACAGGGCCGACGGCCACGCCGGCCAAAGGTGTATCGCCGGCTCCCACGAACGTCAGCCGCCAGGCCCATTCCAGTTCACCACCTCGGGGTGCGAACTGCACTCCTTCAGGCGCGAAGATGGCCGTGTGGCGCGGGTGGCGCAGGCGGTAGCCGTCGGGGGTGGCTTGCAGGTCGTTTATCGCCACGGCGGCGGCCTGGTCGGCGGTCAGGTGGACTGCGCCCGGGCCGGCCGGGGTAGTGGATTGGGCGGAGTGTGAGACTGGGCTGACCGCCAGGGCCAGCAGCAAGCCCACGATCAGTACCCCGATGAGCATCCGTTGTCCGCTCATTGTGCACCTCCTTGTGTGCTACGTGCTGCGTGTTTCGTGCTGCGCATCGCGTGTTCCGTTACACCTCTGCTCCCCCGCCCCCTACGGGTACTGACGCACGACCAGCGGCAGGTAGAGATCGTAGTGTATCGCCGCTGCGCCGCCGCCCCAGAAGCCGCCGCCCAGGGTATACGTGCCGCCGGTGAGCTGCCCGGCGTCCGGCTGACCGATGGTCCCGCCCAGGGTGTAGACGCCGCCGGTGCTGAAAGTGCCACCGCCGCCGTCCACCGTCCACCAAGTGAGGGTGTAGCCAGATTGGGCAACGGCATGGGGCCGCACCAGGGTGGCCGCAGCAACCAGGAGCAGCACGACCGCGGCGGCTAGCATGATCGGCCTTCCTCTACCGTCCATCGCGTCACCTCCTCCCTACCAGGCCACTTCTGCTGTGCGCACCGTGGCGACCCAGCGGATGGTCTCGCCGTTGCCCAGCACCTGAACGTCCAGTGCGTCGTTCGTGTTGTCCGCCCGGACGCGGACATCCCAGGTGGCATCATCCTCACCGAGCGTCGTCACTGTGAGGGTGCCGACCAACCCGGTGACCCACATGTCGTTCTCGATGACCCCCTGGATGAGGTACCCGGCCGACTCATCACCTTCGCTGCGGCCGATGATCAGGATCTCGAAGGTCAGCGCACGGTCGTTGTACAAGGTAAGCCGGTCGTCGTAGCCGTCAAGGTACAGGCTCTCCCAGACTCCATCGCTGGTTGTCCGCCTGCGCATGACATACAGCGAGCTCTGGGCGTCGCCGGTCTCGGCAAACCTTCCGCTGGCATAGGCCATCTGGCCGTAGTGATCGGCTCTTGCGTGGCGTCCGCCTGGCACAGTGGCGCTGTCACCAGTGGCGTAGTTGCCATAACCTCCGCCGACGGTGGCGTAAGTGTAAGCGGTGTTGTTACTGCCCCCGCCGACGGTGGCATAGTCGCTGCTGGCGTTATTGCTAATGCCCCCGCCGACGGTGGCGCTGTTGCCGCCTGCCTGATTGTTGTATCCGCCCCCCACCGTGCCATAGTCATCGGTTACGCGGTTGGTGTAGCCGCTTTCCCCGCCGCCAGCGATGGTCGCGCCGTATACCCCGCCGGTCACGCTGTTGCCGCTGTACCCGCCGATGACGTTAGGGCTGGTGGCGTGGGGCTCCAGGCGCAGGGCGCGGGCACCGTTGACCTTGAGCTCCAGGGCCTGGTTGTCGGCCGTGCCCAGGAAGTGGGTGCCGGGGGTGGTGCCGCTGTTGCCGGTGAGCTTCCAGAAAGCGCTGGCGTGCTGCCCATCCAGCAGGTCGGCATTCAGGGCGTAGGGGGCCGGGGTGAGGGCCTGGCGCGGGCTGAGGGTGGAGTAGTCGCCAGTGCTGGCTCCCGGCCGCACGGCGACCTCCAAGTAGCGGGCGTCGCCGGTGAAGGCGCTGCTGCCAAAGTCCAGCAGCACGGTGAACAGGCCCTCGGTCACGGTCTGGTCATCCACGGTGACGATGCCGCCCACCTGGGAGCCGCCAACCGCGTCGTCATACAGGATGAAGCGGAAATCGTAGCTGCCGTTGGCCGGGCTGCCGCCGTCGGTCAGCCGGCCCTGGTAGGTGAACGCGGTACCCAGGGACGCCTGGGATACGTCACCGCCTTGCGGTCCCGATCCTTGGGCCAGGGCCAGCCCTGCTGCCAGGGCCAGCAACAGTCCCAGGATCAGTACACCGATGAGCATTCGTTGCCTACTCATTGTACCTCCCTGCTTGGTTTCGGACAGATCTGGGGCGAGACCCGAAGGGTTTTCGAAACCCTGATGGCCATCACTGCATCGTTCATACCCGAGCCGAGGGCGTGCCACTCCTTGCCCGGGGACAGGGGCGCGGCCGGTTCGCCGGCCGGCTTGAAAATCGGAACGCCGCCCGGTTCATACTCCATGCGCCAGCCCGCCGGGTCCAGCGCGCCGGAGACCGCCGCTCAGGTTGAGCATGCCGTCGGCGTTCAGCAGGTCCGCCAGGGGCATGAGGCCCTCCTGGGGCACCTGGGCAGCGCCCCCAGCAGCCCGGCAGCAGCGCCAGCACTGGCCCCACATACATCAGGATCGTGAACACTCTGCGGGTGTTCATCCTCTCCTCCTTGCCTGCTCTCGTCAGCATGCTTGCCGCTCACTGTGCATCCCTGGCGACGAGAGGTAGATAGATAAAGTGGTCCAAGGTGCTGGGGTCGTAGAGGGGGAACGCCGCGCTGGTGGCATAGACGGTGGCCGGGTTGGCGGCGTCAGCCACCCGCACCTGCATGGCGGTGGTGGGGGTGGCTGGCGTCGTCCAGGCATAGGATCCGGTGTTGACCACGGAGGTGGCGATATCGTGGCTCGTGGCAAAGCCGTCGGTGGAGTAGCTCAAGTTGACGTGGTTCACGGTGCCGGTGGTAGACCAGCGGATGTGCTGCTGGCTGTTGATCGGCCAGATCGTGCTGCCGGTAGGGGTGGTGAGGGTCAGGGAGGGCGTAATGCCCGACTTCCACCGGTTGTAGTAGACGTTGAGCAGGGGCACAAACTCATCCCGGGCCTTCTGATTGCCGGCTGCACTGGGGTGGTCGCCGTCGGGGCCTGGGTAGTACAGCGTGCCGTCCCCGTTGCCGGTGATATATTCGATACTCCCATTGTGGACACGGTGGTGGTTGTTCGGGTGGGTCAGAACGTTGTAGAAGTCAAAGACGGCCACGTTGTTGTGGGTGTAGCCAGACAACCAGTCGTTGACCAGCCAGGTGTTGAAGGCCCGCGCGTTGGCGGCGTAGGTGCTATCCGTCACCGGTGGCGCGGTAATCACGATGAAGAGCCGGTCCTGGCGCGTGGCAAAGTAGGTGAGCAAGTCGTTATAGATGCCCTTGGCGTTGGCCACCGTGTGGTACTCGGACCCACTATCCTGGCCACGCAAAAGGTTGGCGCCAGTCGCAGGCGGGTCGTCCGGGTTGCCCTCCAGGTTGGAGTTGGGAAAGCAGGACTTGAACATGACGATCTCGTTCTGGCCGCCGGGGTCGGTGTCCAGGTACGAGTACTCGGAATACTTATCGTATTCAGTGTACAGTACGCTCAGGTACGTGTCGCGATGGGGACCGACGAACCAGTTGTACCAGTGGCCGATATCGGTGTGATCGCCGATTTTGTCGTAGCCCAGATCGGCGTCATCTGGCCCCCAATCATAGTTGGTGTCGCTGACAAAGTAGTTGTTGTCGCGCAGGGCCACGCCCAGGCCGCCCGAGCAGTCGCCAGTGCCGACGTCTTCCAGCCAGTTTTCGCCGCAGGAGTGGTGGATGAAGATGAGTTTGACCGGGCTGGCCGGGGGATTGGGGTTGATGGCCTGAGCCAGGGGCTGGGCCAGGGCCGGGCTCGCCGCACCAGAGACGACGACGGGCAGCCCTTCGACTATGCTCAACACAAGCAAGGCCATGCTGAGCAGTGCCAGAATGGATCGGGAGCGGGAATGGTGAACCGAGCTCATAGAATTCCTCCTCTCAAGTATTACGCAGTACCAGCGGCAGGTATAACCTGTGGACGAGCGGTCCCCAGCGGGCGATGGCGTCGGCAGCGGCGTCTCCACCCGCGTCGGTGAAGTCGCCCCCAACGTAGACGTTCGCCCCCGCCACTGCGATGGCTTCCACCTGGCTGCTCAGACCGGAGCCGAGGGGGTGCCAGGCCGAGCCGTCCCAGCGGGCGATGTGGTCGGCATTGGCGTCTCCACCTGCGTTGAGGAATAGGCCGCCAGCGTAGACGTTCGCACCGGCCACCGCAATAGCGAAGACGGCACTGTTCAGGCCCGAGCCCACGGCGTGCCAGGCCGAGCCATCCCAGCGCGCAATGTAGTCGGCAGCGGCATCTCCGCCGGCATTGTACAAGTCCCCCCCAACGTAGACGTTCGCACCAGCCACCTCGATGGAGTAGACAAAGTTGTTCAGGCCCGAGCCGAGGGCGTGCCAGGCTAAGCCATCCCAGCGGGCGACGTAGTCGGCACTGGCGTTTCCGCCCGCGTCGGTAAAGTAGCCCCCCACGTAGACGTTTGGACCGGCCACCGCGATGGCGGTGACTGCAGTGTTCAGGCCGGAGCCGAGGGGGTGCCAGGCCGCGCCGTCCCAGCGGGCGATGCGATCGGCACCGGCCTCCCCACCCGCGTTGGCAAAGTTGCCCCCGACGTAGACGTCCGGACCGGCCACCGCGATGGCGTAGACGTAGCTGTTCAGGCGGGAACCGAGGGGGTGCCAGGCTGAGCCGTCCCAGCGGGCGACGTAGTCGGCATCTGCGTTGCCACCGGCGTCGGTGAACCGGCCTCCCACGTAGACGTTCGCCCCGGCCACCGCGATGGCTTCGACCCGGTTGTTCAGGCCGGAGCCGAGGGGATACCAGGCCGCGCCGTCCCAGCGAGCGATGCGATCGGCACCGGCGTTTCCACCCGCGTTGGTGAAAGCACCGCCGACGTAGACGTTCACCCCGACCACCGCGATGGCGTAGACGGCACCGTTCAGACCCGCGCCGAGGGGGTACCAGGCGCGAGCGAGTGGGCTGGCGTCCCACCAGGTGATGTGGTCTACATTCTGGTTTCCCCCCGCGTCGGTGAACGCGCCTCCAACGTACACGTCTGCCCCGGCCACCGCGATGGTGTAGACCCAGTTGTTCAGGCCAGCGCCAAGGGGGTGCCAGGCCGAGCCGTCCCAGCGCGCGACGCGGTCGGCACTGGCGATTCCGCCCGCGTCGGTGAACGCGCCGCCGATGTAATAGGTGTACTCACCCGCGACGTCCGGACCAGCCACCGCGATGGTGTAGACATAGTTGTTCAGGCCGGAGCCGAGCGGGTGCCAGGCCGAGCCATCCCAGCGGGCGATGTAGTCGGCATCCGCGTCTCCACCCGCGTCCGTGAACCGGCCTCCAACGTAGACGTCCACCCCGACCACTGCGATGGTGTAGACATAGTTGTTCAGGCCGGAGCCGAGGGGGTGCCAGGCCGAGCCGTCCCAGCGGGCGATCCGGTCGGCGTTGCCGTCTCCACCGGCGTCGGTGAAATTGCCCCCGACGTAGACGTCCGCCCCGGCCACTGCGATGGCAAAGACGGTACCGTTCAGGCCAGAGCCGAGGGCGTGCCAGGCTGAGCCATCCCAGCGGGCGATGTTGTCGGCATTGGCGTCTCCACCCGCGTCGGTGAATTCACCCCCGACGTAGATGTTCACCCCGGCCACCGCGATGGCGTTGACGTGGCCGTTCAGGCCCGGCCCGAGTGCATGCCAGGCGGAGCCATCCCAGCGGGCGATAGCGTCGGCACTGGCATCTCCACCTGCATCGGTAAACACGCCCCCTGCATAGACGTCCGCCCCGGCCACCGCGATGGCGTTGACAGGACCGTTCAGGCCGGAGCCGAGGGGGTGCCAGGCTGAGCCATCCCAGCGGGCGATGTGGTCGGCATCCGTGTCTCCGCCCGCGTCGGTGAACCCGCCACCGATGTAACGGGTGTACTCATCCGCGACGTCCGGACCGGCCACCGCGATGGCGTAAACAGCATCGTTCAGGCCGGAGCCAAGCGCGCTCCAGCCCGCGCTGTCCCAACGAGCGATGTGGGCGGCATTCGCGTCCTCACCCGCGTGGGTGAACCGGCCACTCACGTAGACGTCTGCCCCCGCCACCGCGATGTCGTCAACGAAATTGCCCGGGCCGGAGCCGAGGGGGTGCCAGGCCAGGCCATCCCAGCGGGCGATGTAACTGGCGTTGGCGTCTCCACCGGCATTGTGGAACCAGCCCCCAGCGTAGATGTCTCCCCCAACCACAGCGATGGCCACCGCTCTGTCGTTCAGGCCGGAGCCGAGGGGGTGCCAGGCTGAACCGTCCCAGCGCGCGATGCAGTCGGCATTGGCGTCCCCACCGACGTCTTCGAACAGGCCCCCGACGTAGACGTCTGCCCCCGCCACTGCGATAGCGTAGACGGCGTCGTTCAGGCCCGAGCCGAGGGCGTGCCAGGCCGAGCCATCCCAGCGGGCAATGTAGTCTGCATTGGTGTCCCCACCCGCGTCGGTGAAGCGGCCCCCCACGTAGACGTCCGCCCCCGCCACCGCGATAGCGTAGACGGTATCGTTCAGGCCGGGGCCGAGGGCATGCCAGGTTGAGCCGTCCCAGCGGGCGATGTGGTCGGCACTGGTGTCTCCACCCGCGTCGGTGAACGCGCCACCGACGTACACATCCGTCCCCGCCACCTCAATGGCCAGGACTTGAGCATTTAAGCCAGAGCCGAGAGCGTGCCAGGCCGATCCGTCCCAGCGGGCGATGCGGTCGGCATTGGCACCTCCACCCGCGTTGGTGAACGTGCCTCCGGCGTAGACGTTCGCCCCCGCCACCGCGAGGGCGTAGACTGGGCTATTCAGGCCGGAGCCGAGGGGGTGCCAGGCCAGGCCGTCCCAGCGGGCGATGCGGTCGGCACTCGCGTGTCCTCCCGCGTCGGTGAACCAACCACCAGCGTAGACATCCGGACCAGCCACGGCGATGTTGTAGACAAACCCGTTCAGGCCCGAGCCGAGGGGGTACCACTCCTTGCCCGGCGACAGCGGTGCGGCCGGTTCGTTAGCCGGCTTGAAGATCGGAGCGCTGCCCACTCCGTACTCCATGCGCCAGCCCGCCGGGTCCAGCGCGCCGCTGAAGCCGCTACTCAGGTCGAGCGTGCCATCGGCGTTCAGCAGGTCCGCCAGCGGCGTGAGGCCATCCTGGGGCGCCCGGGCGGCGCGGGCGCTGCCCACCGGCAACGGGCCGAGCAGCCCGGCTAGCAGCACCAGTACCGGCCCCACACGTATCAAGGTCGTGACCACTCTGCGGGTGTTCATCCTCTCCTCCTTCCTGCGCACAGGCAGAGAAACGCTGTACAATCCTGCCCGCACAGCCAACTCCACTGATCGGGCGCGCTCAGGACGTGGGCGCCGTGCGCACGATGAGCGGCAGGCGCACCCGGGGCTGCAACGACACTGTGCCGGTAACAGATTCATACGCCCCCAGGTCGAAGGCCGCGCCCTGCGGCCGGGGCACACCTAAAATGTCGCGGGCCACTACCGCTGACACGTCTCGCCCGACGTCAACGCACGGGCTGTTCGTCTGCAGTTGAAAATTGAAAGCAGCCGGGCTTACAAAGGCGGGATCGTCGTTGATGGCGCTCGTGTCCCAGGCTGGGGGGCTGCCGTCGCCGTACCAGCAGTTGCGATAATCCCCTGCCGGCAGCGAAGCCGATTCCCCGGCCAGGTATGGTTCACCGGTGGAGTAGATGACGTTGTTGCTGAGATGAACCGTCGTCGAGGCCCGTGGGGCGATCAACAGGCTGCCGGTTTCACCGGCATAGGCCGCCCCCGACCAGCCATTGCCGTACAGGGTATTGTGGTAAGCATACACCGCCGTTTGAGAGACATTCTCGTGGCCGGTGGCGATCCGAATGCCGGTATGATAGGAAGGGTCGTCCCATTCCGGCCCCAGCCCGGCGTTGATGACCAGGTTGTTGTAGAGCCAATTGTCGCCGGTCACGTAATAGCCGAGCAGGATGCCATCCCCGCGCTGGTTGACGATCACGTTGTCGTGGATGCGGTGCTGCTGAATGTAAGCGGCATACTCCTGCTCGCTGTAGATATTGATGGCCCGGTTCGATAGATTGTCATGGATATAGTTCCAGGCCACCTCGCGGTTGGACTCGGTCGGCGCTCTGGGGCCGCTACTCTGCCGCACGCCGGAGATGTAGACGGCGTGATAGAGTTTCGAGCAATTGGCGCTGCCAACGTGCTCCAATTCGTTCCCCAAGACGTAGATGTCGTTCCCAATGCCGCCGATGGCTCCATCCATGCCATCGCCGTTGGGCGCGGTGACATAGTTGCCTACCACGCGAAACCCGGTCTGCGCAGTGACGCCGACCTCAGCGGTCGTCATGATGAACCGGGCGATGACCCAGTGCACAGAATAGCCGCCTGTGTCACTATTCCAGACGTGAAAGGCTCTCCCCAGCGTGGCACTGCCCACGTGGGAGGTCGCGCCAGGGTAGACAATGAGGGCTTTGGGCCGCCCGGGCTGCCCATCACTGCCCAGGTTGACGGCAGCGCTATAGTCTGTCTCTGCGGTCTGATCCACGCCGTCGCCGACGTAGGCGATGTCGCCGGGGGCCAGGCTGTCGGCGGCTTGGGGGATGGTCCGCCAGGGGGCACCCCAACTGCCGTTGCCCGTGTCGTCGTGCCCGGTAGTCATCACAAAGTAGATCTTGCCGGTGCGCACGGTGAACGGCAGCGTGTTGGATGGCCGGCCATTCACGACGACGTAGATCGAGCCAGGCCCATCCTGCGCCAGGTGGCTGACCTGGAACGAGACCATCTGCATCCGGTAAAAGGTGTAGAGATCGGCGGGGACCGTGGCGTTGCCCCAGTAGTAGTAGGAGGCCGCTTCTGCGCCGTTGACGTAGACCTTGCTGCTGCCCTGCGTGTTCCCCAGGTTTCTCCCCCAAAGGGTGACGATAGCGCCATCCTGCCCGCTGCGCCCGCCCGAGGTGTCGCTGTTGCCGGTCTTGGGGCCGCTGACCACATCGGAGAAGAACAGGAGCGGGTCGGTGGTGGATTGGAGATTGGAGATTGGAGATTGGGGATTGGGAGTCGGAGGTCGGAGGCTGGGAGTTGGAGATTGGAGACTGGGGATTGGGGATTGGGGATAGAGGACGAGAGATTGCGTCTCCGGTTCGCACCCACCGGTGTTTGGCAACACAACAAGCAACGTGGCAACGAAGGCGACGTAGACGAAGGTTCTCATAGGCCAACTCCTCAGGGGATCAACAGGTAGACACTGGTGACGAACAACTCCTTTTAAAGTCAGTAGACGAGCACGTAAATCAGGCCGTTCTCGCCGAAACCGTCGTCGTCCCATCGGAAAAACGACGTGGCGTGTCCAATGGCATCGCCAACGGTCACACCCCGCGCTTCGTCGTCGCCAGCAGCCGTTGCCACGATGTAGCGATCGGATATGTCGAAACCAAAGTTGATCTGGCACCTGCCGGGCCCCGAGCCGTTGGCGATCCAGATCGTCTCGCCATTCACGTTGTTAAAGCACTGCACGATCTGAGAGTTAGCGGCCCCGCAGACGGCCGCAACGCCGGCCTTGACCAGTCCATCCGCGCTCCGCGCCTGGATCGCATCGCCGCTTTCGTCCACCTGAAACACAGGCAGGCCGGAGACGTCAACCCGCAACGTGCCCGCTTCGTCCTCATTCTCGTCCAACTCGATGGTGACGTCGTCGTTGCTGGTGAGGTACAGGTCGCTGCTGCCGTATCCGGTCGAGTGAATGCGGCCATTGTCGCCGGTGCCGGTGTTGCTGTTGCTGCCCAGTTCGACGTCGGCTGCATTTCCATCGCCTGAACGCGCATACAGGCCCGCGCTTGACGAATCACTATTGTTCAATACCAGGGCTGCGCCTGGATAGGGAACCGTCCCGCTGATGGTCGCCCCCGGCCTCAGGCCGAGCGCGTAGGGTGCAGCAGTGAGTAGCTGGCGCGGGGCGAGCGTCGTGTAACCGCCGCTCCCCGCCGGGCAGCGCACGGCAACCTGGAGATAGCGCGCGTCGCCGGTGAAGGCGCTGCTGCCAAAGTCGAGCCGCGCGGTGAACAGGCCATTGGTCACGTTGGTGTTGCTCACCGGCTGTGTGCTGCCGACTTGTGTGCCCCCGGACGGAGGTGAGCCGCTGCCCGCTGGGTCCCACAGGCTGAACTGGAAATCGCACGCTTCGTTGACGAGGCTGCCGCCTTTCGCGAGTTGCCCCTGGTAGGTGAAGCCCGTGCTGAGCGCAGTCGAAGCGCCGGTGCCGGGCGCGGCCACCTGCGTATCGGTGGCACCTGGCGGGCCGGGGTCTTGGGCCGTCACCATGTGCGCGAGCAGAAGCATCGCCGCACCCGCCACGATACTGCTCAGATAGAGGTTGCGTTTCATTTTGTGTCTTCCTTTGGTTAACGCAAGGCGACCGGCAAGAAGAGGCGACTTAGCGACGATGCGATAGTCGAATGCGATCAGCCTTCTAGACGCCGCCATGCTACCGCATGATGAGCGGCAAGAACGCACAGTATGCCACAACGCGCAGGATTTGCAACCCACCGTTCCAATCCGCCACGTAGACCAGGCTGCCTTCCACCTGCGTAGCGTAGGCATTCCCCAGCGTGTCGTAGACACCGCGCAGGGTGGGGCTGAGGGGATCGCTCACGTCAATGATCTGCAGGCCATCCCACGCATTGGCCACGTAGGCCAGGCTGCCGACCACCTGCACGCACCGCGCATTCGCCCCTGTATCAAAGTGGCCGAGCAGGGTGGGACTGAGCGGGTTGCTCACGTCAGCGATCTGCAGCCCACCGTACTGATCCGCGACATAGGCTAGATGGCCGACCACCTGCACGTCAAGAGCATCCCCCGGCGTCTCGAGGCCACCGAGCAGCGTGGGGCTGAGTGGGTTACTCACGTCAACGATCTGCAGTCCGCCGTCGTAATCGGCGACGTAGGCCAGGCTGCCCACCACCTGCGCGTCGAGAGCATCGTCCCCCGGCGTCTCGAGGCTGCCGCGCAGGATGGGGTTGGCCGGATCGCTCACGTCAACGATCTGCAGCCCGCTGTTGCCGGCGGCAACGTAGGCCAGATTCCCCACCACCTGCACACTCATGGCCCTTGGTAAATGACGGCCACGCAGGGTGGGACTGAGGGGGTCACTCACGTCAATGATTTGCAGGCCACCGAGGTAATCGGCGACGTAGGCCAGGCTGCCTACCACCTGTACACCGACTGCCTGCCCCGGCGTGTCATATTTGCCGCTCAACGTGGGAGCGGTGGGTATACTTGTATTGACGAGCCGCAATCCACCGGCGTCATCGGCTACGTAGGCCAGGCTGCCCACCACCTGCACACCTCGCGCAGCACCCGGCGGCTCATAACTGCCCCGCGGTGTAGGACTGGCCGGATCGCTCACGGCGATGACCTGTAACCCGCTGCGGCCATCGGCGATGTAGGCCAGGCTGCCCGCCACTTGCACGCTCCGGGCATAGCCCGGAGTGTTAAAGTTGCCGCTCAGCGTGGGGCTGGCAGGGTTACTCACGTCAACGATCTGCAACCCTGCGAACTCATCCGCAATATAGGCCAGGCTGCCCACCACCTGCACGCTGCGGGCGTCACCCGGCGTGTCGAAATTGCCGCGCAACGTGGGACTGAGCGGGTTACTCACGTCAATGATCTGCAGTCCCCCACCGCTGCGGTCCGCGACGTAGGCCAGGCTGCCCACCACCTGCACGCTACGGGCCTCGCCCGGCGTGTCGAAATTGCCGCGTAGGGTGGGGCTGGCAGGGTTGCTCACATCAACGACCTGCAACCCTGCGGATGCATCGGCAACGTAGGCCAGACTGCCTACCACCTGCATGTCAATGGCATCCCCCGGCGTAGCGAGGCCGCCGCGCGGGAAGGGATTGGCCGGATCGCTCACGTCAATGATCTGCAGATCGTCGTAATCGGCGACGTAGGCCAGACCGCCCACCACCTGCACGCTCTGGGCATAGCCCGGTGTGTTGTGGCGGCTTATCAGCGCCGGGTTGGCCGGATCGCTCACGTCAATGATCTGTAGTCCACTTTCACGATCGGCGACGTAGGCCAGGCTGCCTACCACCTGTATATCTCTGACCAGGTCTGGCAACGGCACACGCGCCAGGCGCGCCGGCAGCGCCGGGTTGCTCACGTCGAGGATGGTCAACGCGGCACCCTCGCCCAGGTAGGCGCGTGTGCTGCTGACGGCGACCGCGTCTGCGCTTCCGCCGATGCTTCCAACGAACTGAACCGCAAACTGATTCGTATCGCCCGCCGCGACGGAGGTGGTGATAGAGTAGGCCTGGCCTTGAGCAGAGGCGCTGAACAGCCAGAACCAGAGTGCGAGCAGACCGAGGGCCAGGCCCACAGTCAGAATGATCCACCTGAGCCTGGCTGGGTATTGGTTGGCCGTTGGCAGCCCCCTTGCTCGCATACCTACTCCTCCTGAATGAGGCCTTTCACCTGCTCGACCAACTCGGGCGTGACCTCGACGTGGTGCACCGTCTGGGCGTGTTCGGCCACCTGCTGCAGTAATTCTTCCTCGCTTTCGGCGCGCACCTCGTGGTCACAATCGAAGCCGGCATCGCGACAACGTAAGACCTTCATTTTCCGCTCCTTTCTGTATCTTGGCGGCGCGGGTTCCACCGCGACATCTAACTCGATCGGGGCTGCTCTGGACAACGTGGTGTACACGGGGCAGCGCGTCTGAAAGGCTTGGGCCAGTGCTTGTGCCTGTGCCGCTGTTGGGCCGGCCAGGGCCAGCCGGACGCGAAGGGCCTGCACTCGTGGGTCCACGGGTGCGCCACATAGGCCGCGCGGGTCAAAGTCGCCCGCGGCCGTGACGGCCACCGCCTCCAGTGGGACGCTCATTTCCGTGGCGGCTCTTTCGCACACAAAGGTGCCACAGGTCGCCAAGGCCGCCAGCAGGACGTCCATGGGGTTGATCTCCTCGTTGGGACCACCCAAGGGCGGCGGCGAGTCCACGACGAAGTGGTGGCCGCGGGCGGTCACGATCGCCCGGCCGGGCAGGCCGGACAGGCGAGCGGTTACCGAAGCAGTCACTAATTGTATTGTCATAGCATTATCTCTCCTTGGTCAGCGCCTAAAGATGGTTGGAAAGACGGGATGGTTCACATCAGCGAACTGGTTCATACCAATCATCTGCTGCGGCAATTTCTGGCTACTCATTTTGGCACTCCTTGGCCGAAAAACTCTGTACAAAGCGCTTTCCGCATGATATAATCAACCAGAGTATAGCAGATGTGCGTCACGGGCGCGTCACGACTTGCTTCGACAGAGAGGAATGCTGATGGCGACGGCTGAACTGCGGCTCCTGGGACCGGCTGCCCTGGTTACAGCAGGCCGCCCGGCCAGGTTGCACTCGGCCAAAGCCCTGGCCCTGCTGGCTTACCTGGCGCTCGAAGCGGACACGCCGCACAGCCGGGCCAAGTTAGCCGGACTGCTGTGGGGGGAGAGTCCCGACGCTCAGGCCCGGCATAGCCTGCGCCAGGCCCTCCACTCGCTGCGCCAGGCCCTGGGCGACCTGAGCCAGGATTGCCTGGCCCTGGAAGAGGAGACCGTCACCTTTGCACCGCACCCGGACCTGTGGGTAGACGCGCGGGAGTTCCAGACCCTGGCGGCTGCTGATTCGAATGGTCTGGACGCCTGGCGCAGGGCCGCGCATCTATACAAGGGGCTGCTACTGGAAGGTGTAGAGTTACCCGACTGTCCTGTGTTTGAGGAGTGGCTTTTTTTCCAGCGTGACGCTTTGGAGCAACAGGTTCTTAGCGTACTCCAAAAACTGGTAGATGGCCTGCTCCAGCAGGGCGCTGATCAAGAAGCGCTGGCTTTTGCTCAGCAGTGGATCAGGTTAGATCCATTGCAGGAGCACGCTCACCGCCGTTTGATGCACATCCACGCCGCCCTGGGTGATCAGGACCGGGTGCGCCGCCAGTATCGCATGTGCGCCGATATCCTGACCCGCGAATTGGGGGTGGAACCATCGGCCGAGACGGAGTCTCTGTATCACCAACTCACAGCCGTCAGACCCGAGTCCATTCATCCCCCTGAACGACTGCCCGTATCACGGCCAGTAGACCAACTGCAGTTGCCTCTTCTGGGGCGTGAGCCCGAGCTGGCCGTCCTGCAAACCTGCCTGGACCAGGCAATCGCCGGTCAGGGGGGGCTGCTGCTGGTCGCAGGCGAAGCCGGCATGGGGAAAACCCGGCTGGTTACGGAATTCATCCGCCACAGCCAGGAGGTAGCCACTGCACAGGCGGTACCCATACGCTGGTTGAGCGGACGGTGCTACCGGCCGGAGGCTTGTGCGCCTTACACCATGTGGAGCGATGTCCTCCGCCCTCTGCTCACCGCCGATTGGCAGCCCCTTCTAACGGGCCTGCCCACCGTCTGGCGTCAACAACTGGCCCGCCTGGTGCCTGAGATGGCCCCGGCAGCCGGCGATATCGAGGGTGCAACAGCGGCAGAGAGCCGCTTGCGGTTGCTTCAGGGTACGGTCCAAGGCCTGGCCCAGCTGACCCAATCCGCCACGCTCTTGCTCTTTTTTGACGACCTGCATTGGGCCGGTGAGGACTCTTTAGCATTGCTTCACTATGCCGCCCGCCATCTGGCCGGGTATCCGTTGCTCATCATCGGCACCTATCGCCCCGAGGTGGCCATTGACAACCCTCACCTGAACCATCTATTGAGCGCGGCCAGTGACGTAGCGGCCCCTGCGGTGCTGAGGCTGAAGGCACTGGATCGCGAGGTGGTCGGTCGTCTCCTGACATGTTTGGGGCTGGAATTGCCCTCCGACCTACCGGACCGTCTCTATCGGCACAACGGGGGCAATCCATTCGTTCTGTTAGAGACGTTGCGGACGTTGCTTGAATTGGGGCATCTCAAACGAGAGCCGGATGGCCGTCTGGTCGAAGTAAAACGGCAGGACTTGCCGGTGTCGCAACCGGTACAGGACCTCATCCGCACCCGTCTCGCCACGCTCGGCGAGGAGCAACGCCGGGTGTTGAACGCGGCCGCCGTGATCGGTCGCCCCTTCAGCCTGCCTCTGCTACGCCGGGTCAGTGGCCAACCCGAGCCACAGTTGCTCGACCTGGTGGCACAACTGCTGGCCCGCTCTTTTCTTCAAGAGAAGAATGAGGCCGGGCCTCGTGAACGGCTGGATTTTCAGCACAATTACTTTCGCCAGGTGGTCTACCAAGAACTCGATGCTGTCCGGCGACAGGCATTACACCACCGGGTCGCCCAGGCGTTGCTGGCGCGCTACCACAGCCGGCCCCCGGCCACAACCGAAGAAGTGGCCCACCACTATGAACAAGCCGGCGATGCCCAGGCGATAACCTACCTGGTGCAGGCTGCTCGACAGGCGGAAGAGCTGTTCGCCTTGGCCCACGCGGTGGAACTGTATAGCCGCGCCCTGACCCTCCATGGCCTTTATCTGGCCGATGAGCCGGCTTGCTGCTTCGATTTGCTGCTGGCCCGGGAGGCAGTGCTGGACCGGCAAGGACGGCGGGCCGAGCAGGCGGACGACGTGGCGGCTTTGGTCAAACTGGCTGAACGCCTGGGAGATGCCGACCGGCAGGCCAGCGCTTACTTGCGCCAGGTTGGATTCTTTGCAGCCACCGGGCGGCTTAAGGAAGCGCGCCAGGCAGGCCAGCGGGCTTTGGACCTGGTTCGTCAGCGTGGCAACAAAGCGGGCGAAGCCCAGGTCCTGCGTGAACTTGGCTTCCTGCATTGGTCAACCGGTGACTATGGGACGGCCCTGACTTACAACCGTGACGCCCTTCAACTCCACCGGCAATTGGGAGACATCAATGGTGAAGCGACAGCTCTCCACAACCTGGCAGAAATCTATCGAGGGTCAGGCAGTCCGAGACAGGCCCTGAGCCAGTACGAGCAGGCGCTGAACTTGTATTGGGCCCAGCAGGACCGGCGGAGACAGGGCTTGACCTTCTACGGTATGGCCCACGCTTTGCGCCAGATGGAACAGGCCGATGAGGCCCTGGCTCGATATCAGCAGGCTTTAGACCTGTTCCAGGCGGCCGGCGATCGGCTGATGACGTCGCGGGTCTACCATACCCTGGCCGGCCTGGAGTGGGAGAAGGGTGCGTCACACGAGGCGCTCGATTATCTGTACCAGGCGTTGCGCATTAGCCGGGAGATTGGCTACGGTTCTGGCATCGCTCACGACCTGATAGCCTTGAGCTACCTCTCCGCCCAGCGTGACGAAGCAGTCACTGCCTGCGAGTACCTCCAGGAAGCCATCACCTGGCTAAGACTGATCGAGGACCAGGCCGGACTGGACGAGGCCCAGACCCGGCTGCAGGCGTTGAAGAAGGGTACCTTGGAGGCGCTGGACCCGCCCGCTGAAATGGGCTGGGTCAAGGACCACGTGACCCTGGCGGAAGGCAAAGTCTACTGCGAGTTCGAGTCGCCGATGGCACACCGTTAGCCGTGAGCCGATTGCGGGTCATCGGCGCGGTGCGTGTAGCCATCACTTTTCTGCCCACACGTACAGGTTCATGAATTGAACGGCCACGTCCTCGCCGTTAAAGTTGCGCACCCATAGCCCCACGTCCCCGCTGAGCCACGTACCGGCCTGGAGCGTGGCGGCCATCTCGTCGTTGACGTAGAAGCGACAGGTGGGTGCGGGTGAGTACACCCGTGGTGCGGGTGAGTACACCCGTGAGGCGGGTGAGTACACCCGTGAGCCAGTGCAACTCACGCGCAGCCGGTTGGTCTGCCGGCCGCGGCGGAGGTGGGGGAACTGCTGCCAGTCCACGAGCGGGACCTCGCCGTCTCCCGCGACGCGCAGGACGGCGTAATAGCCATCGCTGCCGACGGCGAAGACGTCGTAGTGAGCGACGTCCTGAGCGCGGTAGATTAGGCCATAGCCGTTCAAGTCAGGGCCTGAGAGGGGTATCGCTTCCCCCTCCCACGTAAAATCGCTGCTGGGGTGGCCCAGCAGCGTCACAGTAGTACGATGTGAGGCGGCAATCAGGTGGAACGGAAGACCAGGAGGTTGCCAGTCGGGTGGGCGAGTCGGCCGCGGGCTGTTCCAGCCCAGGGCCAGTGCAACGATCAACACCAACCCCGCCGCCAGCGGCAGCACCATCATCCCCACACCGGCCCGCCACAACCGGCGACCCATGGGAGACAAGGAGACAAGGGGACAAGGAGACAGGGATACAATCGTCCCCACACCCGTCCGCCACAACCGGCGACCCATACCTCATCGCTTTCAAGCCGACGGCGGGCAAGTTGGCAACTTGCCCGCCGTGGGCCAATCCAGGATCGCGTGGCGTTGGACGACGATGAGCGGACCACCGCCTTGGGGTTCCAGCCCGAACGCGCCCAAGTCCCACCACTGTACCCGGCCAGACAGCGTCTCGCCGGTACGTAGTTCGAAGCAAGCGACCGCGCCCGATTCCTTGGCCTGTTGAAGGACAGCGCTGAGCGCCTTGCGATACCGTTCGCGGTGGAATTGCAGCCGTTCGAGCGGGACATCGTAGAACGCAGCGACCTTCGCCAGCACCTCGTCGTCCTCGCCGACGCGGCGATAGCGCTGTTCCATGGTGCGCAGCGCGCCGGGCTGAAGGCCAACTTGCTCCTCAACCTCGCGCAGGTTGTCGCCACCGCGGAACGCACGCAGATAGCGCAGTTCGTCCCCCAGGCTCATCCCTCACCTCCGGCCCTACGGTAGTAGGCGATGGCGAGTTTGTTGAGCGTGATCTCGTCTCCACCGGGTTCGCGGATGGTGATGTGGTAGGGGCCAAAGCCGACCATCGTCCCTTCGAAGGCCTGGCCGTTGAAGAGGGTGAAGTGAAGCGGGGCAGCGGCCTCCTGCTGTGCCTGCAAATAGGCCACTTCGAAGCGATCTACCCCCTCGGGCAGGTAGGCTCGCTTGCGGTCAATGGCTTGCCTGGGCGGCTGCTCCTCGGCGATGCGGTGCATAAACCGCCCATTCCAGAGGCGGGCCTCCTTCTGCGTCAGTTGGTCCAGCGGCTTGCCAATCTCCGCCTCCAACGCAGCCCGATCTACGTTGAAGCGGGCTGCCAGCGTAAGGAGGTGCGCAATCTGGGTGTCCCGCGCTGGTGCCACCTTGGGCGGCTGTTTTTCCTGCGGTGGCCTCTCTCGCGGCGGTCCCTCCGGTGGCCGCCTCTCTCTCGGAGGGGGCGGGCCAGCGGGCCGTTCCTGGCGAGGAGCAGGGGGCGGCGGAGACGAGCGCGGGTTGATGTCCCATTCGTTGACGTAGAGCGTTTTGGCCAGCCGGCGCAGGTCAAGCGGTGGGATCTCCCGCTCTCCCTTCTCGTATTCGAGGAGCGTGGCGATGGAGATGCCGGACTTGGAGGCCAGTTGATTGAGGCTCAGCCGTTTCCGTTCGCGGAGTGCGCGCAGTTCTTCAGGCATCTTGTCCCCCTCTTAAGACAACGGTGGTGTCAATTATGCCACCAAGTAGCCAGTTTGTCCAGCCACCAGAGATCAGGAACTGGCGCCGGACGACCACAGCGGCGAAGCGAACAGGAGCAGGGTGACCGCCACGATCAGGACGATTGTGCCCCAGGCCAGGACGTTGGTGATCCGCTTGTTTCGGTATTCTCCCATCAACCGAGTGTCGTTGGCCAGGCGCAACATCAACACCAGCAACACAGGCAGAAAGACGGCATTGAGCGCCTGCGAGACCCACATCAAAGGGAAGAGGGGGATACCCGGCAGCAACACGATCCCTACACTCAACGCGATCAGAGCCGTGTAGAGCCCGTAGAAGACCGGCGCCTCCTTGGGCTCGTTGTCTATGCCCCGTTCCCAGCCGAAGGCCTCACAGATCGCGTAGGTCGTGGCCAGGGGCAACACCGCCGCGGCCAGCAACGTCGCGCCCAAGAACCCGGCGCAGAACAGGTATTTGGCCCACGGTCCGGCGAGTGGAGCCAGGGCCATGGCCGCCTGTTCCGCCGTCTCGACGTGGATGCCCCGGACGAAGAGGGTGGCGGCGGTGCAGATGATGATGAAAGAGGAGATGATGTTGCCGAAAATGGCGCCCGTCGTCACGTCCAGGCGGGTGTAGCGGTACTCCTGAGACGTGACCCCCTTGTCCACGACGGTGGCCTGCAAGTAGATGCAGCCCCAGGGGGTGATCGTCGTGCCGAGTGTCGCCAGGAACGCCAGCACATAGCGCGGTTCAGGGCGCAGAACGGGCGTGACCGCCTGCCGCAGTATCTCACCCCACGGGGGACGCACCATGAAAGCACAGACGACGTAACTGAGAGAGGCCAGGCAGAGGGCCAGCAAAAACTTTTCCACCCGGGCGTAGGAGCCACGCGTGACGAGGAACCACAACAACAGGCCGGCGATGGGCACCGCCAGGTAACGCGAAACACCCAATAGTTCCATGCCAGCCGCGACGCCGGCAAATTGGGCCACGGTGGTGCCAAAGTTGGCCAGGAGCACGCAGAGCATGGCGAAGGCGGTCACCTTGACGCCGAACCGTTCGCGGATCAGGTCGGCCAGCCCCTTGCCCGTGATGGCCCCCATGCGGGCCGCCATTTCCTGCACGACCACCTCGCCCACGGTGACCACCAGGATCATCCAGAGGAAGGCATAGCCGTAGATCGAGCCGGCCATCGAATAGGTGGCGATGCCCGAGGCGTCGTTGTCGGCGCTGGCCGTGATCAGTCCCGGCCCGATGATGGCCAGGTAAAAGAATACCCGCGCTGCCACTCGCTTGATGCTGTTCCGCAGGGTCATCTTGGTACTCCTCTTTGATCCTAGTAGAAGCGCGGCAGTCGCTTCTTCCAGGCTGTGGGGATGAAGGGATCAATCGCATCGTCCACGGTGACGATGCCATGCAGTTTGTTCTCCTGGTCCACCACCGGCAAGGCCAGGAGGTCATACTTGGCGATCAACTGTGCCACGTCACGTTGTGGGGTATGGAGGTCCGCCGTCACCGGATCGGTTTCCGCCACGTCGGCCAGCGGGGTGTCCGGCGGGCACATGACCAGGTCGCGCAGGCCCAACACCCCCTTCAGGTGGCCGGCGACGTCGGTCACGTACACGTAGTAGAGTGTCTCGTCGTCCTGTGCCACTTCGGAGTGACGCAGGTAGTCCAGGGCCTGATTGGCAGTGAGCCCTTCGGGGACCGTGGCGAACTCGGTCGTCATGATGCCGCCAGCGCTGTCTTCGGGATAGGCGAGCAGGCGGCGCACGTCGGCAGCGTCCTCGTCCTCCATCAGTTCCAGGAAACGCTCGGTCTTGTGTTCAGGGAGGTCAGCCAACAGGTCGGCCGCCTCATCGGGTCCCATCTCCTCCAGGATGTCGGCAGCGCGCTCCGGTTCGAGATGATTCAGGACGGCGACCTGCAGTTCGGAGGGACTTTCTTCCAGCGTATCGGCCAGCGTTTCGTTGTCCAGGGCCTCGATCAGTGCCCGGCCGGTGCGCCGGTCCAGGTCGTTGACGATGGCGGCGATGTCGGCCGGGTGGAGTCGCCCGATGCGCTCGCGCGACACGCGCAGACGGATGGGGGCATCGGCCTCCAGCGGGGCCACGTCCTCCCAGGGGATGACGGCTTCGGGCGACCGGCGGCGCAGGGTGGAGAACATAGCACGGGCCGGCCGCTCGATGCCCAGGCGGCGCAGCAGGCCCATCGTCCCCACGTCGGCCCCGACCAGGCACAGATGCTCACCCACCCTGGCCAGTTGCAGGTCGTTGACGCGCACCACCCGGCGCCCGTCCACGTCTACGATCTGCTTGTCGAGGATGTGGCGAGCCAGCCACAACTCGTCGCCTTGAGGTTCATAAGGTCGTATATTGGCCTGCTCAGTCTTGAGGAGAATAGAGGGGCGCAGCCAGCCCACCTGCTCCTCTGCAATGAAGTGGGGAGCGTCAGCCCTGTCCCGAAGCACCAATGCACGCACGTGGGGAAAGGACTGTTCTACCCCTCTCACCAACACGTCCACACAGCGCCCGACGCGCTCGCCCTGGGAATCCCAGACTGGTTTCTTTTGGATCTCACTGAGAAAAATGGGAGGCATGCCGGTTCTCCTTTCGAGTACGTTTCCCCCCGGGAACAGGCAAGCAAAAAGCCGCAGACTGGTCTGCGGCTTTCTCAGGCGTCGCGTGAGAATATCCGTCAGTCTGCTTCACCCACCGGGGGACTCATGGATTGGTGTCGCGTAAACTATTACAGTCGCTATCGGATTTATCGCCAGCCATACGGTTCATTGAGCAATTTCACCTGTTGCACGTTCCCGTGCTGGGTTTCATTATACTCCAGATAGAAGCGATTGACAAGCCGATTGACTCGTTCGGAGGTTATGGCTATACTACCATTATGAAGATTGCCTACCTGGCCGATCATCCCGAGCACGTTTCCACCGTCGCCTCCTGGATCTTTCACGAATGGGACTACCTGACCCCCGGCGTCACCCTGGAGCAGGTTGAAGCCAAGTTCCAGGGGCATTTGAGCCGCGACTCCATACCGCTGACGCTGATCGCGCTGGCCGACGCCGGTCAGTACACCGGTTCGCTGGTGGGAACGGCGAGCCTGCTCATCCACGATTTGGCCACACGGACCGATCTATCCCCGTGGCTGGCCTGTGTGTACGTGCCGCCCGCCCAGCGGAATCAGGGAATCGGCACCCGGATCGTGCAAGCCATCGCAGGGGTCGCCGGACGGCTCCGGGTGGGCAGGCTGTATCTCTTCACGCGCGACAAGGAACCATTCTACGTGCGACTGGGGTGGCGGGCGATGGACAGGGCGGAATACCACGGTCAGCCGGTGGCGATTATGGTGCGGATGACGTACATTGCGGATGAGTACATCCGGCGGATGAGTACATCGCGGATGAGTACATCGCGGATGAGTACATCCGTTGTCCATCGCAGTCGGCCAGCCCATTGGTGATTTAGCCGATCTCTCGCGTTCTCTTGACGCTACGTGAACAGAAACGTGGTACGATGGGACTATGACTCTGGACCATCTCGCTGAGGAGGAAGACGATGCGTAAGCCGCTATCCATGGCCGTGTTCGTGGTGGTGCTATCGGTGCTGGCCTGCAATGCCCCGCAACCTGGCGGGGCGGCAATCTCTTCCACTGCCACCCCCGCCACGGCCGAGCCGGTGACCGTCGAGGTCCCGCCCACCCCCATGATCATGTGTACTCCCCCGCTCTGCACGGCCGACGAAGTGTATTACTGCCCAGGAGACTGCCCCGGTGGATGCGGCACCGGGTGCGCCACCCCAACCCCCCAGGCCGCGTTGCCGTCCGCCCCGACCATCTTCTCCTTCACCGCCGACCGCACGGCCATCGTCCAGGAAGGGAGCATCCTCCTGACCTGGCAGACCGGCGGCGGCAGCGAGGCTTCTATCTGCTGGGTCACCCACGAGGCGATACTGACGTGTGTCCAGGACCCTTTCGACCCCGCTGGAGGCACGGTGACCATCACGCCGAGCGGGCCGGGGAGGCCGGGAGTTACCGAAATCACGCTGACGGTGAGGAACAGCGCCAGCTCTGCGGAGGCCAGCGTGGAGGTCACCATCGAGTGTGCCGAAGACCCGTTGCCAGAGTTGGAGGACCAGCAGATGTATGCCAACTGCCCGTATGGGACGGTGGCCGGCACTGCGGCCTACCAGCCGTTCCAGGACGGCACTATGCTCTGGCTGCAGGGGAACGGCACGATCTACGTGCTCTACGCCAACGGCCAGTACGAGACGTACACGGACACTTTCCGCGAGGGAGACCCGGAAAGAGACCCCGCCATCGTGCCACCTGCGGACCTCTATCAGCCGGTCCGTGGCTTCGGCCTGGTCTGGCGTACCAACGAGAGGATCCGCGATGGCCTGGGCTGGGCACTGGCGCCCGAGGCCGGGTTCCAGGGGTGGAGCCAGAGTTATAGCGGGGTAGGGATGCATACCAGCGGCACATTTCTCCGGTCGCTGGACGGCACGATCTACGTCCTGTCCCATTTCGGCGCCGTGTGGAGCGTGTTCACGCCGTGAATCGTACGTCGTAATCTGTCTCAGCCCGAACCTATTGACCGGGCCGTGATCTGGCCACAATTGCGCGGCATCATAGCCGCGCAATTTGCCGTTTGTGCTCCGCGTAATCGTCCGCCTCCATGCTGTCTTTGCCTGTTGTTGTGTCAGATGCTATAATCGCGGGTGAGCACACCCGTAAGAGCACCTGGGTGCGGCGTGGTGCGCGGAATTGGAGGTAGTCCATGGCTGAGTATCCTGTACCGATCACAGAAACACTTCTGCACGAGATCACGAATCGCATCGTCGAGGCTTTTGCCCCTGAGAAAGTGATCCTCTTTGGGTCCCGTGCCACCGGGAGGCCACGTCCCGATAGCGACATAGACCTTCTGATCATCATGGAGACGCAGGACTCCCCTATCCAGCGCGCTGTCACGGTGAAACAGGTCTGCCGTCCCCGCTTTGTGGCCATGGATGTGCTGGTTAAAACACCCAATGAGATAGTTACCCAACTACAGAGGGGCAATTTCCTTCTGCGCCAGATCTTGGAAGAAGGGAGGGTGCTCTATGAACGTCACCCCTGAGGTCATGGACTGGGTTCGTAAGGCAGAGGACGATCTGCTGGCCTCTCGCCGGGTGGCCGAAGGAACCCCACCACTGCCCGATCAGATAGGCTTCTTCTGCCAGCAGGCAGCCGAGAAGTACCTCAAGGCATTCCTCCTGGCTGTTGGCCAGTCGCCGCCCCGCACCCACGATGTAGATGTACTTCTGGAGATGTGTGCTGTAGAGGACCCCGCCTTCGAGCGGCTCCGGCCTATGGTGGGGGGGTTGACTGAATTCGCTGTCGTCTTCCGCTACCCCGGAGAATGGAGCGACATGGCAGCGGCCAGCCAGGCTCTGATCAAGGCCAGAGAGATACAGACACTTGTACGGAAGAAACTGAGGCTGACCGCTTAAGACGGATGATCAAGAAGGGCTAAAATGTGCCCCCGTTGGTCGAACTGGAAACGCACAGGAGGATATCATGGCTTCAGTGCTCGTCCTTTATCACTCTCAGGAATACGGCAACACTGCCGAGATGGCCAGGGCCGTCGCGGCCGGGGCGCAAGGCGCGGGGGCGGCGGTGACGCTGACCAACACCAACGAGAAGCGGATGGACGTCGAGCAGTACCGCACGTTCGACGCGGTGGCCTTTGGCTCGCCGGATTATTTCAGTTACATCGCCGGCACACTGAAAGTCTTCCTCGACGACTGGTACATCGCCAAAAAGTCCAACCCGCAGGGCCTGGAGGGCAAGCCCTACGCGCTGTTTTACTCCCACGGCGGCGGGGGGGCCGTGCGCCGCGTGCTCGAGGAACTGTTTGGCATGATGGGTTCCAAGGTGGGCGAAACGGTCGGATCGTACGGAAAGCCAAACGAGGCGACGCTGGAGAAATGCCGCAAGTTGGGGCGCATGCTCGCCGAGTCGGTCAGATGACCGCACAACCACGCATCTCTCGTGTCCTAACCCGCCTATCTCTTGCTTCCTGCATCCTGCTTCTTGCTTCTTGCCTCCTGCCTCCTCTCCAGGCCCACGCCGCACCCCCCACCCCCATCGCCTCCTACACCATCGCCGTCACGCTCGACGCCGAGACCAAGACGCTGACCGCCCACGAGGTCGTCACCTACACCAACACCACCGCCGATCCCATCCCCGACCTGGTCTTCCACCTCTACCTCAACGCTTTCCGCGACTCCAGCAGCATCTTTCTCACCGAAGGCGCGGCCGGCTCCCGCAGCTTCGGCTGGGACCCGGAGCACCCCGGCTGGATTCAGGTGACGGACATCCGCCTGGCCGGCGCCGGTGAGTACACCGGTTCTCCCCTGGCACTCGAGGAGATCGAAGACGGGACGCTGGCCCGCGCGGGGCTGCCCAAGCCCATTGCGCCGGGCGAGTCCGTTGAGGTCGTGTTGGACTTTCGGGCCCAACTCCCGCGCGTCGTCGCCCGCACCGGCTACACCGACGACTTTTTCATGGTCGGGCAGTGGTTCCCCAAGCTGGGCGTCTGGCAGCAGGGGGCCTGGAACGCACATCTTTTCCACGCCAACGCCGAGTTCTACGCCGACTTTGGCACCTACGACGTGACGATCACGCTGCCCACGGGCTACGTCACGGGCGGGACGGGCCTCCCCCTCTCAAAAGTAGACAACGGCGATGGGACCCAGACCGTGCGTTATCGCGCGGAAAACGTGATTGACTTTGCCTGGGCCGCTTCGCCCCACTTCCAGGAGGTCAGCCGCCAGGTGGACGGGATAGCGCCCCCGGGACGGGGGCTGGGAGCAGATGGGATAGCGCCCCCGGGACGGGGGCTCGGAGCAGCAGTCGAGGTCGTGTACCTGGTCCTGCCAGAGCACGCCTGGACGGTCGAGCGGGCGCTGGACGCCGCCGAGGCGGCGGTACGCCACTTTGGCCAATGGTACGGCCCCTACCCCTACGCTCGCCTGACCGTCGTAGACGTGCCCGACGATGGGCAAGGGGCAGGCGGGATGGAGTACCCCACGCTGGTCACTGCCGGCACGGTTGGAGTACCCCGGCTGTGGGGCGTGCGCATGCTCGAAGTCGTCGTCGTCCACGAGGTCGGCCACCAGTGGTGGCAGTCCATGGTCGCCTTCAACGAAGCCGAAGAACCCTGGCTGGACGAGGGGTTCACCGACTATGCGACGGTGCGGGCGATGGATGCGATCTATGGACCTGAGACTTCGCTGGTGCAGGCGGGGGGCCTGCGCATGGGCTACCTGGACCTGCGGCGGGCCGAGTACATGTCCGCCCCGCGTGTAGCGATGTATGGGCGGGCCTGGGACTTCCAGGGGCTGGAATACGACATCGCCGCCTACTCCAAGCCGGCGCTCGCCTTGAGCACGTTGGAGCGGATGCTGGGCGAGGAGAGGATGCTGGAGGTGATGAGGACCTTTTTCCAGCGCTACCAGTACGCCCACCCCACCACTGAAGATTTCCGCGCCGTGGCGGAGGAAACTTGTGGCCAGGACCTGGCCTGGTTCTTCGACGGGCTGGTCTACGGCGACGGTACGGTGAACTATACGGTGGTCCGTGTGGACGAGCACCAGGCCACCGTCGCGCGGCAGGGCGCCCCTTCGACCACAGGCCGGGAGGCCGCCTCAGGGCAGGCTCTGGTCATCCCGACCGAGGTATTGGTCACCTTTACCGACGGGAGCACCGTGCTGGAGCCGTGGGATGGTATACAGGCCGAGGTGACCCTGAGTTACCCCGACCGGCCCCCGGTGCGGAGCGCCGAGGTGGACCCGCAGCGGAAGGTGCTGGTGGACCTGCGCTGGGCCGATAACGGGCTTTCGCGAACGCTGGAGGTTTCGCCGTGGCTGGCGCTGGTCACCCGGCTACTGTACAATCTCCAGAACGCCCTGCTGGCGCTGGGGGGGATGGTGGCGGGTGAGTAACCCGGGCGTGAACAGTTGGGACGCTTTCCGCAGCGGGCTTGCCCGAGTCGTGCGTTACCGGTGGGTGTGGCTGATCCTGTTCGCCGTCAACGTGGCCAGCGCTCTGCTGCTGGCCGCATTGCCAGCACTGGGGCTGGCGGCCGGCTTGGGCCACCGGCCCGCCATCCGCCAGGCTGCCGACGGCGTGGATGCCTGGCTGGTCATCGAGACATTGTTCTCACCGCTCGCCGACGGGATGTTGGGCCAGGGAGTCTCAACGCCCACTCCGCCTGTGCAAGGAGGAGCACAGGCGAGCATGCTGGTGCTGGCGACGGCAGCGGCACTGCCCCTGCTGGCGTGGCTGCCAACGGCCTTCGTGAGCGGCGGGGTGCTGCTGACCTACGCCGAGGCTCCGCAGCGTTTCCGCTGGCGGCGCTTCTGGTGGGGCTGCTGGTATTGGTTCGGCGCGTTCCTGTTGCTGGGGATCGGGCAGTTCGTCGCGTCCCTGGCGCTATTCCTGCCGGCCCTGGCTGCAGCCATCGCGGCCATCGCCGCCGCCGGGTGGCTGGCGTGGATCGCCGTCCCCGGCCTAGTCCTGCTGGCCGTGCTGTGGACGGCGCTGATGGAATGCACCCGCGCCACCGCCATCGTGAGAGGGACACGCAATATTGTCCGCGCCTTCGCTGGCGCGGCAGGTTTCATCTTCCGCCACTTGCTCGTGGTGGCCGGGCTGTACGGGTTGGCGCTCCTCACGCTGGGGCTGGTGCACGCGCTCTTCCGCTGGGGACTGATGGCACATCTGCCACTCGATTGGTGGCCGCTCGTGCTGCTCGTGCAGCAAGCATTCATCCTGGCCCGCCTAGGGGCCCGGCTGGTGCGCCTGGCGGGTAGCGTGGCGCTGGTCGCCCCCGGGACGGGGGCTCAGAGCAGCAGCAGCGCAGCGTGGCGCTAGTCGCCCCCGGGACGGGGGCTCAGAGCAGCAGCAGCGCAGCGTGGCGCTGGTCGCCCCCGGGACGGGGGCTCAGAGCAGCAGCAGCGCAGAGCAGCAATAGCGCTACAGGATGTGGGTCAGGAACTGGCGGGTGCGCTCGTCCTGGGGGTTGGTGAACATCACCGAAGGTGGAGCATCCTCGACGAACAGTCCGCCGTCCATGAAGATCACGCGAGAGGCCACGTCGCGCACAAAGTGCATCTCGTGGCTGACCACCACCATCGTCATGCCGTCCCGCGCCAGCCGCTCCATCACCTCCACGACCTCCCCGATCAATTCGGGGTCCAGCGCCGAGGTAGGCTCGTCGAAGAGCATGATCTTGGGTTCCATGGCCAGGCTGCGCGCGATGGCGATGCGCTGCTGCTGACCACCGGAGAGGCGGATGGGATACTCGTCCCGCTTGTCCAGCAGCCCCACCCATTTGAGTTCCTCCTCGGCCTTGGCGATGGCCTTCTCCCGCGGCCACTTTTTCGCCGTGATCAGCCCCTCGACCACGTTTTCCAGCGCCGTCATGTGCGGGAAGAGGTTGAAGGACTGGAAGACCATGCCGGCCTTCATGCGGATCTCGATGACTTGCCTGCTGCGCTCGCGGCTGTGCTCCCCGACGCGGATCTCCACGCCGTCAATCTCGACCGTCCCCTCGTCAGGATCTTCCAGAAAGTTCAGGCAGCGCAGCAGGGTGCTCTTGCCCGCTCCCGAGCGGCCGATGATCACCACCACCTGGCCCGGCTCGAGGTCCAGGTCCACTCCCTGGATGACGTGCAGCCACTCGCCCCGGTGGGCGGGGTCCTTGAACCGCTTGTGCAGATTTCTGACCTTGATGATGGGGGCCATTACCGTTCCCTCCCGCGCCCCAGGCGCTCCTCGAGGCGTCCCTGGACAGTCTGCAGCGCGATCGTCATGATCCAGTAGAACAGGGCGGCGATGGTCAGCAGTTCCAGCGAACGAAAGTAACGCCGCCCGACTTTTTGGGCCCGCCAGGTCAACTCCATCACACCCATCAGAGAGACAAGTGAGGAGTCCTTGAGCATGGCGATAAAGTCGTTGCCCACGGGCGGAATGACGATGCGCAGGGCCTGGGGCAGGATGATGCGGCGCATACACTGAGCGGGCGTCATCCCCAGCGCCAGTGCGGCCTCCCGCTGCCCCGGATGGATGGACTGGATGCCGGCACGGAAAGTCTCGGTCATGTAGGCTCCATAGTTGATCGAAAGCGCCAGGATGCCGGAAGGGATAGCGTCCAACACGAACAGGCCAGCCAACCAGGCGAACAGGTCGGGCACCCAGGCCGGTGCACCTGTACCCATCATCTTCAAACCCAACATCTCCAGGCTCTGGCCTACCTGGGGCAGGCCCAGGTAGATCATGTAGACTTGCACCAGGAGTGGAGTGCCGCGGACGAAAGAGACGTAGAAGGTAGAGACACCGTTGGCGATGGGATTCCTGGACAGCCGGGCCAGTGCACCGATGAGTGCCAGGATGACGGCGAAAAAGATAGAGATGGCCGAGACGATGATCGTGTAGCCAATGCCCCGGAACAAGAATCCCATCCAGTGGGACATAAACGCCAGGTCGAACTCGAGCAATCGAAAGAGGCTCGCCAGCAGAAGAAAGATGGCAACCCAAACCAGAACCAATCTGGTGACGTAGCTACGATTCATGATGATCGCTCCTATGGACGCCCCGTAGCTCGGTGGGGATGAGCGCATCCCTTAGACCGGCCACAGCGAGGTGCGGGTGCGGATGGGGGTACATCCGCGTACACCCGTGCAGGCTTCCCCGGCTGAAACCTGGGTCTCCCGTCCCGCCTGATGCGGGTGAGTGCCGATGGGGCCGATGGGGGACCGTCGGACATCGGTACACCCGACCGAAGACCAGGGTCCGGGACGGGCGCTCGCTGGCGCGCCACCTGCGCCCGTCCCGAATTCTACCACACGTACTTGTGAGCACCCGCTACGTGTGAGTGCTCCGAGCCCCCGTCCCGGGGGCGGGCGCTCACACGTGCCTGGCCATCGTGGTGGTCGGCTACTGCGCCTTTGTCAGGTCCTCTCCATAGAACTGCATGGAGAGCCTGGTCAGCGTGCCATCGGAATGCATGGCGGCCAGGATCTCGTTGAACTTGGCCAGCATGCTATCGCTGGGACCACGGCCCTTGTCCAGCGCAAAGCAGAGCGGCTCGTAGAAGGCGGGGGCACCCAACAACTTGAGGGGCTGGCCCTGGTTGATGGCTTCCTGCAAGGTGGGGATGGCCGACATCGCTGCGTCCAGCCGGACGCCGTCGCCCAACCCCAGGTCCTGGATCGCCTCTGAGTCAGTACTGTAGGGGCGCACCTCGCCCGCCTCCCAATCGGCAAAGACGACTTTATAGCCGGGGATGGCGATTGTCAGGTCCTTGTTCAGCCAACGCTCGTAGGTCGTCTCGGTGCCCACGCCGATCTTGGTGCCAGCCAGGTCTTCGACCTTGGTGAATGTGGTGTTATCGGCGTGCACCGCGAAACCGGCCGGGGTGTAGTAGTACGGGTTGGTGAACCACAGGATGGCACTCCGCTCCTCGGTAGCCGTCATGCTGCCGATGCTCACGTCCCAGCGGGCGCTCCAGGACCCACCGGTGATGATGTCCCAGTCAATGGCCATCAGTTCCATTTCGACTCCCAGCCGCTTGGCCACCTCTTTGGCCACCTCGACGTCGAACCCGGTCCAGTTGCCGTTCTCGTCGAGGAAGGACTGCGGGGCATAGTTGGCGTCACTGGAGACACGCAACTTGCCAGCGGCCAGCACCTGATCCAACATGTCCTCGGGTTCCTTGGGCTTGGGTTTGCAGCCGGCGACCAGGCTCACCAGGACGATGGCTGCCAACAGCAACGCAATCACCTTTGACGTTCTCATTGTACCTTATCCTCCTCCTGAAAATTGTGATAGGTATGACTGACTATCCGACCAAGAGCAAGCCGATTCCCTTGTACCACCCCCTTTCTGGGACACAAAACGATCTGACACTTGTTAACGTTCGGGGCTATGAGTAAGATTTTAGCACAGCAAACACTACAAGTCAACTGAGCGCCCCACCCCACCCCCCGCCCCCGGGACGGGGGCTTGGAGCATTAGAATGCCCGCCGCCCCCGGGACGGGGGCTTGGAGCACTAATGAGCAGCGGCGGAATTAGCGCGGCGGCAAGCGGTCCATCCCGGCCGCCTGCGCCCTGCGCAACGTAATAGACTCCAATTGGCCGATCACGTCGGCCGGCAACCCCTTCGGCCGGTAGGCGGCGAGCAACGCCTCGACCCGTTCGTGGGCCCGTTCGGTGGCGTCTTTGCCTCCCTTCTCCTCCCAGTTGCCACGAAAGTCCCGATCTACCACCGGGCTGGGGATGAAGAGTTCCTGGCGGAACCATTTCTTGGTGTGGCGGGTGGCCATAAAGTTTCCGGTGTGCCCCACCTGCCGGATCAGATCGAGCGCCAACGGAGTCTCCCGCTCGGCAATGCCCGCCACGAGCCGCCTGGCCATCCCCACAATCTCAGCGTCAATGACCAGTTTCTCCAGGCTAAAGCAACTCTCAAAGTCGAGCATCCCCGGCCCGCTGATCATGTTGATGCCGGCCAACGCTCCGAGCGTGGCACTGATGCCACTCTCAAAGCCACATTGGGCATCCACGATCTTGGCGTCGGACATCCCGAGGTAAGCGTGGGTGGGCAGCCCCAGCGACTTGCCGACCTGGGCATAGGCACAGTCAATCATGACCGTTTCGATGGCACCCATCGGCGGCGTGCCGGTGCGCATGTCGAAGGCGGCGGGAGAGCCGCCCCACACGATGGGGGCACCCGGGTTGACCAGTTGGTGGATGGTGATCCCACTCAGGCACTCCGCCGCGTGCTGGACGATGGCCCCCAACAGCGTGGCCGGGCCGGTGGCGCCGGTCAGCGGCATGCTCACCAATTCCGCCGGGAGCCGATATTGGGCGCAGTCCATCAAATTCTCACAGGTGATCTCTGACCACAGGAGCGGCGGCGAGGGGCAGACGTCGAAGACGGCGGTCGGTTTCTCCGCCAGCGCCTCCTCGCTGCCGGCCACTGCCACCAACAGGTCCTTCATGACGTGCCAGGTCTCTACGGCGAAGGCGCCCGTGACCACCGGCTTGCGGGTGTAGAGGAGCACCAGGAAGAGCCGGTACAGGTCCGCCATGGCCTGGGGTACGTCGGAGCAGACCATGGCGGTGCTCACGGCATCCAGCACGGGCAGTCCGTCGGCCAGTTGGACGTAGCGGACAAAGTCGGCGGTGACGGGGGCACGCGAGGTCGTCGCCCCATAGTCCAGGAACTCGATCGCGGTTGAGCCCGGGTCGAACTGGACGTCGTCTCCGCCATAGTGGACCACGGGCTGGCCGTCGAAGTCGTAAAGGTAGAAAGACTTGGGGGCGGTCTCTACGGCCCGGCGCACGAGTTGCGCCGGGATGCGGGCGATCTTGGCCTGCAAGTCCACCTGTACACCGTGGTCCCCCAGCAGGCTGAGCGCCCGCGGCGAGTGCACCCGCACACCAGGGTCCTGCAGGAGTTCGATCCCCTCCTGCACCACCCGGTCCACTGTCTCTGAAGAGAGGAGTTGAAGTGTGGGTCTGATCATCGCGAAACCCTCCTCCCGATCACAGCCCCTTCGCCGGGCTCGGCAGGCCCCATGAGGCGCTTCGCCACGGCGACGGCTCCAATGGCGTCTTCGCTGTAGCCATCTGCTCCAATCTCGTCAACCCAACTGCCGGTGACAGGCGCACCCCCGATCATCACCTTGACCTTGGGGCGCAGCCCCAGCTCGTCCAGCGCCTCGATGACGTCCCGCTGCTTGGCCATGGTGGTGGTGAGTAATGCGCTCAACCCTACGATGTCGGCGTTGACCTCGCGCACTTTTTCGACGAACCTGTCCAGCGACACGTCCACGCCCAGGTCGTACACCTGGAAGCCGCTGGCCGACAGCATGGTCCCGACCAGGGTCTTGCCGATCTCGTGGATGTCGCCGGCCACCGTTCCCAGCACCACCTTGCCCAACATCGTCCGTTCGGCCCCTCGCCTGGCCATCTCCGGTTCGAGCACGGCCACGGCCGCCTTCATCGCTTCGCCGGCCAGCACCAGGTCGGGCAGGAACATCTCGCCCTGCGCATATTGCTCACCTACGTAGTTTACGCCGACGACGAAGCCCTTGTTGATGGCCTCGAGCGGGTCCACGCCCTGCTCGACGGCCTGTCGCGCCAGCCGTTCTGCGCTCTCGACCTCGCCGTCAATGATGCTCTGTGCCATGGTCTGAAAGAGTTCCTTGTCCACGCTTTCCTCCTGCTGCAATGATAGAATAGTCAGCGGGTGGGTACACCCGTGGCACTTTCGCGCCGGAGGCATGGTAGCATGAACCGACTGAGTGTCAAGTGGCTTCGCCGGGCGTGGGAGCCCGGCCTTCAACCCCCCGCCAGCCACTTGGCTGTCAGTGCCTCCAGCGTCCCATCCGCCTCCATCTCCGCCAGCACGTCGTTGAGCGCGTGCAGCAGGTGCCGGCTTTCCCGCCGCACGGCGACGGCGTAAGGCTCCTCGACGAGCGGGCTTCCCACAATCCTCAGCCCGCTGCCCACCCCTGACCCCGAAAGGCTGGACGGGGCGGTCGCTGCCAGGGCCGAGACGTGGTCCACCAGCGCCACCTCGGCCTTCCCGGCCGTGACCGCGGCCAGCGCCTCAGCCGCCGTCTGATATGGCACGACGGTCAGGCCAGACAAGTTCCGCCCGGGTGTACTCACCCGCGTCCACCTCCGCGCCTCCATGTCCCCCCGTGTGCCGAACTCTACCGCCAGGGTACGCCCACTCAGGTCGGCGATCTCCTCGATGCCGGCCTCCCCTGCACGCACGACCAGCACTTGCCCGGCGTCAAAGTAGGGGGTCGAGTAGGCGAAATCGGCCATGCGGGCGGGGTTGACGACGAGGGCAGAGATGACGGCATCCACACGGCCCACTGCCAGTGCATCGTAGAGGCCATCGTAAGGCAGGTTGGCGACGAACTGGACCTCGACCTCCAGCCGCCGCCCCAACTCCTGCGCCAGGTCTACGTCGAACCCGGCCAGTGTGCCATCGGCGACGATGGCCTCAAAAGGTGGGAAACTGGCGTCCATCCCCACGCGCAACGTGCCCGTCCCACGCAGGCGTTCCCAGGCGTCGTCGGGGCGAGCACAGGCGGCAAGAAAAAGGAGTAATGCGTAATGCGTGATGCGTGATGCGTAATGCGTGATGCGTGATGCGTAATGCGTAATGCGTAATGCGTAATCAGCGATGAGAGATTGGCGATTGGAGATTGGACAGGGCATGAGAAATCACTCCTTGCGCTCCCCCGATTGTACTCGTTCGTGCGGAAGTGGCAAATTAGGATTTCCAACCAGGCTCTTGTGTGGGATAGAACATTGACTTGACAATCTGTGCCACTACAGTGATACTTGAGTTGGCCAGGCGACGGGAAATCTGCACCGTAGGAGGCGTAGGCTATGCAGCAACTGTTCACCCAACTGTTCGGCGACAATCGCATTCTGATGGGCATTGTGGGCACCGTCATCACGGGCTTCGCCACCGGCCTGGGCGCTTTGCCGGTGTTGTTCACCTCGCAGGTGTCCGACCGCTTGCTGGACGCGCTGCTGGGCTTTGCCGCCGGCGTGATGCTGGCGGCGACTGCCTTCAGCCTGATCGTGCCGGCCATCGAACTGGGCGGCATCTGGCCGGCCGTGCTTGGGATCTTCATCGGCGCACTTTTCCTGGGGGTGCTCGACCGGGTGCTACCTCACACGCACCTGATCAAGGGGATTGAAGGCCCCTCCTCGACGATGCGACGGGTGTGGTTGCTCATCATCGCCATCACGCTACACAACTTCCCAGAGGGACTGGCGGTGGGCGTGGGTTTCGGCGCTGACCGGCTGCCCGATGCGGTCGCGTTGATGATCGCCATCGCCTTGCAGAACATGCCGGAAGGACTGGCGGTGGCACTGCCGCTGGTACGTGAGAAGTGGCCGCGCGGCAAGGCGTTGGCGTATGCGCTGGGGTCAGGGATGGCCGAACCGATCGCCGGCCTCATCGGCGTCCTGGCCGTCACGCTGATGAAGCCGCTCCTGCCGTGGGGCATGGCGTTTGCCGCCGGCGCTATGCTGTACGTCGTCTCGGACGAGATCATCCCCGAGACCCACCGGCGGGGCTACGAACTGGAGGGCACGTGGGGCGTCATCATCGGCTTCCTGGTCATGATGTTCCTGGACAACGTACTTGGGTAGACCAGAGTGACAGACCTGCGGATTCACCTGTTCGGACCACCCGAGGTGGTCTGGGATGGCCGTCCGCTTGCGATCCCCCGTCGCCAAGCGCGGGCGCTGCTCTACCGCCTGGCGGCCCATCTCAAACCCATCCCCCGCGAAACACTCTGCTTTATCTTTTGGCCTGACAGGCCCGAATCCACCGCCCGCCGCAATCTCAGCCACCTGCTGACCCACCTGCGCCGCGCCCTGCCCGCGCCTGGGATGCTGCTGGTCACGGAGGATCAGGTCGGCCTGGACCCGCGACACAGTTGGTCGGACGCGGTGGCCTTCGAGCAACTCTGCTCCGCACGCGGAACGCTACGGATGTACTCATCCGCCACACCCTCGTCTCGAGGCAGAACGCTCACAGCCCCGTCCCGGGGCGTTTCGGTGGATGCGCTCCAGCAGGCGCTGGCACTCTATCGAGGGCCGTTCCTGGCCAGCTTTTACCTGGCCGACAGCGCCGAGTTCGAGGCCTGGGTCACGCGGGAGCAGCGTACCTTCGAGCAACTGTACCTGGAGGTGTTGGTGGCCCTGCTCGATGAAAGGATGGCGCGGGGAGAGTATGAGGCTGCTAAGGCATGCGCCCGGCAGTATCTGGCCACCGACGACCTGGCCGAGGACGTGCACCGTCGCCTGATCGAACTCTACGCCGTCACAGGCAACCGCAGTGCGGCGCTGCGGCAGTTTGAGCGCTGCGCGGCCATCCTGGAGCGCGAACTGGGCGTCAGCCCGTTGCCGGCAACCCGGGCGGTCTATCAGGCCGTGGCGGGTGGGTACACTGCGGGTGGGTACACTGCGGGTGAGTACACTGCGGGTGAGTACACCCGTGTGGAAGGCCGGCTGCCTGCGCCGAACGGGTGTACCCACCCGCAACATCCCACGGCCGGGCCAGGCGAGGTGCTTCCGCACTTGCCCAGCCTGGACGCCCCCCTGATCGGGCGTGAAAAAGCATGGTCAAAGTTAGAAGAAGCATACGTCCGCACCCTTGCTGGCCAGGGCCAGGTGGTTTTGATCTCAGGGGAGCCGGGCATCGGCAAGTCGCGCCTGATGCAAGACTTTGTCACGCACGTGTGCGGGTGCGGATGGGGACCATCCGCGTACACCCGTATACCCGAGGCGTTGATCCTGGTGGGGGGAAGCCAGCCCGAAGAACGGACCCTGCCCTACCAACCCATCGCCCAGGCCCTGCGTTCTGTGCTGAACGCGGAACATCTGGCCCACATTCAGCCCATCTGGCTGGCAGAGGCGGCCCGGCTGGTACCTGAACTGCGCATCCTGTGGCCAGACCTGCCACCGCCGCTACCGGCGGAGCCGGACGAGGCTCGCACGCGGCTATTCGAGGCGCTCTGCCAGATCGTGCTGGGGTTGGCCGCCGGGCCACGCCCCGTACTCTTGTGCCTGGACGACCTCAACTGGGCCGACAGCGCTACCCTGGACTGGCTGGGTTTCCTGGGTCGCCGTCTCTCCAATCAACGGTTGCTGATCCTGGGCACCTATCGCAGCGGTGAAACGGGCACCATAGGCAGGCTGCGCCACAGCCTGGCACACCTGGGCATTCTCTCCGAAGTGGCACTGGTGGGGCTGGGCACAGCCTCGGTTCTCCAAATCTTGTGCCACCTGAGCGACCCCTTCGACGACGGGCCTTCGGTCCGCCTCAGGACAGGCCCTCTGCCCAGCGAAGAGGGGTTGGCTGAACGTCTCCAACAAGCCACGGGCGGTAATCCCTTCTTTCTGATGGAGACACTGCGTGCACTCACGGAGGCCGGGCAACAGCCGGAGGGTGCGGGTGCGGATGGGGCGGATGGGGGTACATCCGGACCATCCGCGTACACCCGGCTGGAGGCGCTGCCCCTGCCTGACACCGTGCGGCAGGCGGTGGAGGCGCGCCTGGACCATCTCAGCCCGCAAGCCCGGCAGGTGCTGGAGGCCGGCGCCATCCTGGGCGAGCCCTTTGGTTTCGACCTGGTGCACCTGACGGCGGGGCGCGGGGAACTGGAGGCGATGGACGGACTGGACGCGCTGGTGGCCCGGCAACTGCTGGCGGAGGAAGCGCCAGGCTACCGGTTTCAGCACGATCTCATCCGGCGGGCGACGGAGGCCGGACTGAGCCCGGTGCGGCGGCAGTTGCTGCACCGGCGGGCTGGCCGGGCGCTGGAGCAACTTAGTCCGGACGCAGTGGCCGCCCTGGCCCACCATTTCGACGAAGGCGGCGTGGCGAAGAAGGCCCTGCATTACCACGACCTGGCAGCGCAGCGGGCCGAGGCGCTGTTCGCCTGGGAGGAAGCGGAGAAACACCAAAGCCGAATGCTGGAACTGTTGGAGCTGCTCGACCCCGGCTGCAGGCAACCAGACTGTCTGGCGCAGCGAGGGCAGTTGCTGGCCGCCCGCGCCCATCAGCGCTACCTTCAGGGCCGGCTGGCCGAACGGGACGCCGATCTGACCGCCCTAGAGTCCCTCGCCGAGACTAGTAGCGATGAGCCTATACGCCTACTGGCGTTGGTACACCGGGTGCGGTACTTGAACCTGGACGCCCAGTACGAGAAGGCTATCGTCGCCGCCGAGAAGGGGTTAGTGCTAGCCAAGCGCCTGAATGATGCCCCCACGCACTGTCGTCTTCTGGCCCAGATCGGCTTTGCCTACTATTTTCTGGGCCGGCCACAGCCCGCGCTGACAGCTCTCGAATCCGCGCTGACAATGACCGGTGAAGAGACCACCCCGGAGCCCCGAGGCCGTATCACCCACATTCTGGGCTACGTCTACTTTCACCTGGGAGACTATGCCCGCTCCCTGGCCTGCCAGCAGGAGGCTTACACCTGCCATCAACAGGTGGGCGACCATAATCGTGTGGCTTGGGATGGTCTAGACATCGCGGCCGTGTACCTGGAGACGGGCCACTTTGCCGAGGCCAAGCAATACCTGGACGAACACCTGGCACTGGCACGCCGGATCGGCGCACGGCCGGCTGAGGCGTACGGCGTAACGCTTCTGGGCTGCTGGGGACTGCACCGGGGTGACTATGTAGCCTCAGCCGATTGCTTTCAGCAGGCCCTCTCCTTGCAGGAAGGGCTGCACAGCGAGCACGGCCGTGTGGCGGCCGAACTGGGGATGGGTCTGGCCTCTTATCATCTGGCCGACCTGGCCGGAGCCAGGCATTGGCTGGAGTGTGCTGCCAAACGGGGGCGCTCCATCGGCCATCGTCGCCGCCTGGTCGAGGTGCTCGTCGGGCTGGGACTGGTAGAGATCGCAGCCGGTCGCCCATCCATCGCACGTCGTTGTCTGACCGAAGCGGTGACCATAGGTCGGGAGAGCAAGTGCCAGGAGGGCCTGGCAGCCGGCTTGGCCGCCCTGGCCTGCGCCGAACGGCATCTGGGCAATCCTGCTGGGGCGCTGGCCTGTGCCGCCGAAGCAGTGCGGGTCGCCCGAGAGATCACCCTCCCGGCCTGCGAGATGTGGGGCGAGATGGAGGTTGGCATGGCCCTGTGGGCTCAAGGGGAGTTCGGGGCAGCCCTGGAGCACACGGAGCGGGCCGTCGCCCTGATACCGCGCGCCCACGAGGGCTGGATCGGCACCGAGGAAGTACACCGTGCCCACGCCCGCGTCCTACGTGCGCTGGGCCACGCCAAGGGGATTGACGAGCAGATCCGGCAGGCCGAGGAGATCATCGAAAGCAAAGCCGCCCACATCCGTGACCCCGAGCTGCGCCAGCGCTACCGCCAACTCGCCCACTCGCTGGCTCGCTGAACCCCTCGATTTGTAGTCATTTTGTAGCCACCTCTGTGCTATACTATGCGGGTGAGTACACCCGATACTCAGCAACGAGTGGCCGTTTTCGTTTGGACCTCAACCAGCCAAAAGGGGGTGCCCGTGGCTCCACCTATCGAGTATGCGTCCTTCCTGGTCCGGCTGTGGCGGGAGGCCAGCGCGGGTGGGTACACCCGTGAGACTGAGGCCACCGCGCCGGTCGCCGACTGGCACAGCGAGATCGAGCACATCCAAAGCGGCCGGCGCTGGAGCTTTGGCAACATGGACGCGCTGCTGGGCTTCCTGCGCCAGCAGGCGGAGGACCCGCACGCGCTACAGACCTTACAGAACGAGTGAGCGGTCCGCCGACGGGCGTGCTTACTGGCGCTGCGCAACGGTTGACAGCAGGTGAGTACATCCGACGGAGGAACAAGGGAGAGAATCTGAACTTCACATTTGAAAGGAGAGCACAATGTTCACGAAGAGAGCACTGTCCATCGTTCTACTCGCCAGCATCGTGATGCTGGCAACGGGAGTTAGACTTGTGCGGGCGCTACCCTTGATCCAGGAGCCTGACCCACAGGCAGAGGCCACGCTGGGCGGCGATGGAGGACTGGCGACGCCTATTCCGGTCCCTCCGAAAGGATGGGTAACCGAACAAGAGAATGTGGGCCAAGGTCTGGCCGCAGCGCTGGCCCCGCCGCTTGGCTCATTCCTTGACATCTGGGTGGACGATGTGGACAACTACAACCCGGCTGTAGCCTACAACAGCCGGCACGACGAATACCTGGTGGTGTGGGAGAACGATCGGGGTGCGACGCGCGACATCTACGCCCGGCGCGTGGCTGGTAATGGGACCTTGAAAAGCTCGTTCACTATAGTGTCGAACGCGAACAAGTGGAACTATTTGCCGGACGTGGCCTATAATCCGGTACGAGACGAGTACCTGGTTGTTTACACCTATCAAGTCAACACCAGCGATTACGACATCTATGCCAGGCGCGTCAAGTGGGATGGAAGTTGGATGAGTGCCGAGATCTCGGTCAATCTAGATGCAGCCAAGCAATGGTATCCCGCCGTCGCCTACAACAGCCAGAACGACGAATACCTGGTGGTGTACGAGAACTACTGGTCAGGCAGCCTGCGCGACATTGCCGCCCAGCGGGTAGCTAGCGACGGGGTATTATTGAGCTGGCGCAACATCGCCACAGCGCCAAACACCGTGCGCCGTCTACCGGACGTGGCCTACAATGCCACGCGCAACGAGTACCTGATCGCATATACCTATCAGTACAACCCTACCGACGGCGACATCTACGGCAAAGTCGCTTCCGCTAACCTGGGCACGCTCGGCACCGAGATGTACATTGCAGACACCACGTTCAACCAGGATGGGGTTGCGCTGGCCGCCGGCCCGAACGAATACCTGGCCGTCTGGGAGGATGGCCCGAGTACCACCCATCGCACGATATTCGGCCGTCGGGTCAGCGGGGCAGGCGCGTTGCAGCCCGATTTCGCTATCGTCGATCACTTCAATCAGGCGTGTGTTGAAGTAGCGGCAGGATATGGCCCCATCTACGGCTATCTCGTCGCCTGGCGCTTTATTGGCTCCTCCTCGCACTGGGACGTGTATGGCCGATACGTCAAGGCAGGTCAAGACTCGGCCTGGGAGAGCGAATTTGCCATAGACACAGGCTCGGACTTGCAGAGATCTCCGGCTCTGGCCTGTGGGTCGCGCGGGGACTGCCTGGTGGTCGAAGAAGACAACTGGCCTTCTGCCGATTATGAGATTCGAGGGCGGCTCGCGCTGGCTCGCCACGTCTACCTGCCATTGGTGGTGCGCAATTCGTGACCTTGTGGCCTGAGATTGTCCCGGAGACGCACAGCCGGGGCTTCGAGCTGGAGGGCACGTGGGGTATCATCATCGGGTTCCTGGTGATAATGTTCTCGGACAACGTGTTTGGGTAGCCATGGATCTATTACAGACGGTCACATCCCCTGTGGGTAAGCGGCGGGTGAGGCCCGACGGGTACGTCGGGACACCCAGGCGTGTCAATCTCAGGAGCGCGTGGGTCATCTCATTGGCTCTCATCTTGCTTGGTGGTCTACATCCCCCCATACCTGTGCGTGCGCAGGCACCCACGCCGCGATTCACCTCCCTCACCACTGAACAGGGCCTGTCCCATAACAGCGTGCGGTGCATCCTGCAAGACAGCCATGGATTCATGTGGTTTGGGACACAGAATGGGTTGAATAAGTACGACGGATATACCTTCACGATCTACCGGCATCGCCGTTCGGACCCCCATTCGTTATCGAGCAACGTGATCACTGCGCTCTACCAAGATCGCGTGGGCACATTGTGGATCGGCACGATTGCAGGGCTCGACAGCCTGGCGGGGGGCGCGGGGCGATTCGATCATTGTCCCGCGATCGGTGAGGAGGTGAGCGAGATCTACGAAGACGCCGCTGGCAACCTATGGATCGGGACAGAGGGAGCAGGGCTTTTCAGATACGACCGCGCAGCCGATCAGTTTACCCAATACTTGCATGACCCATCAGATCCTCACAGTTTGAGCAACGACAACGTGTCGTCCATTTACGAGGACGGTGCGGGAATTCTATGGGTGGGTACCACTCACGGTGGGCTGAACGCCTTTGACCCCGTCACCCGCACGTTTGCCCGCTACCAGCATACTGCGGCGGACCCACACAGTCTGAGTTATGATCGGGTAACGGCGATTTACCAAGATCGCTCCGGCGTTCTGTGGGTTGGAACAGGGGACGATTATGAAGTCGAGGTGGGCGGGCTGAATGCGTTTGATCGAAGCACCGGCCGGTTTACCCGCTACCTCCACGACCCACAAGACTACCACAGCCTGAGTCACAACGACGTCAAGGCAATCTACGAAGACCAGGCTGGCGCACTCTGGATTGGCACGGACGATGGCCTCGATGTCTTCGATCGCACGGCGAACACCTTCGTCCGCTATCATCACGACCCCCTGGATCCGTATAGCCTGGCCAATGGCCGCATCACCGCTATCTACGAGGACCACAATGGCACACTCTGGGTGGGGACCGATGCCAGGGGGCTCAGCAGATACGCGCGGGTCAAAGAAAAATTCATGCGCCTCCAACCTGACCCGCTCACTGCCAACGGCCTGAGTGGTTCAGTGATCGGCGCGCTCTACGAAGATCGCACCGGCGACCTTTGGATCGGCATTCACGGCGGGGGCCTGGATCGGTACGACCGCGCGACCAGCCAATTCACTCACTACTCGCATGACGCCGACGACCCCCACAGCCTGGGCCACGACCACGTCAAAGCGCTCTGTGAAGACCACGAGGGCGTACTGTGGGTGGGAACCAACCAGGGTCTGGACCGGTACGACCGTGCTACCGGCCAGTTTACACATTACATCCACGACCCTGGCGATCCCAGCAGTTTGGGCCGTGGCGCGGTTAAAGTCATTCTGGAGGACCATACCCACGCGCTCTGGATCGGCACGGAGGATCCGGGGAGCATAAACCGGTTCGATAGAACCACGAAGACCTTTACCCGTTATGAGCATGATCCGGCCGACCCAAACAGCTTCATTGACACGTATGGTGTGAGAGCAATCTATGAAGACCAGGCGGGGGATCTGTGGCTGGGCACATATAACGGCTTGGTCCATTTCGACCCCGACGCCGAGAGGTTCACTCAGTACCTGCACGATCCCGACGATCCTCACAGCCTCAGCCACAATTTCGTCTGGTCCATCTATGAAGATCCAGACAGGAACTTGTGGATTGGGACCACTGAAGGGCTCAACCGCCTTGACCAGGCTAGCGGGCAATTTGCCGTTTACACGATGGAAGACGGCCTGCCCAACGATGGCGTGATGTGCATACTGGGTGACCAACAGGGCAACCTGTGGCTAGGCACCGATGGTGGAGGTTTGTCCAGGTTCAACCGGTGGACGGAGACCTTTAAGAACTATGACGTGAGCGACGGCCTGGCCAGTAACGTGACGATGCTGGGAGTCTGTCACGGAGGCAGGAGTGGGGAGATGTTCTTCGGCACGCTCAATGGGGTGACCGCTTTCTATCCAGCCGACGTGAAAGACAACCCCTATGTCCCACCCATCGTCCTGACCGCGTTCAGAAAGTTTGACGAGACGGTCGAGTTTGATGCCCCTCTCGTGGAGGTCGAGGAGATCACGCTGTCCTATCGGGACAATTTCTTCGCCTTTGAGTTTGCGGCCCTGGACTATACCGACCCCGCCAGGAACCAGTACGCGTACCAACTGGAAGGCTTTGATAAAGAGTGGATCTACTGTGGCATGCGGCGGTATGCCAGCTACACGAACCTGCCGCCAGGCGCATACATTTTCCGCGTCAAGGGCACCAACAACGATGGGATCTGGAATGAGCAGGGGCGCGCGGTAAGAGTGATTATCACACCTCCGTTTTGGCAAACCTGGTGGTTCAGGGTTCTGGCAGGTGTCATTGCCCTGGCGGTCGTGTCTGCCGTGGCCGTGGTTCGGATGAGGTATGTCGCTGTCCTGCGCGAGAGCGAAGCGCGGTTCCGGGCATTGTTCGAGAATGCCCCACTCGGCGTGTTTGAGCTGGATATGACCTCGACCCCACCGCGCATCACCCGTGCCAACCGGCAGTCTGAGCGCGTCTACGGGTGGTCCACGGCAGAACTCACCAGGGCTTCGTTGGACAGCATCTTTCTCCCTGACGCGTGGCCAACCCTGGAGCGGACGATGTCTACCCTGAGCCCAGGAGAGACTTTTGCCATCGAGTCCACTGGTCTGCGCCAGGATGGAACGGCGTTTCCCATTCGCATCAGCGCTACAGGGGGGACGGGACACGATCTCAAACGAGCGATCGTGGCCATTGAGGACATTACAGCGGAGAAGCATCGCCGCTCCGAAGAGGAAGCCATCGCCGAGGAGCGCCAGCGCATCGCCCGCGAGATCCACGATGGCCTGGCCCAGGACCTGGCGGGGCTGCGTTTCAGGGTGAGACTGTGGCACAAGCTGGTTGACGATGACCCCGCTCAGATGCACGTCGAACTGGACGGCTTGCGGAACTTGTTGAGCGAAAAAATACGCGAGGTGCGGCGCTCCATTTTCGCCCTGCGACCGGTGGCGCTGGACAAGCTGGGCTTTTACCCTGCCCTCCGTCAATTCATCGGTGAATTCGGGGAACAGAATCAACTCTACATTGACCTCCGCATCACGGGGCCACCGGAGCGGCTGCCTGTTTTCCTGGAGCCTGTGCTGTTTCGCATCACTCAGGAGTCGCTAAACAACGTGGGCAAGCATACGCAGGCTCAGATGGTCTGGATCGCATTGGACCTGACGTCGCCGGATGTGGTAAGACTGAGAATCCGGGATGACGGCGAGGGTTTCGATCTGGCGCTTCTGGAGCAAGCCTCCCAACGCGGACATTTGGGGCTGAAACAAATGCGTGAGCGGGTAGAAAACCTGCAGGGCGTATTTGAGGTGCACAGTCAACTGGGAAGCGGGACGGAGATTCAGGTTATTCTGCCCCTGACCGGCGAACGCGAGGCATGATATGTCGTCCATCCGTGTGCTGATTGTAGATGACCATCGCATCGTGCGACAGGGTTTGCGTCACGTTTGTGAGTTGGCCGGCGGTCTCACGGTAGTCGGAGAGGCCCAGGATGGGCAAGAAGCAGTGAGACTGGCGCGGCAATTGCGGCCCGACGTCATTCTGATGGACATCAACATGCCCATATTGGACGGTGTGCAGGCGACTCGTCTCATCGTTGAAGCCGATCCCTCGGCACGGGTGATCGTTCTTACCATATACCGCCAAGATCATCACGTGTTTGAGGCGATCAAGGCTGGCGCGCGGGGCTACCTGCTCAAGGACATTGACGAACAGGATTTGATCGCCGCCATTCGGGCCGTCCACCAGGGGGATGCACTGATTAACCCCGGTCTGGCGGTCAGACTGTTGGACGAGTTCCGCCGCATCAGCCAAATGACGGACGAAATGGAAGACTCGGAGGGTCTGACTCAGGCGGAGATGGACGTGTTGCGCCTGGTCGCGCAGGGAGCTGACAATAGGGCGGTCGCACAGCAGCTCGCCCTGTCGGAACGGACTGTCGCCAACCGTCTCAGCAATATATACGAGAAACTGCACGTCAACAGCCGCACCCAGGCCACACTGGTTGCCCTGCGCCGGGGGTGGGCGACCTTGAGCGACGATACGTGATGCGTGAAATGTACTGCCAGTTGCGTACGGCGTGACGAAACACAAAACATAACGCAGTCATCATGCCCCCTTCAGGGCACCATGAAGTACGAAAACACCTCGACAAGTTGAGGACTCCGGAGTCCCAAACTTGTTCGGGGTATTTTCAGAGCAGAGAAAAAAGTACCTTGCGAGAGGGTACTTTTTTCTTTGCCCGTCGGTGAACTTTGTCCCTTGCCAATCAAGGCCAATCCATGAGACACTTGGGTGTGAGGCCAGGCGTGTTATCATGCGCGGCCATCTTGGCCTGCCTGGAGAAGACTGCGTGAATGGTCCCATCAGAGTGTTCATCGTAGATGCTGACGATTCATTTCGCCAGAGGCTGTGCACATTACTCGGAGGCACCGAGGGCGTCACGGTAGTGGGCGAGACGAAAGAGGGGCAACAAGCCATTGCCCTGATCCACGAGGCGCGCCCCGACGTCGTCCTGCTGGACATAGGCACGCAACACGCCAGCAACCTGCAGATTGTGACACAAATCTGCGAATTGCTTCCTCCCACCAAGGTTATCGTGCTGCACAACGAGGGCCAGGAGCAACTGGTGCTTGAGGCGTTCAGACAGGGTGCGCTGGGACACCTGATCAAAGAAAGAATCCAGCCGGCCAGGATCGTTGAGGCTGCCCGCGCGGTTAGCAGAGGGGAAGCGATCCTCAGCCCTGGCGTCGCCGGACGCATGTTGGATAAGGTCGTGCACGAACGGCGGCATAGAACCGACTGATTGTTGGGGGATTTGCAGGAGGTGAAACGATGGATAAGCGAATGGCAAGACTGTTCGTATTGGCCGCGCTCCTGGCGTTGCTGGTGCCGCCGGGGACTATGGGATCGCCGGAGGGCATCTCCCTGGCGTCGGGCCGACAGGCCCCGACGGAAGAGTGGGTGGTCAACAACACGTACGACGAAAGCGGCACGTGCACACCACAGTTCTGTTCGCTGCGCCAGGCCATCGCTGCCGCCAACAACCGCGTGCCCGACACTATCATCTTCGACATTCCCACGGATGATCCGGGTTACAGTCCGAGGACTGGCCAATGGACGATCCACCTCGGTTCCCCGCTGCCGGTCCTCAGCGGCTCCGACTCGCTGGCGATAGACGCGACGAGCCTGGGGTTGCCTGGCAATTGCCAGAGTTACGTCATCATTGATGCCACCGGCATCCCAAACGGCCTCGAGGTCACCGGCGCCAACAAGACGCTCAGCGGGTTGGTGCTCAAGAACGCGCAGGCCTATGGCCTCTACATCCACGACTCCAGCGCGCAGGACAATCAGTTGACGTGCAGTTACGTGGTGAGCAACGCGGTAGACGGCGTGCGCATCGCCAACGGCGCCAGCAGCAACTCTATCGGCTCCGCCAGCGCCAGCCTGCCCAACGTGATCGCCCTCAACGGCGAGGACGGGATCGAGATCACGGGCTCGGCCCACGATAACACGGCCGTCAATAACTACATCGGCACGAACGAGGCAGGCACGTCCGCCTGGGCCAACGGCGGCTACGGCGTGCGTATTAGCGGGGACGCGATGACCAATACCATCGGCCTGGCCGGCAGAGGCGGAGAGGGCAACCTCATCAGCGGCAACGCGCTGGGGGGCATCCTGATCAGCGGCAGCGGTACGCAGGGCAACGTCGTGCAGGGCAATACCATTGGAGCCAACGCCGCCGGAACCGCCACGCTGGGCAACCAGCAGGACGGTGTAGTCATCAGCAGCGCGCCCGACAATACCATCGGCCCGGGCAATCTGATCAGCGGCCACACGCGGGACGGCGTGCGGATCGAGGGCGGCCCGGCGATGAACAACGTGGTCAAAGGCAACCAGATCGGCACGGACGCGAGTGGAACCAGCCGGGTGAGTAACCAGAGGTTGGGCGTTCTGCTGCAATCCGAGGCACATCACAACACCATCGGCACGGCCACCGACGGCAACCTGATCAGCGGCAACGGCTACCAGGGAGACTACTCGCTGTACGGCGGCGTGGGTATCCTGGGGAGCAACTCCAATACGCTGTGCAACAACAGCATCGGCACAACGGCGGGCCGCAGTGGGAGCCTGCCCAACGCCGGACCTGGGGTGTGGCTGTCAGGCTATGCCCAAGAGAACAGTATCGGCCAGGGGCTGGCGCCAACGCAATCCAATTGCGCCAACACGGTCGCCTGGAACGAGGGGGACAGCGTCTACGTCTATGGCCAGGGCACAGTACACAACCCCATCGGCCGCAACTCAATCCACGACAACGGCGGGTTGGGGATCAATAACGAATCCGGCGGCAACGAGGAGTTGCCCCCACCCGACGTCTCGCGCTACTCCGTGTCGCCCGTCGGCGGCGTGGAGTTGGAGGCCACCGGTTGCCCCGGCTGCACCGTGCTGGTGTACTCGGACGACGGTGGCGAGGGGCGCACCTACGAGGGGTCCGGGACGGCCCACGCGACGACCGGCCGCTTCAGTTGGAGCGGCACTCCCACGGAGGCTGCCTTCACGCTGGTCAACACCGACGCGTACAGCAACACGTCCGAGTTCTCCGCCGCGCCGGCCCGGCTGCGGCTCTCGATTGACGACGCGCTGCCCCACGTCGTGGTCAACAAGGTGGCGGGTGACGCGGATTCACCGGCCAGCCAGACCATCGTCGAGGTGGTGGCCGAGGTCACCAGTTGGGACCCCAGCCTGAAGGACGACGTAGACGTGCTGGTGACCATTCCGGGGAACCTGTTTGGCAGCCCGGTGCGGGTCTTTGTGCGGGATCAGGCGGGCGACTCTGACGGGGTGACGACGGGCTGGACCAACGTGGGCAGCGGCACATATCGGGCAGACGACGTGGACCTCCTGCTGGCAGGGAGCATTTACCGGCGGCGGGTGGTCTTCCGCTTCCAAATCCCCAACGCCACGTCCCCCCAGAACGTCACCATCCAGGGCCAGATCCAGGTACCGGGCCGGGCCATACGCGAGCCGAACGACACGGCCACGGTGCGCATCGTCAAGCCGGGGAACCTGCAGGCCATCATCGTCGCCAACCGCCGGCTGCTGTACCAGAACTATACCGCCAACGACGTGACCACTCTGCTGAACCGGCTGTACACCGAGGCGCAAGGGCCGACAGCCAGCCACAGCCCGCCGGCAGCGATCTATTACGTGGATGCCTACAGCACCACGGTGCGCAACTGGAACAACACCACCGTGAGTTACGCCAGCGAGGCCGTGGCCAACACGGTGGCGGATGGGATTGACGACTTGATCGAGGACTGGCACGAGGACGCGACGCAATACGTCAACGTCCTCGGCTTCCAGTTCCCCATCGCCTGGCCCCGTTATCTGCTCATCGTGGGTGACGACGACAGCCTGCCCTTCTATCGCTACAACGACCCCTCCGATGACGAAGGTATTGACTTGTTTGACTGCGACGGGAACCCCGCCAATGGGAAGGAGCACGCCGGTTGGTGCGTGGACAGCAACGCCAACCCGGCCATCCGGGCCACGGATGCGGACTACTTGTTCACCGACAACCCCTACGCCGACGTGTGGGGCAACGACTGGCAGACGGGCGACGTCGAGCTGTGGGTGGGCCGCCTGCTGGGCGATAGTGCCGCCGACATGCGGAGCCTGCTGGACCAGGGGGTGAGCTGGAACAACGGCCAGCGGGGCAACGTGGTGATGGCCAGCGTGGACGGCTGGGAGCTGGGGCTGGAACCGCACGTGAGCGGTTCAGGCCACGTCGCCGATCTGTACGATGTGACCGCGCTCCTGCGGGGCAAGGGATTCCAGGTGCGCAACGACGACAATCCCACCAGCGAGGTGCGCACGATTGACGTGATGTCCCCCTTCGAGGGGGGGGACGCCAGTTGGAACACCAACTTCCGCAACGCCGCCAACAATGCCGGAGGGATGGACCTCTTCTTCATCGGCGGGCACAATAGCTACAACTCTGCCACCATCCCAGGCAACAACTTCACCCCTGCTGACACCTGCGCGGCCGCCACGTGCACCTACAACCGCTTCGACGACGATCATCCCATCGCCATGATCGTCGGTTGCCACGGCGGCCTGCCGGTGCCGAACGCCGGCGGGCTCGGCGGGGCAAACGACGACATGGTGTACGACCTGATCCACGAGGGGGCCAGCGCAACCATCGGGGCCACTGGGTTTAGCTACGGCTCGCCCAACGACCTGCACGTATGCACCTGGGGCGAGCGGCTGATGCAACGCTTCTTCGGCCAGTTGGTCAAACCGCCGGGAGGCAACTCGATGACCATCGGCAAGGCCATGGCGGAGGCCAAGCGGGACTATGTCTTTGGGCACGGCAGCAACAACGCGCTGGACCGCAAGACGGTGACCGAGTTCAACGTCTATGGAGTTCCCTGGACCTTTGTCTACTATCCGAGTCCCAGCACGACGGCCCTGGCGGCCGCTGAGACCGAGGAACGCGCCTTCACGATAGCCGATGGGCCGGTGGCGGCCGCTGCCAGCGCGGGCACCTACTCGCGCAACTTTACGGTGAACATCGCTGGCTACACCGCGGAGACCGAGACCCAGGGCGGTATCGTGTACAACCTCCTCTCTGTTCAGGGAGGTGAACTGGCCATCGCCGACGGTGCTCCCATCCTGCCCTACGTGCGAGCCTATACGCTGACCTTGCCCACCGGCAGCAGCGTGACCGACGTGCAGATCGTGGACGAGGCGCACTCGAGCGTCGGCCCCTACAACATCCCCATCGCCCAGGTCGAGCCATGGACCGAGGGAGGATTGACCTACACCACGACCACGGACATCGCATACCCGTACCCCACGGACCTGGTCCAGTGGCAGGCGACCAGCGGAGGAGTACTGTTCACCGTGTTCCCCATCCAGCACAACCCTACTACCAACGCGACCACCTTCTACAACCACCTCGAGGTGCAGGTGACCTACGAAGCGCCGTCCTCCATCGCCGTGACCGATTTCTCCACCGACAAGACGAGCTACCGGCCCGGCGACACGGTCCACACCAGCGCCACCGTCTGGAACGTGGGCAACGCGGATGTGACGCTCATCGCCACGCTGACCATCGAAGACACGTTGGGGGGGACGATGGGAAGCCAGTCCAGCGGGGCGTTCAGCGTGCCACCCGGTGGGTCCCACGGATTGGCGCTGGGCTGGACGGGTGCGTTGCCGAGCGGCTCCTACCAGGCTATAGTGACCGTTCGAAGCAACGACGTCGTCGTAGGTGGAGCCTCGGCGGGCTTCCAGGTCGTGGATGGCCGGATCACCGCGCTGACGGCTCCCGATGTGCTCGTGCCGGGCCAGGAAGCCAACTTCCAGGTGACCTTCGCCAACTATAGGACCGGCCAGGTCACTGCCGAAGTGGCACTGTCCGTCTACGACGACCAGGGGCTGCCGGTGGCGGACCTGCCGCATCAGACGATGCCCGTGGGACCGCACGCAGAAGGGACGGTAGGTTTCGCCTGGAATTCCGAGGGGGCCGCCAGCGGGAGTCACGCCGCCATCGCTACGGTGGCCGTGGGGAACCAGACCTATGGTCCTGCTCAAGAGAGTTTCCAGATCGCCAGCCGGACCTTTCTGCCCCTCGTGCTGAGGAACTAGCGCTAGCGCTGAGGAACTACCGTTAGCGCTGGGGCAGACAACGCTCAAAGAGTGTGGGTAACGCTCCAGGGACGACCTCAAGCATGGCGTCGTAAGACTATGGGAGGAGGACAACCATGAGCAACCGCATCGTAAGACTACTGGTACTGGCCACCACCCTGGCTCTGCTGATGCCGGCCCGCCCTCTGGTAACACCGGATGCAGCCCTGGCGTCGAGCGGGCGTGCACCGACGGATACCTGGGTGGTCAACAACACCTACGACGAAAGCGGCACGTGCACGCTGGGCTTCTGTTCGCTGCGCCAGGCTATCGCTGCTGCCAATAGCAGTGAAGGGGCCGACACGATCACGTTCGACATTCCCACCACCGACCCCCACTATAACCCGGCCACCGGCCAGTGGACGATCGCCCTGCAGTCCCCTCTGCCGGTGCTCAGCGACCTGGCCGGCACGACGATTAATGCCACGAGGTTCGGTTCCTGCTCCGCGTTCGTGATCATTGACGCCAGCAACGCCTCGTATGGCCTCGAGATCACGGCGACCCACAACGCCATCAGCGGGTTGGTGATCAGGAACGCACAGAATTCGGGCCTCTACATCCACGGCTCCAGTGCACAGAACAACCAATTGACGTGCAGTTACGTCGTGAGCAACACGGTGGACGGTGTGCAGATCGCGGGCGGCGCCATCAGCAACACGATCGGTTCTGCCACCGCTACTCTGCCGAACGTGATCTCCGCCAACGGCGGCGACGGGATTGACATCTCCGGCTCGTACCGTAACACGGTTGCCTACAACTATATCGGCACGGACGAGGACGGCAATTCGGCCTGGGGCAACGGGGGGTACGGCGTACGCATCTCTGGCGGCGCCATGACCAACACGATCGGCCTGGCCGGCACGGGGGGCCGCAACCTCATCAGCGGCAACGAACTGGGGGGCGTCTTGATCAGCGGCAGTACGACGCGGGACAACGTCGTGCAGAACAACTATGTCGGCGTCAACGCCCTGGGCAGCGCCGCCATCGCCAACCTGGACGCCGGGATCATGAACGACGGCGTGGTCATCAGCAGTGCGCCATACAACACGATCGGCCCGGACAACGTGATCAGCGGCCACCGGCGAGATGGGGTGCGTATCGAGGGCGGCACCGCCATGAACAACGTGATCAAGGGCAACACGATCGGCGCGAACGCCGCCGGGTTGGCCCGGGTGACCAACCGGAGGTTCGGCGTGTGGTTGCAGGGGGAGGCGCACCACAACACCATCGGCACGGCCGGGAGCGCCAACCTGATCAGCGGCAACGGCTACGACGGGGACTTTGCAGTCTACGGCGGGGTAGCGATGCTGGGCAGCAACTATAACACCCTGTGTGCCAACGCGATCGGTACGAACCGGCAGGGGGATGGGTTGCCCAACGGTGGGCCTGGCGTGCGGCTGACTGACTCCGCCCAGCATAATGCTATCGGACAAGGGACGGCGCAGAATTGCACCAACACTATCGCCTGGAACGAGGGCGACGGTATCTACGTCAATGGCCTCTACACGCTGTACAACACCATCGGGCGCAACTCGATCCACGACAACGAGGGCCTGGGGATCAACAACGAGTCGGGGGGCAACCGGGAACTCCTCCCACCTGAGATCACGAAATACAGCCACTCGCCCGTCGGCTACGCCACGCTGGAGGGCCGCACCTGCATCACCTGCACCGTGCAGGTCTACTCGGACAGCGGCGGCGAGGGACGCACCTATGAGGGGCAGGCGACGGTCACCAACGGCCACTTCAGTTGGCAGGGGGTCGTCTCGACCGGCTATGCGTTCACGCTGGTCGGCACCGACGCCAACAGCAACTCGTCCGAGTTCTCCGCCTCCCCGGTCAAAGTGAGCCTCTCCATTGACGACGCGCTGCCGCACGTGTTGGTCAACAAGTTGCCAGGGGACAGCGACGGGCCCGCCATCAGCACGACTGTCGAGTTCGCGGCCACCATCGTGAGTTATGACCCTTCACTACGCAAGAATCTGAACCTGGAACTGCGGCTTTCCGGCTGGATATGGGGCTCACCGACGCGCGTCTTTACCCGCACGCTTGCTGCGGACTACAACGGCACCCTGGCCAGTTGGAGCAGCCCATCGGCAGGTGTGTACCGGGTGCAAGGGGTGAACCTCCTGCCGGACTCGGACAACGCCACGAGTTGGTCGCAGCGCGTGGTCCTCCGCTTCGACATCCCTCCCGGCACTTCTCCGACGCCTGTCCTGGCAGTCGGGCTGATTACGGCCACGGCGCGCACGGTGAACCAGGGGGCGGACCTGGCTGCCCTGCAGGTGCTCAAACAGGCGGGCGAGATCATCATCACCAACCGCACGCGGCTCTATGCGCAGTACGACGCGACAGAGACGGCCACTTTCCTCCAGGACCTGTATGCCTTTGCGCAAGGGGCGCCGGCCAACTGGAGCCCGTCGTCGGTGATCTATTACGTGGACGCCTATTCGTCCACTCTGGCCTCCTGGACCAACACGACGGTGAGTTACGCCAGTGAAAGTGCCGCCAACGTGGCGGCGGGACGGGTGGAGGCGCTGCTCGAGGACTGGGTCGAGGATTCGCCGACGACTTATGTGAAGGTGTGTTCCAGTTCGTACGGCTGCCACAACAATCCCGTGGATGCGCCTTATCTGCTGATCGCGGGCGACGACAACATCATCCCCTTCTATCGCCGGCCGGACCCGACGGACACGGAAGCAGAGTACGTCTGCCCTGACTACTGCGCGCCCAACACGGTGCTGACGAACCTGCGCTACAACGACTACTTTTTCACCGACAACCTGTACGCGGACCTCTCCTGGGTATTCGACGAGTTTCCCTGGGACGAAGGGGGTGTGGAACTGGCCACCGGGCGGCTGGTTGGCTCGCGCGCCAGTCACATGTCCACCTTCCTGAAGGCCGGCCAATACGGGCCGTCTACGACGAACCCGGCCCAGGCCATCGTCATGTCGTGGCAGGGACGGGACACGGACGAGATCGCGGCCTATTTTGTCAATCACG